>ERZ794946.22-NODE-22-length-140416-cov-111.757746_pt1 | contig 140416 bp, 72 predicted proteins | sample MGYA00433072_ERZ794946 | MGnify/ENA primary metagenome ERZ794946 (study PRJEB30137, sample SAMN04331413) | food metagenome | isolation source: Y3 must sample point D1 replicate A | place: Australia: South Australia | collected 2014 ...
GCTCTCCCAACTGAGCTAAATCCGCTTACTATTTGTTGAAATTCTGATGTTAAAAAGATAACTCATTTGAGTGTTTATTGGCGTCAAGATTGAGATAAGTCACCAAACCCAATGAAAGCTGAAATGCAAGGTTTGATAATATAATAGGATAATGAACGACAGTATGTAAAGATAAAAGGGAGATAATACCCCTTGAGGAGAATGTCTTCTATATTATATACACCTAAAATATTATAGCTTTTATTATGACAGAATTTTAAGAATTATCTAAATACCCATTCATCTTTCATTAGATGTCACTGTACCTGCTATCGAATGAAAAAAAATACAGTAGAGCGGGTATAACAGTAATGCAAGGAAAGGTGAAAGAATCACATATATAACGGCAAATTACTGGGATTGCTGTTGTATGGTGCACAGTTGGTTTGTTTTAACGGTATGCGTTTTGTATACCTCTATTATGTAGTGCAAGAAAATCTGCTGCTATTCGTGATTACTGTTACAACCTAACGGTTTAAATGAAACCTGGTTCTGAAGGGTCATTTTATAACTTCAAGTTCCCTTAGCCTTTCGATTCATTTTGATTATGCCATTTCTAGACCGTGTTATAGGCGCTGGCGTTTAATTTGGTGTAGCTTGGTTTAGTCAAGAGTTGTATTAGTGTTCCTCGATAAAGTCGATGTTTCCGGATATTGTGTTAAAATTTCAAGTATGCTACTAATGGGGTAAAGTTGCATGATTAGCAGAGACATATGGCTTGTTATGGTTCGGCTTCCTCATTTTTCATGCTTAGTTTTTGTCCATCTCATTGTACATTTCTGAATCCTAATGCATGACTCCCTAACATTACTATTAAATTCTCAATAGTGAAGAATAAGCAAAATGGGAACCATGATAATTTCTAGCTTTCTCTCCACCCCTATTTTAATTTGCAATCATATATAGTACTTTCAATAGCATCTTTTCTAGATTTGATATCTGCGGAAACTTTTCGTTTATAATCGTTTAGGTGAAAAGTTTTTATATCGGTTATTTACAGATATACATTTTCTCAAAAAAAAAAAAATATAATACATGCCCTCAGCTTTTAATAAAGCCATTGAGCACAAGCCTCTCCATTAATGTACTGCTGTGCCCAATAACCTTACCAATAATCGTCGCCCACAAAGAAAGTACAAAACAGATGACAGAATTTTATTCTGACACAATCGGTCTACCAAAGACAGATCCACGTCTTTGGAGACTGAGAACTGATGAGCTAGGCCGAGAAAGCTGGGAATATTTAACCCCTCAGCAAGCCGCAAACGACCCACCATCCACTTTCACGCAGTGGCTTCTTCAAGATCCCAAATTTCCTCAACCTCATCCAGAAAGAAATAAGCATTCACCAGATTTTTCAGCCTTCGATGCGTGTCATAATGGTGCATCTTTTTTCAAACTGCTTCAAGAGCCTGACTCAGGTATTTTTCCGTGTCAATATAAAGGACCCATGTTCATGACAATCGGTTACGTAGCCGTAAACTATATCGCCGGTATTGAAATTCCTGAGCATGAGAGAATAGAATTAATTAGATACATCGTCAATACAGCACATCCGGTTGATGGTGGCTGGGGTCTACATTCTGTTGACAAATCCACCGTGTTTGGTACAGTATTGAACTATGTAATCTTACGTTTATTGGGTCTACCCAAGGACCACCCGGTTTGCGCCAAGGCAAGAAGCACATTGTTAAGGTTAGGCGGTGCTATTGGATCCCCTCACTGGGGAAAAATTTGGCTAAGTGCACTAAACTTGTATAAATGGGAAGGTGTGAACCCTGCCCCTCCTGAAACTTGGTTACTTCCATATTCACTGCCCATGCATCCGGGGAGATGGTGGGTTCATACTAGAGGTGTTTACATTCCGGTCAGTTACCTGTCATTGGTCAAATTTTCTTGCCCAATGACTCCTCTTCTTGAAGAACTGAGGAATGAAATTTACACTAAACCGTTTGACAAGATTAACTTCTCCAAGAACAGGAATACCGTATGTGGAGTAGACCTATATTACCCCCATTCTACTACTTTGAATATTGCGAACAGCCTTGTAGTATTTTACGAAAAATACCTAAGAAACCGGTTCATTTACTCTCTATCCAAGAAGAAGGTTTATGATCTAATCAAAACGGAGTTACAGAATACTGATTCCTTGTGTATAGCACCTGTTAACCAGGCGTTTTGCGCACTTGTCACTCTTATTGAAGAAGGGGTAGACTCGGAAGCGTTCCAGCGTCTCCAATATAGGTTCAAGGATGCATTGTTCCATGGTCCACAGGGTATGACCATTATGGGAACAAATGGTGTGCAAACCTGGGATTGTGCGTTTGCCATTCAATACTTTTTCGTCGCAGGCCTCGCAGAAAGACCTGAATTCTATAACACAATTGTCTCTGCCTATAAATTCTTGTGTCATGCTCAATTTGACACCGAGTGCGTTCCAGGTAGTTATAGGGATAAGAGAAAGGGGGCTTGGGGCTTCTCAACAAAAACACAGGGCTATACAGTGGCAGATTGCACTGCAGAAGCAATTAAAGCCATCATCATGGTGAAAAACTCTCCCGTCTTTAGTGAAGTACACCATATGATTAGCAGTGAACGTTTATTTGAAGGCATTGATGTGTTATTGAACCTACAAAACATCGGATCTTTTGAATATGGTTCCTTTGCAACCTATGAAAAAATCAAGGCCCCACTAGCAATGGAAACCTTGAATCCTGCTGAAGTTTTTGGTAACATAATGGTAGAATACCCATACGTGGAATGTACTGATTCATCCGTTCTGGGGTTGACATATTTTCACAAGTACTTCGACTATAGGAAAGAGGAAATACGTACACGCATCAGAATCGCCATCGAATTCATAAAAAAATCTCAATTACCAGATGGAAGTTGGTATGGAAGCTGGGGTATTTGTTTTACATATGCCGGTATGTTTGCATTGGAGGCATTACACACCGTGGGGGAGACCTATGAGAATTCCTCAACGGTAAGAAAAGGTTGCGACTTCTTGGTCAGTAAACAGATGAAGGATGGCGGTTGGGGGGAATCAATGAAGTCCAGTGAATTAAATAGTTATGTGGATAGTGAAAAATCGCTAGTCGTTCAAACCGCATGGGCGCTAATTGCACTTCTTTTCGCTGAATATCCTAATAAAGAAGTCATCGACCGCGGTATTGACCTTTTAAAAAATAGACAAGAAGAATCCGGGGAATGGAAATTTGAAAGTGTAGAAGGTGTTTTCAACCACTCTTGTGCAATTGAATACCCAAGTTATCGATTCTTATTCCCTATTAAGGCATTAGGTATGTACAGCAGGGCATATGAAACACATACGCTTTAAGTTTTATTTATAAGTGTTGTTAGAGGCTGCAACAATTAGAAACTAGTGCAAAACTAGTATATTTATTTGTATATGTAGTAGTAAAATAATAGGTGAAAAATTAACATGTGTTTGAAATTCCAGCTAACTATTGGTTATGGTGATTACACGCTAAGTGTAGAGTTCTTTCAAATATACCATTTATCCTTTAGCACGGCTTCACTATTTTTTTCGTCTTTTTTCAACTAAGCGGAAGGAGAAAAAAATTTCAAGTTATGCTCATCACTCTTTTATTACATTATGGTAGCTATAAAGTGGCTTATGTTAGTGAGTTGACGGAAAAGAGAAATACTTTCAATAGACCAATACATAACAAATCCTTTTGAACAAGATGCATTTGATGTACACTTTGGGCCCAGACGGCAAGAGAATCTATACATTGAAAAAGGTCACCGAAAGTGGTGAAATCACGAAGTCTGCTCACCCAGCTAGATTTTCTCCAGACGACAAATATTCAAGACAAAGAGTAACTTTGAAGAAGAGATTTGGTTTGGTACCAGGCCAATAGATTTGGGTAGTTTAAGGGAATATTGTATAGTACGTGATTCTGGCTAGTATGAAAATGCAGTGAATTTTCTTGTTTCATTTTCAATTTTCTAGACCTACATAAATTTGATAAGTTTTTAGGTGATAAATACTAATTATAATTGATCGATTATATGTTTTAATCTCGAAGGAGCAGTGGCCGTTTTCTTATCCAGAACCAGTTCTTTTAAGACTCGCCAGTTTTTTTTTAGCTGTAATAAGGAAAAATAGATTGATATTAGTTACAGTTGTGCTTCACGTTGTTAAAACGTACAAGAAAAGTCTTTAACTGTAGCAACCAAAAAAGGTACTTGATGTCGATATTAAGCCGCATCTCTAGATCTAAAGGCTCCACTCTACTGCTCCACTTTACTGCTCCAAAGAGTCGGCTTACAGATAGGCTACCGCTACATTAATAACTGTGCTGGAAAACCTTGTTTCCGGGAGCACAAAATTGTAATGACATATTTATTTTGGTTGTATCAAGCGTTTCCAACTGTTGATTCAACCAAAAAGCCTCATAGCTTTTAATACGGATATTGCTTAGGGTAGGGCGAAAAAAATAACCAAATCTTTGGAAAAAGCAGTTTGACACCATACAACCAGCAACGACATGGTTTTTTAGTGAACCTGTTGGGGGGAGAGTATAACTCGTGAAAGTTTCGACGTCCTATTTGCTGGAGAGTAGTAAAACGAGCTTGAATAGCAGCCTGCGAATCGAATTATGGAAACAATTGATATACAAAATCGATCATTTGTTGTTCGTTGGGTAAAATGTGGCCGTGGCGATGTAATCAATTATCAGATCAAGCCATTGAAGAAATCTATTGAAGTCGGCATATACAAAAAGTTGAAATCCAGTGTAGATGACCATGCTTCCGCAGTTCACATTGCACCTGACACTAAAACATTGCTAGACTATACTACGAAATCTCTATTACATAAGGGAAGTTCGAGTAATATTGAGGAGCATCACAGGCGTTCCTCACAGCACTCTCATAGTTCGAGCAATGGATCGGATAATAAGAGGAAAGAGAGATCATATTCTTCACTGTCCATTAGCGGCATACAGCAGCAATCCCAGGAAATACCCCTACGTGAAAAACTCTCTGCGTCAGGATTCACTTTGGTCAAGAGGGTCGGCAACGTTTCCGGTAACACTATGGTCCAAGGTGATCTTGAAGTGAAAGATACAGACTACTATTATGCATTTATACTGGACAACTCGTCTTCCAAGAATGCAAAAAAGAAAATTCTTTTTAACGCAAGTGTGATAAACGGCGATAATCAATCGATGATAAGCACAAGATCCACCCCTCCCGCAAGGCCTACAGCTTTAAGCAGAACATCTACTCAACAGGATATGTTATTTAGAGTAGGACAAGGTCGTTACTTGCAAGGCTACCTGCTGAAAAAAAGGAGAAAGAGACTACAAGGTTTTAAGAAAAGGTTTTTCACCTTGGACTTTCGATATGGAACCCTATCGTACTATTTAAACGACCATAATCAAACTTGTAGGGGTGAAATTGTCATAAGCTTGTCATCTGTTAGTGCCAATAAGAAGGACAAAATAATCATAATTGATTCTGGTATGGAAGTTTGGGTCTTGAAGGCTACAACTAAGGAAAATTGGCAGTCGTGGGTCGATGCGTTACAAACTTGTTTTGACGATCAGTTCGAAGATAAGGACACGTCCACTTTGGAAGAAAATCCCGACATTCTTGACGATGACAAGGAAGTAATTAATAAAAGCTCACCTCAAGACCACGACCACCTCACGCCCACGGCTACGACCAAAAGTGCACTATCACATAGACAGCATACTCAGAAAGACATGGATGACATATATGTCCCATTGCCCAGCGAATCTTACGCTACTTTCTCCATGAATCTACGTTTGATTCAACAACGACTGGAGCAGTGTAAAAAAGACTCGTTATCTTATAAACCAACTACTTTACATCAAAGATCGGAGGGGCTAAATGGAACACATTCGTCATCTTCCGTCTTTACCAATAATAGAGTGTCTTCATTCAATCATTCTTCTTCTGGTATGACGTCATCTGATTCTTTAGCCTCTGAAGAGGTTCCTTCCAACAAAACATATATTGAGCATGCTTTATATAACCAATTGGCAGATCTTGAAGTATTTGTTAGCCGGTTCGTTACACAGGGAGAGGTTTTATTCAAGGACCACCAGATCCTGTGCAAGAAAGCAAAAGACACGAGAGTTTCTTTAACTTCATATCTTAGCGAGAATGATGAATTTTTTGATGCAGAAGAGGAAATCAGTCGGGGAGTCATTATATTACCTGACACAGAAGATGATATTAATAATATAGTCGAGGAAACTCCCCTTCTTGGTAAAAGTGACCAAAATGAGTTCACAAAAGAGGTCCAATTGTCGGGATCCGAACAGATAGCTTCATCAAGTGTGGAGAGCTATACAACTAACGATGAAAATCATAGCCGTAAACACCTCAAAAATCGTCACAAAAATCGTCGCCGTGGCCACCCTCATCATCAAAAAACCAAAAGCGCCCAATCCTCAACAGAAACATTTACAAGTAAGGATTTGTTTGCTCTTTCCTATCCAAAGAGTGTTACACGCCGTAATGACATACCTGAAGCTGCAGCTTCTCCGCCAAGCCTATTATCTTTTTTGAGAAAGAATGTAGGCAAAGATCTGAGCTCTATTGCCATGCCAGTAACCTCAAATGAGCCTATTTCTATTTTGCAGTTGATATCAGAAACATTTGAGTATGCTCCACTTTTAACGAAGGCTACCCAACGTCCTGATCCTATAACCTTTGTTTCTGCATTTGCTATTTCCTTTCTTTCCATATATAGGGATAAAACAAGAACGCTAAGAAAGCCTTTTAATCCTTTACTGGCTGAAACATTTGAACTTATACGAGAAGATATGGGGTTTAGGCTTATATCGGAAAAGGTCTCACATCGTCCTCCAGTATTTGCCTTCTTTGCAGAGCATCTCGACTGGGAGTGTAGTTACACTGTAACGCCATCGCAAAAGTTTTGGGGTAAGTCTATTGAATTGAATAACGAAGGTATACTGAGATTGAAGTTTAAGACAACTGGAGAACTATTTGAATGGACGCAACCAACAACTATTTTAAAAAATTTGATAGCGGGTGAGAGATATATGGAGCCTGTCAACGAATTCGAAGTACATTCTTCGAAGGGAGACAAATCACACATCCTGTTCGATAAGGCAGGTATGTTTAGTGGAAGATCTGAAGGATTTAAGGTTTCGATAATCCCACCACCTTCGAGCAATCGCAAGAAGGAAACTCTAGCTGGTAAATGGACACAGAGTTTAGCTAATGAAACTACACATGAAACTATATGGGAAGTAGGTGATTTAGTTAGCAATCCGAAGAAGAAATATGGCTTTACTAAATTCACCGCAAATTTGAATGAGATAACTGAAATTGAAAAGGGCAATTTACCACCTACGGACTCAAGATTAAGACCAGATATTAGAGCTTACGAGGAGGGAAATGTTGATAAGGCGGAAGAGTGGAAGCTGAAATTGGAACAACTTCAACGTGAAAGACGTAATAAAGGGCAAGATGTGGAGCCTAAATATTTCGAAAAAGTATCTAAGAATGAATGGAAATACATAACTGGACCGAAGAGTTATTGGGAAAGAAGAAAGAAGCATGATTGGTCTGATATTTCTCAACTCTGGTGAATGCCTTGATGACATCAAGTGAACTTTTTTCCCCCCTTTGTACTCTATTTATTTTCCATCTTTAATGATCATCCACACAAATTACTTGTATATGCGTTCATGTATAGTATACTATATACAACATGAAGGACTTTATAAATTCTTGATCAATCTTTCACACTAATTTTATATTAACAGTTCTACACTATTTTTGTTTGCTTGACTGTAAAAACATTCTATTTTATGATTAGTTGCAAAACTTGAAAAAAACAATAGAATTTCATCACATAATTGAAAGATAATGAACTCTTTCAGTCAGTTAGATCCATGTTTTTTGAAGAAAAGTTTACGAACACAGGATCTTACAAAAGGTGCCTAAATTTGGAATTGAAAGTCTATTGCTATCAAAACTTGTCAAAGATAACATAGCTTGGAACATCTTATCCTTTATATGTCCTGCTAAGTCATATCAAGAGGCCCCAATAGTTTCGTCGAAAAAGATAAAGAGGAATATGGAAGGGAAATATAAGATTATCAACTGGTTACCTCAAAATAGACTATATGCTCACATCATCAATTGATATTGCTTGTAAAAATACCCCCAAATACCCTGGCATTCTTTTTTTGACTCCCTGCCAGTAATGTCACATCTTATCACTTTAGCTACATGCAACTTGAATCAATGGGCCCTAGATTTTGAAGGTAATAGAGACCGTATCCTACAGTCCATTAAGATTGCCAAAGAGAGGGGTGCCAGGTTACGTGTCGGCCCAGAACTGGAAATAACTGGCTACGGATGTTTAGATCATTTTTTAGAAAATGACGTTTGCCTTCATTCATGGGAAATGTATGCTCAAATCATTAAGAATAAAGAAACCCATGGATTAATACTTGACATTGGTATGCCCGTTCTACACAAGAATGTTCGTTATAATTGTCGTTTGTTATCCTTGGATGGTGAGATATTGTTCATAAGACCTAAGATTTGGTTAGCTAATGATGGTAACTATAGGGAAATGAGATTTTTCACACCTTGGATGAAACCTGGCGTGGTGGAGGACTTTATCCTTCCACCTGAGATTCAGAAAGTTACCGGCCAGAGACTTGTGCCATTTGGGGACGCTGTGATAAATTCATTGGATACATGCATTGGTACAGAAACTTGTGAAGAATTGTTTACACCTCAATCCCCCCACATCGCCATGTCTTTAGATGGTGTGGAAATCATGACAAACTCATCTGGTTCTCATCATGAACTGCGTAAGTTAAATAAAAGGTTAGACCTAATTTTAAATGCCACTAAACGTTGTGGTGGTGTTTACTTGTATGCAAATCAAAGAGGTTGTGATGGTGACAGATTATATTATGATGGCTGTGCACTAATTGCCATCAATGGTACAATTGTAGCCCAAGGTTCACAATTTTCGCTAGATGATGTGGAAGTAGTTACTGCTACTGTGGACCTAGAAGAGGTGAGGAGTTATCGTGCAGCTGTCATGTCTCGTGGCCTACAAGCCTCCTTGGCAGAAATAAAGTTCAAGCGTATTGATATTCCTGTAGAATTGGCTTTAATGACCTCCAGATTTGATCCTACAGTGTGTCCAACAAAAGTCCGCGAGCCTTTCTATCACTCTCCTGAGGAAGAAATTGCACTGGGACCTGCTTGCTGGATGTGGGATTATTTAAGACGTTGTAACGGAACAGGGTTTTTCCTTCCCTTATCTGGGGGCATTGACTCTTGTGCAACTGCAATGATTGTCCACTCTATGTGCCGTTTAGTGACCGACGCTGCTCAAAATGGAAATGAGCAAGTTATCAAAGACGTTCGTAAGATAACACGTAGCGGCGATGATTGGATTCCAGACAGTCCACAGGATCTAGCCTCAAAAATATTTCACTCCTGTTTCATGGGTACGGAAAATTCATCCAAGGAGACAAGAAACAGAGCAAAGGACCTTTCCAATGCAATTGGATCTTACCACGTGGATTTAAAGATGGACTCATTGGTATCCAGTGTGGTGTCCTTATTCGAAGTAGCCACTGGCAAAAAACCAATATACAAAATATTTGGGGGATCTCAAATCGAGAACTTGGCTTTACAAAACATCCAGGCGCGTCTAAGAATGGTTCTTTCTTATCTTTTTGCGCAACTGTTGCCGTGGGTTCGTGGTATCCCAAACTCGGGTGGATTGTTAGTACTTGGTAGCGCAAATGTTGATGAGTGCTTACGTGGGTATCTAACAAAATATGACTGCTCCTCCGCAGATATCAACCCTATTGGGGGTATTTCAAAAACTGACTTGAAAAGATTCATTGCCTACGCATCAAAACAATATAACATGCCAATCTTGAATGACTTTTTAAACGCTACACCAACTGCAGAATTAGAACCTATGACTAAAGATTACGTTCAATCGGATGAGATAGATATGGGGATGACGTATGAAGAATTGGGCGTGTTTGGTTACCTAAGAAAGGTTGAAAAATGTGGTCCTTATTCTATGTTCTTAAAACTTCTTCATCAATGGTCCCCAAAGTTAACACCTCGTCAAATATCTGAAAAGGTGAAAAGATTTTTCTTCTTCTATGCCATCAACAGACACAAGCAAACTGTTTTAACTCCTAGTTATCATGCTGAACAGTATTCACCAGAAGACAACAGATTTGACTTACGTCCTTTCTTAATCAACCCAAGATTTCCATGGGCTTCAAGAAAAATTGATGAAGTTGTCGAGCAGTGTGAAGCACATAAAGGCTCAACGCTTGACATTATGTCTATTGATTAGCACAGAAGAAGTGCTCACAGCAAAATAAGACTTTTCCACGAGTTCATATATTCTGTTATTTATTCTATCATAAATAAAGATATAAAAGTGATATTTAACCCTTATGTATTTTGCACGGTTTTGTGTTGACCCCAATTAGTCTTGATTACTACATTCCTAGAATCGTTCCGCTTCCAGAAATCAATTAAAGTGATTGCTGTTTTTATAGGCGAATCTTCTTGAATGAAATGCCCGGAATCTTGGAAAACTACCAACTGATATTTACCTTGCATTTGCCCCACAATTAATTCTTTATCGAGATTTTCGTTTCCCGCCAATATTAATAATTTACTAACAGGTAAGCCAACAAAGGAGTGCGACAGATCGGTAAACCATGTGTCCCAGAAAGGGCTAAAGGTCTTAAGGTTTGTTATCCTGACAACTTTCCCTGACTTGAGCGGAGCAAATAAAGCTGGTATAGCAATTTCGGCGCTTGACCTCAATCTCGATAACGCGTGTTGAACGTGCCAATCGACAGCGTCATTAATTGATTCAAATACATTGGGTGTATTCTGCAAAAAATGTTCAACTTTATTTAAGGCCATAATGGCAGCCTCTTCTACAATATCTAACATAGTAATACCAAGAATTTTCTTTTGTAGTTCTGTTGATAATTTAGGGTACGCAAAAGTACATATACTTCCACCAAGGGAATGACCAATTAGTATAACAGATACCTTCTGAAGTGGCTCTTGGCTTATTTTAGACTTAAACCAATAATTTAGCAGGCTTACAAAATCTTTGATAAAAGAGTCCCTGTCAAAGCATATAGGCGCATCAGCCTTCTTAAACTTTGTTTCTGCATGCCCCCTAGCATCAAATGCAAAGCATCCGCATCTTCCTTCTAGTTTAGTATTTAATTCCTTGGCCAAGTTTGCAAATGATAAACCTGAGGAGCCCGCCCCATGGTGGAAAATAAAGATGGGAATTGAAGTGGTATTTGATAACAATGAAGTAGGTAATGTATAGTATGTATTTACGTCCAGATCTCTATCAGGAAGACTTACCAACTCCTTATTATCAAAAAAATCACTCCAAGTGGGTAAACTACTCTTTTCCTTACTTGAAATTCTATCAGTAGTACTACCGGTTTTGCCCGTATATTTTCTGTTCCTATTTGATTGTCCATTAAATGATGGCAGGGAACCTAATGCATCACCATCGTTTTCATCATCCTCGTATGCTTCTTGGAATGTCGCATCTAGAACATTCTTGGCTCTCTCAAACTGGGATAAAGCAATTTTTCTTCTCAAATCGTCAGACATTGAAAATTTGAAAATGTCCTACCGTTACTACCAGTTTGTTGCCGTATTTTTGACTCTTTGTTGAGCATTAGTTGATCATTACCGCTGCAGTCAGTTAATGATATCCCTAAATAGGCATATTGTACAATTTCAAATATATTACCCGAATTACAAGAACAATAGGGTCTTCTACAATATTACTATGAACAATTCATAGGGGAACATAGTCCACTTCAATGTCGGTGCCAACGATTCTATTTGTTGTAAGTATATATGCTGTTTCCCGGCAATACTTTATATTGGGGGAATTTTCTGGAGGTTTAAGGGCATATTACTACGTCAAGGCTGGGATTGACCTTCTGGTATATATTACGTTGCGCAGGACATTCCTTATACTTGAGCCTTTGTAAAAACTTCTTCGTTCTCCTGACCAACCGTTCAATTATGTTGTGAATTTTTTGATCCGAGTTTGAAACATCCAAATTCACAAACAAACCGTTGTCATCCTGAGTTGGCGTCGGCCATTGAGCTTCCTCTATGTGTTTTAAATCTTTCATTTTAAGAAATCTAAGTAAGGAAATTGTTTCTCCACATGTGTACCGTATAAAGTTCTTGTTATGAATTAGAAGGATTATCACAAAAGCCCTCCATCAAATCTGATAATTTCATTACCCAAAGACTGTAATACCTTGGGTGTAAAGATCGTATTTTTTGATGTCTTCGTGATATTTTGCAGATCTTTCCATTTTATAAATTTCTGCAAATATCGTGCATCAGCTCATCTTGGAATTGGCACAATCTGCGTAATTTTTTTCTTGGTTCTCTTCTCCTTTTGATTTTAAGAGCGCTTTCTATTCAGTAGCAGATTTTCAGTAAATAAAGCCATCTTTCTCAAGTAAACTCATGATCATGCAGTTGTTCAAAATTACACCAATAACGATGTTATCTTTAAAACTTTCCCCAGAAAGAAGATGGCACTTTTGCACTAAATACTTCAAACTATTTAACTTTGAAGCAGGACATATTGCCGGTTATTTGACCATGCTGGCGCCGTTGACATTCATGTAAGCAGTATTAGCTTTTAAACTGCCATTAACGCACCTATACGATTGCGGCGGTGCGAAAACAGTAACTAGCACTCTTACGGCTCATTGTTTCCTCTATCCAAAGTTGCCTATATCACAATAAAATTAGAAATTAATCATTTTAATAAGCTTGCTGCCATTCAGTGACTCGCAATCTACGTTTTAAACGTAATTTAAAAATCCACTTCCACCTACATATTTTGCAACAGTCGTACGACAGAAACTGAGGCTCTATAAAATGAGATGTGCTAATTGTTCTTTCTTGGCTGGTTTCAGCTACATCTTTCTGTAATCAATCTACAAATTTACACGCGAGCTTCATTTTGACAGTAAACAAATGTAAAAGACACATGCAATAAAAGCGGTCCAGAAAACAAACGACAAAGCCACCAAAAATGTTTGCAAACGTTGGATTTAGAACTTTGAGGGTCTCGAGAGGTCCCCTTTATGGTATGTTTATTGTTTTATTCATTGGTGTGCTAATTGCTAAATTTGCGGGACAAATGCTAATCGACTCAGAGACTAACTTTTCTCATATCATAGGATCCTGCAGTCAAATCATCAGCTTTTCCAAGAGGACTTTTTACTCAAGTGCCAAGAGTGGGTATCAATCGAACAACAGTCATGGTGATGCGTATAGTTCAGGTAGCCAATCAGGCCCGTTCACCTATAAAACCGCGGTAGCTTTCCAACCAAAAGACAGAGACGATCTGATATACCAAAAACTAAAGGATTCTATTAGATCACCTACAGGAGAAGACAACTATTTTGTTACATCAAACAACGTTCACGATATTTTTGCCGGTGTCGCAGACGGTGTTGGAGGATGGGCTGAGCATGGGTATGACTCCAGCGCCATCTCAAGAGAATTGTGTAAAAAAATGGACGAAATAAGCACTGCTTTAGCAGAAAATTCATCCAAAGAAACGCTTTTAACGCCAAAGAAAATTATTGGTGCTGCATACGCAAAAATTAGGGATGAGAAAGTAGTGAAGGTTGGTGGGACAACAGCCATTGTGGCTCACTTCCCATCTAATGGAAAATTGGAAGTTGCCAACTTGGGTGATTCTTGGTGTGGAGTCTTCAGAGATTCTAAACTTGTATTCCAGACAAAGTTTCAAACTGTTGGATTTAATGCTCCTTACCAATTGTCAATCATTCCAGAAGAAATGTTGAAAGAGGCCGAAAGAAGGGGTAGCAAGTATATTTTAAACACCCCCAGAGACGCTGATGAATATAGCTTCCAATTGAAAAAAAAGGATATTATTATATTGGCTACCGATGGTGTAACCGATAATATTGCCACAGATGATATTGAGCTTTTTCTGAAGGATAACGCTGCGAGAACAAACGATGAGTTACAGCTATTATCCCAGAAGTTTGTGGACAATGTTGTCAGTTTAAGCAAGGACCCCAATTACCCCAGTGTTTTTGCGCAAGAGATTTCTAAGCTAACTGGCAAAAACTACAGCGGTGGTAAAGAAGACGATATAACTGTTGTTGTCGTGAGAGTTGACTAACACTCCGCTCTTTAATCTCCTGGAAAGCAGTGTAAATAAAAATACAGCGTCATAAACGGTACTATATAAACACGTAGCCATTTAATAGAGCCAAACATAAGTGGGCATATATAGTAAAAATTTAAAGAACTATATTCGCAAAAGAATCTCAGTCGAAAGAACGTTTTAAAACAATCTTTTTAATCTTGTTTCGCTCGGTTTTTAGTTTCTCTTCTTCTTCAAGGACATCAGAGACAAATTTCACATCCGTTGGTAATTGTAAAATTCTTGATTGTGTCTTCTTACCGCTTTTAGTCAAGAACGTAAATGCAATCTTCTTTGGCTTGGATAACTCTTCGTAGGTCTCCTTGCTTGAAGAAGGTTCTTCACTCTTTTTTAATAATAAAGGTTTTTGAACGCTGACTGGCTTCGAAATTACTGGAATTTTACTGGCAACAACCTTTTCGCTTTTCCTTGCGTCTATGGATTCTTGCATCATTTTCTGAAATTGCCTTTCCAATTCTTCTTCCGCTTTCCTTTCTTCCTCATCCTTTAGTTTTCTCTCGTACTCTTCATACATTCGTTTCATTTCAATATCTCTGTCTGCGTCAAGATCACCACCATACTCCAAATCAGAGTCGCTGTCTTCTTCTTCTTCATCATCATCATCCTCATCATCATCATCTTCATCATCATCCTCATCGCCTTCTTCTCCATCATCATCATCATCGTCATCGTCATCGTCATCATCCTCGTCATCGTCCTCATCGTCTTCATCTTCACTTTCGTCTTGCTTTGCCTGATGTTTTCCTGGCGCTGACTCTGTGTTCGGTGTACTTATCTCCGCGTCTTCATCTTCTCCTAGTAAATCGACACCATCGTCGTTTTCATCATCTTCATCCTCATCATCTTCGGTGATTGACTCGATAGGAACAGCACTCTCCTTACCGTTGTGAATGCTTGCAGAAGATCCCTTCACTCTGTCGTCTTTACTTTTTATTGCGTTTAATGATTTCAGTAAACTTTCCAACCTTGAGGCACTTTCTACCAAATTTTCTGACCTTTCAAATTTAGTGTTTCCGAAAATATTCTCATATTTTTTAAATGTGCTTGAAACTCTGAATTCTGTTTCCTTGGGTAAAGGTTGTTCTTTAATAAAAGTATAATACTCGAAAAACCTCAGCAAAAGTTTGCATTTCTTAGTAAAAGCTGCAGGGGTCCTGTTGATATTTAACAGAATTGTAGTGACTAGTTGAATCCTGAAATAATTATCCGGTGGATCTGAGTCGTTTAAATAAAATGGATTGGGTTGATTGTTGATATGACCAAACCGAATAATGTGGTAGATAGTATCTAACAAAACATCGGATTTTATCATTTCAAAGTTGAATATTTCAGTTAAGTATCTGACATTTGATATTCTATGCATGTTTTGTCCATAATCGTTAATTTCTAAGCCTCGCTCAATGTTTTCCAGTACTTGGTCTATACATCTGATGACGAAATCGCGGCGGTAACTGTATAGACCGCCTAGAACTTTTGTTAATAAGGGAATATTTTGATAGCTAATCTTATGTGGTTTTGAAAACAGAGAAAACAGCACTTTCTGAATAGCTACATCGTCCCAGTGAGCTTTCCGAACCAACTTGACAATGTGTTTGAAGTCTAGGCTACTTAGTTCACTTCTAATTAATATGCGATAAAACTGTTGTTCAGGCGTTATTGTTTTTACCGTAACATTTAATGATTTTACAGAAGGGGGATAAAGTAAAGTAATTATGTTTTCTAAGGCGCCTTTCATGTTCATGTTCAATTGCCTATCATTTTTTTTATCCTTGATTAGTTGGACCATTTTTTCCATTAATTCCTTATATTCTGGCTTATTTAGCAGAAATTTCCCTGAGTGCTCCAACAAAACCGTCAAAATTTCTACGTTATTTGGAACTTGCATATTCATGATTAATGTTCTAATCTTATGAAAAATCATAAACGATGGTATTAATTGAAATTTAATCATTTCACTGAAGAAGATGATGTTTTTCACGTTAATCTTATTAGAATGTAATTGACTCCTGAAGCCATTGTCTAGGTAGTTAATAAACTCAGAAACAATTTCCGGCATATACTTGCTATTTGTTGCAATAAATCTGGAATACACTGGCAGTTTGCTCCAATCTTGTGTTTCCATGAAAAATTTCAATATTCGATTTCTTGTGGCTTTGTTGTCCAAATATGATGACCAATATCTATTTGAAAGGTCATCGATTATATCTTTACAATCTGCCATTTCCAAATCCGTAAAGAATAGATTGATATTTTTTGAGTTAACGTTTGAATCTTTTTCTGTTTTAGAAGATTGTGATTCTTCTACTGTTTTTGAGATATCTGGTAAGATTTCATAAAATTTCCTTGTATCTTCATTTTCCCATAATCGTTGGTTGGGTGGCAATATCTGATTCGTGATCATTGGAGAAGCTGTTTCTTTCAGATCATCATTAGAGGCACCTTCAAGCTCCGGAATTTCTAACTTAAAAAATTCTCCCAAAGTAATTGCAGATGTCTTGAACCTAATGAATATTGGAAGTAACTTGTCGTACTCCTCTACGTACTCATCTCTCAATTTTCCCGTTCTTATTTGGCATTTCTGATGTTCTCTTTGCAGTTTATTGACCTTCTTATGCAGTTCTGTGGCCCTCGCAAAAGTGGCGTCTATAAAATTCTTAAACAGAGACTGTAACGCACCTTTTAACTTCGAGTCATATATTAAATCATCCCAAGAATTATCATCGTCGCGAAACAAAGGTGCAAATTTCTTAATAAATGCGGTCGCAATAGTGGTAGTAAAGCCCAATTTGAACTTATAATTAAGAATCTCTCTGAGAATACTGAATAACAACGGATCCTTTCGCCCAGTTTTCTTCTGTAGGAAGTTTGGAATAGCATCTTTCGACTCAATATCATCCAATGTTCTAAAAACTCCAACTAAATAAAGCTCGGTAAATACCCGAAGATTACCTTTAACTCTGGTTATCCTTTGAAGCTCATCTCTTTCGGATTCAATGTCAACAGAGGGGTTCTCAAAAGCTTGTAAAAAAGCTCCTAAAAGCGGACTAGTAAATCGGCCATTGAACCTTTGATGAAGTCCACTTATGATCTCAACAGCGGCAATTACGTCATCATTTTTATTCAAAACATTTAGCAGACATTCTGTTACCGTCACTATTATCTCTGATAGGTACTTTTCCAAGGACGCCTCACTTAAATCTTTCAATAATGAAGATTCTGAACCTTTCACAAAACCCTTCTTTAGTTTTTTTATAAAGCCAGTGTTTCTCTTTATACTGGAATCCAGTTTTTTACTTTTCAGGGGAAAGACTTCTTCGCCATTCCAAGCTCGGGTGTTCAAATCATGCAATTCTTTTTTCCGTCCATCCTGTTGATACGTAATTGTTACCGTAGTTTACAACGATCAATAAAAGAAGTTAGTATAAAACCTTAGAAGTACTGAAAGGCCGATCTGGCCACAGTAAGATAAATCAAACATACGTCCATAATTTCTGTCCAATGTATTATCAATGCAGATACAATATTAGATTATTTAAGCATTTAAGTTGATTGTTACTGTTCATTGTAAAGTAATATGGGCCTCATTAGTTTCTCAAACCTGTATTCGAATGCAGTTTTTCAGTGACTGCCAAGAAAGTGAAAAAAAAAAAAAGAAGCAGGCTCCATCAATTCGTATCAAGTGATAATTATCACATAAATTATATAATTGTAAACCTATTAATAACCCTAATATCATCCTCATGCCCTAAGAAATATTCAATATAACCCCCTAACAATATCATAATATCCCGTAGTGATCATAGAAACGCTATATGATGGTGCATAATTAAGATAAAGGTCATTCAGGCATGAAATAATGAACTTTAGTGAACGACTTAGTCATACAGAGTCTATTTTAGCTTAACCATTCGGTTTTATTTTACAGTCTAGACTCAAACGAGTGAAAAATTGCGATATCTGCGATGACCGAGTCCTGAACAATAAAAATTGACCAGCAGGGAAAGAAAAGGAAAAGATCTCAACTCTGGCGGTTGCCTCCAGGACCTGCACTAGAAAGGACTATTGAGTGTAGACTAAGTGGTGGACGGGATGGAGGCACTTATCGTATTTATAGTGCTTTCCGTATCCGGAGCATTTGCTTACAAATGCTCCTATGAAAGGCTCTGGTTTAAAGTAGGGTCTTTGTTTGACATTATATCAACTTCCTCGAAGAAAAATGTCATTCCGTTGGCAAGCAAAATGGAAGTTGGCTCGAATGAGGATGTGTCTAGTATGGGTAATTTCATAAATAAATTCTACACAGAGTATTCTTTACCCTCACATAAGGTACTGCAATCACTGCGAGTCCTTTTTTCATTAGCAATGATGACGTATACAGTAACCATAGAGATTATTCTATGGCAGATTAAGGTTGCTGGAATGGACAAGGAAGTTACTTTCATAACGACTTGGGTGTGGCCTCTGACTGCAATCATGCTATCCTTCATACTAATTTTATTTCAGCCCTTTTTCATTATAATATCGTTACTGAATAAATTCTACAATGACAAGTTCGATATCGATAGGTTGATAATAGTGACATGCATAATCTTGTCCACACTTATTGCGCTGTTAAGTTACATAAATATTGGACCGTTCCAGTACACAAAAAATATTCTAACTAGATTGTCCATCGGAGGCGTCACAGTCATGGCTTCCCTATCTGGGTTAGCCACTGTTTCTAGTTTATACTACAACTTTTTAGTCATCTGGCACAAGTTTCGTAATACACCAATGTCAGACCCCAGTTTTAGAAACATCAACAACAGCAACAATAACAGTAAATCTCTCTTATGGACAACAGACGCCTATATAGAGGAAAAAATCCAAGATTATGAACACAACATTGAACAAAATGTACAAATATTAAGAAGTTTAGAAGAAGAGGTCGGAGAAAACTCAACTTTTAAAGCAGAGTTGATGGAAAAAATCGCCTGGTATCAACTGGAGCTTGGGAAATTGGAAGCATTATTACAACAGTCCCCTCAGGTACGCACTTTTAAGAAAGCTTTTGAAGTCGGGTTTATCATATACTGTCTTCATAAACTAATAATAACTTTCCTGAAAAGAATCCCCTATATCATATACCACTCGCTCAAATATCCAGATGACTACGATTATGAAAATTTTAGTGAAAATGCAGCATCCGATCCTTTAGCCATTACGATAGCAAATATTTTGGATTTTTCGTTTTTCAGGTTCAATTACCAGCACGATCTCGATTCGTTAACAAAACAGATATCGTTATTTTTGTCAATTTCTCTCTTTCTTTGCTGTCTTTCTGCTGTCAATACCACCATCTCCTACGTTGTGACCCTTTTGCCCATAAAGTTCCAGATTCTTGCACTTTTCGCCATGCAGAATGATGACACTGCTAATGTACTTCCAGAGTACACCAATAACTCTTCCTATAAGGGAAAAAAGAGAAACTATTCTCAGGAACAAAAAGGAATATCTTTGATAAAAAATCTGGTGGTGTCAGAGTTGACTGGCGTCTACGTTTTGGCTACAACGCTAATGGTTAGGTCCCATCTCCCTTTTGAAGTATCACAAAGATTAAAGGAGCTATTGGGTGGAAAGTTTACCGTCCCAAACATTGTCATAGATTCTTGGTTTGATGAAGTCTACGCTTTTGCATGTGTGTTTACCTTTATTTGCATAAGAATTGCAGAACGAAAGCTTTCCACCAAAAAAGTCAGTGTTGAATAACTGGAGTAGTATGTCGATGTTCGATGTTTATGAGATATGTATTTATAAAATTAAATGTCTGTCGGGTAGTTTATGTAGGGATGAGAAAAGTAGTATAGGTTCATGAAGAAGTACAACTTTTTTTCATTTATGCAAGGGCGTAAAAATTATGGATGGTTACTACTAATGATCAAAGTAACATTAATGCAATAATCAACCAAGAAGAAGCAGAGGGGCATGAACATGTTATGAATACAAAAATTCACGTAAAATTTGATCGTCACTTAAATTTTCCTTGACAATCATATAAACACCTATTAATAGGTTTGGAAAACGCTTGGTGAAGTAATCGTAAAATCCATCGGGTACCGGCCCCATTAGTTCTGCTATATCTTCAGGTAAATCCATAAAATGATGATATTTATTCCTAAGTGCTCTTAATAGATCCATTAACTTTGATGAATGGTATTTTCTGTACCTTTCAAGGTTGTCCATGAATGTTTTATCAAACTTGACAGTCCAATCTCCACTGGGTATTACAAAGTCAGAACCGGCGTCGAATTTCATTAACAGGGCACTTGGAGGGTCTCTGTTTTCAATTTCAAGCCTATCACTAACTTTTAAAAGGAACTCCAATTTTTTCGACTTTGGCCAAAACAACGGATGCCTTAGAACTTTCATAGCAGTAGGTCTTTTTAACGGATCGTGATCAATCATTTGGGAGATCAGATCTGTAGCTTCTGCAATTAAGGATCTATCATGTAGACATTTCATTTCATCAAGACTGAATATTCCTCTTATGATATTGCTTTCACGTGAATATTTATCTCCAAATGGATGCTTCCCTTTGGATAGGATATAATAGAATACACATCCCATAGAAAAAATATCAATAGATCTTGTTAGCCTCCTCTTGGTGAACGGATCATAAAAAGAATCAGATGAAACTACTGTATGCCTACTAGAAGAGTGTTCCGTTTCGACTTGGCACTGCAAATTGTTTGATTCTTCAAGCAGCTCTGGGGCCCTCCAACCACTTGTGCCAGAAGGGTTATTCAAATTTGTTCTAAATGAAGACTGACCAGAGTCTAGTTTTTTGCAAAGACCAAAGTCTGATATCAAAATTCGAAGATTTTCTGCTCCTGTTTGCTGATCGGCAGTAAACCTACTCGAAGTAGAAACGAGAATATTTTGAGGCTTTAAATCTCGATGGATAATCTTTAAAGAATGTAAATGTGCTACCCCGGACGCTATTTGTCTCAATAACGAAATTGGATTATACTCTTTCTGTAATTTCAGGTTTTCATCTGATACATTCTTAGACTCCACCAAATCTTGAAGGTTCAAATTGCAGAGCTCTAAAGCAATATACAAAAATCTGTCTGTTGTTTCTGAACAGTAGTATCGTATGACGTTAGGGTGATCATCGCTTTCAGTCAAAAGTTTTATTTCCATTAAAGCTATGTCACAAAAATCAATTAACATTCTCTTTACCGCAACAGGTCTTCCTTGAAAACTTCCCTGAAAAACTACTGTTCCTGATGAACCGTAACCTAAAATTTTTTCGGATACTACCAAATTTTTTAAAGATTGCTCAAAGTTTGGTATATTTGCAATGCGTGATTTTCGGCCCTTTTTGCCTCCTCTCGAACCTCTTTTCCTCTTCTTCTTTTCTGTGGTTAAATCTAGTGATTTTTCATCATCTTCATCAGCATCATCGTTATCTTTTTCAGATTTTAGACTTCCATCGTTCACAGCACCTTCAAAAACAACTTGCTTCCCTGATTTCATATCGAATGGCTTGGTTACATTTTCCGATGAAGAGGGACAATTTAGCGATTTCGACTCAACTATGGGGATTTCCTTTTCAGGCATAAATCCAATTTTGGATAATAATACATATAGTGGCGGCAAAATTTTGAATCTTTGTAGTATTGCACAAAAAATGAGAAATAACAACAGAAATACTCCAGTCTCTATAATTCGATATACTAGACTTCCAAACTTCAGTAGCAAAGAATTTTGGTTCTTTTCATCTAATTCTCTCGATATTTGCTCGTGTATCTTTTTTCTATATGCCTCAAGGTCTTCTGGTGACATGTATTCCTTTAGTGAATTCATCTCGTTATTCTGATGTAAATCGGTTGTATCAACGGACGAATCAATCATCAGAGGTGGATATTTGTGCGTAGTGTCCAAACTATTCGTTTTTTCATAGTTTTCATAAAGGTGATCATATTCATTATTATATATCTGATGAACACCCATGATTGCGTTCTTGAATAAAGTCTCATCTTCAAAAATTGAAGACACCCTCCAACGGTCACTGGAAGCGTATCTTGATACGGGAGCTGATTCGACTAAAGATGGAAAATTCTGACTAGATAATGCAAACCAGGAGAGGTTCGAAGTCTGATCCAAGTAAACTTTGTTACTCGATATACTTTCATGATCACCAGGATTAAAGGGATGCGGTACCAGTATATTTTCATTGGTGCGGAGATCATTAAACACATCGAAAAGCCCAACAATAATTCCGGGGAATGTCGGAGAAACCCATCTAGCAATTCTAAAATCTAAATCGCTTGCTAGCAATGATTTATCACGGAAAGGCGCTATGCACATGCCGTCCTTTGAAAATGTATTCTGAAGCGCTAGGGGAACATCTAAAACATTTTGCTGCCATGTAGAGTAAGTGACATTGTAGCTTGCTCCATCATAAGAGTGAATTCCCAGCTCAAAAATAGTTTTGCCTATTACAATCATATTTTCACATTCCTGAAGTTTTATCTTCTCCTCAGGTGAGCAATCCACACTCTGGCTCCCGAAATACCCGTTTTTTGAACCAGGTCCGAACGCTGATATAATTTCACCATTCAACATGTTTATAGTATACATTATAGTTCTCATCGATCCAGTGTAGACCTTTTCATCTTCAACAATTTTTCCAGAGTCATTAACCACAATATTTGTTTTCAAGTGCAGCGGGGAAGTTGATACAAGTTGTCGTATGGATAAAGGCAGTTTTTGTAACCCTTGATGGGCGTTAAAGTAGTAAATGTTCCCATCACCGAAAGGTTCTATAATCAACGTTTCATATGTTTCTAACCTCGAAGGTTCTTGTATTTCTATCAGAGGTTGAAAATTTTCTGGTTCGATTGACCATATGATATGACCATTTCTTCTATCTACAGCATGAAGTCCACCCTCAACGTCGGCTGCGATTAGTATATCTGATAAACTCAGTTCGTTCAAGGAACGATTCTCCAAATAGGGTACACTTATAGAATTGGCAGCCCTACGTCCTTTTTTGTTAGCACGTCGATTATCAGCAGTATTCAATAAGTTAGGAGTTGGATATGAGCTGAGTTTCATATTTGGTAAACCTTCAGTGGTTCTTGGAGCAGGAATGGGCGAGTTTATATTTTTATCCACACCATAGTTGAAATTGAGCTTTTTAGTGGAGGCAACTTCATCTTCCACTATCTGCCGCCTTGAGGTGCGAGACGACAATGGGATTGAGCATGAAATGATGGATGAAAACACACAAACGAGCAGTGTCAATACTAACATGTTTCTTCGAAGTAGACGCATTTTTCAAAGTGCTAAAATATTAATTCCTCAGATATGCTGTTTTTTTAATGTGTATGAAGGGTGATATGGAGAAAAGTGATAATGGACGTGGGGAAGAGGAAAACGATGCTTTGTGAATGAGAAAAAAAAGTTACTTAGCAGATTACCGATTATTAACAGTGCCAGTTATAGTGTAGATTTAATTGTGTAAAATTAATATTGTTATAGACTTTTCACTGTTAGTTTATGTGAAGTTGGCTCATTGATCTCCTATGATATGTTTTTCGTTTATTTCTTGTTACTATGTGATTAATCTCTTTTTTTAAATTTTATTGTTGGAATAGTCGAAGGTATTGCCCGAAGAGGCTTACGCTCCGTCTTGATTTTCGGCAATAAAATAGCGAAAACCTATTATATAACAGAGGGTAATAAAACCTCAAAACTACAACTATCAATATATTTCACACTACGCAGCTTAATTAGTAACTGTATAATAGCATTTAAGTTCATTACTTCTTTGTAATTTTATCTTTTTTTTTTTTTTATATAGTTTTCAGCGCGCAGCAGAGTTTCATTGGAACGCTTCGCACGTTGGAAGAATAGAACTGTCCCTAAAAGCCCATTAGTCCTTCATTGAATAACCGATCTCTTCAAAAACATCCTTAATTTTGCATTGCTTTTCATCAGCAATTATTTGGGCCAACCTTAAACCGGCATCTCTCAATTCGTTGTACTCCTTTAACTCTTTAATGTACGTCGAGGAAATTTTTTTTGGTGTCTCATCACTTTGACAAGTTCTGTTAATAACAGAAACTAAATATTTTTTGTTTGTTATACCGATTTTTGCCGACTGGAAAAAATAGCTACATACTTTTTCTTTTCTTTAGACAATTGCTCAAACATCTTTATCAGGTTGCCATTCATACTTTCGTATTCCTGTATCTGTTTTTGCTTTTTATTTAACTGTGTTTCCAAATAGTTCATACTTGCAAGTTGTCTTCTGTTTATGGCAAGGATAAGACCATTGCTTTTAATTTAAAATTATTCTTATACTCTGTCTTTGCATTTATGAAGCAGAAATAGAATAGCCGCCATTAGGCAGAACAATTCCGTCTGATGTGATAATGCAAAGTGTGCCTGTCATCTAACTTAAAAGGAATCAGGCCAACCGCTACAGGATATGTACTAGATACAATTACTAAATAATACAAACAGAATATATAAAATGCTATTAAGATAGATCATTTGCGTCCCTCTCAATGTTGTCCAACATAGTTTTCATATGATTTAGTTGCATTTCTGTTATTTTGATACTTTCTGATAATTGCTGCAATTTGTGTTCGTCATCGTTTCTCAACATAGCACGACCTCGAGGTGATATTGCACTCCCTCTGTTACTGATCCAATCCCAAATATCGCTTTCCCTTCCTACAATAGGACTCTTATCCCTTGCGTAATTTACATTTTCTCTCTTCTTCTTAGATGATATGGCGTTTTCATATGAGTTATACAGTGTGCCGAAACTGGGCACGTAATTATATTCTTGACCATCAATCAGCAGCCTTCCTGGCTTGATGATTTGAAGATTATTTTTTTCTTGAAACACGTGAAGCCGAGGAGACCAGAAAAGCATAATGGTCAACCCCAAGATCAAGAATAGTTTTTGAGGACTCAGCAATTTGTTCATAAAAATTTCTGAACTAAAATTATTCTGAACGAAATCCAAAATATGAGTTAAAATGTCTTTATTATCATCGCTCTTACGGCTTTCGGAACTTTTCTGTTCAACCTTACTATGGAAAGGCCTATGTTCATCATGACTCTTCATTACTTTCTTCACCGGTTTTTTGCTTTTTGCCCTGCTAATAATGTCTCTTAACTCGGATAGCATGTAATCGACAGAAACCTTCTGACCCTCAACAGATCCTTTCTCAATTGCACCTTTCAAAAATGATTTACTTGTCCAGTTGATTTTTGTTATAACGGTCATATTCGTGGTGTCATGCTGCCCCCAGAATAGAAAGATTTTACTTTCTACTGCAAAATTGCTACCAGAGGGGACGTCTGGAGTTTTAGTTGTTTGTGTCACCAAAACATAGTTATTGATATCCATGTGTTCAATAGACTCGGTTAGTAAACATTTTGTTTGCTTAGGTCCGATAGAATTGTTCAATTTCTTCGTGTACTCATAGTGTCTTGAACCTCCTTCAACCAACGAAGGCGTGAATTTTGGTATCGTTTCCACATTGACATTATTCTTATCTCTAGTGATAACTTTCTGCATATACTCTGTATTCGATCCAAATAGCAATTGGACCACGGTCCCTAATGGAGCTGGTATATTCTCATTTTCCCTTATAATAGAGTCATCCTTATCCTTTTGAATATCAGGCTCGGTAGGTGCATGTGAGCTAGGTTCCATTTTCGGTAAAGTTGATACTGTAACAGTGTTCTCCTTCGAAGACCTTTTCCTTTTGGTAGCAGATCTTGTTAAAATATTACCAAGCTCCTCCACCAATATCTTTGTTGCATCCGTTACACCATCAAATGTACCCTTTTCAATAGGACTTTTGATCAAGCTTTTACCTGTCCATTCAACAGAGACATACACTTTTAGTTTTGTTTCATTGTTGTTTGCCCATGATAAAAGATAAACTGTTCTCACATAAAATGAATTTCCAGAAGGAACATCCGGAGTTTTTGTTGTTTGCAAGACTTGAACATACTCCTCTAAGTTAAAGTGTTGAATGGTTTCAGTTATCATGCATTTAGTTTTACCGGGTCCAATGGCACCTGGTGTTGTTTTTACGTAGGAATAATCTCTCTTTTTACCTTCAGAAACCGTGGGTGAATCAACGAGAACAGGGATTGGCGAAATATCACTATTCTTTTGCGCTTTTAAAATGGCCATAATATAACTGACATCTTTCCCGAATAATATATTGACAACCCGCCCTAACGAAGCGTGTATTGTTGATTCGTTAACTAATTTTTCATTGGGCGCTGGTTTGTATACTGTTTCTGTGGGTGAGTGAATTTTTGGACCTAGTGGTGGAATTCCTGTTCCATAAGGGGTGTCTGTTTGTAGAGGCATGGGTAAATCTTCCGGCTTTCCTATGCTGACGCTTGATGTCATGTCGGTAGAATCAGATATGTTATTGCTATTATCGTAAAGATCGTCATCATCATCTCCATAATCATCGTAATCATCATCGTAATCGTCATTTTCATCATCACTGATAGAATTGGAGCTGCTATTAGTGTTATTACTGTTGCTACGAAACCTCTTTCCCAAAATTATTTGATTCCATACTTCAGTAATTAAATCATATGTAGCATCTCTTGAAGTGAAAGAGGCAAACGTGTATTTTGTGTGTAAAGTGTCTATAACGATCCCATTAGGGAATATTCCTGCTGTGGCCCTTTTCTCTATTTGAACGATTGTCTTGAACGGTATAAAAACGGTACTTACCCAACCAAGGATGTTCGAATAAAATCCAATATGTTGATCAGAAATATACATTCTGCCTTGCAAAAGGATATCTCTTGACAAAGCACAACTATGGTCTAAAATCAACCTTTCATTGGGGCTGACACCAGAGTCCTTGAATATTGCATGGAATTCTGCATCTTTCTTTTCGCTCGCGTATTCGACTCCCTTTATTCTAATGCTGGATTGTCTACCATTTTCCTCCGATGGCTCAATGATATTTACGGGGGTAGATGAAAAGCTTTTACTAGAACTTCTCCTCAATCCCGAAGATGGACGACCGTTGGACATACTAGGTCTCGGTATGATGGTCGATGCAATATCAGTGCTGTTTTTTACTTTGTTTAGCGAATATTTCAGTGCCGTCGAAGGTAGTACTTTCATTCCCATGCTAATGCTTCCGGGGGAAAATGACCTCCTGTTAAGAAACTTCTTGGACATTTCCCTAGGTTCGCGGTCTTCATACTCCGGGTCGTTATTCGTTAGGCCATTAGAGGAGTTGAAGGACAATCTTTTTTTACAATCTTGTAAAACGTCGCTACTGGTGTTTTGTTTATCTGCCATTGCGCTAATCATTGATTTGGCTCTTCTTCTAGGCTTGACTCCATCTGTTGTAGAGGAACTGACTACTGACCATTTGGAAGGAACAGTTTTTCTTTCCAAATTACTTTGTTGTACCGGGCCTCTGCTGTCAAGGTGATCCGCCTCTGGCAGCGATTCTGCTGACATTGCCTCTAACCCTTCAAGAGTAGCTTGAGAATCATCGAAGTGCTCTAATTTTAAGTTTCCAACTCCGGGGGTAGGCTTATCATGAGAGTGCCTGATGGGTTCGAAAACCACTTTCCTGGCCATATCATCCGTCATCTTTCTAGTGTCATCTAATGATGTATCATCTCCTGAGATAGCATTAGAGCTTGAATGTGAGTTCGAGTGAATATGGCCTTTCAAATTTCCAAATGCCAATCTAGATAATGATGATGGTTTACTTTTACTTCCTGCTTCCGTTGTATTAAGCTGTTGGTTACTTGGAGTTGATGATTTGGATGCTGCAAGAATATTGTCTAAATTTTTCAAAAATGGGCCATCGCTTTCTTTTGTCGATGAAGTGTTTTTATTGTTAGTGCTATTTTCGGAAAGGGCTCCTGATATATTAGATGAGTTTTTTTTCCTGTCCTTTGGTTCATTCCTGGAAATTGTTCCATTGTCAGCGTCTTGTACGTTTATTTTGGGAATGTGGCTTACGGCATTATGGGCGAAGGAAAGAAACGTTTCAAAGGCGGTATGTTCATCATGGCCGTCTGGAGTTTTTTCCTCAGCTTGATTGCTGGACCCTTCTCGTTTCCCACTTTGCAGTTTTTCCTTTTCTAATGCCTGGACGGATAAACTTGGTACAGAATTTGAATTCGAGTTACCATCCTGAAAGCGACCCTTCAATGAACCTGCCGTCAAATTCGTGTTTGTCTTTTCAAGCCTGTTTGTTTCCATGGGATCTATAACGATTGGAATATTGAATACACCTTGGCTATGCGCTAAGGAAGATGCCGCCGCCTTTTGAGATCCTTTTGCAGGAGATTCCGTGAAAGTTTCGGGCTTAAGTAAAGACGGAATATCCGGATTTCCTCCTACTCTTCTGAATCGCTCAGCACTGGCTGTTGTGCTAACATTCTCTCCTGTAGTATTATTTAAAAAATTACGATCCTTCTTGTGCTTACGTTTGACTCCAATTGTCCTTAAAAAGGCAGTGCCCCAATGGTGCTTCTTTTTTGAATCTCTAGTCATTACTGTATATTTTCAACACTATCCATGGAGAGTAAGAACCACACACAGTAGCAATAATTTAATATCAATGGCAATAGCAACGAAATTACAGTAGATACCGTGAGCCAGCAGAAACAGATTGATATTTCGTATTTCAAGAAGGCAGAATCATTCAACCACCTACCGTCCCCCAGGAGGACAGATCCCAACGAGGGACCTTTGCGCCCAATTCTACTCCTGCAAGGGTTTCACTTAGAAATGCTTTTGCCAAGGTAAAGGACCCCTAAGACTAGAATGAACTACGCCGGTCCGTCCGGCCGTCATACTCCGTGGAAATTTACTTCTAAAAGGAGAAACAGCGATCTTTGCCGCATAAAGCCAGCCACTACTGGCGTGGAAAGATTTTTAGATTAGAAGACAATACAAAGCGGCAACGTCATAACCTTGGTATTTATTGGGCAAGCATTTTCATATCAGCGTACATACACCAGCAATGGGAATGTAAAGAAGAGTCGTTACTAGCATATTTTCTATTCATGCGGGTACCCAACATGTCACGTTTCACGAATTCTCGTGCAGTTTTTCAGCGATGAGCTAAGGCAGATGGTTATGGACTGTGCCTTCTGTAGTCTGTGGAAGAAAAAACTGGTTAACAGCCTACAGTAGAAATCGATTAATATAAACATATATCTAGCAACGTAACGGAGTATTAGATCAGTAATGGAAGATATCGAAAAGATAAAACCATACGTTAGGAGTTTTTCAAAGGCGTTAGACGAGCTGAAACCAGAAATAGAGAAACTAACGTCGAAGTCACTGGATGAACAGCTGTTGCTATTATCTGATGAGAGGGCTAAATTAGAACTAATTAATCGTTACGCGTATGTATTGAGTTCTCTGATGTTTGCTAATATGAAAGTCCTAGGCGTCAAAGATATGTCTCCTATACTCGGCGAACTGAAAAGAGTAAAATCATACATGGATAAGGCTAAACAATACGATAATAGGATAACCAAATCCAACGAAAAATCGCAGGCAGAGCAAGAAAAAGCTAAGAATATCATTTCCAATGTTTTGGACGGTAATAAAAACCAATTCGAGCCCTCTATAAGCAGGAGCAACTTTCAAGGGAAGCATACGAAATTTGAAAACGATGAACTGGCAGAGAGTACAACGACTAAGATTATTGACAGTACCGATCATATAAGGAAAGCAAGTAGTAAGAAAAGTAAAAGATTGGATAAAGTTGGAAAAAAGAAAGGAGGGAAGAAGTAGAGGTCGACGTATACTGGTACATGAGTGAAAAAATGATTAAAGGTGATGTGAGAGCACAAATGCAAAAATGCTTATAGGGTTTATATACTTTTATAATAACAATAAGAACTCGTTGAAGTAACTAATATGTGTATATGCTATTCTTGTAGTTGGCAGTGAACACTTTTGTGTGAATTGACGTTATATAAGACTGTAGAAATATCTAAGAAAAGAGAGTTTTCATAAAACCCTTCAAGCTTAACTACCAAAAAGCATTCATACTTAGAAGTTGAAATGCACGATGATGCCAAATTGATGAAAAAAGCTAAAAATGCATTTCAGAAGGGAAGAAAATAATAAGCAACATAACAGAGGGAATAGGTGCGCTTAGTCTTGTTGCTGTAAAATTAACCAATTATTCTTGTATTGTTCTAACGATCCGACCATTTCATCCTGAATACTTGTCTTCCTGCCAGCTCCTAATTTTTTATCGTGAGTGGAGCCAGCGAAAGTTTGAGCATAAATTTCATAAGGACCGAAAATTTGCCTTTCATCCGGGGAGGTTGACGAGGATTCGTTGTCACCACCTTCCATTTTGCCATGTGCCATCTTGTCACTTTCTCCTTCGTATTCTTCGTCTTCGAAAATTATGGCGTCATTGTTAGAGTCTGCGAATACGTCTTCATTTTGCAACGCAATCGTAGTGCTTGAATGATTACGAGGTAATAAAGGTTTAGGGAAGCCAACGAAGGAGCTTTTAGCTCCTGGTGAAGAGGACAACTTCTCGAGTGCTTTATTCATATGCAGTGGGTTAGATTCATTAGCACTGGAACGCCTGGAATTGTAAGATCCACCAAAATTAACAGAATTATGCGAAACTGACAACGTGGCCTCGTTACTTGTCTTCATATTCATAGGAGGTACCTGTGTTCCCAAGTTGAAACTCTTCCTATGATGAGGTGGAACATAAACCCCATTTTTAAATTTTTGTTCCATACTGAGTCTACGCTCCTGCTCTAGCTCCTTAGAGTCAGATGAGTGTGAATATCGATTGCCAATATTACCTGTTAAAATTGGATCAATTGGTCCAGAAGATAAATTTAAATGTGCTTCAGATGATGCTGGTGATTTTAGTAAATCTGGTAGTTCATTAGATTCATTATTGTTATTGTTGATATGCAATGATGTTGTCAAAGGAGGTGGAATATATTGTCTATGATATTGATTAGTGGTACTATTGGTGTCGATATGGTTGTTGTTGCCATTGTTATTGTGATTAGTGCTTGCGTGAACAAATACTTCATTATGGCTACCTACCGTTGTATGCGGTAAGTGATCATTTATAGATAAGTTGTCCATACCATTGACGAAATCATGATCACCTTCTTCAAGAGTGAATAAAACGTCGTCTGAATCGTGATCGCCCTCAGAATCCATACTATCCTGAGTGTAGTGTTCCTGGTATGAAGGCTTCCCACCTAAAACGGTAGAGATATCAGGAGCAGTTGATTGCGGAACTCTTAAAAACTGATTCGTTGGGCTTACGTGATGGTTCCTGGCATTTGGTGGAATATAAGCGCCTGGTGAATGTTGAACTGTAGTCGTAGAACCACGCCTTGCATAACCATTTATAGAACTATTGTTGTTATGATTATAGCTCATGTTGTACCTTGAAAGTGGTGACTTACCGGTATAACTGGAGGAACTTGGTCTTCTGTATTTGTTAAAGTTTTTGTTCCAACCCTTTATATAGCTATTACCATTGTTAAAATTATTATAATTACTTCCATGATTGTTATTGCTGTTGTTGTTATTATTGTTGTAATTACGATTCTGTCTGTACTGTTTATTGTTGTTGTTGGAAAACCCCTCCATATACCTGTGCTGGACACTTGGAGGAGTGAAAAAATCTCTGGTGTTGAATTCATCCCTTGCTTTGTAATCGTGGAAAAAATTATTCATGTGTGTATTAGGCGTTGGTATGCCAAGAGGCTTCCTTGATTTTTTCAAAATTTTACTTTTCTTTCTATCTTCGATATTGACTGGTTTGGAAAATTGATTATCAGTTCTTCCGTACTTATTGCGCTTCTTAAATTTGAACTTAGGAGCAGATTTAGCCCTTTCATGAGTAGATAGTGTTGTATTATAACCCTGGTTGAAAAATTTCTGTTGTTGTGTAGACGGTTTTTTAAAGAAGCCGCTTGCAACATTTTGATTTTGAGAGACATCTGACCGTTTCCTTTCATTCACATTATTGAAATTGAAATCCTTTTTAAATTCAGGCATATGTTGTTTGTTACTAGATGAAATAGGAGTAGGTAATGATACCGGTGCTGAAGATGGAGGAACAGGCTGAGGTGGCAAACCGTCAATCATAGTTTCTTCATATCCTTCATCCAAGTTATTATAGTATTCATCGTCTAATGTATACTCAGATAAGTTCTGTAGTTCAGTTCTCATCATTTTCAAGTCTCTATTAGCCGGATCGATGGTTAAACTATACCTTAATACTTGAAAGAAATCATAAGCCATTGTCGAAAATACATCAAACAACGCTTCTCTATTAGCAGCAAAATAACAGAATGACTTGTCGGATTGATTGGCAATACTAAAAGGATTCTTATGGAAAACAATATTAAGAAACACAATTCCCATAGCCCATAAATCCACTTTGGCACAGTCATAAGGTTCCTTTCTTTCCTTGATATCCAAATTACTATCAAAAAGTTCAGGGGACATATATCTTTCACTACCGACATTTCTATCCATAGACGTCTTATCTGTAGTAGCCAATCCCCAATCTGTAAGCTTAATTGTCCAATCAATTCCAGAAATTAAAATGTTCTCAGGTTTTATATCACGATGATAAATGCCCTTGTTATGAACATATTCAATTGCATCCATGATTTGTGTGATAATATGAGTGATCGATTTGGTTTTCTTAGGCACAGCATCGGCTTTGATCGCCTCATATAGGTCACCGCCAGAGCAATATTCCATGATGATGTAAGAGTCGAAGAAATCTAATAGAGCAGCAATATTTTGGTGTCTACCAATTTTTGTTTGAATATCAACTTCATACATGGCTTCGAGACAAATGTTATTAGATAGTCTTGATTTAACTTTCGAAGAAATTAGGGACTTTTTGTGTTTGTAGAGATTGTGTTTCTTCTCTCTACTTGACCCGTTATTACTGGAGGCATTACCATTTTCATTTTCATGGCGATCCGTATCAACTTTCGTGTCTTCATCATCATCACAATCGCTACTATCACAATCATTTTCGTCGTCCTGAGGCCCATCGTACTGGCCGTCATCTTCTAATTTGAAAATGTATTTGACTGCAACCAATCTTTTCTCTCTAACATCTTTAGCCAATGATACATAACCATATGAACCTTCACTGATATCCTCTATTTTTTGATATCGATTATTCAAAATACCTCCTTCTTTGTAAATCTCGTAATCTAAAGTCATCGAGTTTCAAAAAATTGTAAGAAAAAAATATTGCACTAACTTTACGTGTCTTTTTGTTTTGTATTTGAAATTTCTAAGTTTTTGGAAGTTTTTAATTTTTTTTTTCCTTTTTTATTTTAGGTTAAAGTATAGTGAAAGAATAGTAGGGTTAACGGAGAGAAAGAATCCGGTAATATGCAGTCTATAAGGCCTATAAGATTTGATGGCGGGTATGAAGCAGGTTTTTTTTTTTTGGCTTTTTCTTCTAAGAAAAAATTTATAGAGAAAAGATGTCTTTAATTATAACCTATTCTTTTTTTTTTTGCCAGCTAATACCAGTAAGTTTTGTTTTTTTGCGACACTAGATTGGAAGAGTAGAATCAGAAAATGAACCTTCTGTAAGTATAAAGAAGTCTTTTTTCTCTTTGATACTACTGTATTCGTGGTGTCCCTTTTCAGAAAACTATAGCTTTGAGCCTGTATGCTATTTTTCTATTTCCTTCTTTGCAGTTCTTTTTTGAGCAGAGAACAATATCCGGGTCACGTGAAAGTTAGATAAGCATGCAAAGATAGCCAGAGAGATTTCGAAGTTGAATAAAACAAGGGAATGGGTCACTTGTTATATTCTTTACAGATTGAGAGTGCAGTAATATTCTGCGGACGCCAGTAAGTACTGTTTGAGGTTGTATTTTTATAGTAGAGGACACTTGAGACTGTGTAAAATGCGCTCACCAAAAAAAAGGGTCTGTTTGCGATCAACAAACAAATAATAAGATAAGTTAGGGAAAAGAAAGGTGAACACTGTTGCGGAATGCGTGGACTGCTTGTGTAAAAATGCTAGTAATGAGGGAAGTGTGGACTTGATATGGCCTGTTGTGGAAGCCTGAGAGTTCTTTCACGTGCTGTGTTCGGCCCGCCTATATAGGGACAAATTGTTAAAAAGATAAATAAATATAATCTGCCTCGGAAGGGGTTGGGAACGCCCGGCAGTAGCGATGAGGGTAACGGGACGATATTTAGAAGTGAATGCTGAAATAAATGGTGTGAAGGCCTCTTGTATGTCGTCTCATATAGGGCTAAAACGAAGCCATCGTGCACAATGGTAAGTTCATTCAGTGTTCCCATGCCAGTAAAACGGATATTTGACACATTTCCGTTACAAACATATGCTGCGCAGACTGACAAGGACGAGGCCGTTGCATTAGAAATACAGCGGAGGTCCTACACATTCACAGAACGCGGTGGTGGAAGCTCTGAGTTGACTGTGGAGGGGACGTACAAGCTAGGTGTTTACAACGTTTTTTTGGAGGCAAATACAGGGGCGGCATTGGCCACAGATCCATGGTGTCTGTTTGTTCAGCTTGCGCTGTGTCAAAAGAATGGTCTAGTCTTACCCACGCACTCGCAGGAACAAACCCCATCGCATACCTGTAACCATGAAATGCTCGTTCTGTCCCGTCTTTCTAACCCCGATGAGGCCCTACCTATTCTAGTTGAGGGTTACAAGAAGAGAATTATAAGATCCACCGTGGCAATCAGCGAAATTATGAGGTCTCGGATACTTGATGATGCTGAGCAGTTGATGTACTATACGTTGCTGGATACCGTGCTGTACGATTGTTGGATCACGCAAATACTTTTCTGTGCCTCTGATGCGCAATTCATGGAATTGTACTCTTGCCAGAAGTTAAGTGATTCGATAGTCACTCCATTGGACGTAGAAAACTCTTTATTACAGAAGTTGTCCGCAAAGAGTTTGAAGATATCCCTAACAAAGCGGAACAAGTTCCAGTTCCGCCATCGAGAAATCGTCAAGAGTATGCAAGGAGTTTATCACAACCATCACAACTCCGTTAATCAAGAGCAGGTCTTGAACGTTTTGTTCGAGAATAGCAAGCAAGTTCTTTTAGGTTTAAAAGATATGTTGAAAAGCGACGGGCAACCCACTTACTTACATCTGAAAATTGCAAGTTACATTCTTTGTATAACGAACGTTAAGGAACCCATAAAGCTAAAGACATTTGTTGAAAACGAATGTAAAGAATTGGTCCAGTTTGCACAAGACACCCTGAAGAACTTCGTTCAGTAATCACTTTCAAGCTGTAGTATGTAAACGATATAGATGAAGTTTTCGTGTGTATAAATATATGAACTCTAGAGTGTTGCATAATTTGAAACACAGCATTTCTTTTCGGAGAGCTCGTTTCAAAATGAAACAAACGCCGTTGTCCGTTTTCGTCTCAATAGAAAAAGTGAAACAGATAAAAATTGTTTTAAAAGAAACGAATTTGCAACATCTTAAGATATATCAAAACTAATACAAAACAGCCTAAAAAAGATTGAACAACTCTTCGCGGTCAGGTCTCGACACCATAAATCGAAGTACTCGTACGCTAGTTTTCTCGCACATAGTACCACTACGTTCCTTTTACAATTAGATTACTTCTTTTTAGTTGACTTTTTTGAGACGTTCGTGCCATTCATAAAATAGGAAAAGATAACAGGTAAGCACTGAAGACTTGTTTTATAAGTGTCCCAAGCGAGACCTAGAGTGGATATTGATATTTCTCAAACAAGACTCGTCGAAGAAAACACACTTTTATAGCGGAACCGCTTTCTTTATTTGAATTGTCTTGTTCACCAAGGATGAAAGTCCAAATAACCAATAGTAGAACAGAGGAAATCTTAAAAGTTCAAGCTAATAATGAAAACGATGAAGTCAGTAAAGCTACTCCGGGCGAAGTTGAAGAATCGCTAAGGTTAATCGGCGATCTAAAATTCTTTTTAGCCACAGCGCCGGTAAATTGGCAAGAAAACCAAATTATAAGGCGATACTATCTGAATAGTGGACAAGGCTTTGTCTCTTGTGTATTTTGGAACAATCTATACTATATTACAGGTACTGATATTGTCAAATGTTGTCTTTACAGAATGCAAAAGTTTGGGAGAGAAGTAGTTCAAAAGAAAAAATTTGAAGAGGGTATTTTTTCAGATTTAAGAAATCTCAAATGTGGTATAGATGCAACTTTAGAACAACCAAAGTCCGAATTTTTGTCGTTTCTATTCAGAAATATGTGTCTGAAAACCCAAAAAAAGCAGAAAGTATTTTTTTGGTTCAGTGTAGCACATGATAAGTTGTTTGCGGATGCGTTGGAAAGAGATTTAAAAAGAGAAAGTTTGAATCAGCCTTCAACGACTAAGCCCGTTAATGAGCCCGCCTTATCTTTTTCATATGATTCCTCATCTGATAAGCCTCTCTACGATCAGTTACTTCAACATTTAGATTCTAGAAGACCATCTAGTACAACAAAATCAGATAATTCGCCTCCAAAATTAGAAAGCGAGAATTTTAAGGATAATGAGTTGGTAACAGTAACTAATCAGCCGCTTTTAGGCGTTGGCCTCATGGATGACGATGCGCCAGAATCCCCCTCTCAAATTAATGATTTTATTCCTCAGAAATTGATTATAGAACCCAATACTCTCGAATTGAATGGTCTCACAGAAGAAACGCCTCATGACTTACCCAAGAATACCGCTAAGGGCAGAGACGAAGAAGATTTTCCTCTCGACTATTTTCCTGTATCTGTTGAATACCCTACGGAGGAAAATGCGTTTGATCCGTTCCCTCCACAGGCTTTTACGCCAGCTGCCCCTTCCATGCCTATTTCCTATGATAACGTGAATGAAAGGGATTCTATGCCCGTTAATTCTCTTCTTAATAGATACCCCTATCAGTTATCAGTGGCACCCACTTTCCCAGTGCCACCATCATCATCGAGGCAACATTTTATGACAAATCGGGATTTTTATTCATCTAACAATAACAAGGAAAAATTGGTATCTCCTAGCGACCCTACCAGCTACATGAAGTATGACGAACCAGTTATGGATTTTGATGAATCTCGGCCAAATGAAAACTGTACAAATGCAAAATCTCACAACTCTGGCCAGCAAACTAAACAACACCAATTATATTCTAACAACTTCCAGCAATCTTACCCAAACGGAATGGTTCCAGGATACTACCCAAAAATGCCGTATAATCCCATGGGGGGGGATCCTCTACTCGATCAAGCCTTTTATGGCGCGGACGATTTTTTCTTTCCACCAGAAGGATGTGATAACAATATGCTGTATCCACAAACTGCAACTTCATGGAATGTTTTGCCCCCTCAAGCTATGCAACCAGCTCCAACCTATGTTGGGAGACCATACACACCGAATTATAGATCGACACCAGGTTCCGCGATGTTCCCATACATGCAAAGTTCAAATTCCATGCAGTGGAACACTGCTGTTTCACCTTATAGTTCGAGAGCACCATCTACAACTGCTAAAAACTATCCTCCTAGCACATTTTATTCTCAAAATATAAATCAATACCCACGGCGAAGAACTGTGGGAATGAAGTCTTCACAAGGAAATGTTCCAACAGGTAATAAACAATCTGTGGGCAAGTCTGCAAAAATTTCAAAGCCTCTACATATTAAGACAAGTGCTTATCAGAAGCAATACAAAATCAACTTGGAAACGAAAGCCAGGCCAAGTGCTGGTGACGAAGATTCTGCTCATCCTGATAAGAACAAAGAAATTTCGATGCCTACTCCGGATTCCAATACTTTGGTGGTCCAGTCAGAAGAAGGTGGAGCTCATTCACTTGAGGTAGATACCAATCGAAGGTCCGATAAAAACCTTCCAGATGCAACCTGATATAATATAATTTTTGAATTTATGATACAAGAATTAAAAATGCGGGCCAGAATTTAATATTAAACAATACTCAGAAGAAAACAACAAGGACAATCTGTTTTTATAAATAAAACAATCTTATACAAGACTAGAGCAAACAAAAAGCAAGAAAAAAAGGTAATAAATGTAACAAATCTATTAACGTTAGAAAATAACAAAAAAAAAAAAAGAAAAAGATAATATAATATAATACCTTTATATATGTGATTTATCTAGCGTCACAGTATGTAATATAAATATCAATGAGTTTCTTAACATGACCTCCAAAACTACATGATCGCTTAGTATTACAATATGTGTTTATCCACTATTTTGATACCAACGTAGTATTGCCTTTTATTTTTCAGAATGGCAAAGGCCATCGGAAAATTTTTCCACCAGAAAAAGCGAGATTCCTAATTATAAGGTGAAGGCATCGATGTTCATAATAGTTAAAAGTTGTAATCAAAAAAGAAAAAGGTGCAGAGATAAACAAAGTTAATAAATGACAAAATCAAGAAAGCAGAAGCAAAAAAAGCAGGATTTTTTGAGAAAAAAGTTAAAAGTTGGTAAGCCAAAGGAAAAAGCAAGGAATGCTACCGATACATCTTTCGTTTCCAAGACTATTTCTATTAGAAATCAACATTTAGACCAAAATCCACATGATTTAACAAAACGGCTAACGCTCTTAAAGCATCATAACATCAATGTGAGAAAGGAAACATTAACAACATTCCAAAAGTCAATACCGTCTATAATAAAATCTCGACTTATGACACCATTACTTACTCAAAGTATACCGTTGATTTGCGATGAATCGCAGCAAGTACGTCAGGGACTTATTGATCTCGTAGATGAAATAGGTAGTCACGATGCGGAGATTTTAAAATTGCACTGCAACATTTTTGTCTTATACATTAACATGGCAATGACACATATTGTTACACAAATTCAAGCAGATTCTACTAAATTTCTCTCTCATCTGTTGAAGTATTGCGGAGATGAAGTGGTTAGGAAATCTTGGGTAAAACTTTTGAACGGTGTCTTTGGAGTGCTCGGTTGGGGACAGGTAGGGAAAAATGATAGCGCTAGCATAGTGCAAACGAAGAAGCGAAACGCCAAATATGTCACTATTCATCTCAATGCTCTGTACACTCTTGTTGAATACGGATGTCAGGATGAACGCGCTAGAAGCGACGGAGACACGGCAGAGACTACAGAGGACAGCGGTACGCTACGAAACCCATATTTAATCCCAGATTATCCGCAGCCGTTTGAGCACTTGAAACTATTTACCAGAGAATTGAAAGTTCAGGATGCTACCTCCAGTGGAGTAAATGCCACACTACTGTCATTGGCAACACAGGATATCGATACTCGAAAAGCGGTATTTATCGAACAATTCCTGCCTATAGTACGTAAGAAAATCGAAGTAATTATCAAGGAAGGTGGTGAATGTGGTAAAAGTGCAAACAAGCTTAAAACGCTGCTTGCAAAAATCTTTGATTGACGTTTCATAAGAATACAATATATAATTGATAGATTGTACTTTTTTTTTTGTTACCCTCAGGAGAGGCAGGGCGAAAAATGCAGAATCTTGGATTTTTTTTAAGTAGATCTAAGTTTGTTTATTTTTCAAATACTATTGGCACAAAGGGAAGGGCTTTCCAGGGATTATTCAGATTCGAGTTGGTGGTGAAATTGTGTGTGCGTACATCCTTATATCAGAGCTTTCCTTTAGTGACAACATTTAAATCGACGTGACCTTATTCGGGTAGTCAAACACCGAACCATATTCTTTGCCCTTAGGTTACTTTCCCTTCATTTTATCAGCTTAGTCGATTAAGTTCGCGTCTATATCCCGTCAAAAGTTCCTAATACATTGCGGGTACAAATGTCCTATAAACAAACAACATATTATCCTAGCAGGGGTAATCTGGTAAGAAACGACTCATCTCCGTACACTAATACTATTTCCTCAGAAACCAACAATAGCAGTACAAGCGTATTGAGTCTTCAAGGCGCATCTAACGTGAGTTTAGGGACCACTGGTAACCAATTGTACATGGGCGACTTGGATCCTACATGGGATAAGAATACCGTTAGGCAAATTTGGGCATCTCTGGGAGAAGCGAATATTAATGTCCGGATGATGTGGAATAATACGCTTAATAATGGGTCGAGATCATCAATGGGTCCAAAGAATAATCAAGGATATTGCTTTGTTGATTTTCCCTCATCTACTCATGCAGCAAATGCACTTTTAAAGAATGGTATGCTTATACCCAATTTTCCAAATAAAAAATTGAAATTAAACTGGGCTACATCCTCATATTCAAACAGCAACAATTCTCTTAACAACGTGAAGAGTGGTAACAACTGTTCTATATTTGTTGGAGACTTAGCACCAAATGTTACAGAGTCTCAATTATTTGAACTTTTCATTAACAGATATGCTTCTACTTCTCATGCCAAAATTGTGCACGACCAGGTTACCGGGATGTCTAAGGGCTACGGTTTTGTAAAGTTTACCAATTCTGATGAACAACAGTTAGCTCTGTCAGAAATGCAAGGCGTATTTTTAAATGGTAGAGCCATAAAAGTAGGACCCACATCTGGTCAGCAGCAGCATGTCAGCGGTAACAACGATTACAACCGTAGTTCTTCGTCACTAAACAACGAAAATGTAGACTCGAGATTTCTTTCCAAGGGTCAATCATTTTTAAGCAATGGAAATAATAACATGGGCTTTAAGAGAAACCATATGTCTCAATTCATTTATCCAGTCCAACAGCAGCCGTCTTTAAACCACTTCACTGATCCGAATAACACCACTGTGTTTATCGGAGGATTGTCATCACTGGTGACTGAAGACGAATTACGTGCTTATTTCCAACCTTTTGGCACGATAGTCTATGTCAAAATTCCGGTAGGCAAATGTTGCGGGTTTGTCCAGTATGTTGATCGGCTATCGGCTGAGGCTGCCATTGCTGGGATGCAAGGGTTCCCCATTGCAAATTCAAGAGTTAGACTGTCTTGGGGCAGGTCTGCTAAGCAAACAGCGTTGCTTCAGCAAGCCATGTTAAGTAACTCTTTACAGGTTCAACAACAGCAACCAGGTTTACAGCAACCTAACTACGGATACATTCCATCCAGTACGTGTGAAGCACCTGTTCTGCCAGATAATAATGTTTCATCCACGATGCTTCCTGGATGTCAAATTCTGAATTATTCTAATCCATACGCTAATGCGAATGGATTAGGCTCGAACAATTTCAGTTTCTACAGTAATAATAATGCTACAAATACGCAAGCTACTAGTTTACTGGCTGACACTAGCTCTATGGACCTCTCAGGCACGGGTGGCCAACAAGTTATCATGCAAGGAAGCGAAGCGGTTGTTAACAGCACTAATGCAATGTTAAACCGTTTGGAACAAGGCAGTAATGGTTTTATGTTTGCTTGAGCCACACGTGTATATAAAAATGTTTGTTTTCCTTTTGGCCCTTTTTCTTTCTTGGTATTTTCTTTACTTCAGTGTTAAATTGTATTTGGTCTTAGGCTGACGGTGATATAACAGCGCTTTATTTTCTTTTTTTCATTGCTTTTTATCGTTTTCAAGATTCCATGTCCTTTTATTAAGTCTTTTTTGTATCGTTATAGTTGCGTTTTTCCTTTTGATTTTCATTTCTTTCAAGGTTATTGTTATTCTTAATTCAATTCAAGATTGTACGCTTTTAAGCATGTTTATGATTTTCCTTTATTACTTCCATTTACCTTCTTTCCATCACTACTCATTACGGCCTGTCAATTCCTTTTTTGCGTCACCTTCATTTTTTCTTCTCTGTTCTTTTCTGTATTTGTCGAAAATTTTATATTGATGTATCTTAATTTTATTTTTAGTATTATTATACTGTAAATGTTTCTTACTGTGTCAAGATTTCCCGTTGCGCTATCTTCCAAGACTACGTAATGCGTTTGTCTCTCTATTCATGTTGTCTCTGTATAGGGGCACGGCGAATTCCTACTCCGTGTCTCTTCTCCTATATCTTTACACCAAATTTGGCCCATTTTCATTCCCCTTTACGTAGTAGCGGTTTTCGGCCTGCCGGTGCTACGCGTTTCTATAGCTAGTTTCGTTTTCTCACAAATAAATCCTAGCAGGAGGAAAAGAAAGCGCAGGTTGAAACTCCGTTCAGAAGAAGAAAGCCACTCTTTGAAAATACTGCCCACGCAATTGTCCCTTTCTGACAATAAGACCCCTTACTACTAGTAAATGTTTTTATTCTCTAAGCTTCTTTTCCTCTAACTTCGACGCTAGAGCAGGCACTACCCTGTTGGGCCGTACGTAACAACAACGACCCCTTATTTAGTCGAAGGGATCGCCAGAAACAGGGAGCAAAAGATATTTAAGTGATGAGAATCAATTTCGATGATGATCACAAGCCAATGTTCTTTAAACTCAATTCTTGACTAATAAAAAAGCAGCTATCAACAAATTCATACTTTGAACAAGCTGATAAAAATAAGAAAACCATCGCATACACAAAATAAAATCAACATGTCTACTGTAACCAAATACTTTTACAAGGGTGAAAATACAGATTTGATTGTCTTCGCTGCATCCGAAGAGCTTGTAGACGAATATTTGAAAAATCCATCAATTGGTAAGCTATCTGAAGTTGTCGAACTCTTCGAAGTTTTCACTCCTCAGGACGGTAGGGGTGCCGAGGGTGAGTTGGGCGCTGCCTCCAAGGCCCAAGTGGAAAATGAGTTCGGTAAGGGCAAGAAGATCGAAGAAGTTATCGATTTGATATTGAGAAATGGTAAGCCAAACTCTACCACCTCTAGTCTCAAAACCAAAGGGGGTAACGCCGGAACCAAAGCCTACAATTGAGTAGCTTTTCCTTCTGTCTGGACAGCCTGCATTGAAATATGCAATAAGTTAAATTGGCGTGCTGCCCTGTCATAACGCATGCATTCTTCTTTTACAGTAGTAGAAAGAACAAAAAGGTGTATATTTCAATATACATATTTACGATCTATATAACGTTGTATACATTTAATTCAGTGCATTTTTCATTTTCGCGTTCGTCACACATGATTATTTATACAAAGGAAAAGTAAAATTTTTAGCGATGAGATGTAAAAAGAAATGCGATGCCATAAGCTATACTTTACGATTGAACACCTAAGGAAGAGGTAAAGCAGGCTTAATATATTGAAATACTAAAAAATGGCTCTCGGTAATGAGATAAACATCACAAACAAGCTAAAGAGGCAAGAAATTTTTGCTGATATAAAACATGAAAAAAATAAAGAGCGCCATACCATGAGAAGAAAGAGAGCTAAGGAAGAGAGAGAGAATCCGGAGCTGCGGGAGCAGAGATTAAAAGAGAACGTAACACAGACGATAGAGAACACTAGAGTGTACGATGAGACCATTAACAAGGAAGTGGAGGGAGATGAAGACGATTTGATGAGATACTTCAACAGCAATTCTAATGAGCCACCAAAGATCTTTCTGACCACAAATGTAAACGCTAAGAAGAGCGCTTATGAATTTGCTAACATTTTAATCGAAATTTTACCAAACGTCACATTTGTGAAAAGAAAATTTGGCTACAAATTGAAGGAAATATCTGATATTTGTATAAAAAGGAATTTCACTGACATCGTGATAATCAACGAGGACAAGAAAAAGGTTACTGGCCTAACATTCATACATCTGCCAGAGGGCCCAACTTTTTATTTTAAATTATCATCATTTGTTGAAGTGAAGAAAATTGTCGGTCATGGTAGACCAACTAGCCATATTCCAGAATTGATTCTAAATAATTTCCAGACCAGATTGGGTCAAACAGTAGGTAGGTTGTTTCAGTCCATTTTACCTCAGAATCCTGATATTGAAGGTCGACAAGTTATCACCCTACATAATCAAAGAGATTACATTTTCTTCAGAAGGCATCGGTATGTCTTCAAAGATAATGAAAGGGTTGGTTTGCAAGAACTGGGTCCACAATTTACCCTCAAGTTGAAAAGATTGCAAAGGGGTATTAAGGAAGAAACTGAATGGGAGCATAAACCTGAGATGGACAAAGAAAAGAAAAAGTTTTATTTATAGTGTTCCATTCGTAAACTTTGTATGGATATAATATTAAGACAACCGTAAGAACCGTGGTCGTTTGTTTAACTACGGCGGCTTCTGGTATTACTGAATTTCTCTTTTTTTCATTTTAAATCAATTTATTACAGGTAAATCAATCAAACAAATATATATATATATAGTATACAGAACAAACGGTAATTTCTTTTTTTTTTTTTCGACGTTAGACGTGCTTCGGCAGATATAGTAAGTTGGAAGAAATGAAGAATTGTGAAAGATAAAGGATGGTTTTTTTTTTTATTTTTTTCTAGCTAGATTATCTTCTACCTCCTCTGAAACCACCACGAGATCCGCCACGAGATCCTCCTCTAAATGATCCGCCACGAGATCCACCTCTGAAAGAACTGCCACCACGGCCTCCTCTGAAAGAACTACCACCACGGCCTCCTCTGAAACCTCCTCTGCTACCACCGCGACCCATTGAAGCACCACCACGGCCACCTGGGGCACCACTTCTCTTCTTCTTGTTTTTTGGTTTTGGTGGGCCTACCACCTTAGGCTTAGGTAAAAATCTTTCAATAGGCAATAGTTTGTCAGCGGCAATGTAGAATTTATCACCTTCTTTAAAACTGGTTGCTTGGACACCGTCACCACACTTGATAGTGAAAAATACTTCGTTTAATGGACCCAATATTTCGTCAACTTTACCGACTTGAGTCTTGTTTTCCAAATATATTGGCGCATTGAAATATGGAATCTTAGTGTTGATAGAACGGCAAACAATATCACCCTCACATGGATGTAGAAAAGCTCCCATTTCTAGAACAGTGTCTGGTGGTCCTTGTTGAAATGATCTAGCACCGCCTGTACGTCCACCACGAAAGCCGCCACGGAAGCCGCCACGGCCACCTCTATTACCTCCTCTGAAACTCATTATTTTCTTTTGGTTAAAAATTATCCTCAGGTGATCTTTTGGTAGAAGAGAGCAATCAGATACTCTATCGAAAAGGTGCTCACGTTATAAGGCTAACAAATTAATTTTTTCTTCCTTTCCTCATCTCGAAAAATTTTTCACTACAAAAAATTCCGACGTCAAAGTTTGAAAAAAAGACCATCTGATCACGTGACACCTTTTTCCTGCTCATAAGTTTTAAAAACCGTATGACACATATGCTAATGAAATTAAAATATATAGTATATACCTGAATATGCAGGAATCATATCTTAGTTTGATTCACAAGTATTTGAAAGCACATTCAAAAATGTCAATCGTATATGTCCTTGCTAGCTGATGTCTCGAAATTACTTCTCCTTTTCGAAAAGCACATTGTCAGAATAGCAATCACCGTTTCTGGCTTATGGAATATTATTAGTGTAAATGAGGTCATTCAGTCTCAAAAAGGTATTTTTGTTCAGTTACGTTTTCTTTTCAGTTTGTTTTTTTCCATCTCAATTTTACATTCGGGACAGTACCATGTTCCTTTCGGAGGTTCTTTTAAATTTACACAATCATAATGAAACCATTCATATTTACAGTTGGGTCCATCACATGCAACCATTTCTCCAAACGAAACTCTTTGACAGAAGCAGTATAAAGTTTTGTCCTCTTCCTCGTTTTCAGGGGAACCGTTTTGGCCTTTACCATTTCTACTGTTTTTGAATTCTTTTGTTCTTGCAATCTTGTTTTCAATGCTTGGGCTCACTGGAGTAACAGACTTTTCTCTTGAAGAAACGTCAATTTCATTTTGCAGTTTAGATGTTCGACTAGTTTTTTTCTTTTTCAAAGTGGGTGGAACGGATCCTGAGCTTGATGCAGCTCTTCTCTTTTTCACGCTACTGTTACTCACAACTGAACTTTCTCTAGAGGCTTCAGCAGCGCTATCCATGTCTCCATCTTCTTCCACGGGGGCTAGAACACCATCTTCCTCCAATAAAGCGATGTTTTTTTCCAACTTATTCAAGTGTCTAGCAATTAGAAACAAGGCAGTGTTCGCCAGAACGCATTTTTCTCTTTGCAAAGACTGACATTTCAAAAGTGATTCTTTTATTTCTTTGTCAAGCCCATCTTCCTGTGGATGTTTCGGTATTGAGCCTTGCTGTCTTATAAATTTGTGTATTTGTGATTCTTTTTGCTCGTATTTCTTTTTTTCTTCGATGAGCTTCAAATCATTTGAACCGATCTCCTCTAAGAGGTAACGAAATTCTGATGGGAGGTTGGACACATCTTGTATCGTTTGCTCTAAAACTAAACTTGGATCCATCTTCTATTGGTTATGTTGTCCAATATAAACTTGCATATCCTTCTTCTTTGTTTCTATTTCAACTAACGGTAGGTGGGTTATTCAAGAATCAATTAAAGGAAAATCGGAAAATATCACGTTGTACGTAACAATAAACTTTCTTCTATTTACATGTTTATAAATTGGTTAAACTTAATCTAAATTAATCTAGCATTTGCTAGCTTATTCATATAATTACATTCTATCAACCGGGACTAGTCCCAAAAGCGACATTGCATTGTGTAACACTTGTCTACTTGCTGAATATACGGCGAGTCGCGGTATGGCAATATCTGCAGGTTTTCCGGAAACCCATATTTTTTTATAGCACGAGGAGACCTGATGGCAAACTTTGAATAAATATGTTACAATCGTGGCCGGCTCTTGAGTTTCGAATGCTCGTCTAAGGACATCTGGATACTGCGCTAGCAACCTCACAAGCTCAACTAGTTGTGGTTCATTTAAATTTGAAAAATCTGCGTGTATTAGCATGTCCGTCGTAAAGTCGCTGGAGGTCCTTTCTAAAGATCTAAGTCTGGAATGTGTGTATTGTAAATAGGGCCCTGTGTCACCTTCGAAAGACAACATTCTGTTCCAGTTGAATTCATAGTTATTGATACGCTTTGATTTCATATCTTGAATAATGATAGCAGATACGCCAATTAAATCTGCAACACGCTGTGGATTATCTACCTGAGATATTTTCATTTTGTTATTTTCCATAATTTGCAGAGCTTTATCCCTTGCCTCGTCTAGTATGGTATCTAAGAATACCACATTTCCTTTTCTGGTCGACATGCCCTGCACCATACCAAAATTTATATGCTGCAAGTCTTTTGCCCATTCAAAATTCATTTTTTTTAATATCATAAAAAACTGGGACATGTATAAATCTTGCTGTGAGGAAATCACGTACACCATTTTATCAAAATGTAGATTCTTTTTACGCTCTATGGCTGCCCCTACATCTCTTGTCAAGTACAAAGTTGTTCCGTCTGATTTTTGTACAACAACTCTGCCCAATCTTTTCGACCATTGGGTTAAATCGATGACAAGGGCACCGTCTATTTCTTTAACAAGATTGTTTTTGCGAAATATATCTAAGGCTTCATTCATAGATTCTTTAGACACTTGTGATTCACCGGAGAATATATCAAAATTAATGTTCAAACGTGAATAAGTTTGGATATAGTGGTGGATGGATAACGAGCGAAACCTATTCCATATCTTAATGGCATTCTCATCCCCATTTTCTAAGTTTTTGAAAAAACTACGGGCCTCACCGCTAATCCCACACTTAGAGTTTCCGTTTATCTCTTCCTTGGCAAGGTCCATGTTGATTTTAACGTAGACGTCGAATAAATGCTGAATTGGCTGCTTTTGTAACGTCTTTTCATCGCCGTATCTCTTAAAACCGACTGCTAACAAACCAAACTGTCTGCCCCAGTCTCCTAGGTAGTTCATACGTGTAACGGACCACCCCATTGCTTCATATAAGTTTGAAAGGAATCCACCTATTATAGTCGATCTTAAATGGCCTGCATGGAATGGTTTGGCAATATTTGGTGATGAAAATTCTACTACAACTTTTTTCTGATGACGAGATTTTTTCTGACCATATTTCCCCTTTTGAAGTAATATATTTGGTACCGTTGATTGTATCAAATACCGCTGGTCCAGGAAGAACTGAAGAAATGGCCCTTTTGCACAAACCTTTCCAATACACCCATGCGTGCTTAGTTCAATGGCCCATCGGTTGGCAACGGCCACAGGGTCAGCCACTTTTATCTTTGGAAGAGGTAGCAGTAGATCACCTCTATCCATACTATTTGTCGACTCAAGCGCATTTAGTATTAGCGAGTGGTCTATTCCGGATATATCATGCAGTGCTTTTGAGATGTCTAGGCGTAGTACATCCAAAGGATAAATTGGGCCTTCGGGTTGGTCAGTATATTTTGTATTCAAGGTTTTTGAGCTGTATCTTTTCCGTCCAATATTAATTTCTAATTTACGAAATTGGTTGCTGAACTGGGTGTCGAACGAGGGCATGAAGCCATAACGAGGGTAAGAAGAAAAGGGGTTCTTGCAGAGTAAACTGCGATTCTTCAGATAAACTATCCCGAACATATTGACCCACTTTCAGGTAGGTCATTCAAAGCTTTTTGATTGACGGTAGATCAAAGTTGTGTTCTACGTATTTACGTCTTTTTTGTCGTATTTATTGATGACCTTTTGCCATCGTTAAGTGGAGAATTCGGCCTATTCCTAACCTCTTCCAGAACTATGAAACAAAAAACATAATTCAAAATTGTAGTTTGATAAAGTATTATCTATAAACTATTAAATCATAAATATATATTTCATAAAGCGTTAAAAATTGAAGATCAAATATTATTTTTATTCCTTGAAGGAAGTCTATATTATTTAATTAACTGACCTACTTTTTTCCGAACATCTTCTTGTAAAATGGTTGATCATCATGCATTAGATCATCAGCGTTGTAGTCAGTACCTCTCTTGTTTGGTGGAACCCAAGAAGGTGATTTCCATGGCAAAACACCTTCTTCCCATAAGGTGTTAACTTCTTCTAAAGTCAAACCTTTAGTTTCTGGAACGAAGAAGAAGACGTAGAAGTAAGAAAAGACCAAACAGCCCATGAAAACATAACCGTAGTAGAAATCAATAGCACCTGAAATAAATGGAGTAAAGAAACCAATCAAGAAACCCCAGATCCAGTTACAAGCTTGAGCAATAGCCATACACTTGGACTTAACTCTCAATGGGAAAGTTTCAGAGTTAACAACAAATGGAATTGGAGCCCAGGTGGTGGCAAAACAGAATAAGTAGAAACATGTGAAGACAATCATACAGTTACCAGCACCCTTAGAAGACCCGTTCTTCTTACCATTTGGCCACAATCTTGTAACACCAACAGAAGCGAAAACAACCATACAAGCTGTCATGGAAGCAGCACCCCATAATAAACATCTACGACGACCATATCTTTCGACTAAGAAAATACCAACAAAGGTGGAAGCAAAGTTAACAATACCCAAGACAATAGAGGTTTCAAAAGAATCTTCCAAACCGACAGCAGTGAAAACGGTAGTACCGTAATAGAAGAAATAGTTATCACCTGTCAATTGTTGCAATGATTGAATCATAGCACCCATGATCAAACGTTGGAAAACCTTAGTCTTAGTGCTAAATATTTCACCCCAGGAGGCATTACCAGCTAATTTTTCAGCTTCAACTGTAGCTTGAACAACTTCGACTTCAGCCATAACAGCTGGATCGTCTGCGCTGACCTTATTTGAAAGAGCAATAGAACGCTTAGCTTCTTCAATTTTACCGACTTCAACTAAATAACGTGGAGATTCTGGAACGAATGTCATACCACCAATCATAAACAAAGCCCAAGCGAAACCTAGACCTAATGGAACTCTCCATTGAACAGAATTGGTGTAGGTCTTGGTACCGTAGTTTGTACAGTAACCCAAGAAAATACCCAAAGTAATCATAAGTTGGTAACATGAAACCAAAGTACCTCTAATATGCTTTGGAGAGACTTCAGAAATCAACATAGGAGATAAAACGGCAATACCACCGACACCTAAACCAGAGATAATTCTACCAATGAAATATTGGTACCACTTGTTGATCGAGGCAATTTGGATAATGATACCGATAATGTAGATGACAACAACGACAATCAAACCCATTTTACGACCATACATATCACCTAATCTTGCTAAAATAATACCACCAATGGCACAACCAATGTTGAAAATGGAGACAATTAAACCAGTTCTAACCTTAGACAAATAATAAGTACCATCGTGGTGCTTCATACCAAATCTTCTGATAAAATCAGTTTGAGCAACAAAACCAGAAATGGTACCAGTATCCCAACCGAAAACAAAACCACCGAAAGCAACCATTAAACAACAGATGGAAACTGTAACGTAGGCGGAGGCGGGCTTCTTTGGAATTTCAACGTAGTTATTAGATTCTTCGTGATTCTCGTCGAAATCTTTCATGTCATCTCTTTCAGCTTTGTTGGATGGAGTAGACAAAGCGGAATTAGAATCGGATTCAACTGGCGACAAAGCATCAGCTGGAGTATTTTGGACTGCTGTATCCTCTTGATAGGCAGCTTCTTCAGACATTTTTGGCAGATTTTATTGTAAAAGTGTTTCAAAACCAAACCTTGATAAGAGGCTTTGAATATATCTTTTCTTGATGGTTTCTATTACTCATGAAGAGGAATTGAAGTGAATGAATCGAGAATAATGAATAAAACACTGAGTATTTATATAAAATTTTTTCTAGATGACATATTATTCATTCCCCAGTGTTGAAGCTTTTCACCACTAATTGACTTGAAGATTATTTTAGTTGCTTTTCTTACCACCCCACCTTCATAAACTTAAAAATATTATATTAGAATTTGAGTTTTCCTCCGTTGTTTCTTAATCAGAATCGTTAGACGCCGAATAATGGACTGTAAAATCAAAGCAGCTGGAAAAAACTCTGGAATTTTTCATGAAGGTGGCACTAAATCGTCGAAGAGCTTCTTGACCGTTTTTATCCGAAGTGTTTTTCCTCTTTCCCCAAGTTTTCCTGCAGGCGGGGGAATATGGGGCCCCATGGAAAAAAAACCGGGGGGGGTGGGAAAAAAAAAGGGGTCAGAAAAAAAAACTGCTCAGGGAAATATCTTCTTCTCCACAGAAAGAGACGCAGGCCAGGAAAAATGTGGAATATTATATAAACATTGTTTTTCCATTTTGTACGGATTTTTTTGGAAGAAAGCGGATAAACCGAAAGAAAAAACGGGAAATGGTTCCGGTTTGGGCATTGTTTTTCCTATTGGGCAAAAAAAAATCCCGGAACCAGCTGACTCGGATATTTTTCTTCCTTGTTTCCGCTATGCTGCTGCAAGTGACTTTACGAAGGCCAAGCGTTTCTTGGTGGAAATTACTGCAGTGTACTGGGTTTCGTTGGAGGCCCAGCCTTCATCTGCGTCTTGTTTATTCATTCTCATCTGATTATCATATCTTGATCGGTGCAAAAAAATTTTGAGGTACTTAAAATTTATTTTGCATAGAGATATTCGCATAAATGGAAAACCTAAGCTTTTCAGGTACGACTATTTGGCAACATCGTTGAACCTGGCTTTTCGGTCCTAACTTTGCACCATCTAGGATGAGACTATCTTGACTGTTTTACTTTTACGCATCGCTAGAAAATACGTGCGCGTTGCCAAATCAAAATTCCCGCAAATTGATGCGGTAGCGTAGTTCTGTTCCAAAATGAAAGTGAAACAACATAATGTTCCTTCTAGTTTTCGTGTCTGAAAGCTAAACCTCAAAGTTGAAACTAAAGCATGATTCCCCACCTCCTTCCTATTAGTCTTTTTTCCCGTAAAAGTTGGAAAATATCTGGGGTACTTGCGTCAGCTGTTCAGATCTTCTCTTACCGCTGTCGTGTCTTGTCTACAATGTCAGGTTGGCAGCCTAAGTTTTGGATTTAATAACCCTAGGGCTTTTCATTCTTTTATCAATCAGAACATTTACATGAAGAGGGCTGGAATAAAAAAAAAATATTCGGTTCTCCTCCATGCATAATGACGTAGTATTCTTATTGGCGCCAAACATAGTGTCATAATGCTTTTTCAACGATTTTAAAGTAACTCTTAGTGGATTGGAAAGGTCGCCTTTTCGATGGTAGCGTGCATTTTCTCGTCATTTTTTTTTTACTTGTCGTCTTTTCTTTACTGCTTCACCTCTTATCAAGCAAGTGTTTTTCGTGTCTCCCTGTGCCAGTCAGAAAATACATATGATTGGCAACTGTATATCCATTGAGATCGACTCGGTTATCTGTTAATGGAAATTATTGCTAGTAATTATAAATACCTAAAAACAACATCCTAACAGGCTTAAGTAACACTACTAGATGTTGAAGCAGCAGCGTTGTCAATTTCTATTCATTTGACATTTTTCCGAAATCATAAGCGGGCGTTTGAACTATGTATAGCGCCTATGTGGTATTAACCCATACTATATCATATAAAATTTTTCCTCGGAAGAGTGCCAGAATGAAATTTCTTGTTCCTTGGTGAAGGTCAAGAACTAGCAAAGAAAAGAACATCTGTTTATGAATTTGACAAGAATTTTGTTTTAACACCAATATAATATCACCTTTATAAAATTTACTGAGAAATTAAATACTGTATAAGTCATTAAAATATGCATATTGAGCTTGTTTAGTTTATTTCCTGCTAAACAAACTCTTGTAAAATGGTTGGTCATCATGCATTAGGTCATCAGCGTTGTAGTCAGCGCCTCTCTTGGATACTGGAACCCAGGAAGCTGATTTCCATGGTAGAACACCTTCGGCGTACATATCATTAACTTCTTCTAATGATAAACCTTTAGTTTCTGGAACGAAGAAAAAGACGTAAAAGTAAGCGAAAACCATACAGCCCATGAAAACGTAACCGTAGTAGAAGTTGATGGCACCAGTAATAAATGGGGTGAAGAAACTAATCAAGAAACCCCAGATCCAGTTAGCAGCACTGGCAATAGACATACACTTGGATTTGACTCTTAATGGGAAACATTCTGAAATAACAACGTAAGCAATTGGGGCCCAGGTAGTAGCGAAACAAAAGATATAGAAACAGGCAAAACAGATCATACAGTTACCAGCACCCTTGGATGAGCCGTTGTTTTGACCATTTGGCCATAATCTAGTGACTCCAACAGAAGCATAGACAACATAACAGCAGACCATACCGACAGCACCCCACATCAAACAGTTACGACGGCCAAAACGGTCAACGGTGTACAGAGAACAACAAGTGGAGAAGAAGTTGACGACACCAAAGACAATAGAAGTTTCAAAAGAGTCACTTAAACCGACAGCCTGGAAAACAATGGTACCGTAGTAGAAGAAATAGTTATCACCAGTTAATTGTTGTAGAGATTGAATCATGATACCCATCATAGTACGTTGAAACATGGCTGGTTTACCAGTGAATAATTCGCCCCAAGATGCAGTACCAGCGGCTCTCATTTCTTCGACACTGGCTTCGATAGTTTCCAACTCATATTGAATGTATGGATGGTCAGGTGGGCATTTGTTAACTTTAGCTAAAGAAGCCCTGGCTTCGTCGATTCTGCCAGCTTCAACCAAATAACGTGGAGATTCAGGAACAAACATCATACCACCAATCATAAATAAGGCCCAGGCGAAACACAAACCTAATGGAACTCTCCATTGGACAGAGTTTGAGTAATTCTTGGTACCAAAATTGGTACAGTAACCTAAGAAAATACCTAAAGTAATCATGACTTGGTAACATGAAACCAAGGTGCCTCTCATTTCACTGGGGGCGACCTCAGATATTAGCATGGGAGATAAAACTGTGATACCACCGACACCTAAACCAGAGATAATTCTACCAATGAAATATTGGTACCACTTGTTGATCGAGGCTATTTGAATAATGATACCGATAGTGTAGATTACTACAACGACAATCAAACCGATTCTACGACCATACATATCACCTAGCTTGGCTAAGACGATACCACCAATGGCACAACCAATGTTAAAAATAGAGACAATTAAACCAGTTCTCACCTTGGACAAGTAATGACTACCGTCGTGGTGCTTCATACCAAATCTTCTTAGAAAATCAGTTTGAGCAACAAAACCAGAAATGGTACCAGTATCCCATCCAAATATGAAACCACCGAAAGCAACCATAACACAACAGATAGAAACCGTTACGTAGACACCTTTTCCGGTGTTTGGAGGGGCAACGGCGGGTTGCACTTGACTTTCACTTAAGTTGTCGTGAAAACTTTCATTTTTACCTTCTGGAGTATTCATGGCCTTTGAACGACCAGATTCCAATTCATATGAGTTGGATGAATTGGATTTCTGAGGAGATATTAGATCGGGAGTTGAATTCATGATTTTACGTATATCAACTAGTTGACGATTATGATATCTTTATAGATTTTAAGGTGGGGAAAGAACATGAGACCCCAGATGGAATTGATTATGGGGACATTGTTGCCTTTATATATAATTTCAATATACTAATTCAAATGATTAAAAACGTGAGGGGGACACGCAACTTCGGGTGTTAAGAAATATTTTGCTACATTAGATAATGGTGGAGTTTCCTGGCTTGTCGGATAAAAGCCATCAAATGTCGCAGCAGCTCATGTTTACGTTTGCTGTCTTCTGCCCACGTCATATGAGTGGTATTCTTCTATCAGCACTTGATGAATATTCTTTTTCTCATATATCTGAAAGACAAAAGATCGGCACGGCAATGCCCTGCAGCATTTCTTCCTAGTTTTTCCGAATTTCCATTACGTATTGGATCTTGTGCGCATATTTGTCAGTCCTTCACGGAAAAAAAAAAAGAGCACTGGGTCACTTCGGAAAAACTTTTGACTCAATGCAACAGTGTCATAATCCTTTGCGCTGTCTCTTTGAAGAAAAATCAGGAGTGCAAGATATCGATTAATTCCTTGGAAGTTATGATGGTTAGTCTTAGTTTAACTCTCTTGAAGAAGGGTTTTTTCAGTTGGTCAACACTCTTTAGAGGTAAAAAAAAAAAAAAAAAAAAAAAGAGAATTCTTCATGTAATTTACCATGATTCTACGTTTTTGCAAGCAAAAATGAAGATAATCCGAGCGCATGCGCAAGTAGTCCCTGCCATGCCGCTTCGGAAAAACTTTCGAAACCAATACTCCTTACATCCGCCTTGAATTTAGGACCTACAATTGTTGTCTCTTCTGCTTGAACCAATAAGCCCTAGAAACCTTACACCCTAATTTGCACAAGAAAACTACGAAAAAATTTTTTCCTCTTTTTTCCGCAGCTCCAATCTCGCCCTGCTATTTTTTTGGTTCGGAGAAAAATAGTCGGTCGATATGAATTGAAGTTTCATTGTGGCCACTCGTTTAGGAATGGAATAACCTCCGCGAATGGAAAAAAAGAACTCGGAATATCAAAAATTCCGGCTCAAAGGAAAAATTTGCTTCAGGAGGGGGGAATTATATTCCAGATGAGACCTGCAAGGATTTCTGTGTGAGGTTTTCTCGGAGGAATAATAGTTTTCCAAAAATTACTTTTGGCAACTACGTGAATATAATCGACTACGGATATCCTTCGAGAAGGCCATAAAAAGAACCGTGACAGGGCCAAACAGAAAAATAATGAAGACAAGTTTGCTTTTTCTCTCACTGTATTTGAGGATCGGAAGCTTTTTGCACTGAAAATATTCTGGGTTAACAAGGTTTAAAGAAGCAAACTGCCACAAAGTATATGAGAGTATAACCGGACGGTACCTATACTTTGAAGTTGGAATAAATACGGGGTAGACAAAAAGGATGTGTTTCTGTATGTCTGATGAGAATGATGTCATCAAAGAACGTAAACAACAGTAACTGTCTATATTCTTGCTTTTTATTATGCGCTGTTACAGCAGGTAGCGGAGTTTTCAGTTCTTTCCCTAGTATGTAGTATGAAGGATAATACGGTAAAAGAACGGGGCTCTTGATTCATCATATAAATTTATTTTCCCCTGTTGAAACCTCGAGTAACCGTCCTCACTGTTTTATTACCAAGGATGAGCTCGAGCAGTTGTAAGAGAGAAGTGGGCAGAAAAGTATAAGTAACAAGAAACGATATACAAGTTCTTGTTGTTAGGCGTAGCAACCCTTTCTCCCCTGGTTTGATCCTACTTAAAATAAAGAAAAAAAACAAAAACGTCATGATGATTTTGATATTATTAGACATACGTAATTTAGTTGAATTAAAGGAATAACAGGCAGCCCTATTAACCACGGACAAAATATCTCTGCATATGATTGCATTATTTGTAAACTATGAATGAACATATGAACGAAAACGATTAATATTAATATTAAAATTTGAAATGGTGCAATGCTGAACATTGCAAGTATGCGAAAATAGTTGATCCTACACTACAAGAGATTATTTTTCTTTAGTGAACATCCTTTTATAAAATGGTCTCGGATCATTTCTAGTAGCGTCTAGGTCATAATCTGTTGTTCTCCTAGATGGTGGGATCCATTTGGTAGACTTCCAAGGTAGCACATTTTCTTCATACATTTCGTTGACTTCTTCTAATGTTAAGCCCTTTGTCTCTGGAACAAAGAAGAACACATAAAAGTATGCGAACACCATACAACCCATAAAGACATAGCCATAATAGAAATTGATTGCTGAAGTAATAAATGGAGTGAAAAAACTGATCAAGAACCCCCAAATCCAGTTACAGGCACTTGCAATCGACATTGCTTTACCACGTACTCTTAAGGGATACGACTCAGAGATAAGGACATAGGCAACGGGGGCCCAAGTGGTAGCGAAACAGAAAATGTAGAAACATGCGAAAACAATCATACAGTTACCAGCACCCTTTGAAGATGGTTGATCTTGACCGTTTGGCCATAATCTGGTAACACCAACAGAGGCATAGACGACATAGCAACAAATCATACCTACACAGCCCCATAACAAACAATTACGACGACCAAAACGATCGACGGTATATAGCGAGAAAAAAGTCGAAACAAAATTAACAACACCCAAAACAATAGCAGTTTCAAATGAATCTTCCAAACCAACAGCCTGGAAAATTGTAGTACCATAGTAAAAGAAGTAATTGTCACCTGTCAGCTGTTGTAAAGATTGAATCATCATACCCATTAGTGTACGTCTGAACATCTGGGGCTTACCAGTAACCAATTCCCCCCAAGAAGCAGAGCCCGCCAATCTCTCAGCTTCAATAGAAGACTGATAGTTCTCCATTTCTAAAGTTACTAAAGGAGAGTCTTCAGTGGTTTTGTTAGCTCTTGCTAAGGACCGCTTGGCCTCTTCAATTTTTCCCACTTCTACCAGATAACGTGGGGATTCAGGAACGAACGTCATACCAACAATCATAAAAATAGACCATGCAAAGCATAAGCCTAATGGTACCCTCCATTGGACAGAGTTTGAGTAATTCTTGGTACCAAAATTAGTACAATATCCCAAAAAGATACCGAAAGTGATCATTAATTGGTAACATGAAACCAGAGTACCACGCAACTGCTTAGGCGACACTTCAGAAATTAGCATAGGCGCCAAAACTGTAATACCACCAACGCCCAGTCCTGAGATGATTCTTCCAATGAAATATTGATACCATTTGTCAATGGAGGCGATTTGGATGATGATCCCAATTGAGTAAATGACGACAACAGTCATCAGACCAATCTTACGTCCATACATATCACCGAGCTTTGACAAAACTATACCTCCGATAGCGCAGCCGATGTTGAAAATAGAAACCATCAAACCGGTTCTGACATCGGAAAGATAGGTAGTCCCGTTTGCACGGGTGCTGCCAAATCGCCTAATGAAGTCTGTTTGCCTGACAAAACCAGATATAGTACCAGTATCCCACCCAAACACGAACCCACCAAAAGCAACCATCAAACAGCAGACGGATACAAATAGTAAATCCGACTTCGATTTCTTCTCTAGTTGTTTGTCAACCTCCTTCTGAAGCTCTTCCAGTTCGTCTTTGGGAGGGCCTTCATGGGAAATGTAACTTGAGACGGGTTTAGCTTGTGCCAAATTATCGTTGTAACCGGCGGTACCAGGAGCAGTCGAGTTTCCTGACTTCTCGTTGTATGAGTTAGAATTTGTGCTCACAGTAGCAGACCCTTCCAAGGGGCCTTGATGAGCGTTTTCAAGTTCCGACATTCTTTCTTTACCTCTAATATATTCTTTTTTCTAGAAAAATAATATTTTTTGCTGGTTTTAACAAAGCTATGAAGTAAAATTGCAAAGTGAAAGCGAATCTTGTTTGCGTATATTATATATAGAAAAATTATTCAATCGACTTTTCTCTTTCTTTTGATAGTTTCTTATTCTTAGAGGGAGAACCGTTCGACTAGCATGAAAAGAAAAGAGAGAGACTCTTTTATACGTGAAATCAAAAAGAAACCAAACTTGAGGTACTCTACTAATGATTCTGGCCCTCCTTTCTTGTTTACTCCGTGCCCCTAAAACTAATTAACCCATGCCCATATATTCATCCACACGACCATTAATATTGAACATAAAGATATCATTTCACCAAGCAGTACTTCACTCAATAACAAGGTGTGAAATCCGGTATATTATTCCATCGCTATGAGTGCGGAATCAGAAAGTGAATTACTTACTGTCCCCTAATGTGCACAGCCACGGGGAATGCGGATCAACTGCAGAGAAAAGGGCGCACAGAGTTAGAATGCATCCCTTAATCCGGGAAGTAACAGTAACACGTCATGCGGATGTTTCTTCGGTGGGTATGGGTCACAATTTCGTCCACCAGTACATCACTGCATGCTCTCATTTCTTTACTTTTTGCTAGCAGATGATTACTTTCATTTCGGGTGGGATGGGCCACCTTTTTAGTTTATCCTCCGGGATGCCTTAAACAAGAAAATGGAACAGTGGGGATAAGACCCATAAAAAATCCGAAGTGATAAGTATTGATTGGTATATTCCCGTATCGGAGACCTTAACATAACATAGTGTAGTGATTTTGCGTATAGAAAAGTAACCAATAAAATAAGGTAAATATTGCTATATGAATGTAATAAATAAAATAATATATGGGCGCAACAAAAAGAACGCAAGAAAGAAGCATTGATCAGTGCTTTTTACTAGTTTTCAAGCTTTTCACCCTCCTTAATAGCTTGTTGCCGGTGTTTTCCTTTTTAACAACATCTTCGTGACCGCTTCCTTGGGTGGCAGTGACCGGAACAGAAGTTCTATTATCGTCTACGTCCTTTTGCTCCAAGTGTCCACTATGTGTTTTCACTAGCTTTAAATTGTTGTTGTTCACTTGTAGATGTCTTCTTGAGGGGAGAGACTTTTTTCTTGCTATGCTGTTTTTCCTACGAGATTCTTGTGCGTGGTTGATAACATCTTGCTCTATGGCAGCGGAAGACGCTGGTGCGCCATCCAGGAACGTCGTTGAGCCTAGACCCATCGTAATGGGCCCATGGACTAGTTCAGTTTTCATTTTGGAATCGAACTGGGTAATATTTTTTGAATTCGGTTTAATCGCATCCAAAGTCGTAGTACTGGAATTGGCCTTATTGAATAAATATGCTCTATCTTGTAGTTGGTTCAGCGTCTCAGAATCGTCGTCTACTGTTTCCCTACCAAACACCTCATCTAAGGTAGACTTCTTACTTGTGCGGCCGCCTACTGTATTATTTGGACCATCTGCTGGGAAGGCCAGTACAGGCGCCACTTTATTATTCTTATTTCTCTGTGGAGTGCATGCATCAAAGGGGCCGTCATGATGGAAAGATCCGCCAAATAATCCTGTAACATCCATCTTGTCAATAGTGTCTACATTTTTAGGGGGCTTAACCTTGGTTCTGCTTTTGCTCTTCTGCTTATCTTTGTCCCTATGTCCGTGTGATGTACGACGATGGTGGTGGTGGTTGTGTTGGTGACTATTTGAACCACTACTGCGTTTCTTTTCTTTTGGGTATGGAGCTTGCTGTTTCGGTGTCCCCGCAGCTTCTTCATATGATGGGAGTCTTTCTTGTCTAGAATTGGAAACGCTACTGTTATGGGCCCTCCTAGTGTCATCTTCATTTAAAAATGGGTTACTGCAATAATTATGGATTATCTCAATCGATTTTGAAAGGAGAAAAAGAGTTAAGTTAGTATTCTGAAGTAGTCATGACTGTTAGTTACACTGTAGTGCAATTTTGGGAGTGGAGCTACACATACTTATAATTCCTGGGCGTTTCATCCCTGCTTGATACTCTGTCCTCTGAAGGAGAAACTCTGAAGGGGTTAATCACTGTATTCACGCCATTTTGAGGACCGCCTATGGTCCTTCCTGTTTGATTCATTTGCGTCTGTTTGATATAGTATTCTTTGGAAAAAACGCTTCTGAAATACAAAATAGTAGTAATTTTGCAAGATTTACCAGAAGACAGTCAAGAAAAAATAAAGATAAAAGAGGAAGCAAAGCTACAGTTTTATCCCTGTAATTATGAGATTCTCTCATCCTATGTAGAATTTCACCCTTTCTCTGCCTGCGTTTCACATACTGCCTTTTTTTTTTTTTTGGCAGTATTCTCAGCATAGTCAGCGTTTCGCTGCCGAGAGCCCTTCTGTGGCTGGAACCCCACCAAAACACGAACCCAAAAATACTTCTCCTGTATTCCCCTTGATCAACGCCTTTCTACAAGAGGAGGCGCAGGTGAATGCAGAAAGGCACAATATAGCCAACACGTAAAAATCACAATCATATCAGTCTATTCATTCATTTACGTATTTAATTATTTAGTAATGGATATACGAACCGCATCGGCCACAGCCACAACAATATGTCGTTATTTCCAGTTTTCTGCGTGTAAGCACAGGGTCTCCTTTGAGCGAGGCTCAAAACTGCACAAATTTTTGATGGATATTTTCGTGAGTTGCGGCAGTCGAGACTTTAATGAAATCGTCTTTTTGAAGTTTTTCTTGAATTTTTTTATGCATTATCACCAAGTAATTGTCATATGATTCGATTCTGTTGACGGTCTTGTCCTCGCAAAGCAATTGACTCATCACATTACTGTAATATTGATCAACATTAGGCCTCAACAAGACTAACGGCAATGATGACTTGTTGACTACTTGTTGCCAGTTTTTAATGACGTTTGAAGCCTTTTGATTAATACTAGTGCCCGTCTCAGGCAATGTTCCACTAAATAACGAAATTTGGCTGACGGGCAAGGATTCATCCACTGACAGCAGGTCTTGCAAGAGCATTCTATTGGTGTTCTCATTAAACCATAGATAGATAGTATCACCTTGGAAAATCAAGTAGCAACCGCCGTTAATGAAATTAGAGTGTGAGGCTCTTACAGATAGATTATTAATAGAGCTGGAGTTGATCTGTAATAATTTATCATTAGCATCGTAAAAGGTCAGATCAGTTTCCTCTAATAATACATGGAATGGCACAATTTGTGGATAAAGTTTGTAGCAAAGTTGTGCTGAGTTCAATGAATCGTACTTCAATAAATCATAAATTCGTTCATTACCACGGGTACTTTGAGCGTTTGGCTTCATTAATTCGCTTTTTTCAAATGCTAACATGTAAGCAGGCAATGTCTTTATAGAATCCGGCAGTATCAATTGCGTTGATGAGTTACTGCTAACCAATCCTCTATATTGGGTCAAGATTTCGACCATCTTGTCATCAATTAATCTTCTGATCTTTACAAAGTCACAATCACCGAGCGTCTTTATGACATCTTTGATCATTATTCTCATGACAGGATTTTGATTTATAAACTTGAAAATTTCACGAATGTTATTAGATACCGCACCTGACGTGTTAATAGAACGAACTTTTCTGACACCATCAATATCAGTATATAACAATGCAGTTTGGAAATGAACATCGGTTCCTGTTTTTATTTTACTGTCATATTTTAGTAAGACATCTAAGGTGGTATCTCTAGTCAATACAGGAATAATTGGATCATGATCCGTATTATCAGATGAATCGCAGTAGTACTGTTCCACAGATAGCCCAGTAGAACAGCGAACTTTCAATAAAGCTTGATAACCAACAATATTGGAGACATTTGTAACCATGTCGTTAACCAAAGTGAAGGCATCCGTCTCTTGTTGAAAGTGGGGATAATATTTCAAAATACCGGAAGTCATCTCTACAGGATGGCCCACAGTGGCCATATCAATGAATCCCGCATTGGTCACATATAAATCTAAAGAAATGTAGGATTTCAAAAAATCCGATGCTAATTTCTTATAGAACCCATTGTCGCATTTAACATGAGCAATGTGTGCATTGTCCCTTTTTAGCGATAAATTCCCGTTGCCGATCGTTGGCAAGCTGTTCAAAGAACAAATAATCTTACCACCTTGCCCGCCAGTTACTGTGTCTAACGCTAATTTTGCGGCTTGTAAAGCAGAACCATAACAGACTTGGGGTACGTGACTATACTTGTCGGTGGAGATGTAACCACTAATTTTTATCAATGTGTCATTAATGATTTTCATCGAGTTTCCGGGTTTAACAAATAATCCATTATAAAATGGTAAGAAAACATCGTCCAATTCACTTACAATGTACTCTTGTGCATTATCTAAATCTGGTCTCAAATTAAAGAACCGCAACTTATTATCATAAACGATTATAGCAACCTCACAATTTGGCTGGAAATCTGAAATATACTCAATACATGACCTGACACCTTCCACCATGGCTAAAGAACTTCCGTTCTCATTAGCTAACAATGAAACATCAATCAAAAACACGTAGTGTAGTGGTAAAGGCTCCTTCTCCTGAATAGCATTGTAAATACTTGGCACCAAGAAATCGACTGTTCCGTGCAATAACTCTGATTTTTCGTTCAAATCACTTCGTTGCCCATTGGGACCCATGGGCGCAAAATGCTCACCTGGAACTTGCATCTTAACTCTACAAATATTACAAATAACACTTGAATCATAAGTGAACTGAAATTTAGGATTAGCATACGCACGACAACGTCTACAACGCAAAGGCGTACCATCCATTGGTAATGGAATTGTGGGAACTTCTGCATCATTCGGTGTCAAAGTGGAAAATGGTTGGATGGTTAATCCAAGTGGTAGCTTCGTGGCGGCTCTCAAGTGTTCACTTTCGGGGATGTTGTACATGGATAAACTCATCAAGTGCGGATCACATGAACCTTGGTCAACACAATAAAACTGGGTGGTCGGCAAGGGCGGAACAGAATCTCTACAAGTTTCGAAAGATCGTTGTAAATATTGAGCTTGATCTTCAAATCTTTGAGTTGGAACAATGTGAGATGTAGGTTGAGGCGCTGTCATATCAAGCATAGATTGACCATATGGCGAGGAGGCCTCACTCGCACCGAATCGCTCTTGACTCACCATTACAGGCGTGGACATAACGGAACCCGAACCGTTGTTGAAGCCACCAAATTGCTTAGGGGTAAAGGCTTGAGGTTGTTGAAAACCATCCTGCTGATTCAATTGGGGTGTAGTGTAGGGTGAATTGCCCAAAGTAGGAACAGTGCCCGAGGAAAAGTTATGATATGCTCTGTGAGGTCTTCTACTTTTTTTGGAAGATGCTCCGCCCGTATGCACAGTAGATTCATCAAGAGAGAGCGCTGAAACACTAGCTGCCAAAATATTCTGCTGAGACATGATGGTCCAATATTCTTCTGCAAATGGCCTCCTTAGTAACCCTCAAAATTACTAATTTCTTCAGTTGCAAGCTCCGATTTGGTTGAATCAGACCTAAGTTGTTACAGCGTACGTGTTTTTTTTATTTATTTATTTTCTAACATTTTTCTCTTTGGTTTTTCCAGTTTGATCGTTCCCACGTTGAGACGAAACGAAGGAAAAAAAAGAACATTTTTTTCGCATTGTGCACGGAAGGCTTCACCTTCAATAGGGCAAACAGAAGGACGAGCTGCATCACTTTTAGCCGCCACTAATCAACTCCTTCAGATAGATCGCCAGAACGCAAATAAGTGAAATTTGAAGATCAACTTGAATCAAAAAGCCAAAACTAAGAATTGTACGCTACTCTGCCAGACAATATTTTACGGACACGCGCATTTCAAGACAAAGCCATAATTCATGCCTTTTCAACTAGCATCTGGACGCCGCTGAGATCATAGGAACAAACAAAACGCACGAAAATAGCTAACGCACGTATCGAATACCAAATCAGTCTGCATTTATTGTACCCTCAAATTACAAATTCAACCAACAATTGTTCAAAAGACCACCTTGAATCTTGTGTTTCCTAATTTGGTAAGTGATCACGTGGTCAGACAGTTTTCCAGGTCAAACTGAAAAAAAAGCTCAAGAACCATTTTTCTTTAATAGCCTTTTTTAGTTGTATTCTAATAAACAACACCAACAAAATCGGAGGTATCACACGTAATTACATAAAGAAGATTAAATTCAGAGAAGATCTATCACACGATATCTCCATAGTTACAAAGAATACCGCATTTTGCCGATGTCACTCACTGAGCAGATCGAGCAATTCGCCAGTAGGTTTCGCGATGATGATGCCACTCTACAATCGAGATATTCCACTCTATCGGAATTGTACGACATAATGGAATTACTGAATTCTCCTGAGGATTACCATTTTTTCTTACAAGCTGTGATACCTTTACTTCTAAACCAGCTAAAGGAAGTTCCTATTTCATATGATGCGCATTCACCGGAACAAAAGTTGAGAAACTCTATGCTTGATATTTTCAACAGGTGTCTCATGAACCAAACCTTTCAACCCTACGCAATGGAAGTGCTCGAGTTTTTACTTTCAGTACTACCAAAGGAAAACGAAGAAAATGGGATATTATGTATGAAAGTGCTGACGACACTTTTCAAATCATTCAAATCAATACTACAGGACAAACTCGACTCCTTCATACGAATAATTATTCAGATTTATAAAAATACACCAAACCTTATAAACCAGACGTTTTATGAAGCCGGGAAAGCAGAACAGGGTGATTTGGATTCACCAAAAGAACCACAGGCAGATGAACTTCTCGATGAATTCTCCAAAAATGATGAAGAAAAGGACTTTCCATCGAAACAATCATCCACGGAGCCAAGGTTTGAAAACTCTACCTCATCAAACGGGTTGAGGTCATCTATGTTTTCCTTTAAAATCCTTTCTGAATGCCCTATTACAATGGTCACTTTATATTCGTCTTACAAGCAGTTGACTAGCACCTCGCTTCCGGAATTCACTCCTCTTATTATGAATCTATTGAATATACAAATTAAACAACAACAGGAAGCGAGAGAACAGGCGGAATCACGGGGAGAACATTTCACTTCTATATCGACGGAGATTATCAACAGACCGGCTTACTGTGATTTTATATTAGCCCAGATCAAGGCCACGTCTTTCTTGGCTTACGTATTCATTAGAGGATACGCTCCTGAATTTTTGCAGGATTATGTGAATTTTGTTCCTGATTTAATCATAAGGCTTTTACAAGACTGCCCTTCTGAACTATCATCTGCTAGGAAGGAACTTTTGCATGCCACTAGACACATTCTATCTACAAACTACAAAAAGCTCTTTTTACCCAAATTGGACTATCTGTTTGACGAACGTATACTTATTGGTAACGGTTTTACTATGCATGAAACATTAAGGCCCCTGGCTTATAGTACTGTGGCAGATTTCATTCATAATATAAGATCTGAATTACAACTAAGTGAAATTGAAAAAACAATAAAGATTTACACTGGATATCTATTGGATGAGTCATTAGCCTTAACTGTACAAATCATGAGTGCAAAATTGCTGCTTAATTTAGTTGAAAGAATATTAAAATTGGGAAAGGAGAACCCACAAGAGGCCCCTAGAGCAAAGAAATTGTTAATGATAATCATTGACTCATATATGAATAGATTTAAAACCTTAAACAGACAGTACGATACAATAATGAAGTACTATGGAAGATACGAAACGCATAAGAAGGAGAAAGCAGAAAAGCTCAAAAACTCTATACAGGATAATGACAAAGAGAGTGAGGAATTTATGAGGAAGGTACTGGAACCATCCGATGACGACCATTTGATGCCACAGCCTAAAAAAGAAGATATCAATGATAGTCCCGATGTTGAAATGACAGAATCTGACAAAGTGGTGAAGAATGACGTTGAAATGTTTGACATAAAAAACTACGCACCTATATTATTACTACCCACACCAACAAATGATCCCATCAAGGATGCTTTTTACTTATACAGAACTTTAATGTCTTTCTTAAAAACAATAATTCATGACTTAAAAGTCTTTAACCCACCTCCTAACGAATATACGGTTGCTAATCCTAAATTGTGGGCTTCTGTTTCTAGAGTTTTTTCATATGAGGAAGTCATTGTTTTCAAGGATTTATTTCACGAATGTATTATTGGTTTGAAATTTTTTAAAGATCATAATGAAAAATTATCTCCAGAAACAACAAAAAAACATTTTGATATATCAATGCCCAGCCTACCGGTCTCAGCCACCAAAGATGCTCGTGAGTTAATGGACTATTTGGCATTTATGTTTATGCAGATGGATAATGCCACTTTTAATGAAATAATTGAACAGGAACTGCCATTTGTCTATGAAAGAATGCTGGAGGATTCTGGGCTGCTACATGTCGCGCAATCCTTTTTAACAAGTGAAATAACCTCCCCAAATTTTGCTGGCATCCTTTTAAGATTCTTGAAAGGGAAATTGAAAGATTTAGGAAACGTTGATTTTAACACTTCTAATGTCCTAATACGACTTTTCAAATTGTCCTTTATGTCCGTCAATCTTTTCCCCAATATCAATGAGGTTGTTCTTCTTCCACACTTAAACGATCTAATTCTAAACTCCCTGAAATACTCAACTACAGCAGAAGAGCCTCTAGTATACTTTTATCTTATTAGAACTCTTTTTAGAAGTATAGGTGGGGGCAGATTTGAAAACTTATATAGATCGATTAAGCCCATACTACAGGTGCTATTACAATCTTTAAACCAAATGATACTTACTGCACGATTGCCCCACGAGAGAGAACTTTATGTGGAATTATGCATCACTGTACCAGTTCGGTTAAGTGTGCTTGCTCCTTATTTGCCATTTTTGATGAAACCATTGGTATTTGCATTACAGCAATATCCTGATCTCGTTTCGCAGGGTTTAAGGACCTTAGAATTATGTATTGATAATTTGACCGCCGAGTATTTTGATCCTATAATCGAACCGGTAATCGATGACGTTTCGAAGGCCTTGTTTAACCTTCTGCAACCTCAACCATTTAATCATGCTATCAGCCACAACGTAGTCAGAATACTGGGCAAATTAGGAGGTAGAAATCGTCAATTTTTAAAGCCACCAACGGACCTCACGGAAAAAACGGAACTAGACATTGATGCGATAGCAGATTTCAAAATCAATGGTATGCCGGAAGATGTACCGCTTTCTGTAACGCCAGGAATCCAGTCCGCTTTGAATATATTGCAAAGCTACAAAAGTGATATTCACTACAGGAAGAGTGCTTACAAGTATCTAACCTGTGTACTACTGTTAATGACAAAATCATCAGCAGAGTTTCCTACGAATTACACGGAACTGTTGAAGACAGCAGTGAATTCTATAAAGCTAGAGAGGATTGGAATAGAAAAAAACTTTGATTTGGAACCAACTGTAAATAAGAGAGATTATTCGAACCAAGAAAATTTGTTTTTGAGGTTACTGGAGAGCGTTTTTTACGCAACTTCGATAAAGGAACTAAAAGATGACGCAATGGACCTACTGAATAACCTTTTGGATCATTTCTGCCTATTACAAGTAAACACTACGTTGCTTAATAAGAGAAACTATAATGGGACATTTAACATCGATCTAAAGAACCCAAACTTCATGCTAGATAGCTCATTGATTCTAGATGCTATTCCCTTTGCCCTTTCGTACTACATTCCAGAAGTTCGTGAGGTGGGTGTTTTGGCGTACAAAAGAATATACGAAAAAAGTTGTCTGATATATGGGGAGGAACTAGCTTTAAGTCACTCCTTCATACCGGAATTAGCTAAACAGTTTATCCATTTGTGTTACGACGAAACATATTACAACAAAAGAGGCGGTGTCTTGGGTATAAAAGTTCTCATTGATAATGTTAAGTCGTCCTCAGTTTTCCTAAAAAAGTATCAGTATAACCTAGCCAATGGTCTATTATTTGTGCTGAAGGACACTCAGAGCGAGGCCCCATCTGCTATAACAGATAGCGCTGAGAAATTACTAATAGATCTATTAAGTATTACGTTCGCGGATGTAAAAGAAGAGGATTTGGGTAACAAAGTCTTGGAGAACACACTGACGGACATAGTATGCGAATTAAGTAATGCAAATCCTAAGGTAAGAAATGCCTGCCAGAAGTCCTTACATACAATTTCAAACCTCACTGGAATTCCTATAGTAAAATTGATGGATCATTCCAAACAATTTCTTCTATCACCAATATTTGCAAAACCTTTAAGAGCATTACCTTTCACTATGCAAATCGGTAATGTCGATGCTATCACATTCTGTTTAAGTCTACCAAACACATTTCTAACATTTAATGAAGAACTGTTTAGGTTACTCCAAGAATCTATTGTCTTGGCAGATGCAGAAGATGAATCACTATCCACCAATATCCAAAAGACAACCGAATATAGTACTTCCGAGCAATTAGTACAATTAAGAATAGCGTGCATAAAATTACTTGCGATTGCTCTTAAAAATGAAGAATTTGCCACAGCTCAACAAGGAAACATCAGAATTCGAATTCTAGCTGTTTTTTTCAAAACAATGCTGAAAACTTCACCAGAAATTATTAATACTACATATGAAGCTTTGAAAGGTTCCTTAGCAGAAAACTCTAAATTGCCGAAAGAATTACTTCAGAACGGATTAAAACCTCTTTTAATGAATTTATCTGACCACCAAAAGCTGACGGTCCCTGGTCTGGATGCTTTATCGAAGCTTCTCGAGTTATTGATTGCATACTTTAAAGTAGAAATCGGAAGAAAGTTGTTAGATCACCTCACGGCATGGTGCCGTGTTGAAGTTCTTGACACATTATTTGGCCAAGATTTAGCAGAGCAGATGCCAACTAAAATAATAGTAAGCATTATTAATATATTTCATCTACTGCCACCACAAGCTGATATGTTTTTAAATGATTTGTTGCTCAAAGTTATGCTTCTAGAGAGAAAACTACGTCTTCAACTGGATTCTCCATTTCGTACACCACTAGCGAGGTACCTGAACCGTTTCCATAACCCCGTAACAGAGTACTTCAAGAAAAATATGACGTTAAGGCAATTAGTGCTTTTCATGTGCAATATTGTGCAAAGACCTGAAGCAAAGGAGCTGGCCGAAGATTTTGAGAAAGAACTCGACAACTTCTATGACTTTTACATTTCCAATATACCAAAAAACCAAGTACGTGTTGTTAGTTTTTTTACTAATATGGTTGATCTCTTTAATACAATGGTGATCACGAATGGGGACGAATGGCTAAAGAAAAAAGGCAACATGATTTTGAAATTAAAAGATATGCTGAACTTGACATTAAAAACAATAAAGGAAAACTCGTTTTACATCGACCATCTACAATTAAATCAAAGTATTGCAAAATTCCAAGCTCTTTACCTGCGTTTCACTGAATTATCCGAAAGGGATCAAAATCCTCTGCTCCTAGATTTCATTGATTTTTCTTTTTCAAATGGTATCAAAGCCTCATATTCCCTCAAGAAATTCATCTTCCATAATATAATAGCAAGTTCAAATAAAGAAAAGCAGAATAACTTCATAAATGATGCAACACTTTTCGTTCTATCTGACAAATGTTTGGATGCTAGAATATTTGTACTTAAAAATGTCATAAATTCAACTTTGATTTATGAAGTGGCAACATCTGGATCTTTGAAAAGCTATCTTGTGGAGGATAAAAAACCTAAATGGTTAGAGTTACTCCACAATAAAATTTGGAAGAACTCAAATGCAATTTTAGCATATGACGTTCTAGACCATCATGATTTATTCCGTTTTGAACTCTTACAACTGTCAGCAATTTTCATTAAGGCAGATCCAGAAATTATAGCCGAGATAAAGAAAGATATAATAAAATTCTGCTGGAATTTCATAAAGCTCGAAGATACCCTTATCAAACAATCCGCGTACCTGGTTACATCATATTTCATATCCAAGTTTGATTTCCCTATTAAAGTTGTCACCCAGGTTTTTGTTGCCCTATTACGTTCTTCTCATGTCGAAGCTAGGTACTTAGTTAAGCAATCGCTGGACGTTCTCACCCCTGTTCTCCATGAACGTATGAACGCAGCTGGGACGCCCGATACCTGGATTAACTGGGTTAAAAGGGTAATGGTAGAAAATTCTTCTAGTCAGAACAACATTTTATACCAATTTTTGATAAGCCACCCTGATTTATTTTTCAATTCAAGAGATTTGTTCATATCAAATATTATTCATCATATGAATAAGATAACGTTCATGTCAAATTCAAACTCTGATAGTCATACTTTAGCTATTGATTTGGCGTCATTAATTCTTTATTGGGAGAACAAGACCTTAGAAATTACGAATGTAAATAATACCAAGACCGATTCCGACGGAGATGTTGTAATGTCCGATTCTAAAAGTGATATTAATCCAGTTGAGGCTGACACAACCGCAATAATTGTAGACGCTAATAACAACTCGCCTATATCTTTACATTTACGCGAGGCTTGTACGGCGTTTTTGATAAGATACGTGTGTGCAAGTAATCACCGTGCCATAGAAACAGAACTAGGATTAAGAGCTATCAATATTTTATCAGAATTAATCTCAGATAAGCATTGGACAAACGTCAATGTTAAACTGGTTTACTTCGAGAAGTTTTTGATATTTCAAGATCTCGATTCCGAAAATATTCTTTACTACTGCATGAATGCTTTGGATGTGCTTTATGTATTCTTCAAAAATAAGACAAAAGAATGGATAATGGAAAACTTACCTACCATTCAAAATCTTCTAGAAAAATGTATCAAATCTGATCATCACGATGTACAGGAAGCTCTGCAAAAAGTTTTGCAGGTAATAATGAAGGCAATAAAAGCTCAGGGTGTATCAGTGATAATTGAAGAAGAAAGCCCTGGTAAGACATTTATCCAAATGTTAACCTCCGTGATAACTCAGGATCTTCAGGAAACCTCATCAGTTACAGCTGGTGTAACTCTAGCTTGGGTACTCTTCATGAACTTTCCGGATAACATCGTCCCATTATTAACGCCTTTGATGAAGACGTTCAGTAAGTTATGCAAAGATCACTTAAGCATTTCACAACCGAAGGACGCCATGGCTCTGGAAGAGGCAAGGATTACGACGAAACTTTTAGAGAAAGTTTTATATATATTATCTTTGAAAGTCTCACTCTTGGGTGACTCCCGTCGTCCTTTCCTCTCCACTGTGGCACTTCTGATTGATCACTCCATGGATCAAAATTTTTTGAGGAAAATTGTCAATATGTCCAGAAGCTGGATATTCAATACTGAAATTTTTCCAACTGTTAAAGAAAAAGCGGCTATATTAACGAAGATGCTGGCGTTTGAGATTAGAGGGGAACCTTCATTGTCAAAGCTATTCTACGAAATAGTCTTGAAACTGTTTGATCAAGAACATTTTAATAACACAGAAATTACCGTTAGAATGGAACAACCTTTCCTCGTAGGAACGCGTGTTGAAGACATCGGTATAAGGAAAAGATTCATGACAATTTTGGATAATAGTTTGGAAAGAGATATCAAAGAGAGACTATATTATGTTATACGGGACCAAAACTGGGAATTTATTGCTGATTATCCATGGTTAAATCAAGCTTTACAATTACTATATGGTTCTTTTAATAGAGAGAAGGAATTATCTTTAAAGAACATTTATTGTTTGTCTCCACCATCGATTTTACAAGAGTACCTCCCAGAAAATGCTGAAATGGTAACCGAAGTAAACGATCTGGAATTATCAAACTTTGTTAAAGGTCATATAGCTTCCATGCAAGGTTTATGTCGAATAATCTCTTCGGATTTCATCGATTCTTTGATTGAAATATTTTACCAAGATCCAAAAGCAATTCATAGAGCGTGGGTTACGTTATTTCCCCAGGTATACAAAAGTATTCCAAAGAATGAAAAATACGGGTTTGTTCGATCTATCATTACATTGCTTTCTAAACCTTATCATACCAGACAAATTTCCTCTAGGACAAATGTGATTAATATGCTATTGGACTCAATAAGTAAAATTGAATCGTTAGAATTACCCCCTCATTTGGTCAAATACTTGGCGATATCATACAACGCTTGGTATCAATCGATTAACATCTTGGAATCCATTCAAAGCAATACTAGCATCGACAATACAAAAATTATCGAAGCCAACGAAGATGCGCTATTAGAACTATACGTCAATCTACAAGAAGAAGACATGTTTTATGGTCTTTGGAGACGTAGAGCAAAATACACAGAGACTAACATTGGTTTATCATATGAACAAATTGGCCTTTGGGACAAAGCTCAACAACTTTATGAAGTGGCACAGGTCAAAGCTCGTAGTGGTGCCTTGCCCTACTCACAGTCTGAGTATGCACTATGGGAAGATAACTGGATACAGTGTGCTGAAAAATTACAACATTGGGACGTATTAACTGAATTAGCGAAGCATGAAGGGTTCACGGACTTATTATTAGAATGTGGTTGGCGTGTTGCTGATTGGAACAGTGATCGTGATGCACTTGAGCAATCAGTAAAAAGCGTTATGGACGTTCCAACTCCACGAAGGCAAATGTTTAAGACCTTTTTGGCTCTTCAAAATTTCGCAGAAAGCAGAAAAGGAGATCAAGAAGTTAGAAAGCTATGCGATGAAGGAATACAATTAAGTCTAATAAAGTGGGTGTCTCTGCCAATTAGATATACACCAGCTCATAAGTGGCTATTACATGGGTTTCAACAGTACATGGAATTTTTGGAAGCGACACAGATATATGCTAACTTGCATACAACAACAGTACAGAATCTGGATTCTAAAGCCCAAGAGATTAAGCGCATCTTGCAAGCTTGGAGAGACCGTCTACCAAACACATGGGATGATGTCAATATGTGGAATGACCTAGTAACATGGAGACAACATGCATTCCAGGTTATTAACAACGCATATCTCCCATTAATACCGGCACTTCAACAATCAAACAGTAATAGCAATATTAATACTCATGCATATAGGGGATATCATGAAATTGCCTGGGTAATCAACAGGTTTGCACATGTTGCAAGGAAGCACAACATGCCTGACGTGTGTATCAGTCAGCTGGCACGTATTTACACCCTACCGAATATAGAAATTCAGGAGGCTTTCCTAAAGTTAAGGGAGCAAGCTAAATGTCATTACCAAAACATGAACGAATTAACAACGGGTCTGGATGTTATTAGTAATACTAATTTGGTTTACTTTGGTACTGTCCAAAAAGCTGAATTCTTCACATTGAAGGGTATGTTTTTGTCTAAATTACGCGCATATGAAGAGGCAAATCAAGCCTTTGCAACAGCTGTTCAGATAGACTTGAACTTGGCTAAAGCATGGGCCCAATGGGGTTTCTTCAATGACCGTCGTTTGTCAGAAGAGCCAAACAACATTAGTTTTGCTAGTAATGCAATAAGCTGTTATTTACAAGCCGCCGGCCTGTATAAGAACTCGAAGATTAGGGAGTTATTGTGCAGGATTTTATGGCTCATCAGTATAGATGATGCTTCGGGCATGCTCACAAACGCATTTGACTCCTTTAGAGGCGAAATACCCGTTTGGTACTGGATTACTTTCATTCCGCAACTATTAACCTCTCTATCACATAAGGAGGCCAATATGGTTCGTCATATCTTAATCAGAATTGCTAAAAGTTATCCTCAAGCTCTTCACTTCCAATTAAGAACGACAAAGGAAGATTTCGCCGTTATCCAACGACAGACAATGGCTGTTATGGGGGATAAACCAGATACAAACGATCGGAATGGACGGCGCCAGCCTTGGGAATATTTACAAGAGTTAAACAATATTCTAAAGACAGCTTATCCATTGTTGGCCTTATCCTTAGAGTCTCTTGTTGCCCAAATAAACGACCGTTTCAAATCTACTACTGACGAAGATCTTTTCAGGTTGATAAATGTCCTATTGATCGATGGAACGCTGAACTACAATCGCTTACCATTTCCTAGGAAAAATCCAAAACTTCCTGAAAATACAGAAAAAAATTTGGTCAAATTTTCTACAACTTTGTTGGCGCCTTATATAAGACCAAAGTTCAATGCCGACTTTATTGACAATAAACCGGATTACGAAACTTATATCAAGAGATTACGTTACTGGCGAAGGAGGTTGGAAAACAAGCTTGATAGAGCATCAAAAAAAGAAAATCTAGAAGTATTATGTCCACATTTAAGCAACTTCCATCACCAAAAATTCGAGGATATTGAAATTCCTGGCCAGTATCTTTTGAACAAGGATAATAATGTTCACTTTATTAAAATTGCCAGATTTTTACCCACGGTCGATTTTGTTCGCGGAACACATTCTTCATATAGGCGTTTAATGATTCGGGGCCATGATGGCAGTGTACATTCATTTGCTGTTCAATATCCAGCTGTTCGCCATTCAAGAAGAGAAGAAAGGATGTTTCAATTGTACAGATTATTCAACAAGTCATTATCCAAGAATGTGGAAACAAGACGTCGCAGTATACAGTTCAATCTACCAATAGCAGTCCCGCTATCTCCACAAGTCCGTATCATGAATGATAGTGTTTCTTTTACTACCCTTCATGAAATTCACAATGAATTTTGCAAGAAAAAAGGATTTGACCCGGATGATATCCAAGATTTTATGGCAGATAAACTAAACGCAGCGCATGATGATGCTCTGCCTGCGCCAGATATGACCATATTGAAAGTTGAAATTTTCAATTCAATTCAAACAATGTTTGTACCATCAAATGTTTTAAAAGACCATTTTACCTCGTTGTTTACTCAATTTGAAGATTTCTGGTTATTCCGTAAACAATTTGCGTCACAATACAGTTCGTTTGTCTTCATGTCTTACATGATGATGATCAATAACCGTACTCCTCACAAAATCCATGTTGACAAAACCTCTGGTAATGTATTTACTTTAGAAATGTTACCCTCAAGATTTCCATATGAAAGGGTGAAACCATTGCTAAAGAATCATGACTTAAGTCTTCCACCAGATTCTCCGATATTTCATAATAATGAACCAGTTCCATTCAGACTGACGCCTAATATTCAATCTTTGATAGGTGATTCTGCTTTAGAAGGTATATTTGCGGTAAATTTATTTACCATATCACGTGCATTAATTGAACCTGATAATGAACTGAACACATACTTGGCCCTATTCATCCGTGACGAGATCATATCATGGTTTAGCAACCTTCACCGGCCAATCATTGAAAATCCACAGTTACGTGAGATGGTTCAAACCAACGTTGACCTAATTATTAGAAAGGTGGCACAATTGGGCCATTTGAATTCAACACCTACAGTCACAACCCAGTTCATCCTAGACTGTATTGGCAGCGCTGTCAGTCCAAGAAACTTAGCAAGAACAGACGTGAACTTCATGCCATGGTTCTAGAGCTGATACATGGGTTAGTTTCCGGCCTTTTCTCTGTATTTAATGAAGGTAGAGAAAGCCTCAAAAAATATGTACTATATAAAAAATTAAAATGTTTTACTTTTTATTAAAGTTGCCTAATCAAAATCCCAAAAAGTTGTATAATTTTTTTTCGAACTTGGAGAGAGGATTTGCCGAAACTTTAACACCATCTCGAATCCACACCCCGTATGAACCCATTAGGTTTGCCATCAAGATGTCAGTAAAAAGCCTATCTCCAACAACAGCAACCTCTTTTGGATTTGTTATGGTTTTGTTTCTATAAAAATAATCTAATATTTCGTTGTGACAACCTGGTTTCTTTGTAGAGTGCCGCAAAACAGGTATACCTGTCTTATCTTCCAAAAGTTTTGCTTGCGAATAGTCCTTATCAGAATTGGAACCGGCGGTATTGCTAACAATCAAGAGTGCTTTGTTAGAGTATTTCGACCTTAAGGTTTCCCAGTGTTGCAAGTAATCTGGCCATATTTTGTCATCATGAGGGAAGGCGATGCAGTTGTCCTTATCCAAGACCACGGCCTTTATAGAATCGTGGATTGGTATAGGAAGATCGTTAAAAGTGGGGACAACTAGACTAGGCTTACACAGTGATGGGTTATAAAGCAACCGGAGCGTATTTAAGGTGCCACTGATGTTCATGACTAGGTAGAGGAGACGATGTAATGTAACTGCCGCCTTTCAGTTTGGCCCCATATATATATATATATAAACAGACGGATAATTATATCATATTAAATGCGATAGCATAAATTTCTCGATGCGCATTGGTAAATTGTAGCATGGCGCGAAGTCTCTCATGGATAATTTTGCAAAGAATCGATGTATATAACGAACCATAATCAAGATACTTGCTGGGATGGCTTTTTCTGGATCTCTTGCACTTTTTTGAGCAGTTGTGGTGACGTCTGTTTCACGTTGTCCTTTTTATTAGTAATCTTCTCATCTACAATAGTTTTTTTTGTGAAAAAAAACTGAATAAGAATATACCCAACCAAAATTGTGAAAATCAGCTGTAATAAACCTCTGTTATTCTCAATTAATTGTGAATCAAATATTGAGACATACTCCGAAGGTGGCTCTGAAAATCGTGGAGTATAGTCATTAAACGACAGACGAGGCACATCCAAAACTCTATTATTTTGTTCCACTTCACCCACTCTGGATTTTATGTCAAAGATATCTGGAAATATTTGGATAGGGATGATCGACTCGTGAGCCAGCGTAGTTCCTGGGTTTAACGAGGTGTAAATGACATTTTGTTCTGGCGACGGAATCTGCGCCAGTATAGTCCTCAAATACTTGTCATAATGGCGGAATGCTTCTTTACGTTCATTAGTGTCCTCTGGTAACTTAGGGTACTCTATTATAATCACTCTTTTTTCGCTATCAATAAAGGGCTGGAAATCTTCTGTATTGTTACCTCGTAAGTTCAACACCTGGTCTACGTTACAATACTCCTTTACAAACTCTGCAAGATCATAGTATAAATCTTGAGGCAATAGGTCTACCTTTTCGAACTTAATCGCGGTTGAACTCCGTCTTATATATCTCTGTAACGAAACAAACTCTGTTTCAAATTCCAAGAAGTCCAATTTCCTCAGGCCTGGTTGATTAATAAACACATAAGTGTCAGCATTACATACACCTAAGAATTTCTCAGCCGCTTCAATAAAGGTGTCTCTTGGTAAAGTCACAGCCCTATCATAATCCTCTTGATACTTTAAAATACCGGGAGTTCTATCCAAAAGTACAAATATGTGTATAACATCTAGTTAGTAAGAAAAATGAAAGTTACTAAAGATTAATGTTTCTTGTTCTACATACAGTTTGTAAGAGAAGAATATCGCAGGAACATTGGTCTGGTTTTGCAATTCCTCCGAAGCACAAAAGCTTCCACACATAATAAGCAACAAATATTTCAACACAGTTTGCATCTTGCCTTGCTACTCCTAATTAGTATGCGCCTACGTTTCCTAACTACAAAACAGATAGGTATAACCTGCAACTTAACCTCCGCTGCTGATATTCTTGGCCGTAGTTAAGAGAGGTTTACATTACTACAGAGCTAACCCGTGTTGCATGATATCATCGATATAATTAAAGAATGCACATATGTCAGCGGTACTATCGCATACAATGCTCTATCAGAACTCTAGATAACGTTAGAACATATCCTCCCAGGTTTCGCCACATCTGTGGCCTCGTTACTCTATTCGTTTCACTCTTTCTTATCTATTTACAGCCCATCGAGCAACATTATCATGCCACACGTCGATCTCAGGCCGATCTGACAATCTTTAAAGGCATCAACAAGAGCAGCAGCTTGCCGACGTGGCAAAAGTCAAAGAAGAACAGAGGCAACTCGTCCTACGTGAAGCCACATACAACAAGTTAGGAACTATTAGGCGGAACCGCTTTCTAAGGAGCTTACTACTTTTAACAGTACTACTTTTAACAGTACACAGATAAAGAAACAAAAAGTATAAATTTGGGCGCCATCGACTGGCAAGCAAAACACGTATAGAGAACAGGCAGTAATGACGACGAAGCCACAAAATAGTAAGCAGGGTTTAGCCGAAGGAGAGATGGATGTGAGTTCACTTTTCAAGAGAACGGAAGTTATTGGGCGAGGGAAATTTGGTGTGGTTTATAAGGGCTATAACGTGAAGACTGGACGAGTGTATGCTATCAAAGTCTTAAATTTAGATTCTGATTCTGACGAGGTGGAGGATGTGCAGCGAGAAATTCAGTTTTTGGCCTCCTTGAAACAGATTTCCAATATCACGCGGTATTATGGGTCGTATTTGAAAGACACAAGCCTTTGGATCATAATGGAACACTGCGCTGGTGGTTCACTGCGTTCGTTGTTAAGGCCAGGCAAAATCGATGAAAAGTACATTGGGGTTATTATGAGAGAACTGCTTGTAGCATTAAAATGCATTCATAAAGATAACGTCATTCATCGAGATATCAAAGCAGCAAACGTTCTGATCACTAACGAAGGTAATGTTAAACTATGCGATTTTGGTGTCGCTGCACAAGTAAACCAAACTTCTTTACGACGTCAAACTATGGCTGGGACCCCCTACTGGATGGCTCCAGAAGTGATCATGGAAGGCGTTTATTACGACACTAAAGTAGATATATGGTCTTTAGGTATTACAACGTACGAGATTGCCACCGGAAATCCGCCATACTGCGATGTGGAGGCCCTAAGGGCAATGCAACTAATCATCAAATCGAAACCACCGAGGCTTGAGGGCAGATCATACAGTACATCTTTGAAAGAATTTATTGCGCTTTGTCTTGATGAGGATCCAAAGGAGAGATTGTCAGCAGACGATCTTTTAAAATCAAAATTTATCAGGGCCCACAAGGCGACGCCAACGTCCATTTTGAAAGAACTAATATCACGATATCTACTATTTAGGGACAAGAATAAAAACAAATATAAAATAGAGGGCAGTATACCGGAAAATGAGCCATCAAAACCCAGTGAAGCTCCAAAACCATCACAAAATGGCGGGGGTGATGAAGCACAAAAGTCAATAGCATCAAATGATAATGAAATTAAGAGAGTGAACGAAGGCGATGTGGAAATGAAATGGGATTTTGATTCATTGAGTTCGTCGGATTATATTATTGAAAATAATATCAACCTCGATGCTTTGGCTGAGGACAACAACGAGTGGGCTACTGCCCAACATGACCTGTTCAACTATGCATACCCTGACGAAGATTCTTATTACTTTGACCCTACAAGTCATAATACTAGACCCTTTGTTTATCAAGGGACAACGATAGGAAAGGGCTATCCTGGTACAATAGCTCAAAATTCTACTTTGAATGCACCAGTAACAAATAACTATACGAACTCAAAATACCCTTCCAAAATGGTAGCTGGAACTACAAACACCTCTGGAACACATACGGCCGGTCCAATGACATCATCTAAGAAGCTGGAAAGTAAGGCTCCAAAACAATTACTTGAACTTTTTGAAGACAATGAAATTATTACTGCTGAAAATGATGTCAATACAGAAGCTCCTAAAATAAGCAAATCCATTTCATCTCTAAATGCTGGTAATAGTTCACGAGATGATTTCATTCCCTCAATATCCAACGAGGTCAACGGAAATATCAATAATAATAAAATGCGACCACACCTTCCACCTTTATCCAGTGGGAACAATTATTATAGCCAGAGTACACCTGCTTTGCCGCTACTCCAAACAAAATTTAACAAGACGTCAAAGGGCCCTCCAACAAGTGGATTAACTACTGCTCCAACGTCTATTGAAATAGAAATTCCTGAAGAACTACCGAATAGTGCTCTACCAACGCCTGCGAGCGCAGATCCGGTTTTAATACCAAGCACAAAGGCCAGGTCATCTACAGTGACGGCTGGCACTCCTTCGTCATCTAGCTCAATACAATATAAATCACCTTCAAACGTGCCCAGACGGTTGACAGTCAGTAACAATAGGCCAGAACATTGCCCAAGCACCATAACAAATCAAAAATTGGGGTCCGCAGTTGCTTCTAATTCCGGAATCAGCTCCACTCCGAACAACAGTAATAACTATAACAACAACACTGATAGTGAGAACTCAAGAGGAAGCAGCGGTAGTAACACTGCAAATAGCACACAAATGGGCATAACCAATCCAGGTAATGTAACAAAGTTATCTACTCATAAGGCTTCTTCACCCTCAAGGCCACTATTTGGAGTTGGAACTTCTCCCAATAGAAAGCCTGCCGGTTCCCCAACCCAAAACATTGGTCATAATTCTACTCACACGAACCTCGCGCCTCCTCCTACGATGAAACCAATGGCCAATAGCAAAGATAACAAGGACATTCTCTTGCAACCTCTGAACAGCATACCTAGTTCTTCTACACTTAACACTATTAGTGGTAATAGCAGCAATAATTTAACCTCATCAAACTACTTTTCCAACGAAAAGGAAGGCTCAAGGGTCAATGGTGACTTTAAACGCAACAACCCAAACTTAAAACTACAAATGCCACTACCTACACCTGTTGTGAGAAATAAACTTCTTGATCCAAATACAGCAACCTCACAGAATAACAATGGCATGCCGGGGAGCGCTGGCATATCCACGAACGAAAATATTAATCAATTTGGATTTAACACAAGCAGTGCGTCCAACATCCCTGTCTCAATGACTCCAATTAGTGAGAAACACATTGATTTTGGGGGCAAGATCAAGAGAAGTCAAAGCATTTCTAACAGGAAGAACTCTTCTGCCTCGGAACACCCATTGAATATTCTTGGCTCATCTGTTTCCGGCAATGTTTCCGGTATCGGTAACAACAATGTTGGCTCTAACAACAACAGCGGCCCTAATAACAGTGTTCCTCTTTCTGCTAATACAGGAAACACTACTATCAAAGCCAATTCTACGACTATCGCAACTTCAAGTTCTGCCGCGGCATCAACGACTGCACCAATTTCACAACAGACTATTCCATCCGGAACACAATTCAATCATATTCTGAGTTCCGCCGCAACAGCTGCAAACTCGGTTAATTCTTTAGGCTTTGGCATGTGTCCTCCTCCACAGAGTTTACAAATGGAAATGTTCTTGGACTTAGAATCGTTTCTGCCAGGAAAACAGAGGCGGGTAGACAGGAAACCCCAGGTTCTGAAAGAACTGGAAAATCTTTTACAAATGTTCGAAGAAGGTTTGCCCTGCATTGAACACGCTTTAAAGGAACAACTTATTTCAACGCCTATCAAGGATAATGAGCATTAAAAGCATCGTCTAGTTTATTCTTTTGTTTATGTACATATTCAAGAAAAATAAGCAAGATGTAAGAAAAGTGAAAGTATATATTTTCTACAGAACTTAACAAGTCCCTTTAAGCACCACATGGAACTCGACTGCGCAAGGTTAGCGCTTTACGGACTTTATTGCTATTCTAGTTCAAAGAAAGCAAATGGCGCAGTTACCAAACCTCGCCATTTGTTTTTTCCGTTATTTTTTCTTCTTATAAACGCGCCTAGAAGAAAAAACCGTGCGAAGCGCAAATCCTGAGAAAGCGCTAAGGAGGTTTCAACCAATGTTTACCACTTGAAATTTTAGCATTCTCATCACTGTAAGAGAGATAATTATCCTGTAAACATTCCAAAATACCTTTTGTAACGCTGATTGTTGTATTTGTTACCCCAGAATTGCCATATATAGTGGAGAAGAAATCGAAAAGGTCATATACAGCAGAACCAAAAAAAATAATACATTCGTTGATCCTTTACCGTTTTCAAGAGTGAAACGTGATCGTGTTTATACTTTTTCGACTCAAATTTGTCCTTATCTTTAGTTAATACGGTCTAACTTGCCACGCTACTCAAGAAATGACCTCGATTCAGGAGCGAGGCACAAGCGCTCATCTGCATTCGCTTAAAGAAGGTGAGGCTAGTGATCGTTCCAGCGAGATGCTTCCTAAACAAAGAAGTATCATAGGATCCCACGTGCAACGTCCACCGTCTCAAACAACTTTAGGAAGGTCAAGGGCTGGAAGCAATACAATGAATAAAGTTTCAGGCTTAGATATTGCTCGAAGACCAAGTGAGAATTTATTATCAAACATGAACTGTAGCGACAACGGCAATGGGGGAAATATGCTAAATTCATTCGTTAACTCGGCTTTACCACCGCCAAAAGTCAACCCTGCTCAAACAAGACGTGAACGTCCCGCTTCAAATAGCTCAATAGGTACCAAGACTACCGAGGTATTTTCATCCACTTCTGCATCTTCCTCCTTGGGAGATACCAGCGATGAGGGAGAAGGCAGTGATGCCGACAAATCTAAAATAAATACTTTTCCCAGCATATTGATGGAAAAGGCTACTCAAGGTAGAGGCGCTAATGGAAATGGAATGAGAAGCGCAAGCAATAATACCATTGTGGAAGCAACTACGGACGGTTCCAAAATGGCACTGCAAAAAAGCATGTCGTTTGATGATACAGCCGCAGAGAAAACTATGAATAAATCTAGACATTCTTACCAAGAACAGTTCTCCTCGAAGAAAAGCCAGTCATCTTTACTGAACAGCAAGCAAAGATCACGTGCTAAATCGCAAACATGCTCGTCTACGGGTTATAACAACAGCAGCATTCTGAAAACGTTTGGCATAAGCTCCAAAATTTCTAATTCAAGTGATCGGATAGAGGCTTCGTCATTAGAATTTAACGTTCCATCTCAGAAACCTTTGAATTGCAAGCCATTAACTCCGTCTCAGAAATACAGACTTCGTAAAGAGCAATCGGAGATGAATTTAAGAAATACAATCAAAAGAAAAGAGAAATTTTATGATAGTCAAGAACAAATTCTTGAGTTACAAGAGGGAGACGTTGATGATTCGTTGATTTGGAACGTTCCTATGGCATCATTATCTACTAATTCATTTCTAGCGTCTGCTAAGCCCGATGATATGAATAACTTGGCTGGCAAGAATGACTTATCAGAATATACCGGAGGTTTGGTAAATGATAACTCTGAAATTTCTTATACAAAACAAAATCATAGGTACTCGAACATCTCTTTTGCGAGTACAACATCAAACGCCTCATTATTGGACTTTAATGAGATGCCTACGTCTCCGATTCCAGGTTTGAACAAAGTAACTGATTTTCAGTTCATTCAAGACACAACCAAGAGTCTAGCCTCTGTTTATTTGCATTCTTCCAATAGGCTTTCAAGATCTAAGCTGTCCGAAAGAACAAAGTCTTCCGATTTCTTGCCAATTGAACTAAAAGAAGCTCAAAATCAAGGCATGGAAGATTTGATACTTGTCTCGGAGAACAAACTAGATGTGGTCAGCCATTCAAGACCGAGTTGGTTACCACCCAAGGATCGCCAGGAAAAAAAGCTTCATGAAAGGCAAATTAACAAAAGCATGAGTGTTGCTTCCCTTGACCAACTAGGAAAAAATAAAGACAGAGAAGAAAAGTTGATTAGAGATGAAACAAATAGGCAAAAATATGTGTTATTATTGGACAGAGATATAACTAGAAACTCCTCCTTACAAAGCCTAAGTAAAATGGTTTGGGACACTCCATTTAGTGACGAAACTAGGTCAACAATTTACAGCGAAATTTTACAGAGCAAGACTAGGTTTATTACCAAAAACTATATTCAACCATTTCATGAGCTACAGGAGCTTTTAACAAAAATGGGAGACTTTCCTAAAAACAAGGAAATTGAAATATCGCAGCTAATCGAAACAAGTTTGAGGCGAAAAGTGAGCGGTTTACATGATATATGTCCTGATTTGATGCTTTTATTGAAGATAAAATCTATCTCATCACAGGGTATAGTCACCGGTGATGAACTCCTTTTCCATCATTTCTTGGTGAGTGAATCATTTCAGAACCTGGGGCTAAACGAGATTTGGAATATTGTTAATTTAGTACAAATGACGTGTTTTAATGATCTTTGTAAAGAAAAGTTCGATGCAAAGGTTTTAGAACGTAAGGGTGTCGTAGCCGGTTATTTATCGCAAAACGAGGAGTTCAAGGATGAATTTAATACGGAGTGTATAAACTCTACCACCTGGTGGAACATCCTAGAACGTATTGATCATAAGCTTTTTATGTGGATCATGGATATTATAGTAGTCAACAATTCCCAGAGCTACAAAAATAGCCCAATCAACGAAGATGAGTTTGTTAACAAGGATTGGGAATATTACCGCTCGAAGAAAGTGGTAATAAACTACAAGATCTTGATTTCATTTGCATTAAATGTATTGTTAAATTACCACTTTGGATTCACTGATTTAAGAAGTCTTTGTAACGTGAATGACCAGAGATTTTGCATTCCAGTATTCATCAATGATGAATTCGTAGACGCAGATACTGTAAATGCCGTGTTCATCAAGAAATGGGCGCATTACTACAAGAAGTTTTGATATTTTTTGTAACTGTAATTTCACTCATGCACAAGAAAAAAAAAACTGGATTAAAAGGGAGCCCAAGGAAAACTCCTCAGCATATATTTAGAAGTCTCCTCAGCATATAGTTGTTTGTTTTCTTTACACATTCACTGTTTAATAAAACTTTTATAATATTTCATTATCGGAACTCTAGATTCTATACTTGTTTCCCAATTGTTGCTGGTAGTAAACGTATACGTCATAAAAGGGAAAAGCCACATGCGGAAGAATTTTATGGAAAAAAAAAAACCTCGAAGTTACTACTTCTAGGGGGCCTATCAAGTAAATTACTCCTGGTACACTGAAGTATATAAGGGATATAGAAGCAAATAGTTGTCAGTGCAATCCTTCAAGACGATTGGGAAAATACTGTAATATAAATCGTAAAGGAAAATTGGAAATTTTTTAAAGATGTCTTCACTGGTTACTCTTAATAACGGTCTGAAAATGCCCCTAGTCGGCTTAGGGTGCTGGAAAATTGACAAAAAAGTCTGTGCGAATCAAATTTATGAAGCTATCAAATTAGGCTACCGTTTATTCGATGGTGCTTGCGACTACGGCAACGAAAAGGAAGTTGGTGAAGGTATCAGGAAAGCCATCTCCGAAGGTCTTGTTTCTAGAAAGGATATATTTGTTGTTTCAAAGTTATGGAACAATTTTCACCATCCTGATCATGTAAAATTAGCTTTAAAGAAGACCTTAAGCGATATGGGACTTGATTATTTAGACCTGTATTATATTCACTTCCCAATCGCCTTCAAATATGTTCCATTTGAAGAGAAATACCCTCCAGGATTCTATACGGGCGCAGATGACGAGAAGAAAGGTCACATCACCGAAGCACATGTACCAATCATAGATACGTACCGGGCTCTGGAAGAATGTGTTGATGAAGGCTTGATTAAGTCTATTGGTGTTTCCAACTTTCAGGGAAGCTTGATTCAAGATTTATTACGTGGTTGTAGAATCAAGCCCGTGGCTTTGCAAATTGAACACCATCCTTATTTGACTCAAGAACACCTAGTTGAGTTTTGTAAATTACACGATATCCAAGTAGTTGCTTACTCCTCCTTCGGTCCTCAATCATTCATTGAGATGGACTTACAGTTGGCAAAAACCACGCCAACTCTGTTCGAGAATGATGTAATCAAGAAGGTCTCACAAAACCATCCAGGCAGTACCACTTCCCAAGTATTGCTTAGATGGGCAACTCAGAGAGGCATTGCCGTCATTCCAAAATCTTCCAAGAAGGAAAGGTTACTTGGCAACCTAGAAATCGAAAAAAAGTTCACTTTAACGGAGCAAGAATTGAAGGATATTTCTGCACTAAATGCCAACATCAGATTTAATGATCCATGGACCTGGTTGGATGGTAAATTCCCCACTTTTGCCTGATCCAGCCAGTAAAATCCATACTCAACGACGATATGAACAAATTTCCCTCATTCCGATGCTGTATATGTGTATAAATTTTTACATGCTCTTCTGTTTAGACACAGAACAGCTTTAAATAAAATGTTGGATATACTTTTTCTGCCTGTGGTGTCATCCACGCTTTTAATTCATCTCTTGTATGGTTGACAATTTGGCTATTTTTTAACAGAACCCAACGGTAATTGAAATTAAAAGGGAAACGAGTGGGGGCGATGAGTGAGTGATACTAAAATAGACACCAAGAGAGCAAAGCGGTCCCAAAATCATTTGAGTAACCGGATATCTATCGGGATATTAATAGCAGCTTCCATTTCAACTAAAACAACAGCAAGATATGAGCGACAAGATATCCTTTCTACCTCCCGAACCCATCCAACTACTTGACGAAGACTCCACGGAGCCTGAACTCGACATTGACTCACAACAAGAAAATGAGGGACCCATCAGTGCGTCAAACAGCAATGATAGCACTAGCCATAGTAATGATTGCGGTGCCACAATTACCAGAACAAGACCTAGACGAAGCAGTTCTATCAATGCAAACTTTAGTTTTCAAAAGGCTCATGTCAGCGATTGCACCATAGTCAATGGCGACCATGGAACAAAGTTTGCTGTCTGGAGAATTACCGTATTTCTTGAACCCAACTTGAAGGCTTTTGCGGCCAAGAGGGAAAGCTATAAAATCCAAACCTATAAACGATACTCCGATTTCGTCAGATTACGAGAGAATTTGCTCACAAGAATCAAGACAGCGAAACCTGAGAAACTTAACTGTTTGCAGATTCCACACCTTCCCCCTTCAGTGCAGTGGTACAGTTCTTGGAAATATCAAGAAGTGAATCTGAACAAGGACTGGCTGGCAAAAAGACAGAGAGGGCTCGAGTACTTCCTCAATCACATCATCCTTAACAGCAGCCTCGTAGAAATGACCAAAGATATACTCATACAGTTTCTAGAGCCTTCAAAACGAGTTGCATAGCTCACCATCCCTATCCAACCGACTATTCTTCTCATCGACTACTACTATCCCATTTAACTCGGGCGCGTTGTTAATTAATCACTCGATGGGGAATGCCTTGAGCTGACCGCAATGAAAACTTTTAGGGGATCGTCCAACATTAAAGGAAGAACGAAACGGACTCCACAGTTTCTAATATAAATAAACAATGATAAAACATATAGTTTCGCCATTCAGGACGAATTTTGTTGGCATCAGCAAGTCCGTGCTGTCAAGGATGATTCATCACAAGGTTACAATCATAGGTTCTGGCCCCGCTGCCCACACCGCTGCTATATACTTGGCAAGAGCAGAGATGAAGCCCACATTATATGAGGGAATGATGGCCAACGGAATTGCTGCTGGTGGCCAATTGACAACAACCACCGATATCGAAAATTTCCCAGGGTTTCCTGAATCGTTGAGTGGCAGTGAACTGATGGAGAGGATGAGGAAACAATCTGCCAAGTTTGGCACTAACATAATTACCGAGACTGTCTCTAAAGTCGATTTATCTTCAAAACCATTCAGATTATGGACCGAATTTAATGAGGATGCAGAGCCTGTGACCACTGATGCTATAATCTTGGCCACGGGTGCTTCCGCTAAGAGAATGCATTTACCAGGGGAGGAAACCTACTGGCAGCAGGGAATATCTGCCTGTGCTGTATGTGATGGTGCAGTCCCTATCTTTAGAAACAAGCCATTGGCCGTTATTGGTGGTGGTGACTCTGCGTGTGAGGAAGCGGAATTTCTTACGAAGTATGCGTCGAAAGTATATATATTAGTAAGAAAGGATCATTTTCGTGCATCTGTAATAATGCAGAGACGAATTGAGAAAAATCCAAACATCATTGTTTTGTTCAACACAGTTGCATTAGAAGCTAAGGGTGATGGTAAGTTATTGAATATGTTGAGAATTAAGAATACTAAAAGTAATGTGGAGAACGATTTAGAAGTAAATGGACTATTTTACGCAATAGGTCACAGCCCTGCCACAGATATAGTTAAAGGACAAGTAGATGAAGAAGAGACGGGGTATATAAAAACTGTGCCTGGATCGTCTCTGACTTCTGTGCCAGGTTTTTTTGCTGCAGGTGACGTTCAGGACTCTAGGTATAGACAAGCAGTTACTTCTGCTGGTTCCGGATGCATTGCTGCTTTGGATGCAGAACGGTACCTAAGTGCCCAAGAGTAACGTGAAAAAACCGGTTTATTTTTGTTTTTACTGTTCGATTGTGTTACGTATTCTATGTTTTTTGAGATATATTTGAAATATTTTTATAAGATACATATATATATGTGCGTATTGCTGCGACAAAAGAAGAGACAAAGAGATAGGCGTTGAAATTGACGAGACAAAGAGGAAGACATTAATTAATCATCATTTTAAATGGGATTTTTTTACTTGCAAGCTTTTGACCTGCTCTTCTAGTTTTTTTACCTTTCCTTGAATTTCTTCCAAGTCACCGTTCAGTCTGATTCTTTCGTTAACAATGTTTTGCTCCCATTGTCTAAATCTTTGCTCCTCAGCTTTGACTTGGTCAGTGAAATACTTCTTCAATGCATTTTCTTCTTCTTTGTATCTAGGATTGTGTGACAATTTCCTTGCTGGTGCAATTGCTGGAAGAGTGAAATCTTCATTCCCCTCCCCGGTGTTCTCGTGACCCTCAAGTCTTAATCTTCTGTATGTTTCGTAATGCATTTCTTGGGTGGTAGAAATCAAATCTAATAGATAAGTCCTCAGTAACAGGGCTCTGAGCTTACGGAAATCACAATGAGAATCGTTTTCGATTTCCACAAGTCCCCAAGGATACTTCCTTGCAACTACCTGAGTGCCTTGCCCATTGTCAAATTTTTTTTCAGACCCTACTATGGCAAATGGCATTGCTTCTATCAACTGTCTTGCATGTTCAACAGCGGCAGAATCTGGATTACTGCCACTTTTGGCATCTTCCTTAGAATCAGCGTCTAATGGAGGCGTGAAAATACGAATTTCTTGAGCTTCTATTACTTGCCTGATTCTGGACTTGAACTGTTGTAATTCTTGGGCAGTCAATGTATCAGCTTTCGCAATAACTGGAATCAGATTGGCTCTGGTTGACAATCTCTTCATAGTCTCAATGTCAATTGGCTTTAAACCATGTCCAGTGGGCCTGATGAAGTACAGAACGGCATGAACTCTCAAGTCAAATTTCTTAGTACGGTACGGTTGCTGCTCTTGACGCATATAAGAATCGTGTTGATCATCAATAAAATCCACCAATGGTTGCCAGGCTTTGTTGTTATTCACGTTATCTCCAAAACCTGGGGTGTCGATGACATTAACGCGTAATTCGAAATGCTTCTCTTCCAGCAAAGCTCTTGTGATGTCGATTTCTACAGTCTTTCTGATGGGTTCTTGGCGGTGTTGCTGACCATCTGCCCTTTTCAAGACAGTCTGAAATAAGGTATTAATAAATGTAGTTTTACCCAATCCGCTCTCACCACATAACATCACGGTGAATGTACCACCTTCTTCATTAACAATTTTATAACGCTGGTTGGGAAGATTGGATATCCCTACAGGAGGAGGAACAGGGGCAGCAGTCGCAGTGGCAGCACTCATTATTTGATACAATATGTGGTGTAGTTCGTTATCAATACTCTTCAGGTCAAGATCCTATATCTTGCTGCACCTTTCAAGACTTTGATCTACTCAAAACAAACAATGGTGATTTCGAAAAAAATTTCGGATTCTTCACTTTTCCAGCGCCCTGTTTTTTTTCTGTAATCACGATTGCAAAAAAAAGAGACTTACCATAGGACAATTTCCATAAACAAAACAAAGAGCAACATAACTAATAGCTGAATTGCTAATCGTGATACTGCATCATGTCCCATCCGCACTCACATAGCATATATTTGTCTGAGTTGCCCGTCAGGAAACCTCAAGCCTTGGGCAATCCTCTTTTGAGGAAGATTCAAAGAGCTTGCAGAATGTCACTTGCTGAACCAGACTTGGCGTTGAATCTTGACATTGCTGACTACATTAATGAAAAACAGGGCGCTGCCCCTAGGGATGCTGCCATTGCACTTGCTAAACTGATCAACAATAGAGAATCGCACGTGGCAATATTCGCGTTATCTCTATTAGACGTGCTTGTCAAGAATTGTGGATACCCATTCCACTTGCAAATTTCTAGAAAGGAATTTTTGAATGAACTGGTCAAGAGATTTCCAGGTCACCCACCATTACGTTATTCTAAGATTCAGAGATTGATTTTAACTGCTATTGAAGAATGGTATCAAACAATTTGTAAACACTCAAGCTACAAGAATGATATGGGTTATATTAGAGACATGCACCGTTTGTTGAAATATAAGGGTTATGCATTCCCCAAAATCAGTGAATCCGACCTAGCAGTTTTGAAGCCTAGTAATCAATTGAAGACCGCTAGTGAAATTCAAAAGGAGCAGGAAATTGCTCAAGCTGCAAAACTCGAAGAATTGATCAGGCGTGGTAAACCTGAAGATTTGAGGGAAGCTAACAAATTAATGAAAATCATGGCAGGGTTCAAAGAAGACAATGCCGTTCAAGCTAAACAGGCTATTTCCAGTGAATTGAACAAATTGAAGCGTAAAGCCGATTTGCTGAATGAAATGCTGGAATCACCTGACTCACAAAACTGGGATAACGAAACTACACAAGAACTTCACAGTGCATTAAAGGTAGCTCAACCAAAATTTCAAAAGATCATTGAGGAAGAACAGGAAGACGATGCGTTAGTGCAGGATCTATTGAAGTTTAATGATACAGTTAATCAACTATTGGAAAAATTCAACTTATTGAAAAACGGTGACTCCAACGCTGCTTCGCAGATACATCCAAGTCATGTTTCTGCTCCGTTACAACAATCTTCTGGTGCTTTAACGAATGAAATCAACTTAATCGATTTCAATGATTTGGACGAAGCGCCCTCTCAAGGCAACAACAATACCAACGGCACGGGTACACCAGCAGCAGCGGAAACATCTGTCAATGACTTATTGGGCGATTTGACCGATTTATCTATTTCGAACCCTTCAACCGCTAACCAAGCATCCTTTGGTCTGGGAGGCGATATCGTGTTGGGGTCCTCTCAACCCGCACCACCAGTTACTACTACTAACAACTCGAACAACACTTTAGATCTTTTGGGACTTTCAACTCCTCAATCGCCAACTAATTCCCAAGCAGTAAACAGTAGTGGGTTCGATCTTTTGATGGGATTTAATCCAACAACAGGTACTACTACTGCGCCCGCAAGAACCCTAGTCAATCAGTCTCCTAACTTGAAGATTGAGTTCGAAATATCTAGGGAGTCAAACTCAGTTATAAGGATAAAATCGTTCTTTACAAACTTAAGTTCGTCACCGATCTCCAACTTAGTGTTCTTATTAGCAGTCCCTAAGTCAATGTCTTTGAAATTGCAACCCCAATCGAGTAACTTTATGATTGGCAACGCTAAAGATGGTATCTCTCAAGAAGGTACAATTGAAAATGCGCCAGCTAACCCTTCAAAGGCTTTGAAAGTCAAGTGGAAGGTCAACTATTCTGTCAACTCCACCCAAGCTGAAGAAACTGCTGTTTTTACGTTACCTAATGTATAATCCTCTGGCGTTTCTTATCAATCCTTTCTCTTCTCTATGTATATTTTTAGAAGGATAATACCTCTATGTAGACAATCTTATAAAGATCTTCGCAACAATACATATTTCACTTACTAATATATGTTGCGTTTTCATGCATCAAAAGTAGTTAGCAATGCTAGATCGTGTAAAGGAAAAAAAAGAGAAATAGTATAATTCGCCATCCTCATAACCACGGAAAAATCGAAGTTAACCAAAAGGAAAGTTGAAATGGAGGAAGTGTTCCGTTTTTACTCGAACTCTAGAAATATCTTCATTCATAAAAGCCTTTCATTAAAACCATCCACCATTGATGACCCCAAAAGTGGATATGGCCTTTTCGTAGAACCTTCGAAGTTCAAGAATGATGAATTGAAAAGTGAAACTATCCAATTGCTCCGAATCCCTAAGCGCTGCACGTTTAATATAAACACACTTCTGGCTCTCTTGGGAGATGAGGACGAATTTTCTTCAAAGGAAGAATTTCAAAGAACTAATGACAAAATTAAGATTGCTCTTCGTGAAATAATGGCTCATCCGAATTTCAGTGCGTTCCTGACAGAAACAAATTTACTCATAATTTATTTCATGATATTTCAAACTATTCGTAGTCGTTATGAGATTCCCGAAAATATCCAATATTATTTAGAAAATGTTTTAATGAGCATTGAAGTAGAAACAGCCATGGATTCTATTGAAAACTTAGCTACTGATTATGGACATTATCCACAGATTTTTGGCCTTCGAGAGACGCTAAATTTATTTAAAGAACTGTTTCACGACGTCTTGAATTTAAGTGATATCAAACATCTTTATTCTGCAATAATTTCACGTTGTTTAGAGATACCAGAAAGGGCCGATACCAAAAGTGAAGAATTCACGGTCCATTCTACTTTAGTCCCTATTGTAGATTTTGCCAACCATGAAGGCACCCAAAAAAATGCTTATTTTGACATCGACCCTTCAAATAATGACGTTTTACTTCTATTGGATACAAAAGCGGTCCAAAGTGAACTCACAAAACCTATTGAAGTTTTCATTAGTTACTCACCAACAGAGGATTTATTTTCCATGCTTGTAACATATGGATTCACCCCAGATTTTAGAGGGAATTCCCAATTTTGGACTGTATCCTTTGACAGGTGCTTTTTAAGAAACTATGATGGACCAGATAAAACTACAAATTTAAGATTGTTTTACAAATGGATGCACATAAATCCAGTGGTACCACTAGTTAAATACGAGCACAACGGAAAGACTCGCTGGTTTCTCAATGACACCACGCCTGAATTTGATATGCTTTTGCTCCCATTCATTCCATCGATAGATGATGGCAAAATTGCTCGGTGGGCGTACGATTCCACATGTCATTTGATGTTCACGAAAATCCATTGTCTGATAAATCCCGAGGCCAACGAACATGCGTTAATGATTGCAGAAAACTACCGCTCTCTCATTAAAGAGAAAGAGTCAAATGGTGACGATTTCATAAATTTACCGCCACTAGCTTGGTCATTGCGTTACAAAGATACAGAAAACGATTGTGTACGGCAAAGACATATATGCAGTGAAGATGCGGTCGCTGTACTTAAACAAGAAGAAATGCAAGACTCAACCAAAACCAAATCCCAGTTTACCAGTTTCTTTCGTAAATTTTTAGAGTTTCGTAGATCCAAAATTATTAGGCCTACCAGTGATTCAAAAGTTGCAAGCATATTATACCAGCAGGAACTGGAAATAATTGCTGACTTAGCAAAAGCTATCGATAGCAGCTCTACCATTTTTTTCAGCGATCTGAATGTTACATTGGACACCGAACCAGAACGGCTCCCCCCTCTAAGGTTTTTAGATGATTACATAGAGATCTCTGCGGATAAGCAGGAGCCAAGCCCAATTTGTGAGGATCTTTCTTATTATACACCCAGCAGGTTTACTGATTTTTTTCAAGAAGAGGTAAGCCAATATGCGGCTTTCTTTCAGGATGACTAGATGAGTACCACTTACGATCTTGTATATAAATGTTTTTAGTTGTCCTTTCTTCTACATTAAAAGCATCACAAAGAACAATCTGACGCGTTTTTCCACTGTCTCTTTCTCGCGTTTTATTCTTTTCCGTTTGAGACAAAAAAAGAGGAGCTTTGTAGTGTAATACTACTAGTTACTTAAGGGAACACATCAAGCATTCGGTGTCTCACAGGCTACTATGAAATATAATATAGTGCATGGAATTTGCCTATTATTTGCTATTACCCAAGCTGTAGGGGCTGTCCATTTTTATGCGAAGTCCGGGGAAACCAAATGCTTCTATGAACACTTATCCCGGGGAAACCTACTGATTGGGGATTTAGACCTATATGTAGAAAAGGATGGTCTGTTTGAAGAGGACCCTGAATCCAGTCTGACAATAACTGTCGATGAAACATTCGATAACGACCATCGTGTCCTAAATCAAAAAAACTCACACACAGGTGATGTTACTTTTACAGCTTTAGACACAGGTGAACATAGATTTTGCTTCACTCCATTCTACAGCAAGAAATCAGCCACACTAAGAGTATTCATCGAACTAGAAATTGGCAATGTTGAAGCGCTTGACAGCAAGAAAAAAGAAGATATGAATTCACTTAAGGGGAGGGTAGGCCAGTTGACTCAAAGGCTATCTTCTATTCGTAAGGAGCAAGACGCTATCAGAGAAAAAGAGGCAGAATTCAGAAATCAAAGTGAATCAGCTAACAGCAAGATAATGACGTGGTCTGTGTTCCAACTTCTCATATTGCTGGGCACCTGTGCCTTCCAGCTACGCTATCTCAAGAATTTCTTTGTCAAACAGAAGGTAGTATAATATACCATGTTTGTTATATAGAGTTTATATATCGCTCATTACGAATCGGTGCAATGAGCTCTTCGATATGAAATATTCCTTAGCTTAGTAATAAGAGTGACTTAAGCTGATGCCGTTGACTGCAAAAGGAAGTAAATAGAAGTCAATAACAATGAATGACTACCATCTCGAGGATACCACGTCTGAACTTGAAGCATTAAGATTGGAGAATGCACAATTAAGAGAGCAGCTTGCCAAGAGAGAAGACAGCAGCCGCGACTACCCATTATCTTTGGAAGAATACCAACGTTACGGAAGACAAATGATTGTTGAAGAAACAGGTGGTGTAGCAGGTCAAGTCAAGTTGAAAAATACAAAAGTTTTGGTAGTTGGTGCTGGAGGTTTGGGATGTCCCGCCTTGCCCTACTTAGCGGGCGCTGGCGTGGGCCAAATAGGCATAGTAGATAACGATGTGGTGGAGACTTCCAATTTGCATAGGCAGGTTCTTCATGATTCTAGCAGAGTTGGAATGTTGAAATGTGAGTCGGCCAGGCAATATATCACGAAACTGAACCCACACATTAACGTCGTTACCTATCCCGTTAGATTGAACTCCAGTAATGCTTTTGACATTTTCAAAGGTTACAATTATATATTAGACTGCACAGATTCTCCATTAACGAGATACCTGGTGTCTGATGTTGCAGTTAATCTGGGAATAACAGTAGTGTCTGCATCCGGTTTGGGAACAGAGGGCCAGCTAACTATATTGAATTTTAACAATATAGGGCCATGCTACAGATGCTTTTATCCAACACCTCCGCCACCAAATGCCGTGACCTCTTGCCAAGAAGGCGGTGTGATAGGACCTTGCATTGGACTAGTTGGAACAATGATGGCTGTAGAAACTTTGAAGCTTATCCTAGGAATCTACACCAATGAAAATTTTAGTCCCTTTTTGATGTTATATTCAGGTTTCCCACAGCAGAGCCTGCGCACTTTCAAAATGAGAGGCAGACAAGAAAAGTGTCTATGCTGTGGTAAGAATCGAACGATAACAAAAGAAGCCATCGAAAAAGGTGAGATCAATTACGAACTGTTTTGTGGCGCACGAAACTATAATGTATGCGAGCCTGATGAGAGAATCAGTGTGGACGCATTTCAGCGTATCTACAAGGATGATGAATTTCTAGCAAAACATATATTTCTTGATGTTAGGCCATCCCATCATTACGAGATATCTCATTTCCCTGAAGCAGTTAATATTCCAATCAAAAATCTAAGAGATATGAACGGTGATCTTAAGAAACTGCAAGAAAAACTTCCCAGTGTAGAAAAAGACAGTAATATAGTGATTCTTTGCCGCTACGGTAACGACTCTCAGCTAGCTACAAGATTATTGAAGGATAAATTTGGGTTTTCTAATGTACGAGACGTGAGAGGAGGATACTTCAAATACATAGACGATATTGATCAAACCATTCCTAAATATTAGTTGACCTATACATGTATAACGTGTATATGTAACTTTATTTTTTTTTTATCCCTTTCCCTCCTTTCATTATTTCTTCTTGTCTGTCACTTATGCTCTATAACAGGAATGTTTTCGACACACTTGAGCAATTTATTCAGGCTGCATCCTGCAATTCTTTCAAGGCCGAAGCCAAATCCTTAATCAAATCATTAGCGGATTCACAGCCCACAGATACTCTTATTAAAGTTTGGTCGATATATGGGTCAGTCATTGCTCTCCATTCCACAAGGGATTCAATTCCACCCAGTGAGGTCGCATGATGGAAATATTTCAGCTTGAGGGGTAATTGTTTACACTGCTCTTTGGTGTACAAAGTGATAGCAAAAACGGGACCATATCCTCCTACCAGTTGCTTTTTAACGAACTCTTCTGTTTGTAAAGAAGAGTGGTAAATCGTCTTCAATACTTTGTCAAATTCAGATTGGTGTTCTGACAAAAATCTAACTAATTTCGTAGCATTTTCTGATTGTTTGGTTATTCTCATTTCGTAGGTTCTCAGGGATCGCAACAACATGAAACTTTCCAAATTTGCCACGTTTGTACCCAAGTAGATTCTGTCGTCTTTTAGTTGTCGGGAAGTTGCTTCCTCTTTGACTACAAGGACGCCACTTAACAAGTCAGAATGACCACCAAAGTACTTAGTAGCAGAGTATAGGACAATATCGGCTCCGAAATTCCATGCGTATTGCAATGGAGGAGATGCGAATGTGGAATCCACTATAAGCAGGGCGCCTTTTGCATGAGCTCTGCGGGCCAAACTCTCGATATCAGAAGAGGTACCATATGGGTTTACAGGAGATTCCAGATGGACAATGTCACCTTCAGAAGCACATTTTTCAATATCTTCCAAGGGGTGTTGCTCAATGCCGTAATTACGGGTCAATATGTTAGCAATTGCTCGAACACCATGGTAGCTCTGTCCGATAAAGATCTTCTTAGGGTTGTAATGTACCATTGCCGCATAGAACGCAGCTAACCCTGAAGAATAAATGACAGCATAACCATCGAGGATCTCTGAGAAGATACTCTCTAATCTGGTGCTATTTGGATGCGCTAGCCGTGAATATACGGGCTTCTTCTCCATAAAGTCCAAGTTTTCACGCTCTGTCCATGGAATTAGGTCGTCATCGTCGTAACGGAAGGTTGTAGAGACATTAATTGGGGGCGCCACGTCAGTAACCCTGTTATCTTTATCATCGCCATGAATCAAAGCTGTTGACAAGTCCACCATCTTACGTACTCTTTTCGTGCAATCTTTCCTTTATAGCATGTACTACAACATTTGAAGAGATGGAGGGATTGCAACGATCTATTGTTGCGCAATATGCTTATATATCGCGTGTTGCATAAACCCATCAAGTGATCGCACTCTGAATTAAACACCGCAAAAAAATAGAAACCACAGTTTCACCATTTGACAAGAACTCACAAGATATCCTTGAGGTCTATCAGTAAGTGGTTAATCCCGTACCAAAGCGTATGTGAAGGACTTCAGAAACAGTTATTTCACGTACTACAATTATTACAACTGGCCCTCTTTCCCTTATATATACTGTAAATATTGCGACTGACATGGAGACCACATAATCACACGTGATAAATAGTCCCGTTCAACTTACGTATATAATGTGATTTAGTGTTCCGCCAAGGAGTAAACTCCTTTAGTTTAAGGTCTGCTTATTTTTGCAACAGAAGCCTGCCTTGGCTTTCGAGATACTAGTTTCTGGCTACGGTTTTCTATTCCTTATCATTTTAGCCTTATCATGCTGAAAAGTTGCAGATATCTCCACGCTCTTAAATGAAAGAAAAAAGGGCGTTTTCCTCCTGTATGAATGAAAGAAAAAATTCATGTTATGTGAGCAAGTAGGTAAAAAGAAAGAATAAAAGGTTCAGCTTTTCTATGTTCAGGATACAACTGAGAACTATGTCCAGCAAAACATGCAAGAGTGATTACCCAAAGGAGTTTGTCAGCTTCTTAAATAGCTCACACTCTCCTTACCATACAGTTCATAACATCAAAAAGCATCTGGTGTCAAATGGCTTCAAAGAGTTGAGCGAACGTGACTCGTGGGCTGGCCACGTCGCACAAAAAGGAAAGTACTTTGTGACAAGAAATGGCTCTTCCATTATTGCGTTTGCTGTTGGTGGAAAGTGGGAGCCTGGTAATCCAATTGCCATTACGGGTGCTCACACCGACTCCCCCGCATTAAGGATTAAGCCTATTTCTAAAAGAGTCAGTGAGAAGTATTTACAAGTGGGCGTGGAAACTTATGGTGGCGCTATTTGGCATTCATGGTTTGATAAGGATTTGGGCGTTGCCGGAAGAGTTTTCGTAAAGGATGCGAAAACTGGCAAATCCATTGCTAGATTGGTGGATTTGAATAGACCTCTGTTAAAGATTCCTACTTTGGCTATTCATCTGGACAGAGACGTAAATCAAAAATTCGAGTTTAATAGAGAAACTCAACTGTTGCCGATTGGTGGTCTGCAAGAAGACAAAACTGAAGCGAAAACTGAAAAGGAAATTAATAACGGTGAGTTTACCTCCATAAAAACGATAGTACAGAGGCATCACGCAGAACTTTTGGGGCTAATAGCCAAAGAACTCGCCATTGATACAATTGAAGACATTGAAGACTTCGAATTGATCCTTTATGATCATAATGCATCCACTCTAGGTGGGTTCAACGATGAGTTTGTCTTCTCTGGTAGATTGGATAATTTGACATCTTGTTTCACATCAATGCACGGTTTAACGTTGGCGGCTGACACAGAAATTGACCGAGAATCAGGCATTAGATTGATGGCATGCTTTGATCATGAGGAGATTGGCTCATCCTCCGCTCAAGGGGCAGATTCTAACTTCTTGCCTAATATATTGGAAAGATTGTCCATCCTGAAGGGGGACGGTTCTGATCAAACTAAACCATTGTTTCACTCGGCAATATTGGAAACTTCCGCTAAGTCGTTTTTCCTTTCATCTGATGTTGCTCATGCAGTTCATCCAAACTATGCAAACAAATACGAAAGCCAACACAAACCCTTATTGGGTGGTGGTCCCGTAATCAAGATTAACGCGAATCAACGTTACATGACCAATTCACCAGGGTTGGTCTTGGTGAAAAGACTAGCAGAGGCTGCTAAAGTCCCTTTGCAATTGTTTGTCGTAGCTAACGACTCACCATGCGGTTCTACCATCGGCCCCATTTTGGCCTCAAAGACAGGTATTAGAACTCTAGACTTGGGTAATCCTGTGTTGAGTATGCATTCGATTAGAGAGACCGGTGGCTCTGCAGACCTGGAGTTCCAAATCAAGTTATTTAAGGAATTTTTTGAACGCTACACTTCCATAGAATCAGAAATTGTTGTCTAAACTGCAATTGTTAGGTGATTCATAATCCGGTATATTTATTGCCCTCTTTTGTATTTTACAAATAGTAAATATATATAATATCCTGTGATCTACATAAGCTTTCGCGGGGTCTTCAGAAAAATAAAAAGTTTTTAAAAGAATATACGCTTAGCAAAGGAATAGACAGATTTAGTTTGTACGCAAATAGTTTTTGAAGAAGGTAGCAGATTGATCAATTTTGTATGAGCGGAAATCTATCCTTAAACGCCAACTACTACATTACTTGCAATAAAAATGAGTGCAGATTTATCGATTGGTAATGAAATTAAAGATTCATTTAAGGAAACCCATAAATGGGTCCAAAATAACTTAAAATGGTTGAAGGACATTGAGCAATTTTATCGGGAAAGGGCTAAGTTAGAAAAAGACTACAGCGAGAGATTATCTCGCTTATCAGCAGAGTACTTTAATAAGAAGTCTTCGACCTCAGTTCCTATCTCGGTAGGTGACACACCTACTACCACGCCAGGGTCCATTGAAGCTGCAGGTGTGGTTGCATGGAATGAAATTCTATCTCAGACTGATATGATTTCCAAGGATCATGATCAGTTATCAACCGACTTTGAAAATCATGTAGCAAATCAATTGAGTGGATTATTCACTAAACTTGATATGACTTTGAGCAAGATAAATGGATTTAACAATGACATGGTTAATAAAAAGGATAACATTTACCACGAACTGGAAAAAGCGAAGAAGGACTATGATGAAGCCTGTTCCACTATGGAAATGGCAAGAAATAGGTATACCAAGGCATCTAATGATAGAAATAAAAAGAAGTTGGATGAAAAAGAAATGGAGATGAACAAGTGTAAAAATGAATATTTAATCAAGATCAACCAGGCAAATAGAACTAAGGATAAATACTATTTTCAAGATGTTCCTGAAGTGCTAGATCTTCTACAAGACGTAAATGAGGCAAAGACCCTTTTCTTAAATGATCTGTGGTTGAAGGCGGCTTCTGTCGAGAACGATCTGGGTGCAAATGTCAGCAAAAGACTCCAGGCGGCAAATTCTGTTGTCAAGCAGAATAAACCCTCTTTAAACACGGCCATCTTTATCAAGCACAATCTAAAGAATTGGAAAGAACCACAAGACTTTGTCTATAAGCCATCTCCAGTATGGCATGATGATGAAAAATTTGCTGTTCCCTCGTCGTTGGAAGTTGAAGACTTGAGAATAAAACTGGCAAAAGCAGAAAATGATTACAATTCATTGCAAGATAAAACTCAAAATGAGTTATCCAAACTGTCTACTTTGAACAAGATAAAGCACGAAATGAAAACTAATGAAGATAATATCAATGCCACTAAGTTTTATGATACACTAAAGGAATACTTAAATGTCGTTTCACCCTTTACCTCACACGAAACATTAAAATTGCAAGCCGAAGTTCAAATCGAAAGTATTCAGAATAATGTTCCTGAAGAATACGATTTATCCACAGACAATATTGATCTTTCCAAAACAAAGAAGAAATCCGGGATATTCAGTAAGTTCAAACACAACATCTTGAACGTCGACTCGAAGCCTTCGAGTGGAGGGAGCACTGGTAATGGCAACGGAGGACCCTTGCATATAACAAGTCTCTTCAACACATCAAGAAGAACTAGGCTAGGCTCTGCCCCTAACAACGCTGGTGAAGATTCAGATAATAATTCTATACGCACCACTAGTACCAACAATACAAAAAAGACCACACAAAATTCCAGTGATGACGGCAAGAATAAAGTGTTGTATGCATACGTACAACAGGATGATGACGAAATCACCATTACGCCAGGAGACAAAATCTCTTTGGTTGCACGCGATACGGGTTCTGGATGGACTAAGATAAATAACGACACCACTGGGGAAACCGGCCTTGTACCCACCACATATATTCGCATATCTAGCGCGGCTACAGTTAAAGCAAATGATAGAGGCCCTGCACCAGAAGTACCACCACCAAGAAGGAGTACACTACCTGTTAGGACGATGGAGGCCATATATGCCTACGAAGCACAGGGAGATGATGAGATTTCAATTGATCCGGGGGACATAATTACTGTTATCAGAGGCGATGACGGTAGCGGGTGGACATATGGTGAATGTGACGGATTGAAAGGTCTATTTCCTACAAGTTACTGTAAATGAACGAAGGAATGAACTGAAACTATTAAATATTTTCCCTGGCCGCCACTTTTTTGAGAGGTATGACGACTCTATGTTATATATATAGTAGTATATATATATATATATATATATATATATATATAGCACAAAATTTCATGTGATCAATCTACTAGGCGAACACCTAAATTGTTATTTATTTCCATGTCTATATCCATTTCAATGTCTGGTTCATCTTCGTCCTCGTTTTCGAATTCGGATTCAGATTCGGATTCCAAGGTAGTCTCCAAATCACAGTTTGTCCTACAATTCGGACACATGAATTGAGGATAATTCATAATAACCAATCTTCTTACACAATGAAAATGCCAACTATGGGCACATGGTGATATAAAAATGGCTTGGCAAGGTTTTATTTTGTTTAGACAAATGGAACAGTCTTCTTGTTCTAAACCAGTAGTTAGTTTCTGTAGATTTTTTATTCGGCTCAAGGCTTCTTTATTAAATGCATTGGCCTTTAATTTCCAAGACTTGTTCAATTCTATTTTCATCTTAACACAACGATATATCTCTTCCGTCCCGCCGCGAAAGTCCATACCCAGCTGTATGATATCTCCGTCATGTAAAAGGTAGTCCTTAGAAGTGGTAGACGCAGAAGATAGACGCTGGTGGTTCAAAAAGGTCCCACTGGAAGACTTGACATCTTTCAAAAACCAGTTTCCTTGGTCATCAACTTTGAAACACCCATGGGTCCTGGATATCACTTTTGATTTGAACACTACGGGATGATACTGATCTGGAATTTTGGAAATTGCCTCTCTTACTCTTTCGGTGTATCTTCCGATGATAATTTGCGAGCCTGCGCCCGCAGTCCTGATAATGGGGTCAAAGAAAAGACCCTGGTTAGCCACAGACGTGGATGAAGTATCTATAAACGGGGTTAGCCTAATGCTGAAAAGCCCGTGCTTGTCCATTCTGCGTTTCAAAGTAGATTGGTCTATCCGTTCCGGTAGCGAGGTATTTGGTGGGAGATGTATATCAAGTGAAAACTCCGTCTGATTGACTTGGTTTGGAGGATATATGAAATGGCGGATACTCTTTGTAGTGTTCACCGCGGGGGCTGTATTCGTCTCCACAGTGGCAGCAGCAGCAGCAGTAGCACCAACATTGCCGTTTGCGCTACCGTTATTTGCAACGACTAAAGAAGTAGCCGTACGCGAGGGCAAAATACCTAAACCATTGCTAACGCTATTATTATTGCTGTTATTGTTAGGCGTATCGTTAATGGTGAGAGAGATGGATATCGGTAGTCTGATGGGATTGTTGAACTTGGTGTGATCGTGAGAGGTAGCGATGCCAGAAGCAGCAGGTGGCGTCTGGTTTGGGGGAGATGAGGGAACAGTATTAGTAGACATCCAGGAATAACCACTATACAGAACGTATGTGCACAGGAAATCGACACTGTAAGAAGAAAAGCTCACGGCACAAGAGTCAGAAACAGGGCAGTGAACAAAGAACGAGAAGTACGGTTTACAGTTGAGCCATACACCGAGTTCCTCTTTGAATAATATCGAACCTATACACTAATGCACTAATGTGTTTCTGTTCACACCCAGAATTCTAAGGCTCCTGCTGATCCCAATGCTAAGGTTTATCAATTTTCTCATTCTCTTTGTGGGCCGTAAACAGTGATATTCTCTCACGAGAGCGCTTAAAGAGAATGGAGAAGCCCAGCCCCACCAGGCGGCAAACTAGTAGTCTCTCCACTATCTCCAACGGTATGACCATGACCAACGATAATAGGGATACCACAAATACCAACAGTGGCTCTACAAGCAGCAACAATTCACAACCATCTTCGTCTTCCACGCCACCAGCGGCCAGTGGACCCGTAACGGACAGAACCAAAGTCAACTATGTACCAAAGAGCGACGATCCGTCGTCATTTCAATACTACCCAGACGACCCGGAGAACCCGGTCAATAAGTATAAATTCGCGTTAAAGGCTGACAGTCAGTACTATGATCCTTGTGAGGAGTCCTCCAAGCTCAGTTTTCAGTGCCTCGAGCGCAACGATTACGACCGATCCAAGTGCCAAGAATATTTTGACGCATACCGCGAATGCAAGAAACAATGGCTGACAGCCAGGAGGAAAAACAGACAGCAGTGGGAATGAGGCAGCCTTTTCTTCTTGTTTGTTCAGCTGTGATCTGTTTTCTATATAGATCGCCACTACGCGACGTAGTGTTCCGACAGGCAGCCACAGCACACTCTAGTGCAATGTGAAAAACTAATTCGCAATGGTATGTAAATAAGCAAGCTAAATTGGATTTTCAAAGTGCGAATAAAGAATTTTTTGTATATATCTCTACATACTTGTATATACCGAACATAAGAAGCTCTTATGGCCGAAAACTCCCTCCTGAGGTTTATCACCAAGAACAAAGTGGCCATCCTAGCAACGGTCTCTGCGGGGACTGCTGCTGTGGGTGCTTATGTTTACTACCAGCAAATTAAGCAGCAGCAACAGCAGCAATTGAAGGGTACAAAAGACAACCGACGTCAAAGTGAGGCCTTTGCTGGTCAAAATGAAGACGAGGCGGACTTAAAGGACGACGGCAGCGTCGTAAGTGGAAGTAATAAGAGGAAGAAGAAGAAGAATAAACGCAAGAGGAACAATAAGGCAAAATCGGGAGAAGGGTTTGACTATCCCTCCTTGCCCAATGGCGAGCCTGATATTGCCCAATTGAAAGGCCTATCATCCTCCCAGAGACAAGCGTATGCCGTGCAACTGAAGAACAGAGGTAACCACTTCTTCACTGCTAAGAATTTTAATGAGGCCATCAAATACTACCAGTATGCCATTGAGCTGGACCCGAATGAACCAGTGTTCTATTCCAACATATCTGCTTGTTACATTTCTACGGGCGACTTAGAGAAGGTTATAGAGTTCACTACAAAGGCACTTGAGATAAAACCTGACCATTCTAAAGCCTTGCTGAGACGTGCATCTGCCAACGAGTCACTGGGCAACTTCACTGATGCTATGTTTGATCTATCTGTTTTGTCATTGAATGGTGACTTTGATGGAGCCTCCATTGAACCTATGCTGGAAAGAAATTTAAATAAGCAAGCAATGAAAGTACTAAATGAAAACCTATCGAAGGATGAAGGCAGAGGCTCGCAGGTTTTGCCGTCTAACACATCTCTGGCGTCATTTTTTGGGATTTTTGACTCTCACTTAGAAGTTTCTAGTGTGAACACCAGTTCAAACTACGATACTGCATACGCTCTATTGTCAGATGCTTTGCAAAGACTATATTCTGCAACAGATGAAGGTTACTTAGTAGCAAACGATCTTTTAACAAAGTCCACTGACATGTACCACTCTCTACTTTCTGCAAATACAGTGGACGATCCTTTAAGAGAGAATGCTGCCTTGGCATTCTGCTACACGGGTATTTTCCATTTCTTAAAAAATAACCTGTTAGATGCCCAAGTTCTTTTACAAGAATCTATAAACCTGCATCCAACACCAAATTCGTACATATTTTTGGCATTGACCTTGGCCGATAAAGAAAACTCTCAAGAATTTTTCAAATTTTTCCAAAAAGCTGTTGATCTAAACCCTGAGTATCCGCCAACCTATTACCACCGTGGGCAGATGTATTTTATTCTACAAGATTATAAAAATGCCAAGGAAGATTTCCAAAAGGCCCAAAGCTTGAACCCTGAAAATGTTTATCCCTACATTCAATTAGCCTGTTTGTTGTACAAGCAAGGTAAATTTACCGAATCTGAAGCTTTTTTCAATGAAACAAAGTTGAAGTTTCCTACCTTACCTGAGGTGCCCACCTTTTTCGCTGAAATCTTGACAGATAGGGGCGATTTTGATACTGCAATTAAACAATATGATATTGCTAAAAGGTTGGAAGAAGTGCAAGAAAAAATACATGTGGGTATAGGACCCTTGATTGGGAAAGCAACTATATTAGCTAGACAATCCTCTCAAGATCCAACCCAGTTGGATGAAGAGAAATTCAACGCAGCCATTAAGCTGCTGACAAAAGCCTGTGAATTAGATCCACGATCTGAACAAGCGAAGATCGGGTTAGCACAACTAAAATTACAAATGGAAAAAATTGACGAGGCCATAGAATTGTTTGAAGATTCTGCAATTTTAGCAAGAACTATGGATGAAAAACTTCAAGCTACTACCTTCGCGGAAGCTGCAAAGATACAAAAGCGTTTGAGGGCTGATCCAATCATAAGTGCAAAGATGGAGCTAACATTAGCTCGTTATAGGGCTAAAGGCATGCTTTAGAAGATATGTCAGGTATTGGTCAAATATATACTTTTAGTTAATACTGGATATGTTTATAAAGGTTCTGTTAATGCCAAATCCATTTCAATTCTTTTCTTCCAAATATTGTACTGGTCGTCTGTGACCAAAATATTGGTGGTTTGTAACATCGATCCCAGTTTCCTAAATATAATTTCATCGTATCTGATGCCATCAAAATCATCATACCTAATTTGCAAATCTCTGAACCATTTTTCACCGATAATTAATTCCTTCACTAATTTTACACATTCAATAACATCATCCACTTTTGACGTCAACATCAAGCTGCACATCTTACTGACTATAAAATGGTCAATTCTTGGATCCTTGCGTCTTCTTTCATTAAATACAATGAATGTACAATTTAATACTAACCCACACACTAATTGCCATGGGCAAACCAATCTTGACGCGTTTATGTTGTACTCATCCACAATTTTATATGCTACTTCTCTTGGTAATTCAAAATCGTTGCAAAGCCGTATTATTTCTTCAGTAGTCATTTTGCAATACTTCTTTACTAACAAAGAATTTGGTATTCTGCCCCTTTTCCTCAGGGCTTTTGCCGTCTTCAATTCTGATTGCGGTTTTCCAACTGCCTTATTTTGTTTCGTTCTCCCGCTTCTGCTTTCTTGCACACCTAATGGCTCTTCCTCACTTGTAGGGTCACTTTCATGGTTTTCATACTCATCAGAATCTACATTTCTGGTTCCAGTAATGCTCTTATTACTATGGCTTTTTAAAGACAAACCGTCGTTTCCTGGTTCCTCTTCATCCTCATCCTCATCCTCTTCAAATGCTAACTTTCTCCTAGTAATAGACGGCGATTCATTGGTTTGCATGGGGGGTAGTTCTGGTATTACGAACGAATCATTATTTTGGCTTTTCCTAACTTTAGTTGGTGTACCAAACAGTTGATTCCTCAACTCTTTCGGATCAGAAGAAGTAAACCTCCCACCGTTCTTTACTGGACTGCGTTTGTTCTTTTTGGGGCTCGGTGTCCAAGCAAATTGTTTCATAGGTGAAGAATTAGATAAACTTTGTCTGAAAAGGTTCATTAAATGCTTGGCTTTTTTCGGCTCCAAGGGAATACTGTCTATATAATAGCAAAGGTCAGGCATGTGTTTTTCATTCATTTTCTGTGACGCTATGTATGCACATATGTGACATCTAGCAACCTCTTCGTCTTGTTTCAGCATTACCTTGTTCAGTGAAGTATTATATAAAATCGATGTCGCATTAGTCAACTTCTTCAAATATCCGCTCGACCAGTCCGGTTTTTCTTGTGGATCTAGTCGAAGTACTTCTGCGACACAATGTTGGACTTGTTGCATGGACATGACTGGTTTTAATGGTATTGTTTTGGCCAATTTTATTTACTGATATTGTACACTTTTTTCTGCAATTTTAGTGTGAGATTTTTTTTTTCAATGCCGATTTCTTACTAACGTAAACAACGGCAAAGAACAAAGAAATACACAGTTTTATCACAAAGAGTTGATTTTTGCTGAAGAGAAGCGTGAGGAGTGTATTCGAAAGCCTTGCATATTCTGGACACTTGCGATTCTAGCTCTTTACGGACGCCCACATTCTTTTTTCATACTCTGTTTCGTGCTGCTTTCACACAATATTTTTCAAAAGTTTCTTCTCATCGTTTTTCTGTTAGCAACCCTCAACTTACGAGAGAGTTGCGACTAGCATAGGTAACATTCCTTATTTGTTGAATCTTTATAAGAGGTCTCTGCGTTTAGAGAATGTCAAATTACTATAGAAGAGCACACGCGTCTTCTGGTTCATACAGACAACCCCAGGAACAGCCTCAATATTCGCGTTCTGGTCACTATCAGTATTCAAACGGCCATTCTCACCAACAATATTCTAGTCAATATAATCAACGTCGACGTTATAACCATAATGATGGTACAAGGCGACGCTATAATGACGATCGCCCACATAGTTCAAACAATGCAAGTACGCGACAGTACTATGCTACTAACAACAGCCAAAGCGGCCCATATGTAAATAAGAAATCTGACATCAGTAGTCGGAGGGGCATGTCTCAATCACGGTATTCAAATAGCAATGTTCACAATACATTAGCGTCTTCGAGTGGATCTCTTCCCACAGAATCTGCTCTGCTTTTGCAACAAAGACCACCTTCAGTTTTGAGATACAACACAGATAATTTGAAGTCTAAGTTTCATTATTTTGATCCCATAAAAGGCGAGTTCTTCAATAAGGATAAGATGCTTTCGTGGAAGGCTACAGATAAAGAATTTTCTGAAACAGGTTATTACGTAGTCAAAGAGTTACAAGATGGACAGTTTAAGTTCAAAATAAAACACAGACATCCGGAGATAAAAGCATCCGACCCACGTAATGAAAACGGTATCATGACTAGCGGAAAAGTGGCAACCCACAGAAAATGCAGGAACTCACTAATTCTATTGCCTCGCATATCTTATGACAGGTACTCCTTAGGGCCTCCCCCTTCATGTGAAATAGTTGTCTATCCAGCGCAAGATTCAACAACAACCAATATCCAAGACATATCAATAAAAAACTATTTTAAAAAGTATGGAGAAATTTCTCATTTTGAAGCATTTAATGATCCTAATAGCGCTTTACCTTTGCATGTTTATCTTATAAAGTATGCCAGTTCTGATGGAAAAATTAATGATGCAGCAAAAGCAGCCTTTAGTGCCGTTAGAAAGCACGAATCTTCGGGTTGCTTTATCATGGGCTTCAAGTTCGAAGTGATTTTAAACAAGCATTCCATTTTGAATAATATCATTTCTAAATTTGTTGAAATAAATGTCAAAAAGCTACAGAAGTTACAAGAGAACCTGAAGAAGGCTAAAGAGAAAGAAGCAGAAAACGAAAAAGCAAAGGAATTACAGGGCAAAGATATTACCTTGCCCAAGGAACCTAAGGTAGACACATTATCTCATTCGTCCGGAAGTGAAAAAAGAATTCCATATGATCTCTTGGGGGTAGTTAATAACAGACCTGTTTTACATGTCTCCAAAATATTTGTTGCCAAACATAGGTTCTGCGTTGAGGACTTTAAATACAAGTTAAGGGGATACAGATGTGCGAAATTTATTGATCATCCAACTGGTATCTATATTATTTTTAATGACATTGCCCATGCGCAAACATGTTCGAATGCAGAGTCAGGAAATTTAACAATAATGTCTCGGAGCAGAAGAATTCCTATTCTAATAAAGTTTCATCTCATTCTCCCTAGGTTCCAAAACAGAACTAGATTCAATAAATCTAGCTCATCTTCAAATTCTACAAATGTACCTATAAAATACGAGTCCAAAGAGGAGTTCATTGAAGCTACAGCAAAACAAATATTAAAAGATTTGGAAAAGACTTTACATGTTGATATTAAGAAGAGATTGATTGGTCCTACGGTATTTGATGCTTTGGACCATGCAAATTTTCCTGAATTGTTAGCTAAAAGAGAACTAAAGGAGAAAGAGAAGAGACAACAGATTGCATCTAAAATTGCTGAAGATGAATTGAAACGTAAAGAAGAAGCCAAAAGAGATTTTGATTTGTTTGGTTTATATGGTGGCTATGCAAAATCTAATAAAAGAAATTTAAAAAGGCATAATTCACTCGCGTTGGATCATACTTCTTTAAAGAGGAAAAAGCTATCCAATGGTATCAAACCAATGGCACATTTACTGAACGAAGAAACCGATTCCAAAGAAACTACCCCATTGAACGATGAAGGGATCACTCGCGTATCAAAAGAACATGATGAAGAAGACGAAAATATGACATCTTCATCTTCTGAAGAAGAGGAAGAAGAAGCTCCAGATAAGAAATTCAAGAGTGAGTCTGAGCCAACCACCCCCGAATCTGATCACCTTCATGGTATTAAGCCGTTAGTACCCGATCAAAATGGGTCGTCTGACGTACTGGATGCTTCTTCGATGTATAAACCTACTGCTACCGAAATTCCCGAACCTGTATATCCACCTGAGGAATATGACTTGAAATATAGTCAGACTTTATCTTCTATGGATTTGCAGAATGCTATCAAAGATGAGGAAGATATGCTAATTTTAAAGCAGTTATTGAGCACATATACTCCTACCGTCACACCAGAAACAAGCGCAGCTCTGGAATATAAAATTTGGCAATCTCGCCGAAAAGTTCTTGAAGAAGAGAAGGCTTCCGATTGGCAAATAGAGCTTAATGGAACTTTATTTGATAGTGAACTACAACCAGGTAGCTCTTTTAAAGCTGAAGGGTTCAGGAAAATTGCGGATAAATTAAAAATTAATTACCTACCCCATCGTCGCAGAGTTCACCAACCTTTAAATACGGTGAATATTCACAATGAAAGGAATGAGTACACACCTGAACTTTGTCAAAGAGAAGAATCCTCGAATAAAGAACCTTCAGACTCAGTTCCTCAAGAAGTTTCATCCTCTAGAGATAATAGGGCATCAAATAGAAGATTTCAGCAGGACATAGAGGCACAGAAAGCCGCAATTGGTACGGAATCTGAGCTGCTATCACTAAATCAATTAAATAAAAGAAAAAAGCCAGTTATGTTCGCTCGTTCAGCAATTCACAACTGGGGTTTATATGCTCTAGACTCTATCGCAGCAAAGGAAATGATTATCGAGTACGTTGGTGAAAGGATCAGGCAACCTGTAGCAGAAATGAGAGAGAAAAGATATCTGAAAAATGGGATTGGATCCAGTTACCTTTTTAGGGTTGATGAAAACACGGTTATTGATGCCACCAAGAAAGGTGGTATAGCCCGTTTCATTAATCATTGTTGTGATCCAAATTGTACGGCAAAGATTATAAAGGTTGGCGGGAGAAGGAGAATTGTTATCTATGCACTGCGTGATATCGCGGCAAGCGAAGAGTTGACATATGATTACAAATTTGAGAGAGAAAAGGATGACGAGGAAAGACTTCCTTGTTTATGTGGAGCACCTAATTGTAAAGGTTTCTTGAACTGACGATGATACATTGATTTGTTTGGAGCTTCCTGATTTAACATATCGTTGCTTTCCAGCAAAAGGTAAAGATAAATACTAAACTGTATACATCTATAAGTAATCTCGGCCATTATTTTAACGATTAGTACTTTTGTTCGTGTCATTTTTTTGGAAAATTTTGCGATCTCTCACTGTTGAAGAATAAAGATTTCGCGATGACTTTTGCTTGCAGAGAAATGCCTGAAAACACGAACATTCAATAATATAGATGGTACATAACATATGCGCAAGAAAACGTAAAGGCCACGGATGAAGCATTTCTTTAGGCTACCGACAGCATTCCGGCCCATTTCTAGGGTTTCCTTACGATATTCTAGTACTGATACCGCTCAACCAAAAATATCAAAACTCAAAATTAGTTTTAATAAAATTTCTGAATCAAATAGCGAAAAAAAAGATAATTTGGGTTCAATTGACACACGAAATTGTCTTTCGACTCAGCAAGATGACAAACTATCAAGCACTGAGCCCTCGAAGGCTTCCCTTCCACCATCATTACAATATGTTCGTGACTTGATGGATTTGTATAAGGATCATGTGGTTTTAACACAAATGGGGTCATTTTATGAACTTTACTTTGAACAAGCAATTAGATACGCTCCAGAATTAAATATATCATTGACGAATCGAGCTTATAGTCATGGCAAAGTTCCATTTGCTGGGTTTCCTGTACACCAGTTAAGTCGACATTTAAAAATGCTTGTTAACAATTGCGGATACAGTGTAACTATCGCAGAGCAATTCAAAAAAAAGGACGTGGCAGATAATGAAGCCAATAAATTCTATAGGAGAGTGACTAGAATCGTTACTCCCGGCACTTTTATTGATGAAGCATTTGAAAATTTGAGGGAAAATACATATCTCCTGAACATCGAATTTCCTGAAAACTGTATGAGTCAAGTGGCAGACACGAGTCTAAAAGTTGGTATATGTTGGTGTGATGTGAGTACTGGGGAGATATTTGTTCAACAAGTGTATCTTAGAGATTTGGTTTCTGCAATAACAAGAATTCAACCTAAGGAGATTTTATTAGATGAAAGATTACTTGAGTTTCATATCGAGTCAGGGACGTGGTATCCTGAACTTGTTGAGCTTAAAAAATTTTTTATAAAATATCAGAAAATGCCCAGTCAACATCGCACTATTGAATCATTCTATGGGCTGTTTAATTTGGGAGGTAAAGAAGCAACGGAAAGGCAATTGAAAATCCAATTTCAAACTTTTACTCAGAAGGAGTTAGCTGCTTTGAGGAATACATTAATATACGTAAGTAATCATCTACCTGATTTCTCTATTAATTTTCAGATTCCTCAGAGACAATTAGCAACGGCGATAATGCAAATTGATTCAAGAACCAGCACTGCACTTGAATTGCATTCTACTGTAAGAGACAACAATAAAAAAGGCTCTCTGTTATCATCTATAAGAAGGACAGTTACACCTTCAGGAACAAGACTTCTGTCTCAATGGTTGAGTGGACCTTCCCTTGATTTGAAAGAAATTAAAAAGCGTCAGAAAATTGTAGCATTTTTCAAAGACAACCGTGATATCACTGAAACACTACGGACTATGTTGAAAAAAGTAAATGATCTATCCCGTATACTTCAAAAGTTTAGTTTCGGAAGGGGCGAGGCATTAGAACTTATTCAAATGGCACGTTCACTAGAGGTTTCAAGAGAAATAAGAAAATATTTACTAAATAACACGTCGTTGATGAAAGCTACATTAAAGAGTCAAATCACACAGCTGACTGAGTCTTTAAATTTTGAAAAAAATTTGATTGATGATATTTTGAAGTTTTTAAATGAGGAAGAGCTAGCAAAGTCACAAGATGCTAAACAGAATGCAGATGTAACTAGAATGCTTGACATAGATGTAAAAGACAAGAAAGAAAGTAACAAAGATGAGATTTTTGAATTAAGAGATTTTATCGTAAACCCTTCGTTCAATACCAAACTTAGGAAATTGCATGACACTTATCAGGGCGTTTGGCAAAAAAAAACTGAGTACAATGCTTTATTAAAAGGTTTTTTTGTTGGCGACCTAGGTGCTAAGACTTTCACCTTGAAGGAAAGGCAAAACGGTGAGTATGCCCTCCATGTGACAGGAACAGCCTCTAGTTTAAAGAAAATTGATGAGTTAATTAGTAAATCGACGGAGTACCACGGAAGTTGCTTCCATATTTTGCAAAAATCAAGCCAAACACGATGGTTGAGTCACAAAATTTGGACAGACTTGGGGCACGAGTTGGAATTATTAAATTTAAAGATTAGGAATGAAGAGGCCAATATTATTGATCTTTTTAAAAGGAAATTTATTGATAGAAGTAACGAGGTCAGACAAGTTGCAATTACACTGGGCTATCTTGATACCTTATCGTCCTTTGCTGTGTTAGCTAACGAGAGAAATTTAGTCTGCCCAAAAGTGGATGAGAGCAATAAACTAGAAGTAGTGAATGGGAGACATCTAATGGTTGAAGAGGGTCTTTCCGCGCGCTCTTTGGAGACATTCACGGCCAATAACTGCGAATTGGCGAAGGACAATTTATGGGTAATTACCGGACCGAATATGGGTGGTAAATCTACATTCTTAAGACAGAATGCAATTATAGTCATTCTGGCGCAAATTGGATGTTTTGTTCCATGCAGTAAGGCGCGTGTGGGTATTGTAGATAAGCTTTTTAGCCGAGTTGGTTCAGCAGATGATCTGTACAATGAGATGAGTACGTTCATGGTTGAGATGATAGAAACATCGTTCATCTTGCAAGGAGCTACGGAACGGTCTTTAGCTATTCTAGATGAGATTGGCCGTGGGACTAGTGGTAAAGAAGGCATTAGCATCGCTTATGCAACTTTAAAGTATTTGTTAGAGAACAATCAATGCAGAACGCTTTTTGCTACACATTTTGGTCAAGAACTGAAGCAAATCATTGATAACAAATGTTCGAAAGGAATGAGCGAAAAGGTCAAGTTTTACCAAAGCGGAATCACTGATTTAGGTGGAAACAATTTTTGTTACAACCATAAGTTGAAGCCGGGCATCTGCACGAAATCAGATGCCATTAGAGTTGCGGAATTGGCCGGATTTCCAATGGAAGCGTTAAAAGAAGCCCGCGAAATATTGGGATAACTTTTGAATACAACTATTAATTGTATATAATTTGACATGTAATATAATAAGATGTGGAATCAATTTCCCTGTCTTTTTTTTCAAAAGCGACTGTGAAGATACTTAGAAAATGGCAAAAACGGTAGTTTGCAAATTTCCGTAGTTTGTCGCGCGAATGATATTAGCGGAAACAAAACGATCAAACCTTATACCATGAATATAATGGTGGATATTTATTACGGTAAGGAAACACTCTGAGCCAGGCTTGTAAATAGCGGTTATCTAAGCTTGTAACTAAAGAAATCAATTTGCATCTTTCGTCCATGAGTGTCAGCCTTGAGCAAACGCTCGGATTCAGAATAAAAGTTACGAACGTGTTGGATGTAGTTACTGAAGGAAGATTGTATTCGTTCAATTCATCCAACAACACTCTTACTATCCAAACAACAAAGAAGAATCAATCTCCACAAAACTTCAAGGTGATAAAATGTACATTCATCAAGCATTTGGAAGTCATTGGTGATAAGCCCTCGTTTAACTCATTCAAAAAGCAACAAATCAAACCCTCATATGTCAACGTGGAAAGAGTTGAGAAGCTTTTGAAAGAAAGTGTAATAGCATCTAAAAAGAAAGAACTCTTAAGGGGCAAGGGTGTGAGTGCAGAGGGTCAGTTCATTTTCGATCAAATCTTCAAGACCATAGGAGATACTAAGTGGGTGGCTAAAGACATCATTATTCTTGATGACGTTAAGGTGCAACCTCCATACAAGGTCGAAGATATCAAAGTGCTACATGAGGGAAGTAACCAATCCATTACATTAATTCAAAGAATAGTGGAAAGAAGCTGGGAGCAGCTAGAACAAGACGATGGTAGGAAAGGTGGATAGATTAATTAATGACGGAAACGATAATATACGTTATATATTTTATCCGTACTTCTATAATGTCAACTATTGTTTATAAAGAGATCCATTTGAGTCTACAGATTTTTCTATTTATCAAACTATAATATTCCACCACTCTCTTCTCAGTCGCAATGCTTGGGTGTACGGTGTTTGAATAATTGAATTAGATTTAAATGCGAATAAGTGATGACTAACAAGCAAAAAAATCGAGTATTTCAAGATCCAGTCGAATATAAAATCTTGCTACTGCATTATTCTACGATTTCCTGTTATCACTTATAGTACACATGTCTGAGTTTTTGAATGAAAATCCCGACATTTTAGAGGAGAACCAACTTCCCACTAGAAAAGAAGATAGTACCAAGGACCTTTTGTTAGGCGGGTTCAGCAACGAAGCTACGCTGGAAAGGAGAAGCCTTTTGCTGAAAATAGACCATTCTTTAAAGTCTCAGGTATTGCAAGATATAGAGGTCTTAGACAAGCTTCTTTCCATTCGAATTCCACCAGAACTGACTTCCGATGAGGATAGTTTGCCAGCAGAAAGCGAGGATGAATCCGTAGCGGGTGGAGGAAAGGAGGAGGAAGAGCCTGATCTCATTGATGCTCAAGAAATATATGATTTGATAGCTCATATTTCCGACCCTGAGCACCCGTTAAGTCTGGGACAACTCTCTGTTGTAAATTTGGAAGATATTGATGTTCATGATTCAGGAAACCAGAACGAAATGGCTGAAGTCGTGATCAAAATAACACCAACAATTACCCATTGTTCTCTGGCAACGTTGATTGGTCTGGGGATACGGGTCAGGTTAGAAAGGTCTCTTCCCCCAAGATTTAGAATTACTATTTTGTTGAAGAAAGGTACTCATGATAGTGAGAACCAGGTAAATAAACAACTAAATGATAAGGAACGTGTAGCAGCTGCATGTGAGAATGAACAACTGTTGGGTGTAGTCTCTAAGATGTTAGTGACTTGTAAGTAAACGGGGATTCTTCTTTTTGCTTCCCTTACTCACGAAGCTATCAAAAAACATGTAAATTTAACAATGTGCTCTCACTGTATAACACAGCTATAGCTACATTTTATTATATAGTATTTTCTCCAATCGATTAAATAACGGTTTTTACAATGGTTTGGTTCCTGTATCTTGTTTATTTTGTTCAAATGGCAAAATACAGAACACAGGTATAACTTTCTTTGTCTTCTTCATCAAAGAGTATCGCATATCAAACCTTTATGTACATTAACGAACTCTCGACCTATAGTAGCCTCCTGGCGTTCGTTCAGTGTTATTCTTACGATTGGTCTCACTTTTCATAAAATTTCACAAGCTTCCATATTTACGCGAGGAATTGTGCGAAAGGGCTGGACTGAGCATACGTATATTTGTCGAGAAATTACGTTGTGGCTAAGAATACAATGGCATCGTAGTAGGAATTAGAAGTGTAGAATAAGAAAAACAAGCTAAGGTATAAAATGGGATATTTTGTTCCGGATTCACATATCGAAAATCTAAAGTCATATAAGTATGTGAAGCGTCCATTGGCTGCCTTTAAAGTGCAGAAGTCAGAAGCATTGTTACTAACTTTCAACAATTTTTATTCCTTTTCATGATAGATATCAAAGTGAAGACCGCTCGCTGGTATCGAAGTATTTCTTAAAGCCATTTTGGCAAAGATTTTGTCACATATTTCCCACGTGGATGGCGCCCAACATCATCACATTATCAGGATTTGCTTTTATAGTTATCAACGTGTTGACTGTATTCTATTACGATCCAAACCTTAACACAGATACGCCTCGCTGGACATATTTTTCTTACGCTTTAGGTGTATTCCTATATCAAACGTTCGATGGATGTGATGGTGTACACGCTCGCCGTATCAATCAATCAGGACCCTTAGGAGAACTATTCGATCATAGTATTGATGCCATTAATTCTACTCTGTCTATTTTCATCTTCGCATCCGAAACTGGAATGGGATTTTCGTATAACTTAATGTTATCCCAATTTGCGATGCTGACGAATTTTTACTTAAGTACTTGGGAAGAGTACCATACACACACATTATACTTAAGTGAGTTTTCTGGACCCGTGGAAGGCATCCTGATTGTTTGCGTTTCATTGATACTGACAGGTATATACGGAAAACAGGTAATCTGGCATACCTACTTATTTACAATTACAGTTGGTGATAAGGTAATTGATGTAGACACTCTAGATATTGTTTTTTCCCTAGCTGTTTTCGGTTTGGTTATGAACGCATTGTCTGCGAAAAGAAACGTGGATAAGTATTATAGAAACAGCACTTCTTCGGCCAACAATATCACGCAAATTGAGCAAGATAGTGCTATAAAAGGTCTTTTGCCCTTTTTTGCCTATTATGCAAGCATTGCTTTACTAGTGTGGATGCAACCAAGCTTTATTACACTCTCTTTCATCCTTTCCGTTGGTTTCACGGGAGCATTTACCGTCGGAAGAATAATCGTTTGCCATTTAACTAAGCAGAGCTTTCCCATGTTCAATGCACCCATGTTAATTCCTTTGTGCCAGATAGTATTGTACAAAATATGTCTATCCCTTTGGGGAATTGAGTCTAATAAAATCGTCTTTGCCCTATCTTGGCTTGGGTTCGGTCTCTCACTAGGTGTTCACATTATGTTTATGAATGACATTATCCATGAATTTACTGAGTACCTGGACGTTTATGCTTTATCCATCAAGCGCTCCAAGCTGACATAAATCGCACTTTGTATCTACTTTTTTTTATTCGAAAACAAGGCACAACAATGAATCTATCGCCCTGTGAGATTTTCAATCTCAAGTTTGTGTAATAGATAGCGTTATATTATAGAACTATAAAGGTCCTTGAATATACATAGTGTTTCATTCCTATTACTGTATATGTGACTTTACATTGTTACTTCCGCGGCTATTTGACGTTTTTTGCTTCAGGTGCGGCTTGGAGGGCAAAGTGTCAGAAAATCGGCCAGGCCGTATGACACAAAAGAGTAGAAAACGAGATCTCAAATATCTCGAGGCCTGTCCTCTATACAACCGCCCAGCTCTCTGACAAAGCTCCAGAACGGTTGTCTTTTGTTTCGAAAAGCCAAGGTCCCTTATAATTGCCCTCCATTTTGTGTCACCTATTTAAGCAAAAAATTGAAAGTTTACTAACCTTTCATTAAAGAGAAATAACAATATTATAAAAAGCGCTTAAAATGAATGAAATGGAAAACACAGATCCAGTATTACAGGATGATCTCGTATCCAAATATGAGAGGGAATTAAGCACAGAACAGGAAGAGGATACGCCTGTTATCCTTACGCAGTTGAATGAAGATGGCACCACTTCGAATTATTTCGACAAAAGGAAACTAAAAATTGCCCCTAGATCAACACTACAGTTCAAAGTGGGACCTCCATTTGAATTAGTGAGAGATTATTGTCCAGTCGTTGAGTCTCATACCGGAAGAACACTAGATTTACGAATTATTCCAAGAATTGACAGAGGGTTCGACCATATTGATGAAGAGTGGGTAGGTTATAAAAGAAATTATTTTACCTTAGTATCAACGTTTGAAACGGCAAATTGTGATTTGGATACTTTTTTAAAGAGCAGTTTTGATCTTCTCGTTGAAGACTCTTCAGTAGAAAGCAGATTAAGAGTGCAATATTTCGCTATCAAAATAAAAGCTAAGAATGACGACGACGACACGGAAATCAATCTCGTCCAGCATACAGCGAAACGCGACAAAGGTCCTCAATTTTGTCCTTCAGTATGTCCGTTGGTGCCTTCCCCTTTGCCAAAACATCAAATCATAAGAGAAGCTTCAAATGTTCGAAATATCACTAAAATGAAAAAATACGATTCCACTTTTTATTTGCACAGAGACCACGTTAATTATGAAGAATATGGAGTGGACTCTTTATTGTTTTCCTATCCAGAAGATTCTATTCAGAAAGTTGCCCGTTATGAAAGAGTTCAATTTGCTTCATCAATTAGCGTGAAGAAACCATCCCAACAAAATAAACACTTTAGCTTGCATGTAATTTTAGGTGCAGTGGTAGATCCAGATACCTTTCATGGGGAGAATCCCGGAATTCCTTATGATGAACTGGCTTTAAAAAATGGATCAAAAGGGATGTTTGTGTATTTGCAAGAAATGAAAACGCCTCCTCTTATTATTAGAGGAAGATCACCTTCTAACTATGCGTCATCTCAGCGAATAACTGTGAGAACACCGTCGAGTGTCAATTCCTCACAAAACAGCACAAAAAGAAAAATGCCATCAATGGCGCAGCCGTTAAATGAAAGTTGCTTAAATGCAAGACCTTCGAAAAGGCGATCCAAAGTGGCGCTAGGTGCACCGAACTCTGGGGCCTCCATCTCGCCTATCAAATCTCGTCAATCCACACCAATGGAAGCTTCGAAGGAAAATGAGGATCCGTTCTTCAGGCCAAATAAAAGGGTGGAGACTCTTGAACATATCCAGAACAAACTGGGTGCTTTGAAAAATCAATGTCCAGATTCCTCTCTGAAATATCCGAGTTCATCTTCAAGAGGTATGGAAGGGTGTTTAGAAAAGGAGGATTTAGTTTACTCAAGTAGTTTTTCTGTTAATATGAAGCAAATCGAACTGAAACCGGCACGCTCTTTTGAACATGAGAATATTTTCAAAGTAGGCTCATTAGCATTCAAAAAAATCAATGAATTACCTCATGAAAATTATGATATAACAATAGAGAAGAAATCAATGGAACAGAATTATCTAAGACCAGAGATAGGCTCACGTTCTGAATGCAAAACAAGCTATGGTAACGAACTCTCCCTTTCAAATATTTCTTTCTCTATACTACCTAACTCAGCAGAAAATTTTCACTTGGAAACTGCACTTTTCCCAGCTACGGAAGAGGATGTGCCAAGGACATTTTCAAGAATATTAGAAACAGGTTCGTTTCAAAATTATTATCAAAAAATGGATGCAGAAAATGCAGATAGGGTATATTCGAAAGGGGTCAAGTTGATTGCAAGCGGTACTCTACCATCTGGTATATTTAATAGGGAAGAATTGTTTGAGGAAGATAGTTTCTATAAGTATTAAATAAACTAATGATTTTAAATCGTTAAAAAAATATGCGAATTCTGTGGATCGAACACAGGACCTCCAGATAACTTGACCGAAGTTTTTTCTTCAGTCTGGCGCTCTCCCAACTGAGCTAAATCCGCTTACTATTTGTTATCAGTTCCCTTCATATCTACATAGAATAGGTTAAGTATTTTATTAGTTGCCAGAAGAACTACTGATAGTTGGGAATATTTGGTGAATAATGAAGATTGGGTGAATAATTTGATAATTTTGAGATTCAATTGTTAATCAATGTTACAATATTATGTATACAGAGTATACTAGAAGTTCTCTTCGGAGATCTTGAAGTTCACAAAAGGGAATCGATATTTCTACATAATATTATCATTACTTCTTCCCCATCTTATATTTGTCATTCATTATTGATTATGATCAATGCAATAATGATTGGTAGTTGCCAAACATTTAATACGATCCTCTGTAATATTTCTATGAATAATTATCACAGCAACGTTCAATTATCTTCAATTCGGCTTCAGTACTGTATGAAATACTCGCTAACATTTTCTTTATTCTATAATAGCACAGTGACACTTAAACGTCAAACGTGGCGCACATTAATATACGATGTATGCATTTGGCTTGACACTGCTGTAATAAGGAACATCATCATCCGTCAACTAGTAGTCACATTAGTAGTGTATTATCACATGGTGTGTAAGAACATTACGTAAAGATTGAAAAAAAGTCATCAAAAATAAAGGAAGCTGAAACGCAAGGACTAGTAGTGTAATAGAATAATATTGTGTAAAAGTATCGATACCCTTTTTGGAATTATTGTATCTTCGAGGGTGGCTTTTAATATATTTTTGAAAACCTAATATTATAACCTTTCACAACAACGAAATCCCAACTGTTGTGTAATAATTTTACTCAATTCTTACTATTGCTTTACCAATCCTTGTATTTGAGCTCTCATAAAGTTCGCTGACTACTTCTCACGACTCATGTCATCTCCTTATACTGTATATGATAATATACTGGTGGTGAATGACAGCAAACTCTTTCTGGAAAACTTCTTGTCCTAAAGAACAAAATCAGTGTAATGTGTAGGCCAGTGTTATGTTTTCATGAATATGACATCTGATAAGAATAAAACAACTGGTAAAATGACTGCTTTTTCGGCTTATAAAATTCTAACATGTACATATTTTTTATAAAATGAAAATACTATTGTCCTTAATTGTACAATTTTTACATTTGGAGGCCAAATTATAAAAATAATAGCGCTGCTACTCCAACTATATAACCCATGTTCTTGGATTCAACCTTCATACCAGCACCTTCATAGACAGAGACATTTGCGGTACTACTTGGGGTAGTAGCAGCGGTAGTCTCAGGTCCAGACGCAGTGGCTTGGATTTGACCATCACTGATCTGTGAAATAGCGGCATCTTGCTTTTTGCCGGGTTGATGATCTGCAACAGCGCTTCTATTGGAACGATACAATGAGCCATTCCAACCACCCACATCATATACAGCTGCATTAGATATCTTTTTCTGCTGAGCTGCTAAGGACCAAGATGCGCTGCTGTTGAAGGCTTCATCAGTCGAATTAAATTTTCCTTCTATGTACGAGTTCGTACTATTCGCAAATTGTACGTCCAACGTGTCTGAGGAGTTGCTTACTTGTGCATGTGCAACTAGAATATTGGTGATGGCAAACAATGTGGAAACTAAAGTGCACTTCATGGTAGATTAATTATGATGTTCGTTTGATTCTGTTCTATATTTTTTATATGCTGACTGAACAGATTATAAAAATTAAATTACATGAAGTATTGAAGTTAATGTTGGCTATTTTTGAGGAGGAGGTTCACCTTTATATAGTATTCCTCGAGCTACAAAAACATGGATATTTTTACAAATGCTAGTAAAAAGGAAAGAGGTCAAAAGAAACGTTTGGCATCAAAAGTAATCAAAGTGGGGTCTAGATTTATAATTTGTACTACGAAGAATCGCGACTCAAGGTACCAGGTACGACTGAAACTTTCTTTTTGGATTTTCGAAGAGAGAAAAATTAGTTAGCATAAAAAGAAATATAAAAAAAAAGGAAAGGAAAAGTGTTCGAGACTTTACCATACAAAGAAATATTACGGTAGAAAAAAGAGCTGCACTTACCCAATACATATTGATGAGGTAGTATTCACGGTGAGAACAACTTACATCAACACCTCAGTTTGCCGAATCTGCAGTGATATTGTATCCAAAGTCTACTTTTCATCCTCATTTACTGTCATTACAGAAATTTGTCAGGAAAAGCAACCGGGTAAGGGAACTTTCAGGGCCAACGCGAAAAAAAAAAAGGTCCATCCATAGATTTTTTAGAAGATACACACCGTGAATTGATTAGAGATCATAGTAACCTCAAAATATACAATGTCTTAGATTGGAGCAGGCAGAAATATCTATCAGAGCACAAAATGGCTAGAAATAGAACAACCTCCAAGAAAAATGTTCAAAGTAAACGCTTAATAGACAGAGTGGTTCCCATGGACAAGATTAAAAAAGTTGGCGTAGCGAAAAAAAAAACCGTAGAACACACTAAAGAAGGATTTAGCGTTGTCAACGGTAAGCTAGTAAGCAGCAATGACGTCGGTGTACTGTTAAGAGAAGCACAGGGTGCTATCGATAAAAGAACTAATGTTTCCCAAAGAAATAGGAAAAAGGGAATAAAGAATAATAGGCCCCACAAAGACATAAACAGCAGTCCTGGCTGGGGTAATGCCCACAGAGGAACCGATTGGCAGAGCGAAAAAGCAAACGGCATGAACAGGGCCAATAACTCTCGGAATTTTACCACTAATATTAAATTGCAGCGACAACATTTTGGCGAAGAAATACAAGGTGGCAGCCAGCTTGTGATATCTACAAATTCAGATGCTTCAGATAAATTGTTAATGCTATTCAACCTAACTTTGGGAGTAAACCAAGAAAACTTGAAAAATGTTCTGGAAAACATTTCTCAGGTGCAGATAGCTCAAATTAGGGTTAGAGACCTGCCTTCAGGATCTGCCACCGCTAAGGTCCGTCTGGCATATCCTACAACACAGTCTTTGGAGAAGGTAAGAAAACTGTTCCATGGCGCTCTAGTTGATGGAAGGCGCATCCAAGTGGTGATTGCATCTGATGAATCGTCCCACTTGTCGTATTAGAGTTTGTCAACGACACTCACAAGGTATTTAATCAGCAAAATCCCCGCCACAAACTATTTTTTTGAAGACATGCTTTCTCATGACTGCCTAATAACAATACCTCATTCTACTAGTAATCGACCTATGTAATTATTTCATAAACTATAAAGCAGGTCATTGCAATAACAGAAAGGCCGGTTTTTCTATAAGCTTATCTCATCGCATAAAAAATCGACAGTTGTAATTATCTCCGGCGGACTTTTCCCTTTCCGTCTTGTTTTTCAAAATTTTTTTTTTTTTCACTTCTTCTTTCAAAGCTGCCTCAAAAGAGATATATATATTGGTAAGAATCCTCTTCCAATACTAGCTTCATTTCTTCTTGAACCATGAACCCGTTATTCTTTTTGGCTTCTCCATTCTTGTACCTTACATATCTTATATATTATCCAAACAAAGGGTCTTTCGTTAGCAAACCTAGAAATCTGCAAAAAATGTCTTCGGAACCATTTAAGAACGTCTACTTGCTACCTCAAACAAACCAATTGCTGGGTTTGTACACCATCATCAGAAATAAGAATACAACTAGACCTGATTTCATTTTCTACTCCGATAGAATCATCAGATTGTTGGTTGAAGAAGGTTTGAACCATCTACCTGTGCAAAAGCAAATTGTGGAAACTGACACCAACGAAAACTTCGAAGGTGTCTCATTCATGGGTAAAATCTGTGGTGTTTCCATTGTCAGAGCTGGTGAATCGATGGAGCAAGGATTAAGAGACTGTTGTAGGTCTGTGCGTATCGGTAAAATTTTAATTCAAAGGGACGAGGAGACTGCTTTACCAAAGTTATTCTACGAAAAATTACCAGAGGATATATCTGAAAGGTATGTCTTCCTATTAGACCCAATGCTGGCCACCGGTGGTAGTGCTATCATGGCTACAGAAGTCTTGATTAAGAGAGGTGTTAAGCCAGAGAGAATTTACTTCTTAAACCTAATCTGTAGTAAGGAAGGGATTGAAAAATACCATGCCGCCTTCCCAGAGGTCAGAATTGTTACTGGTGCCCTCGACAGAGGTCTAGATGAAAACAAGTATCTAGTTCCAGGGTTGGGTGACTTTGGTGACAGATACTACTGTGTTTAAATAAATCACACCCGAACACCATCTTGAAGGTTCAGAACGGCTGAAGCCGCATATCAACTTTTGGTTTCTACTGTTTTAAATTTCCTTTCTCGTTTTAAACCTTTGTTGCCGTCTCTTCTACTATCAATTTTGTTGTTCATGCATGTTTAATTACCTTTTTTTGTAAAAATAATATAAACGTATCAATGGCTATTTATAACAAATATGCTTGAAAAATCTAACGACTCTGTTTCTTACATTAGGTTCGAATAAACACGGGTACTGTCCTCTAGCCAATCTGACTTTTTGGTCCAAAGTCTTTGAAAGGTAGATAACCCCGTTAAAATAGAACCACCAATCCATGTAGTATATTTTCTTTCTGAAGGGGCTATAATCTTTATCTTGGATGTTCCTTTGGTTAATGCCTCCAAATCCCATAGCATTCGGTCTCCAAAGCCTTTAAGCGTTGTAGTTCCGCCACTTAGGATTATCGATGACAGTAAAGGTTTCCTTAAATCCAGATCGACTTTCCAAATAGATTGCATGCACATATCAGATAATCCATCGTACCCTAAGCCGATGATTTGAGGTGAAAATAATATTTCTGGAGCACGATATCGATCATTCCCCACCTCTATACACCTCCCGTCGGGCAATTTGAATGTCGAGATTAAATCTTGAGTACCTTGTAAGTATTTCTCCTCTTCCTTTTTAATATTCTTGGCCAAATAACAAACTTTCTCTTTCATCGTGCGAACAATCTCTCGTTCACTGCTGGAAAACAACGAAACACCAGCTGATTTCCGTAGTTGAAATTGTAACTGCTCTGTGATATCTGCTCCTCCAATATCCATCCTCATCATAGACGCAGGTAATGCAAAGCCGTCATATATGGGAACAGTGCTACAGTATCCTTCACCACAGTCAACTACACAACCTGTAGTTCTCCCACTAGCATATAATGACAGAACAGCAGGGTTTGAAACGTACAAAGCCGATACGTCAAAGGTCTCGAACAATACTTGAGCCATCTGCTCTCTATTCTTCAAAGGATTCATCGGGGCTTCCGTAATTAATAAAGGATGCTCACCTATATTTTGCAACTGTAGGACTTCATTTAACACATATGACCATATTAGTTCCATAGAATCCCAATCTTCCACCACGCCGTGCTTTATGGGGTATCGTAATTTTAATAATCCACGCAGTTTTTGGGCATTGTTTCCAATAAATGTATCTCCTTGCAGACCTTCGAGCATAACTTTATCATATTTGGTATTTCCTACGAGACAATATTCCAGTGCTTTAGGCCTTTCCTCACCACTAAATCCTGCTTTTATGATCCCAGAACCATTGTCGATCACTACCGGTTGATTGTACAAAGCATAGCTGTCACTTAGCTGGTCCATTGGCTAACTTTCTTTCTAATTCCTCAATTCGTGGTATAGCATTAGCATGTACTCCTTGGTCTATGCCCTTTTATTAATTTGCTGTTTTATTGGGAATATCTGCTATTTGCTTCGCTATTATTCAATAAAGGTGTTTATCATTATTGATGTGCATCGCGAAAATGGCCACTTTGGAAATGAACTTTTTCTTGAAAAGATTAATACAAACGGAAAAAGAGAAGGCAATAGGAAACTCACCGTCACACAGGTGTACTGTGTCCTTTGCTTTGAGCTCTTGTTCAGAACATTATGCTACTTAGCATTCTTTTATGAGCTTTTTTCTGTAGTCTTATTATAGGTTGATGAAAGCGTTACCTTCAAGAAATGATTTTTAACGTGGTATAATAAACACTGTTTATCATGGTAAAACAGGTATTTCTTTTATTCTTTGGAATTACCAGACGATACCCATTCAAAATTCAACTTCTAATCAAACGTTGATCAATAAATACTGTATTATGTTGCTTGTTTGAAATTAGAGGCATTGCCTTTGTTAAATTGAAATATAAACTGGAAAAATGAAGCGAAAATAAAGTACTGTCTATAAACAAAAACCTTAAAATGATTAATGTTAACCTTTCTGAGCAACGAAGCAATCCATACGTATTGAAAGCTTTAGCTCTTGGAGTACGGTGTCGAGAAATCGAAGTAAGACCTAGTAGAAAATCATTAGTTTGTATAGACTAGTCAATGACAAAGTAATAGTTGAAAACAATACTGTCTTAGTTCGCAACCATTTATATATATTTAAACTTATTTTTTACAGCCCTTGCTAATTCCTGATGCCAAGTAACGAGGGGCAAATCATCTGAGTATATACGTACATATACATCAATGATGCCAATCGGAAATGCTTTAACATTTCTGAAGAATTCTTTAAAAGGTTACTATTTTTACTCAATTCGAGAAAATGCAAAATATAATTACCCACTTTTATGTAAACATCGGTGTCAAAATCGTGAAATATACCGAATGATAATGTTGAAAAGAAACTCAAGTGCAAAAGAAAAAACACGATCCAAAGTGTATAGAATGAAATAAAAAAGAAATAGAAAAACTCCTCATCATGTAGCATATATCCGATGATAATATATATACTTTTAGTCATGATATTAATTCTGCAAAAACAAGATTACTGCATCACAGCTTATGCAGTAATCTGTCCGTCATCATCGTCATCGTCGTCGTCATCATCATCATCATCATCATCGTCGTCGTCTTCGTCGTCGTCATCATCATCATCATCGTCGTCGTCGTCATCATCATCCTCACCATCATCACCGTCACCGTCGTCCTCCCCATGATCTTCAGCGTCCTTTGTTGTTCCAACAATTGCATTCTTATTTTTACAATTAAGTTCTATCAACGCCGTAGGTCCCACGATGAAGCCTTTTAAAAAATGATTCTTCTGCTTCTGTAAGCTCTGGCGGTTGCTAAAGTGAATTTTATTACTTGTTTCAAAGGTTGGTCCCGAAACTGGAATATAGATAACCTTACCCAAACAGTCGTTACTATCTAGAAATGGTTTGATGCACTTCAGAGAATCCCTCAAATAACGCCTTCTTGAAATTTCCTTAATAGCTGGTTTCCATTTAATATCATCCGTTCCGTAAGGTATATTGGAGAAGCAACTTAGAGTAGAAGATGCTCGCCTTCGATTTCTTATTCGTTCTTCAATTAAACATGAATAATCACTTTCACTGCCATAAGCATAACCAATATTACTGTCATCAGTATCATCATTAGTATCATCGCCAGCATATTCATCGGTTTCACCGTCATTTTCGTCCTCATCGGTCTCAGTAGCGCTTTCATCGTCATTGATTTCAGCGTCACGGTTTGTGAGACATAACGACCTACTGCTTTGGGATAAATCTGTGGCGGATTCCCCATTAGGAGCTAATCCTGATAGGTATATCGAAGAGCTTTGAGGTTTAGGTCTAATAGATGCCTCATCCCTTTCATTGGCTACCAAATTCGACGCAACACTCCGTAATTCCTCTTTCATAACCGCATTTTGTGATTGCAGCATAATCTCGCAGCCATCAACGGAAAGATGCTCAATAGGAGAGGGTGAATGAACTGATTCACCCACTGTGCTATTTGGAAATTTGATGGGGACAACCTCCTCGCTAATTGCACGCCTCAATGACTGTCTTTGGGGCATGGAAATAGCTCTATTTCTGTGCATTGGACGCTCTACTTTAATGGTGGTATTTACTGGAACACCAGGCTCTGGATGATCTCCCCCGCTTGATTCATGGTGTTCATCATCTTCTTCCGTTTCAATAACACTATTTAAGTTACTTGAGTTGGACCTGAGTCTGTGAAGCTTTTCTGTGCGTGAAGAATTTTTAGGCCTGAAAAAGTTCTTAATTTTAAATTTTAAACTTCTAGATGCAATCGAACGGGAAGCTGAGCAACCAGATAATGACCTTGTTGATCCCAGGGTACTGTTATCACTGGATTCTCCTGATGCAGCCGAAGATATCAATGCCTCTGTAGGCGTCTTTGAGAGGCCAGTGCAGTAATGATCTAGTAGACCAGCTGTGAAAGTATTCGAGCGTTCCCTGATAGTTGTATTGTTATTAGTGCTAGACCCGGTACTATATCTTTGGATTAAGTCCGGTCTGGAATTCGAACGAATGAATCTCTGCGAAAAAGACCCCATCGAACTCTCACTTCTATGAGTGTGTCTTCTTCTCCTCCTTCTCCTCCTTCTCCTTCTCCTTCTTCTGGGAACAATTCGATAATCTGGATACTCCCTGACTTCCAAGTCCAAAGACACAGATATCCCGATTGATAGGTACATAGACCAGTCAATCATATCATCTATATGAGAGAACCGTAATAAAAACTGTTCGCTTTCACAAGACATTCTTAACACAAAACTCTTCTTGGTATAATCCGTTGGTATCCCAAATCTTGCATTTTGTAAAGTGAAAGACTTGTAAAGAGCTTCATCGGTTAAATACCGCGATCGATCACGTTTCACTCTATAAGAGACCCGTTCTTGATCTGCTTTTTTAAACTCCGAAGCTGATCTCGTCGGTAGAGTGAAGAGACGGTGATGCAGATGTTGTGATTGATCACTGCGATGGACCAAGTCACTATGAATTCTATCCTCTTTTTCAGATTTTGTTTCCCCGCTTGAATAATTCCTAATGTGTTTCGTCAAAGATTCGTCAATATGGTAAAAATTTAGTTGAGTCGAATTAATTTCAATGATGAAATTCCTCCAGCTCCTGTTACTAGAAATTTCATAAGGTGAAAGCCTTTCCAATTTTAAGGATATCAACGTCAATTCATATACTGCAGGTGCATACAAAGGAGGGAGAGAAGACTTTGGGCATGGTGCCGTGTCACCAAATATAGGAAAGCGGACCTCTTTATTGGGATTTACTAGATCATAGCTCGGTGGATAAGCAGGGAGGGGATCTATATGCTCGTAAAGATCTTGCTTGATGAAGAGAGCAGCGTGAGAAGAGGACGAAGCTGCAGTTTCCTTGATAATATTTATCTGACCAGAAACACCTTCCCGAGGAAGTTGACGCATGGTCTCTAAACATATAGAGCTGCTGTTATTGCTTGAAGTAATGAGAACCTCGTCCATTGAGCATGTTGATGAAGACGAGGGTGATTTTAACCTTTCGATCCTATTATTTGCCATGGATAATTTGCCCTCTATTGGCAGAGCCATCCTTAACAAACGAACAACTTGTATGCACGATGTCGGATCAAAAATATACTGTGGCCCCAAGAAACAACGATTTCTTTTGTGCTGGTCAACAAAATTGTAATCTTTTCGGTGGACCCTATTATGAAACTTTTCTCTTTTTTTTTTTTTCTTACTGTAAGACAGTTAGATGCACCCACCTCACTGAAGCTTGATGATTACGACTAAATTAAAAACGCGGATATACAACTAAGGACTTACAATGTTGATCTCCTGAGTATTGTTAATGTCCAAAATGACCGAACAACAGCGGATAACGATATATATCCTTCTTGCAATTATAAAGAATCGTAAGATAACTCCGTCAACGATGATGTGGAAATTATGACCCTCTTGGAGGCTTAATCACTAAAAAGGAGATGAAGCCTTCAAGTCACATCAAAATAATCGAAGCCAACACCAAAGAATTTTACAGATTGGTTCTGCTCATGTTAGGGGGTGTATGAGCAGATAATCCAAGTTAAAATAATTTTTTGGAGAATATAGAAGAAAATATATAAGGTTTTGCTTTTTCTAGATTTTATATAGGATAGGGTATTACTAACTTGTAATATAATGTATACCGTGGTATCCATTATATCTCTGGGTCTAGTAGGAAGTCACAAAAGTACTTTAAAGCAGCATAAGTTTCCTTTCCAACTGGCTTGATGTTTTCTGGAGGCAATAAAAATCCATGGTTCCCTGTATCCCGTAATTTCAACTGGAATGCCCAATGTGCTCTGTGGTGGTACATGAAGTCCAACGCAGAACCTGCACCGAGGCCGGGGAATATGTCGGAACCACGGTCCTTACATGCGGAGATTACGTCGTAGTTTCTACCTGATTTTGAACGGATGGCCTTGGATAAGCCATATGATAACTCCAACAAATTTTCTAAGTCTCTGGGCAAGGCATCACACGAGTATGCGTAGGGATATAAAATCTCCTGTGAATACGAATGCATGTCAATGTAGCCATAAATTTTGTAATCGCCCTTGGTTTCATTAATATACTTGTACCAAGCAGATGCTTCCCAAGCTTCGAAGGGCGTTTCCCCACTATACTCTTCGCTGCAAGCGTGGGTGTGTGCCTTTTCCCACTGGAAACCAAAGGAATGATCAATGTCGATACCAAGACATTGAGGAACATGAGTCCTTTGACGATTCTTACGCCATAGTCTGTCATGCGACCACGTATATGCGTATCCGTCTGGATTGAACACAGGTATGACTAAAAAGTCCAAATCGTCCAGGTATTTGGTTTCCTTCTTAGACGAACCATATCGATTTAACAACTGATAAAGTGCCCAACAGACGGTACTGACACTGATCCACTCTCTGGCATGTATACCACCTGTGATAACAATAGTCTTCTTTTCCGGGTTTGATTCTGGCTTGTTTCCGGATATATGCAGAGCTTTTAGCTCTCTGCCTTCAAATGTCCTGCCCAAGTGTTCCACTGCAACCAAACTGGGAAAGCTTCTTTCTAGAAGATCCAACCACATATAAATAGTATCCAGGTCCCTGTATTCGTTAAAGAAGAAATCGTAATCATTTTCAAAAACAGCCTGCTCACGTGCCATCATCTGACTTGTAGGCAATGTATTTTGTATCAATTCATTCATGTTATCTATGATCACCTGCCCATCATTTATCTGCTCACCTATTTCTTTAGGCAACTTAATATCAATGAAATTATTGCTTCTCGTCCATACATCATAATCATCTGTCAGCGGTGCGATCACATCTCTTACCAGGGTAGAATAGTTGTCTGAAGTAAACCTGTAAACAGCGTATTCACTGTAATCCTCTTGGAGACCCTGCACAGCACCTGTCACGGCTAGTAAAACGAAAAGAAAACAACCCCACAACGAATTCATGTGCAACATGATATAACTTAACACTCTGGTTTGTTTATATAGTGTTAACTTGGTCTTTTAAACCGTCGAAAATATTTTATCCTTCCTTCCATTTAGTTGGAACCATTTTCTAGTTCTTCGTAAAATCCGCAGTCAGCGCAGGAGAAAATAGAACGAGACAAATGATCTTTTAAATTACAGGTTATCGCGGGAGAATATTGGGGTTCAGAAATACAACACATATAAACAAAAATACGTACCAAAGAAGTGTTATAAAAGTGATATAACTATGTCAGAGGATCTTTCACCTACAAGCAGCAGGGTGGATTTGAGCAATCCTCATGGGTTTACCAAAGAGGGAGTGGATTTATCGAAGCTGTCACCACAAGAACTAAAATTGTATAAAATGTATGGGAAGCTTCCATCCAAAAAAGATCTGTTAAGACATAAGATGCAGGATCGTCAATATTTTGACAGCGGAGATTATGCATTGAAAAAGGCCGGAGTCATTAAGTCGGATGACGTTATCGTGAATAATTCTAGTAATAATCTACCAGTGACCAATCCTAGCGGTTTAAGAGAGTCTATTATTAGAAGACGTATGAGTAGTAGTAGTGGTGGCGATTCTATCTCGAGACAAGGAAGTATCTCAAGTGGACCTCCACCAAGATCTCCAAATAAATGACTAATGAAGGAATGATATTATGTGGTATTACTTTTTTTTTATCATCACTAGCTTCGGCTAAGCCCTTGCATTTTCAATATTCAATTACCAAATAATATATATATATATATATATGTATGTATGGTATACCTTGTGTTACTGATGTGTTTTTTGTTGACGTCATCCTTTTGATTTACTCACATGCTTAGTAAATGAAGGTTGTTGAGGCCTAAAAATCAGCTAAGATTTACACATCGATACTAATCATTGAACGCCCCTATGGGAACACTTAATTGAATAAATATCTGCCCAACTTGCTGAACATCAAAAACCCAAAAAAATAGAAATCTATAAAATACAACGCCAGTGACAACTGCGAGAAACATTGTGAGCAAGTGAACGCACTAAGGGCACCAATTACTAGACCTGGGAAAAAAACGGTTAAAGTGCCATCAAAGAACAACCACAGAACAATGTTTAATAAGCTCCATGCACCAGCTGCCTGCAAAGAGGAGGACCATTCAAGTTTCCTAATACCAAATATTAAGCCCAAAAGAGTATTGGAACATCTTATAAATGATCCTAGGGTGTTTTTGTAAACTGATGACCTGGTTTTTGGCTGGTGTTGATAACGAACGAAAGAGTCAATGAATGGTACTATGGAACCAAAGATAACACCTTCAGTACCAAATACAGCCCAATCAGGCACCATGTCAGGTTCCGCGACGATCTTGTTCTTAATTTCTATACCATGCTTTAAAAAGGATACGATATCTCCCTTTGCCAATTGGTCATTATCAAACAAACATTCTGATATCATGGGGAAGAGTATTCCTGCTATGAATAGAATAAAAAATGCAGCAATAGTATTGATTATTTTCGCATACAATGACCTTTCGTGTCTCGCAGTCGCGGATGGCGGAACCATTTCCAATTGAGAGGCGTTAGACAATAAAGCCTTGTCATAAACATTACCTTCATTCTTGGTAATATCGTCATCATAAAATGAAAACAAAGCGGGCTTAGTCAGCGTATTTATAGCTGTAAAACTTGCGCTTCCCAGCTTATTTCCCAAAGGTGGCAAAGCTGCCTCTTTCTTGGTATTATGGACACCATTAGGAACACCTCCAGTGTTTAATTGGTTCTTACTCTTCTTCTTGCCCATTAGTAACCTCCTCTGTTTAAATTTTTTTTTTCTCACTTGCTCTGAATACCAAAAGGTGAGTTTGGTGAAGAAATTTTGACACTTTTTCTTTTGCGCTGTATTTTGTAACAACGCATATTTTGAAGATATTCTAAATAAGAGAGATTGATTAATGAAGACAGAAGGAATAAAAAGCCCATCGGCAAAATACCATGATATGGCGGGCTCCCAGAGAATCCCTCACAAGAACCCGCACATTCAAAAAGTGGCTGTTTTGCAAAGTAAGCCCAATAAGGAAGATGCGCTAAATTTAATAAAGGAAATCGCACATAAAGTTTCCTATCTAATGAAGGAAAATCACTTCAAAGTGACCAACTTGGTGGAGTTTTACCCACGTGATCAAAGACTCCTGGGAATGAACGTCAACCATGGATCTAAGATAATGTTACGGTTAAGATGCTCCACGGATGAGTTCCAATTTTTACCCATGGAGTGTATAATGGGCACCATGCTGCACGAATTAACTCACAATTTATTCGGTCCACACGACAAAAAGTTCTACAATAAGCTAGATGAGTTGATTGGAAGGCAATGGATTATTGAACAAAGAGGTTTGTACGACACATTTTTGGGGAACGGTCAACGTCTCGGTGGAAGAGCAAACTTACGTTCAAATAGATATCCTATGACAGGAATAAGTACTAACACAGGGATAGTGAGAAAAAGGGGCAAAGGTGTGAAGTTAGGGAGTTTGCATCCAGAGGGTATATCATCTATAGATAGAGGTAATTCCCCGAGAGAGTTGGCGGCTTTTGCTGCCGAAAGGAGATATAGAGATGATCGCTGGTGCGGAGAGACGAAGAATAACAAAGATCAAATAATAAGTGATAATATTAGCAGCTCCTTAGAAGTTGTAATCCTTGATGATGATGACGAGGTACTCCCGGGAGATACTCTTATCGAAGTTATTGATCTCACTTAATCTCTTGTCCACAGCGAAGAACTCGAAAATTATAAGTATGGTAAATGTCGTTTCGGTTGTAAAGTATACAGATATATTCACATTACAAAAAATGTAAGAAAGACGGTAGTCTTGCAAAAAATGTCATTTCTATATTTAGCAACAACATAATTTTTGGAAAAAGCCCTTATGAGAAGCAGCTAGACTTGAATTATCGTCATTTGGGTGCTGTTCAGGAGTTCTTAAAGCAGCAGAAGGTTGTTGTTGTGGTTGATAACGAGCGCCAAACTGCTGAGATTGAGTTTGCGCTTGAGGCTGAGATGGAGGTTGGCCTGTTGCACGTAGCTGTTGCTGTTGCTGTTGCTGCTGTTGCAATTGTTGCTCTTGAAGTTGTTGCTCCTGAAGTTTTTGTTGCTGCTGTCTCTTTTGTTGTTCTTGCAGGTATTTCTGCTGGGTTTGATGCTGGTAAGCTTCATAAGAAGTAGGGTCTAACTTTGGTTTATATTGAGAATTGCGCATATCTGCCTCAGTTTTTTGAGCATATTGCTGTTGCTGTTGCTGTTGTTGGAGCTGTTGCATTTGGAGCTGTTGCATTTGGAGCTGTTTGTTTCTATGTTTTCTCGATTTTTCGTTTGGTGGATTTGGATGGCCGTATCCGTGGAGATTTGGCTTCTTGTTTATGTTAAGATCCCAACCACGGCCATCGTTCAGTTTCATCCAATCATATTGGCCGTCCGCGGTTTCACCTAAATCATCCAGTACAGATAGTAATAGTTTTCTATAGCCTTCATAATCGGGACACTCTTCAAAGGAAAGACTTCTGACGATTTCTAGATACCTGCCAAATTGCACAGGTAAGCCTTGAGCTAGATCGTAAACGTTAGTAGATCTTTTCTTTTCACCAATCTTTTCGTATTTTTGCTTATTGTTTGGAGCTTTTAAACCCTGCCAGGGTAAGTGGCCTCTCAAGAAATAAAAGAAAACGTGACCCAAGGCCTCCATATCATCTCTTCTGGACTGCTCTCTTCCAAGGTGAGTATTAATGGACATATATCTGGCAGTGCCGCTGAGTGATTTTTTCTCTCTATATGGGATGTGCTGTTTAGTTTTCGGATCACGATACTGTTTGGCCATACCGAAGTCGATCAAATGGATGTTGTTTGCGTCAGGTTGGCCGGGCCTTCCAATCAAGAAATTGTCTGGTTTGATATCACGGTATATCAAGTCATGTGCGTGCAAGTCTTCAATCAAAGTAATCATTTGGACAGCAACTTGCACAACCGTTTTGACAGAAAATTTTCTTCCACACCAATCAAATAAATCTTCCAAAGAGGGACCCAAAAGATCAATGACCAAGATATTGTGCAAACCTTCTTGGCCGAAGTAGTACGCGTAGGGGATATTGGGAGTGCCATTCAGAATTTTATATGTTTTATATTCATCTCTTAATTGAGGGGCCTCCGTTTTTCTGGGCTCGAATTTGATCGCGACGGGTACGCCATTGATCATATTAGTACCTTCAAATAGCACACCAAAGGAACCTTCCCCTATTTTTTTGCCGATCTTGTAATGTAGGCCGACAATAGTAGAGTCATCTCTGGAAGAGTTGCTGTTGGAGTTGGCGGCGGTCGTGGCGGTCATCGAAGATCTTGCGGGCGAGTCGACAGCCTGGTGGTGGAGTTGTTTGTTTGCTTGTACGTTAAAATTTGCGTTTCCGTTTATATTGGTGAGGTTGTTAACTGCTAGAGTGGTACTTGCTATGGGCATGGACATGGGGAAGAGGAGAGCAGGAAAAGGGCCAGCGAATGCGCGAAATTTTTGTATGTGTCTTTTCTCTACTATGGCATCCACATGAAAACCAGTCACAGAGCACTCAATGAACGGTTTGCGTTTGTTGTTTGTAAGAAGCAAGCAGAAATCAAAGACCCATGTATACGATCGCTGATTTGTTTTGTTCTGTTTTTTCTTGTTCCGGCGAAAAAATCGTAAGAAACGAAAGGAGAACGAGCCCACAGGCGGGGTAACATCAAAAGGATTTATATTAGATCGTAAAGTCAATGCATATGTAACAGTACAGAGGTAGAAGGTATGTATGTGTAACGATTAAGAGATGCAATCATGATTGTTCTTCGTCAGACGAATCTTCGAATATGTCTTCGTCAATGACACAGTCGTTCTCCCAAAAGTCATGGGCGAGCTTGCTTAAAACGGCGGCAGCGTTTTGACGCTGCGCTCTACTTGAATCTTTCTCATTAATGTACTCGTTATACTCTTTAAAAGTTGATCCACTGAGAGATTGTGACTGCGATGTTCTACGTGGAGTATAGTAACTAGCAGGATTGAGCCTCCTGCACTCTTTGAGCCTCAATAGAGAAGCGATCTCCTCGGAGAGTTTTCTTCCCTTATGCTGGTGACCATCTTTAAGTTGTTTGTGTTGTCCTTGTGAAACTGCTGTTTCCATTTTGCCGCGTGGAGACATCTGTCCAATTTGCCCCTGGCTCTCTGTAAATACCCATATATGAACGTTATATATATTGTATATTAATGGCGTATATGTGCCCATGGGAAGTCATAGTAATAGATCTAGGCACGTGGCTGCAGTGACTCCGCGCAGGGCTGTACCGCCAAGGTAGATAAGAGAGCGGAGCACGTGGGAAAAGAGAGATACGGTATGTTACAACAGTCAAAGTAATGAACTTTCGCCCACGTGCGTACATCATTTACTATCTCAGGCCGCTGCGTTTGGAACTTTACGGCGTTGTAGTTGTAATTGCCATAACTGCCATGCATTTATGTATATATATTTTCGTACGTAATGAACATGGTTATGTTATATATTGTTTGCAATCAGAGAGAAGTTGAAGAGGAGAAAAAAAAAAGAGAGAGCCGTACCGCAATAAAATGGACCCTTGTCGGTCACGTGAGCAAAAATACTATTGCCGCCGACGGCCGTAGATAATAACAAAGGAATAAAAAAAAAAAGAGCGGTAACTCGCGGAAGCATTGCCGATGCTTACCGAGATTTGCCGCGGATAACCGAACCATCATTGGGGTAGGAAACATTATAAATATTTGATATATATAAAGGAAAAAGCTTGATTTGGTCTTGTAATATCCCAGTGTAAACATAAAAATACACACATACCACAATTACACTCTCTCATCGACTCAATGACTGCTGGTTCTGCCCCCCCTGTTGATTACGCTTCCTTAAAGAAGAACTTCCAACCGTTTCTCTCCAGAAGAGTAGAAAATAGATCTCTGAAAAGCTTTTGGGATGCTTCTGATATCTCAGATGACGTCATTGAGCTAGCTGGTGGAATGCCAAACGAGAGATTTTTTCCTATCGAATCTATGGATTTGAAAATATCAAAAGTTCCTTTTAATGATAACCCAAAATGGCATAATTCGTTTACCACGGCGCATTTGGACTTGGGATCCCCCAGTGAGCTACCCATTGCACGTTCTTTCCAATACGCAGAAACCAAGGGTTTACCCCCTCTCTTACATTTTGTTAAAGATTTTGTGTCCAGAATTAATCGCCCAGCCTTTTCCGATGAGACGGAGTCTAACTGGGATGTCATCCTTTCTGGCGGGTCCAACGATTCAATGTTTAAGGTTTTTGAAACAATTTGCGACGAATCGACCACTGTGATGATTGAAGAGTTTACTTTCACCCCGGCTATGTCCAATGTGGAGGCTACAGGAGCAAAAGTCATCCCCATCAAGATGAACCTGACCTTCGACAGAGAGTCCCAGGGTATTGATGTCGAATATCTAACGCAGTTGCTCGATAATTGGTCAACTGGACCATACAAAGACTTAAACAAGCCAAGGGTCCTATATACCATTGCAACGGGCCAAAATCCTACCGGGATGTCTGTCCCCCAGTGGAAAAGAGAGAAAATTTACCAGTTGGCCCAAAGACACGATTTCCTCATTGTTGAAGATGATCCCTACGGTTATCTGTACTTTCCTTCCTATAATCCGCAAGAGCCATTAGAAAACCCTTACCATTCTAGCGACCTGACTACTGAACGGTATTTGAATGATTTTTTAATGAAATCATTCTTGACTTTGGATACAGATGCCCGTGTCATCCGTTTGGAGACTTTTTCTAAAATTTTTGCTCCTGGATTAAGGTTATCCTTCATCGTTGCTAATAAATTCCTTTTGCAAAAAATCTTGGATTTGGCCGACATTACTACAAGGGCCCCCAGTGGTACCTCACAAGCTATTGTTTATTCTACAATAAAGGCAATGGCTGAGTCCAACTTATCGTCCTCTCTTTCTATGAAAGAAGCAATGTTTGAGGGTTGGATAAGATGGATAATGCAGATTGCTTCTAAATACAATCATAGGAAAAATCTTACTTTGAAAGCCTTATACGAAACAGAATCTTACCAAGCTGGTCAGTTTACCGTTATGGAACCCTCCGCGGGTATGTTCATCATTATTAAAATCAATTGGGGGAATTTCGATAGACCTGACGATTTGCCGCAACAGATGGATATTTTAGATAAGTTCTTGCTGAAGAATGGTGTTAAACTAGTGCTTGGTTATAAAATGGCTGTTTGCCCAAATTATTCAAAGCAGAATTCAGATTTTCTAAGACTCACCATCGCCTATGCAAGGGATGATGATCAGTTGATTGAAGCTTCCAAAAGAATCGGTAGTGGCATAAAAGAATTTTTTGACAACTATAAAAGTTGAACAGTGAAGATTAAACCTATGTGTTATTTGCATATCATATATAAATTGTAGTTTTTTGTATAAAAGTTGGGAAAAAGTTATAGTCGCGTATATTTTAAATTACTCTAAGCAACTAAATGGTCACGGTTTAGAGCATGAACTTCTGAATCCTTTTCCAAATTGCATTTAGCACCGTACTCGCTTTCAATATAGCTCAAACGTTCTTTCAGACCGTCCAAAATTTGGTCGCTATCAGGTAAGTCCACTGTAAAGCCCTTTATCAAGCTATATTCGTGTGTTATTTTACCCCCTATGTCCACCACATATTTTTTGACATCTTCAATAATGCTATTCTGGTCCGTAGCCATATTATCCGTCTTGGGGAAAGTTACGATGTATGATGATAAGGAAGATGCCTGTGCCATGGAGAATATGCTAATGAAAATCAAAACTAAGTAACTGGCCTTCATATATATGCTATAGTCTGTTACACAATAGATTTAAATGTTGTAATATAACGAGGAAACGCAACTTATCCATTTGTTCTCTCCATCGCATCGCTTTTTCTTAAATACTTTTGCCCCCCACCCCTTTATCCACTTGCGTTTTCCTCTTTTCTTCGCCTCTTTTTGGTAGCGCCGACCGATCTAATCGGAATAATCAAATTTAATAGGAACTGAATATTAGAAATTATTGAAGTCAATATACTGTAAAAACTATAAATCCTGTAACGAACATAAAAAAAGAAAACATAAAGGAAGCGCGTGATGTATCAGTAACATCACATAGTACAATAAAAAAGAAAGAGAACACTGATAATAACTGTACTGAAGACAAACAATTAGGAAAGTAACGACGATCTTTCTTTCGTCCAGTCATCATAACAATATGTGTTTTTGTTTTTGTTTTTGTTTTTGTTTTTGTTTTTGTTTTTATTTTATTTATTTTTTGCTTATTTTCGTAGTACACAACACATAATCATCTTATTGTTGACTAACAGGGAAGATTTGTTGTAACTCGCTACTACTTGTGACTTGATTATGGATAGCAATAGACAACAAAGTTTGCGCTTGGATTGGTGACAAGTACCCAG
>ERZ794946.23-NODE-23-length-131910-cov-105.252899_pt1 | contig 131910 bp, 59 predicted proteins | sample MGYA00433072_ERZ794946 | MGnify/ENA primary metagenome ERZ794946 (study PRJEB30137, sample SAMN04331413) | food metagenome | isolation source: Y3 must sample point D1 replicate A | place: Australia: South Australia | collected 2014 ...
TCAGAAATCTGAGAGGCAGCGGCAGCGGTAGACTTGGCAGCTTGAACTTGACCATCAGTTATTTGAGAAACAGCAGCAGCGGTGGATTTCTTAGAAACAGCAGCAGTGGTAGTGGCAGCCTGTACTTGACCATCTCCTATCTGAGAGGCGGCTCTCTTTGCTTTAGATGAGGCGACAGAGGAGGCACTGGTAGCCACGGCTTCAATAGCAATACCGAAACTCGAAGAGTAATCAGTTATACCACCCTTGTAAGTAGCTGATGGAGTTAAAGTGGACCACGGGTCCTTTGGAGCATAGGCAGCTAAAGATGTAGCAGCTAAAGCGGAGACGACTAATGGCTTTTTATATTGCATTTTTACTTATAAACAGTACTTGTTTTATGAGATTTCTTATTGATGTAAATGTAATAATTATCTAAAGAAATCTTAGGTTACAGTTTCAGTGTTAGACAAAACAAGACACAAATCAATAGAGCATGCTAAATGACGAGAATCTTATATAGGCTTGATTTGGCGCATGTTGTAATGAATGGAGTAGGGATAATCCTGGAGATGCATGATTTATCCCTTCTATTTCAGTCGACGGCGAAATATGCCAAATTTAGAAAGCCCTCGGCCTTTGATCTATAATTAGTTTGCTAATCGTTTGATCCCCTTTAACTTGCAATAACTTTTCCCGATGAGGCAAAAATACAGCTTAACCGCCAAGAAATTGCGCGGGGCCAGAAATCAAATTTAAAGGAAGTAGTGTACAATAAGGTCGATTTACTCCTTCAACTACTACTACATTCGGAAATGGTTGCTCGGTTCCGAATAAGGTCTCTTACGCTAGCTTCCCGGTGACCTTACCGATCTATGCCCGTAAAGTATTTTTGCAATTGTATTCTGTGCAAAAGTTGTCTTTTGGATGCATTTTTCACACATTTGCATCAATGAAAGTCCGAATGCGCCTATCATCCCGTTGTTGTCATAAGATTATAAGAAAGTACATGGGCAAAAACACGATAATAGTAATGTAGTGACACCCGTTTAGAATAAAGAACTGCGCACATACCTAAAATGGTTGCACATTTTAGAAACCTACTCAGTGGCACGTGAAGTGGTATACATTTAGTTAATAGTTAAATAATTTTCGTACAGAATATCGCACCGTCTCTTAGCATAACAGTGTATCTCACAATCTTTGTTCCTGTTACTAGAGCGAAAACTTAATGATCTAGTTATATCTTCTTTTGTCCCCTCTTGGCCCCTCAATAATGTTTTATTTAGCACCAGCACTTTTCTCATTTGGTTTTTCTTTTTTTTCTAATATATTCTGCCTTTCCTATTTAGGTAATAATTCCTCGAAGCCAGACGCCTTTTTCGGCTACTTTTTTTGACAGCTGCTGCCCCTTTAATGAAACGGTTGGTCGAAAAGGAGTCAATGTATATCTCATATGAAATATGCAAAGCATTCCTGTCATCGGAAAATGACGTGGCTTGGAGCGCATAAAAATGGAGAGATCGGCCAGCTTGCTCTTAATTATATCATCATTTATTATTAGCAGCCTTTTTATGTCCTGCCAATTATAGAAGCAATGCTAATAAAAGAAATTGAGATGGCGGACGTAAATCCTTCTTGGAGCTCGATTACTTGCTTTAATAATACGATGGACCATCATTTAGCCCATGTATCTGAAAGGGTTTAGACTGTGTCCAGTCAATCTCTCCTGCCCAAATATTAGAACGCTGGTATACTAATTATTCTTTCAATAAGAAGATCGTAATGCCACAATTCTCACATATAAAAAGGAGCAAGATCTTTACTACTTTATGCATAGTTGTCCTATCTTCTCTATTACTGTATAAGAATAATATCATCAAGAAAACAAAAGTTAATACACTGGTATTAAAAAAAAAACAAACTACAAAACTCCCCTAATAGTATATTCTAGAAAATGCAATACAAAAAATCATTAGTTGCCTCCGCCTTAGTTGCTACATCTTTAGCTGCCTATGCTCCAAAGGACCCGTGGTCCACTTTAACTCCATCAGCTACTTACAAGGGTGGTATAACTGATTACTCTTCTACTTTCGGTATTGCTGTTGAACCAATTGCCACTACTGCTTCCTCCAAGGCTAAGAGAGCCGCTGCTATCTCTCAAATTGGTGACGGTCAAATCCAAGCCACTACCAAAACCACTGCTGCTGCTGTTTCTCAAATTGGTGACGGTCAAATCCAGGCCACTACTAAGACCAAAGCTGCTGCTGTCTCTCAAATTGGTGACGGCCAAATCCAAGCCACCACCAAGACTACCTCAGCTAAGACTACCGCTGCAGCCGTCTCCCAAATTGGTGACGGTCAAATTCAAGCCACTACTAAAACCAAAGCTGCTGCTGTCTCTCAAATTGGTGACGGTCAAATCCAAGCCACTACCAAAACAACTGCTGCAGCTGTCTCTCAAATCGGTGACGGTCAAATCCAAGCCACTACTAAAACCACTGCTGCTGCTGTTTCTCAAATTGGTGACGGTCAAATCCAAGCCACCACCAATACTACTGTTGCTCCAGTCTCCCAAATCACTGATGGCCAAATCCAAGCCACAACTTTAACTTCTGCAACCATTATACCATCTCCAGCTCCAGCTCCAATTACTAATGGCACTGACCCAGTAACTGCTGAAACATGTAAAAGCAGTGGCACTTTAGAAATGAACTTAAAGGGTGGTATCCTGACTGACGGTAAAGGTAGAATTGGTTCTATCGTTGCCAACAGACAATTCCAATTCGATGGTCCTCCACCACAAGCTGGTGCTATCTATGCTGCTGGTTGGTCCATCACCCCAGAAGGTAACTTGGCCATCGGTGACCAGGATACTTTTTACCAATGTTTGTCAGGAAACTTCTACAACTTATACGATGAGCACATTGGAACCCAATGTAATGCAGTCCACCTACAAGCTATCGACTTGGTCAACTGTTAATCATAAGTTTACCTCTCATAGTCGCATGAAAACATAAAGTCATCGTAGCATATTCTGTACATTAGTCATTTCTGTCTCCAAAGGGCATAATTTGGGTCGGTTCATTTTTTTCTTCTTAATTCGTCTCTTCATTTCATAAAGCTTTCTTTTGAAACCTATGAAATGAGCTTTACAGTTCTTCACTCTTTTTTTAAAGTTTGTTTATTTTTTTATACTATATACATTATTATTTCTAAAAAATCATTATAAATTACGTTAAAAGCGCACCTTATACTTTGATAGAGTATTCCCAGAAAAAAAACCAACGAATTTGATAGTACCAAGACTTCACGGGATTGAAATCGGATGCAACTTCAACTATTCCTGGGACAGAATATTTCTCAGACATTACTTTGTGTACCGTGGAGCCCTTTCTCATTTGAGAAGGAAACAAATTGTTGTCATCTTATAATGCCATATATTCGTCACTATCTCAGTCAAAATTTAAGAAAATTGACATGCGTATTATCATCCATTTAGTAGTATACGTGTTACTAGTATATTATCACACACGGTGTATTCTGTATACATAATATGATAGCCTTTAACAGCAATGAAATCCAACATTCCCCACAACATTCACCAATTATTCATGTAAATGAAAAGAGTTCTTTAATATTTACATGGGTAACTCCATTACATTTCAATTTTCTATCCTTTGTAATCCGATATAGTGTAACGGCTATCACATCACGCTTTCACCGTGGAGACCGGGGTTCGACTCCCCGTATCGGAGTTTTCATTATTATTTTTAATCTAGCAGTACTAGCGTGATGTTAATGTTACTCATTTTATTTTGTTGAATCATTATGGTGCAGTACTTTTCATAGATATGTATTTCATATGTGTCTTTTCGTCCTAAACTACAGGATGTTAATCGTTGAATATGTATATGTTGATGCCACGTAAATAATATGTGTCTTCTTTTTGCATCGCTGTCATTAAACGCGAAAAAAAAACCTTAAAGGTAAAAAGAACCGTTCTTTACTATATATTCAACAACCCATCTTCGACCAAAGCATTGAAGAGCCTTAGGACTCATACAACTGAAATCTGTAAAAAATGTGGAACAAAACCAGAACGACGCTTCTGGCTGTTGGTGTCTTATTTCATTTATTTTACCTATGGTCTATTTTTGATATCTATTTCATTTCACCGCTTGTTCATGGTATGAGCCCATATCAAAGTACTCCAACCCCTCCTGCAAAGAGATTGTTTTTGATTGTCGGTGATGGTTTACGTGCAGATACCACTTTTGATAAAGTCACTCATCCAGTATCCGGAAAAACAGAATTTCTGGCACCTTTTATTAGATCTTTGGTAATGAATAATGCCACCTACGGTATATCACATACCAGAATGCCAACTGAATCCCGTCCTGGTCATGTTGCTATGATTGCTGGGTTTTACGAAGATGTTAGTGCCGTCACAAAAGGTTGGAAGTCAAACCCTGTCAATTTCGATAGTTTTTTCAACCAATCTACTCATACTTATTCATTCGGTTCACCTGACATTTTACCTATGTTCAAAGATGGCGCTTCTGACCCAAATAAAGTTGACACTTGGATGTATGATCATACTTTCGAGGATTTTACGCAATCTTCCATCGAGCTGGATGCTTTTGTCTTTAGACACTTGGATCAATTATTCCACAATTCCACACTGAACTCAACATTGGATTATGAAATTAGGCAAGACGGTAATGTATTCTTTCTACATCTACTAGGTTGCGATACTGCCGGACATTCTTATAGACCATATTCTGCCGAGTATTATGACAATGTCAAATATATTGATGATCAAATCCCTATCCTTATAGACAAAGTCAACAAGTTTTTTGCGGACGACAAAACCGCATTTATTTTTACAGCAGATCATGGTATGAGTGCATTTGGATCACATGGTGACGGTCATCCTAACAACACAAGGACCCCTCTTGTTGCTTGGGGTGCGGGTTTGAATAAACCAGTACATAATCCTTTTCCGGTATCCGACAACTATACTGAAAATTGGGAGCTTTCGAGCATTAAAAGAAATGATGTCAAGCAAGCAGATATTGCTTCTTTAATGTCATACTTGATTGGTGTGAACTATCCTAAAAATTCAGTTGGTGAGTTACCAATAGCATATATCGATGGAAAAGAAAGTGACAAGCTTGCCGCATTGTACAACAACGCAAGAAGCATTTTAGAGCAGTACTTAGTCAAGCAAGATGAGGTAACAGACTCTCAATTTTTTTATAAGGAATACTTCAAGTTTGTTGAAAAGTCTCATTCACATTACTTAGAAGAGATAGAAACCTTAATTCAGCGTATATCTGAAGGAGAAAACTATTTGGAACAAGAAGCAATCACCCTTACAGAGGAATTAATGCAGATAACATTGGAAGGTTTACATTATTTGACAACCTATAATTGGAGATTCATTAGAACTATTGTTACATTTGGGTTTGTTGGGTGGATCTTTTTTTCTTTTATAATATTTTTGAAATCATTCATATTAGAGAATGTAATTGATGACCAAAAAGCGTCACCATTAAGCCATGCAGTATTTGGTTCCATAGGAATTTTACTAAATTGGATTTTGTTCTACCAACATTCTCCGTTCAATTTTTACATGTACCTTCTTTTCCCATTATACTTTTGGAGCTATATTTTTACAAATAGATCCGTACTACGTTCAGGTATCAAGGAATTCTTCAAAGGTACCTCTCCTTGGAAAAGAGTTTTAATAACAATCTCCATTATTTCAGTTTATGAGGGAATTGTATATGGATTTTTCCATAGATGGACGTTTACACTAATTACAAATATATTGGCGTTTTACCCGTTTATTTGTGGGGTGAGAGAGCTATCCGTGAATATATTGTGGATCATAACTAGTGTTCTTTTATCTACATTTACCTTATTTGACGCTGTTAAAATCGAGGACTTGAACCAGATACATCTAGCAGGGTTATTAATCATTCTCAGTGCCTTTTATGCTCTTTACAAAATACATTCCAGGATAAATTCCTACACGCGTGCTATATTTGCCATTCAAATTTCCTTGGTGGCTGCCATGTTGGCGGTTACTCATCGTTCAGTTATCTCTTTACAGCTAAGACAAGGGTTACCAAGAGAGTCACAGGTCGCTGGATGGATAATTTTTTTTGTATCTCTTTTTGTAATGCCAATTTTACATTATAGGAAGCCCAACAATGATTACAAAGTGAGATTATTGATCATTTATTTAACCTTCGCACCATCCTTTATCATTTTGACTATATCATTCGAATCCCTTTTCTACTTCTTGTTCACTAGTTACATGGTACAATGGATTGAAATTGAGAACAAAATCAAAGAAATGAAGACCCAAAAAGATGAAAATTGGTTACAAGTGCTAAGAGTTTCAGTAATCGGGTTCTTTTTACTTCAAGTCGCATTCTTTGGAACTGGTAACGTCGCTTCAATCTCTTCATTTTCATTGGAGTCTGTTTGTAGATTGTTGCCAATTTTTGATCCTTTCCTGATGGGCGCATTATTGATGTTGAAATTGATAATTCCCTACGGGCTATTGTCCACATGCCTAGGTATACTGAATTTGAAACTCAACTTCAAGGACTACACAATCTCATCATTAATTATTTCCATGAGTGATATTCTGTCGTTGAATTTTTTCTACCTTTTAAGAACGGAGGGGTCGTGGTTGGATATTGGCATAACCATTTCCAACTATTGTTTGGCGATCCTATCATCTTTGTTCATGCTTATTTTGGAAGTACTCGGTCATGTGTTGCTAAAAAATGTCATCATACAGGATAAAACCAAAAAAACACAATAGATTCACATACCCACCGCTATGTATATATTTTCCTATATGTATATTAAGAAAGACAGGGGCAATCTACCTGTTGAATAATTCTATAAATGCCTCAAAGGAGGCAAAATCAAGGGGAAATACTAACCTATAACCTTATTCAAGTTAGTAGAAATGTATCAAAGAAAATGTTCCTGTTTTTTCCGGTTATCTTATTATCTGCTTCTTTTAAGTTATGCCCAGTTAGCAGGCAACTATTGCGGAGAAAAGAATAAGGGAATCAAGGTCTTGGAATTCATTCTAAAAAATAAATCTGAAAAGAAAAAAATTCGGATATATAAGCAGTCTTTACACGTTGGCCACCGACACTGTACTGAGGTAAAAATCTTCTGTGATGGTAAATCAATGTGTTATTTTCCGATTGTTTGAAGACAGTATTTTATGTCTCAATTTCTCATTTTCGAACTAACAAACAAAAGAGGCATTTAATGATACTGAATTGAATATTTCAACACTCTCACGAGTTTAATTCAAATATAATCACAACCATAGTGGCCAATTTTGACACATTAAGGAATACATTACTTGAGCTTTGTCTAAGTACTATCCATTTGGAGCGTTTTTAAAAATATATAACTTTTGCCTTTATCTTTTCGATAAAGTACTCCTGTCGAAAGAAATGGTGGCAAGGAAAAATTTAAACTCATCAAGTACTTCAATAGCTTTATACTAGCAATTTTTGCTAGTGAATTTTTTAATAGCAGGTCTTGTAACAGCTATACAGCGAAAAAAAAAAGCACATCTTTGAAATAAATTACTATTCGCGTTCATTTTTCCTAATCACACCTAATAATGTACACAATCAGCAGTTTTCTCGCCTTAGCACCGGGTGCCCTTCCAATAGTTGTATTTACTAGTTTGAATCGAGAAACTTACCGAATTGTAGCGTGGTGACAATGCCAATATATTGCTCGTGAATTTACCTTGAAAGTTCAATGAGTTTAAAACAAGAAATGGCCATAGAGTTTCATTTTTAAATGCAAAAAGCATTCGAAATGTCTACAATTTGCACTAAAGTCATAACGATAAAAGCATCCACTGCCCGCAGGAAGACTAATTACTTAGTTTTTGATGAAAAGTGGAATTTTTGAGACTTTATTGGTTTGGGTAGGTTTCTATGACCTGCCAGTCGTCGTTGCCAGAAAATAACGCAACAACATCAATTGCTTAAGGAGCGAAAAAATTGACGATTGTTGAAACTTTTCAAGATCTATTACCTTAGCAAGACAATTTCTTCTCTAAGTGAGCTTCGGGGAGTTACTTTTATAACCGCATACCATACTCCATTTAATGTCCCAACTATTTCAGAAGTTGTACATGGAGGTCCATCAGCAAGTATTTTTTTTTCTTCAAGCTATCCATCTCAGATAGTTCCCTTTACCGAGCTTTAGGAGGGATAAAATATGGCAAATCTATCACTTATTCGTCAACAATATAGTAAATGCCGGCAAAATTACGGCCTACACAGCGAAGCTGGGACCACATATACTTATATACCATGCTCCTAATTGAGTTCCTAGGTTTGTCACGACGGTGGCCACCGGCCGATCAACCGTATCATTTACTATTTTTTTCAAGAGGACAACGACTTCATTCTTCAAAAAGTCGTTCCAGGTACGAGTGTTTTAAGAAGGTCTGAAGAAAAGCGACTATGCATTTTTGCAAAATTGCGTCAACGTTTCAGATACTCTCTGGTGCGCAAAAATGCGTTTATTTCAAGCCAAGTTGCAATCTTTATCAAAACTTGATATACATTTAAATACTCACTAATATATATATATATATATATGTACATATACATATATAGATTTATATGACGTTTCCGACGCATACTGGTGAACCACTTTCTTTTTAGTGAATAGCCTCATTATGCAGTTTCCGGTATTTTTTTTCCGTTGCTTCAGCTACGGGATTTCTTCGATGCCATTGAAAAATAAAGTTGTGTTCAATGAGAATATGGAAAGAAAAGACACTTTTTACCAGCTGATCTTAAAAGTTTTGTCTGCTTTATTACTTCTATCGGTAAGAAACTCGAGTGGACATACGAGACACTTTGTGCAGTCGTCGGAGAAAATTTATAGGCGATCACTCTTTAAACAATAAGAAAGTTTCACGTATATTATTGAATAATACATTAATCATATTGTATATCGGTGGTTGTACAAGGAAAGAGCGAGCCTGCACAAAATGTATGTTGATCCCATGAACAACAATGAAATCAGGAAATTAAGCATTACTGCCAAGACAGAAACAACTCCAGATAACGTTGGACAAGACATTCCTGTAAACGCACATTCGGTGCATGAGGAATGTTCTTCCAACACACCCGTGGAGATAAATGGAAGAAACAGCGGAAAGTTGAAAGAAGAAGCGTCTGCAGGTATTTGTTTGGTTAAAAAACCAATGCTACAATATAGAGATACCTCAGGAAAGTATTCCCTAAGTGACTTTCAGATTTTAAGAACTTTGGGAACTGGCTCATTTGGGAGAGTTCACCTAATTCGTTCCAATCACAATGGGAGGTTTTACGCTTTGAAGACATTGAAAAAGCACACTATAGTGAAGCTGAAGCAGGTTGAACACACCAATGACGAACGCCGAATGCTTTCAATTGTTTCACATCCATTCATCATTCGAATGTGGGGAACGTTCCAAGATTCTCAGCAAGTTTTCATGGTAATGGACTACATTGAAGGTGGTGAATTATTTTCTTTACTACGTAAATCTCAAAGATTTCCCAACCCAGTAGCCAAATTTTATGCCGCAGAGGTATGCTTAGCGTTGGAATATTTGCACAGTAAGGATATAACATATAGAGACTTGAAACCAGAAAATATCCTTCTAGATAAAAACGGCCATATCAAGATAACCGACTTTGGCTTCGCAAAATACGTTCCCGATGTCACATACACATTATGTGGCACACCAGATTACATAGCGCCGGAAGTGGTCAGTACAAAACCGTATAATAAATCAGTGGATTGGTGGAGTTTTGGTGTGCTAATCTATGAAATGCTTGCCGGATACACTCCATTTTACAATTCGAACACCATGAAAACTTACGAAAATATACTGAACGCCGAATTGAAGTTCCCACCATTTTTCCATCCAGACGCGCAGGACTTATTGAAGAAGCTAATTACCAGAGACTTAAGTGAAAGGTTGGGTAACTTACAAAATGGAAGTGAAGATGTCAAGAACCATCCGTGGTTTAACGAAGTGATATGGGAGAAATTGTTAGCAAGATACATAGAAACGCCGTACGAACCACCAATCCAACAGGGCCAAGGTGACACTTCTCAATTTGACAGATACCCTGAAGAGGAATTCAACTATGGAATTCAAGGGGAGGATCCATATATGGATTTAATGAAAGAATTTTAAGGAGGTTCAGTGGGATAATTGTAATTGAAAAAAAAAAAAAATCAATAAAAGTAAAAACAAGAACAAGAAAAAGCACAAACAAACCTGGTTATAGATTCTTGGTGAGTCTAACAGGGCCATGATAAAAAAGTGACACATGCATATATGTACATGTATATATCTACATACGTCTATTCAATAGAGGTATATACAGATAAATAAAGGAGCATTCATATACGCCATATTGTGACTACATTTGCGTCCTCAGAAGACTGGGACGTTCAAAGTGATCTAGGACTTTTCACCCAGGGAAAACAGGATATCTGTAAGAATCGGCCATAAAACTCATTAATAGAAGAACAGTATAACATAAGTGAGCCTGCTACAATAAGAAGATGTCTAAGGTTGCACAACAGTTAAAATTTTTGAATAAAATTAGCGCCACTACCAGACTACCGCAGATTCTAGTCGATCCTAAAAAATACTCAGGTCTTAGATTGACTTTTCAAACGAAAAACCACAATGGACATATGGGTGCTAGAGTTTTTTGGCATAACTACCTACCCACTTTGCAGTTCTATAATCCAAGAATGAAGTTTGACGTGATAAGGATAAAGAACGAAGACAAGCAAAAAAGCGTTCCATGCAAACTGGAGATTTTATCTCATGAAGGCTCCGTTGTAGAGACTATTGATATGCGTAATAAAATGCATGAAGATATAATGAAAGACTTACTTGACAAAATAGAGCACGTTCCTCTTCCTGAAAATGAGATCATAAGAGTTAGACCGCAAGAAAGTATTATATAAGCTTTCTCTCGATAAGTTTGTTCATGTATATATCAAAAAACATTGCCCTTCATGGAAATATGTAAATTCAAAACTCACTTATGGGGCATATAAGTATATAATTTAGAGTACAATAAGTAGGATACTGCTGAATATTGTCAGCCCTTGGGTCCCTTTTTTTGCCCTCCGCGTATTTCTTGTGGAAAATAAGGAAATTTCATTTTCACTTCAACTAGCTAGTTTAATTGCATGATGGACTCAAAAACATTTACAGCATCAATGGTAATGCAGGAGGAGAAGAAGCGGCAACAACCTGTGACAAGAAGAGTAAGGTCATTTTCTGAGTCCTTTAAAAACCTTTTCAGGCCGCCTCGTTCAAGAGATTCAAGTCCTATTAATGTCACCCGAATTCCTTATCGATCGTCTTCTACCTCACCCAAGAGAAGCTCTGAGCCACCAAGACGATCAACCGTATCCGCACAAATTTTAGGTCCAAAAAATTCTCCAATACGCCGGCGTAGTTATACATTGAAGTGTTGCACCCCGGGCCTGTCACATCCATTTAGACAGACAGGAAGTGGTGCTAGTAATAGTCCTACCAGACATCGCTCTATATCTGGGGAAGAACAGGAAATTGTTAACAGTTTACCAGAATACAAAAGATCTGCTTCTCATACTTTTCATGGCATACGGCGTCCACGTTCAAGAAGTTCATCTGTTTCGTCATGTGACAGTTCAAATGGAACGACAAGTTCATCAGACAGTCAATGGGCTATGGATTCTTTACTAGATGATTCAGACAATGACCTCACACCTTATCGTGGCTCGAACAAAGATATACTGAAAAGTAAAGACCGGGCGCCGTATAATTACATAGATGACTACAATAAGAAGGCTTTACGCAGAGCAACATCATATCCAAATCCTCTCCCCTCCAAGCAATTCTATAATGAAAGGTTATACACCAGGAGGTCACATCCAGATGAAGAAAGTTTGGAGAGCTTGCCTCGGTTTGCAGGAGCAGATGTGCAATGTATAATTGAGCAAAATGGCTTCAAAGTTTACGAAGACGGAAGTCATGAACATAATATAAAGTTATCAGGGGTAATTGCGAAATTAGAGAAAGGTAACTCCTTACCGGCACATCGACAGGGATCATTATCTAGACCAAGATTAGGTATTACTCTTTCTGGTCTATTCAAACATCATAAAAATGAATGTGATATTGAAAACGCTTTATCTCTTCTGCCAAACGTAGAAAAATCTCAGACAAACCATGAGAAAAGAACCGGTCAAAGTTCTAACGATAGCAACCGCAACTCGCCCACGCAAGAAAGGGAAGATTATCTAAAAATAGTAAATCCCGACGCATCATTGGGCAGTGATGAGTTGAAGTTGATTAATTCATTATCAAGCAGAATTCATAAAAGTTTACAAAATTATCTGCAAGAAAAGAATCTAAAACCGGCTGAGTGTATCGGCGAACAAGCTCCTACTTTTCAAGATAATTATGGCCATCCTGTTGGTCTCGTTGGCGCTGGAGCTTACGGTGAAGTTAAGCTGTGTGCCAGACTACGGAATGAAAAAGATTCCCCCCCATTTGAAACATATCATGATAGCAAATACATATACTATGCTGTGAAAGAATTGAAACCCAAACCAGACAGCGATTTAGAGAAGTTCTGTACAAAGATCACCTCTGAGTTTATTATTGGGCATTCCTTGAGCCACTACCACAAAAATGGTAAAAAACCAGCCCCCAATATTCTAAACGTATTTGATATTCTAGAAGACAGTTCTTCGTTTATTGAAGTAATGGAATTTTGCCCTGCTGGTGACCTTTATGGTATGCTGGTCGGTAAGTCGAAATTAAAGGGCCAATTACATCCGTTAGAAGCCGATTGTTTCATGAAGCAACTGCTTCATGGTGTTAAGTTCATGCATGATCATGGTATCGCTCATTGTGATTTAAAACCTGAAAATATTCTCTTTTATCCGCATGGTCTATTGAAAATATGTGACTTCGGTACAAGTTCTGTATTTCAAACCGCTTGGGAAAGGAGGGTTCATGCTCAAAAGGGTATAATTGGATCAGAGCCTTACGTAGCTCCAGAAGAGTTTGTTGATGGGGAGTATTACGATCCAAGACTGATTGACTGTTGGAGTTGTGGCGTTGTTTATATAACAATGATATTGGGGCATTATCTTTGGAAAGTAGCTTCGAGAGAAAAAGATATGTCTTATGATGAATTTTACAAGGAAATGCAGCGTAAAAACCAGTTTAGGGTATTCGAAGAATTAAAGCACGTAAACTCAGAGTTGGCCACAAATAGAAAAATCGCGTTATATCGCATCTTTCAATGGGAACCAAGAAAAAGGATTTCTGTTGGCAAACTTTTAGATATGCAGTGGATGAAAAGTACGAATTGCTGCCTAATATATGATTCCACATAAATATCTTGTATACAATATTCACGGCATGCAATTATAGAATAAGACAAGAAAAAGAATACAACTCCAATGAGTAGAACGTCAGCAGCACGTTCATGCGTTTTCAAAGTTAAAGTCATACATTAAAATTTAAGCAATATATACAGGTGGTTAATTAAATAATGACGACAAAGCTCTTTTGCTGGTTTACAGTCCCTTGATTATAACGTTAATGAATGGAAAATGGGGGTACTTTTATTCTTATATGACCCTACTTGCCAAAGAGCATATCTTATTGTATCCCTTGTCTTTCAGTGTTCTATCTACACAACCATCATTAGCCATAATTCTTGTCCCCAGAGGTTCACCGGTATTTTTATTAATCAAAACGCAAGCAGTATCTCCGAATGCAACGGTGGAGCCATCCTTTCTGCACATGTTACGCTGTTTAGACCTTACGACAATTGCGTGACAAATATCACCTTTTTTGACACGGTTGGTGTTGGCTGTTCCCGTAATGTTTTGAGTCAAGGGCTTTGCTTTCTGTATAACACAGACTATTCTGTCTCCAACCATTGCAGGACTCTTGGGGGACCCTTTCCTTATTACTTTAATACATTCTGCTAATTGTGCACCTGAATTGTCGATTACCTTGATGACAGATTTTAGAAATATCATGTTGTGATGTTAGAAAATATGGCTTATCCAGATCTCAAAGGGTTGACGAAACACCGTTCTACAAATCCGCTATGCCAATATCCACGCTTCACAATTTATCCGAACTCTTCTATAGGTCCCTTTTCTTCCATCCGTCATTTAGCAACATGATTTAAGGCTGTTCAAAAAAATATTCTGAGTTTTCGCACGTTGCACGAGTCGCAATGAATAGCGCCAAATAAGTGATAGAGGCATCAAATATGCGATAAAAATACTTATTTACATATTTCGTAATAGTAATTATGAAGTTCGTTATAATTTATAAAATGGGAGAAAAAAAAGTAAGCACAATGTATGTATTTTTTCAATGCAATCAATATCATTAATCATAAGTCATGAGCCATTATTATCGTGAATGGCCTCGCTTAAGTTCATTTCGTTTTGAAGGACTTCTTCAATCCTTTTCAATTTCCACCTCTTATCCAAGTCAATCGTCAAACATCCAATGACTGTGTCATACAAGCCTTGACCAATCGTTCCTTCATTTTTTTTCCTGTCAAATTTACAGACCTGAGCTAAAGAAAATCGGTCAAATTCGCCTACTTTAATCAGAGAGCGTAACCTAGGTTCGAACTCATGATTAAAGGGTAATTTTCCTACTAACATTGTATATAGCATTACTCCCAAGGCCCAAATATCGGATGCTGGTCCTAAAGGAGAAACAATACATGGAAAATCAGTCGATGAACCAGACGGTGAACTTGTAGTTACACCGGAATTCGTGACTGCGGATGCCTTTGTAGAGGATGACAGAGAAGATAAATTAGAGGAAGATGATGATGCTGCGCTAATTTCCGATTGAGAGGAGTCTGGTGAATCATAAATATGCATTTCAACTGATTTTGAACGTCTTGCATCTGAGTATCTTAGAAGTTCTGGCGAAGCGTAAGGCAGAGATCCGATATATTTAGAAGGTTCGGGTTCCAGGTTTGAAAAATCGGTTGTCTTGTGCCTCCCATGAAAGGGACTCCTATGCTGTGGTTGAGGTTGAGAGGCTGGCTTGTGAAATAGATTAGAAGAAGAAGAAGAGGATGGTTGATTGAGATGCTTTAATGAATGTGAACTGGAGCTAACCATTCCTTTCGGTGTAAACGGTTGATGCTTTCGATTTTCAAATTGGTATTTTAAGTTTTCACTAGCGTCAAAATCATTAGTTCGGTCGTCAGGTAAAAAATTGGTTGTGGGATACTTTATCAAATTAGTTTGTTCAATACTTTTTCTCTTTCTATGGCTGTTGCCACTACTCAAGTTTTCATCAAAAGTATCGTTACGATAAACATGCTTCTCATCGAAGTGGCAACTCATTCCAAAATCGCATAGGAAAACCTTCCAATCCGATTTTTTACCTTCTTTTTGTAACAGACAGTTTTCTAATTTGATGTCACCATGAACAATCCTTTTGGAATGCATGTACTTTAATGCAGATAATAGTTGTAAGCTTAAAAAAATGGTCAATCTGCATCTCTCTGCAAATGGTATCTTCGAACGTTTGAATTCGTCCCAAGATATTACCAAGTCGTATAAGGTACCATCGTTAATTCTTTCCGTTAAACAATACATTGCATAGTTGTCATCAAGCTTCCAATCTAAAAGGGGGAGTATTCTGTTATGCTTCAAAGTCCTCCATATGGCTACTTCTCTCAGCACATGTTTCTTGATATTTTGGTGTCCTTTGAACTTCACAATTTTTATCACTCTACCAACACCAGTTTCAATATCAAAGCATTCCCGTATGATCCCCCATGCGCCGAAACCTATGATTTTACCCAACCGATGACCTAGTATTTCCATACCCTTATCGTCTGGTCTCGCACTGCCACCTGCGCTTCCACTCAATGGGTTCGAATTCATTTTAGCTATTGACGTCATCGAAGGTGAAAAAGAACTTAAAAATTGGGATGCAATGGAACCGTGCCTAGATCTTTGAAGTGGACGCGTATTTACGTAGATGTCATTGCTATTATTGGGCGTGTTCCTACTATTGATGTTATCATCATTAGCCGTGGCCTGCGAAACTGAAGCATTATTGGCAAACCCAGCGAGAGAAAAGTTACTTCTAGAAGATGTTAACATAAACTTCTTAACTAGGGACATCATGGCCTTGTAGTCATGAGATGGTGCATGCTCGATAATCACCTTTTTCCTTTGAGTATACGGCAAGTTCAAAAAATTTCTGGGAAGCTTCTGAATCAAATCCATCATATCGTTGGGGCTTATTTGTAGCTCTGATAAGGTCGATAATGTAGTAGTCGGAAGAAAATTTAGTGACGAAGCATTTGAATCGAACGACGCAGGAACTGCAGAACTTTGAGTTGGAAGTGAATACTTTAACTTCGCAAAAGAGAATTTATTATTCTGTGTTATGCTATTGTTGTTGCTACTAGTTGTATATGAGGATCGCCTTTCCGCCTCTAAGTTGGACAGGGGTGTGAATATTTGCTGGCTGTTTCTGGGCAGAGGGATGGGTTTGACCTTAGAATGCAAATTTCTTGATAAAATAGAATCTTCTGGACTTAACGAATCACTGTTCTCTTGCGAAAAACTATCTCTTCGAAGTTTGTTTTGAGTCAATATTGCATCCGGTGAGCTCCAAAGTTCGTAGTTTCCCTTTCCACTGTCTTTGATTTGTACCTGCGGAGTGGCACTGCTTCTGAACTCATACAAATCCTCGGTGGACTTTTGCCACTCATTCACTAGCTTTGTAAAGTCTAAATCTGGAACGTACTCTGCCCCTATAGTGTATAAAGATTGATTGCCACACGGATCGCCCAGCTCTAGATCGTCGGTTCCGCCTTCAGGGTTTACTTGACTACTTGCGACATCGTCCGGCTGCGATCTTGTCTGCAGTTGTACTAAAGTAGATCGTGATGGGTGCTCATGTTCCATTTTGTAAATCTTCTTAGGCCTGAAATAGATTGTATCACTGCTATTGGCCCTGTTAAAAGCTGGTTCGTTAGCAGGTATATCAATTCCCATTAAGCCTCGTAGATCTCTTCCATAGCTGCGATTCGATGCTGGAGAGTCTGATATCGGCGACGCTGTACCAGAGGAATGTTGTGATGAACGTGATGATGACATCGGACTCCCATTTTGTCGAAGCTGTCGCTGCGACGTAAACATTCGTTCTTTTGGACCGTTTTGCTGAAAAGATTTCTTCGTTAGAGTAATAACAGCGCTTGCTGATTGCGTATCTTCTTACTTGCGTCCCCGATGACCCAAAGGGAACATAAGACCCTCCGTCCCCCATTGACTGTTGTTATTGAATTCAATTATCTAATCTGTTTCCCCCCACTCACAGGAAGAGCGCAACGCCATACACAAAGTTCCGGGACCTTTTCATTCCGGCCATTAATATTAGCGCCGGCGCTAGGGTTTTTGGGCAAAAATATAAGGTCTTTTCCTTTATTTTCCCGTCATCTTGGCAGGGTTACAAAAACCTTTTAGGGCTTCGTTGGATTTAATTCTATTTTATACTAGTGTACAAAGAGATGATAGATAGTTGTATATACTTTACGTTCTGGATATATACAGTGTTCTTGCCGACATAACGGCTTAGAATCTTCTGGCACGTCTACTCTTTCCTGGTCTATTGGTCTTCCCCTTCATTTTTCTGGAAGAAAAGCCGCTGACATCAGCAGAAGAGGTAGCATCATTCTTCCTCTTGAATCTCTTCATGCCTCCTTGGCCATACTTAGCGTTTTTTGCGGCTCTCTTTCCGTTAGGCCTGCCTCTATCGAACCTTTTTCCTTCAACTTCTTCCTCTACACCGACGTTGAACTCGGAGTGATCGATCTCGTTGTGCTTTCTTTTGTTCTTCAAAGATTTGATCTTTTCCAGTGTTTCTCTCTTCTCCAATTGACGTTTCTGTAAGGTAGCGTTTTGGACTTGCTTACCAAATTTCTTCAATTGCCTTTGTCTTCTAGCTTCTTCACGTGCCTTCTTGTCACTGGCTTCTTCAATCAACTTACCCTTAATCTTGTCCATATGTTCATCACTTTTCACCATTTCAGCAAAATAATCCAATGGTCTTTTGAAGGGTACTTTTAGTCGTTTCAATTCGTCACGTGCTACTAAAACAGCGTCCAGTGATTGCTTGTAAAATGCTAATTCCCTTTCAGTATCATCGTATATGTCCTTAATATGTTCATCCGTATTAGTTTCTGATGTAACGCTTTGGTGCTCTTGGAATGAATGTTTTTTCCATGGCAATTGTACCCTTTCTAAGGCATGTTTCATCGCTTTTGTGTTGTTGACGGTTAGTTTATGATGTGGAACGACATCTGCATCAGAATCAAATTCCACGTCTGACAATGGAACGTCTTGTTCTTCTTCTTGCTCTTCCTTTTCCTCGCTTTCTTCTTTAGCAACGACATCCTCATCCTCTTCGGAATCATTTTCAGACTCAGAATCATCTTCAGACTCAGAGTCACTTTTGGCCAATTTCTCAAGATCCAGTCTTCCTTCTTCTTCTTCTTCTTCTTCTTCTTCCTCTCTATCGTCGCCAGATTCATCTTCATCGCCAGACATATGCTTTTGAGCTTCGGTAGCGTCCTGTTCTTGCATTTTTTTCAATTCTTTTTTCAACTTTCTTTTCTCTTTTTTAGAAAGGGCTTGGCTTTGATATTCTTCAGTATCTGCAGCAACTTCCTTCTTAACATCGGCCTTCTTTTCTTTCTTCTCAAGCTTTTTCAAATTAGAAGCTGTAACGATAGTTGGTTCTTCTTTCTTCAATTCTTGGGATTTCTTTTTCTTTAGGTCATTCTCAAGCTTTTCAGCTTTTTCAATTTCCTTCTGATGCGAAAGCAACTCCTTCAACTTGAAACCTTTAGCCATTCTCTATATACCGTTGTTCAACTAACTGTGCTTTGTTACCGTTTAACTTTTTAACAGCGTAAAATTCTATAAAGCTCATCTCATCTGTATTTAGGCAGAAATAAAAATTTTTCAGTCCCGATGAGTAGTTATATCACTAAATACGAAGTCATATGTAAATTCTGCTGAATAAAAATATTGTGGACATATTGCTTAACTCTTATGCGCCAAGATTTTCACGGTACTAAGCCATTTTCTCTTAATTGAGCGTATAATTCAGCGCTTATATACTTTTCTAGCGTAGGACCATCATTTGACATAAATCCTCCTGTAGAAATACCCTTCCGCCTTCTTGTTTTCATCACGAAATCACGACTTAAACTGTTGATAGGTGCGGGTTTCAATTTTGGAATAAACGCATCTTTATCCAAAACATCACCAGGAACCTTCCTCCATATCTTGTGCCAAAAGTACAGTTGACACATACCAAGACCATTCGTAGATAATCTCAAATCTGTCTCGAATCCTGCAGATTCAATAACCGGAACTTGTCCACGAACCTCCAACAATGGCGTCCCTGCCACTTTTATTGTTTTGTATATCCTGCTTCCACGTCTCTTCTTCATAAGTTCTTCTACTATTGGCAGCAAGGGGGCGTGGACCGTGATGTCAACTTCATAGATGGGTTCCAATAAAATTGGGATTGCTGTCAGTAAGCCAACATAACAGGCTTTTTTCATTAGCGGAATAATTTGACTTTTCATAACGTCAATGTTTACGTCGGAAGGTACTGAGATCGATAACAATTTATACTGTACACCATAAATTGGTTCTTCTGCCAAAGGCCCCTCTTTTACAGTCCAGTAAAATCCTTGTATTATTTGTTCCTTATATTTGGATAATAATTCAGGACTGATTTCATCTGGCAAAGTGTCATTAATCAACACGTTGCCATTATAAAAAGACCAAACGTTTCTTGATGCCAACGAATCCCACCCATACTCGGTTCTCAATATTTTGGATAGTTTCCTTGGGTTGCCCATTATTCCGTCAATATCCAAGCAGTTTTGACCCTTTCCCAATGTGTTCTTGCTCAAATCCTGAATCATTTTAGAGTCCATTGGTTCAGCGGCTACACTAATCGACAGACCTGGTAAATTTTCCTCACCAAGGCGAGATATCGAATTACTTACAGGTATTGAAGCGAACGATTCATTTGAGCAACTTTCAGAAAAAACAGTTAAAGGATCAGATATTTTAATTTCTATCTTTGCATAACTCGCTCTTAGATCATACAACAAACAGTCCATATACAGTTCTCCATTTCCTAGTATTACATGTTCTCCAGATTCCTCAACTTTAATAATAACGCCTGGGTAGTATTTCGAAATTTTGTTCAGGGCATCCAATAACTTGGGTAATTCCCTTGGCAGTAAAGGTTGAAGAACAATTTTGAAAACTGCCTCGGTAATATAATCTAAAGGTTTGAAAAATTTTAGCTGTTTCATGTCCTCCTTACTCTTTACAGAGTACAACGTCGCGGATTTAATATATGCACTTGAAATACCTTTTATTAATACTATCTGTCCTTTGTGTGCTTCATGAACCGGATAGACATATCTGCCACCTAATAAGCCAATTTCTTCGACCTCACATGAAGGCGTTTCGTCGTCTTCATCTTCATCTTCGTTGGAGGTTTCCGTCTTCGAGATATCATGCAACTGTCTTTTTTGGCGAGATTCAGATTGCGATGTATCGAGTATACGTACTGTGTCCCCTCTCTTCAAAAGTCCAGAGTATATCCGTACAAGGGACCACTCTGCTCCACCGTAATCCACGGTTTTCAGTACATGAGCCCAAAGAGTGCCTTCTGGTGTAGATTTTCCTGGACTTGAAAGATGAGCTGTCTTATCGTCGAATAATTTAAATGGCTGATAACATCTGGTTATCGCATCTACAAGACCGGTTTGTTGCCTAAATATTAACTGTAGAACGTGTTTTAAAAAAGGTTGCGGATCGTACTGGAGGGCCTCTTGACTTAAATTAACTCTAAAGTTAGACCTTAACAAATTCTTTAATTTATCTTTCTCCATAGATAAAGCGTAGGAAAATATTTTATAAAGCGGGATGAGGATAAATTCAACGAAAGTCGGGTACTTCTCCACATTCTCAAATGGTTTTGTCCTGAAATTACCTTTATGATAATATACGCTACCCCATAGCCTTGTGGTAAAGTCGTCTATCTTAGAAGAAGGTATGGAGTGGGCGTAATAATAAGAAACAAATTCCTTGATAGTGAATGTGAAGCCCAGCTTTGTAGACGCAAATATTATGTTATTGTCTATTGGTGAAAACACGTTTCCCTTGGTAAAGGAATTGATATTTGCAATTATATGATTTAACTTCAAGTATGCGTCCATTGGTGGCAACTTTAAATCTAGAATCAATCTGTCGAGTTTATTTATAACAAAACACATGGCTACATTATTTTTAATACTTTGTTTTATCAATTGCTCTACCACAAATGTAACACCTTCTACAACATCTATCACGATTAAAACCAAATCACTTGCTGCAAGTGCGACTGCCGTTTCATCCATAAAATTAACATGCCCTGGTGCATCCAAAAAGTTTATCATTCTAGACTTGGATTCTAGATCGGTGCAGAGTAGAGTGGAACCATTAAGTTTAATGGAAAGACCCCGGTCAATCTCTTGTTTCAAATTATCCAGGTATCTTAGCGGTTTCCATCCAAGTTCTACATTCTTAGACATATCTGGTATGCGTTTGTGTGAGTCGATTACTAGGAGATCCATCAAAGAGGTCTTACCTGAATGAAGAGGTCCAATGACACCAACATTTATTATCCTCTCCGGAATGTTAGCCATTGATAACATATAGTCTCGATTATATCTAGTCTTCGGAATGTTTTTTTTTAATTGTGTAAAAATTGTATGCTCTTGCAACTTTGTTCGTTCTGTAACCGGCTCTACCAGTGGAATCTGTGGTGACTGTGTGTTCTTAGTTTCCATTAATACTTCCACTTCCTTACCATAAGGGTGCTCTAAGGAAATTCCAAGTTCCTTTTTACTTCCTAACGAGGTAAGTTGTCTGCTCTCAATCTCATTGTTGTTGCCGCTCCCCTCAAACGTATTGGTTTGATATTGTTCTTGCTCATCCAGCACACTTTCTTCTTCATCCGAGTCAAAAGGATCAACTCCGATCAAATTTCCAAACTCATCGAATAAATCGTCACCTTCCATTTTGCTATGTTAGGAGCTATTGTGTATCGCTTCTGTAAAAGCAGCTAGCAATCGTCAGCCGTTGGCAAGTAATGCCCCAAAGCCTTGTTTTCTGCCACTTTTGAAATTTTTCAGGCCTTTCCGGCATTAAAATTTCCGCAATGAGGCTTTAACAATCATTAATCATCCCATAAGGATAAGCCAAAAGAACAGATCATCAATTTGACGAAGAACATACCAGTCCGTGTATTTGTTTGCCATTGTACAATAAAATAAATAAAAATAAGTCAAATAAATGAAAAATGCCAGAGTATACGCTACTGGCTGATAATATAAGGGAGAATATTGTTCATTTCGATCCGAATGGTTTGTTTGATAACTTGCACACCATTGTTCATGAAGATGACAGTCAAGAGAACGAGGAGGCCGAGCATTTCAATTATGATCAGGTGTTGGATAAATCGTTATTGTCAAGAGGTTCTATTGTCGGTCTCGGTTTAGGACTAATGAGTCCCGTTTTAGGAATGTGCACTAGTATGGCCATTGGGCTAATTAATGGTGGTCCGTTAACTATAATGCTAGGTTTTTTAATCAGTGGAGTGTGTATATGGTTTTCGTCGCTTTCTCTTGGTGAGATTGTTTCAAAATTTCCGATGGAACTGCATGTTGGGAGTGCCATGTTGGCCCCGGAGAAATTGAAATTAGTATGTTCGTGGTACACTGGCTGGTTAATGCTCATAGGGAATTGGACTATGAGTACCAGTATTACTTTTGCAGGCGCTCAACTTACCATTTCTTTGATTCTGATGACGAACTCCAACCTAATATCCGAGGCACACTTGATTTTTTACACAGTCATTGTATTTTACTTAGTTGTGACTGTTGTAGGCCTCGTGAATTTGAAATTTGCAAGATTTATTGAAACAATAAACAAAGTCTGTGTTTATTGGATCATATATGCCATTATATTTATTGATATTCTTCTACTAGTATTCCACAAAGGTAAATTTCGATCTTTGAAGTACGCGCTATTTCACTTTGATAATAATCTATCAGGGTATAAAAGCGCATTTCTTTCCTTCATCATTGGATTCCAACAGTCTAATTTCACGTTACAAGGTTTCAGTATGTTACCTGCTTTAGCTGACGAAGTCAAAGTTCCTGAGAAGGATATTCCACGTGGTATGTCGAATGCGGTATTGTTATCCGCGTTCTCTGGAGTCATTTTTCTTATACCAATAATGTTAATCCTGCCAGATAATGATTTGCTTTTTACCAATCATAAGGTTCTGCCAATAGTGAACATTTTTACAAAATCGACTGATTCGGTGGTCTTGTCTTTTTTTTTAGTGCTCCTAATTTTAGGAAACTTACTGTTTTCCGGAATTGGCTCGATTACTACATCTTCTCGTGCGGTATATAGTTTTAGTCGTGACCAGGCTATACCATACTACGATAAATGGACCTACGTCGAACCGGATTCTCAGTCAAAAGTCCCCAAGAATTCTGTTGTATTGAGTATGATAATATCATACTTTTTAGGACTGCTGGCTTTGATTTCAACGGCCGCATTTAATGCTTTTATAGGCGCTGCAGTGCTCTGTCTTTGTTCTGCGACTTTCATTCCGTTAGTCTTGGTGCTGTTTACGAGAAGAAGAGCTATCCGAAGCGCGCCAGTAAAAATCAGGTATAAGTTTGGTTGGTTCATCAACATTGTTTCTATTGTGTGGCTCTTGTTATCTATGGTTTCTGTTTGCCTACCAACGCAAGTGCCTGTAACTTTCAAAACAATGAATTACGCTTTAATGGTGTACGTATTCTGCATTTTAGTTATCACTGGTCTTTATTTCAAATGGGGGAAGTATAATTTTAGATTACCCTTGGCAGATGACATCAAGGCTCCAATTCCCAGTGATGCGGAAGAAACTGTTTTTGAACTAGAGGATAGCAATGTTGAACATACTCTAAACTCGGGGACCACAGTGAAAGAGTCTGTAGAAAATAATTCTGAAGAAGGTTTCATCAAGGTGCATCCTAAAAGTAGTACAGAAAATCCCTTTGAGGAAAATGAGGAAAACGTGATAACCGATTATGGTGATGAGCACCATACAGCAGAACAAGAATTTGATCTTGCCGATGATCGTAGATATGATATATGATATATGATCGTGATTATACACCGTTATTTAATGGGAAAAGACTTATATAGAAAGAATATACGTAGTTTTAATTTATCAAGTGAAAAGGGCACTCGCTAGAATTAGCAAAACGCCAGTGCAGCACCATTTCAAGCAAGTTGTGCCTGAGCTATGGGACTGTTTCATTTCTTCATCACCTTCTCCTTGATGATGATGATGTCCATCGCTAAATCCGATACCAGTTTGGAACATTTGTAAACCAATTACTAATAGGAACCCTGCAGTAACGCTCAGTAAAAAATCCATGTTGGGCTCGTGATCCCTTGGAGTACTACCTTTAAAGATGAAATAACCTATCAATGCACCTAATGGTTGAGATCCACCACCGAGAACGGCAGTAATCAAAATGGCAACCCATTTAGATTCGAAAACAGTGTAGAATGGTAACGTCATTGCAAATCCTTCGACAAAATTATGGATCGTCAAACTTAAAAAAATGGAAAATCCCAAGGACTTTGACGAATCTGACCTGTTAGTGTAAAAAATAATAAACCCTTCGGGAAATTTGTGTAATGCAAGGACTAGACAAGTTTGCATACCAATAGACAGTAATTTGGAAAAAGGGGTCTCTAAGTGATGATGGTGGGGGTATAATGAACCATTTTCGGGATGGTATTGTGTGTCTGCCAATGCGGCCGGATTCTCAGTTACATCATTTCCCAAAGGTGACGAAAAAGAGTGCGACAACTGGTTGGAACCATAATTTTCGGGCGATTCAGAGGAATGATGATGGCGGCTCGAAAGAAAATTCTTACGGTACAACGATAGGTTTTCAAGATCGTAACCGATATTATTTTCCACGCATACAAGGCCACGATGATCCTTGTCATCGGATTGTCCATTATCTTCTGATCCCTCGCATCCATGTGGCACGTTTCTTTCACTTTGAGAAGACTTTATCACTGGTGGAACACATGCAATATATTCTGGCTGCTCTGATTGCAAGAGCGGAGTGCACTTGTTTAGGTCACAACACTCGCCTTCTGATTTACTTCTGGTTAGTAAGTCAATTAGGGACATTTTCTTTTTCATTTGGGGCCTATCGCTATCCTTTGTAATCAACGGGTCATTTTCAGAAACACTGGAAGAAGATGTTGCATAATCATGCTCAGAGGGAGCGTTTTCTAAATCATGATCGTTGCTAAAATTCGAATGCGAATCCGTATGTGAGTGTGAGTGCGAATGCGAATGTGATTTGGAGTGTATATGTGAACCTGTAGCATGATCACCGCTATCAGCACAGTGTACCAACGATTCGCTGGCGAAAGCGTGGACTAGGTAGTTTAAGAAAAAACTGAGGCAAATACCCAAAAGCAATCCAGGAAAAACCTTGAACCGGTTTGATTTTTCGATCCGAGGCAATAGCATGTATAGTGAAGTAGTGATCATAGATCCGGCACTTAGAGAAAGACCATAGTTGACCAACTTAGATTGGCTATTGCGCTTGCTATCGAAGGCAACCGATAACAACGGCACACACAGGGCCCCAAGTATGCACAGCACCGACGATATAAGAGAAAACAACAACCACCTGGGAATTTTTTCCATTTTCTTGCGTTTCTTCACTGTGATGCTTGTGAGGATATTAGGATATATCAACGTGCAACTCTGAAATGTCAAAACGGTCGTGTATAAATAAATGATATACCAGTAGGTGAAATCATCTCATTTGTCTTTCTAAAAAAGTCCATTACCCTTAAGGTTGTTGTCACAACCCACGGAGCAGTTTTAGAGGTGCAAAATTGAAAGAATGGCCACATTTTGAGCAATTCATCGACAACGAGAGCTTATTATTAACTTGGGTTGTGGGCAATTGGGTGTACTATGAAGCAGCCAATACCTGTTTTACAACATTATTCTCAGTTTCAGCTTAGAGATGTGTCAAATCGAAGGCTAGTGTGGTGCACGGAGTTTATGGCACATTGGTAAGTAATCATTGCAACTTTTTTTTATTTGAGGAATATAGTAAGAGAGAAGCTTTAGTGATGGTCAAAGAAGAGAGGAATACAAGTGAGTTGTATCTAGGATTTTTTATTACGTGAGTGTTGTTTTACTTTAGTCGGTAGGAATCATTGTTATTTTTGTCTGTTTGTTTGTCTCTATTTTTGGGTACACGTGCGTGTTTCTTCTAGTGGATGGTTTGAACGAAGCAGGTTCTCAGGATTGATTGATTGATCTGCTTTAGTGTGTAACGTTCTGCGACTAGCTTTCGTTGCTACCGATATATAAAGAAAAAAAGGAGAGCGTGTGTTTGGAGCGTCTTAAACCCCATTGGTGAGAGCCTCCAGTACCATTTGCCTGTTAAAACTGTCTTGTGTGTGGCCTCGTAGAGAAGGTGAAGAGGGAGAGTTTATATGTTGGGTAATTTACTGAGAAATAAGACGAGTTCGTCTGGTTTTGAGAAGAGCTCAGAGCATTCCGATTTTTCCTCCGTAGTTCCCAATGTCCCTGTATACTGCAAAGCGGCAAGCACAGGAACTACTAAGACCGCTGCTGGAGCTCTTTTAGATACTGCAGTCAATGTGGAAAAGCCTTCGGAAATGCTATCAACGACTTCTCCGCCCATTTTAGATCATATATCGGATGACTTAAAACTGAAGCTTTTCGGCTCGAGGGATATTCCTTATAGTCGTCCTATCGATACGCTACAAAACAACGGAGGTCTTGGTACTGATAAAATCACGTCTATTAACGAAAAAACGTATGCATTCAGGATTTTGATCATTGAGGAAGCGGGTCAAATGGCGTGTAGGAACAACTACCGTGATATCTTCGATTACACTACGTCAAAGATTTCAAATTCGATGGAGCAGATACGGCCGAGTGAATTGAAGGAATATATATTTGGTTCTCCCGTAAGATCTTCCGATTTGACGCAGTGCGACAAGATAAGGACGATTCCTAACTCGGATTTGGTACTCATAACTAGAATTTTCTATTACACACACCAATACAACCGCATCGCAATTAGCTTATGCATACCGAGGATATTGTTGCCCGTAGTTGCAGAGTCGTGGTCTTCCATTTCATCATGGTTGACCCAGACTCAAAAAATGCTCATTGGTTTCTTGACTAAAAACCGTATTATGCAAGAAAATACTGGCAATTACAGCAATAATTCAGTCATAAAATTGTCAAATATCGACATCAGGACGCATTATCCCAAGGAAATTGAAATAATGGTGCAAACTTTACAAAAAAGAGTCATACCAGGTTTACGTTCTATGTCTGAGATTCCTAGGCTTTTCCTTTACCCTGAGACATTTAAAGAATTCGTTCACGTTTGGTTCAAAAGTATATTTAATTGGATTGAAATCAAAGATGGACCGAAACTAGGCTTCCTTCCTCTCCTAATGGCAATGATTATATCTGATTACAGGCACACTATAAGAGAACTAAAGACATCCAAGATCGTAATCCTGTCAGGAAACATGGTAGTTGCTAACAAGTTACTGTTCATCTTATCGGCTTTATTGGAGCCAAAGTACAAGGGACAAATAACGATACGGCGGGAAAACATAAGATCGGATTCGTCCGCTGTATCAAGAAATAAGTCTAACAATAATTTTGTCGATAAGCCTGAGACGGAATTGAGCACACTGACTTCAACAGACAACCTTTTGAGTCGCACAGAAAATAATAGCAATCATAATTACAACAACAGTAATGTGAGCTCTAACAGCATTGGATCACCCAATTTCCATTCTTTGAGGAAAGGATGGCAAATACCCAATCGGAGGAACTCGAACACTTCAGTATCTGTGTCTTCTAGTGAGTCTTTAGCGGAAGTTATTCAGCCATCTTCCTTCAAAAGTGGGAGTAGTTCATTGCATTATCTATCGTCTTCTATCTCAAGCCAACCTGGTTCGTACGGTTCTTGGTTCAACAAAAGGCCAACAATTTCTCAGTTCTTTCAACCAAGCCCTTCTTTAAAACACAACGAGTCGTGGGAGAGGCTGCAAACAACTGCTGGAAATATGCAAAGGACTTCAAGTTCGTCTTCTTTGCAGCAAGCAACCTCCAGGTTATCACTAACCACTCCGCAACAATCACCGTCTATCAGCGAATATGATGAGTATCCTTGGATGGGCACACCTGGCTCTCCTAATGTTGGAGATGTGTCTCACGCACCCCCATTGGTTAAGAATATATCATATAAATTTCCACTAAAGAACGTTGAGTTGAAAAGAGATTGCCAAAGGATCTCTCAGGATGATCTTTTGGATGAGGCTTTTGAAAGAATATGTCAGCCCTCTTTGGCTGACCTTAATTCCACTTACGAAATTTTTCCAGGTAACTCTTCTTATGCGGATATTTTGACTACTGATTCTGATATTGATGATGGTTTGATGAATAAACCTCTGGAACTATTGCCGAAGTATACAATGTATTTAACCCATTTTAACAATTTTTTCCAGTTGCAAGCATGTCCTGCTGGTCAAGAATCAGAGAGCAGAATAACAAATTCTATGAAGATCGACCTGTTAAAGGCGGATTACACAAGAAGTCTATTAGTATCGTTACGTTCAAGGGACATTAGGGACGTCGCATTGAAAAGAGAGTTTACTGGCAATAACAACAATAACAGCAACCAGAATATCTATGATGAGAATTTTGTCGGAAAAAGGAAGTACGTGTTGAAACAGAAGACCAGAAAAATTTTTTCCTGTGGCAAGATTGGCAAGCTAAGTACTAGTTTGGAAAGCTGCGTTAATTTTGTTGAAAATAGTATAAAGAGTGCAATGATGTTATATGATGATAATGGAATAGATAGTGAGCTTCGTGATTCAGAAGCTTTACGGATTTTTTCATCTCTTGTTCATTATTGTAATGCAGGTTAACGTTTTCTCCTTCTTTACATGTTTAATATATTCCAAGTTACCTAAGAGGTGTACGATATTTTTTTCTTTTATATATATGATTTTCTATTCATTTTTTAGTTTTTTTTGATACATAAGCGAATCGCACATTGCGCAACTTCAATTTGTTGATTCGCCAAAGTATTCTTACCATAAAACAACCATTCGTTGCTTTACCCTTTCGTAGTCATTTACCGTGATAACCATAATCAGAAACTTATTATTTCAGCCTAGTAGACCGGCCAAGCAGGCCTTGTAATGTTTCTCTTGATTGCTTGAATCTTTTAAGCAGCCAAATCTTTCCAAAAAAATGCAATTATCAGAACAAAACTATTTAAGGTGACTTCTCCGTATTTACACCACCAGAAGCGTTCTGGCTCCCCTTTTCTCTAAACGTTAAACATTTTACAATTGAAATGTTACCAATCCTATATTATTGTACCACATTGCCAGATTTATGAACTCTGGGTATGGGTGCTAATTTTCGTTAGAAGCGCTGGTACAATTTTCTCTGTCATTGTGACACTAATTAGGAAACTTCTCGACCATCAATGTGTAAATGAAGGAATAATGGCGGAAACTTTGAAACTTTGTCAATAATTGCATCATTGGATGCGTTTCATTTGGCCGTTATCACGGAGAGGCAGAGTTCTCTCCACAATTTGGGCAGAAGTCTTTTGAAAAGACATATATATATATATATATATATATATATATGTATATGAGTGGATGCTTAAGGTAAGAATAATTTCTGAATTCCCAAGTATTCATTTTGTGCAGTATTCACATATTCTATTTTATTGCTTTTTAACTTTAGAGGCAATTAAATTTGTGTAGGAAAGGCAAAATACTATCAAAATTTTCATGTCATACAAGTCAGCAATAATAGGGCTTTGTTTGCTAGCTGTGATACTATTAGCTCCCCCTTTAGCATGGCATTCACATACCAAGAATATTCCAGCAATCATTTTGATAACATGGCTTCTTACAATGAATTTAACGTGTATTGTAGATGCGGCAATATGGAGTGACGACGATTTCCTCACGAGATGGGATGGTAAAGGTTGGTGTGATATTGTCATCAAGTTGCAAGTTGGTGCGAATATTGGCATATCATGTGCCGTTACCAACATCATTTACAACTTGCATACAATTTTGAAGGCAGATAGTGTTTTACCGGATCTTTCATCATGGACGAAAATCGTCAAGGACCTTGTGATTAGCTTGTTCACACCTGTCATGGTCATGGGATTTTCATATCTGTTACAAGTATTTAGATATGGTATCGCTCGCTACAACGGTTGCCAAAACTTATTGTCTCCGACATGGATTACCACTGTTTTGTATACCATGTGGATGCTTATATGGTCATTTGTGGGCGCTGTTTATGCCACCTTAGTACTGTTCGTGTTTTATAAAAAACGCAAGGACGTTAGGGATATTTTACACTGTACCAATTCAGGTTTAAACCTGACAAGGTTCGCAAGGCTGTTAATATTCTGTTTCATTATTATTTTAGTCATGTTCCCTTTTTCTGTTTACACCTTTGTTCAAGATTTACAGCAGGTAGAAGGACACTATACTTTTAAAAATACCCATTCCAGCACTATCTGGAATACCATTATTAAATTTGACCCTGGCAGACCAATTTATAATATATGGCTTTATGTTTTGATGTCTTACCTAGTATTTCTAATCTTTGGCTTAGGTTCTGATGCTTTGCATATGTACTCTAAATTCCTGCGTTCCATCAAACTAGGATTTGTACTTGACATGTGGAAAAGATTCATTGATAAGAATAAGGAAAAACGAGTAGGCATATTGCTAAACAAGCTGTCCTCACGCAAAGAGAGCCGTAACCCATTTTCTACAGACTCTGAGAACTATATCTCCACGTGTACAGAAAACTATTCTCCCTGTGTAGGTACACCAATATCACAAGCGCATTTCTATGTCGACTATAGGATTCCAGATGATCCTAGAAAATCTCAAAATAAAAGCAAAAAATATTTGTTTGCTGATAAAGAAACAGATGATATTCTTGATGAAATAGACCTAAAAGAAAGTAGGCACATCCCTTACGTCACGCAAGGACAGAGCTTTGACGACGAAATATCACTTGGAGGATTCTCAAAAGTTACTCTCGATTATTCAGAAAAGCTTCATAATTCTGCAAGCTCCAATTTTGAAGGGGAAAGTCTTTGCTACTCTCCAGCTTCAAAAGAAGAGAATTCAAGCTCAAACGAACATAGTTCAGAAAATACTGCAGGCCCTTAACACAAGAGTGTCGCATTATATTTACTGGACTAGGAGTATTTTATTTTTACAGGACTAGGATTGAAATACTGCATTTTAGTGAATTGTGGCTCAAATAATGTAACTATGAGCTCATCAGCTAATATGTGGCTTAGCGTTAAAAATGACGAATTGTGTGTAAACTTTACTTTAATATTTACTGCTTTTTTGCTACTTTGGTTTCTATTTTTTCTATAGAAAAGCAATAACGTCTGTATTATATATAAATATAAGGAGAAATTGATACAAGTTCCACACAAGAAAAATTTTTTAAGCTCGAAACAAAAGTAAGCTTTTGCTCCAAAAGTCGATTAGCAGAACAGTCTTTAATAAACGAGAGAATTGGCACGATCACTTAATTGGCCATTTTTTTAGGAGCATACCAAAATTCAGGCCAGGAAAACATGAAAGAGCATCATATCTCCGCTCATAATCAAAGAATATTTAGGTATCGACAATTTCAGTTCGCTCTATCACTATTCTGCACACCAAGTTGTAGTGGTTACTTGTGTCATTCAAGAAAACCATTACTGTCATAGAGAATGTTACGTAACAAATGATATTATCTTGGGGCTCATGAAAATGCCAGAATAATATGTTTAAGAGTTTTGAATGAACACAGTACAATAAATTGTGCGTAATTGCTTCATTTCTTCACTCTGTTATATTAGCTCGTCAAAAATAATTTGACAATGGATACGTCAGTATATTCTCATGCATTGGATATTTGGGCCAAGGCAGATTTAACGAATCTTCAAAGAGAATTGGATGCTGATGTTATAGAGATTAAGGATAAAGAAACCCTGTCCTTGAATTCAAGAAAGTCATTAGCCACTGAGACTAAAAAATTTAAAAAACTCGAACCTGAGGAAAAATTGAACAATGTGAATAAAATAATTAAGCAGTACCAACGTGAAATTGATAATTTGACACAGAGATCAAAATTCTCTGAAAAGGTTCTTTTTGACGTATACGAAAAGCTTTCAGAGGCTCCTGATCCACAGCCGCTACTACAAAGTTCGTTGGAAAAATTGGGCAAAATTGATGACTCGAAGGAACTTAAGGAAAAAATAAGCTACCTAGAAGATAAGCTAGCCAAATATGCAGATTATGAGACTTTGAAATCAAGGTTACTGGACCTAGAGCAAAGCTCTGCAAAAACATTGGCAAAAAGACTGACTGCGAAAACTCAAGAAATCAATTCTACCTGGGAGGAAAAAGGAAGAAATTGGAAAGAGAGAGAAGCAGATCTATTGAAACAATTAACAAATGTACAGGAGCAAAACAAGGCACTAGAGGCCAAAATATCTAAAAATATAGATATAGAAGGTAATGGAAACGAAGATGGTGACCAAGAAAACAATCAAAAAGAAGTATCTACAAGGATTGCTGAATATAATCTAGTAACCCAGGAGTTGGAAACTACGCAGGCTAGAATATATCAGTTAGAGAAAAGAAATGAGGAACTAAGTGGTGCTCTTGCAAAGGCAACTAGTGAAGCAGAAAAAGAAACTGAATTACATGCAAAGGAACTAAAACTTAACCAGCTGGAAAGCGAAAATGCATTGTTGAGTGCATCCTATGAGCAGGAACGGAAATCAACATCACATGCAATAAATGAGTTAAAAGAACAATTAAATAGCATTGTGGCGGAATCGGAATCTTACAAGTCGGAGCTAGAAACTGTTAGAAGAAAACTAAACAATTATTCTGATTACAATAAGATAAAAGAAGAACTTTCTGCATTGAAAAAAATTGAGTTTGGGGTAAACGAAGATGATTCTGATAATGACATTCGCTCTGAAGACAAGAATGATAATACTTTCGAAAGTTCCTTACTATCTGCAAATAAGAAGCTCCAGGCTACTTTGGCGGAATACCGCTCAAAAAGTACGGCTCAAGAGGAAGAACGAAACGAATTGAAAAAATCCGTGGACCAGTTGAAGCAGCAAATAGCTATTCTTAAAGAAGCAAATGAAAAATTAGAGACGGACCTAGAAAAAGTAGAAAACGTCAGTCCTCACTTCAACGAGACTGCAAGTATGATGTCTGGTGTAACAAGACAAATGAACAATCGTACGTCCCATAAAATGTCCCCAACGAGTTCTATTATTGGTATTCCAGAAGATGGGGAACTTTCTGGAAACCAATCAACCCTTTTGCCAATAGTTACTAAACAAAGAGACAGATTTCGTTCGAGAAATATGGATCTGGAAAAGCAACTAAGACAAGGAAACTCAGAAAAGGGTAAGCTTAAACTAGAAATTTCGAAGCTAAAAGGCGACAATACGAAGCTTTATGAACGGATTAGGTATCTGCAATCCTATAATAATAACAACGCTCCCGTTAATCAAAGTACAGGGGGTATTGACGTGGAATCCCAATACTCAAGGGTGTATGATGAATCGTTGCATCCAATGGCAAATTTTAGACAGAACGAATTAAACCATTACAAAAACAAGAAATTATCAGCTTTAGAGAAGTTATTTTCCAGTTTTGCAAAAGTCATTTTACAAAATAAAATGACAAGGATGGTATTCCTCTTTTACTGTATCGGTTTACACGGACTCGTATTCATGATGAGCATGTATGTGATTAATATTAGCGGCTACATGACACCTGAGGTTGGTATAGTACAATCGGCAAAGTCTTCTTCAAATCTCAACGGAGGACTTGGGGGAGCAGAAAAAGTAGCTGCAGGCGTTGGTTCAGTTCATGGCATAAATCGATAGATGCCTTTATTCACTAAATTCTAATAGCTCGGTATGAAGAACGCACACGTTCCGTACTAGAGAGGGAATGAGTAACGATTGACATATTGATATAGACAGTAGCATTTCTTATTATCTTATCTACGGGATTTTTTCAGTTTATGAGCATTTCTTATACCTTTGTTCATTATAAAACTATGTTCAATACTTTGAACGTAGGATTATCCGATATAATATAATAATATTAATAAAAAACTTATTTTAGAGTTATGTGATATGACGGGGAGATAAAATTACATAGATAAAAGATTAAAATTAACAGAGAATTATATTATCATTATTTTTCATCTTCTATTTAAGCAGCAATACGCTTTTGGGCGGCGATTCTACCTCTTTGTCTAGAAGTCAATCTAACGACCTTCTTTTCAGCAGCCTTGGCGACAGCTTCTTCCTTTTCAGTGACAACTAATTCAATGTGGGATGGAGAAGATTCGTACTTGTTGATTCTACCGTGAGCTCTGTAAGTTCTTCTTCTTTGCTTTGGAGCTTGGTTAACTTGGATATGAGAAACGTACAATTTAGTAGCATCCAAACCTTTAGCCTGTAATAAAAATAGTTATGTTGTTAGTAAAAAAAATTTTGATCCCGTTAAGTAATTGAAAAAGATGAAACTAGCGGAAAGAAATATCAAGTTTTCAATATTTTTTTAACAAAATCATAAACACGTAATGGTAATCCTTAGTTGCTTTTCAGCTTGACAGTTCATTCCAATCTGGTAATTGTGACTTTCTGAATAATTCATTTATCATATTCAATTTCCCTTGATCATAATGGATATTCCGCGCATTTTGAATTTCAACTCATTCTTGTTTCATCTGGTACTAAACATATAATATTCTTGACATACTTCAGCGTTGGCAGCGGCGTTTTGCAACAAACCTTGAACAAACTTAACAGACTTAGCTGGCCATCTAGCCTTGGTGACACCAAATTCCTTACCTTGAGCAGTTCTACCGATGGAAGAGTTAAATCTTCTGAAAGGAATAGCTCTTTGGTGGTCCAAAACTTGTTCCAAGTATTTTTGAGCCTTGGTCAATTCCCAACCGTTAATAGCTTGAGCAGTTTCTCTGGTGTTCTTGAAAGAAACACGCAAGTAGGAACCACGAGCAGAAGCGGATTTAGCAGGGTTAGTGGAAGTAGCACCGTATCTAGCCATTTTAATCTATTAGTAGTTCTTGAGGACTCTTTGTTTGCTCTTTCGAATATAGCACTGAAAACGTTAGTAGTTGTTTTATGCTAGCCGTTGAAGCTCTAATGTTAGAAATTTCCATTGCAGTGAGAAAGCAAATCGAGACCATCCCTGTCTGCGCCCATAGAGCTAGGCCGGTGGGCTTCATTCTCCCGGCTGGCAAAGAAGCAAAGTCCAGTAGACACGCGGGAGCGATTTTCTTCCGGCAGGTCCGCCCTTACCAAATCGGTTCCTTTTTCACGGAATTTGATTACTTTCAGCATCTTACTCGGAAGTATTTTTTCAAAAAATGGAGCCAACTAAATGTACGGATGTTGTAATGTGTTTGGATGATAATAGTCTTGAGTTCACATTAAATGAAAAGCCGCCGGAACCTAGAGCATTGCATAAATCTCTATAATTTACTATTGCAGAGCAATGAAATGAGGAAAATGGCTAACCTGTCAAAATTTCGTCGATGATTTGATAAAGGTTCTGTTTTTTCCATGATACATAAAACATAATAAATGGTTTAATTCACCCAAATTCCTATAATTTATACTCTTGCAGATTCACTGAAATCTGGCAAACATACAAAGTTTTTTGATAATCTATGTCATATTTAAGAACTAAAATATTGCGCACACTCTCTTCTGTTTACAGAGCTGCCAAAGAGTCAAATAAAACGGAAATACTCTCACCATAATGATCACGACGGATACATTCTGCGAAAATTGGAGAAACATCGATAGTAACCAATTTCTTGGACCCAGCTATGCGTTCGCCAGAAATCGGATATGTATTTGTGACCACAATTGTGTCAATGGCATCGGACTTTTCAAGTTCTTCCAAACAGTCTCCAGTGAATATACCGTGAGTAGCAACAACATAAACCTTTTTGGCACCACAATTTTGCACCAAATGTTCAGCAGCGCTAATAAATGACCCAGGTCTATCAATCATATCATCTAGAATGATGGCAGAGCGACCACGGACGTTTCCGACCAATGTAATCAGTTGTTCCCTATAGAGAACTGGGATTTCCTCTTCGTCTTCGGAGTCGACAGCATCATATGTACCGCCCAAGCCATGCGAGTCTAAGCCATCAATAGAATGCAATTCGCTGTCAGATTCTAAGATAGCGTCTTCATCATCGTCTGCCTCATCGTCACCGATAACGTGGCCGTTACGGATCCTAGCAGTTTGAATACCGTTACTTAAAATAATGTTTTCCTCCTCATTTGGATGGTCACCTTGTCTGATGATCGGTCTATTTTTCCTCAACATTGATTGCTTTCTCAACTTTAGTTGTTGCAAATCCTTGTTTTGAGAATACAGATCCTTAGAACGACGACGATCAGTATGGATCATAGCAAAGTTGATCTTCAAAGAATCCGCCAGGGCTGTAACTCTTTTAGTACCACCTGGATTCTTAGAGACAACTACTGCATCTTCATAGTCTTCAACATTTTCTCTAATCCATTTCGCTAAACTTGGGCCCCCGTATAGGTTATCGACTGGTTTGGTGAAAAACCCCTGCATTTGAGAAGCATGAAGGTCCATAGACACAACATGATCAGCGCCAGCCATGACCAACAGATTGGCCAACATCCTTGCAGTAATAGCGCCTCTGTGTCTCTTCATTTTACATTGTTTAGAGTAAGGAAATTGAGGAATGACTGCTGTAATTTTCCTAGCAGATCCGCCCCTACAGGCAGAAACTAAAATCAACAGTTCCATAATGTCATCATTTATGGATGGAGAACCAGATTGAATGACATACACATCTTCGTCACGAACAGATACACCGATTTGAACTGACGTTTCACCATTTGCAAATTTTTTTAATGTACATGGAGCTGGTTCGATACCTAATCTTTGGCAAACCATATTACCCAACTCTGGGTGAGAGTTACCAACAAAAATTTTACACTTACGCATTTTTATTTCTCTTCAAATTAAGACTATTAAACGGTAGAATCTGCAGATGTGGGATTGTAGCTAAATCGTGAAGGTTCGGTTATTGCAGAGATGTGCGGAATAGACACTTGTTTCAACTTTTCGAGTAAAGAGTTGAAGTAGCAGTTTACACTAATAATGGAGCTGTTTTTAAAGCTAATTTCTTTAGAGCAGAACTTCGCTAATCATCAAGGTCATCGATTATGTTCGAATATCGTTGATTTTTAAACATAACCCAATGGAACAGAAAATTTTTTCTTCAGCATCTGCCCCGCCCTAGCGAGGGCTTGCGGCGGAAAAAAAAATTCATATAGCATCTGTTAATCCCAAGTATATTATAAAAATACCTAATCAATGTATCTATTTATAATAGGAGAAGAGAACTAAAATCATAAGCCAGCCATATTAAACATTAGTATACAGGAGTTTCAAAGTTAAATATTTCTTACGGTTATATAATCACTTAAGAAATTAGGATTGTTCATACTTTTCCCAGTTGTCGATGATTTCCTTGATAGGTTCGGAGCCAGTCAAATCATAAACGTCCTGGAAATATTCCTTAGTAACCTGGAATGGTTTTGCAGTCAAGTTTGGAATATACTTTCCGGCCAATCTAGCAACCTTCACATTTTCTTTTATGATATTCTTCTTCAAGAAACTCTTGAATGGTTTAACACCATTCATCAAGTAGGTGGAATGGAAAGGAACAGAAATACCAACTAATGGGATACAAGCAAAACCTCTCTCCAATTTAAGTGGGCGAGGCTTGACAGCAGATTTCTTGGAAGCTTCGTCAATGATCTCAAACAAATGACCTTCAACTTCTTCCAAAGATAAGGACTTTTGTAGTTCAATAATATCAATTTTTTGTAATTTGATGAAGTTTAGAACATTGGTAACGGTGTCTAAAGCTCTTAGATCACCAGCTGCAACATATTGTTGGTTTTCAACGTTGTAGTTGACGATTTCAACCAACCAGCCGGTTCTCTTACCAACTCTCTCAACAACATATTGCAAAGCTTCTTGAGAGAATGATGCAGCGACTCTACCTGGGTTAATGGCAATCATACCATAGTTGGATCTGCCCAGCTCATCTCTTGGAACAGCAACTTGCATAGTCATACCTCTGTAGAACACAACTTCAACTAAAGATTCGATAGACATAACATCAGCCAAAGAGGCCAAAGCAGCATACTCACCTAAAGAGTGACCAGCAAAAGTAGCATCGGCTGGGATCAAACCTTTAGATTTCAAGTCTTCGAAAGCAGCTTTTTCCATCAAAGTTAAAGCTGGTTGTGTAAATTGAGTAGCAGACAATAAACCCTTTTCAGATCTAAATGTGTAAGAAGTACTGTGCTCATTAATTTCCTTGAAAATTTTTTCAGTCTTCAATTTTCCATCCACGATAGTCTCAAAGATCATAGCAGAATAGTTTTCTCTGATCCTCTTACCCTTTTCACCACCGAAGTGAATTGTTAAGTTAACTGGGTTGTTAATGACAATGTCTAAGATAGAGAAACCATAAGTGTCCTTGAAATGGTTGTCAGCTCTATTCCAAACATCTTGAGCAGCTTTAGAAGTTTTGTATAAGTCCATACCCATACCTTGTTCTTGTGAACCTTGACCAGTGAAAACGAAGGTAGTAACAGGTTGTTCAATTTCGGCTTCACCAGTCAAAACTACAACGTCATCTTCATTTCTAGTTTCAAACTTTATCAATTTTCTACCATTGATCATACCAACATGTTGAATCGATGTTTTCAAAGCAGTGTTAGGCAAAACCATGTCAACAAATTGACAAGTGTAGCCACGTACCCTGGATGAAACACTGTCAGCAGCCCAGTTTTCAATCAAAGCACGGACGGAAGCAGAAGAAAACATACCGTGCGTGATAGTACCTGGCAAGTTTGCGTAAGAGGCAAAATGACGTGAAACGTGAATTGGATTCAAATCACCAGAAACTCTAGCGTATGGTTCGTTGGTACTTGGAGTGTACGAATCAAGTACTGCAATTGGAATAGGATTTTCTAGATTGACCTTTTGTTCCAATGTGGAACCGTTTCTCTTCAAGAAATCAACAACAGGGTTACCGTGAGAGGCACCGGCTTCATAATCGACAATACCGATCTCCACGGTTTCTTTGGTTGGCAATTCAACTTTAATTGGGCCAAAACATTTCACTGAAGAGAATATGTTAGCATTCTTGAAAGTAACTTCAGTTTCAGTTTCGAAAGTCAAAGTTTTGTTTAACAGATCGAAGTCTTCATCGTCCAATTGGAACCACTCCTTAGAGCGCAAGACAGCTATATCTTTAGAAGTTTTGATGTGCATTTGATAAACAGGTTCAACAGTCTTTTGGAAAGTGTTTTCAAAGTCAGTATAGTTGCCTCTGTAGAAGAATGAGGAGGTGACTTCCATGACAGGCTTGCCATTTCTCGATAATGTACCTACCACATCGACAATCTTTCCTGTAGGTTGGTTGACGACAGATTCAATAACAGCAGTAGTTGAAACAACATCACCAACTTGCAGTGGCTTAGCGCCAGGAATCATCTTGTAGCCGTTAGACAAATGAACCAACTTCAATAAGTCACCATCGACCGTATTAGGGAAAATGGCCTTGATGATGGCTCTCCATCCGACAACAATAGCAAAGTCCATTGGGGCCAACATCGTTCTATCAGGTCTAGAAACGAAGTCTTCACAATTGTTTCCAACAGCGTGTGTAAAGTCATAAACTTCTTTAGCAGTGATCTCGAAATCTTTGCCCTTAATGACATCTCTTGGGTCAAAGTCCAAATTGAAGGGCTCATCAATCCATAATTTCCAGTACATTTCCTTAATTCTTTGGTTTCTGTCCTCCATAACTTCAGAGATTGGAGCAAAACCATTATCTGGGTTGAAGTTGTACAACAATGGCAAGCTGACGGGCTTACCATCCATAGTTCTGTTCTCAATCATTTCCATTTGGATTATGTTATCCTTCAACAACTTCAAAATAACAGTTGGTTTCAATTCACCTTGAACAGGTTCTGAAAGAGTGACAACAGTCTTTGAAGAAGTATTGCCGTTGGAAATCTCAACAACCATTCCTTGGCTTGGCTTGAAAACTTTTCTAATTGGGTTAGAAACAAACATTTTATCTTGAGTGATAAAGGAACATAAGAAACTTGCATGTCTCCAGTTAATTTCGGATCCCGCCAAAGCCTTAAACCAGCTTTCTTCATCAGTAGAGGATGTTGCCTTAAAAACAGCTGAGTCTTCAGATACAGAGGAAGAATCAACTTGACTTTGTACGTCTACAGGGCTTTCACCACCAAAGTACTCAACTGCTGGAATCTTTGACTCATCGTCACCGTAATATTGATGCAGTAACTTTTTGATGTGACCATCGTGAATACCATCCATAATGCTCTTAATTGGTTCATCGATGACTTTAGTGAATTGTGCTGCAACAGGTCCATGTAGGATACATGTTCTTTGAACATCTTGGTCGACGACGGCTTCCAAGTGCTCAGATTGCCATAACGAATCTTTTTTGAAAAAAATCTCGAATCTACGATCCAAAACTGGAACAAAAGGCACTGGTTTTTGCATTGGATTTTGACACATGCTCAAAAAGTGATCAATATCTTGCGCATTCAAGAATTGTTCCCTAGCGGCAGGATAAGCATTAAATACTTTTTCAATAGCTTCATCAGGCTTGTCTAGTAGAGAATAGGATTGGATTAAAGACAATGTCTTACTTTTAGTGAAACGTTCTTCGACACGACGTAGGAAATCACCAGTGAAGGTTCTCCATGTAACGTCAAACCAAGAGTTGGTAGATCTGATGAACATTAATTCCACCAATCTCTTTGCAACTTCTTCGTATGTCATTGTGGCTAGGTCACGGGCTTGACCGTTGACGGTAGCAAACCATGGTTTTTGGAAATCGGCGTTCAATCTTGAGATAATGTAATCTCTCTTTGCTTCCAAAGTTGGTACCAACTTATTCTTTGGTAAGTTGAAGATGGTTTCGTCGAATTCCTTCCATAGCATAACACCACGAGTGGCAATTTTGTGAATTGGTTCACCCATTTCAGAGCGAACAGTGACAATACCACCAGTTGGCTTCTTGTAGGTTTGTTCCCATTTATCATCAGGAACACCAGTACAAGCAGCAATACACTTCTTAGCATCAGGAGAAGTTTTAACTTCCTTAGCAATCATGACCCTCGAACCAAATAGGAAACCATCGAATGGCATTGGTGGATAATCAAATTTTGTGGACCATTCACCGGTTAAGTATGGGTAAGTGTCATCAGCAGAACCGAAACCAGAACCGAATATCAACATAATGTTTGGATGTCTTCTAATCTTGGAGTACATTTGTAACATTGGAGTGTGAGCATCTTCGAAAGAATGATGACCACCACCTCTACCACCGGTCCATTGTAAAGCTATTGGGAAGTTTGGATGTGCTTTAGCAATGTTTATAACTTGCGAAATAGCATCAATGGAACCTGGTTTCAAACCCAAGTACTTCAAACCTAATGTCTCTATGTATTCACTAGCAACTTCCAATGATGGGACACCAGCACCAATGGTCAAGAATTGAATTGGATAACCTTTGCTTCTTAGTTCCTTGATTAATGGAATACCCCATTGTAACATAAATGGATTGACGTAGATCAAGTTGATACCGAAGGTACTACCCTTTTCTATCTGAGAAACCACAGAATCAATAGCGGCGGTCATACCTGCTGCGGAAAAGTAACCACCACCGGCCAACTCAATGGTATAACCAGCATTTGTGGTAGCAGCTACGAAATCTGGAGAAACAGTACATGGTGTCATACCAGGAACCAATAAAGGTGGTCTACCGATTAATTTAGAAAATTTTGTTTCGACAAAAATTTTGCCTGATTTGTTCTTAATTAATTTTGGATGGTATTCTTCCAACCAGTTTGGATTTTTCTTCAAACCATTACTAGTAACATCAAAGATTTCTTGCTTGAATCCGTAATCATCATCTGGGTTAATGTCGAGAGTACCGGCAACGATAACACGAACACCAGTACCATCTTTATTACGATGGGTTAAAACACCTAAACCGGAAGCTCCACCTGGACCAAAGTCTAATATGTGGGTGGCTTTGAATTGTGTAGTAGTTTCCCATTTGACAGGTAATCTAATGATGCAGTCGACGATTCTCTCGGAAATGGAACCTGAAAGGACTCTTAGATCTGAACCATCAAAAGTGTCGTAAACGGGGATTTGAATATCTTTAGCGTTAAAGCTGACATTGTTTTTGACTAAGTCTTTGTTAATCAAATCTGAAGCTGGAACCAATAGATGGGAATGGAATGGTGATGCAACAGGTAAGAACCTATTGGAGAACTTCAATTTTCTTTCGCTGAATGGGATTCTTGATTGATCCAGTCCAGATGGGGCCTTGGCCTTTCTTAAAGTCAAGTTTAAACCATATAATGATTGTGGTGGGCCCGATACGACTAGATTCTTCGCACCATTGACTAGAGAAATTTCAACTTGTTTACCAGCTGGCAAATGAGAGTTAGTCTTATTTACATAGTCTTGAACTTGTTCTTGAGTTAGATTGGAAATGGACAACATTGGAGATGGAACACCTTCATTGTTTTCCAAGGAATCTTCCAAGATGGATGGTGGTAGGGAAGTGTTTGGGTATGCTTCGTAACAACGAACACCGATGAAGAATAATACAGTAATTGCCTTTCTTACGGAGACGAAGAAGGATTCCCAGGAATCCGTCTCAGCTATGGCGACAGCAGTAACCAAACCTTGAGAGTGACCTGTAGCACCTTTTAAGTAAGATCTTAACTCACCTGGAGTGAAACCCAAAAGCTTGGCAGTAACTACGTAGTGAGCCAATTGAATGACACCAATTAAGGGGCATGAAATTGGAATGGAAAGTAAATAGTCCTTGTCTGGGGTATTTGAAGGGTTCTCCAACCATTCCAATATGTTTAAACCTTGAGTAAAGACTTTTTCAGCATCTAAAGTAGTTCTAATCAGTTCACTTAAAGTTTCAGCGGAGAACTTGATTAAATCTCCCACTAAGACATGATAAGTTTGATATAGATCACGCAATTCTTCAAAGTAGTCGTCGGTGTTACCTTGACCACCGAAAATGGCTACCAATTGTGCGTTACCCTCGCCGACGGCCCTAAAAAGAGCAGAGTTGGATTTTTTGTCAAATGGTCTCTTAGCCATTATTCTGGCGGTAATATAATTTTTAATTAGTTCTTTAGTCTTCACTAAAGTTGTGTCGTTTTCCTGTAATAGTTTAGCAGCCAAGGCGTGAATGTCATTGCCTTCTAAATAACAGTTTTCAAATTCTGTTAAGCAAAGGTTCAAGACCTGATCGAATTGACCGACCTTGGAAGGTTCGACTAGAGAAGATACGTAGCCAAGGAATTTCCCCACTAGTTCAGCAGGTGTGGTAGGCTCGTCATCTGCAGCAAACCCTTCAGTGGGTTCGGGCAAAATTTTATTAAATTGTTCTTGTAATTGCGAAGCAATGAAAAATGAAGCGGTTGGTACCAGAAGCACGTGCTCTAAAGAACCGTGAGATAGGGTTAATGGTCTTGTGGAGTAAGCGTCCATGATGAGCGAATAATAGAGCAGTTAGGTGTGGCGAATAAATATACTAAAAAGAGCGGAATCCTAGTCTATAATCTGATTTTCCGGATGATGTTCTTGTAGTTTCTTTTCTTTATATATTTTTCAGAAATATTCAAAGAGCATATAAGAATATATTTGACCTTGAATTGTATGGAAAAAAAGAATTAATAAATTGAAAAAGGAAGAAAGAAAATTCGTTTAAAAAAGCTGTTTGTTCTTCTTTGTAATGTAAGTGATAACAAGTATGAAAAGGCCCAATGTACTTTTTTATATTTTTCCCTTGGTTCTTTTTCCTTATCAATCAATACCTTTTTTTTTCTTATATTTTTAGTTTTCCCCTATAACTTTGTTGAAAGCCGTTTATATATATAGATAATGATATATATACCCAGTTTTAGTTGGTCCTGCAGAATAGAAGGAAAAAGGAAAAGTGTTTGGAGAAGATGGTTCAATCGATAAAAAGTATGCCAAAAATGCCAAAATGCCGACTGTAATCTCTGATTATTGTCGCAGTGAATCGTTCAACACTTTTCGGTGATTGGGAAAGGCACACTTACTGTCAGACCAAAAGCGTTAAATAGCAACAACGTATTGTTCGCGATTATTTGTATTTTTCAACAATTTCTTTTAACTTGTGCGACGGAAAGATCGCTGTTGCGTAATTATGCTTGGCTGGGCGGCATGTGAAGTTTTTGGCCGTCGTTTGTTGGAGGCCAGGGGAGTAGTGAACCGTGCCTGCACCTCGTGTATCGTGATGCGGAGCAGACGCTGCTATAACCCGGCCTCCGAGGAGCCGTGGGTGCACGGGCATGGAAGGCTGATGCGGACCTTCTACGGGTTTTTTCACATGCTGCCGTTTGCTGAAACATCTTAACTAAGCCTTCGCGCGGCCATACGGGCCCTCAAGACATTCATTACTTGGTATAGAAAGGTATATACGAAGGCAAATAGCCATATTCGTAGAGGACGAGACCGCATAGTACAGCGGGATGTTCCCATAATAGATGTTGTTCATTCATCGTCTCTGGAGTTCTTTCTGCCAGCAAGATTTTGATTTGCGTAGAACTCCATAGACATACTTGCTTCTGGACCACCCCTAGAGACCACGTTGTCCATAACGAGGTCGCCATCCAGATCGTCTGCCAGCCCGTCGTTCTGATACACGGGCGGCCCGTGAAGGGTGTCTCCAAGCCCAGAATACGTGGCGTTGAGATCTTGCGCACCCTCAAACGCCATGCTTGGATCTTGGTATTGTTCCTGGTCTTGATCTTGTACGTCCTCACCGTGCAGGTCCATGCATACGGCTAGTGCTTCGTTACAATTGTTTACCAGGTCATCGCCCCTGTTCACGCCGAAGTTTTCGAAGGTGAAAAGGGTTTCGATTTCGTTGTTATAATGGCGATCGTATATTGAATATTTGGGCCTGATGGTCAATTCCACGCTGCGCACGGTGAAGGCATGTGCTTCTTCGCCGTCGAATTCGCAGGCCTGTGGCGCGAGGCTTTGGTAGAGCATGTCCAACACTTCGTCTCTTTCCAAAGTCAGCAAAATTCCTAATTGAAGCCCTTCCCTACCATCTGGTAGCCGTCTTGATGCATGGTACAAAACGCTGCTGTAGGGAATTTCCAGCCCATATCCCAAGCCGTTGAACCAAATGATAATGCAGCTGTTGAGTATAAACAGGTCTGTGCCATACTCACTGGTGTCTTGTGGGTTGGCTTGATTGGACAAATGAGAGCTCGAACAAGGTGTCAGGGAGCCTAGTATCAGGTCCCGACCTCCGCCAAAGAGTATTATGTATTCTTCATTATTCAGTGCAGAAAAGTTGCCGTTGAATCGCGGCTGCGTCTTCTTGAATTGGTTATATGGTATGACGTTTTCGACCGATGGTTTGGTCCTTGCAATTTGGCACTTTGGTTTTTTTTTCATCATTTTTCTTTTTATTGTATGGTTGATGCTTCTTTTGAAATAAATATTCGTCTATCACTGTAGCTATGGTCTATCTTGGCCTGTGTTGAAGTATGGTGAACAATCCGAAGTAATGGATGTATTCAAAGATCTTGCTATACCGTAGTAACGTTCTGTTCATGAACTTTTTCTCTGTTTTTGTATGTACAATTGGTACTTTATTTTTGGTTTTCGCAGATGTCTATGTTCTTGCGTCGGCATTTTTCCAAAGTAAAAAGGAAAAAGAGACAAAATTTAAGCATTTACACTACCAAAAAAGATCCTGGTTCTTTCTAGCAAATATACACTAAACATAAAAAAAAATTATAAAAAATTGTAAAAAAAATATAAAAAAATACTTTTGTGTACAATGGCGTACAACGGTGGACAGGAAAAATGCCAGAATTTTCTTGAATCATCATTCTCTGACTCTTAAATAGCGTGTATAACTCGTTCATGAACACTCAAATTCTTAGTGACAATGGTGCATTCAGCCTTTTCCCACCCCCTCCGTCTCTCTTGCGAAAGTGGTGGTTAAATATATCCTTCAATCGAGTTCAGAGTCTATGTATACTATATCTGCAGTCTGCTCAAAGCCGTTGAATTGAGTAGCCGCCGACGATGTGTAGGCACCCAGGGCAGGAAAATAAAACCAATCGCCGACTATAACATCATGCTTCATGTAATACTCTTTGGCAATACAATCCAAACCATCACATGTGGGTCCCCAGATGGAAACTTTATATGGATATTCAGATCTTGTTTTGTTGATAGAGTCGAGGACCGCAGTAGTGGATTCAAAATCGTTGTAATGAAATTCCAAATTATGATAAAGGGTTCTTGGATGGGGCTCTTGATGATCGAATAAAATACAATTCATGTTCCCGTATACACCATCGTTAGTGTAAATCATTGCTTCATTCTCAGACAGTTTTCTCTTCGCAATTACATGAGATGCCAAAGTGAACGCTGTAGCTACAAAGTATCTACCAGGCTCTGCAATTATATCAACACCACAACCTACGGGGAAAAATTCCTCTAGCGCTAGACGCAAAACAGCAGTTGATTCTTTGAAGGATTCAAATTGAAATCCACCACCTACATCCAAAATCTTCAAAGGGGGCAACCCGTATTCGTTAGCAGCTTTGTCAAATACCGTTCTTGCATCTCTAACGGCTTTGTATAAGCTTGTAAAATCAGAAGCGCCTGAACCGACGTGGAAAGAAACACCAGCCAGGTTTAAACCTAGTTCCTTTATAGCCTTTAATAAAACGTCTACGTTTTCCATTTCACAGCCATATTTGGTGGAAAGCCGACATTGAGCGGTAGAGTCATCGGTAGCGATTCTTAATAACAACTGAGACTCAGGATGAAACTTTTTGATTTTATGCAATTCTTCTACATTGTCAAAAGTAGACTTCATTACATTTTTTGAAGCTGCATATCTAATGAAAGATGCTACTTTACAAGGATTAGCGTAAACAATTCTATCCGGCGAGATGTTCATCGATAATACTCTGTCAATTTCCACTTTGGAAGCGCAATCGAAATTAACGCCCAACTCTGCTAATAATGACAAAACCTTGGTATCGGGATTACATTTGACGGCATAAAATGGCTTAATTCTAGGAAGCTCCTTCACCCAGTTATTGAATAATCTCTTGACTTCTCCCAAATCGCATATGAAAAACGAGTTCTCCTCACCGGGGTCGCACGTTTCATTATTAATCCTACCAATACGAGCCTTGAGCGCTTGGAATATTTTAGGATGCGCTTGTTCATGCGGTAAAAGTTCCGAATCTTGGTTATTCTTTAGTCCAAGCAAAAGATTGTGCAGCGTCTCGCCATCTTTATAATATTGCTTCTTTTGGGTAACCGTAGAATTAGACAAGTCCACTAAAGTAGTAGTGGAACTAGATAGAGCATTTCCTACTTGAGTACTAGACATAGTAAGTTTGAAATTCAAAGGTTTTGATTACTATGAAAAAGTTGTAGAACAATCAAAAAATCTTACCTACTTAAACTTGAAACAAAAGCCGTGCTGAAACCTGGATGATAAACCAAGGAACGAAAAAGTTCTTCTGTCCTTTCTATTAACTACACTATTATGATTGAATTTTAAGCTTATTAGAAGCAGGTTCCGCTATTTCAGTACAATAAATGCTTTTCATTTTCGATTTCAGAATAAAAATCAGGATGACCAATCTATTGCGCAGGAGAAGTTATTAGAATGATTTCACTTCGAAATGGGCGAAAATATCTGCACGGCGCAGATTAAAATTAATCGGTGAAGAAAACGAAGATGCCGCGGCGTGTCGAATGAAAATGAAAGAAAATGAATTTTTATTTGTAGTTTATTTAGCACAGACAAGGAGAGAAATGTACAATTGTTTCGTGATAATGTCTCTTATTAGTTGAAAGAGATTCAGTTATCCATGTATCAATTCTCTACTGTCTCAGTTATGTAATTACAAAATAAGCAACGGTACCCTTCAATTTCGCAGTTGCGTTCGGGGACGAATTCTTTGTCTATTCCATTGGATTTCATAATGTTTATTTCACCCTTTGTGGGGATCTTACGACATAAATCGTTCAAACATCTTGTATGTGTTTTTTTATATCGAAGACCACAAGAGTTACATAGCTGATCTTGCTTTCTTGGCGACCACGATGGCCTCCAACAGGGCGAATCACTCGAATGACACGACACGCACACTCTTGTGGTGTGACGAGTGGGTGATGAGCCACTGGACCTTCTACTTCCCTTTTTCGTTATGCTTGAATTTGATGATCTTCGAGGGCTTTGAGGGGGAGAGTCGAGAGCAAATCTATGATAATTGGGTGACCTTGGGCTTGGAGTGTATGCCTTGGGACGCACAGGTGAGGATGATCTTGATCTCATCTTGCCACTTTTCGTCGGTGTGGAGGGAGATGGAGATGAAGATGCAGAGACAGAACTGTAACTAGCGTTGTCGAGTTTCATCACCAATTGTCTTGCAGTGTTACCGAAAACATTTGATGCTTGCTTTGAGATTTTGTTCTTAGATGGTTTCCTTACATTAGATTTGGAATTGTTCGATAGAATGTCTCTATTCGCAAGCAATTTTTTTATTTGCAAAGCTTTGAAACTGTTCGTCTTTTTGTGACTGGCATTTGGCATGGGAAATGAATTTCCACGTAATTGTCTTTGATGTTTAACTTCTTGAACCAATTTTTCACTAATAATTGGATTGAATATTGAATCGTTATTGCTGGATTTCCCCTCAAAAAAAGAGACCTCTACTCCTCTAAGCGTCGTGCGCTCCATGGTTCTATTGGTTGGTGGACTCATTGGCGGTGTGACGGGAGGAGTAATACTCCATGCATTGTTGGAAAGATCTTTAAATTGATCTTTAGCTTCTAGAATCGAAGGAATTAGTTTGGTACGATCAAATGATTCCTTAGACGGGGAATGGAACTTGGACGACCTAGTCGATTCCAATTCCTTGCCGTAATTGAAACTATCATTATTTTGATTATTAGTTAAGTTGGGTATACTTAATGGCTTGAAATGAGCCACTTCTTCGCGTATTTTAACATAGTCTTGATAGTTTGTATCCTTACACCAATGGGTAAGATCAGTTTTCCAATTAGATGTACGTTTTGATGTATCAGGGAAGCGTGCTGCGTTTTCTTGTAAAAGAGGACTGGGTAATAATTGCAGATGCCTTAGTGATGGTAAGCTTTGTTGTGGGCGCTCCGGTCTCTTAGATAAAGAGACTGACGATAGCCTGTCTAACAATGGTAGTCGAGGTTGTGAATTAGAGGAAAAACCTAAGCCAGACCCATAGTTCAATGGATTTGTAAAACTAATCTGAGATAAGCTTGCCTTGTTGAATTCTGGTGAATTGCCTGGTGTTAATGAGGAAATTGGATTGTAATCCATATGATGTGGCGATGCTGGTGCAGTATTTGATTTTTTTCCAAGTATTTCGTTAGCCAAAGATATTGGGGAAAGAATTGGCGACACATTGAGCGAATGAAACGAATACTTCCTAGGACTTGCTGAATTTATATTGTTATCGGTTGTGATATTGTTCCTGCTGATATTACTGGATAAATTGGAAAATGAAGGCAATAAAAGATTGTCATAATAGGAGCTATTTGCATGAGAATCCGGACCAGCAGATAATGCATGCAGTGGTGTTTTGATGTATAAGCTTGACATTTTTTTGCTTTTCCCGTTATGAGAAGTGTTTTTTTTAGACTGAAAATAAAAGAATGGATAGTATTAAAATAGTAATGAACGTAATAAGGATAGGACAGGAGCGATAGGAAAAGATAGAATTTTGCAGCTTTTTTTCCCTCTTTTTTTGAGCAGGAGCCAATAGTAGTCGGAAAGATGAGTGTATAGATTTTTCGTATTTTATTTCGAGTAAAAATATCACGCTCTTAGGTTCAATAAAAGAATATACTATTTCTTCAAAATGCTTCTCTAATCTATTTTTTTATTTTCCTTAATAACTGAAATATTATTTTTTGATGTAAAATGAGTGAACAAGAATAAAGGATTTTTGGTATGTTTGCAAGTTCTGTGGAGTTCCATGTATAAGGTATACATATTAGAAAAGCTTTACGATTATATACTAACATCATGTACAAAACAGTTTAATAATGATCTGTATTGCTGGCTCAATCCACGTAAGGAAAATGATCAGCCCAATCCGCAAAAATAAAATGGCCCTTCCAAAATTAGAGACATATCGTAGAAATCAGACGCACGCTTGGCGTCAATATCCTAAAACGGAAAACTAATCAGTTAGATGTGTCTTTTTTAGGTAAAAAAAGGCAACCAACTTTTTGCTGGCTAGCGACGCGACAATAAACGCGCGCAGCGAATAAAAATAAGATGGCGGAGGACCAGAGACTTCTTTTCTTAGAAGAGGTTTTGTTACCGTATGGGGGTATGATGGTTAGATGGCTGAATAAAAACGTTAATTAAAGGAATACAGAAGAGGAAGCGCCCCGATCTCTTTTCTGTTCCACATGAAAGCAGCCGGTTGGGTGGTAGATCTCTAATGACATCCAAACTACAAAACCGAGATTGGACATATAGCACACTCTGCATTTCTACTTTCCTTTCTCCCTACAGTTTGCTCGATCTAAACCGATGCTTCTTTGATTGGACAAGATGATACACCATGACTCCCTGTATGTATTGCAGAGATTGCCACTACTAACCAAGAAAAGTTGAACGTGTCGTACGTATAAAACGATTTATACTTAGGCTTTACTGAAAAAAAAAAAGTAAAAAGAGGATGCGCAAACGCATAGAACAAGTAACTAACCTGTTTTTATAGTATATACTTGGCCCTACAAGGCTGATCGTCAGGCAAAACGCCAAACTAATAACAGTAATAACAGCAATATGAACACCAATAGTAATACTATGGTAATGAATGACGCAAATCAAGCACAAATAACGGCCACATTTACGAAGAAGATATTAGCGCATTTGGATGATCCGGACTCCAACAAATTGGCCCAATTCGTACAGCTTTTTAATCCAAACAACTGCAGAATAATATTTAATGCTACCCCCTTCGCGCAAGCAACAGTTTTTCTGCAAATGTGGCAAAACCAGGTCGTACAAACACAACATGCCCTAACAGGAGTAGACTATCATGCTATTCCGGGATCCGGCACGTTGATATGCAACGTCAATTGCAAAGTCAGATTCGACGAAAGCGGCAGAGACAAGATGGGGCAAGACGCGACAGTTCCCATTCAACCAAATAACACTGGGAACAGAAATCGACCCAACGATATGAACAAGCCAAGACCTCTATGGGGTCCATATTTTGGCATTTCCCTGCAGCTGATCATCGACGACCGCATATTTAGAAATGATTTTAATGGTGTAATATCGGGGTTTAACTATAACATGGTTTACAAACCCGAGGATTCTCTGCTAAAAATTTAGTGGGAAGATTCCGCTCTACCAGGGAAAAAAACAAAATTATATAGAAAAAGAAGGTAAGTAATAAGTACTACGAAAAAACCCAAAAAAAAAAATTTAAATACCCCAACCCTGTGCCCTTTCTATTTTTATGGTTGAAAAGGTTACAGAGGATCCTCTGGAGCGGTGACAACAGTTGACGCAATCATGGTCCCTGGCGGTCCCTAAGGATATCTCGGAGGAACCGAGGCACGGAAACGGCTGAACGGGTCCGCCAGATAAGGATAATTCAGCCGTCACGCATGAACAGAAGGATGAGCATTTGCTCACATTCCTAGACTTAACTTACATGAATGAAAAGAAGAACACCAATGTTGGAGTAGGGCTTCGCACCAAACTTTAATCAAGAAATCCGAGGAGAAATGATTCTAAGTCTAGCCAAGAAAACTGCAAAGCGCGCCAAAAGTAAGAAAACGACAAAGTTTTTCTAGCAATTTTTTTTTTTCATCAACAGTAGAAACTAGATTTATATAACTGTTACCGCTAAAACCTACATCTAAACTTTTTAATACCTGAAAGCACTAGTCGTGTGTACCCCCCTCAACTGATCAACTGATCAGCGAGCTTTGCTTGTGGAAGTTCATGGCAGACGCTCCTTGGCTTTTGCCTAGTCTTGTTCTATGGCACATTTTTCTGTTGAGTTATACCCCGCGTGCTAAAAAAGGGGTGAACCATCAGAAAGCTTATTACTGAGTTTTGCGGAGCATCGCTCGGAGCGGCGGAATTGAATCGAACCGCCGTGCTATTACCGAACAAAAAAATTCGAAAGCATAAACTCAGTAGTGAAAAACTTGAGAATTTTCAGATGAGTGGCGACTTTCCAGTCCTTGCGGTTTTGTCACCTTAGTCAGCTAGTAAGGAGGCCGTGTGGGTTAGAGTGGCTACAATGCTCAAAGGGCACTTCTAGAACCCACGGTAAATTTTTTTTGGCATGATAAATCGGTAGAATCGGTGAAGTAATTACCCAAAAAAGGATCGGGATTGTGTTTCTCGTAATTCCGTATTATTGCCGATGGCATCGACTACTTCTTTTTTCAGAAACCCCAACAAGGGTCTATTGTAATTGTATATAAACCTTTTTGTAATGGATATATACATGTGGTACTATTTCTCCTCATCCTGCTCCATCGAAAATCCTCATACGAAGAATTAGGAAAGCAAAGAAAACAACAAAAACATGAGGATCGAAAAGCACCGTACCCCCCTGTCAAAGGGAATTATTTGGACGATATTGTCTGTGTGCCTTTTATTCATGTTCACCACACTGATATTGGTTATTGTAGCCACTGCTGGCTCCACCGCCAACTACAAGCCCTTAACGAATATATACATCGGTGAAGCCGATATCAAACACATCAATGTAAGCAAGGTGATTCCGCAGATAGGCCCTATTTTGACAATATTAGGGTCCGCTTTGACGGCTCCGAACAGCTCCTTGGATGATATTTTTGGCGCCATGAAAAATATTGCTGATACTCCCGCGCTGACGCCGCTATTGACGCTTTTGTCTAATGCTGACAATACCACAGTAACCATCGAATCATTGACCGAATTGGCTCCCTTAGCGATCAGCGGCAATCCTGCTTCTAGCACGAGGCAGTTGACAGAGATTAATGGGCTGCTGAAGTATTCAGACAACGCAACTGAAACACTAGATGGCCTCTCAAGATTAGTTTCTGCTTCGCTGTCTTCCGCAAGCTCTAACTCTTCCAGTGACTCAACTACTTTGGTTCTGGACTTATTAAAAGACTCCGATAACCCACAGAATTCCACAGATGCATTGCTAACTCTGAATAATCTGACAATGTCAGAAAAGGCGCAATTGTTACCGGTATTCAGGCTATTCGCTTTCTCCACGAACCAAACAGCTACAATGACGGCTCTGGCGACCTTGATGAACACTACTATTTCATCTTCTTTAGCCCAAACACTATTAACTCAGTTACAAAACACAATTTCAAACGGAGGTTCCCTAAATAACACGTTTAGTACTTTGCAACCACTAGTGCCGCAGGCAAGCGCCCCCGCATTTAATGCAGTGGAATTGCTGCTAAACCAGACCACCTCTACAAATCAGACATTGAGCACTCTATCTGATTTGCTGGAACAAAACGTCACTCAGTCATCATCTGCAAAAAAGGCGTTTGCTGCCTTAACCCAATTGATGGAAAATTCGGACAACTCGACAATGGTTGTCACTTCGGTCCAATCTCTAGCTGCGGTGACAAATACAACTCAATCTACTCAACAGCTAATTGGATTAGATGATGTGATAAGCTCCTCGAGTAACACCAATGAAACCTTGTCCATCTTGTCCGAATTACAATCGGGCCTATCCGGTAATTCAAGCTCCGTACAGTACATCCCATATCTCTTCAGTCTTTTAGGGGCATCCACTGATCCTAAAACAACATTTTCATCTTTAGTGACGCTGACTTCCTGGGCTCAAGAAAACCCTCAGACCTTCTTGCCCATTTTAGATATATTAGCGGATGCCAAATCCGTCCAACCGATTTCCGCAGAAGAATTGAACGCCATGACGCCGAATATACTAGAGTATCTGAAAATTCCGATTTACTATCGCTTATCCATTTTCACGCTATGCCATGCTAACCTGGAAAACAAGATCCTAGATTGTAACTCCCCACATGCTGTACAAAACTTGGATTTTAGATCGATTATTTATGACGCATTAGTCACATCAGACTTCCAACCATATCTGAACGCCCTGAATATTAGCGCCAACGATCTTTACCTAGAAGGGAAACTTTTACACAGAGAGCACCAATATGTGCCAGCAGTGAGGTCTGTTTTGGCTTTGAACCTCTTAGCGATCATCTTTTCCTTCTTTACCATGATTTTTATTATATTACTGTACTTTAACAGATATATGTTCAAACAACCATTATGGCTCATTGCCCTAGCTCTACACGTTTGCGTTGGTGTAGCCACTGTATTGGCAGCCATTATCATATCCGTTATGATTGCCATTATAAAGAGCGGTACGGCAGATGATAAATATGGTGTTGTGTTTAAAGCCGGTCCCGCCTATACAGGGCTGATATGGACAGCATTTGCGTTGTCTTTTATCGCCACAGGATTGATAATTTATACGTGGTGGAGGAACAGACGGAGTGGTCGTTACATGTCCGGATCTGTAACGAATAGAAAAGGCGAAAATTACACGTATGGGGATGGTTCTGCCATTTCTGCAGACCGTTTCGGCGACCATAACTTGGGTGATGATGATGATGCTGATTTCGAAAAACAGGTGAATCGTAATGAAATAACCGCTATCGACAACAGTAGTTCTGCCAATAATACAGATGTCACAGGTAGCACGAGTGATAGAACAGAGCTAAGTCACCCCGACGTGACACCGAAAGATTCAAATGGACCTGTTAACAATAATGCACATTTGGTAGCATGATTTTTTTTTACTTCTTCGTAAATGTTCTATCACTTTTTTTCAATTGTACCAAACCATTTACTGCGTTATCTTAATCTCTTATATTGAATTATAGTACATACCACACCATCATCCTTATTTAATAGCTTTATTTAAATTTCAAAACAAAAATTAATAATAATTCGGTAATTATTCATATTTTTGGAATATCTGCAATTAATGTTCTTTCGTCTTTGATGTATATACCTTCGGCGTTAATTACAACTATCACCGTAAAGTTTTTACCACCCTCCGAAAGATTAAGGGCGGCAATGAAATGTGGAGTAAAGTGAATGTTAGATGATGATATTGATGGCTTTGCTCGATCAAAGATAATATTATATTTAAGTATCATCTTGTCCTCAATCCGGTACAAAACAAACGTCTTCAACATTGTTATCTGTATTTTGTTCGTCTTGAATATGGAAAAGACTCAAAAGGGATAATAATACAATTAAAAGTTACCGAAGAAAGATTTTATAATGATCTCAACAGCTTCTGCATTTTATCAGAAGCATAGAGTAAATTTACTGCGTTCTTCATACATAATATTGTTGCTAGCCACGCTTTACAATTCAAATTCCAGTTCTAGTAACAACAAAACTGATAAGAAGGATTCTGAGTCAACGGTTTTAGAAAATAAGAAAATTGAAGAGGGAAAAGAAACCGCAGTAGATAGAGAGGAAGATGAAAGTAGCAAAGAAGAGTTAACGATAGTCTCCAAACATAGCACAGATTCAGAAGATGGTGCAATAATAATTGATAAAGAAAGCAAGACTAATCATAAGGGGGTAGAGCGAAAAGGAAAGGTAGATTTTTTGTTCAAACTTTTGCTTCATGATAAGAAGTGCCTCATTTTATTTATTACACAGGCTATTCTTCTGAACATCAGAACATTGCTGTCTCTTCGTGTGGCTACTTTAGATGGTCAATTAGTGTCCACACTGGTAAGAGCTCAATACGCAAACTTCACAAAGATATTGTTGGGGAAATGGATGATCCTTGGAATTCCCGCCAGTTTTATTAATTCACTGATCAGTTACACGACAAAACTTTGTGCTGTCACTATTAATAGGAAAGTTTCAGACTTTCTACTCTCAAAGTATCTATCTAATCACCATACTTTCTATTCCGTAGCTTCTGCTGAATCTGTTTCAGAAATTCAGGATAATTTGACAAAAGATATTTACACATTTTCAATGAACTCGTCATTATTACTGAATCAGCTATTAAAGCCAATGCTGGATTTGATCCTCTGTTCATTCAAATTATTAACCTCAAACACTAGTGTTATGGGTGAAGGAACTTTGGCACTGGGCTTAATTGTCTACGCCTCCAATTCATTACTAAAATTGATTCAACCGAATTTCACTAGGTTAACTATGGCAAGCGCATCTTTGGAAAGTTGGTTCAGATCTTTACACTCGAATCTACATTCAAGCAATGAAGAAATTGCACTGCTAAGAGGGCAAAAGAGGGAACTAGAAAACGTTGATTATTCATTCTACCGTTTGGTGCTATTTTTAAACAGAGAAATAAAGGCAAGAGCTATTTATGATGTTGCTACTGCATTTGTCATTAAATATACTTGGGGCGCAGCTGGCTTGGTACTATGCTCGATTCCAATATTTTTCAAAAACAAACCTAGTGAAGACACCTTACAGCTTAAGGAACCCGGGAATGATATGACGGCTGATTTCATCACAAATAGAAGATTATTAGTCACTGCATCTAGCTCTATCGGAAGATTTGTGGAACTGAAGAGAAATATACAACAATTACGCGGTATCAGATTGAGATTGAACAAGTTCAATGATTTGTTGGATGCTAATAAAGGTGATGACGACAAAGAACCAAGTGATGAAAGGTGTATAGTGGAATATGATGATTCAAGGATAAAGTTTGAAAATATTCCTTTAATAACACCTGCCAATCAAGTTCTAGTACCGGAGCTAAGTTTTGATCTGAAGCATGGAAATCATCTACTAATTATTGGGCCCAACGGTTGCGGTAAATCTTCATTATTTCGTATTCTAGGCGGGCTTTGGCCGATAAGGGCGACTCCCAATAAAAATCATCAATCCAAGTTAATTATGCCGCGTAGAACTGTGGATAGAGATTGCGCAATATTTTATTTACCCCAAAGGCCATATATGGGCAATAGGTCGACATTCAGGGAACAGATTATTTATCCAGACAGTATTGAACAATTCAAAGAAAGATATCACAATGATTATGATCTAGGCGATGCAGATTTAATAAAAATCCTGCAATTATTAGATTTGGAGGATTTAGTCACTGAAAATATGTCACTTCTGCTGGCGCAAAGGACTTCCAAAAATGATTCACAGCAGTTGTCGACGGAAGACAATCAGTCACCATGCGCCATTAAAGTTCGTGATGCATTCAGTATAGTAAGAAATTGGTCCGAAGAATTAACAATTGGTGTCCAACAAAGGTTAGCTATGGCAAGGATGTACTATCATAAACCCAAGTTTGCTGTGCTCGACGAATGTACATCTGCAGTAGCCCCAGAAATGGAACAAAGGATGTACGAAAATGCGCAAAATTTTGGTATCTCGTTAATATCAGTTTGCCACAGGACAAGTTTATGGCATTTTCATAACTATCTGTTAAAATTTGATGGTAAAGGCGGATACCAATTTGGACCGTTTAACCCGAAGGAAAGGTTATGTAATGAAGAAAAACTTCTTGAACTAAATGCCATCTTGGATCAACAGGTGCCACTTTGGGAGCGGAAGTTGAAAGATCTGACAATTGCTAAAGAATCCAACATCATTCGTAAATCAGAAACTAACCTGAATCTTTTTGAAAAGATCGAAGATCCAAAAACGTCCAAATCTAATGCATTGTTTAATGCAAATAAAGGGCAGCGAATCACATCACCTACAGGGCAGGAGATTAGTAAGAGATTACCACTGTTTTCCCAACCATCTAGTTCAGCATCATCAAATTTACTAAGAAACAATAAAAGCTTGAACAAAAAAGTTAAAACAAAAAAGGAAGAAGGAAAAGAGAGGTAACATACATAGCCAAAGGAGAATCCAAATCATGTATAAATTGGATAAATAAATTGTTTTATAATAATTTAATATCTTGAGAAAGCGCTCATATTTACGGTTGATTGCTCAATTCCATGTACCGGATCCAACTGTACTGGCTTCCTCAGCCTCCGGTACCAACCTTTTTTTGTATAAATACGTAAAAATACAAAAGTCTGAACTATTTTTCCCTTTTTATGCAAATAAACACTTTCCTATATATAATTTTACTTTTGAATATTCATGTCACGACCCACTGCCTGAGAACTTTCCATTTTTTATAAAGTGAACCAAGTTTTATAGTTATCTTGAATCAGGTGAAGTTGAATGTGTTAAGATGGATGATTGATTGTTCATTACTGATGATGGCGAAGTTATACTGGCGGCGTTACTTGAGGATGCATTGTTATTAGAAACTTCTGTTGTGGACGAAATTATACGCGGCAAGGAATCAATTTCTTGAACGATGAATTCTCTTTCATCAAGAAAAGTAGAATCCTGAGAATCTAAACCGAAAGTTTTAAAATACGTCAATAGTTTATCTCTGTTTTTAACAAGAATGTCAAAAACAGGTTTTGACTTCCTTGGGTTTGCTACCATCACCTTGAATACGTTGAAAGCTTCAAGTTGTAAGTTTTTGGATTTGTCAGTCATTAAAGTCATTATGAGCTTTAAGTTTTCTGGAGAGTTGATATATATATTCATCAACGCGTTGTTAGATCTTATCACAATTAATGACGCCAACAGTTTAGTGCTCTGCCTTTTCGTTACATAGCTTCCATGTGCCATTAACTTGTTAATACATTTAATGAATCTTATGATATTAATCTCATTACTGAAGAATTCCTTAGACACTAATTTAGGATGTGCAGTAAATGCGGCACTTAATATTTGTAAAGATTCCGTACTGATTTCGAAATTACCCAGTTTCGCAAACTCAAAGAATTTCCATAGTTGAGGGTCCTTTAATATAATCCTACAAAGTTGTTCGTATTTGATACATTCAATAATCATATTCCCTACCGTTAAAAAGATATCTTGGCAACCCTTTTGTTGTAGAGCAACTTCCGCAGTCCTCAACATTAAAGATATGGTCTTTGGTTGCGAGACTAAATAATCTACTGTGACGAATTTATTATCCTTAGAGTATCCAAGGCATATAGAGAATATAAGCATGCACTCTCTCCTTGCTTCGAATTCCAAGTCCACAAAATGAAGTAGCAGTTCATAGAACACGTCGGCACGATGCATGGCAGTATAAAGCTCGTCAATGGCTTCCGGAGTTGGGTGAGGATCCGTATCACCGACAATAAAATGTTTAGTGCCAATTAGATATTTTGTGCACTCTTCTTGTACCTTTCGTTTGTTATCCTGAGTCAGCGAGGGTGAGCTGAATTTATTTAGTTGTTCGATGATCAACCTGGCATAATCGGAAGGGGTCTTGGGGTTTTTCTTCCACCAAAATGCCATGTCCAAGTCTTGATTTTTGTATTTCTTAAACATTTGTCTTCGATTTGTGGATAATTTATACTGGGGATTACGTGCAATAAGCCTCTTACGGATAACACGTATTCTTTGGCTTAACTACTCCGAGACTAAATCGTATTGTTAAAACAAAAAGCTATCAACGCCTGTAAATATTGTGTCAGTGCCACTTTTGAAACAATTCTGAGACCACTTTTTATTTTTATTTTTCCAAGAGTGCAATCAGCGGGTTTCCTCCTTATTTGCGTTTGGAGCAATCTTCCCTTTTTCGAACACAAAATCCAAAATTTGGAGCAATTGACTCTTCAAAATCAACGGTACATGCTCCTTATATTGGTAATAAATAATTCATATCCAGCCTCCTCTTATGGTTGCATAATGGAAAGAATCAACGCTTGCAACGCAAAAATAAAATAAAAAAAAATACTGAAGGATGCGAGGTTCGAACTCGCGCGGACAACCGTCCAACAGATCTTAAGTCTGCCGCCTTAGACCACTCGGCCAACCCTCCATACAAATTTTACTTACTGGGAACTCCGGAAGTGTTCTCAAAACATTTTAGGATATAAACTTATCCAACAAACCAATATCACAGTTTAACTTTATTGGAATAGGAATCAAAGATGGTCTGTATCCTAGCGTTAGTATTGCTGGTAATTATTATATACGGTGTAAGAAGATAGTATGATTATTGAGAGGTAGTCATCGGATTTAACGGAAGCTGATATGTAAGGATTGATAATGCAGTGGGATAGTGAATAACAACACATAAAACAAAGAAGAAGTAATAATCTTAATTTATATAACTATTGATCCCTCTTTGTGCATTACCATATTTTTTGAGGAAAATCTCTGGTATTCTGTATATCTGATATCAAAGCTATTAATAGCAATGGAATCCCAAAAAATTATCAAAGTACACCCCACACTTATTACATGAGATCAGCTTCCATCTTGGTACATCTCGCCGCTGATCTATATGCTCTCCCTCATCTCTATGTTGTATCATTGCTTTCTTATTGTTTGTTACATATACATATATATATGTATATATCATCAGCACTCTAACTGGGCGAGTGTGCGTTCCTTCCTTAAAAAACAATATCGCGTATTATTCTTCTTTTCTTAAAAATATTGGCATACCATAAATGAATGAAGTGTCCCCTAGTCTCACACATCGTATTGCAATGTCAGACTCTTGGCCACTTCTGTGGTTTCGATAGCATTCTTAAACTCCTCGAAACTTAAACGTCCGTCGCCGTCGCTATCGTTTTCCACTATCGTCCTATCTACTATCTGTTGCAGCTGTTCATCGTCCAGATTAGAACCTACCATAATCTTCAACACGATGAACAACTCACCATTGGATATGAAACCGTCCTTGTCAATGTCGTAGATTTTGAAGGCGAATCTTAACTTTTCGTCCTTGGACCCACGCCCACTGAAAATGGATAATCCTGTGATGAACTCTTGAAAATCCACGTCCCCACTATTATCAGCATCGAAAACCTCCATTATACGTCCAGCAAGAGGGTTTGACGAAACGCCAGGAATGCTCATAAATTCATTTTTATCAATAGACCCTGAGCTATCTCTATCTAATTTCATGAATCTCTTCCTTAACCTTTCAATTTCATCTCTATCGACTGTTCAAAGTGTCAGTGTTAGTAAAATCGGTTAATTTCCCCTTTCTTTCTTTTCCTCACTCCGAAGTGTACATACAATTTGTATCTTCTAAAAGACCATCCACAATTTTGGAAGGAGCAGCACCCATTTTAAGAAATAAAAATGCTTCTATGGATTCTGATCACCATTGAGTTACCAAGTTTTAGCTACTAGATGTTCCGTGTAAACCACACCAGCACAAAGCACCTTTATTGCATTCCGCTAAAAAAGAAACTAGTGATTTTTAAGATGATACCCGGCCTTGCACGCGGTCACTTCGCACGGAATGTATATCCCATTTTGGCGGCTAATTTCCAAGGCTTCCATATAAAGAGTTAATTGTTTTATTATTAAATAGTTTATTAGTTAAAATCTTGGATTTAAATAGAGAAGTCGAGGGAAACAAATTATAAGAGTCATTTGTTTTCCTTTTTTATAGCGTCTTCGCGATCAAATCCATAACCACGTGCGACACCGGAAATACCTTCTTCGATATCCGCTCCAGTATTATCAACCTCAGTAGAGTCGAAATCGCTTCCTAGACCTTTCCACGAACGATTCTGCAGTGCTGATGCTGAAGTGGATACAGTACCTTTAATGACGGCACCTGAGGCAGTATGTCTTGTAGTCAGTTGTTTGGAATCGTCGTCGTCGGCCGCCTCTAACTCCAGGTGCGTTAGCGCTCGCAGTGGTCTTGATGTGCTAGTATATCTTCCCCTAACTACATCAAACTCCGGTTCATCGGAAGTTGTGCTGGCAGAGATGGTATCTTGTCCGCCCAAATTCTGCTCGATTTCATCAATGGCGTCTCTGAAGTCCACAACCCATTTCCCGGTCCATGTGACCTCTTCGCTCAAGGCCAAGTTTAATTCATAAGGTGTAATAATGGGCTTGTAAAACTCGTTGAATTGATCAACGATGATACCGCTTTGGCTACAACCGAGAATGCACCAAATATCAATATCTTCAAAGTTTGCTAGCTTGGCCACATTTGGCTTTCCGACAACAAATAAATAGTGTTTTTTCTCACGAGTTTTGATAAGCTTGACCAGCTCGTTGATAGTTTCTCTTGTATTACGCAGCGACAGCGTGTTGACCAGAATACCTATACATCCCGCTGTTCTTGCCACATGCATGTACTTGTAACGCCTCATTAGAGAGGGAAATGGCCCCGTTACCATGCCAGGTAAGGCCGGATCGAAAATATGAACAGATTGGAACACAGTAGACAAATACAGTAATCTCGGATCCTGTGGGGTGGTCAAATGGAAAAGATGATAGTCCTCGGGCGAGATGTCGTCTGCTTTGTCGTGCTGACCAAACAGCACGCTATTTTTTTCGAACACACCCACCTGGTCTACGTCTTCGGGAACGTGAAAGGTGTCAAGTATGGTTACGAATTTTTCTTCTACCGCAGAGGTGTTCACTTGGGAATATATGATATTTGTGTAGTGCAGGTCGCCCTTCAAAATATTGTACAGCTGTGACAAATGCTTAGAGAAGGGTGCGTTTGCCATCAAACAGATTTTGGAGGATAGGTCTGGGAATGCCCTCTGAAAGTTCTCCACCACCAGTGCCAAATCCAAAAATGGAGTTCCGAATGAGTAAACCACGGGCAAGTTTTGGATGGCGTTCAAACATGCGTCACCAAAATGTACCACGACTTCTGCATGTACGTGTTCAGCAGCGACCTCGTCTACACAGCATGCACTGTACGCTGTGTCAGCTAAAACCCAAAACTTTATCTTCCCATGGGGAAATTTCGATTGCAGCAGCCTTACTATCAACGAGGAGTCCTTGATTAAATCGTCGGGAAACTGCAAGGTCACGTTTTGGTACTCCGGGTGCTGTTCCAGATAACCCACGAGAGGCTCGACATTGTAATAAGCCGAGATAAGTTGCATAAGCTCATTGCTATTATAACATGGCCCCAAGTATGAAGACCTGTCAATTTCATGTGTCTCCACCTTCTGAAACGCCACGTCCGACTGAGTAGTCGATAAGGCCGGTGCAACTTCCATTTTTCAACCTTTGCACGATCTTTCAACGCTGCCACTTAGAAATCCATCACTAATCATCTTAACTCTTTTACCTTTGAACTAGTCTTTTTTCTTCTTGTTGCGATGAGCTTCTCACTGAAAAAAAAAAAAAGTAAAGAAAAAAGAAGCACCAAGCACATATAAAAGGACAGATTTAACCAAATGGCATACTTAAAAAGACATTCTGAAGTCTACCATAGCATTAAAACTTTCAGACTGATCCTGCAGATGTCTTATATGTATTATTCTTTTCACACATACACTCCTCAGAGACTCCATGGAGTTTTATCAGAATCACGTGACATATATCACTGTTGACGGAATACAGATTATTTGTCAATTGCTTCTTTCTTCGCCCCTTCGAACGGGTTCTGAGTAAAAGAGAAAGGTGGTGATGACGAAGCAAAAGGAAGAATAGTCACACTTGCAGTGTAATTAGTACAAACAACACAACTAACTCAATACAGCACCTTCCTTGCCATGTTTAGATCCGTTTGCCGCATTTCTTCCCGCGTGGCACCTTCTGCGTACCGCACTATAATGGGTCGTTCCGTTATGTCCAACACCATACTCGCACAAAGATTTTATTCTGCAAACTTGAGCAAAGATCAGGTTTCTCAAAGGGTCATTGATGTTATCAAGGCGTTTGATAAGAACTCTCCCAACATTGCCAACAAGCAAATCTCCAGCGATACCCAATTTCACAAGGATTTGGGGTTGGACTCCTTGGACACTGTCGAGCTGCTCGTAGCTATTGAAGAAGAATTTGATATTGAAATCCCTGACAAAGTGGCTGATGAGTTGAGAAGTGTTGGTGAAACGGTCGATTATATCGCTTCCAATCCCGACGCAAACTAAGTGTCCGTCCCCGCTCTATTATATTGTATCGTGTCACCCCCATGTCATATTATATTCGTATGTATATAAATAGATCGATTGACCCGTATATATATATATCTATATAACCAGCCCTGTTAATACTATACTTTACTCTCTCCTCCCTTTTTCTCGTTGTTTGTTATTTTGGCCCCGAATTATTATATATTAAGGTACTGTTGAAAAATAAAACATGTATAACCTTTTGAATGAAAATAGCAAGAAGTCGGAAGAAATCTAGCACCACATAGCCATCATTATGGATAAGAATTCAGTTAACAAAGATAGTGAAGAAAAAGACGAAAGACACAAGATTGAGGTTGTAGATGATACAAATCCTGACTTCATCACTGCAGATTCGGAACTGACACAAGATCTGCCTGATGATGTAGAGGTTATTGACTTGGTCCATTTAAAAATCAAATCGTTAGAAGATTTGAACCTTTATAGGTTTAAGAATTTGAAACAATTATGTCTCAGACAGAACCTGATCGAAAGCATAAGCGAAGTGGAAGTTTTACCCCATGACAAGATTGTTGACCTTGATTTTTACGATAACAAAATTAAACATATCTCCTCTAATGTTAATAAGCTCACCAAATTAACGTCTCTAGACCTGTCGTTTAACAAGATCAAGCACATCAAAAATCTAGAAAATTTGACTGATCTGGAGAATTTATACTTCGTGCAGAACAGCATTTCCAAAATTGAAAATCTGTCCACTTTGAAATCACTGAAAAACTTAGAATTAGGTGGTAATAAGGTTCATTCTATTGAACCCGATTCCTTCGAAGGTCTGTCAAACTTGGAAGAAATTTGGTTGGGTAAAAATTCCATACCAAGACTTATTAACTTACATCCTTTAAAGAATTTGAAGATATTGTCCATCCAATCTAATAAATTAAAAAAAATTGAAAATCTAGAAGAGTTGACCAATCTTGAAGAGCTCTATCTGTCACACAATTTCATCACCAAGATTGAAGGTCTAGAGAAAAACCTCAAACTAACTACTTTGGACGTGACCTCCAACAAAATTACCTCCCTGGAAAACTTGAACCACCTGTCAAATTTAACTGACATATGGGCCTCCTTTAACAAGATAGATCAATCCTTTGAGAGCTTGGGTGAAAACCTGTCCGCCCTATCACGCTTGGAGACCATTTATCTGGAGGGAAACCCTATTCAACTGGAAAATAAGACTTCGTATAGAAGAAAACTGACTATGAACTTACCTCCATCCCTACAGAAGATTGATGCGACATATATAAGAGGCTGATCTTGATCAAGAAATGATTTTTTTTTATATACACACACACATATATATATATATATATATGTATATATATATATATAATATAGGATTTTGATCCTTTTAAAAAAAACTGAATAATCCATCTAGTTAAAGTTCGCCCTTAAAAACCTCGAGCATGAAAAAAAGAAGAGCAGCTGAACTACATAAAGAAAAACATATGCAATAGCTAAGGGCACGTCCTTCTGTCTCGCAATATGAAAACACAACTTGTAAGATGGCATTGTTCTCGCAATGCTCTTTGGAATCGTGCTTTCTACTCCACGAGAAAGGCCACTAAGAACGCTTCGTCGGCGACTCCAGCTACTATGACATCCATGGTATCTCAGAGGCAAGATCTTTTCATGACAGATCCACTATCTCCTGGATCCATGTTCTTTCTTCCAAATGGTGCTAAGATTTTCAACAAATTGATAGAGTTCATGAAGTTACAACAAAAGTTCAAATTTGGTTTTAATGAAGTTGTGACGCCTTTGATTTACAAAAAGACTCTTTGGGAAAAATCTGGTCACTGGGAAAATTATGCTGATGACATGTTTAAGGTGGAAACTACGGATGAAGAAAAGGAGGAATACGGTTTAAAACCGATGAATTGCCCAGGCCATTGTCTGATCTTCGGTAAAAAGGATAGATCGTATAACGAACTTCCCCTACGCTTCTCTGATTTTTCACCACTACATAGAAATGAAGCTTCTGGTGCACTGTCGGGATTGACTAGGCTAAGGAAGTTCCATCAAGACGATGGTCATATCTTTTGCACTCCTTCCCAAGTGAAATCAGAAATTTTCAACTCTTTAAAATTAATCGACATAGTTTACAACAAAATTTTCCCCTTTGTTAAAGGAGGTTCTGGAGCAGAGAGCAATTATTTTATAAACTTTTCTACAAGACCGGATCACTTCATTGGAGACCTCAAAGTTTGGAATCATGCTGAGCAAGTACTCAAGGAAATCTTGGAAGAATCAGGCAAACCGTGGAAACTGAACCCTGGTGATGGTGCGTTCTATGGTCCAAAGTTGGATATAATGGTTACGGACCATTTACGCAAAACTCATCAAGTCGCTACTATTCAGTTGGACTTTCAGCTACCTGAGAGGTTCGATTTGAAATTCAAGGATCAAGACAACTCGTACAAGAGGCCAATTATGATTCATAGAGCTACTTTTGGTTCTATCGAAAGATTTATGGCTTTACTGATAGATTCTAATGAGGGCCGTTGGCCGTTTTGGTTGAATCCTTACCAAGCTGTAATTATTCCCGTCAATACGAAAAATGTGCAACAGCTAGACATGTGCACTGCCTTGCAGAAAAAACTACGTAATGAACGGGAAGCCGACGACATGGAACCAGTTCCTTTAAATGATTGGCATTTCAATGTTGATCTCGACATAAGAAACGAACCCGTAGGGTATAGGATCAAGTCGGCCATTTTGAAAAACTATTCCTATTTAATTATCGTGGGTGATGAGGAAGTACAGTTACAGAAATACAACATTCGAGAACGTGATAATAGAAAGAGTTTCGAGAAACTTACAATGTCTCAAATTTGGGAAAAATTTATTGAGCTGGAAAAAAACTACAAGTAACTTAAAATATATGACAAACTTGCCCTGTAAATAAAAGGATACGATATGATGTATAGCTGGATTCATACAGAGACTAGACTCATCCACCCCACAGATGCATTAATTCATGTATATTTCACATATTATACCATATGTAGTCATTAAACTAAGATAATATTACTGTATTTACATGTATCATCCTTTATACTTTTATACTTTTTACGTTCGGGAGATTTTCAGGAGATTTTAAGGTTTGGATTCCTCATTCAATGGTTCCCTTTTCACATCTGATTGCTCTGCTTTTTTCGCAGCATTTTCCTTTGCGCTTGAAACATTTGGCGCTGATTCTATTGTGTTGACCTTTGCTTTGTCTTGAGGTTCCTCATCATCAGATGTTTCCTTTAGTTGTTCTGCATAATGCTCGGGGTATTTTCTGAAACAGTCTTGCATATGTTGAAACTTTTCAACACAGTCAATACCTTTTGGTTCAGCTTCAGAATAGACGAAGCAAGAAAATGCAGATTTGAACTCTTCACCACAGGGTCCATGGGCCATACCTCCCAAGCAAGGACAGTCCCAATTTATCTCACCAGTGTCTGGGTTATAAGCACCTTCGTGTTGAACCTCTTCTTCAGTAGGACCCATTTGCTTTTCCTCTTGTTTTCTTAGTTCTTCTTTCTCTTCATCGCTAGATTCAGATTGCTTAGCTGAATTTTCCGAGTCACTTACAGTTTTTTTTGAGGATTCTTCTTCTCCGTTATTATCTTCAGTAGTTGTCTTGTCATCAGATTGTCCCTGTTGCGATTTTTCATCATCTGAATGTTCTGGATCTTTTTTTTCAGAAGATCCAGCATTGTTGTCTAGTGTTTTGTCACTAGTATTTTCTTCCGAGTTCTCAGAACTTATGTTTTCATCCTTTTGATTGTTAGCGGTGGCATTGTCTTCATTGGATTGCTCATCATCTTTGGTTGATACCTTTGATTCATCAGTATCTTTATCTTCGGAAGACTTGTTGTCTTCTTCTGCTAGAACAACCAATTCACCATCTTCAGCTACTTTTGAAGCACCAATTTTATCACCCCCTAATTGAGGGCCAGCTTCAGTTTCATCGTTTTTGCTGTCGTTGTCATCTCCATTTTCATCGCTTTTGCTGTCGTTGTCATCTTCATTTTCTGGTGATTGCTCACCACCACTGGAAAGCTCTTCCTCTGCGGTTTTATCGGATTCTACCTTCCTTGAGGCGAAAAGAGGCTTCCTATTAGGAGCAATAAAATATAAAGCACCAGCCATAGAAAGAATCCCCATTATAAAGCCCGCTGTTTTTTCCTGATTGGAGTTCCTACCGAACTGAGGGGAGGACGCCATGAGACGTCTTGTTTGGTGTCGGCATAACCCCCTTGCCACTTGAATTGACGGCCTGTTTCTGCACGCATTCCTGACGACTAAGTTGCGAAGCATTTTACTGATAATATACACTCTTTGGATCGAGCCTACTTCCAGTTGGTAATTGGTGTTCCACAATTTCAGCATTATATGTTTTTAAACCAAAATTCGGCTCCTTTTCCCTTTTTTTCTTATTGGGTGGCGTGCCGTACAGAACGATTGGCTTGGTGTGAAATCAAGAGCAAGCACAATAGATATCAACATGAACAATATACAAAAGTCTCTGGCACAGTTTGACTGCGTTAGACCAGGCTAGGGCATTTCTGAAGCTTTACGTATCACTAGAGAAGTTATTTTGGCAATGAGAATCTACTACATCGGTGTATTTCGCTCTGGAGGAGAAAAGGCTCTAGAGTTGAGTGAAGTTAAAGACTTGTCACAATTTGGTTTCTTTGAAAGGTCTAGTGTTGGCCAGTTTATGACTTTTTTTGCTGAAACGGTCGCTTCTAGAACTGGTGCAGGACAAAGACAAAGTATAGAAGAAGGCAACTATATTGGCCACGTTTATGCCAGGAGTGAGGGCATATGTGGTGTTTTGATCACCGACAAAGAATATCCTGTCAGACCAGCATACACACTATTAAACAAAATATTGGATGAATATTTAGTCGCACATCCTAAGGAAGAGTGGGCAGATGTGACTGAGACCAATGATGCATTGAAAATGAAGCAACTGGACACTTACATTAGCAAATATCAAGATCCTTCACAGGCTGACGCTATCATGAAAGTTCAACAAGAACTGGATGAGACGAAAATCGTTTTGCACAAAACGATTGAGAATGTTTTACAAAGAGGTGAAAAGTTGGATAATTTGGTGGATAAATCGGAGTCATTAACGGCAAGTTCCAAAATGTTTTATAAGCAAGCTAAAAAATCCAATTCGTGTTGCATTATCATGTAGATGCATCCATACACTGCACTATTTTCAGCATAGTGTGGCTTTTCATCTGCTTTATGTAATTTAGAAAGCCAATGACAGCAGCAAGGGAAACAAAAATCTTTTAAATCAAATTAATTGTTTAAATAATATACTATGTAAGCATCGATTCTCCTAACTATTATAACCAAAGGTTGATTTGAAACCATTGGCATTGTATTAGAATTGATTTGTTTCTTCAGTGTAAAAAAAGTTAAAAATAAGCGACCCCAGTGAGGGTTGAACTCACGATCTTGCGATTAACAGTCGCACGCCTTAACCAACTTGGCCATGGAGTCTAATTGCTATATTTTTCTTTGGAAGACAAGATATATAAATAATGCTTGAGCTGGAGCATTTAAGTTGTAAATGTATAATTAGTGTAGGTAACCGCTGGGCCCTATTTTGTTGATGAAGTATTGACTTAAATGTAACAGAATATACTGGAAGTCCCCCCTCGGGCACATGGAAATTCACTAAAAGGAATTGGTAATGCATATGATATTACTACCGTTTCTCATTTCACTTTATATGCTTTCAGTGATTGTCTTACTACGTGACAGTTCTTACAATTCAGCGCCGTTACTCTCTATGAGTGCTCTCATTATTTATATCATATTCTTACACTTCATACAATTATATACTCGTACCATGGATATTAGAGGATAGTTGGTTTTTGTTTAAACTAATTCTATGTAGCCTCGATGGCATGAGTCCATAATACTGTACTGGCGTATGCCCTTGTTTGTGGTCTTTGTACAACCGTTTCAGGCTTTCTTATTTGCACAGGGCAGTTGCGACCCTGATAAAAAAAAATGTCTGATCAATTGAGGTGAACAAAAAAAAAAACATCGATTTCTATATTCATGGTGATCTGTCGAATTCTCCAACCAAGTTAGCTGGACTTTATTGTCTTATATCCGACTACTATCGCGATTTATTCTTGTGCGTAGCCGCAATTATAAAGGTCCGGAATATCTCTCCGACTATTGTCATCGTCGAATTTCTTCTGGAAGGGACGGCAGTAACAAGAAACACCTGAGGAACTGCTCTTTCAAATGACGACGACCAAGAGGTTGAAGTTTGAGAATCTGAGAATCCAATTCTCCAATGCCATAGTAGGAAACTTTTTAAGGTTACCGCATTCAATTATAAACGTGTTAGAGTCAACCAACTACGCTATCCAGGAATTCGGTATAGCAGTCCATTCTCATAATTCAGATATACCTATTGTTCATCTTGGATGGGATGGCCATGATTCTGGATCGAGTGAGAATGTTGTTCTTATCAATCCTGTTTTGGCCACAGTATATGATTTAAATCAAAAGTCTCCATTGGTGGACTTATACATCCAGCGATATGACCACACACACCTGGCTACGGAGGTGTATGTCACGCCAGAAACGAGTGATGATTGGGAAATTATCGATGCCAATGCGATGAGGTTCCAAAATGGTGAGATTTTGCACCAAACCCGTATAGTTACCCCAGGTGAGACTTTGATTTGTTATTTGGAAGGAATTGTTACAAAGTTCAAAATTGACAGGGTGGAGCCATCAATGAAGTCTGCGAGGATCACAGATGGTTCCTTGGTTGTTGTGGCACCAAAAGTCAATAAAACACGTTTGGTGAAGGCTGAGTATGGTCATAGTAATAAGACAATACTAAAAAATGGGGCTATCCAACTTTTAAAGAAGGTAATATTGAGGAGTACTGTGTGCAAAATGGACTTCCCTAAAGATAACCTTTTTGTCGTATATATCAGTGACGGGGCACAATTGCCTTCTCAGAAGGGCTACGCTTCTATCGTAAAATGTAGCTTAAGGCAGTCCAAGAAAAGCGATTCAGATAATAAATCAGTTGGTATCCCTTCGAAGAAGATTGGGGTTTTTATAAAATGTGATAGTCAGATACCCGAAAATCACATTGCATTAAGCTCTCATCTTTGGGATGCATTCTTTACGCACCCAATGAACGGAGCAAAAATCAAACTAGAGTTTCTACAAATGAATCAAGCAAATATAATATCCGGAAGAAATGCAACAGTCAATATCAAATATTTTGGCAAGGACGTTCCTACCAAGAGTGGGGATCAGTATTCTAAGTTGTTGGGCGGGAGCTTATTGACCAATAACTTAATACTTCCAACAGAGCAAATTATAATCGAAATAAAAAAAGGTGAATCCGAGCAGCAGTTGTGTAATTTGAATGAAATTTCCAATGAATCCGTTCAATGGAAAGTAACCCAAATGGGTAAAGAAGAAGTTAAAGATATTATCGAAAGGCATTTGCCTAAACATTACCACGTCGAAGAAACTGGCGAAGTTTCGCGCACTAGTAAAGATGAAGATGATTTCATTACGGTAAATAGTATCAAGAAAGAAATGGTCAATTATTTGACATCGCCTATTATTGCCACACCAGCTATTATATTAGATGGTAAGCAAGGGATCGGTAAAACAAGGTTATTAAAAGAGCTTATAAATGAAGTGGAAAAAGATCATCACATCTTCGTTAAATATGCGGATTGTGAAACATTGCACGAGACATCAAATTTAGATAAAACCCAAAAATTAATTATGGAATGGTGTTCTTTTTGTTATTGGTATGGTCCTTCTTTGATTGTGTTGGATAACGTTGAGGCTCTATTTGGAAAACCTCAAGCCAATGACGGAGATCCTTCTAATAATGGCCAATGGGATAATGCAAGCAAACTTTTGAATTTTTTCATCAATCAGGTGACAAAGATATTTAACAAGGATAATAAACGAATCAGAGTTTTATTTTCAGGCAAGCAGAAAACTCAAATTAATCCGCTATTGTTTGATAAGCATTTTGTTTCAGAGACGTGGTCTTTGAGAGCACCTGACAAACATGCAAGAGCGAAGTTACTGGAGTATTTTTTCTCGAAAAACCAGATCATGAAACTAAATCGAGATTTGCAATTCAGTGATTTGTCGTTGGAGACAGAAGGATTTTCGCCACTAGATTTGGAAATATTCACAGAAAAGATTTTCTACGACTTGCAGTTGGAAAGAGATTGTGATAATGTTGTAACAAGGGAACTTTTTTCGAAGTCGCTTAGTGCGTTTACACCATCTGCGTTGCGTGGAGTAAAGCTAACAAAAGAAACGAACATCAAATGGGGGGATATTGGTGCTTTAGCAAATGCCAAAGATGTCCTTCTAGAAACCTTAGAGTGGCCCACAAAATATGAGCCTATTTTCGTTAATTGTCCCCTAAGATTGAGATCAGGAATCTTGCTTTACGGTTATCCTGGTTGTGGTAAAACGCTTCTGGCGAGCGCCGTGGCACAACAATGTGGGTTAAACTTTATCTCCGTTAAGGGACCAGAGATTTTAAACAAGTTTATAGGTGCCAGCGAACAAAACATAAGAGAATTGTTTGAAAGGGCACAGTCCGTCAAACCCTGTATTCTATTTTTTGACGAGTTCGATTCTATTGCGCCAAAGAGAGGGCATGACTCCACTGGTGTCACAGACCGTGTAGTCAATCAATTATTGACCCAAATGGATGGTGCCGAGGGCCTTGATGGTGTATATATACTAGCAGCTACAAGTAGACCTGATTTGATTGATAGCGCATTGTTAAGACCGGGAAGATTAGACAAAAGTGTGATCTGTAATATACCGACTGAATCAGAGAGGTTAGATATCTTGCAAGCTATCGTCAATTCAAAAGACAAGGATACGGGACAAAAAAAATTTGCATTGGAGAAAAATGCAGACTTGAAGTTGATCGCTGAAAAGACAGCTGGTTTTTCGGGTGCTGATTTACAGGGGCTCTGCTACAATGCTTATTTGAAATCTGTACATAGGTGGCTGTCTGCTGCAGACCAATCGGAAGTGGTACCCGGCAATGATAATATAGAATACTTCAGTATCAATGAGCACGGGCGTAGAGAAGAAAATAGACTACGGCTAAAGACTCTATTGCAGCAAGATGTGGTGCACGAGACAAAGACAAGCACTTCAGCTGCTTCTGAGCTGACAGCTGTGGTCACAATAAACGATTTATTGGAAGCCTGTCAAGAGACAAAACCTAGTATTTCAACAAGTGAGTTGGTCAAATTAAGGGGGATTTACGATAGGTTCCAGAAGGATAGGAACGGTGAGATGCCCAATGGTGAGAATTCCATCGACATTGGTAGCCGACTCTCCCTTATGTGAAAAGGAAGAAGAAAAGAACAAAGCGCGTTTCCCTTTAAAGGGCAAAAAATGCGGCGCACGTTGCTTATTACGTGACATGACCCTATTGTATTGTGCGAGCACGCAGGACGGGAAAAATATTGGTGAAATTACATAACGCATTTTTTTTCCCTTGTGGTGAAAAGGAAAAACCCGAGAAATATGCCAGTAACAGTGGAGACCGGTCAAGATGTATTGAACGAAATCCGAAGTTGCATATATAACATAAATGCCTGCTACCTTTTGATACTTAATTCTTCTTAGCACCTATACGCTTTTTTTTTCATTTTTCCTTATCTTTTCTTTTTCTCGCAGAAGTCTATACAAAGAAGAAATATATATATATCTATTTCTTTTTTTTTTCAACCGTATACCACCGGCAACAAACCTCCATGTATTCATAGGCCCTGCATTACATCAAGAAATATTAGCATAAACGTATAGACCATTTTAACGCCACAGGCAAGCATACGCATTAAATCGCACCACCAACCAATGACAGTCTCACACAATCATTCTACGAAGATATCCCAACAACCAATCTCCTCGGTATCAGCATTTAAGTTCTTCGGAAAGAAGCTGTTAAGTTCAAGCCATGGGAACAAGTTGAAGAAAAAGGCGTCTCTACCTCCAGACTTCCACTCTACAAGTACTAATGACAGCGAATCCTCCAGCCCAAAACTGCCGAATTCGTTGAAAACCTCTCGCCGTGCAAACTCTTTCGCTCACACAACCAACAGCAAGAGATCTTTATCTTCCGCCTCAACCAAGATCCTACCTCCGGCCGGCTCCAGCACGTCCATCTCAAGAGGAAACAGACATTCGTCCACTTCGCGTAATCTCTCAAACTCCAAGTTCAGTAGCGAACGATTAGTGTACAATCCATACGGCGTCTCAACCCCAAGCACGTCACTCTCGTCCGTCTCTACCTCCATGAAGAAAGACCCTGATCTGGGCTTCTACCTTCACGATGGGGATTCCAAAATCCGCATGCTGCCGATCCCAATTGTGGACCCAAACGAGTATCTGCCCGACGAGATGAAGGAGGCAAGCATCCAGTTGAGCGATAACTTCGTCTTTGATGATGAGAATAAGACCATCGGATGGGGCGGTTCGTGCGAAGTGCGCAAGATCCGCTCCAAGTACCGCAAGAAGGACGTATTTGCTCTAAAGAAGCTCAATATGATCTATAATGAAACGCCCGAGAAATTCTACAAGCGCTGCTCAAAGGAGTTTATCATCGCAAAGCAGCTAAGTCATCATGTTCACATCACAAATACTTTCCTTCTAGTCAAGGTGCCCACCACCGTCTACACCACTCGCGGGTGGGGGTTCGTCATGGAGCTAGGTCTACGAGATTTGTTCGCGATGATACAAAAATCGGGCTGGCGCAGCGTGGCCCTAGCAGAAAAGTTTTGTATATTCAAACAGGTGGCGTGTGGTGTCAAGTTTTGCCACGATCAGGGCATCGCCCACCGTGATTTGAAACCGGAAAATGTACTGCTATCCCCGGACGGCGTGTGCAAGCTGACAGATTTTGGTATCTCAGACTGGTACCACACGGATCCACACGACCTGTCCAGCCCTGTCAAGAAGTGCGCAGGGATGATCGGCTCGCCGCCGTATGCTCCCCCGGAGGTCATGTTCTACGACTCCAAGAAGCACTACGATACGGAATTGCAACAGCCGTATGACCCACGCGCTCTAGACTGTTATGGCCTGGGTATTATCCTCATGACCCTCGTCAACAACGTCATTCCATTTTTGGAATCCTGCAGCTTCGACACTGGTTTCCGCGATTACTGTGACGCTTATGAAAACTTTATCCGTCTTCACGATCGCGCATTCCGCAATCGCGGCAATTACCGCCCGGGGCCGGGAATGGAGTATCACTTGGCTAGAAATTTCAAGAACGGACATGCATCTCGCGTGGCATGGCGGCTCGCTGACCCAGAAGCCGCCACCCGCTACACCATCGACGACCTCTTCGAAGACCCATGGTTCCAAGGAATTGAGACTTGTGTTGATGCCAACGACAAATATGTGTGTAAGAAACCTATTATCAAAACCACTACGTACGAGAATCCGCGGGGTTTCCATATCGCTACAGATGTTGCTGCAACCACACCCACCTCAAACCCATTCCTTAAGAACCGAGTCCCCATCAGGTCAATGGTAGATATAGCCGCCCATCCTTCCCCAACGGCCACGGTTTTAGCGTCGTCGCCTCCGCCGCCTCCTCCGGCGCACTCATGTGCCAGCGGCGAGGCCTTATTTACACTTAGGGAAACCCCGCCGCCCCAGCTAGCAACCCTCACGCTTAGCGAAGAACCTCCCGCAACTCCCGCACCTTCCGCACCTTCCGCACCTTCCGCTCGCGTCCGTGGCCACTCCCCGCACAGGGTAGTGCATCACCATCTGAACATTGTCAACAGCTTGGTCCATAGTTCTAGCGCGGCGTCTTCTCAAGTTCCGGCTTCGACCTAGCCAGAATGTGCAGCAGAGTAAATAATATTCACTTCCCTGTTCCTAAAGCGTACAATATACAACTCCAACTTCATATCAACTACCAGAAACAGTAACATACGTGATAGTTATTTTCTATATTTTTATTTTTTTTTTGCCACTGACCAGTCTTCGCGGCGGTGTGAGTTTCCGTCTGTACGCAGCATTTAGCAGAGATTTGCCAATGCCAAGAAACTCCGCTAAACTAACATCGCGATGCAATGGGCTTGGTATTCCGTGGAAGAAAATGAAAACCGGCGCAAAGAATCCTCCGAGAAAATTTGATGCGGTGCACGGATTTCAGCACGGGTTTCAGCACGGATTTTATTTCTTTGCACCCCCCAAATTTCTCGGCGATGATAAACATACCGCATCTAAAACCGTATACAGACTACGGCACAGAAGCCAAGACTAACAAAAAAAAAAAAAAAAAAAAAAAAAAAAAAAAAAATGTCACGTGTTATTCCTTGTGCCCTCTGACCTACGTAGTTACTTGCGTGGCTTCAAATTTGATATCAGCTCTCGAGACGTCCTGATCTCTATACCTTATTGCTTGCTTTAGGTTGAGGCAATAAAGAAATAATTACATCTTTGGTTCTTTCCCCCTTTTTATATATCTGCAACAATATTAAACAATTAAATTAAAGAAGCACGTTTCCGTTTTTTATCATATACCATTCCCCTAACCGCCGAACTCACCGCATCACAACGTCACTATTCCTTCACACAAATAAACTAATTAGTTATGCTTCAGCGAATATCATCTAAACTTCACAGGCGGTTCTTATCTGGCCTGCTGCGTGTCAAGCACTACCCATTAAGGCGCATTCTCCTTCCACTGATTCTACTGCAGATCATCATTATAACGTTTATCTGGTCAAATTCACCGCAGCGTAACGGACTTGGGCGGGACGCTGATTACCTTCTACCAAATTACAACGAACTTGACAGTGATGATGATTCCTGGTATAGCATCCTGACTTCGTCTTTCAAAAACGATCGCAAGATCCAGTTCGCTAAGACATTATACGAAAATTTAAAATTCGGCACCAACCCTAAATGGGTCAATGAATATACTCTGCAAAATGACCTGCTCTCGGTCAAAATGGGCCCTCGAAAGGGCAGTAAGCTCGAATCCGTGGATGAGTTGAAGTTTTACGACTTCGACCCTCGTCTCACGTGGTCCGTTGTGCTGAACCATTTGCAAAATAATGACGCAGATCAGCCAGAAAAGTTACCCTTTTCATGGTACGACTGGACAACCTTCCACGAGCTGAATAAGCTGATTTCCATAGATAAAACTGTTCTGCCCTGCAATTTTCTTTTCCAGTCCGCTTTCGACAAAGAGTCTTTAGAGGCCATTGAGACAGAGCTCGGCGAACCTTTGTTCCTATACGAAAGACCAAAGTACGCGCAGAAACTGTGGTACAAGGCCGCTAGAAACCAGGACAGAATCAAAGACTCAAAGGAACTAAAAAAGCATTGTTCCAAGCTATTCACTCCAGACGGGCATGGCTCTCCTAAGGGTTTAAGATTTAATACGCAATTTCAAATAAAGGAGCTGTATGATAAAGTTAGACCCGAAGTTTACCAATTGCAGGCAAGAAACTACATTTTGACTACACAGTCGCATCCACTATCCATTTCCATCATCGAATCAGATAATTCCACGTATCAAGTCCCCTTGCAAACTGAAAAATCAAAAAACTTGGTGCAATCCGGCCTGTTGCAGGAATATATTAATGATAACATTAATTCTACGAACAAGAGAAAGAAAAATAAACAGGACGTAGAATTCAACCATAACAGGCTTTTCCAGGAATTCGTCAATAACGACCAAGTTAACTCCCTATACAAACTGGAAATTGAAGAAACTGATAAATTCACTTTTGATAAAGATTTGGTTTATTTATCCCCTTCGGATTTCAAGTTCGATGCCTCCAAAAAAATTGAAGAGTTAGAGGAACAGAAGAAACTCTATCCGGACAAATTTTCCGCTCATAATGAGAATTATCTGAACAGTTTGAAGAATTCCGTAAAGACAAGCCCTGCATTGCAAAGAAAGTTCTTCTATGAGGCTGGTGCCGTGAAGCAATATAAAGGTATGGGGTTCCATCGTGACAAGAGGTTCTTCAATGATGATACATTAATCAATGATAAACAAGAATACCAGGCTAGATTGAATTCAATGATCAGAACATTCCAAAAGTTTACTAAAGCCAACGGCATCATATCTTGGTTGTCTCACGGAACGCTGTACGGCTATCTTTACAATGGAATGGCTTTCCCCTGGGATAACGATTTCGACTTGCAAATGCCCATTAAGCATTTACAATTGCTCAGTCAATACTTCAACCAATCTCTTATATTGGAAGACCCAAGACAGGGTAATGGACGTTATTTCCTAGACGTCAGCGACTCCTTGACAGTAAGAATTAACGGTAACGGTAAAAACAATATCGATGCAAGATTCATTGACGTCGACACCGGCCTTTACATTGATATTACCGGTCTAGCTAGCACTTCTGCCCCTAGTAGGGATTACTTGAACTCTTATATTGAAGAGCGGTTGCAAGAGGAACATTTGGATATCAATAATATCCCTGAATCGAACGGTGAGACCGCTACTTTGCCCGACAAAGTAAATGATGGGTTAGTCAATATGGCTACACTAAACATCACTGAGCTACGTGATTACATTACCAGCGACGAAAATAAAAATCATAAAAGAGTCCCCACTGATACTGATTTGAAAGATCTTTTGAAAAAGGAACTGGAAGAGTTACCAAAGTCTAAGACCATTGAAAACAAGTTGAATCCTAAACAAAGATATTTTCTCAACGAAAAACTTAAACTTTACAATTGTAGAAACAACCATTTTAACTCGTTCGAGGAACTATCTCCCTTAATCAATACTGTTTTCCATGGTGTGCCAGCGTTGATTCCTCACAGACATACCTACTGCTTGCACAATGAATATCATGTACCTGATAGATATGCATTTGATGCTTACAAAAATACTGCTTATTTGCCCGAATTTAGATTTTGGTTCGACTATGACGGGTTAAAGAAATGCAGTAATATTAATTCATGGTATCCAAACATCCCCAGTATTAATTCATGGAATCCGAACCTCTTGAAAGAAATATCGTCTACGAAATTTGAGTCGAAACTTTTTGATTCCAACAAAGTCTCTGAATACTCTTTCAAAAACCTATCCATGGATGATGTTCGCTTAATTTATAAAAATATTCCAAAAGCTGGTTTTATCGAGGTATTTACTAACTTGTACAATTCCTTCAATGTCACTGCATATAGGCAAAAGGAATTGGAAATTCAATACTGCCAAAACCTGACATTTATTGAAAAAAAGAAATTATTACATCAATTGCGCATTAATGTTGCTCCTAAGTTAAGCTCCCCTGCGAAGGACCCATTTCTTTTTGGTTATGAAAAAGCTATGTGGAAGGATTTATCAAAATCTATGAACCAGACTACATTAGATCAAGTTACCAAGATTGTTCATGAAGAATATGTCGGAAAAATTATTGATCTGTCCGAAAGTTTGAAATACAGGAATTTTTCACTTTTCAACATTACTTTTGATGAAACTGGAACAACCCTAGATGATAACACAGAAGATTATACACCCGCTAATACTGTTGAAGTAAATCCTGTGGATTTTAAATCAAATTTAAACTTTAGTAGCAACTCCTTTTTGGATTTAAATTCATATGGTTTAGACCTTTTTGCGCCAACTTTATCCGACGTTAACAGAAAGGGTATTCAAATGTTTGATAAGGACCCTATTATTGTATACGAGGACTATGCTTATGCCAAGTTACTTGAAGAAAGAAAGCGGAGGGAGAAGAAGAAGAAGGAGGAAGAGGAGAAGAAGAAGAAGGAAGAAGAGGAAAAGAAGAAGAAGGAAGAAGAAGAAAAGAAAAAGAAAGAAGAGGAAGAGAAGAAAAAGAAGGAAGAAGAAGAAAAGAAAAAGAAGGAAGAAGAGGAAAAGAAAAAGAAGGAAGAAGAAGAAAAGAAAAAGAAGGAAGAAGAAGAAAAGAAGAAGCAGGAGGAAGAGGAGAAAAAGAAGAAGGAAGAAGAAGAGAAGAAGAAGCAGGAAGAAGGAGAAAAGATGAAGAATGAAGATGAAGAAAAGAAGAAGCAGGAAGATGAAGAAAAGAAGAAGAACGAAGAGGAAGAAAAAAAGAAGAATGAAGAAGAGGAAAAAAAGAAGCAGGAGGAGGCGCACAGCAATTAAAAGTCGGAGAACCTGACTGAAAATTCATGAATCTCTTCATTTCTATAGCCTTTCCTCTATGCATTTGTATTATATATTTATTACCGTCATTTTTTTACATACTGCTGCATTTTGGCGCCAGTGATAAGTGGCAAACAATTCGACGGAATCGTGGTAATTATACCACGTTACTCTATAACATCATGATATTGCAATTAATCAAACATACATTTAATCTTAATGCTATTAGCTTACTACAACTCTTTTCTTTAAGTTATATCGTATATTTCTTGGGCGATGTCGGAATATTTACCCGGATATGCCTTTTTAAGCACTGAATATGTTTGAATAGAGACTGACATATATGGCAGCAATTAAAATTGGAAGAAATGTAATGACAGTAGGAAAGACCAATTTTTATCATCGCGACACCAATCACTTCCTTAACTGAGCTTTACTTGTATTTATTTACAGGTAGATTAGGAGCAGTAGAAAGGGAAAATATACCGGGTGCATAAAGAGCATAGTCATTAAGATCAAATAGTTATCTTTCTCAAAGAGATTTCTGATCTTTACTTTCCCCATATGAAAAATGAATAAATACATTAACAAATACACCACGCCACCTAACTTATTGTCTTTACGACAAAGGGCTGAAGGCAAACACAGAACAAGAAAGAAACTTACACACAAATCGCACTCCCACGATGATGAGATGTCAACTACTTCAAACACAGATTCCAATCACAATGGGCCCAATGACTCTGGTAGAGTGATCACTGGTTCTGCTGGTCATATTGGTAAAATATCCTTTGTAGATTCAGAACTAGATACAACATTTTCTACTTTAAATTTGATTTTTGATAAACTTAAAAGCGATGTGCCACAAGAACGAGCCTCTGGCGCTAATGAATTAAGCACTACTTTGACCTCATTAGCAAGGGAAGTATCTGCTGAGCAATTTCAAAGGTTTAGCAACAGTTTAAACAATAAGATATTTGAACTTATTCACGGGTTTACTTCAAGTGAGAAGATAGGTGGTATTCTTGCTGTTGATACTCTGATCTCATTCTACCTGAGTACAGAGGAGCTGCCAAACCAAACTTCAAGACTGGCGAACTATTTACGTGTTTTAATTCCATCCAGTGACATTGAAGTTATGAGATTAGCGGCTAACACCTTAGGTAGATTGGCCGTGCCAGGTGGTACATTAACATCAGATTTCGTCGAATTTGAGGTCAGAACTTGCATTGATTGGCTTACTCTGACAGCAGATAATAACTCATCGAGCTCTAAGTTGGAATACAGGAGACATGCTGCGCTATTAATCATAAAGGCATTAGCAGACAATTCACCCTATCTTTTATACCCTTACGTTAACTCTATCTTAGACAATATTTGGGTGCCATTAAGGGATGCAAAGTTAATTATACGATTAGATGCCGCAGTGGCATTGGGTAAATGTCTTACTATTATTCAGGATAGAGACCCTGCTTTGGGAAAACAGTGGTTTCAAAGATTATTTCAAGGTTGTACACATGGCTTAAGTCTCAATACGAATGATTCAGTGCATGCTACTCTGTTGGTATTTCGAGAATTACTCAGCTTGAAAGCACCTTATCTCAGGGATAAATATGATGATATTTACAAATCTACTATGAAGTACAAGGAATATAAATTTGATGTTATAAGGAGAGAAGTTTATGCTATTTTACCTCTTTTGGCTTCTTTTGACCCTGCCATTTTCACAAAGAAATATCTCGATAGGATAATGGTTCATTATTTAAGATATTTGAAGAACATCGATATGAATGCTGCAAATAATTCGGATAAACCTTTTATATTAGTTTCTATAGGTGATATTGCATTTGAAGTTGGTTCGAGCATTTCACCCTATATGACACTTATTCTGGATAATATTAGGGAAGGCTTAAGAACGAAATTCAAAGTTAGAAAACAATTCGAGAAGGATTTATTTTATTGCATTGGTAAATTAGCTTGTGCTTTGGGCCCAGCTTTTGCTAAGCACTTGAACAAAGATCTTCTTAATTTGATGTTAAACTGTCCAATGTCCGACCATATGCAGGAGACTTTAATGATCCTTAACGAGAAAATACCCTCTTTGGAATCTACCGTTAATTCGAGGATACTAAATTTACTGTCGATATCCTTATCTGGTGAAAAATTTATTCAATCAAACCAATACGATTTTAATAATCAATTTTCCATTGAAAAGGCTCGTAAATCAAGAAACCAAAGTTTCATGAAAAAAACTGGTGAATCTAATGACGATATTACAGATGCCCAAATTTTGATTCAGTGTTTTAAAATGCTGCAACTAATTCATCATCAATATTCCTTGACGGAGTTTGTTAGGCTTATAACCATTTCTTACATTGAGCATGAGGATCCGTCTGTCAGAAAATTGGCAGCATTAACGTCGTGTGATTTATTTATCAAAGACGATATATGTAAACAAACATCAGTTCATGCTTTACACTCGGTTTCTGAAGTGCTAAGTAAGCTATTAATGATCGCAATAACTGATCCGGTTGCAGAAATTAGATTGGAAATTCTTCAGCATTTGGGGTCAAATTTTGATCCTCAATTGGCGCAACCAGACAATTTACGCCTACTTTTCATGGCGCTGAACGATGAGATTTTTGGTATTCAATTGGAAGCTATCAAAATAATAGGCAGATTGAGTTCTGTCAACCCCGCTTATGTAGTTCCTTCTTTGAGGAAAACTTTACTGGAACTATTAACGCAATTGAAGTTCTCAAATATGCCAAAAAAAAAGGAGGAAAGTGCAACTCTATTATGTACGCTGATAAATTCCAGCGATGAAGTAGCGAAACCTTATATTGATCCTATTTTAGACGTCATTCTTCCTAAATGCCAGGATGCTTCATCTGCCGTAGCATCCACCGCTTTAAAGGTTTTGGGTGAACTATCTGTTGTTGGAGGAAAAGAAATGACGCGTTACTTAAAGGAATTGATGCCATTGATCATTAACACATTTCAGGACCAATCAAACTCTTTTAAAAGAGATGCCGCCTTAACAACATTAGGACAGCTGGCTGCTTCCTCTGGTTATGTTGTTGGCCCTTTACTAGACTACCCAGAGTTACTTGGCATTTTGATAAATATTCTTAAGACTGAAAACAACCCTCATATCAGGCGTGGAACTGTTCGTTTGATTGGTATATTAGGCGCTCTTGATCCATATAAGCACAGAGAAATAGAAGTCACATCAAACTCAAAGAGTTCAGTAGAGCAAAATGCTCCTTCAATCGACATCGCATTGCTAATGCAAGGGGTATCTCCATCCAACGATGAATATTACCCCACTGTAGTTATCCACAATCTGATGAAGATATTGAATGATCCATCGTTGTCAATCCATCACACGGCTGCTATTCAAGCTATTATGCATATTTTTCAAAACCTTGGTTTACGATGTGTCTCCTTTTTGGATCAAATTATTCCAGGTATCATTTTAGTCATGCGTTCGTGCCCGCCGTCCCAACTTGACTTTTATTTTCAGCAACTGGGATCTCTCATCTCAATTGTCAAGCAACATATTAGGCCCCATGTCGAGAAAATTTATGGTGTGATCAGGGAGTTTTTCCCGATCATTAAACTACAAATCACAATTATTTCTGTCATAGAATCGATATCTAAGGCTCTGGAAGGTGAGTTTAAAAGATTTGTTCCCGAGACCCTAACCTTTTTCCTTGATATTCTTGAGAACGACCAGTCTAATAAAAGGATCGTTTCGATTCGTATATTAAAATCTTTGGTTACTTTTGGGCCGAATCTAGAAGACTATTCCCATTTGATTATGCCTATCGTTGTTAGAATGACTGAGTATTCTGCTGGAAGTCTAAAGAAAATCTCCATTATAACTTTGGGTAGATTAGCAAAGAATATCAACCTCTCTGAAATGTCATCAAGAATTGTTCAGGCGTTGGTAAGAATTTTGAATAATGGGGATAGAGAACTAACAAAAGCAACCATGAATACGCTAAGTTTGCTCCTTTTACAACTAGGTACCGACTTTGTGGTCTTTGTGCCGGTGATTAACAAGGCGTTATTGAGGAATAGGATTCAGCATTCAGTGTACGACCAACTGGTTAATAAATTACTGAACAATGAATGCTTGCCAACAAATATCATATTTGACAAGGAGAACGAAGTACCTGAAAGGAAAAATTATGAGGACGAAATGCAAGTAACGAAATTACCGGTAAACCAAAATATCCTAAAGAATGCATGGTATTGTTCTCAACAGAAGACCAAAGAAGATTGGCAGGAATGGATAAGAAGGCTATCTATTCAGCTTCTAAAGGAATCACCTTCAGCTTGTTTACGATCCTGTTCGAGTTTAGTCAGCGTTTATTATCCGTTGGCGAGAGAATTGTTTAATGCTTCATTCTCAAGTTGCTGGGTTGAGCTTCAAACGTCATACCAAGAGGATTTGATTCAAGCATTATGCAAGGCTTTATCATCCTCTGAAAACCCACCCGAGATTTATCAAATGTTGTTAAATTTAGTGGAATTTATGGAGCACGATGACAAACCATTGCCCATCCCAATCCATACATTAGGTAAGTATGCCCAAAAATGTCATGCTTTTGCGAAGGCACTACATTACAAAGAGGTAGAATTCTTAGAAGAGCCGAAAAATTCAACAATCGAGGCATTGATTAGCATTAATAATCAACTTCACCAAACTGATTCTGCTATTGGTATTTTGAAGCATGCGCAACAGCACAATGAATTGCAGCTGAAGGAAACTTGGTATGAAAAACTGCAACGTTGGGAGGATGCTCTTGCAGCATATAATGAGAAGGAGGCAGCAGGAGAAGATTCGGTTGAAGTGATGATGGGAAAATTAAGATCGTTATATGCCCTTGGAGAGTGGGAAGAGCTTTCTAAATTGGCTTCTGAAAAGTGGGGCACTGCAAAACCCGAAGTGAAGAAGGCAATGGCGCCTTTGGCTGCCGGCGCTGCCTGGGGTTTGGAGCAATGGGATGAAATAGCCCAGTATACTAGCGTCATGAAATCGCAGTCTCCAGATAAAGAATTCTATGATGCAATTTTATGTTTGCATAGGAATAATTTTAAGAAGGCGGAAGTTCACATCTTTAATGCAAGGGATCTTCTAGTTACTGAATTGTCAGCTCTTGTTAATGAAAGCTACAATAGAGCATATAATGTTGTTGTTAGAGCGCAGATTATAGCAGAGTTGGAGGAAATCATCAAATATAAGAAGTTGCCACAAAATTCAGATAAACGTCTAACTATGAGAGAAACTTGGAATACCAGATTACTGGGCTGTCAAAAAAATATTGATGTGTGGCAAAGAATTCTGCGTGTCAGATCATTGGTGATAAAGCCAAAGGAGGATGCTCAAGTGAGGATTAAGTTTGCCAACTTATGCAGAAAATCGGGTAGGATGGCGCTAGCTAAAAAAGTCTTAAATACATTGCTTGAAGAAACAGATGACCCAGATCATCCTAATACTGCTAAGGCATCCCCTCCAGTTGTTTATGCACAACTGAAGTACTTGTGGGCTACGGGGTTGCAAGATGAGGCTTTGAAGCAATTAATTAATTTCACATCTAGAATGGCTCATGATTTAGGTTTGGATCCAAATAATATGATAGCTCAAAGCGTTCCTCAACAAAGCAAAAGAGTCCCTCGTCACGTTGAAGATTATACTAAGCTTTTAGCTCGTTGTTTCTTGAAGCAAGGAGAATGGAGAGTTTGCTTACAGCCTAAATGGAGATTGAGCAATCCAGATTCGATCCTAGGCTCCTATTTGCTCGCTACACATTTTGACAACACATGGTACAAAGCGTGGCATAACTGGGCACTGGCCAATTTTGAAGTCATTTCTATGCTAACATCTGTCTCTAAAAAGAAACAGGAAGGAAGTGATGCTTCCTCGGTAACTGATATTAATGAGTTTGATAATGGCATGATCGGCGTCAATACATTTGATGCTAAGGAAGTTCATTACTCTTCTAATTTAATACACAGGCACGTAATTCCAGCAATTAAGGGTTTTTTTCATTCCATTTCTTTATCAGAATCAAGCTCTCTTCAAGATGCATTAAGGTTATTAACTTTATGGTTTACTTTTGGTGGTATTCCAGAAGCAACCCAAGCTATGCACGAGGGTTTCAACCTAATCCAAATAGGCACATGGTTAGAAGTGTTGCCACAGTTAATTTCTAGAATTCATCAACCCAATCAAATTGTTAGTAGGTCATTACTCTCCCTATTATCTGATCTAGGTAAGGCTCATCCGCAGGCATTAGTGTACCCCTTAATGGTTGCGATTAAATCCGAATCTCTCTCACGACAGAAAGCAGCTTTGTCCATCATAGAAAAGATGAGAATACATAGTCCAGTTTTGGTCGACCAGGCTGAACTTGTCAGCCACGAATTGATACGTATGGCGGTGCTTTGGCATGAGCAATGGTATGAGGGTCTGGATGACGCCAGTAGGCAGTTTTTTGGAGAACATAATACCGAAAAAATGTTTGCTGCTTTAGAGCCTCTGTACGAAATGCTGAAGAGAGGACCGGAAACTTTGAGGGAAATATCGTTCCAAAATTCTTTTGGTAGGGACTTGAATGACGCTTACGAATGGCTGATGAATTACAAAAAATCTAAAGATGTTAGTAATTTAAACCAAGCGTGGGACATTTACTATAATGTTTTCAGGAAAATTGGTAAACAGTTGCCACAATTACAAACTCTTGAACTACAACATGTGTCGCCAAAACTACTATCTGCGCATGATTTGGAATTGGCTGTCCCCGGGACCCGTGCAAGTGGTGGAAAACCAATTGTTAAAATATCTAAATTCGAGCCAGTATTTTCAGTAATCTCATCCAAACAAAGACCGAGAAAGTTTTGTATCAAGGGTAGTGATGGTAAAGATTATAAGTATGTGTTGAAAGGACATGAAGACATTAGACAGGATAGCTTGGTCATGCAATTATTCGGACTAGTTAACACGCTTTTGCAAAATGACGCTGAGTGCTTTAGAAGGCATCTAGATATCCAGCAATATCCAGCAATCCCATTATCTCCGAAGTCTGGGTTACTGGGTTGGGTACCGAATAGTGACACGTTCCATGTATTAATTAGGGAGCATAGAGAAGCCAAAAAAATTCCATTAAACATTGAGCATTGGGTCATGTTACAAATGGCACCTGATTATGACAATTTAACGTTGTTGCAGAAAGTAGAAGTCTTCACTTACGCCCTAAATAATACGGAGGGACAAGATCTTTATAAGGTGTTATGGCTGAAGAGTAGGTCATCGGAAACGTGGTTGGAGCGTAGAACTACTTACACTCGATCGCTAGCCGTGATGTCCATGACCGGTTATATATTGGGGTTAGGTGACCGCCACCCTAGTAATTTGATGTTGGATAGAATCACTGGGAAAGTCATTCATATTGATTTTGGTGATTGTTTCGAGGCTGCTATATTAAGAGAAAAATTCCCCGAAAAAGTACCTTTTAGATTAACTAGAATGTTAACATATGCAATGGAAGTGAGTGGAATTGAAGGTAGCTTCCGTATTACTTGTGAGAATGTTATGAAGGTACTTAGAGATAACAAGGATTCATTAATGGCAATCCTTGAAGCTTTTGCTTTCGATCCTTTGATCAATTGGGGTTTTGACTTACCAACAAAGAAAATTGAGGAAGAAACGGGCATTCAACTTCCCGTGATGAATGCCAATGAGCTATTGAGTAATGGGGCTATTACCGAAGAAGAAGTTCAAAGGGTGGAAAACGAGCACAAGAATGCCATTCGAAATGCAAGGGCCATGTTGGTATTGAAGCGCATTACTGACAAATTAACGGGGAACGATATAAGAAGGTTTAATGACTTGGACGTTCCAGAACAAGTGGATAAACTAATCCAACAAGCCACATCAGTGGAAAACCTATGCCAACATTATATCGGTTGGTGTCCATTCTGGTAGTTTTAATGTATTGAAAATCACTTAGTTGTATATAGCCTGTAAAAGTGTTGTATAAAAATGCATCTCATTCATTAATGTTTAGTTCCGAGCGTGACGTTACTAACTGCGAAAAAAGTTCCTTCGACTAGTAAATATCAAAGGCGAAAACATAAGTATATGGGAGAATTATAACAAGTTAAGTGATGATGATAGGATAAGATAATATAGGATACATGTTATATACAAACTCTAGATAATAAAGATGAAAAATGAAAAGGAAAAGAACATGCTTTTAGATAGTATGTTCACTGTGTTTTTGTCGTTTCCTGTCAAGTACTCGCTCGTTACGCATCTCATTTTATATTCTTTTTAGAGTTTAATCCTGGTGGTAACTGGTTTGTAACATTTTTGCCATTGGCATTAATAATAGATGGAATTGGCATAGGGGAGTTACTACCAAAACCTTGCTGGAAATTAGGGGGGAAATTTCCTTGTAGCATCATATTTGGATAAGGTGGCTGTGGCTGTTGTCCTGTTACCGGTAACATACCATTTGGTGGGATTGGGAACCCCTGTGGTAATGGTGGCATTGGGCCGTTAGGAAAGTTAGGATGCATTGGAAAAAACCCTGGAGGTGGGGGTGGTGGCATGTATTGCTGTTGAGGCAGATCTGGCGTTGCTGTTTCCTCTTGTTTTCCCTTGCTATTTCTTGTTCCGTTTGGATTTTTATTTTGCCTTAATTGCCTGTCTTCCTTCTTATTTACATCTTTTGAATCTTTCTGGAATTGAACGAGACCTGGTGGCGGTGGCATCATGCGTTGTGGAAAATTTGGTGGTACACCCATCATAGGAAATTGTGGACCTTGATGAGCAATTAGTCCTGGGGGTGGAGGAGGAGGAGTACTAGTTTCACTTTTACCTTTATTCAATAGCCCATTGAAAAATGCGTTGTTATTAGGAGGATGCTGGGTAAATGCCATTGGTTGCATTTGTTGCGGTTGCTGCTGGAATTGCGGAAGAGTCTGCATCTTTCCATTATCTTTGTCTGAGGCTGATAACAACTGCGATTCTGCATTTGGAGTGCTCGATCTAGATTCTTTGAAAAACGACATCAGTCTTGAACCACTTTGATGAGGTGTACTGTTGCCATCGTTGTTTACTACAGACACGTTTGACGATGGCACTTGATTATTATTATCTAATGAAGGCAACGAAGTGGCAGATTTATTGAAAAATGATGAAAACCGAGATGATGAACTTTTACCCAAATCTGAATTAGTTTCTAATTCGTTAACTTGTTCTATACTGGTTTTGGATAGGCTTGGCTGTCCAACAGGAATACCAGGTGTTTGTTGTGAAGATTCTTCCTTCTTATCTTGCCTCTTTAAATTCAAAAAATCTGTTATTGAACTAGGGCCCCTTGGAATGACCGGTCTTAAATCGGTGGGTGTTTCATGAGAGGCGCTTTCCCTGGGAGCAATTGCGGTAGAGTTACTGATTCCTTTAGATTTTGAAAGTTTTTTCAATTCTAATTCCTTCATCTTTGCCTTCCAATCTTCAAAATCTGCAATTGAATGGCCGACGTCACCTCCTAATTGAAGATTCTTGTCCATCTCCAGCATTTCTTGGTCAATCTTTTTTTCTTCATCATCTTGTTGAGATCTTCGTTTGCCTCCCTGCATGTTTTTGGTTCTACTCATTCTTCTCTCATCGTTTTTCCCATTCTTGTAACCAGCCTTCCAACTGCCTCCGCCATTGTTCCCATTAAAATGATGGTTATTAGCATGCTTTTGATCTGGAGGTCCCATGCGCAATCGCCAAAACTTTCTTTTGGGTAAACTCCTCACAAGTTCCGAAATAAGTGGGTCTTCTTCGTACGAAGCACTTGCCAAAGATGGTTTCAAATGATAAAGTTCATTCATGGAGTATGCATATGTCTTGTATTGCAGATCCATTGGTTTGTAGTTCGTTATAGGGTCCGTCAAACTGCTGAAATTTAGCATGGCCGTTTTCTTATTTTTTTTCTTATTGCTTTCTTTATTGTTACCGCTCGTAGCAACAGAAATGTTAGAGCTATCAGTTGAAGATTCTACGCTACCGATTGGCTTCTCTTCTCTGCCCTTTTTGGCTAATTTTTGGAATAAATTTGAGATGGCTTGTTGCGATTTGTGAGTAGCGGCTGCAGTATCGCTGTCAGACAATTCACCTGAAAACTGGCTGCTTGATATAATTGAAGGGTCGTTGAGTTCCATTGTATGGGTTAAAGTCCTACTATGCTAGTTCTTTGTGTAGCTTAGAGACTGAAACATTCATATACTCTAATATCTCACCTGATCCTTTTTGAACCTTCCAACGATTTCTTTGAAATTAAAAAAACTAAACGTTTGTCATTCTTTACGTAATACATAGAAGTAATAGTATGTCACGTATAAATAATAGATAAAGAAGCACTTTTAGTGCCATTACATGACTAGCTGCTAAACCAAAGTGAATGATAAGTCTAATTACATATTACCAATTTAAATATTAGTATAAATATAATTACAACTTTTACTCTCGTTTTGCATTTTTTTTTTGTTTTCAGGTTTTCTGCGCCTGAAAGCTATTGACCTTGCTTTAAAACAGAAATGAAATTATCTACAAACCATTTTTCGAATTGCTTTTGACCCATTGTGGTTAACATATTAACCAACTGAATCGTCAATTCCTGTGGTAATTGGATTTGTGGAAGGTAGATCTGAGTTAAATATTTTACACATTCATTCTCATTTGTGGTGGGGTTGCTGCTGACGATAAATAGCTCCCTCAGTAATCTTGCCAAATCATATGCCATTGTTTTGAAACTCCCTTCTTTGATATTGAACTTGTATATTGGATTGAACGGAATTTCAAAGATTATTGGGACACATTTCATGATGAAGTATTCGTTGAGACCATCTATTTTAAGGTTGGGATCTTTATTGATGTCGTCATTATCCAAGCAGGTCCCATTCCCAAAACATTTGATAAAATTGCACAATACATTGAGTGACACTTTCATCATTGATGTTTCCTGGATCTCTTGCGGCGTATAGGTGACCAAATCGTTTAATATGACCGGCAGGATTGCTCTGTTTATATCTGACAATAGTATCGAAGTGACGGAATTATTAGTAAATGACTGTAAAAATGTGCAGTAAGCCTTTTTCAATAGTATTTTATCTCTATACGAATCGGTGACCACGATATTCTTATTTACGGAGGTGGCTGTGACTGCAGTGTCTATAGGTTTGTTACTGCTTGATTGTTGGTCGTGTTGTTCATCAATCTCTTCGATAATAGAATGGATTTTGTTGATAAGCGGAGTAAGTAACTGGTTAAACAGCTGGTAACAGTCTGTGTCCGTGTGAAACATATGAATCAGTTGAGATAAGAACCCAAGAAAATCAATCATCTCCCATGATTTTAAATCTGTGGACGATAAGATCAATTCAATCAATTTATTGATAAATGGTAAAATTTTATTACTTAAAATTGGAATTAACCTGGCAAAGGTAAACCTAGATGCATCGCGGATATTTTCGAACTTATTGAAAAAAGAGAATGTTACTAATATAACCTCAGCTATATTAGAGAATTTATGGATTAAAGAGTCATTGATTAATTTTTTGTTGACAACCATATTGTTGACCTGATTCTCAGGGACGAGACCAATGTGCAAACCTCTCGCTAAAGTACCAATAGCCATAAGAATGTGATGACATTCCAGAATCACAACTGGCGAAGCTCCTTGGGTAATACAACCCTCTAATTGTGTAAATAGCGGAGTTAATATCTGGTCCAATATATCGTAATCGATGGGGGTGTTGGCAGTGGCAGCAGTGAGCTCCTGACTGCTATTATTCAATGTGATTATAAACCCAATACCCTCAAATATGTACAACTGATTATCAAAAATTGTATCATTGTCATCCGTCCCTTGGGCGTTGATAGATGTTACTTTTATGTGAAGTAGAGGACTTATCTTATTAGTTATTTCATTAACCAAATTTTTGTTGGCAAAGAGGATTTTTTTCAAATTGATTCTTGTCAACTTCAAGAATCTTGTAAATAAATACCATGACCTTAGTCTGACGTTTTCTCTTTTATTGAACATAGCAAATGAGCTCATGAAAATATTCAATATTAATAGATACTTTTCATCATCATCAGTAGCATTTGCTGTGTTAGCACTAGTTGAAAATATGAAATTGTAGTTTTTCACAATTAATTCCATGAATAGTATTTGGATTTGTTCGTTATCAATGGCTAATAAGAAATCCTTCATCATTAACAATTCATTTAAAAATCGTACTAAAGTTAGCGAAGGTTGTGAGGTCATAATTTCATTCTTGTTCAAACCGAAATAGTTGTTCTTGATACATTCACTTAAATTGAAGATTTGATAAATAGTTAGCTCGAAAACTTGCCAGCTTTCGTTTTTACAATTCATTAGGTTTGCTGAGATTTCTTGAGAAATGTTATTTAAAAACAGACTTGGGTCAATTACCACGATGATCTCCTGGAAATTTTTTAATTTAAATCTTACGGTTTCGTTGAATTCCTCAAAATCATCCTGTGTGACCTCGTCGTCTGAAAACTTCATTCTTTTAAAGCAAATTTGTTGGAAATTATCTAGAAAATCCTTATGCAATGGTACAAAATTTGGTGAAGATGCTTTATATTTTTTCAAGAAAGCCAGATAATTTGACCAGAATGGGAAGGTTTTTGCTGTTATTGAATCAAACTCATTATTCATAAATTCCAAAAGTATTGGTATTATTTTCTCCAATAATATGGAATCAACATTTGAAATGACCGATTGTTTGTATAATGTATCCAATTTTTGATCATCGTTGACTTGTTCAATAATGATAGTAAATTCTATGCCAAAGGAAGTAATCAACTTGGTCAAACTTTCCCAGACTTCTAAATTATCAAATGTAATAATTTGGGGATTCATTGATATGGCTTGATGATAGTAAGTCAATTCGTTGGTCAAATTGATCATATTCAGAAAAGCCAGTTTGTCCATTGGTTTCATTTTTTTAGAGATGATGGCCAGTATGCAATTATAACATGAAATTTTGGTTTCTTTAAGATTTAAAAATTTATAGATTAATTGCAAATAATAATTATTTGCATCAATAATTAAATTAATATCGATCCATGAGATAAAACTCCCAATACAATCCAAGGTAGAATTGATCAATCCGGGACATTGTGACACAATTTGTTCGTCCAGTTTTAAACACTGAAACCACACATTACTCAATTTCATGATATCGTTATCACGCATCCAATCTTTTATATTGTTATTTTTTAACTGAGATTCCTTAGACCTAATAAAGCTTTGGTCAGCAATCTCCGAATTAATCATCAAACAGAGCTTGTTAAAAAATTCAAGACCTAGAAGAATGTTACCATCGGTAGACGGGCTCGTATTGGAAATAGCCGAATCCACTTGGAATAGACTCATCAGATCGTCAAAAAAACTGTTCCACTGGTTTCCATTACAATCACTGTACATTAACATAAACAACGTAGTCAGCACTTCAGAAATCTTATTCATTAAAAAGTCAGGCAGCTTAGTTTGCTTATTGCCCAAAACTTGAAATTTGAGCCATTTGGTTATTTCAAACTTTACCAGATTCAAACCATTTGGATTAGCGTTCACGCCTTCCGTCATCAATTCTATCAATGTGGACAGTCCGTAAAACTTCAACAAATCATTTGAATTCTCGTTGATGACCAATGATATAAAGATTTCCAATGCATTCTCTGATGATTTAATCCCATTTAGCAGCTCGATGGCTTGTCTCTTAGTGGCCACATCTGAGCGTGGATCGTTCACTGCATTTACCAGCTGCTGAATCCGTTCTAGCATTCCTCGATTTGATTGGAAACACTTGTTCTATAGGTTGCTTACCGACAACTTCTCAAACTAACTGATGGAATTTGAAAAAATTTTAGTTTTTTTTTGTTAGCTAATTTTTCAATTTTTCGCTTTGAGCCTGAAAATGATCCCACAATGAGTAACCTGCTAAAAAAAAAGCCACCTACACTAAAATAAGGAAATTAAATTAAAACTTCAGGAAAGAATAGCACAAAACCCAAAAGAACATACGATGAGCTGCCTGGTGTTGCCATTAGTAAGCGTAGGGAATATACCACAATTGAGTATTGACTGGCTGCTAAATTCACAAGCAAATGAATGGGAATATTTGGAGGCGTTAGATTCGAAATACCTAGTGGAATTTGTGGGACCATTAGACAGACCAGAGGATGGTAGCGACTCGCTATATAAAGACGCTGATATGAAGTATAGCAGCGCTTTGGAAGTTTTCTACAATAAGAAGCGAGGACTTTTTGCCATACAGCAACGAACACCACTCGTGTCCGTTAACTATCTGAATAATTTCATCGTAGAGATCATCTTGCCGTTCTTGAGCAAGTATAATATATCGGAAATATGCATTTGGGACTCTCTATATGCAATGGAGGATGAAAATGGTGTGATTGTACGTCCACAGGAGGTATATTCGCTCGGAGAGTTTTATTTCGACGATGAAGCTGAGCTTTTATCGAACCTCCATCTAAACGATCAAGAGTCGATGGTCAATAACTGGTTACATTTTACTCCTACCAGTTTCCAAGACAAGATATCCGTTGATCAGCCGATCTTCAAAATACTTTTCCAAATACTGAATGCGTCGCAGAGGCCTAAAGCCCTCCGCAGCATTAAGTACTGTAGTTGTTTGGCCAATGAGGGGGACAACTCATTAGATTCTCAACAGTTCTTACAATGGATAATCTCTCAAAAAGTTATCAAAAACGCGCCACCAATTGTAAAGTTTGTCAGGCCTATATCATGGCAAGGTGCATACGGAATGGCGGATGCAAGAGATAAATTTGTAGATTTATACAATTGAAACCGAGAAGTATATCTGTTTTCTATACAAGTGCATATATAGCCACGAACTTACATATACTGTTTCAAAACCCTTTGCTCAACGTTATCAAGACAAGTCTCATGCTGAATGATAGTCAAATCGTTAGCCATCGCATGCATTGCTTTGTCAACCTGTGATTGTGGAGGGCCTTGGGGGCCCTGAGGGCCACCTATCCCAGCCTGAATACCCATGTCCTGATCGTTTAACCCAATCAGGTTGTAGACTGGATTTAGCCCGAGCACAGAAATAAAATACCATGAAATGGAGCTAACCCATCTCACATCCAGGTCCTGACAGATAATACCGGTCTGTAACATCTCTTTGAATTTGGCAGTCAAAGGGAAAGGTAGTTGCATAAGAATAAATCCAGCAAAAAAATGGTTTACCCACCACATAATAATAGTTTGAGGGATGAAACTGGCCATATTACCCTTAGCCATGTTCATCATAGCATTAGACATATTTGGATCGTTGAAGGGATTAGGAACCTCTCCAGCTTGCGAACCACCCTGCTGCTTGGCCTTGGCTAGGTGCCTTTCCTCAGTGAGATCCTTAACTAGAAATTCCTTCTTCGCAGCAAATGCATCGGAAGAAAGGTTCCCACCGTTTCCAATCAATAATTGTGCCCATTGTAGATATTGCCATTCAGTTAACTTTACCCTTGGCTGTGCTTCATTTGCACTGCTTCCCGTTATAAGTGTCATGATGTACTGTTTGAGTACACCCGTCAAAACCATGACAATCGAAATAGGTAACAGGACCCAATACTTCAGCTGGTCATCTAATAACATCTGCGGCGCCCTAGCTTGTTGAATACTGCTTGTTGTTTTGTCTATTCTGTTGAAGAGAAGTTGTTGTAAATGCTGGTTAATCGTCATTCTTTAACATCACAATGCTTTATTATACCTCTTCGTTCTTAGTGAGATGGCGGAAGCCAGTGCTATAGTCACCAAATAATACGCATTATATATGGATATGTACAGTTCGCAGATCTTTATGGCATATTTATCGTTTACAACCGTCTTCTGGTGAATATGAGCCAGTTGTGACCCCCATGATCCGTGACGGAAGGTGAGGTAATTCGGTTCGTCGCCAATTGACTCAGTAAAAGCTTAACTTGCGACTTGATACGCGTGCTCTGATCCAATGGTTCATCCTTCTTGTTATTTCGTGCTATTTTTAACAGCTTCCAGTAGTTTAAATTGCGGTACATTCTCGAGGATTCTTCCAATAAAGGCTGGATATAAGAGACTGCTTCGCTCATTTCAGTGTCTTGATCGCCACCGTTGCTTATCAGGGAACGTTTGCAGCCGAAATTTATATTTATACCAATGGTATGCAATTTCAATCTTACTGGAACGTTTGGCATGCTGTTGAATAAGATCAGTTGCGAGAGAGATGGGATGTCCTGAACTGTCTGAAACATGCACCTGTATTCATGTTCTGACTCGCTTGGATCAGTCAGGAAATCAAGTCCCAAACAGTGACCCAACGCTGAGTTTGCCAACTTCCTCTTCATAAAGACTGTCGGTAGTTTGTCGTTTATTGCACCTTTAGATATGCCCTCTGTTATGAATTCCTTCCATAAAGAGGGGAGATTGTAGGAAGAATCGACAAGACTACCAGCACCACTGTTTTCCCAGTCGTAAAGCACGAAGGTGTTGTATTCATTCAAGTATTCTTGATATTTGCTTTCACGTAGTTTGTAATTTATCTTCCGCTTTAGGGCAAAACGTTGTTTGCCGGATACATTGCCATATCTAAGCACAAACTTCGGCGTTTTGAGAACTTTCGAAACCTCACTACTATGACTTCCATAGCTCACCATTTTTTCCTTGCAATATTTCTCTCTCCTTTGTTTAATGCTTCTTTACCCAAAAGCGCAGTAAACTTCTGATCAATCAATAAGACGAAACTTGAGAAAACGAAAAATCGAAGAAATATTATATATAGATAGTTGTAGCTGAATAATATATATCTGTTCAAACGCTTTAACGCGCGATAGAAAAAAGATCTCGCTGCTAACTTTTTGAATAACCATTACTACTTTTCCAAGCTATAGGCAAATGGCATCTGCTTCATTTTTAAGGTCATTTTTGCTAAATGTATCATCTTCAAAATAGATAAATCTGTACATTATAACGGAGCCACAAATTTAGCAGGTATAAAAATTACTCAGCCCTTTTGGCCAAGTGGTAAGGCATCGCACTCGTAATGCGGGGATCGTGGGTTCAATTCCCACAGAGGGCATTTGAAATTTTATTTTTTAATTTTTAATTTTTATTATAATATATATAACGCGACATAGCTGTTATTACCTACTAGTAATATCCTCTCTTTTTTCAAACAATGCTGGTCCTTGCACTGACAAATATATTCCTTTCCTTTTTCTTTTCGCTATTCTGCCACTATACAATTTATTGTTTTCCACAAAGGGTAAAGGTACTTTAAGAAAATAGTTTCTTATTTTTTTTTTGCCATGTAATTACCTAATAGGGAAATTTACACGCTGCTTCGCACATATACAATTGTTTCAGATATAAAAACTGTTGCATTATTGCCGTTCATCATTTAAATACCAGAGCTTATAAACCTGGATATGGCTGAACTATCTCCCGTTGTTACGTTCACACAGAGAGCTTTCAAGTGCCGCTGAAAATTCCACTAGGAAACAAAGAACAAGCTACGTCATGAACTTTTTAAATTTTAAAACTACAAAACACTATCACATTTTCAGGTACGTGAACATACGGAATGACTACAGGCTGTTAATGATAATGATAATAGGTACCGTGGCAACAGGCCTAGTGCCGGCAATTACTTCTATCCTGACGGGCAGAGTGTTCGATCTCCTATCAGTTTTCGTGGCTAATGGGTCACATCAGGGTTTGTATTCCCAACTAGTACAGAGATCAATGGCAGTAATGGCACTTGGTGCGGCTTCTGTGCCAGTAATGTGGCTTTCTCTAACAAGTTGGATGCACATCGGCGAGAGACAAGGCTTTAGAATACGGTCACAGATATTGGAGGCATATTTGGAGGAAAAGCCAATGGAATGGTACGACAATAATGAAAAATTGTTAGGAGATTTTACTCAAATCAACAGATGTGTGGAAGAGCTAAGATCAAGCTCCGCAGAGGCATCAGCCATAACTTTCCAGAATTTAGTTGCAATATGTGCGCTTCTGGGGACGTCATTCTACTATTCTTGGTCATTAACCTTAATTATTCTTTGCAGCTCTCCAATAATCACATTTTTTGCAGTGGTGTTTTCCAGAATGATTCATGTATATTCAGAGAAGGAGAATTCTGAAACGAGTAAAGCAGCCCAATTACTTACATGGTCGATGAATGCCGCTCAATTAGTGAGATTATATTGTACACAACGTCTAGAAAGGAAAAAATTCCAGGAAATCATACTAAATTGTAACACTTTCTTCATCAAGAGTTGCTTTTTTGTCGCTGCAAACGCTGGGATCTTGAGATTTTTGACGTTGACTATGTTTGTACAGGGATTCTGGTTTGGTTCCGCAATGATCAAAAAGGGCAAGCTGAACATTAACGATGTAATCACTTGCTTCCATTCATGCATTATGCTGGGCTCGACTTTGAATAATACATTACACCAAATAGTTGTTCTTCAAAAAGGCGGAGTGGCTATGGAAAAAATCATGACTCTATTAAAAGATGGATCCAAGCGAAATCCTTTAAATAAAACTGTAGCCCACCAATTTCCACTAGATTATGTCACCAGTGATCTAACATTTGATAACGTTTCGTTTTCTTATCCAAGCAGACCTTCGGAAGCAGTTTTAAAGAACGTTAGTTTAAATTTCTCTGCAGGGCAATTTACTTTCATAGTAGGAAAATCAGGCTCAGGTAAATCTACATTATCCAACTTATTATTAAGGTTCTACGATGGCTATAATGGATCGATATCTATCAATGGCCACAATATCCAAACAATCGACCAAAAATTGCTAATTGAAAATATCACCGTCGTAGAACAGCGTTGTACCCTATTTAATGATACTCTTAGAAAAAATATTCTTTTAGGTTCAACAGATTCGGTAAGAAATGCCGATTGCAGCACCAATGAAAATAGACATTTAATCAAAGATGCCTGTCAAATGGCTCTTCTGGATAGATTTATTCTAGACCTTCCCGATGGACTGGAAACATTAATTGGGACTGGGGGTGTCACACTAAGTGGCGGGCAACAACAAAGAGTTGCTATAGCACGTGCATTCATCAGAGATACTCCAATATTATTCTTAGACGAAGCTGTATCGGCTCTAGATATTGTTCATCGCAACCTGTTGATGAAGGCAATTAGGCATTGGAGGAAAGGAAAGACTACAATCATATTGACGCATGAGTTGAGCCAAATTGAATCTGATGACTATTTATATCTAATGAAGGAAGGTGAAGTTGTTGAAAGCGGCACCCAGTCTGAACTTCTAGCCGATCCGACCACTACATTTAGCACATGGTATCACCTACAGAATGACTACTCTGATGCGAAAACTATTGTAGATACAGAGATTGAAGAAAAATCTATACACACTGTGGAAAGTTTTAACTCTCAATTGGAAACACCAAAACTTGGATCATGCTTAAGTAATCTGGGATATGATGAGACAGATCAGCTATCCTTTTACGAAGCAATCTATCAAAAAAGATCGAATGTTAAAACAAGAAGGGTTAAAGTTGAAGAGGAAAATATTGGGTATGCACTAGAACAACAAAAGAACACCGAAAGTTCAACAGGGCCACAACTTCTGAGCATTATTCAGATTATCAAAAGAATGATTAAAAGCATAAGATACAAAAAAATTCTAATCTTGGGACTGCTATGTTCTCTTATCGCAGGCGCCACAAATCCCGTCTTTTCATACACATTCAGTTTCTTACTAGAAGGAATTGTCCCATCCACGGATGGAAAAACTGGCTCTTCACATTATTTGGCGAAATGGTCGCTTCTTGTTCTTGGTGTGGCTGCGGCAGATGGTATTTTCAATTTTGCTAAAGGATTCCTATTAGATTGCTGCAGTGAATACTGGGTTATGGATCTTAGAAATGAAGTTATGGAAAAACTGACGAGAAAGAATATGGACTGGTTTTCTGGTGAAAACAACAAGGCTTCTGAAATTTCTGCTCTAGTCTTGAATGATTTGCGAGATTTGAGGTCTTTGGTCTCTGAATTTTTGAGTGCAATGACTAGTTTCGTTACCGTATCAACGATTGGACTAATTTGGGCGTTAGTATCGGGCTGGAAGTTAAGTTTGGTTTGTATTTCGATGTTTCCACTCATAATAATATTTTCAGCAATATATGGAGGCATTTTACAAAAATGTGAAACAGATTATAAGACATCTGTTGCTCAGTTAGAAAACTGCCTGTACCAGATTGTCACTAACATTAAAACCATTAAGTGCTTACAAGCTGAATTTCATTTTCAATTGACCTACCATGACTTGAAGATAAGAATGCAACAAATTGCCTCCAAACGCGCCATTGCCACAGGATTTGGTGTATCTATGACAAACATGATTGTCATGTGTATCCAAGCTATTATTTACTACTATGGCCTAAAGCTGGTTATGATTCACGAGTATACCTCAAAGGAAATGTTTACGACTTTCACTTTGTTATTATTCACTATTATGTCATGCACTAGCCTAGTAAGTCAGATACCCGATATAAGTAGAGGCCAACGTGCTGCCAGTTGGATCTATAGGATTATTGATGAAAAGCATAATACCCTAGAGGTTGAAAACAATAATGCTAAAACAGTGGGAATAGCTGGTCACACCTACCATGGCAAAGAAAAAAAACCAATCGTTTCAATTCAAAATTTGACATTTGCCTATCCATCTGCACCTACCGCCTTTGTTTACAAAAACATGAATTTTGACATGTTTTGCGGACAGACGTTAGGTATCATTGGTGAATCAGGCACAGGAAAGTCTACACTTGTACTTTTATTAACAAAACTTTATAATTGTGAAGTAGGCAAAATTAAAATAGACGGTACGGACGTAAATGACTGGAATTTGACAAGTTTAAGAAAAGAAATTTCAGTGGTTGAGCAAAAACCTTTATTATTCAATGGAACCATCAGAGATAACCTAACTTATGGTTTACAAGGCGAAATACTTGAAATTGAAATGTATGACGCATTAAAATACGTAGGAATCCATGACTTTGTAATTTCATCACCTCAGGCCTTGGATACACGTATTGACACAACTTTACTGTCAGGTGGACAAGCGCAAAGGCTTTGCATAGCCAGAGCACTTCTGAGAAAATCAAAAATTCTGATTTTAGATGAGTGTACTTCAGCCTTGGATTCTGTCAGCTCCTCTATCATCAATGAGATCGTCAAAAAAGGTCCGCCTGCTCTACTAACAATGGTTATAACGCATAGCGAACAAATGATGAGGTCTTGTAACTCGATTGCAGTTCTTAAAGATGGTAAAGTGGTTGAGCGAGGTAACTTCGACACTTTATATAATAATCGCGGGGAATTATTTCAAATTGTTTCCAACCAAAGCAGTTGAACCCAAAGAAAATATAAAACAAAAAACTTAAAACATACTCAAATATTCGAGACTACATTAATAATAAATATAATAATAATAATAATAAGTTTTTACCAAAGAAAAAGTTGTCAAAAGTCATACATATATATATACATATTTAATGTATATATTTAATTTATTTTTTTATTTTGGTTAATTAGTTACTCATAGATGAATGGTAATGAAAGGAACCTCAACATCCTCACCTTCCTTGTCATCTGCGCAAATTTCGAGAATCATTGTAGATACATGTGCCGGAATATCTTTCTTAGTCACTAATTTAACCAATTGAGTTATTGGTAGATTTAGCCTTTCTTTCAATTTCTTTGGAGGGAAAAATGAGGCATAAAGAAGAGAAACGCCATAAGAAAGCATTGTTATCTCTAACCCTTCATCTTTTTCAAAATGTTCAATTAAATCACTTAATTTAATATCTCCCTTGATATCAAATCTATCCCAAATTTTATCATATTTCTTGTTGTTATATTCTCCCTTTGGTGAAGCAATTGGTTCCGAAAAACCGAAAAATGGCAAAGCTAAATTAACAAAGCCATTCTTATATTGCTCAATATCTGTCTTGTTGTCAATCAGTTTATATAATTCCAAATTGACCAAACCAGTAACCAAAGAAGTGGTTGTTGCGATGGCAGGAATAATACGGCCAGCTATGAATTTGGTCTTTTGGCGATCAGCAGTTTCGATGAAGTAGTTTTGAGCTCTACAGTTAGAACAAGCCGTTATAAATTCAATATGATGATTAGTGTCATCGTCTTTCTCGAAATCTACAGGCTCCAGTTTAAAACCAGCCAAAGTAGAAGGATCTGGTAGGGATGATACCAGCTGATCAATTTCATCTGAGCCATTAGCTGCGTTGGAATTTGGATCCGGATCATCGTCATTAACTTGAATTTTTAAATTGGCATTTGGAGTAAATTCTGGAATTATCATATGATCGATGACAGACTTATACTCGTCCACGTTGGGTTTAGAATTAGAGTCATCACTTTTAATACCATAATTATAAGCGCGTAAATTAGCACCTGCTACGACAAAATGGAAGTGATCGTTATTGTAAATATCAAACTCTAATGGTGTTGGAGCACGCTTAGCACCGGACCAAAATGGTTCACCGTTGGAAGTCTTGGCATCCTTGGGGAAGTTGAACAGTAACTGCTTGATATCATGGTTGAATTTTTTTTCAAATTCTAACCTTGCCCATTTGATACAATCTTCAAAATTGTGTGGTTTACTAGATAGAGAATCTGAGATGGATTCTAGAACTCCCTTTACATCCCCGCTTTGCTTTAGTGTTTGCTCAACGAAATTCGGTTGTGTCAAGTACATATTAACGTTTTCGGCGGAATCAGTGAAGTAACCTTGGAAAAGAGATTTGGCCCAGGCAATCGTGTGATCGATCTTGTTTGGAAAAGAACGTAGGGTACACAATGGGATAGACTTTTCCGGTGGGTCTCTAGAAGAAGAGTATGATTCAGTCAATCTTGGAATGATGACTTGAGTATTACCTTTAGTACCTAGGGTACCTGATTCTAACAGTGGTTTTCTATAAAACACACAACGGCGATCTACGTATGTTCTTGCGTCGACATTGTCTAGAGCGTTGGTGACAAAATCCAGGCTTTCCCAAAAGGAGTCATTAAATATTTCCTCAGTTTCTGGCCCCACTTTATCAATTTTAGCATTTATCTTGCCCTTCAAATCGGGGTTCATAGCACAAACGGCCTCTGCCGCTACTTCAGATTTGTTCTTTCCGACATCCTTTGGTCTAAACAAGAACTGACGGTTTAAGTTGGACTTTTCGATCGAATCGTTATCCGTAACAACGATGTAACCGTCGGAGCCAGAACCAAGCCCCAAAAGTGCCCAATTTTTCAACATCTCACAACCAATGGCACCAGATCCGACGAGAAAGACCTTTGAATTGGCAATCTTTTTCTGAAAATCCAAACCGAAAACCGCGATTTGATTATCGTAACGAGAGTTTACTGGCTGAGTAGTCTTCTCATTTCTTGGGAAGTTTTTAGGATCAGGCAATGATTCCAAGGAATCAAAGTACATAAATTGCTTTAGCGGAGTAAATTTACCAGAACATGCTTTTAACACTTCTTGTGCCACAAGGCCACCGAAAAATGCTACGACACCCGGTATGTCACCTCTTGCCTGATAGGAAAGCTCTTTCATTAAATCTTCATTAACATCTACACCTTCACCCAGAACCTCTGGTTGCTGAACGGACAAATCGGTGACCAACTTGATTAATTCATTGGCGTCTTCGTCATTCGTTGTTCTTGGAAGTTCACCATTGTGTCTAACGGCAAACTGATGTAAAGCCTGAAATCCCAAATGCAATTGAGCAGCTCTATCAAATTTAGCAAAATCCGAAAAAACAAACTCAGGATTGGACAGTTGTTGTTTCAAAGACTTGAATGAGATTTTACGGGGTACTTTGACTTCGGTGAAGATACCGCCCTTCTTATACTCGCCAAATTCTTTGACTGAACCAATTCTGAATGCAAAGGGCCCCAAAACCTCAACTTTAAAAAGGGTCCCATCATTCAACTTATCAAGACCTTCTACTTCGGAGAACCTGACAAAATTTCCGTCTTCCAACCCGTGTCTGTTATCATCTAGCATGGTCACTGTTCCATCGGGCTCGATGTCTGAAACCATACCAGTGCGAGGTTCTTCACCCGTTGGGTCCAACACTGTGAACTCGTCACCTAGGTCTACGAAGGTGTTACCAAACAGCCCTCTTGTCTCCGAGGAAATGAATCTAATACCGGAGGAATGGCAAAATTCGTTGATTTTCACCTTATCTTCCAAAGAAACAGTGTCCGTAGCGACAACGACCTGGAATTGACTCAATTGGGTAACATCGTCTAAGGAATCCAGCACATTAACCGGGACATATGCGTTCAACTCTGCCAATTTGGCTCTGGTCACATCTCCTCTCTTTTGACCAATATCCTTTTCGGTCAAAAAGAATTGGGTTGATAAGTCTGCCAATTGAACCGGCTCAGGGTCAAAAACGGTCATAGATTTGACACCTGCCAACACAACGTTCTTCGCTATCTCAACACCTAGCCCCTTCAAGCCGAGAATTAATACGTTGGAGGTTTGCATTTTCAACATTGCTTCCTTACCCAACACATAAAGTTGACGAGAATAAAGACTTTCATCGATTTCTCCGGCGGCAGAGACACCACTATTATTGCTGCTCATAGATATAGTTATATGTTCTTTGCTTTGCTACTAATGTTACTTTTTGTTTGCTTATATCCAGCGATTGGCGGTTGCTCATCCTACTTAAAGGCCCTTTTTGATCATTTTCTTTTACCTTTATTTGCCACCCGCACCTTTTGTCACACTACACGAGAATATGCCGCATGGAAGCGTAATGGCAATTCAAGAAAGAGCTCTAATATTATTTACAATCACATGAATACAAGATCATAGCTTAACAAGGAGTGGATAGTCAGTAAAGGCGCCCTAAGCTCTACTAAAAACTGGGCTTTAAAAGATGTTCCTCGTCACTTGAGAATCTGTTGTCCCTATCTGGTTCCTCATCATATAATCCACTCCATCGTTTCTCCCACCCTACTACAAACTAGTGAGGCGAACGAGAAAATAAGAAACACTAAGGCTCGCTTTTCCTGCTGGACAGAGACATGCATTAGTGTTTGTTGTTCTCGCGCCAGTCGCTGTTTTTGCTTGCAAGTGCGACGTCCTCTTCTTCTTCTTCTTCTTCTTTGAGATGCGTAACAACACAACTACATTTTGTATTTTCCTCCCTTTTATACTCCTCCGCTGGAGTATTTTTTCGTATTTTTCACTTTTTTTGCTTCTTATAGGCCTTTTTGAACTATTTTCTGTTAGGGCTTAAAGAAAGCGCAGCAAATGGCTGATTTCAAATGCTGTTTTCTCGAAAGCAATGCTGATGATGTACCACAAAGTAGTATTTGCGCTTAGCTTGTCGATATAAGTATGCCTTTGAGCCAGTATTAAACTTCCTACTATCTCTTCTGGACCTCACCGTGCTATTCATATCACTGACGACGGAAAATGCCTCTTGTAGTAATCATTGAATGATCATCAATGGCTCGTTGACTCATTCTAATCCATAGCAGATATTAAGGTACGCAAAAAGTTCGACAAGGAGCTGGTCAGTATTAACACATTACCAAATCTGTTTGGTTCTACATAGACGCCATAAAAGTAAGAAAAAAAATGTCTGTGCACGCTGCAACAAACCCAATCAATAAGCATGTGGTTCTAATTGACAACTACGATTCCTTTACCTGGAACGTTTACGAGTACTTGTGCCAGGAGGGCGCCAAAGTGAGCGTTTACCGTAACGATGCAATTACAGTTCCGGAAATTGCTGCTTTGAATCCCGACACATTGCTTATCTCGCCTGGACCAGGTCACCCAAAGACAGATTCTGGCATTTCAAGAGACTGTATCCGGTACTTTACTGGGAAAATTCCTGTATTTGGAATCTGTATGGGCCAGCAATGCATGTTTGACGTATTTGGTGGTGAAGTTGCCTACGCTGGTGAGATTGTCCACGGTAAAACGTCCCCAATCTCTCACGACAACTGTGGAATTTTCAAGAACGTGCCGCAAGGTATTGCTGTGACCAGATACCATTCATTGGCCGGGACAGAATCGTCCCTACCATCCTGCTTGAAGGTTACTGCGAGTACCGAAAATGGAATTATCATGGGTGTAAGACACAAGAAGTACACTGTAGAAGGTGTGCAATTTCATCCGGAATCCATCTTGACCGAAGAAGGTCATCTGATGATCAGGAATATTTTAAACGTCAGCGGAGGCACTTGGGAGGAAAATAAATCGTCTCCTTCAAATTCTATTTTGGACCGTATCTATGCTCGGCGTAAAATAGACGTCAATGAGCAGTCTAAAATCCCAGGTTTCACCTTTCAAGACTTACAATCTAACTATGATTTAGGTCTTGCCCCACCGTTACAGGATTTCTACACGGTGTTGTCATCATCCCATAAAAGAGCCGTTGTTCTTGCTGAAGTCAAGCGTGCCTCTCCATCGAAGGGACCCATTTGTTTAAAAGCTGTTGCTGCTGAACAGGCTCTCAAATACGCAGAGGCTGGTGCATCCGCAATTTCCGTATTGACCGAACCTCATTGGTTTCACGGTTCGTTACAGGATTTAGTAAATGTGAGGAAAATCCTAGATTTGAAATTTCCTCCCAAGGAGAGGCCTTGTGTTTTGAGAAAAGAATTTATTTTCAGCAAGTATCAAATACTAGAAGCAAGATTAGCTGGAGCTGACACTGTCCTTCTTATAGTCAAGATGCTATCTCAACCCTTATTGAAGGAACTGTACAGCTACAGTAAAGATTTGAACATGGAACCTCTCGTTGAGGTGAACTCCAAAGAGGAATTACAAAGGGCTCTAGAAATTGGTGCTAAAGTTGTAGGTGTCAATAATAGGGACCTGCATTCATTCAACGTAGACCTAAATACCACCAGTAACTTGGTAGAATCTATTCCAAAGGATGTTCTTCTAATTGCTCTATCGGGAATTACCACCAGGGACGATGCTGAAAAATACAAAAAAGAAGGTGTCCATGGATTTTTAGTGGGTGAAGCCCTAATGAAATCAACCGATGTGAAGAAGTTCATTCATGAATTATGCGAATAATTGAAACTTACACGGTACAATAGGGAAAAAAACTTAACGTTGTAAGGGCGAACGCCTTCATGTATAGTAGCCTATAGAAGATATATATATATATATATATATATATGACCATGAAAGATAAAGTAAAAAAGAAAATAAATAGCTTGTTCTTCCCTCTGGGGCCGGCGTTCATTTTTTTATTTTTTTATTTTTTAACTTACTTTTTTTCTCGTTTTTATCATATTTTCGGTTTTACGTTTTGGATTTACAATAATCATCATTTTATCACATATAGAACTCATTAATCTCTTTTTAAAGGATCCGGCTTGGAAAATTTAGGACTCTGTGCATATTTCAAACCTTTGAATTGTTGTTCTTTATCATGCGTTTGATGAACGACCAAGAACCCAACGTCTACTAACTTAGGCCAGTTGACAAACTGAATACCGTTCTTAAACATGAATTTGGTTGAAAGCGCCAAGACAATCGACGCACCTGCAAAATACAGCAAATTCTTACTGCTGGTAAATCTATCTTTAGGAAAAAATATCGTAGCACCTAAAACGGTCAAGGCTGCGCAAATGATCATTGGGATCAGCTGAATATACACTGGTCTTCTGTCGGGGAATGGCGACTTGATAGAAGCGGTATGTGGTCTAAATCCACCAAGGAATAAATCGTATGAATCCTGTCTTGGACCATCAGTCCAATTGTTCTGGTAATAACGTGATGCTGAATTCAAAAAATCGTTGAATGCACCTAGACGTGTACGCTTACCGGTTCTTGTGAAATCGGTCTTCAAAGCTCCAGTGCCCGAATATGCCACACTAACTGCATCTGCATTATCAGCCCATAAGTTTTGGTAAGAAGTTAACAATGGAGCGTTGTCTTCCCAAGTGCTTCCAGTAGCAACGACATCGGCACTTTCAAACTCCTTTTGCAAAACCCACTGGGCTAAAACAGATTGAACGACATTTGTTCTGTCCAAACAATCCATACAGTTTGTTCTTACAACGGAATGTTGCTCATTAACAATTTCAACGGTGTTACCATTAGAGTCTATGACCTTGTGGAAGAAATCTTCGTTAGATAAACCTAATTTCTCCAGGTGATCAATTAACAATTTCACTCTATGCCATTGCATCTTACGACATTCATGGTGGAAGTCAAAATACACGTAGTGAATCTTCGGATCGTTTAGCGCGTGCACGACTGATTCATAGCCCTCTTTCACGGGTAGTTCGTGGCCCTTTTGGTTGACTAGGTTAACCAAGTAGTTGTCGCCATATAACTCCTTTTGCTGGTCAAAATGCTTTTTTGTCGCATCTAATGAGTTTTCTCCAAGAACAAGATTTGGCTTGTACTTCAAGTTGTTGATTTCAGCCCAGTATATTGGCACAGATCCTCTTGTCTGTAAGAAGGAGAAAACGTGTATTTTTTCACTCTCTGGATTCTCAGCGAGTAAAATTTGCTCAGTTTCATTGAAATTGCCAACGTTACCGTCTTTGTCAACACCACGACGGAAGTATCTTGTGCCCGCCCTAAATATACTACGTCTGGTAATCAAACCAAGAACGATAGGGGTGGCATTCAAAACGGCGTCCACTGTCTTGGCATACCCATAGATAACAGGTTGTATAAAGGAGTCAATTCTAGGATCTTGATGAGCAAAGTTTCTCAAATCTTCAGTTAAGTAATGGTTCCAAAAGAATCGTTCATCAGCGGTTTTCCAGGAGGCTGCAGGACCAACCTTTTCATTTCTTTGTAAGGAATTTGTTAAATCATATGTGTATGAAAAATAAAAGGTGGAATTTTTCAAATGCAACTCCAGTAGCTTGATATATTCGGCTTCTTCAGAATCGATTCTCGAGTTAAACTTGGTAGATACGATAGAATGTTGCAACACTCTATAGAAAACGTGGCCATTGAATCTACCGGTCTCTTCCACAGTATTTGCGATAATGGCATACCTGTTCAACTTTAGCTTAATGAACCCCATCAAGGACGCAATCTTTACTACTTCACCTTGCACAGGAAATTCCTCTGCTCCAAGGACCCGAACACCTTGATCTTGATTGGCCAAGTGAATAACAGCATCGTTAGTTCCTTTGCCCTCAGCAAGCTTGAAGAAGATACCGTCCGCATTTTGAACGTACACTATTGGACCTGTCATATCTAGACGAGAAAATATACGTGTATATAAATATTATCGTTACTGTTATAGGGATATGGTTTCTAATCCTTTCTCCTATTTCCTTATCTAAACCTGTGGTATTTTTCCCTTGCCTTTTCAACTTCAATAAGCTGGAATTAAATTTGTAGTGTGGGTAAGCAGTAGTGCAGCAATGCGTGCGTGTGCAAGCTCTTGAATATTGAAGGTCTACAGGTTACTAAAACAATAGGAGCGAGGCTTGGACGTCGAGAAAGTTGCTGACCTTGGCATTTCCTTTGCGAGTTTTTCAAAATTTTTCACACTCGTTCAGGACCACGAAAAATAAATCATATGAGATTTTAGTACGCTGATAATAAGGGAAGGCCACTGTCTTGGCTTATTTTATATATATATATTCATGTGTGATAGTAAGGTGTAGAGCAGCAGATTTGGAGTATGGGATATCAATTGAGTGCAACACTTAAAGGGCACGATCAGGACGTCAGGGATGTGGTAGCTGTGGATGATTCAAAGGTTGCTAGTGTTTCGAGGGATGGAACAGTTCGCTTGTGGTCTAAAGATGACCAATGGCTCGGTACGGTAGTTTATACAGGACAAGGATTTTTAAATAGTGTGTGTTATGATTCCGAGAAGGAGTTGTTGCTTTTTGGAGGTAAGGATACTATGATCAACGGTGTGCCCTTGTTTGCCACCTCAGGAGAGGATCCCTTGTATACCTTGATTGGCCACCAAGGGAACGTTTGTAGTTTATCTTTCCAAGATGGTGTTGTGATAAGCGGTAGTTGGGACAAAACCGCAAAGGTTTGGAAAGAAGGATCGTTGGTTTACAATTTGCAAGCACACAATGCCTCTGTATGGGATGCCAAAGTTGTATCCTTCTCAGAAAATAAATTCTTGACAGCTTCCGCCGATAAGACGATTAAACTGTGGCAAAACGATAAAGTGATCAAAACTTTCAGTGGGATTCACAATGATGTAGTAAGACATTTAGCTGTGGTGGATGATGGCCATTTTATCAGTTGTTCAAACGATGGCCTCATCAAGTTGGTTGATATGCATACAGGTGACGTACTAAGAACATATGAAGGCCATGAAAGCTTTGTTTATTGCATTAAACTGCTGCCCAATGGAGATATTGTAAGCTGCGGCGAAGACCGAACAGTCCGTATATGGTCAAAGGAAAATGGTTCGTTAAAGCAGGTAATTACACTTCCTGCCATCTCTATTTGGTCCGTTGATTGTATGTCTAATGGTGATATTATTGTGGGAAGTAGTGATAATCTTGTGAGAATATTTTCGCAAGAGAAGTCAAGATGGGCTTCCCAGGATGAAATAAATGAACTATCTACGCAAGTGGAAAAATCCACTATAAGTTCCAAGACAATAGAATTTGATGAGTCTAAACTATCACCTTATGAAATTTTACAATCGCCGGGGCGCAAAGAGGGTCAAATTGTGGTAGTCAAATCACCTCAAGGTACTATAGAAGCTCATCAATTTTCAAATTCTTCATGGAAAAAGGTTGGTGATGTTGTCGGTGCAGGTGCTACTGGAAACGACAAAAAAATAGAATTCGAGGGTAAAACATATGACTACGTATTTGATGTGGATATTGAAGATGGAAAACCTCCCTTGAAATTGCCGATTAATGTCAGCGACAACCCATATACAGCAGCCGACGATTTTTTGGCTCGTTATGAACTGCCAATGAGTTATAGGGATCAAGTAGTACAGTTCATACTGAAGAACACTAATGGCATATCGCTAGACCAGCCCAACGATAATGCATCATCTTCTGCAGTATCACCTTCAAAAACGAGCGTAATGAAGGTTCTTCCTGTCAAGCAGTATCTTATCATGGAAAATTATAACCCAGATACTATTTTCAATGGAATAGTGAAAATAAATTCAAATGAGAAGACCTTTGATGATGAAATTCTGGCGCAAATTGGTGGCGCACTACATGACATAGATGAAAGCTGGGAGTTGCTACTTTCATTTGCTAACACTATAAGATCTAACTGGGAAATTAAGACTCCTGCATACGACATAGTACGATTGATTGTAAAAAAATTACCTTATTCTTCAGATATAAAAGATTACATCGAAGAAGGCTTGGGCAATAAGAATATCACTCTAACCATGTTAACTGTGCGTATTTTGGTAAATTGCTTCAATAATGAAAACTGGGGTGTGAAATTACTGGAATCAAATCAAGTTTATAAATCAATTTTTGAGACTATAGATACTGAATTTTCTCAGGCATCTGCTAAACAGTCACAGAATTTGGCTATTGCAGTTTCCACACTAATTTTCAACTATTCAGCTCTTGTCACGAGAGGGAACTCTGATTTAGAACTTTTGCCTATCGTAGCTGACGCCATCAACACCAAGTATGGGCCATTGGAAGAGTATCAAGAATGCGAAGAAGCCGCATATAGGCTAACCGTAGCTTACGGAAATTTGGCTACTGTTGAACCTACATTAAAACAATTTGCCAACTCCGTAACTTGGCTTGCAAACATCAAAAGGAGCTATGGGAACGTGCCAAGGTTTAAGGATATTTTCGACGATCTCTCCTAATACTTTTACAGCAATCATATAAAACACATAATGTCTAGATAGCAAATAATCTTTAAAATTCTTTCTGCCCTATTGAAAATTATGACAAACTATCACGGTCATTTTCTGTCTAACTCGGCAAGAAATTATCATCGTGAAATGAAAAAGGTTACATACAATAAGGTTATTTTGAGTACAGACTGATAAATAGATGGAAAAGACTAAAGAACTGAAACGATAAGCGTCTAGTACCTTTTCCATTAGACGATTCAATACTGCATTTTGCAATGGACAAAGCATTTGACGAAATTATTGGAAATAGTCACACAGACAGCTCATCTAATCATAAGGTAACGAGATACCGCAGAAGGGATTTAAGAAATGAATTAGGACCTAGACTGGGATTTGCGCCTTCGGATGCTGCATCAAGGTCGAAAGATCGCCTTTATAGAGAGAGGGAAGAGCCTCCTTTGCCTAAGAGAATTAGAATATCCAAAATCCCACTAGACGTTTCTGACTACACCCTCGATGATATGATTAAAGAGTTTGGCTCGCCAATATTTTCGAAAATTTTTGACAATAAAGAGGATCGTACATGTATTTACGAATTTGAAGACCCAGAAGTTTTGGAAAAGATTGTCGAGCGTTATAATGGACATGAGTTACATAATGCAAAAATTGAAGTGGAGATTTACCAACCACAGAGAAAGCATTCTAGAATGAATGCCCACAACCGTCGCAAACAGACGGCTCAAGAACAAGGAAGAGGCAGGCCAGGGAGCCATTATCGCCAAAGGCCTAACAGAGTCTCCAAAAAGAACAAGGGCCGTGAGAAGAATAACACTCCTACTTCTGTCGAAGCTCTTGACGCTGAATTAGATGCTTATATGAAAGGTTAAGCAATTGTGTATCTACTTATAATTTCTTTATAGTCTTTTTAATGTTTTTTTACTCCATCAGTCTACAGATATGAAACCTCAGTACTACTTTTTACCTAAATAATTAATTTTTATTTCTAGAGGGTAGCAATGATAAACACTTTACCAATCTCTGGAATGAAGAACAAGCGTACTCCGCTCTATTCAGTATTATTTGCATGAATACTTCAACAATTGTTTTGTTTGCCTCAGGTGCTTTTCCGATTGAGCACGATCGCCATAACATTACCACTGAAAAGAAAGATAAGATCAAATGTTACGTGGTGTTGAAGAAAGAATGCCAAAAACTAAGAACTGAACTTAAACAGTAATAATTTTGAGCATTGCAAACCTAAATATAACTTCTTGGTATACAATGCAGAAAGGAAACATAAGAATTGCCATCGATAAGGGTGGAACTTTCACTGATTGTGTGGGGAATATTGGTACAGGTAAACAAGAACATGATACTGTCATCAAGCTCTTGTCGGTGGATCCCAAAAACTATCCAGATGCTCCCCTTGAAGGCATAAGACGTCTCTTGGAGGTGCTTGAACACAAGACAATTCCTCGCGGTATTCCTCTAGACATCTCTAATGTGAGAAGTTTAAGAATGGGGACAACCCTAGCTACAAACTGCGCTCTAGAAAGAAATGGTGAACGTTGTGCCTTCATTACTACGAAAGGCTTTAAGGATTCATTGCCGATTGGAGACCAAACCAGGCCAGATATCTTCAACTTAAATATAAAAAAGGTAGTGCCATTATATGACACTGTAGTTGAAATAGATGAGAGAGTTACTTTAGAAGATTTCTCGGAAGACCCTTATTTTACCAAATCGTCTCCTAATGAACAAGAAGGTATCCTGGAAGGTAATAGTGGCGAAATGGTAAGGGTCATAAAGAAGCCAGATGAATCAAGCGTAAGATCTATTCTGAAAGTGCTTTATGCTAGCGGAATCAAGTCTATTGCGATAGCATTTTTACACTCATACACTTTTCCAGACCATGAACGAATTGTTGGTAATATTGCCAGAGAAATTGGGTTCTCTCATGTTTCATTATCATCTGAAGTCTCCCCAATGATAAAATTTTTACCGAGGGCTCACAGTTCTGTCGCAGATGCCTACCTTACTCCGGTAATTAAAAAGTACTTGAATAGCATTTCTGCAGGTCTGAGCCACGCAGAAGATACCCACATTCAATTCATGCAGTCTGATGGTGGTTTAGTGGATGGGGGAAAATTTTCCGGTTTGAAATCTATTTTATCTGGTCCTGCAGGTGGCGTAATAGGTTATTCTAGTACATGCTATGATAAAAATAATAACATACCCTTAATAGGCTTTGACATGGGAGGAACATCTACTGATGTCAGTAGGTACGGTGATGGGAGGTTAGAACATGTTTTTGAAACCGTTACCGCAGGGATCATCATACAATCTCCTCAACTTGACATCCATACTGTTGCTGCTGGAGGAAGTTCTATTTTGTCATGGAAAAACGGGTTATTCAGAGTAGGCCCTGATTCAGCAGCTGCTGATCCAGGCCCTGCAGCCTACAGAAAGGGCGGGCCTTTGACTATTACAGACGCCAACCTCTTTTTAGGACGTTTGGTTCCTGAGTTCTTCCCCAAAATTTTTGGGCCCAATGAGGATGAATCACTTGACTTAGAAACCACTACTTTGAAATTCAGAGAATTAACAGATGTCATCAATAAGGATCTGAATTCAAATCTAACCATGGAAGAGGTTGCCTATGGATTTATCAAAGTAGCTAACGAATGCATGGCAAGACCTGTGAGGGCCATTACAGAAGCAAAAGGACATGTAGTATCTCAGCATCGGTTAGTTTCCTTTGGCGGGGCTGGCGGGCAACACGCCATAGCGGTTGCAGATTCATTGGGCATTGACACTGTTTTAATTCATAGATATTCTTCTATCTTGTCCGCTTATGGCATTTTCTTAGCAGATGTTATTGAAGAAAACCAAGAGCCTTGCTCTTTTATCTTGGGTGAGCCAGAGACCATCTTGAAAGTGAAAAAAAGATTCTTAGAACTTTCTAAAAATTCAATCAAAAACCTTTTATCTCAGTCGTTTTCTCGGGAGGACATAGTCTTGGAAAGATATTTAAATCTCAGATATGAAGGTACTGAAACCAGTTTGATGATATTACAAAAATATGATGACCAATGGAATTTTAGGGAATGGTTCTCTGAAGCTCATAAAAAAGAGTTCGGATTCTCATTCGATGACAAACGAATTATAATTGATGATATAAGGATAAGAGCAATTGGGAAATCAGGCGTTAGAAAAGAAAAAACGGTTGATGAGCAATTGATTGAAATTTCCCATTTCAAGAAAGCCGACGTGTCAAAGGATGCTAGTTTTACCCAGAAAGCATATTTTGACAACAAATGGGTCGACACTGCGGTCTTCAAAATTGATGATCTTCCTGCCGGAACAATTATCGAGGGCCCAGCCATATTGGCTGACGGTACCCAAACAAATATTATTCTACCAAACAGCCAAGCAACAATTTTAAACTCTCATATATTTATCAAGATCAACCAAAAGGCTGTGAAGACATTATCTAAAAGCGGATATGAACTTGATATAGATCCAATCTTATTGTCTATTTTCAGTCATAGGTTTATGGATATCGCCCTTCAAATGGGTACTCAATTGAGGAAAACATCTGTTTCAACTAACGTCAAAGAGAGATTAGATTTTTCATGTGCACTATTCGACTCTAAAGGAAACTTAGTGGCTAACGCTCCTCATGTACCTGTTCACTTAGGGTCAATGTCAACCTGCATATCAGCACAGGCGAAGTTATGGGAAGGCAAATTAAAGCCTGGTGATGTTTTAATCACAAACCATCCGGATATTGGTGGTACTCATTTACCAGACATAACAGTAATAACTCCTTCTTTCTCTTCAACTGGCGAATTGATATTTTATGTGGCTTCAAGAGCCCATCATGCAGATATTGGAGGTATTCTACCCGGTTCAGTGCCTCCAAATTCCAAAGAGTTGTACGAAGAAGGAACCGCAATTTATTCCGAATTGGTTGTCAAAGAGGGAATTTTCCAGGAAGAATTAATTTACAAGCTTTTCGTAGAAGATCCAGGCAAATACCCAGGCTGCTCAGGTTCAAGAAGATTTAGTGATAACATAAGCGATTTAAAAGCGCAAGTCGCAGCTAACACAAAAGGGATACAGTTAATTGGGTCATTAACTAAGGAATATGATCTGGCTACAATATTGAAATACATGGCTGCAATTCAGACAAATGCATCTGAATCCATAAAAAAAATGCTTGCAAAAATGGTTGAACATTTTGGCACAACGAAGTTTTCTGGCGAAGATCGCTTAGATGATGGAAGCTTAATTAAACTACAAGTTATCATAAGACCTGAAAAGGAGGAGTATATTTTTAATTTCGATGGCACTTCTCCCCAAGTTTATGGTAATTTAAATGCACCAGAGGCTATTACTAATTCTGCGATTCTTTATTGTCTACGGTGTCTAGTAGGCGAAGATATTCCTTTAAATCAAGGTTGTTTAAAACCCTTAACAATAAAAATTCCTGCTGGTTCCCTCTTGAGCCCCCGATCCGGTGCTGCTGTTGTCGGAGGCAATGTATTAACTTCCCAAAGAGTGACAGATGTAATCTTAAAAACATTTAACGTCATGGCAGATTCTCAAGGTGACTGTAACAACTTTACATTTGGAACTGGAGGAAATTCTGGTAACAAAACCGATAAGCAGATCAAAGGCTTTGGATATTATGAAACCATATGTGGCGGCTCGGGGGCTGGTGCAGATTCATGGAGAGGAAGTGGTTGGAATGGCTCAGACGCTGTACACACGAATATGACCAATACAAGAATGACAGATACTGAGGTATTTGAAAGGAGATACCCCGTTCTGTTGAAAGAGTTCTCGATCAGAAGAGGTTCAGGAGGCAAAGGTAAATATACTGGCGGAAATGGCGTAGTAAGGGATGTTCAATTTCGGAAGGCTGTAACAGCATCTATATTATCAGAACGTCGTGTCATTGGCCCTCATGGTATAAAGGGAGGACAAGACGGTAGTAGAGGTGAGAATTTATGGGTAAGACATAGCACAGGCGCATTAATCAATGTCGGCGGTAAAAATACGATTTACGCTCAACCCGGTGATCGATTCATCATTAAAACCCCTGGTGGTGGGGGATTTGGACAATACAAGGATTAAAGCATTTCTTTTTGGTACTTAGTCAATATCGAATTACACGGAACCATTGGTATACCGTGGATGCGCCAGCCACAAATCGACTTTTACAGAAAGTACGGTTTAATTATATAAGAACAGTCACTTAACAATGTTTCGGAACTCTGTAGATAAAACCGAATTACTCTTTCGAAAAGGCTACATTCTACATCAAAATCACCTGTGCAATATATATATATATATATATGCACATATTCGTTAATTTCTTCACTTTTTTCCCCAAATATTAAACAGATGGCTTCATTTCTTCAACATTATTTTCTGGTTCCTATGCCATTTTTAGCCTACTAATAATTATCGTTGAAAAATGTTTCTTGAATAAGTCTTACTGTAAGGATATATCATATGTTGAGATACAAAAATTTAAGTATAAATGAATCAAGACAATAATTTACATTGATTAAGTTATTTCAAAGTATAAGTATTTAGTATCATCATCTATTAAAGCACATTGAACCCTAATGTATGATGCCAATTGCGAATGCACTCACCGAAAAATTAAGGAATTAGCATTTACCAACTATCCTTGATTTATGCAATTTCAAAATAATAAAATATTCATACGAATCTTAACACTCTTCCATAACTTGTCCCATCATAGTTCTTCAAATTCCGATAATTAAATGCTGTTCAACTTCCCACGGAACTGATCTATGGATGTATAACCCTTAGCTTCCATTATGTCTTTTAATTCTTTTTCAATACGTTCAAAAATCTTGACGCCCTCTTTTTGTAGTTCTGTACCAATCTGTAGCATAGAGGCACCACATAGAAGATGTTCAAATGCATCCTTACCGGACTTAATTCCACCTGTACCGATAACTTTGATTTCAGGTCTCAAACGAGTGTAAAATGCACGAACATTGGCGAGCGCGGTTGGCTTAACATATTCACCTCCAATACCCCCGAAACCATTCTTTGGCTTCACTACTACACTCTCCTTCTCCACATCAATGAAAAGACCATTTCCTATACTATTGATAGAGTTGACATAAGCTAATGGGAACTCGTTCAATATTTTTGCCATGATATCAAAATGGGCAAAATCAAAATAAGGAGGCAACTTGACACCAAGAGGTTTTTTGAAAAAGGCAAAAACCTTTTCCAAGGTTTCCTTTGTCAAGTCAAAGTCATAAGCAACTTGTGGTTTCCCAGGCACATTAGGACACGACAAGTTTAACTCGGTAATACCGTTGAATTCGCTATCTTGGATTTTCCTCAACAAATTTAAATTTTCATCAATGCTCATACCAGCAACTGAGAAGAAAATGGCAGGTGCATCAGGATAATTCTTTTGACGGTTTAATACATAGGACAAATAGTAGTCGATACCTTCGTTTGGTAAACCCATGGAGTTGATACTGCCTAGAGGGACAGAAATGTAACGTGGTTTAGGGTTACCTTCTCTTTCTAAGGTTGTAGCACTCTTCGTAATGAATGCACCAGCTTTAGAGTTTGCTAATTCATCTAATTCTTGTGTAGTCATGCAATGAACACCGGATGCATTCATAAATGGGTTTTCATAGGTATTGTTCAAGAACTTGGTAGTTAAACTGGCTGTCATGTTTGGTACGGAAGTTCAATTTTTTTTTGAGTAATTGTGTATATCTATTTGAAACGTCTAATAGTCCAAACTGTGTAATCCAAGAGAAGAATACCGGTTCCCGATGCATATATAAAGCTTTTTTTATTTTTTGGTGATGGGCATCTTGAAAAATTTTCGGCGAATGCCGAAGATCGTGAAATAACCTTCGGCAAAGCCCGGTGAAGAAAATGGCTTCAAGAACATATTAGTGAGAAAAAGTAGGCTGTAGTGGCTGAAGGATAACATTTAGTAAAATCGCCAAATCTAAAGTAGAGTAAATATCTAATAAAAAAGGCTAGAATTGTTTCGAAGTTTATCGTCCGATCTTATTACATGGGGAATACACTATTTAGGGTGGGAAGATACCAGATTGACTTGGATCCAAGGTTAGGGAATGACCTCAAGAGGAAAAAGCGACATCTGTAAGATCGAGGATGCTCCTTTTCCTTTTTTCCCCAAATGGGCCGCAGCTGTGAAGCATATCGTTATCATATACTGCATTTTTCTGCTATCGTTCTATGGATGCGATACGTAATATCTTGATACTTACTTCCTTCTGCAAGATTTCTATGGTAAAAAAGCTTATGTAGTGAAACCTGCACAGGCCGAGCTTTGATTGTGTATAAGCATACATCCCCCTTCAAAGGTGAAAAGTAATGTCGAAGTATATGGCTATCCAGCCGCACACTGTCCTCAGGGCCCATTCAGTGCAAGAACCAAAATGCTATATTTCTGAATGGCCTGAATGAATAACGGAATAATTTTTTCCACTTTTACCAATTTGCTGTTCGACTAACATTTCTTTTCCATTACTATTATTGTCCTATAGTGACAAAAGCAAGCAAAAACAGTTAAATTCTTAGACACAGAAATTTACCATCTTGCTAGTATTAACGGCCGTTATGTTTCTTGCGGCGCTATTTAAATGTACTTACATTCTAATCCCTTCGAGAAAATTAATACAACAAAAATTCTAACTTTAAAGTATGTCGTATATCACGTCTTTTATGTAATGTTATAAAGGCTATAATATGAATATATGTGAAATGCAGTTACATAGAGAAGCGAACACGCCCTAGAGAGCAATGAAAAGTGATTAAACGGTCTCAATATGCTCCTCATATGTCTTTGAGACGTTCGAATCAATCATCTTCACTGAAGCACATTCCGTCTTTTGTTCAACAATGTCACTAATCGAAAGACCATCGGCTTCGTATTCTTCCACTTGGTTTATATATTTCTTCATAACAGGAGAGGACAAATCACGATGGAATTTCTCATGGCCAACAAAAACACAAGCAAATGTGAAGATGAAAACAGAACCAGTCAAGATAGCCATAACTTTGGCATAATCTTCTTTAATCACAGCACCAGAGGCATCTCTTTCTAATGGGTATCTATCAGCTAACTGTGTCTCAATCGTGGAAGCCGCTGCAGAAGCTAGATTACCTAGCTGGTAAGATAAACCGGCAACCAAAGCCCTTGCATCAGCAGGGGCCAACTCTGCAAGGTGAATGGGCAGGATACCCCAGACACCAAAGACACAAAAATATAACATGAAACCGGCACCTAATATAGCCTTTTCGCTTCTCAACATAAATGCAGGGTAGGTGAAGCAACCACCCATTGTGCATGCAATCAATAGGCCTAATCTTCTTCCAGTAACTTCCATGAACTGTCCAAATATCATACCCCCACAAATAGCACCGATGTTGGTGACCACTACAATGACAGTGACAGCATCCTTGGATAGGCCTAATTGGGCACGCAGCATGGTTGGCAACAAGTCTTGAGAAGCATGAGTCAAGTAATTTGGACCCACCAATAAAACAACCAAATATGCGAACAACAACCAGTACTTTTGAACTGTTCTCTTCATGGATACCATCTTTTGTTTAAAGTTGGCTTTTGGTAGAGGCTCGCCACCATTAGCTTTCACTGCGTCACTCAATATTAATTTACGGGCTTTCAAAACCTTGGTGAAGTATTTCGTTTCAGGCCATAACAATCTCCAGAAAATTAGTAGAATTGGTAGAAAAATACTAAACCAAAACAATATTTTCCAGCCATCATCCCTAAAGTAGCCAAAGGCTCTGTAAAAAATGATAGCAAATATAAACCCCATAGCGTAAGCAGAAAAAAATAGACCTGATAGGAACGAACGTGCTTTCACAGGTGCATCTTCAATCGCTGTTGCAGAAGCACATCCGTAAATTCCTCCCATAGCAATACCGGTTATCCACCTTACGCCCAGAAATTTCTCATATGTGTCACACCATGGAGTACAGAGTTGTGCAATGACAAATAAGAACAAACATGTAATGTACGGCCACTTTCTGGAAGACTTATCTGTCCATAAACCAAATATGACAGCACCTGCTGAACGAACAAATAACACCAATCCCAACCCCCAGGTGATGTCCTTGGTTGGTCTGTCATATAGTTCAGCCAATGGAGCGACTGATACTGAAACGCAAAAGAAGGCCCAAGCCGCAGACAACCACGCAAAATAACCCATAAAAAAATAGTTCCAATTCTGCCATGTCATTTTGCGCAGTTCGGGTATGGGATTGACATTCTCCCAAGAAAACTCGTGGATGTGCAGTAAGGACGTAAATCTCGTTAAAGCATAACTTTTAATGGACGCAGCGCTTAGGTTTGGCTTATCCTCTTCATCTTCCTCATACTCTACACCTTGATCCTGGCTATAAACTCTTTCCAGCAATTCATCATCTCTTGTATCCTGAATTGATTGTGCAGGCAGTGATGGGTTATGGTATAGCTTTTCGTGATCCGGGTTGTAAACTTCCGGCTCATAATTTATAGGGTTACCTTCTTCGTCCACTAGAGGAGGCTCTGCAAATGTACTTGTGTTATAGTATAGTTTTCTGCCAGCAGGTTGTTGCTGTTCACCAGATATTTTCTCATCTGTAATTGACGACGACATATTTTCAGTAGCAGTATTTAATCTCTTTGAGGAAAAACTTTTGAAACTGTTACTCTTCTTCCTTTTAGATCTAAGGGAGAAGGACTAGACAACTTCCAAACTATTTCTCAACCATGATGTGCAATGTATTTATACATCAAGAGGATACTTTACTTTGATGATTTTTTTTTTTTTTTTTTTTTTTGGTAAAGGATAGTACCATAGGAGATAGTAAGTGTTACTTAGATCTCCATCCAAATGACCAGGTAACGTTCTAATGCATTATAGTAGAAGGGGGGCAAAAGACCGTTAAGTGAAGAATTATGGACGTCCGGATGGTGTGCAGAAGCTTACAAACTAACTTCCTGGTGGAGGATAATGGTAGGCTTAGCGGCTCTGAGATGGAGAAATAGTTTCAAGCCGCGCGCTCAATAACTTCCTCGATCACTGACTTTCGCACCCATCTGGGAACGGTACGGCGAATAGTCTTCATTTAATTGGAGCTGATCGAAAATGCTTGCTGCCGCTTCAGCGTGAATGACGCAGGTGCTGCGTTTGTCCTGTGCCTCCTTTTTTTTTTGGAGTCCGTTTGTCGGCTATTAGCTCTTGGGCTCTAACCCCAGGAAAAGGAAAAAGAGAAACACGCCGGTCTAGTGGAGTAAATTGCGGGGTCAGGGTCCCGCGCGGATATCGGCCGTCCAAAGGGTGAAAAGAAGAAATCATTGGAGTCGTTGCGAGTCATTCTTTACGAATCTAATTTCTCCAAATTTTTACAGGTATTCTTAGCCGCCCAAGGCAGCATACAATGACCTTCTATTGCAAAAATGTACAGTGGAATGTAAAAACAGTGGGGGCAAACCTGTGGAACACTAAGCGTGGGGGTCCATCCACTTAAACTAAATCGTATTGTTTAAATATGTGCAAGCATTGCGATAACGTTCGATTAGACTCTGAATGGAAGACAATGAGTTGATTTTGCTACCAGCAAAAAAAAAAATTTATAAACACATTATTCTTGCAATATTTTTCATACTGTGCGTTTATACCTTTCAAAAATTATAGATCCATTTATATATTAATTAACATCTGAAACAAAAGGAAAGTGCGAGGACCGGCCCACCCGATGACTAACGGGAAAGTGGACATGATTTGCCATTTGTACGGGTAATATTTACATATTATTTGATGTGCTTCTTTGGATTGTGTGCAATCACTTACTTCACAGTGTCTATGTAAGACATGTGAGAGTGTAGCTCGGAAGGTGGAGACATCTCCTAGATCTTGTCTGGCTTCGTTGGGGTAGCCATGAGAAGTTTTCCATTCCCCCGGGTCATGCATGCTGCCCGAGTCAAATAGCGTTTAACTTTGACTCGTACGCCATAATAGGTTATGTTTTATCTTTGATCAGGGACCCCAGTATAGAGAAAGTAACCTAGGGACGCAACGCCCCAGCTTTACTACGTGGATGATACAGTAAGCACATGCATATTGACGGCATCTAATCGTTCTAAACGGAAAAATAGGCGCTGATTTGATCCACTTCGGTTAGGTAACCGCTGATGCCAACGATCTAGGGCCCTTCCATTTTAGGAAAAAGGGTATATACTCTGATGCCCTGTCTGGCCGAATATTCGTATATGTGGATGTATCGTGATCCGTTCGTATTCAATAAAAGTGAAACGATCTCATCTCAAGTCAAAACTGAGAAGGAATAACTAAAAGAGAAAAACTGATATTTTGACGTGACATGGTTTATTAGCAAGTATGTTTCAACCATTCTCAGCGTAAACCCTATCACGATAACGTCTCTATGAAAAGTCTAACATTTTGTCTATCTCGGTTCAATCACTTGAATAGCGAACCTTATAGCAAATAGCATTTTCAATAAAAATGTGACATACAGACTTCCACTTTTCTTGCTTTTTCTCATGCTCTGTGTGATGCTACTATCACGGCGGCACCAAATTTTAGCATACGTCGGGACATTGGCGGCTGAATAGATTATACCCGTCGCCCTTTTTTCATCTCTCCTTTTTTTTTTTGTCGTAAGCAAATTACAGAATTGAATATTTTCTTGGATTGAGTGAATAACCCTAAAAAAAATGCCACTCCCCTAGAAACAAACCAGATTAAGTTGCAAGAAATAGACTGATTAGAACATACGGGTCCTATTCAGTGCTCAATAAAAATTAAAATAATGTGATCAAACAACCCGAGACTATTCTTGAATTAGCATTAGCCACTGTAAATTTTAACATTTTTCAGAGTCTTTCGTGCGGAGACCGTAAATATTAGCATTGACCTTGTCAATGAAGTAATTGTCTTTGATTTTAACCGTGTTAAAGATTTCGCAAAAGAGAAAGCTTGCTGGCTTGGAGCAGTAACTTTTTTTGATTTTTTTTACAAGCACACATGCTTTTGCCTTTAGAATATTACGGCTCCTCATGTGGATAGTAAAAACTTGACCGTTGCATCTGTTCTCCTTCGAACAAAGAATAAATCGTCTGAAAAATCACATAGAAAAATAATAGAAAAATAAAAAACATAGTAACATATTTTAAAAGAGACCTTTTATTGAAGAAAATTTGGCGATAAAAATGGTTATAACATTGAAATGACGAAGAAGAGAACAGTGCCCGAATTCTCGATCCAATAAAAGGCGAAAAATTACAATCGCCAGCATGTTTGGTACGAGGCGACTCGTGGCATTTTAAAGTATCCTGGCATATTTAAAGATATTAGTGTTCTTGGCGCGGAAAGTGCAGATGTCTCACTTTTTAGAACGAACAAATTCAAACAATATACAACACTCCACCGAAAACATTCCAGAAATTAAGATTGTTAAGCACTTTTGCTAAGAAAAAAAGGGCTCTCCCCTGTGAATTAATTCAAAGGTAGCGTGTTCTGCCTATGCAAGGTAACCGTTTTTGCAGATATTGTAGTGAGATGCTCTACAAAAGGGGTTCCTAATCTTTTACCATATCAAAAATGCCCTAATATTATTATTAAAGAGCTATCAAAGCCTGATTCCTTAGGTATATGGCTAGTTCCCGAATTAATGGCATTGATTCATTACTTATTTTATTAGGGGGATGATAAAAATAATGATATCTTTTTCTGCAGCGTCATTTAAGTACTGATTGAGACTGACAGTTGTGATAGAGATATTAAGTAATAGAAACGGTCCATGAATTGTTCTTTGTTAATATTCTTGCTAAGGGAGGCTTTTCTTTTGGGCTGCTATGCTTTCATTCTACTTAAGCAACGAGATAGGAAGCTTCAAAAGGTGAATGGTGAAATGCTGAAGAAGATTTCGTCATTCCAATCTTCGAGAGTGCGACGTAAGTAGTGACTCTAATGAATTTTCTATGCCTCATAAAGCTTGTGGTATATTTAACGACACGCAAATAATACACGATCTAGGATTATTGTAGTATGTTATTGTTTGACAATATCCTTGGACAAGTTCTAATCACTTATATTTCCCAAACATGATTCGTGTATTTTGGCGTTAGAAAACGACGGCAAGTAAGCTCCCAACATTTACTTGACGAGTTTTTTGTCACTATCATCACGCCCTAGAGCCAAGTTATATTTTTATCGTAAATTCTGTAAATTAACAGTCATTCTAAGCAGGTTGTTTTAATATTTACAGGTAACTTGGCTGACTTCTTTTAAATGTGGCTTCTATGACAAAAAAACTGAAAAAAATGACTAATTAGTAAATTCAGCCTCTTATCATAAAATCAGGGTCTATAGGACGGTACGTGAGAAAAAGATAAGCTTTGGAATATAAAGAGTTACATTTTCATTCTGCAAAAATTCAAATAAAGGAGTATTGAAAAAAACTTAAAAAGTACAAATAATTAATATAGTTCGAGATATTTAGTTTTCATTGAGTTGGAAAAATGATTGTTCCCACTTATGGAGACGTTTTGGATGCCAGCAACAGAATTAAAGAATATGTAAATAAAACACCGGTTCTCACTTCACGAATGCTTAATGATCGACTTGGAGCACAAATATACTTTAAAGGTGAGAATTTCCAACGAGTGGGAGCGTTCAAGTTTCGTGGAGCAATGAATGCTGTTTCAAAATTAAGTGATGAAAAAAGAAGTAAGGGAGTAATTGCCTTCTCATCAGGAAACCATGCACAGGCTATTGCTCTTAGTGCAAAACTATTAAATGTACCTGCAACAATTGTTATGCCCGAGGATGCGCCCGCCCTTAAAGTTGCTGCTACAGCAGGTTACGGAGCACATATCATAAGGTATAACAGGTATACTGAAGATCGCGAGCAGATTGGGCGTCAACTAGCAGCCGAACATGGTTTTGCATTGATTCCGCCCTACGATCATCCTGATGTTATTGCAGGGCAAGGTACGTCGGCAAAAGAGCTATTAGAAGAGGTTGGACAACTTGATGCATTATTTGTTCCTTTGGGCGGTGGTGGGCTCCTTTCAGGATCTGCACTTGCCGCTAGAAGCCTTTCTCCAGGCTGCAAAATTTTTGGGGTTGAACCTGAAGCTGGTAACGATGGACAACAATCCTTCAGATCGGGTTCCACTGTTCATATCAATACGCCAAAAACTATCGCAGATGGCGCTCAAACACAACACCTCGGTGAGTACACATTTGCCATTATTCGCGAAAATGTCGATGATATTTTAACGGTTAACGACCAAGAGCTAGTAAAATGCATGCACTTTCTTGCGGAACGCATGAAGGTGGTTGTTGAGCCCACAGCTTGTTTGGGATTTGCAGGTGCACTTCTAAAAAAGGAAGAGCTAGTTGGGAAGAAAGTAGGCATAATACTAAGTGGAGGTAATGTAGACATGAAGAGATATGCTACTTTAATCTCTGGGAAGGAAGATGGCCCAACGATTTAGTGTATACTTTTGAATTTTGAGTTCAGTTTTATAGTGAAGAATTGGAAAGCTTTAGTTGTCTACTTTCACACGGCATATATCATTTGACTTAACATTAATAACATGGTTGAGATTTTGAAGTGAGTTCAGCAAAAAAAGCCTTTAGCTGATTTATACTCTGATAACTCTACATATTTTTCTACTAGTATTATATTTCACTGAACTGACACCCTTATGTGGGAAAATTTTTTGGCAGAATGATAGTGTGTGAGAGGGAAGAATACTGCTTATGTCAAACTAATAATATAACTTCTGACTATGACTATGAGCATTACTGGTATATTAGTTTCTTTTGCATATTTTGAACTAAAACAGAAGAGCGTTCCTAGGCTTACACCCAGTAAAGACATAGCTTCTAAGTTGAAAAAACATATCTCTACTTCAATTAAAGGTAACTGTCATAATGTCCTATTTTATACGCAGAAAAAATTCTCTTTTCCACACACAATATCGTCTGCTCTTATTACTAATCAATCGAGATCTTGCATGAAGATATTTATGGTCCACAGGAAAGGATAAGCCTCTATTTTAAGGAATTATTACCTAACCAAGACCAAAACTGTAGAAATCCTCCTAAATTTGGTTCTTCACTTTTTTTTGATAATCATAATATGTGTCAAGATATTCGCAGCAGCCACATATATGAATGCCAAGTTATTCAACAATTGAGTTTTAAAGAGCAACCCTGAAGGATAAATTAGTGTTTTACATTATATACGTAGGAAAAAAATATGGCGATATACGTGACAGATCCCACAAACAATAAAGCATCAAGCAAGGTCACCAGGTCAGTTCTACCGCAGAAATTAACGATGTATTACTTAGTGCTCTTTTGTAGCAATAAATTCGCGTGAAATACTCAACACATGTATTGATATAACTTTCAACATGTTCTCTTGATTAACAGTAGACGGGAAAAGAGTTGCATGGTTATGTTCAAAATGGATAGTTATGACCAGTACCAACTAACACTCGGTATTCTTTTATGATTTGGAAGATCAAACTGTTGCACAATCGATTGGATTATAGTTTCTCTATTTCATTAATTATTATAACTACACATTAAGTGAATTAAATATTGAAATATTATAATATAATCAGTTAATGGGTTTGACAATAACCATTTTTAATAATATTAGGAAAAGTAAGTATTAGGTTATTATTTATTTAATAATTTAAAAATTAAATAAATTAATATAATCTTCTCATTTTTATTTATATTTTATTTTAATATCATATTATTATTATTCATTATTTCTATATTATTATTTTTTTAAATTTTTATATTATATAAAGATTGATAAAATATAAGTATTAATAATAAATTACAACATTTAAATAATATAAATAATTGAACTATTTTATAATAAAATATAAAAAGAATAAAAATTTCTTCTTTTATTTTTTATAAATATTACTATTTATTGCAATTTATTCTTATATTCATATTTTTTTGTTATTATTATTTATCTCTGCCAATATACTGGTTTTTGTTAACCAGAGGGGAATAGGAAAAAGAATAGTTGTAATAATAATAATAAGCGACCTTGTTTAGGCTATTCGCATCTAATAAACTACACGATCTATAAATTGAAAAGGCTTGTTTGTTCCTACACGGGAGGCGCCTGTTTGCGGGTCAATTGCGCTTCTTTAATGTATGGCCATAGTTCCACGTTTAGAGGTCTATCAAACATAGGTTTCTTTGTAGATAGAAGGCGGTAAAAGAAGTGGTTAAAAAACCATTCACAGTCAATCCCATCAAAGAAAAACTCTTCACTAGTCCAGACTTTTTTCTCAAACAAGTACCTGTTCATTTTCTTTGCAATTTCGTCCCATCCATTCGCACCACTTTCTTGCTCATTTATAATCGTTGACAAGAACTGCATTTTGTCTTCCATGTGCATGGAAAAGGGCCTCATATTTTGAAAAACTCTTACCATAAGGAGAAAACCTCCCCCACAACACAAGATACGAAATAGATGGCCCTTATCCCATGACACATAGATACAAGCCAGAAACAGAATAAATGCTGGAAAAAGCCAGAGATTGAAAATCCTCTTGAGAACCCAGGTAAACTTATAACGATAAGTTTTCTTGGGGAGCTGAACATGTTCCAAGTTATCAGGGCTCCACACTTTCTCAGTATTGAACAACTTCCACTTTTTGTCAAATTCTGTGGAATAGACCTGCAAGGCCTCTTCGATGTAGGGGACAGAATCCCCAAATGATTTTATTTTCGAAGATTCATCTTTCTTCACAGAGAATGGTTCGAGAAGAACTTTTCTGAATGCTTTTTGACACTCTGCAGCATTGAAAAAGAAGTACTCAGTATTCCAAGCTTTATTTTCATAGAAGTAAGAATTTAGATTTGCCGCAACTGTTTCCCAATCATGAGTATCAGTACCTGGTGCATGTTCAACAATTTCTTTGGAGAACTGAGTAAGTTGATTCGTTAACACACTTTTATGAGAGAATGAATAAATATTGGGTAAAAATATCCCCACTAGGCATGAGACTAAAATACAAAGTTTAAACGGAAAAATCCGATTGATGGACTTTATCTGCGAAAGAAAACCTGGCAACCACATTGGCAGTAATAATAGCAACCAGGTATGAAACGTGAAGCACTTGAAGAACTCATAAAACATCCAGGTGAAGTTATCCATGAAAAGGTCTTGAGGCAGAACAACTTTCTGGGATTCGAAATGTTTGAGGGATAACACATCTATACTCCTATCTTTAACCCCATCGCCTCTCATTCTGATAGCGATATGCCAATTTGAGGACGGTATGAGGGGTTTGTTATTGAAGTTACAACTTCTGACTATTTGCATTTATATAGTCGGAAAGAAAAAGCCGCCAAGCGGGCGTATCATACATTGGCTTACTTAATTATAAAACTTTTATACGACAATAGACGTTCCTCAAAGTACGCATTTCCGCCTTCACAATTAGAATTCATTTCAAATGAGAAGGTTTTCTATTGTCTGCTGGTACCCGTTTAGTATTGCAAGTCGGTAAATGAGATTATGAAAAATCAAGTTAACAATTACGATATTTAAAATTGTAGGTATCATTGTTGGTATCATCATGGTATTTACTTGAAAAAGCTTCAAATTTCAATCTCAAAGTATTACTTGAGTGGACAGTACCATTCGTACTTTCCCATTAACTTCATACATCAATTACGGACTATGTACTTTGTTCTTCTGTATTCTAGAGCCACCTTTCTGTGAGATTCCCAGCGAAGTATCAAAAAGAAATAATATATACCAGCAATTTTAGATATACGAGGTGTAATTGGCATTTAAATGAAGGCAATTCAAGGATTTATTGATTTTTCCGTTGAAAATAGCGTGGTGAATGGTAAAGTTCTCAGCGTTCTACAGTGCAGCCTAGTTCAAGAACGGTCTTCTGCTTCTGTTAAGTTGGTGAAAACTTCGTTCGGCGTTTCAAAAATTACAACACTGCAATTTTCAGTTAGTTTTTGATCAAATGGGGAAGACGAAAATCGTTCTGTAACTCCGTTCATTGTCTAAAGATAGAATAAATTTTCAAGGTCTTACTTGATGTTAAAGATACAAAGCCGATTATATTATGTGCGCAGATTGTGTAATCATAGCCCCGCAAAAAAATGATGACTTGGACCCACTCCAAATTAGCAGCTCTAAGTTCATGAATAATTCATAACAAAAAACTTCTGTTACTGTTCTTCCTTAGTTTCAAATGGAGTTCATGACAACTTTTCCTATTGCATGTAACTTTATATCCCATGATTCAAAAGTTTAAATAAAATGGATTTGGAAATATAAAAACCTAATGCTATGGAAAATCCATGTTTAACAAACTGAATCTTCATTTAAAATAGAAAAGTAGCATTTCTTTTTTCCTTTTTAATTAAGTATTTTCCCTCACATCACTGTAATATTGAGATTCACAACCAGTTATGAGACCCAATTCTTACTGGTACCCAAAAATGACTTGGTATTATTATCTTTAGTCGTATTAGGAATTTGCTAAAATGAAAGAGAACTACATATTTTGATGCATATAACGCGTTATTATAGCCAATCCGCCTATACAAGGTGGGAGAGAGGTAAGTACAAACATGGTCATTAAGCGCTAGAAGCAATATTATTATCCTATACACTCAAATCAAAAGTGTTCTTGGCTCTTCAAAAGGACGATTTTTATTGAAAAAGAAACATATGCCTCGTGCTAAAGAAAATAGTGCAAAATATGTAAAACTTCCAAAAGTTTACAAACAGATAGACAGCATGACGGCTGAAGCCATTCTTTCTTCAACGGCAGTGTACTAGAGTTTTCATCTGCAAATATACCTAAATTTTTTCCATCATTTCTTGCAGTTAATACGTCAACAGTCACGATGACTACGGACAAACGTTTACTGTTCGGATATCAAGTATCGATATTAAGTACTCAATATTACGGGCATTATGATCTGGCCTAGTGAACAAATATAATCAGCAAATTTAGCGGA
>ERZ794946.24-NODE-24-length-131732-cov-108.737851_pt1 | contig 131732 bp, 58 predicted proteins | sample MGYA00433072_ERZ794946 | MGnify/ENA primary metagenome ERZ794946 (study PRJEB30137, sample SAMN04331413) | food metagenome | isolation source: Y3 must sample point D1 replicate A | place: Australia: South Australia | collected 2014 ...
TGGATACCACAGTATGGCCCAGTTTGGCAGACTTCTCCTTCAAGAATTCTACATCAGGATTCTCCTTGCACTTGACTAGGTCTTCGTATGCACTATCCGATAGTAAATGGTGATCGGTAGCCTTGGCGTGTTCAACTAGGTATGCTAGAGATGGTTGTTCTACTTCCTTCTCCAATTCTGAGTATTTGCGTTGCAATTCAGAATATTCCTCGCTGGATACCACAGTGTGGCCCAGTTTGGCAGACTTCTCCTTCAAGAATTCAACATCAGGATTCTCCTTGCACTTGACTAGTTCTTCGTATGCACTATCCGATAGCAGATGGTGATTGGTGGCCTTGGCGTGTTCAACTAGGTATGCTAGAGATGGGCTCACGTAGTCTTCTTTTTTGAGTAATAAATAATCTGATGCAGAAGCTTTTTCTCTTAGAAAGTCTATCGTTGGGTTCTTTAAACCTTCTAAGGCTTTAGTATCAATCAGCACTTGGTCGTATTCTTTTGCCTTATCTGACAGGTATTGTTTCGAAGGTGTTTCTATCTTATTAACCATTGAAAAATACAGATCATTACTCAGCCATTTACAGCCGTTTCTCTCCTCCAGCCATTTACAAATATTCGATTGTAAGTCGTTCTTTGCTTCCAGGCATTTTTTCATTTGTTCAATTGATGGATTCTTGACACTCTCAAAAAGGTCATTATAATCTTTGGTAGGTATTATCAGGCAATCAATTTTGGATGTTAAAGGCAGTAAAAAATCAATAGTAGGCTCTTTTAACAAGTTAAACGTACTTTGATCGATGGGTATCTTTTTCAAAGCCTGAAGTTTTTCCTTGAGATAGTTATATGATGGATTTGATAAGGATTCGTTTAGGTTCTCAAACTCCTCTAGAGGAAGAACTTTATAGCCAGAAGCTTCTAAATATTTAATATGGGATTCTAACGAAAACTCTTTTTTGCTGTAATTGTCATCATTTGGTAACGCGATCATATTCAGGTTTTCAGCCACCTCTTTGGTCATTAATTCATCGTCTTTTGGTTTGGATGCACTTTCACTTTTTTGTAGTAAGTTTTTATATGAATCATTCGATAACAATATCATATTGTTTTTTTCTGAGTATTTCTTGACAAGATCTTCAGAAATGTCCTCGACAGAGGGGCCTGTTTCAATCATGTGGTCAATTTCGATCACTATATCAAAAATGTCTTCTTCACTAGTGGTCCCCTCAGAATCAGGATCAGATGTTACTGTAGTATCGGAAGTATGCTGTTTTTGATAATACTTCTTTTGTACTTTTCTTTTTAACGAAGAAATAGATGCTTTGGCGTCATCAAGTTGCTTTTGAATTTTTATTCTTTCAGTTCTATTGCTCTGTAAGGAATTAATTTCACTTGTTAGATCAGAAACACTAATAAGTAATCTGTCGTTTTCATTATTTAAGTCTAAAATCCTTTCCTTTAATTCACTAATCTCTTTATCGTAATGAAGTTTTTGAGAGCTAAGATCATTTTCCATGCCATTTTTTGTTAATGTTAAAATTTCCAAATCTGTTTTCAGAAGTTTCAGGCTTTCTTTTTCATCATTCCAAGATTTTTCAGTCTTTTTCTTCAATTCTTTTAATTGCCTACATTCCATGCTCAAGTTTGTTAATTTAGATTCTAAATCCCAGTTTAAATCTTTAGTTGAATCCAACTCTTTCATGAAGGACTTTTTTTGGTTAGTGAGCTCCTCAATCTTGTCACTTAATGACTCTTTAATTTGCTTGAGAGACTTGATTTGCTCATTTTTAGCTTCATTAGAGGATTGCAATTTCCTACACTCAACCAACAAATTCTCGCTTAGTTCCAAAGTAAAGTTCATATCCTTTGATGAATTCGCCGTGAGTACTCCATTGTGGGAACTACTGCCTGCAAATTCCGGAAGCACGTCTTTTGTCTCTCTTTTACTCAAAATACTCGAAATCGAAAACCGCTTTGTTTTATCTCCTTCACCACCACTGCCGCATTCATCAGCCTTTAAGTTAGCCATCCTTGTTACGCCGTTCGTTGAGACGCTTTCCTGGCTTAATGAATTGTCAATGCTATTTGCATACTGCCCTGCTGAGCTGTCTTTATCGTTATTTTTTTTATGCCTGTTGTTGTGGGACATATTCGAACGTCTCGTGGAAAGCCTTGACCGTTGCGTCTTTACTCGTCTCTATTCAACCCTGTGGTCCTATTAGAACCGATCTTTGTTCCATCGTCATTACTACTTCTTGTCTCTTCTCTCTTGGGGAATAATAAACAAAACAATTCCAGCCACCCGCATCTCCGTCAAAGACGATATTAACAACCCTTTTTTTGCAGCCAATCAAAACTAAGGTCCTGCCCGGAGTGAGCCAATAAAGCGGCCACAAATTACGCAGGAATCTATGGTTCCTAAAGCTTATTCTTATTCTACATTAGCACCATTCTACTACAGGGCTCGGATCCACACTTGGTCTATCAGCAAATGCAAATCCTTTTTCCCTCAACTAGGCCTACTTTTCATATATAATCTCTTTTTGAGCTTCAGGGGAGGAAATATCTAACGTAAAAAAAAGAAAAATCCGAAATAAAAAATTAGGCAGCTATCTTTAACGGTATATATCAGTGAATAGATATATTGTTATAAACTTCACTACCACATTTGTTACGACCAAAGACACAACTTCAGATAATTATTTAAACAATGCTTTCCAGAGCGACGCGTACTGCAGCTGCCAAATCCTTAGTAAAATCTAAAGTGGCTAGAAATGTTATGGCTGCTTCTTTCGTCAAGAGACATGCTTCTACAAGTTTGTTCAAACAAGCTAACAAGGTCGAATCCTTAGGTTCAATATATTTATCCGGCAAGAAAATTTCAGTTGCGGCGAATCCGTTCTCCATAACTAGCAATCGTTTTAAATCTACCTCTATTGAAGTTCCTCCGATGGCAGAGTCCCTGACTGAAGGCTCTTTAAAGGAATATACTAAAAACGTTGGTGATTTTATTAAGGAGGACGAGCTGTTGGCCACTATTGAGACCGATAAAATTGATATTGAGGTCAATTCGCCAGTATCAGGTACTGTTACGAAGCTAAATTTCAAACCAGAGGACACTGTCACTGTTGGTGAGGAGTTAGCTCAGGTCGAGCCTGGTGAAGCACCTGCTGAGGGTTCTGGAGAATCTAAGCCAGAGCCTACCGAACAAGCGGAGCCATCGCAAGGTGTCGCCGCAAGGGAAAACTCAAGTGAGGAAACGGCTTCAAAGAAAGAAGCTGCTCCAAAGAAAGAAGCCGCTCCAAAGAAAGAAGTTACAGAACCAAAAAAGGCTGATCAACCAAAGAAGACCGTCTCTAAGGCGCAGGAACCCCCAGTAGCCTCTAACTCTTTCACACCATTTCCACGTACAGAAACCAGGGTCAAAATGAACCGTATGAGATTGAGGATTGCCGAAAGATTAAAAGAGTCTCAAAACACTGCTGCTTCCTTAACCACATTCAACGAAGTTGACATGTCAGCTTTGATGGAAATGAGGAAACTGTATAAAGATGAGATTATTAAGAAGACCGGTACTAAATTCGGATTCATGGGTCTTTTCTCCAAAGCATGTACCTTGGCCGCCAAGGATATTCCAGCCGTCAATGGTGCCATTGAAGGTGACCAGATTGTTTATCGTGATTACACAGATATTTCTGTTGCTGTGGCCACTCCAAAGGGTTTGGTTACCCCCGTCGTTCGTAATGCAGAGTCATTGAGTGTTTTAGATATTGAGAACGAAATTGTTCGCTTGAGTCATAAAGCGCGTGATGGCAAATTAACCCTAGAAGATATGACGGGTGGTACTTTCACCATATCTAATGGTGGTGTTTTTGGTTCATTATACGGTACTCCTATCATCAATTCACCACAAACAGCCGTCCTAGGCTTGCATGGTGTCAAAGAGAGACCTGTCACTGTTAATGGACAAATTGTCTCAAGACCAATGATGTACTTGGCTTTGACTTATGATCATAGATTGCTAGATGGTAGAGAAGCTGTTACCTTCTTGAAGACTGTTAAAGAGTTGATTGAAGACCCTAGAAAAATGTTGTTATGGTGATTTGAAATTTGCAGCCCATACCAATCTGATTTCATGATTATTCTTGTCCGCTATTACTGTGTGAATCTCTTCTATTTAAGTATGATATTTAAAGATATGCTATGATGATAAATGGAACTATGAATTAATGTTTTCTTTTTATAATGAGATATGGAAAAGCGCAAAAAAGTATTAAAAAAATACTCTCTTGGCTATAACTCTTAGATACTGAATTTTCATCATCAAAATACAATGATTATAACTATTTATTATATAATAGAATCAACTAATATTCTTTTGATTTCCACATAACTTGCTCTAAATTTTTGAAAGAATTTACTCTCTTAATAATATTCTTTTTTTACATTTTGCTTCAAAATAATGACTTTCCATTGACCTAACATGTTGAAAAACACAATTTTATCGCAGTGAATAGAAAAATACTTGATTGTGTATACAGCTTAAAAAATAAGTTTAGTGTCTAAGTAATCTGTTTTTCCAATATCTGGGCAGTCTTTGTCGATAACTCCCAATGTAATTAAATCGCCCCAAAAGACAGTCATTTTTTCTTTACAAAATCCTAAATAGTTGAACGAATCATCTTCAGAACAATCGTATTTTCCATTCTCTTTATTTTTGTGCTCCATAAGGTGCGTTTCATCACCTAGTCCAGCCTTTTCGCTCATTAGTTTTTCACCTTCTATCAGTGGTCGTTGTGGTAGCCTTCCGCTTTGCAAAAGAGCCCAAAGGCACCAGAATAATTGTGTACAAGGCCTCCATTCGATGATTAGATTGTAAAGAATCCTAACCTCTTGAGAAGCAATTTTGACATGGTTCTCATTCATGTGATTTATATAACTTTGTGCAAAAACTAAAATATCTTCTTCTTTTGGATACTTATCAATATGAGACTTGAAAGACTGCACATCATTATAGTCTTGCATCCATTCATTCAAATGATTTGATAAATCAAATACAACGGGGTTAGGGCCTGCGTACTCAAAGTCAATAATTGTTAAATCGCCCACTGAGATGTCATCCTTACCCTTACTTTTAAAAAGTAAATTACCATGCTGTAAGTCGTTATGGCAAAATACCATTTTTAGCCCAGAATTTATCATACTATCTTTATCATCCTCTCTTAATAATTTTGAGGTAAAAGCAGAATCATTATACAACCAACGCTTATAATTTTTGAAACTCTTTAAAAAAAAATTCCAACTTGAACAGCGTAAATTTTCACTTATATTTACATTATTGGAAACCCACTCTTTATGCGAGTCTATTAATTTGATCCACTGATCAAAGGTTGTCCAGCATGACGGTTGATCCGTTATTTCTTTATGCGTTAATGGAACAGTACAATGCAACTCTTTCAATTTTTTAGCAATTTTTATTGAAGTATCCCGATCTATAAAGTCGGCTTGAGTAGATGTCCTCGAACCCTCAATGTATTTTTCAAATCTGCCATTTTCAAAAAACCCTTCTAGTTTGGGTCCTAAATCATAAAATGATAATCTCGCAATAACCTTTAATTCATACTCTCTATCAATTACAGAATCTATGCTATCACCAAAAATTCTCATCAGTAAAGGGGGTAAGTTTGGATAGTGAATCTTATAAATAACATTTGTAAGGGCCCCCTTGATTTGTATCAAAGTTAATAAATTCTTATTCAACGAGGATTCTTTAGAGCCGGGCACAGACCATCCAGGAATCTCCAAGCTTTGTAAAACATTTATGATATCTTGTTTGAAATATTGAGATGGCAAAGACGGGTCTAATTTCGCGTTTACGTATGCCAGCTTGAGAAAATCATTAGCGGTTTGTGAAGTCCATGAGCTTGATGTCATCTCACCGTCTTCATTCGTGCATGTTATTGGCAGTTCATTTTTCAAGTCGACTTCTGAGTGCTCATTAGTATCGATGATGTGGATCACCCTCCTCGTTGGCTTGTCACAATTTGCAGACTGGCGCTTTTTCTTAGACATTTCTGGTGAGGCTGTGCCGACCAAGTAAGTTCGGGGCATTGCGTCACTGCTTGTAAGTGAATAATTGGTGTACATTATGCCAAATTGCAGATCTGTATCTGTTAATTTCTGCTACTACTTTCGTACCAAACTATAGCTGCGTACCACAACAATTTAGTAATTTTGTGCCAATCTGTTATCTCAACAACGACATCTATTGTTTTGTAGATTTGCATATACTTTCTTTTGCAAACGACCTCCGGGTAGCCAAAACCCAAACGATATTTTTTTACTATCATCACCGTTTTCACATGCTGTCTAGTGGCCTAACTTATGAAACATAGTCAAACTACTTATAAAACTTCGGCAGTCAGACAGTTCTTTCATTAAATGGTGTCAAGCAGATATTTACGGCATTGGATTCTAGGGCCAATGTTATTTCCGTCTTAAAGGAGAGCGAATCAAATATCGGAGTGTTATTGTTAGATATTCTGAAAGGTAGTATGATTATCTGAAAGCCGATATGAGTGGTACACTCCGCTCACACCTTGTTAAATATTCATTAGAACATCTCTGTTCCAATTCATAGCAGCATTGTTGGAAATATCTTGGTCTGAATCCCAATCCGGGCAAGTAGAGAGGATGAAATTTTCACTTTCGTACTTTAACCTGTTTAGGAAAAAGGTAAACAATAACAATACCTACCATTAGCGACTAATTATCTTTCTTTCTCCCTATAGATCTGCTCTATAAACAATGATTGAGTACTATAGAGGATCGTCTGCAATTTTATTCACTATTTATGTATTGGCACGGAAGACAAAAGGCATCGTTGGAAGAAAGATTTGAGAACGACAATATAGATACCACCATATAACTCGTTCTTGGAGCTAGGTAAATAGATCCTGAGAACGTGTTTAACATCTGCGATATAATTAAAGCGCAATCGAATAAAATATTAACGTCATTGTTTTTTCGAAAAAGATGGATACATCAAACTCTTGGTTTGATGCCTCAAAAGTACAAAGTCAAAATTTTGACCCACAAACCAACTCTTATTACTCAAATGCTAGAGGCAGTGACCCTTCGAGTTATGCAATAGAAGGCGAATATAAAACACTAGCAACAGATGATTTAGGCAATATATTGAACCTAAACTATGGTGAAACCAACGAAGTTATAATGAATGAAATAAATGACTTAAACCTTCCGCTGGGACCACTTTCTGATGAAAAATCTGTCAAGGTTTCTACTTTCTCCGAGTTAATAGGAAATGATTGGCAAAGTATGAACTTTGACTTAGAAAATAATTCAAGAGAAGTGACTCTAAATGCAACTAGCTTGTTGAATGAAAATAGATTAAATCAAGACAGTGGTATGACTGTTTATCAAAAAACAATGAGTGATAAGCCCCACGATGAAAAGAAGATTTCCATGGCGGATAATTTATTGTCGACTATAAACAAAAGTGAAATTAATAAAGGCTTCGATAGAAACCTCGGGGAATTACTGTTACAGCAACAACAAGAGTTGCGCGAGCAATTGAGAGCACAACAAGAGGCTAATAAGAAGTTAGAGTTAGAACTCAAACAAACACAATACAAGCAACAACAACTACAGGCTACCTTAGAGAACTCTGATGGTCCACAGTTTTTATCTCCCAAAAGGAAGATCTCCCCTGCTTCAGAAAATGTGGAGGATGTATACGCAAATAGCCTTTCACCAATGATTTCCCCACCAATGTCTAATACTTCGTTCACTGGGTCACCTTCTAGGAGAAACAATAGACAAAAGTACTGCCTGCAGAGAAAAAACTCTAGTGGTACTGTTGGACCACTATGTTTCCAGGAATTGAACGAAGGTTTCAATGACTCTCTCATTTCACCAAAGAAAATTCGCTCGAATCCAAATGAAAACCTCAGTTCAAAAACCAAATTTATTACGCCCTTCACTCCAAAGAGTAGAGTCAGTTCAGCTACGTCCAACTCTGCTAACATTACCCCTAATAACTTAAGGTTAGATTTCAAGATTAATGTTGAAGATCAGGAAAGCGAATATTCAGAGAAACCTTTGGGCCTGGGTATTGAACTTCTTGGAAAACCAGGTCCTTCTCCTACAAAATCAGTGTCTTTAAAGAGTGCTTCTGTGGATATTATGCCTACAATTCCTGGGTCTGTAAATAATACTCCATCAGTCAATAAAGTATCCCTTTCCTCCAGTTATATAGACCAATATACACCAAGAGGTAAGCAGTTACACTTTAGCTCTATCAGTGAGAATGCATTAGGTATCAATGCTGCGACACCACATCTAAAGCCGCCGAGCCAGCAAGCACGACATCGGGAAGGCGTTTTCAATGATTTAGACCCTAATGTACTTACGAAAAATACAGACAATGAAGGAGATGATAATGAGGAAAATGAGCCTGAAAGTAGATTTGTTATTTCCGAAACGCCTTCTCCCATTCTTAAGTCACAAAGTAAGTACGAAGGAAGATCTCCTCAATTCGGCACACACATTAAGGAAATCAACACATATACCACAAATAGTCCCTCAAAAATCACAAGAAAACTCACAACACTGCCCAGAGGTTCAATCGATAAATATGTGAAGGAAATGCCTGATAAAACATTTGAATGTTTATTTCCTGGATGTACAAAAACATTCAAGAGAAGGTATAACATCAGATCTCATATTCAAACACATTTGGAAGATCGGCCATATTCCTGTGATCACCCTGGATGTGATAAGGCATTTGTACGAAATCATGACTTGATAAGACACAAAAAATCGCACCAAGAAAAGGCGTATGCATGTCCCTGTGGTAAGAAATTCAATAGAGAAGACGCTTTGGTTGTGCACAGAAGTAGAATGATTTGCAGCGGTGGTAAAAAGTATGAAAACGTGGTAATTAAAAGGTCTCCAAGAAAAAGAGGAAGACCAAGAAAAGATGGAACTTCAAGTGTTTCTAGTAGTCCAATCAAAGAAAATATTAACAAGGATCATAATGGACAGTTGATGTTCAAGCTTGAAGATCAACTCAGAAGAGAGCGTAGTTATGATGGGAATGGAACGGGGATTATGGTTTCGCCAATGAAAACTAATCAAAGGTAAAAAAAAACATTGATGTTATGGACACTTTTTTTAATATTTAATAATAAAAACAAAATGAAAACAAGGAAAAAAAGTTTTTTTTTTAATTATATATAATCTAAGTAAATAATATAGTATGAACACTTTAGATACAAAATATTAATTATTTAATTAATTTTAAAAAATTTCGCTTTATAGATACATATATAACAATGTGAACTATAACTTTAGGAATTTTTTCTGTGGAAGAGTGGAGAATGTGGGTAACATAATTATTTTTTTGTATTCAAGCTTGCAACATTGTTTCCATTGTTTTTTGCAGCTGCTACCTTGTCTGATGTGATACTCTGCAATTTCTGGTTATAATTTTGAGAGGGATTCCATTTTCTTGTACTTCTTATTTCGTCTGCGGAATAACCAGGAATCCTAATATTCCAATTTCTCTCCAAATGTAACTGAATGTCTCTTGCCTCCAAATTGTCCGATTTTCTGTGTTTTGCCAATCTACAAGAAAAAGCTGTAACATTAGTAACAAAATCGTCGGCAAGATCCAATAGTAATTCCTCAACATCACCATCAATGACAGTTTCACCGTCACCCTCATCAATTCCGACAGTCTTCACTAACTCTCTTAATTTACGCTTTGACATAACTCTCTGAGTATCCATTTCATAGGGTGGTAATTTAGTTGTTGCTGGTGTATTCAAAGCACTGGCATTCATAGCAGAACCTCCAGTTATTGTAGGTCTGTTGGATCTATAAGCTACCGGTGCTGGTGTTTTGGTAGATATATTTTCCGATATGGGTATGGCAGGCTCTGTTTGTTTGAATATTGCCGATTTGCTCGAACTTATATTATTCAACATAGATGCCGTTGCATTTACATTGGTTACCTTGGCTTTCGATTGTTCAGTCTGTGAAGTGTTAACATTGCCCCTGGGATTATTGGTGGCAGGTATTGTATTCTGCTGCTGCTGCTGCGATTTCAGTGCATCAGGGCCGGTTACAGAGGGTATTTCAGTAGAATTAGAACTAGAAATCTTTCTTTGGTTTTGACCCTGGCGTTGCTGTTGCTGTTGTTGTTGTTGTTGTTGTTGTTGTTGTTGTTGTTGTACCCTTTGTTGCTGCACTCGTTGCTGTTGAGTGCTTTCTTGCAAGAATTTATGTAAAGCCGGATTGTGTCTTGCACACTCTACATAGAATGTTTTTTTACTGTTTTGATAATTATTGAACAGCTTGGTATACTCAATTTTTAGAACCTTCCAATCGTTAAGCAGTTCAATTTTCTTTTCTTGTAGCTGCTGCTTGGGCCCTTCGTCCGTCTGTTTATTTATTTCTTGTTCTAACCTATCAATATTTTGTTTCAAGTAGGTCTCTTTCTCCTTTATACTCGTATGACGGACTTGGAAATTCTGCCATAGCTTTTCATATTCTTGGTTCTCTTCCGGGGTGAGAACCTGTTTTATCATATTGCTAAATTTGTTACTGTTGTTTCTTGTCTGTTGTTGTTGTTGTTGTTGTTGTTGCTGTGATGAATTAGGGACATTTTCAGTAGGAATAGAAGCTGGATTGCTTGAATTTGGATTTGAAGTATTATTGTAGGCTTGCGCAGCCTGTTGTCTTCTCCTATTCAGTGTAAGGGCATCATATACCTGTTTGATCTTTGCGGCTTGGAACATCAATTCCTTGCCCCTAGGAGTAGTTTCACCTACATTTCTTGCTTCAGTCAGTAATGTCCTGAACTTAGCGGCCATTTCTTGCAACTGTCTCGGTTGCAGTACCATATTTTGCTGAGCTCCTGTGATCGCATCAGCGTTACCAGTGCCCGTATTATTATTCGCATTAACACCAGAATTTTCTGGATTGGAAGACATTGTCGTATTTTATACACACACTGGCAAAGATTCGGTTATGATTCGAATGCTATTGGACAGTCTCCTGTCTTACACTAGCGAACCTATGCGCTATATATGCCCATTATTCATTTGCTCCGACTTAAGTCTAACACATTTTTTAACAAAATTCGCCGCGTATACTGCCCGGGTAATACAGCCAAAATCGGGATATTCATTTGATACGTTTACTTGCAAAGCTGTCATGAATCAAGATTGTACATTTATATACCATAAGGTGCTCTTCATATTCAACAATGCATTTAATTCATCCTCGCTACGCTTACTAGACCCTATTTACTAATTAAGACGGGATTCATACACATCGTTTTGCACGTAGAAAGTTACACGCGTTTTTTTTTTTTGAAGTTGAAATTTCAGCTACGCATCGAGAAAGTTTATTTGGCAGTTTTCTTTTAAAGTTTTGAACCTGTTTCAATACCTTATTTCCTACCATCTTTCATTATTCAGATAATCACTTTTGGGAGAAATTTGGTTGGCGTCACTCGTTCTTGCTAAGAAATTGTAATTGACTAAAAGTATCAACGAGAAAACAAGCTTTTGTCGTTATTCGCTTGAGCAAATACGTCAAAAATAAACGAAAAAGAAAGAGCTCTATGAAATTATCTGTCCTCACATTTGTCGTAGATGCATTACTTGTCTGCAGCTCAATAGTAGATGCCGGTGTTACAGATTTTCCATCCTTACCAAGTAATGAAGACTATGTCAAAATGAATTTTCAGAAGAAATACGGCAGTTCATTTGAAAACGCTTTGGATGATACAAAAGGTAGAACGCGTTTAATGACAAGAGATGATGATTACGAGCTGGTAGAACTGACTAATCAAAACAGTTTTTATTCGGTGGAATTAGATATTGGCACCCCTCCTCAAAAAGTTACTGTGCTTGTCGACACTGGTTCTTCTGATCTATGGGTCACGGGTTCAGACAATCCATACTGTTCCACTAAAAAGAAGGATACCACTGGCTCATCCTTTAAACAAGTAAACAAGGATGCTTTGGCTAGCGTGGTTGAGAGTGTGTTTACTGAAATTAGCTACGACACCACTATAGTTACCAGCGAAGCCACTGCTACTTTTGATAGTACAGCTTCTACATCACAGTTAATTGACTGCGCTACATACGGGACATTTAATACCTCTAAGTCGTCTACATTCAACTCCAATAATACAGAATTTTCGATCGCCTATGGTGATACGACTTTTGCATCTGGTACCTGGGGCCATGATCAATTGAGCTTGAACGATTTGAACATTACGGGTTTATCATTTGCTGTAGCAAACGAAACAAACTCAACAGTTGGTGTCTTGGGTATTGGTTTGCCTGGCTTGGAGTCAACTTATTCTGGTGTTTCTCTCAGCTCTGTACAAAAAAGCTACACTTACAATAACTTTCCGATGGTGCTAAAGAATTCGGGTGTAATAAAATCAACAGCTTATTCTTTATTCGCAAATGATTCTGATTCGAAACATGGTACCATTTTGTTTGGCGCTGTGGATCATGGAAAATATGCGGGCGACCTATACACAATTCCCATCATTAATACTTTGCAGCATCGCGGCTACAAGGATCCAATTCAATTCCAAGTCACTTTACAAGGATTAGGTACGTCGAAAGGGGATAAAGAAGACAATCTGACAACCCTAACCACTACAAAGATCCCAGTCCTGCTAGATTCAGGTACGACCATATCGTATATGCCAACTGAGCTGGTAAAAATGCTTGCCGACCAGGTCGGAGCTACTTACTCTTCTGCATATGGTTACTACATAATGGATTGTATCAAAGAGATGGAAGAAGAGAGTAGCATCATCTTTGATTTTGGTGGATTCTATCTTTCTAATTGGTTAAGCGATTTTCAGCTAGTCACAGATAGTCGTTCAAACATTTGTATACTAGGTATTGCACCGCAGTCAGATCCGACCATTATTTTGGGTGATAACTTCTTAGCTAATACTTACGTGGTATATGATCTGGACAATATGGAGATATCAATGGCTCAGGCTAACTTCAGCGACGACGGTGAATACATTGAGATTATAGAGAGCGCGGTTCCAAGTGCTCTTAAAGCACCTGGTTACTCAAGCACTTGGTCTACATATGAAAGTATTGTCTCCGGCGGCAACATGTTTTCCACGGCAGCTAACTCCAGTATATCGTACTCTGCTCCCACGTCTCATTCGGCAACAAGTTCTTCCAGCTCCAAAGGCCAAAAAACCCAATCAAGTACGACAGCTCTCCATATTTCAAAATCTACCTCAAGTACTTCCTCAACAGGAATGTTATCTCCCACCTCAAGTTCATCTACGAGAAAAGAAAACGGAGGACACAATCTGAATCCTCCATTTTTCGCTAGGTTCATTACAGCTATTTTTCATCACATTTGATGAAGCCCTCCCTCCATATAGGCATTTACTAGACTTTAAAAGTTGCAATGTATATCTGGAGGTATAACATTGTACATTACTTGAAAGAAAAGTGTCTTTTAACGCAAAATAAATAATACTGTTCTTTTTTATTGTTGCTGGCTTCTTAATCGATAATTATATACTTCGACGCAAAAAGCCGGGTAAAACATTCTATCTGCCATTGTCAAAAAATATGAAAGAATTTTTTACATATAACTACATTGCATTAGTATCACCAAATCAATAATAAAATAATAGCTAAAAACTATATATTGAAGGAAATATAGTTTATCATATATATCCTCTAGTGAAGCTACTATAGATAGAAATTATTTAGCATTTCAGGATAGTTCGTTTCTCCCTTTTTTCCCCTTTGTTTTCTCTCATAGTCTTGTAACCTCAGCTTTTGTTCATTATGAGTGAAAGTGGTCAAGAACAAGACAGAGGCACAAATACATCACCAAATAATGCTGAAAATAATAATAATTCAAATGCAGCTTCCGGTCCACTCAATGGTGGTGCTGAGCAAACAAGAAACATAACCGTTTCCATTCAGTATTCCTATTTCACTCCGGAGAGATTAGCACATTTGAGCAATATATCTAATAATGATAATAACGAAAACAACAGCGCAGCATCCGGTAACACGATTGCCAACGGTACTGGGCCCAGCTTTGGCATCGGAAATGGGGGCCATCAACCCGACGGTGCTCTTGTTTTATCTTTTCGTGATGTTCCTGCGTCTACTCCACAAGACCGTTTGAACAGCTTCATATCTGTTGCTGCTCAGCTTGCAATGGAGAGATTCAACAGACTATTAAATAGACCAAAAGGAATATCAAAGGATGAGTTTGATAAGCTCCCCGTTCTGCAAGTTTCTGATCTACCCAAGGCCGAAGGGCCCTTATGTAGTATATGTTATGACGAATATGAAGATGAAGTTGATTCAACTAAAGCAAAAAGAAAAAGGGATTCTGAAAATGAGGAGGAATCTGAAGGAACAAAAAAAAGGAAGGATAATGAAGGTGCGCCCCTACGCACAACCGCCGATAATGACAGTAACCCATCGATTACAAATGCTACGGTTGTTGAACCGCCTTCTATTCCTCTCACTGAACAACAACGCACTCTCAATGATGAAGAAACAAATCCAAGCTACAAACACTCACCAATCAAGTTACCTTGTGGCCACATTTTTGGGAGGGAATGTATCTACAAATGGTCAAGATTAGAAAATTCTTGTCCCCTTTGTAGACAAAAGATCAGCGAATCTGTAGGTGTTCAACGTGCAGCCCAACAAGATACGGATGAAGTAGCAGCTAACGAAGCTGCTTTTGAACGTATTAGACGAGTTTTATACGACCCAACTGCAGTGAATAGCACTAACGAAAATAGTTCCGCCCCATCCGAAAACACGTCCAATACAACGGTTCCCACTATCGGAAATGCAAGTTCTGGCGAACAGATGTTATCAAGAACAGGCTTTTTTTTAGTGCCTCAAAACGGCCAACCTTTACACAATCCAGTCCGTTTACCGCCTAATGATAGCGATAGAAACGGTATCAACGGGCCGAGCTCAACTACTCAAAATCCACCCTCTAATTCTGGTGGTTCGAATAACAATCAAAGTCCGCGCTGGGTTCCCATCCCTTTGACTTTGTTCCAATTCCACAGTCCAAATCCGAATCCTTCCGCTTCTGATTCTTCGGCAAGCCCATCAGCAGCGAACGGTCCAAACTCAAATAACACTAGTAGTGACGCTACAGACCCTCACCACAACAGACTAAGAGCCGTTTTGGATCACATATTCAACGTTGCTCAGAGGGGAACTTCTGATACCTCTGCAACAACAGCACCCGGAGCACAAACTGTTCACAACCAAGGACGTAATGACTCATCGTCCTCTGATACAACGCAAGGAAGTTCCTTTTTGGAAAATATTTCACGATTAACAGGCCATTTTACGAATGGCTCAAGAGACAACAATAACGACAATAACGACAATAACCATAGCAATGATCAACAACGAGGTGGAAGTACTGGTGAGAACAACAGAAATAACTTGTTTTCCTCCGGTGTTGCCAGTTATAGAAATCAAAATGGTGATGTTACTACCGTCGAACTACGCAACAACAATTCTGCTGCCTTTCCTCCTACAGACGAAAATCCCTCTCAAGGCCAAGGTTCAAGCAGTTCGGACACCACCATTCATAACGACGTCCCTAATGATAACAATGAGCAACGATCATCACAATAAACAATACCGCTTCTGAAGTATGTTAATATGAAAATATGTCCTATTGGCAGTCATCCATTTTCAGACATTATTTTCTACTCCTTTTACCTTTTTTTTATCTGCATCTTTATATATATATATATATCATATACTTATTTTTCTTTACTTCTACCTAAAGTTCTATAATCATTGTTAATCAGAAATTTGCATGTCTCCAGCAAGTAAATATGAAGGCCGAGAAATTAAACCACCGACATAACCTCGTCTGAAAAGTCGTTTCGCAAAACAGTAAAAGGTGAAAACACTTTTAAGAACTGTGGAACACAAACTGTGTTTTCTTACCATAAAATCTTTTACCGGAGGTCGAGATCGTTTTCTTTCTGATTTGGAATTCGACGCTCGAAAAGTGCAGAGATCTCATATTGTTAACGGACTATCATCTAACTTTTTGCATAATTTATACAACATGCTCAGATATCATATGCAAGGTTTTAGTGGGTACGGTGTCCAGTATTCTCCCTTTTTCGATAACAGGCTCGCGGTAGCTGCTGGTTCAAACTTTGGCCTGGTTGGGAATGGAAAATTGTTCATCCTTGAGATTGATCGTTCAGGTAGAATAGTGCAAGTTAATTCCTTTTTAACACAGGATTGTTTATTTGATCTTGCATGGAACGAAAGTCATGAAAACCAAGTGTTGGTTGCACAGGGCGATGGTACATTACGCTTGTTTGATACAACCTTTAAAGAGTTTCCTATTGCTATATTTAAAGAGCATGAACGAGAAGTATTCAGTTGTAATTGGAACTTAGTCAACAGGCAGAATTTCTTAAGTAGTTCATGGGATGGATCTATAAAAATATGGTCCCCTCTAAGAAAGCAAAGTTTAATGACCCTTACTCCACGACCTTTAGAGATTACCAAAATGGTGGATCCATTAAACGCCATTATATTGAAAAAGAAAAGCTTTACAGGTATTTCAAAAAACAGGAACTGTGTATACCAAGCACAGTTCTCGCCCCACGACCAAAATCTCGTATTATCCTGTTCAGGGAATTCTTATGCAAGCTTATTTGACATTAGACTACCTTCCGGCAAAAATCAGAATAATTTTTTAGTGCATTCAGGACTAGAAGCATTGACTTGCGATTTCAACAAATACAGACCTTATGTAGTTGCCACAGGAGGTGTAGATAATGCCATTAGAATCTGGGACATTAGGATGCTAAATAAAAATGAATCAGCGACTATCAAGAGGACTGTGCCCGGCCAACCTCACAATTCATCATGCATCAATGAAATCCCTAATGCGCACGGGCTGGCAATCAGAAAAGTTACCTGGTCCCCTCATCATTCCAATATTTTAATGTCAGCTTCATATGATATGACCTGTCGAATATGGAGAGATCTCAGCAACGATGGTGCAAAAGAAACCTATAAAACTAACTCTACGGATGCTACTAAAGGTTCCATTTTCAATTTCACACAGCATTCAGAATTCGTATTTGGAGCTGACTGGAGCTTGTGGGGAAAGCCAGGATATGTGGCTTCAACTGCATGGGATGGAAATTTATTTGTATGGAACGGCTTAGGTTGACACATATTCTTTTTACACAAATTTTTTGCATTATTTAAACTTTAAAATTATTTTTCAATCATTGTCAGCATTTGGCAGATCATTTACGTAATTATTTAATATTCTCAACACGAAATTATGGGTAACAACGCTTCTGACTGTGCAAAAGAACATTCTAAAAACATACCTACGGCAAAAACTGCTAATTACTCAAATTATTCAAGTTTTTATAACGACATAAGCGTGTGCTGAAAGAAGGAATATTTAGAGTCCGATTACCGTTTTATTAATAAACGACATACTTATATATTTGCTAGGCGTTCCACCCGAGGCACGTGATCAAAAGTGATTTTGGTTTTTTCAAAGGCTAAGCTTCGATCTCACTGGAAAAGGAACAATAGCAATACCTAATATAAAACTCAAGCCTCCCAATTATGTTTATAACGGTGAAATAAAAAGCCGACAGAGCAGCTTTTTCTGAGAGGATCGACAAAAAATGTCCTTACCACTAAAGCCCCTTACAATTGACTCAAATAATAAACAACTAGACTCCAAACAGAAGAAGTTTCGTGCTAATGTCGAGCGAGCATTAGAAAGATTTGACTCTGTAACAGAATGGGCGGACTATATTGCTAGTTTGGGAACACTATTAAAGGCGTTGCAAAGCTGGTCACCTAAATTTCAGAATGTAAGGTACTATGTTCCTTCTCCATATCAAGTAAGTCGAAGATTGACATCCTCATTATCGCCGGCGTTACCAGCAGGTGTTCATCAGAAAACTTTAGAAGTATATACGTATATCTTTGAACATATTGGCCTTGAAACTCTGGCTACAGAATGTAACATTTGGATCCCGGGAATTTTACCTTTGATGACTTATGCCTCTATGTCTGTTAGGTCACATTTGATAGAGCTTTACGATAACTATATCCTTCTGTTGCCTCAAACAACGTTAAGACTGCTCATCAGACCTTTGATTTCTAGTTTATTGCCAGGAATTGATGATGAAAGCAACGATTTTTTACCTTTAACTTTAAAACTCATTGAGACTCTGCAGGAGAACTTGGATGATGATTCCTTATTTTGGCAAACGTTGTTTCTAGTCATGACTGCAAATAAAGGCAGAAGACTGGGCGGACTCACGTGGTTGACTAGAAAGTTTCCGTCGTTGAATGCTGTACCTCATCTAGTAAATAAAATAAAAATGGAAGCGGAAGAGAACCCAAGTGAAACTGAAACCAACGATTCTCATCTAGACAGGAAAAAAAGAAAAGAAGAAGCTTTCAAGGTCTTATTGCCTGCTGCCAAAGATTTAGTAACCCCTGAACCAGGTCTACTTATCCGATGCCTTGTCGGTTGTTTAGAAGATGAAAATGATATTCTTATTAAAAGGAGCGTTTTGGACCTTTTATTACAGAGGTTGAGGCTAGACTCTCCTGTTTTAAATGTTCTTATTACTTCTGAGGATAAAAAGTTATTGATAATGAGTTGTTGTAGAACTACTTTGAGCAAGGATATGTCTTTGAACAGAAGAATATGGAACTGGCTTCTCGGTCCTACTGCTGGGGGCATGCTAAACAATAACGGCGGGAACTCCATGGAATATACTACCTCGGTTAAGTCAGCAAACGAGGAAAGTAATGTATATTTTACAAAATATGGATTAAGCGCCCTTTTAGAAGGTTTAAGCGACCTTCTTTCAGAAGAAGAATCCGTGCTAACTGCATTCAGGATAAGTATGGCAGTAATGGATAGATGGGAAATTGGCTCACTTGTAATTCCTGAATTGTTCATCCCACTTCTCTATTCCTCGGAAAAATTCAAACAAAACGAACAAATAATGAAAACGGCACGTACTTTCTTTGACAATACTGAAACAAATATTATATGGGGAAAGCTATTTCAAGAACTTGAAGACATCAAAAACCTAAAAATTTTGGATTTCGTATTAACAAATTTTAATATTGGAAACGACGAAGAGATTATCGTACGCCACCTTCCTTTGATATTATTAACTTTACTGGCCCTTCCATCTAATGATAAAGATTTCGACAATATTTATAAGCTCCAAAAATTTTCTTTGTACAACAAATTGTTAAACTATATCCCCGAGAGAGCCCTTCTCCCTCTCAGTCACTCAAAACTAAAGCACGATGATGAAGTAAGCTGCGAAGAACTTTTGGCCAAAATACGTGGGTTTTATACCAATGTTTCTAATCCATCTAGCATTTTAGAGAAAGAAAATATAGCTGAGCGTTTGCCACCCTTTACAACAGAAGATCTAACTTTTTTAATAGCAGACCTGATTCAGAAGAAGCTTCTTTCAAGTTTATGGGACTTGGAAAATATCAATGAAAGCTCCAAATTATTTATAGCTATTTTCGAAAAGATACCTGAGTCTGAAGAACTTAAAGGACGATCTCACATAAGCTGGTCGGATAAAAAAATAACTCAGAGCATATTTGAGGCTATTCCCAGGCTTTGTGAATCTAATAATGATGCAAAATCAGAAGAAATCGTTGGAATTGTGGAAATTTTTGGTAACTACTTATATTCACGCATGGAATTCATTGAATCGATGAAATTATTGAAAGTAGTCATGATGGCCGTATGGAAATCTTTAAAAGATCCACGCCATCAAATACTAGGTGTCAAGAACTTAAAGACTTTAAACAGATTTATTCCATCCAAATTTATTGAAAGTGCGTTAGTGTATACTTTTGTGGAAGAGGAAGATATATCCGAGAGATTAAGCGTGTTAGATCTGTTATGGACACAATTAGACTCAGATTCAAACTTGATTAGGCGCCCTCTTGAATTAATTTTGGGCGAACTTTTTGATGACCAGAATCCTTTTTATTTAACCGTTTCAAAGTGGATTTTATCGATATTAAACTCGGGATCTGCTTCAAGATTATTTTACATTTTGACTGATAATATTTTAAAGGTTAATCGTCTCGAAAAAGAAAGATTAGACGAAAGGGATGATCTTGATATGCTCACATATGAGTTCCAAATGCTTGCTTATGTTTTGAAAACAAACAATGGACGCACTAGGAAAGTTTTTTCCACTGAGCTTACCTCAATAAAATCTTCGACCATATGGAAGAATGAAGACGTTTCCACATATAAAAGTTTGCTGTTGGTTACATTGATGAGATTTCTAAATATAAAGAGCAATACACATGCGAAAAGTATCAGGAGTGCTCTGATTCTTTTGGATATCTTACTCGATGGAACTGAGCAAAATTTCAAGGACATTGTCATATTTTTGCTGCAAATGTCGTCTAAATATATTGCAGAAGAAGGAATTGAGCCCGAGTTAATAGCAGTTTCCTTGTTAGATATTGTATCGAAGGTTCTCAGACTATCACACGATAATGGTATTAAACTAGACATTTTTGATGACAATGCTGCCCATTTAAAATATATCGATTTCCTTGTTACCAGCGTTTCAAATATGAAAAGCCCTCTTATTGTAACGGCCTATGTGAAGCTTCTTTCCGAAAGCATTGTTTATTTTGAGAATTCTATATTTCGAATGATTTTACCATTGTCTGCATCTCTTGTACAGTGTGTTCAGAGGTTGTTTTTGCTAGAAAAGAGAGAAGGTGGTTATTACCAACCAATAGCTTTGCTTCTGGGTGGTCTGGAAGAGCTATTAGAGATTTCACATGGTTACCTTGTCACCGAGGAAAGGGAAGGATACTTTTCTGGGTCTAATTTAAAGGGTGATTTTATTCAATCCGTTGTTTCAAACGTTTTTTCGTCAGATTCTTCTAATGAAGAAAGTAAGATTCAAGGGGAAAGAGACGTAATACTACAATCTTTCAGACAGGTGATTTCATGCTGTTTAGATATCTGGTATTGGGCCCATAACATTTCGTGTAAATCTAACGATGATTCTAGCCTGGACGCCACTAATCATAACTCATACAAGTTCAAATTTAGGTCGAAGAAACTGTTGGAAACCTTATTTCTACTAGAACCTTTGGAACTTCTGGAAAATTTGATCAGCATTAGATCAGACAATACTACAGTCACACTAGTACATGTGCTCGACGGCAATAAACCCGCCATTACAATACCACATTTATTGTATGGTGTAATTATCAGATACAACAGAACGGCATCTGTCAAGTTTTCTAATCGTGACGGAAGTAGGTCAAGCACAACTAAATTAACTAAAGGGGAGCCTTCCATGTTAAAAAGATTAAGCGGGGAATCGATTATTGCATTTTTGTTTAACTACGTGGATTCTGTAGAAAACTCTGCAATGGAGGAGTTTTATGGGGATTTCCTGCTATTTTTCAGAGAAGTAGCAACCAATTATAACCTTTATTCTGATGTTTCGTTGTCTATATTAAAACTTGTTGCCCTTATTTCTGGAAAAGTAAGTAAAACGCAGTTTGGAGAACAAAAACGAGTTAGGAGGGAGATATCTGATGTGTTTTTCAAATACCTACCTAATGCATTTATAAACTTTACGAACTTATATCGTGGCCACCCTGATTCATTTAAAGATTTAGAATTTGTAGTATGGCGTGTTCAATATATCGTCAACGATCAAATTGGAGGAGACAAGTTTAATACAACGTTAGCGACAATTGTAAATCAATGCCTAACCCCTTATATCAAACCCAAAAGTGAAAAAACTATTCCAGGTTACGTCTTAGAATTGGCCGCGGTCGTATCCCATTTAGGTTCAAAAGTTAAAAGTTGGAGGCTTTTAATTGCGGAATTGTTCCAAAATGACAAAAAACTTTCGGTAATTGGCAGCGATCAAACTTGGGAAAAGATTATTTACGAATGGTCCATTTATCCAGAAAATAAGTCAAAAATCTTGAACGATTTACTATTAGAAATTGGCTCCAAGCGTTCAAGTGTGACTCCGACTTTAATCACGTTTAACTTAGGAAGCGATTCAGAAGTCGAGTACAAGTGCCAAAACCTTTTGAAAATATCGTACTTGTTGATGGTATCGCCAAATGACGCATATTTGTTGCACTTTTCCTCTTTAATAAGTTGCATTTTCCACTATTTGGTGTCCAAAGATATCAAGCTCAAGGGAAGCTGCTGGATCTTACTAAGAGTTTTACTTTTAAGATTTTCAGAGTCCCATTTCAATGACTACTGGTCTATGATCAGTTACTGTTTACAAACTAATTTGCAAGAATTTTATGAATCACTTCAAATACAGTCAGAAGTCGATCCACAAACAATATTGCAAGTATGTAAAACTTTGGATTTGCTACTCTTACTCAACATGGAAGGCTTCACCTCTACGAATGAGTGGATCTTTGTTATTGATACAATAAATTGCGTATATAAAACGAACTCATTCGTCGCGCTGGTAGATGAAATCGCAGAATTCAAAGATTACGAAATAACCAAAACTGATGATCTTGAATTACCGACAACTTTAAAAGATGGTCTCCCATTATTACGAGGCATTCACAAAATCGAGAGACACACGCAACTAAGAAGCTTCTTCCAGAATTTGAGTTATCTACATTATGAGAAAGTTTACGGACTAGGGTCAGTTGATTTATATGGTTGTGGTGAAGATCTCAAAAAAGATATTCTGTCATGAGCATAGCTATGAATTTTTCTTTATAAACCGAAATATAGTTATACGCTTTGAGTAAAGACACAGGTTAATAATTATAACGTGAAAGGTTTTGCAACTGTCACCTTGTAAAGCTGTACACACTGAGGACTTCCCATCCCGCTTTTCTCGTTTCAATAAGTTTCACATTCCATTTGTAAGTATCGACAAACCTCTTAATGACTTCTTTAGGCTTATTTCTTGCACAAAATAATATATATGCAACACCATCTGGAGAAAGAATTTGTTCTAATTGTCGTAGCAGTTTATCAGTAATCGCCATCCCGTCTTTTCCACCCAATAACGCTAAATCTAGCCATTGGTCTGCCTCCTCTCTTGATCCTGGGACATCTGGCACACATTCTGCTGGCACATATGGTGGGTTAAATATTAGGACATCAACCTGATTATTCCGAATACTGGAGTTTAAATCAGCTTGAATCACTTCTAAAAAAGAACTTTTACATGAATTTAGCTTCGCAGTATCCAAAGTTGCTTCGAGCGCCCATGGGTTGATATCAACAGCTAAGTGGATGGAATTTTCCTGCGGTATTATTTTGTTTTGCATTAGAAATGTTGTGACGATACCTGATCCCGAACCAATTTCGCAAACGATGGCCAAACGATTACCAAATTTCTGTTTCAAAAAATCATGCTCTTTTTCCAAACAGTCCAGTATGAGGAAGCTATCCTCAGCAGGCTCATATACTTTATCGTAATCGCATTTTACATAAGGGGTCGGTAGCATACTTCACCTTTCTCACCCTGTGTTAAGTTTATCAATATTATATTTCAGATTATATCAATATTTATATGAAATCAAATTCCGATGGCGTCTTCGGGAAGGCAAACGAACAACTTTTAGCTGAAAAACCAAAATTCTGTTATTCAAATGAAGTATTCCGACAGAGGAATAAATAAAGGAAGGTAATTAACTTCCTTACAGCCGTAACCGATGATTGTTAAAGTGAAGACACTGACTGGGAAGGAGATCTCTGTTGAGCTGAAGGAATCAGATCTCGTATATCACATCAAGGAACTTTTGGAGGAAAAAGAAGGGATTCCACCATCTCAACAAAGACTTATATTCCAGGGAAAACAAATGTATGTTCATTCAGTGGTTAATTATCTTTTAAGTTTATTTACGTTTTTGAGACCTTACTAACGACCAGGATAGTGATGATAAATTAACAGTAACGGATGCACATCTAGTAGAAGGAATGCAACTCCACTTGGTATTAACACTAAGAGGTGGTAACTAGAACGATTTTCCGTCATTTATGGAATTTTATCGAAGGTGTTCATTAGAAAAGAAGACAAAACGAACATAAGTTCACTTGGACTTTGGAAGGCTACCGCCCCCAATTTGTCAAAAAAAAAAATACATACAATTTAGTCTATAGAGTCTGTTATAATAAATTAATTGTTTTTAGACGAGAAATGTGAACTAAAACTGTTTAGTATCTATCAAATTATCCGTTATAGCATAGTACGGCTATATATGGTCTGATTGCTGGTCTCATATGACTTTATGGTTTAAATTTCATAAAGCTGGCCATTGCATGGTTCGCGCTGGAAAGAGAGGAAAAGCGTGGTGATAAAGAGCAAACCAAGCATACTGTTATATGCGATTACAGACTATCTGACCAAAAGACATATTTCGCCATTTCTTCTCAATCATGTCTTCCAGGGCAATTTTGTAAGCACGATTGGATGTCCTCTTGTAGTATACAGAATTTCTCATTAAGAAAAGCATCCTTTGCGCTACAACTTTATCAAGTGGAAGTATATACTAAACTCGGAGCATGCTTTTGCCAACGATATCAGTCTTAACAAAGGGACTTCTAAGGACGTTATTGACGCCTGATTAATCTAATCAAATATACGTTTGTCATTTTTTTAAACCGAATGGATTGACTTTTGTTTTCATCATAAGTATTACTCTCTGATAGGATCTCTGTGGTACGCTAAAATCTATCTGAATTGTTTGGGACACTATGCATGAATTTCTTATCAGTTTAAAATTTCTATTAAGAGGATAATTTATTTCATATCTTGGGTAGATGAACCATTAGAAATGTTCGAAGTAGCTGCATTGTTATCTTCTGTTTTTGGATTTTCTAGTTGAGCTGTTGTATTCTGTGGAGCAAACTCCCCGGCAACACCACTGTCAGGATCTTGCGAAGAAACTTCCGAGCTTTTTATTTTGGTATTCTCTTCTGATATTTCTCCCTTTGGTTGCGTCTGTTCGCTCTTCAACTCATCTCCTTCTGTTTGAGAAGCGCTGTTTATACGTTGCGACTTAATTTTTTGCTCTCTTTCAGGAAACGAAGCCTCTTCTTCCAGTGCCCTCTTCTTTCTTTCCTTTCCAATCTTGTACTCCCTAGCATCCTGAAGTTTTTTCCTGTGCTCTTGATTGATTTTGTACAAAAGTTTCTCTTTGAAACTATCATCCAACGCTTCCACTTTTCTGGGTTCCTCGAACAAACCATCAACACCAGTCTTTTCGTTAACTTTATCAAAATCGAACAAGTATCGCGATCTTAGAAACCGTAAAGTTTGCCATTGTCTGATTATTTCATCTTTCGCTTCTCCACCGGAAGTTTCGGAAGAAATTTTTGATTCCCATTTCGCTTGGGTTGCTTCATAGACACCTTCAGGCTTCTTTACTTCTTGCTCAATTTTATCTAGACCAGTAGGTATTTTCCAAACATTATTAATCAATTTATTCCCCATCTTGATGAACGTAAACTTTTTAAAAGTTTCGTCAAAAGCGGGTGGCGGTATCTTCTCCTTAGATATTCTGAAGTTTTGGAATTCTTTAAAGCCATCGATCTTGGCGGTTGTAAACTTTTCGTCAGAAGACATTAATTTGCGGATAACACGATAAAAGTCAGGGTCTTTAATTTTATAAAATTTCAAAACACGATTGTCGCAAATGTATGAACATAGATTGAGCCCACGCTTTTTGTTAACTTCATCAAGGTTCTCAAAATCAATATCGCTCAACGGGTTTTCCCTCAAATAGCAGCTTTTATAGAAATTCCTCGTTTCATCAGAAGAAATTAAATTGCGTATAAGATTTGTTGTGAAACATAGTTGTAAAATGAACTGTTTGCGGTAGTAATCATCGTCCTCTTGAGTCAATTGTTTATAAAGGCAGGTCGTATTGCTCAAAGAGATATCCATAATGGTAGGTCGAAGAGTGTAGTCATCTGATTCTTTAATATTCTGTAGATTCGCCCAAAATTCATTCCTGTCCATTTTCATTGCGTTTGAATGCTTCATATACACGGGTAATTTAGGGGTCATAACATCGTAATTCGCGTAATACTCAGTGTTCAGAGCTTCCTCTAAGGAATATCTAGTCCTATTGTTCATCTTGATTTTGCTGTAAAAGTTCTCTTCGATTTCCAAGATTGCATCAAGAAGGGGACTTAATGATCTGTCCACATCATTTTTATATTCTAAATCGCTAAAAGCAAATTCGATCGGGCAAATAATTAGATGATAAAACACGAAGTTATAATCTGCAGCAAATATAACGTCGGAACTGCGGTTGCTTTCTCGTTCACGTGCTGATCTGTTCCATTCGTTATCAGATTCTTGTAAAGCTGAAATAGAAGCGGATCTATTGAAGTTCGATTCTTCATTTATAGGTAGTAGCTCGGATAAAAAGTTCTCTAGTTTGTATTTCATATTATAATGTTTGACGGTATTAAGGATGTCATTATTCTCTAATTTAGCTAAAATATCGTTCCAGTGGCGCAGCTTTTCGTATAAAGGCTGTTTGTAACTAATCAAATTGCTCTCCCCCAATGATACTGGCTCAACAGATGTATTCATTTTGAACCATTCGATACGTGATTCAGCATAGGGCCAAAACTTCAAAAACGTAGATGGTGAGTTTAGCAAATCAATGATGGTGGAAAATAACTCGAAAAAGGTATTTCCCCAGCTAGCTGGATTAGATCTATTAAATCTTGAGTTATACACAAAATCGAGACCTATACACGAATTTAGTAACCCTTTTTCAAGATTATTTTCTTCTTCGTCTTCAATAGCATTTGTCATTGAATCTATAATGAATCTTTTAAGTATAATGTCAATCAAAGAATCTCTATCATGAATTGCCGAAATATTTTCTTCGAGCGGTTCCCATTCAAAATTGAGAATACTTGCATGCAACATTGAAGATGGAAGTGGTTCATGTCGAATGGAGTCAAACGAAACTGGGAGTGCTTTAAAAGTTTTCTGGAGAAAACCTAGTGAGTTTTGGATCAATTCCTCGGTATTAGACATTATTACTCCTTTGCCCAAGTTTTAATGCCTCTTGAATTGTTAAAATCATCTATTAATTTACTGATCAAGCTATGGCAAAAACCTGATCATTCTAACGAAAAATGTCATTAGAGAAGCAATATGCATCGTGCGAAATGAGCAGTCTTGAAATCGCACGGACAGCAACCCATGACATCAAGAGATGACTATTACGACAATAAAGCCGGTTAACTAACTTATAAATGTATCTGTACATACTCTTTATGAAGAGAGTATAGTAAATCCTCTTTACTGGATTGGATTCAAATGCAAAACCAATTATACGAGTAAACTGCACCCATTTATTGCTTACCATCCCATGAAATCTTCGGATGTACACAGTATTGGAATGGGAACGTAACATGTAAACTCTTCACCTTCTAAATTCTCTTTTGAATGGAATAGGATGCCCTTTTTATCCTCATAAAATTGATCCAAAGTGATACTTTCTGTCTTTGCAATTATTACAAATTTCAGTCCTACCATCCACTTATGTTGAAAAACATCTGTCTTGAATTGTCCGGTAATCTGGTTTGTAGGCGATCTTGGAGGAAGTAATTTCACCGATACGGACTTGCACTCATCGAAACAAATAAAATGTTTCTCATACACCGAGTTTCCTTTTGGTTTGCTCCCTATTCCTTTTCCTTCAGTCTTATATTTTGGATTTATAATTTCAAACGATTCTAAGGATACAGTCAACGAAGTCACTTTAAGTAAAGGCGTCGTTATCGGATCTAATTCAATGACTAAATTTATATCATCAGTTGTCTTATAAAAAGGTGCTGATAAGGATACTTTTGCCATGGTCTCATTATTTCTGTTAATTTGATATGCGTTCTGTAAATTAATTAGCTGAGGTAGAAGATTAGAATTCTCATCTGACTTAACGAGAGAACAATCGTTCCACATCTTTTGCTCGAGGTTAGAAATGTTATCGCGTACCGAATAACTTTTTCTCCTCTTAGTTACAGCATCGCTTCTCAGGCTAGACTCTGCAGACGTCACCATTTCGTTCGAAAAGTGTGAGTCGTTGGGTTCAGGATCCGAAGAATCCTCATCCTTTCCGAACTGTACCCCCATTTGCAAGTCAATAAGTTCGTCTATATCTCTTGACACATTTTGGTTAGATTCCACTAGTTCAATGAAGTTTTTTTTGACGCGCTTGACAAATTCATTATCTTCTAATGGAGAATCAATGTCAATTATAGAAGATTTTCTCCTACCAAATGATACAGCAGAAGCCGTAGAAACTTTTCGAGTAAACAAACGTGGCTTTAGTTCCTTTATGTTGCCTGTCTTTAATATGATAGCAGGCTTATCCAGACGTGATGTGTACTGTTCGGCATTCGAACTAATATATGGTGCTATTGTTATTGGGACTCTATTTGAAAATTTCTCGATATTATCATCAGAAAGTACATCCGCACCAACCTCCAGCGTGTAATTTATTGATGCCACTTTTGACGATGAATAACTTGGGCATATATCTTTTGGCAGCTTTGTGGATTTAAAATAGAATGTTCTTATTTCACCTGGTTCTAAAGAAATTTCAGAAAATAAAAGCGTCTGTGGTATTAAAAGAAGAGGTAAGGTTTTTATACTGGTATCGTTTGATATCATTAAGGTCCGTTCGTTATAAGTACCTGTTCTTCCCCTAGAACCGCTTTCTGAGAAAAGAAGACCATTGGTCACATTTGTATAATCTGAGTTGAGGTAGTTGGTTAAATTTCTTTTACCTTTGAAATGTTCTCCATCTTCCAATGCAAGAACAGAATTTGTCGTATGTCCAGGTACAATATCTAGTCCTACCATTTTTACTTCATCTTGTTTAAATTTTGACTCTGAAATTACCTCTGAATCGTATTGAAAGACCCCCGATATTTGAACATAACCGGATATTAACGTTACAGGTTGATGAAAATACATTTGCTTCTGTATTTTTTCTCTTAACATCTTACTCTCATTTAGCATTTTCATGTTATCCACATCCACACTCTCTTCAGGTTCGCCTGTTCTTTTGAAGGCACCTAGTAATGATTTTAGGGACCAGGTTTGATTTTCCATCGTGCCTTCACCATCATCTTGCGCTTTCGCTTGTTGTTCCAACTTCTCTTCAACAGCTTTATCGACAGTGAGAAGCTTTTCTTTATAGTTGAACAATTCATTCTGTGAGCCTAGGTGCTTAAATCGGAAAGCAATTGATATATGTTCTCCACCAAAATAGGAATTCGATTCATGTATGATCTCCAGTTTGATGTTTTCTCTTATGAGAAATGTATCGATTCTGTGCGCACGCATATCTTCTTCTAAAGTATGAAAAATATCACAATCAAAATCAACAGCTCAAGAAATTATGGGCTAGCTTTCGCTGTTTGTTTCGACTGGCAGCCTTTGCATTGCCCCGTAGGTATCAAAGCTTCTTTGAAGCTGAATTGATCTTGAAAAATAGCACTTTGGAGACGCGCCTTACGCTTTATAGGAGACTTCGGAGTAGACTTCGATTAAAAAATAAAAATTACACAAGAAGTTCAAGTATTATGTTTAATATTCAAACAACGTTTCCACCTCATGGAGAAATGAAGACTTTTATCGTTCTCCGTGAGGTGGATTTACTGTTATTGTCGTTAGAGTTCATGAATGTTTCTCTTGCGCGAGCAGATCTACTGGTCAGGAATCTACATTACTTTGCAATCCATAGTACGCTTGTTATGCTGCATCAATACGAATATATATATCTAATGCTAACATCTGGTTTCTGTAGATATCTTGGCGTGTGTTTCTTTTATGATAATACAAAAATATGTAACTCCTGGTGTGATGCTTGGGCGGTGGAAGGTTACGGCTTAGTAATTACGAAATTGATGAAAAAAGTCAGCAGCTGCTATAAAAGGTGCGATAACCTCTTGTGATCATCTGCTATGTGGAAGCTGGCTTACAACCTACAATTTTTCAATTAACAGTTTGAGAATAAATTAGGGGTATCGTACTACCGTAAAGAACAAGAAAATGGCTGGTAATCTTGTTTCATGGGCCTGCAAGCTCTGTAGATCTCCTGAAGGGTTTGGACCTATATCCTTTTACGGTGACTTTACTCAATGCTTCATCGACGGTGTGATCCTAAATCTATCAGCAATTTTCATGATAACCTTCGGTATCAGAGATTTAGTTAACCTTTGCAAGAAAAAACACTCTGGCATCAAATATAGGCGGAATTGGATTATTGTCTCTAGGATGGCACTTGTTCTGTTGGAGATAGCGTTTGTTTCACTTGCGTCTTTAAATATTTCTAAAGAAGAAGCGGAAAACTTTACCATTGTAAGTCAATATGCTTCTACAATGTTATCTTTATTTGTTGCTTTAGCCTTACACTGGATAGAATACGATAGATCAGTTGTAGCCAATACGGTACTTTTATTCTATTGGCTTTTTGAAACATTCGGTAATTTTGCTAAACTAATAAATATTCTAATTAGACACACCTACGAAGGCATTTGGTATTCCGGACAAACGGGTTTCATACTAACGTTATTCCAAGTAATAACATGTGCCGGTATCCTGTTACTTGAAGCTCTTCCAAAGAAGCCGCTAATGCCACATCAACACATACATCAAACTTTAACAAGAAGAAAACCAAATCCATACGATAGCGCAAACATATTTTCCAGGATTACCTTCTCTTGGATGTCAGGTTTGATGAAAACTGGCTATGAAAAATACTTAGTGGAAGCAGATTTATATAAATTACCGAGGAACTTTAGTAGTGAAGAACTCTCTCAAAAATTGGAGAAAAACTGGCAAAATGAGTTGAAGCAAAAATCAAATCCTTCATTATCATGGGCTATATGCAGAACTTTTGGATCTAAAATGCTTTTAGCCGCATTCTTTAAAGCAATTCATGATGTTCTAGCATTTACTCAACCACAACTACTAAGGATTTTAATCAAGTTCGTCACAGACTATAACAGTGAGAGACAGGATGACCATTCTTCTCTTCAAGGGTTTGAAAATAACCACCCACAAAAATTACCCATTGTAAGAGGGTTTTTGATTGCGTTTGCTATGTTTCTGGTGGGCTTTACTCAGACATCTGTCCTGCATCAATATTTCCTGAATGTCTTCAACACAGGCATGTATATTAAGAGCGCCCTAACGGCTTTAATATATCAAAAATCCTTAGTGCTATCTAATGAGGCTTCTGGACTTTCCTCTACCGGTGACATTGTCAATCTCATGAGTGTGGATGTTCAAAAATTACAAGATTTAACACAATGGCTAAATTTAATATGGTCAGGGCCTTTTCAAATCATTATTTGCTTATATTCTCTGTATAAGTTGTTGGGAAATTCCATGTGGGTTGGCGTGATTATACTAGTTATTATGATGCCATTGAACTCATTTTTGATGAGGATACAAAAGAAGTTGCAAAAATCCCAGATGAAGTACAAAGATGAAAGGACCCGTGTTATAAGTGAAATACTAAACAATATTAAATCTTTGAAGTTATATGCATGGGAGAAGCCTTATAGGGAAAAGCTAGAAGAAGTAAGAAATAACAAAGAGTTAAAAAATCTTACAAAACTAGGATGTTATATGGCTGTGACAAGTTTTCAGTTCAATATAGTACCATTCCTTGTTTCATGTTGTACCTTTGCTGTATTTGTTTATACTGAGGATAGAGCATTGACTACTGACTTAGTTTTCCCTGCTTTGACTCTGTTCAACCTGCTCTCATTCCCACTAATGATTATTCCTATGGTTTTAAATTCTTTTATCGAAGCTTCTGTTTCTATTGGTAGATTATTTACATTCTTTACCAATGAAGAGCTACAACCAGATTCGGTTCAGCGTTTACCAAAAGTAAAAAATATTGGCGATGTAGCCATTAACATTGGAGATGATGCTACCTTTTTATGGCAACGGAAACCGGAATACAAAGTAGCCTTAAAGAATATTAATTTCCAAGCTAAAAAAGGAAATTTGACCTGTATTGTTGGTAAAGTTGGCAGTGGTAAAACAGCTCTATTGTCATGCATGTTAGGTGATCTATTCAGGGTTAAAGGTTTCGCCACCGTTCATGGTTCTGTTGCTTATGTTTCGCAAGTTCCATGGATAATGAATGGTACTGTAAAGGAAAACATTTTATTTGGGCATAGATACGACGCGGAATTTTACGAAAAAACGATCAAGGCCTGTGCGTTAACTATTGATCTTGCAATTTTGATGGATGGAGATAAGACATTAGTTGGCGAGAAAGGGATCTCCTTATCTGGAGGACAAAAAGCTCGTTTGTCTTTAGCAAGAGCAGTTTATGCAAGAGCTGACACTTATTTACTTGATGATCCTTTGGCAGCTGTTGATGAACACGTTGCCAGGCACTTGATCGAACATGTGTTGGGTCCAAATGGTTTATTACATACAAAAACGAAGGTATTAGCCACTAATAAGGTGAGCGCGTTATCCATTGCAGATTCTATTGCATTATTAGATAATGGAGAAATCACACAGCAGGGTACATATGATGAGATTACGAAGGACGCTGATTCGCCATTATGGAAATTGCTCAACAACTATGGTAAAAAAAATAACGGTAAGTCGAATGAATTCGGTGACTCCTCTGAAAGCTCAGTTCGAGAAAGTAGTATACCTGTAGAAGGAGAGCTGGAACAACTGCAGAAATTAAATGATTTGGATTTTGGCAACTCTGACGCCATAAGTTTAAGGAGGGCCAGTGATGCAACTTTGGGAAGCATCGATTTTGGTGACGATGAAAATATTGCTAAAAGAGAGCATCGTGAACAGGGAAAAGTAAAGTGGAACATTTACCTAGAGTACGCTAAAGCTTGCAACCCGAAAAGCGTTTGTGTATTCATATTGTTTATTGTTATATCGATGTTCCTCTCTGTTATGGGTAACGTTTGGTTGAAACATTGGTCTGAAGTTAATAGCCACTATGGATCTAATCCAAATGCCGCGCGTTACTTGGCCATCTATTTTGCACTTGGTATTGGGTCAGCACTGGCAACATTAATCCAGACAATCGTTCTCTGGGTTTTTTGTACCATTCATGCCTCCAAATATTTACACAACTTGATGACAAACTCTGTGTTGAGAGCCCCAATGACGTTTTTTGAAACAACACCAATCGGTAGAATTCTAAACAGATTCTCAAATGACATATACAAAGTGGATGCTTTATTAGGAAGAACATTTTCTCAGTTTTTCGTCAATGCAGTGAAAGTCACATTCACTATTACGGTTATCTGTGCGACGACATGGCAATTTATCTTCATTATCATTCCACTAAGTGTGTTTTACATCTACTACCAGCAGTATTACCTGAGAACATCAAGGGAGTTGCGTCGTTTAGACTCTATTACTAGGTCTCCAATCTACTCTCATTTCCAAGAGACTTTGGGTGGCCTTGCAACGGTTAGAGGTTATTCTCAACAGAAAAGGTTTTCCCACATTAATCAATGTCGCATTGATAATAACATGAGTGCGTTCTATCCCTCTATCAATGCTAACCGTTGGCTAGCATATAGGTTGGAACTTATTGGTTCAATTATCATTCTAGGTGCTGCAACTTTATCCGTTTTTAGACTAAAACAAGGCACATTAACGGCAGGTATGGTGGGTTTATCATTAAGCTATGCTTTACAAATCACTCAAACGTTAAATTGGATTGTTAGAATGACTGTGGAAGTTGAAACAAATATTGTTTCAGTGGAAAGAATAAAGGAATATGCTGATTTGAAGAGCGAGGCACCTTTAATAGTTGAAGGCCACAGACCACCCAAAGAATGGCCGAGCCAGGGTGATATAAAGTTTAATAATTATTCCACTCGTTATAGGCCGGAGCTTGATCTTGTTCTGAAGCACATTAATATACACATTAAACCAAATGAAAAAGTTGGTATCGTGGGTAGAACGGGTGCGGGAAAATCCTCATTAACGCTAGCATTATTCAGGATGATTGAGGCTAGCGAGGGAAACATCGTAATCGACAACATTGCCATCAACGAGATTGGGTTATATGATTTGAGACATAAATTGTCAATCATACCTCAGGATTCTCAAGTTTTTGAGGGCACTGTTCGTGAGAACATTGATCCCATTAACCAATACACTGATGAAGCTATTTGGAGGGCATTGGAACTTTCTCATTTGAAAGAACACGTGCTATCAATGAGCAATGACGGATTAGATGCCCAATTAACCGAAGGTGGTGGCAACTTAAGTGTTGGACAAAGACAATTATTATGTCTTGCAAGAGCAATGTTGGTTCCATCAAAGATTTTGGTGCTTGATGAAGCCACGGCCGCAGTCGACGTGGAGACAGATAAAGTCGTCCAAGAGACGATTCGTACTGCTTTCAAGGACAGAACTATCTTGACTATCGCACATAGACTGAACACGATAATGGATAGTGATAGAATCATAGTGTTGGACAATGGTAAAGTAGCCGAGTTTGACTCTCCGGGCCAGTTATTAAGTGATAACAAATCATTGTTCTATTCACTGTGCATGGAGGCTGGTTTGGTCAATGAAAATTAAACTGTGAAACTAATAAAAACCTGTCCCGCACAATCTGGTACGTAGGATGGATAAAATAAATAAATAAATAAATAAGAAAAGTACTTTAATTTTCAACGAGATACTGGCTGCATAGCTTGCCTAGAAAGGAGACGTCACGTCACTTAGGCAAGAAAAAAGGAACACTTGTCATAATATTCATCATAATATCAGAGATCGGCCAGCAATAAAAAGATATAATGAAGGCAACGACGATGATGGCTTACCTCCTCACCACATACCCCTTACAGAAAAAAACCAACATTTCTCCGGAGAACAGGTGCAAGGATAATCCACATGCCGAAAATACGATCGACGCTGATTCCTTTTCTGGTATCGTAAGGGGAACCTTATGCGGGGTAATGCACTTATCAGGAAATTCCGCAGCTTACCTTCGGAGAAGGAGCAAACCTTAATAACGGAAATGCAATTAGAATAGCAGCAAGGTGAGAAAAATAATATGAAGATGCCCTTCGCATTGCCGTTAATTTTACGTAGCTCATTCTGTCACCCTAATTCCAGAAATTCCTCTTATCTGTTTTTCGATTGAATTAGGCACTCTGGTGTCATAACAAATAAGGACTGTGGGAGAAAAAGTTTCATCCTAAAACCTAAAGTATGCTAATTTTATTAACTGCACGCTTTCTCCTCACTCATCCAAGGCTATAGGCATAGGAAACCGGTTCAAACTTCCTATTCAGTTGTCCTTGAAGGAGACTTACTTCTTGTTTGTTTTTATTTTTATTTTTATTTTTATTATATTTTTTTTTTTTTCATTTGTTGGGGTCAACTCACACTGGTTCTCCGCCATATTGCCTTTCTGTCAAGCATTGAAACGTGCAACATGAATATTTTTGGCAGCCATTTCAAAACAATAGCATGGTGCGAACTGCTCCAACATGAATAACCGCGCTTCGACGCGGTGTTTTCTCTTGCCAGACTGCCCATGCGTTTCAGTGCGGAGAAAGTCATCCGTTTTGAAGTACTGCTACAACACGATCGCTCAAAAAGGAAGGAGTTTTCCTATTTCGAATTGATGGCTGGGTTTGAGCTGCAGGACACGCTGCAGTGGGGAAGCCCTTTTAAATCCGCGAGTCCGGTCCGTGCTCACTTTTAGACGCGTGTTCCATCGGCGTTCGGATGGTTTCCAGTGAGAAAAGGGGCTACGCGTATGGTCGGTAGTCCCTTTCAGGGACCAGTGCAGAGGGTGAATCAACGGCCCCTTCACAGAAACCGCGCAGGAATTTTTCTGGTGTTTGTTATTTTTTTTCCTTGTACTTATCTCACTTTTCTTTTTCTAACTATTTTTTTTGCAATTTTTTTGTGTACACTTTCCACAACATATAGGATGGTTTAGTCATCTCTCGAAGTATATAAACCGTTGCTGGATCGTGGTTGTTCTTCATCGACTTCTCTCTGCTAGACTCTCTTTTTTAAAATTTTTTCATAGAATAAAAAACCAAGGATAACAAACATCTTCTTTCGTTCGCTTCAAAATAACTACAAATTAAAAATGCAATTCTCTACCGTCGCTTCTATCGCTGCTATTGCCGCTGTTGCCTCCGCCGCTTCTAACATTACCACTGCTACTGTCACAGAAGAATCTACCACTTTGGTCACTATCACTTCTTGTGAGGACCACGTTTGTTCTGAAACAGTTTCCCCAGCTTTGGTTTCCACTGCTACCGTCACCGTAAATGACGTTATCACTCAATACACCACCTGGTGTCCATTGCCAACCACTGAAGCACCAAAGAATACCACTTCTCCAGCTCCAACTGAAAAGCCAACTGAAAAGCCAACCCAACAAGGTTCTAGCACTCAAACTGTTACCTCCTACACTGGTGCCGCTGTTAAGGCTTTACCAGCTGCTGGTGCTTTGTTGGCTGGTGCTGCCGCTTTATTGTTGTAATTTACTCAACCTTTTCTTTAATATATTTTTAGAAAAATGGTTAAGTACTTTTCCGTCAATACAGCTTCCACAAAATCCTTTTATTTCAATTAATAAGATATTCTGGTAATTTCTTATTCTAATTCTAGGAGGCAACACTCCATAACTAAATGTTTATTATAATAATATTAATATAAAGTTAATATCTCTTAGGTTACACGCAACTAAACTTTTTTTATATATACTGGTTGCATTGTATTTTTATCATATATCTTAATATAGGTTGTTTAAGGTTCGTTAATTCAAAAATAATGTTTTTTTGTTTGCCAAGTCGGTTTACGCTAATCAAGAACATGGATTCAATATCTTACATAATAAGCGGACGATGAGTCTATCTCGGTTTCCTCTTTTCTGAAATATAATAGTTTTATATTAGTGATTCATTACTACGATCTGGCCGGCTTATCATTGCTTCTTTTACAAACGTATCCTTTTAAGATTTTATCCGGACCACTGAGCTGGCATTTTTCTTAGCTTGCTTTTGTCTTAGCTTGCTTTTGTCTTTGTTGCACGGGCGACTGAACTTCTTGGAAAATCATGTAAGCCGCAATTGCTTACTAAGTCAAAATTCTAATGGATTCTCCTCTCGAATAAAATTGAATAGTCTATGCAGTGAAAAAAATGTATATCTTATGTGTGAATGTTATATACCATAATCTAACGAAAGATAGCGAATTAAAGACCGGTCTGTGGCACTCGTAAATATTACCAACAAAGAAAGTTCCCAATATAATCATATAGAAAATGTCAAATTCTCCAACAGTAGCAACTTTGTCACAAGAATATTTCGATCCGAATATTCCTCAAATACTCCCACACGAGAAAATGTATAAGATTCAGGTGGGGAAATCATTATTCAAAATCAGCGGTGCTTCTTTAAGCTCGGATGGTCCTAGTTTCTTCACCGAATATTTTTCTAAGAAGCGCTCTCCTTCCAATAACGATGACAGTAATAACGATACCATGGAATCTAATAAAAATGAGGTCCTATTCATAGACAGATCAGCCGAAGTTTTTGAATGGATCTATCAACATTTGCAAGGATATATAATTGAGATTAAGGATGAAGTACAATATACCATGCTTTTTGCAGATGCGATGTACTACAATTTACCGCGATTGCGATCTTTACTGAAAGAAACGGACTATTATTTTACCAACATTGGTGGACAATCATTCAAGATAGCCAAAAATTTATTTAGAAGAGAAGGAGATTCCCCAAATTATTTCGAAATATATGCGGCTACAGTTTATATCGATGTGGAAGAGCTGATAATATCTAAAAAACTATTAAGGCCTCCACCTCATTCTGCTCCTTACATTCCAAGATCTTCTGAGTACTTCAAAGATTTACTGACGTTACTGGGAGGAGCATCCATCGATCTAGATGATAATAAAAGAAATGCCTTGATAAAAGAGTGCCGTTATTACAGGCTTTTAAATCTCGAACAGCGGCTAATCAAATCTCATATTAGCTATAACCCAATAACAAGAAAAGAAGAGATTTGCCTCCTATTGAAGGATTTGTCAAAAAAAGGCATCACTTTTCCAGCTTCTTCTGCATTTTCAACCTCGCCCTACTTTGAAGACGATTTCTGTAGCATAAATGAATGCGACTCGCTATCAAAAACCCGTGAACAGCCAGCAAATAAAAAGGTTAAACTTGATATGACTGAAAAATATAACGATTCCTGGAATATGCTTTGTTATAAGAGACCTTTTTTAGATAAGCATCCGAGAGAGTTGATATTTCAAATAAATTCGACTGATTGTACGATAATCCTCAATAAGGAAAGCCAAAGTATCCATGTAGACATAACTGGAGAATCCGCCTATAAGTTTGAGGCCTTATTTGGAAGTCATTTGCCAAATACACCCTCTGGTGCGCCTAAGTTGAAAAATTACCAGTATCGGTTCCCATCCGATAGTACGCAGACGAAAATTGAAACTCATTATTTACTTCCAGCATGCATATATCTCTGTGATTTGGACATAAACGGCATTAAGATTTCTCAAGTTCAAACTTTGCTAACTGATAAAAATAAATTCAATGACAGGGTCATTGACGTGTCTGATCCACTTGACCTTAGATTTTGTTCTGGTTTAAAGCTTTACTTAAGAAAGTCTCTCTGGAAACTGGCCGTGAAAGATGGCAATATTATGCTGATAGCTATTAAAGCTATAGCATTTAACGGAACTAAGGAATACTACAAGGGATATGAATATCTGTAGGATTAGCTTGATAAAATTACTCTTCTGCCAAGCTTTTAAGTATATGTATGCTCTCCGTTGTATTTTTTATATGCCATTATAGTACTTGAAGTATAACGGAAACCCATTGTAACTCACATTCCTGTAGTAGCTTCTTTTCTTACTTTTTGTAGGCTCTTGTCTCTTTTCTCTTGTTATTTATCAGTTAATATGTAAGAAAAAAATCGACTTCGGGAATTAGGATACAGACACCTCTTAAAACCAGAGATAAAGTAACGTAGAGAAAATAGTAGGATAATGTGTGCAAAAAGAAGAAACTTTGGTGTCTTAAAATAGATAAAAATAACCCTACTGCCAATTTGAAAGGGCCCGAAAAATGTTTGATAAGTTACCTTATGAGATTTTTAAACAAATTGCCTGGAGAATTCCGCAGGAAGATAAAATTTCGTTAACATATGTATGCAAAAGATCCTATGAATCAATTATACCTTTCATCTACCAGAATTTATTTCTTAATGAAACCTATCACATCAATGGTGACTATGATAACTCATTTGGAACCTGTTATTGGTCTGTCCTAAACTTTCACTACATAGATGAAGATGATTCCAATACTAAAAACGACATGTCGAATAGAAGACTAGCTAAAGTGAAATTTAGTTATTTCGAAAGAACATTAGCAGAGTCACCGAAAAGATTATGTCCCTTAATTAATCGAATACGTTGTACATGGCATTTAAATGAAGATGTGATGACAAATGTACTTAAATTGCTATCCGAGTATGGATCCAATTTGAAATTTGTCGATCAATTTGTTCGCTCATCAGTTAACAAGGGGCTAGAACCTTTATCAAAGCAATTAAAAACTCTAACATTAACGCCACCAACGTTAATGCCCACCCATAACAGTGTAAGCGGTTCTTATTTGAATAAAATTGATCGGTTGCTCTTGAAGTGCGATCTATCTCGATTAGAAAAACTTTCCATTCATATAAATGCATTGAAGTACTTCAAAAATACCGGGTCTCCTATGAAGATCAAAGCATTGGTATTAAATTTGCGACCCGACACACTTAACCTTGCGGAGTACGACGCTTCCGATGACTTCTTAAAAGAGCTAGAATACATCGACATATTTGATGCTTCCACCTTAAGGCAGCTAGAGATTTTGTCTTGGTACAGTCGCGACGATTTTCCCTCTGGCGAAGAAGGTGGTTTTGACAGGTTATATGTCAAATGGGGGCTAGAAGGATTTTGGAAATTTCCGAACATTGAGAAACTATCATTAGCGTCATTGGTTTACAGCGAATTTTTTCTAATGAATTGTTTGGCTGTGTTTCACAATTTAAAGATACTGAAACTTGATTACATGGGTAAATTTGACTTCGATGTGTCGTTGATTAACTTCTTATCTAAACAAGTGTGTGGCAAAAAATTACAGCGTTTTGACATACACTGCGAACTAAATCACAGGCTTTTTTTTCCCATGACAGATAACCCACTAACTCGCTTGAATTTCGATGGTTTCTGCCCTTGTTCAACTTGCAAAAATACAATTCACGAGGTCATTCTAAAAAAAATCTTTCCTGAAACCCGGTCAAAACTTTTAAAGAACCCAAATAAGTTCCAAGCCCATAATTTCTTTTACCAAATGTTTTTCGAGAACAAGATCATGCCCTATACAAACATTATTGACAACGAATCACCTGCGATGGGATGGGATTCTGTACCTATTGAAACGTTTGTACGAAAGTTCAATGAAAATCTGCAAAGCACCATAGAAAATACTGAGAATATTACAGTGAATAAAATTACTAGAGAAGATGCCATTAGTTTGTACCACTTATACCTTCATTATCTAAAAGACGTATTTAAAGTTTTTGAGCAAAGTTTGCCGAACTTAGAATATCTAACCATCAACGGTATACCTACAAAAATAATACAAGTGGACGAGTTACAACGATGCGCGGTTCCCCTCTTCTATAATAATGGCTATAAAAGCAACTCTGTTTATGAATTGGTGGACGCAGAAGCTCTATTTAGTTGATACTGTGAGACATGGCGGTTATAACACGTACATAATGATATATACTCTAAATACTGCAAATTGTCAACAAGAGGAAATCAAAACAAATGGATTGTATAGTCTAGTTAGAGCTTTCTCAGTGTTCTCACTGGATTGCAGTGATGTGACATAGTTCAATAAAACAAATTATGAGCAATAAAAGCAACCGCAGGAGTTTACGTGACATAGGGAATACGATTGGTCGAAATAATATACCAAGTGACAAGGACAATGTCTTTGTGAGATTGAGTATGTCCCCTTTGAGGACGACAAGCCAAAAAGAGTTTTTGAAACCACCTATGAGGATATCACCTAACAAGACAGATGGAATGAAGCATAGTATACAAGTAACACCAAGAAGGATTATGTCGCCGGAATGTCTGAAGGGCTATGTCTCTAAGGAAACTCAAAGCCTGGATAGGCCTCAGTTCAAAAATTCGAATAAAAATGTGAAGATCCAAAACTCAGATCATATAACTAATATAATATTCCCTACATCACCAACCAAACTGACATTCAGTAATGAAAATAAAATCGGGGGTGATGGTTCGTTAACGAGAATACGGGCCCGGTTTAAGAATGGACTCATGTCACCTGAAAGGATACAGCAGCAACAGCAGCAACATATTCTCCCATCGGATGCCAAAAGCAACACTGACCTCTGTTCTAATACTGAGCTCAAGGACGCCCCATTTGAGAATGACCTTCCTCGAGCTAAATTGAAAGGGAAGAATTTATTAGTTGAACTCAAGAAAGAAGAGGAAGACGTGGGAAATGGCATAGAATCCCTTACTAAATCGAACACTAAACTGAATTCCATGCTGGCGAACGAAGGTAAGATACACAAAGCTAGTTTCCAGAAAAGTGTAAAATTTAAACTACCTGATAATATAGTGACTGAAGAAACCGTGGAACTTAAAGAAATAAAGGACTTGCTACTACAAATGTTGAGAAGACAGCGAGAGATTGAATCAAGATTATCCAATATCGAACTTCAACTCACGGAAATACCGAAACATAAGTAATCATATCCCTTCTCACATTTTTTACACAGGAAGTAAGCAAGTTATGTTATATTTCCGACACTATAATTAATTCTTAGCAGTTAAAGGTGCTTTGTCTATATTACATTTACATACAGCTTGAGTGATCCTGACCGGATATAGGGTCCTATTTTCTTACGTGAACGGCTTTTCTTCTTGTTCCCGATGGCCTTCATGTGAAAAAGCACTCCTCGGGAGGCGGAAAAATATCAAAAGTACGGGGCGAAGTTTATAATGAAGATTTATCGATATAAATTTTGGTTATTTCAGGAGAACAAGAAAGCTCTTTACACTAAAATTATCAGAGAAGAAGCTGATATATTAGCCCTAAGGAGTACACCAAAACACAATGAATATTGTCAAATTACAAGTATGTATGCCTTTCTCGAATTCCCACACTGCTGAGCACAGTGAAAAAGTTTTTTCTACCTTTTAGGTTGTAATAAACGTTTCATATACTAACAAACTCTTCTGCGATTAGAGAAAATTTCCAATTTTGACTCAAGAGGATCTTTTTTCCACAATTGAAAAGTTCAGAGCCATTGACTTAGATGATAAAGGATGGGTTGAAAAACAGCAAGCTCTAGAAGCGGTGTCCAAAGATGGTGATGCTACTTATGACGAAGCAAGAGAAACCCTGAAGCATGTGGGTGTGGATGCGTCAGGCCGTGTTGAACTGGACGATTACGTCGGGTTGGTTGCAAAATTAAGAGAATCTAAAACAGGAGCTGCTCCACAGACCACTTTCAACGTAGCACCTAACTCAACCCCTATTGTTTCCACTGCTGCCACAGGGCTACAGCACAAGGGTAAGGGTACTCAAGCCAAGATTATTGTTGCTGGCTCCCAAACAGGTACTACACATACCATCAATGAAGAAGAAAGACGTGAATTTACTAAACATATCAATAGCGTCTTGGCGGGAGACCAAGATATAGGTGATTTGCTTCCATTTCCTACTGATACTTTCCAATTATTTGATGAATGTAGGGATGGGTTGGTGCTATCTAAGTTGATCAACGACTCTGTTCCTGATACTATCGATACAAGAGTTTTGAATTGGCCTAAGAAGGGTAAGGAATTGAATAATTTTCAGGCTAGTGAAAATGCTAATATTGTTATTAATTCTGCAAAAGCCATTGGTTGTGTCGTTGTTAATGTTCATTCCGAGGACATTATTGAAGGTAGAGAGCATTTGATCCTGGGTTTGATTTGGCAAATTATTAGGAGAGGTTTGTTAAGTAAAATTGATATTAAGCTGCATCCTGAGTTATACCGTCTATTGGAGGATGATGAAACGTTGGAGCAATTTTTGAGGTTGCCTCCGGAGCAAATTCTACTACGTTGGTTTAACTACCATTTGAAGCAAGCAAACTGGAACAGAAGGGTTACCAATTTTTCAAAAGACGTGTCTGATGGTGAAAACTATACTATCTTGTTGAACCAGTTGGACCCCGCCTTGTGTTCTAAGGCACCATTACAAACCACAGATTTAATGGAGAGAGCTGAGCAAGTTTTACAAAATGCTGAAAAGCTAGATTGTAGAAAGTATTTAACCCCAAGTTCATTAGTTGCGGGGAACCCTAAATTAAACCTGGCTTTCGTGGCACATCTATTCAATACACATCCTGGATTAGAGCCTATTCAGGAAGAGGAAAAGCCTGAAATTGAAGAATTTGACGCCGAAGGTGAGAGAGAGGCAAGAGTCTTTACCTTATGGTTGAACTCTCTTGACGTTGATCCACCTGTCATTTCGCTGTTTGATGATTTGAAGGATGGTTTGATATTATTGCAAGCTTACGAAAAGGTGATGCCCGGTGCTGTTGATTTTAAACATGTCAACAAAAGACCGGCCTCGGGTGCAGAGATATCCAGATTCAAAGCCTTAGAAAACACCAACTATGCAGTCGACTTGGGCAGAGCCAAAGGATTTTCTTTGGTTGGTATCGAAGGATCTGATATTGTAGATGGTAACAAATTACTGACCTTAGGGTTAGTGTGGCAATTGATGCGTAGAAATATTTCGATAACCATGAAGACATTATCCTCAAGTGGTAGAGACATGAGTGATTCTCAAATATTAAAGTGGGCCCAAGACCAGGTAACTAAAGGTGGTAAAAACTCTACCATTAGATCATTTAAGGACCAAGCTTTATCAAACGCCCACTTCTTATTGGATGTTCTGAATGGTATCGCGCCGGGCTATGTTGATTATGATCTAGTCACCCCTGGTAACACCGAGGAAGAAAGGTACGCAAACGCAAGATTGGCTATTTCTATTGCTAGAAAGTTGGGTGCTTTGATTTGGTTGGTGCCAGAAGATATCAACGAAGTTCGTGCAAGATTAATTATTACTTTTATCGCTTCGTTAATGACTTTGAACAAATGAGCCTACAAACAACTTTCGTAACCTGTTTTCTACTCAGCTTTCTTGTTCCAATGCTCCGTTATACGATTGGTTAAGTGTACAACAATATATAGCCTCAAGTATTTCTGAAGTTTTTAATATGTAATAATAGATTTCAACTTCCACCTACTTTTATTCGTGATTACTGAGCCATTGTAAAAATGCCTCCAACGCTCAATGATTCCGTTGTCGTCTTCTATCATGCCTCTACTGGATTAAAAAATCGTAAATAAACTACTTATTAAGCCATATATCCTGTGAACTTTTTTTCATATACATCCAAGGTTCTTTGAAATATGCAGAAAATGTACGTGATAGTTAAGCTTTTAGGCATCGAACATTTCCGGACAATTGCACCCACATCCAGATGGGCACTCATCACCAATCTCCCACCATATCCTCGCGCACGAAGAGTGTAAAACATGTTGACAATTTCCACATATGAAGCTACTTCTTGTCACTCTTAAATCACAGTAATTACAATTTCGGGCTAGGAATTTTTCTTCTCCAAACTCGTTGTTCTCGATCCAGTGCGTAAGTACACCATTGTAAGGACTTTTCTTGTTATTGTTAGGGGGGATGCCTTGGGAACTATAAGAACTTCTGAAATCAGTACTAACTTTTAGAATTTTGACCCTTTCTAAAGGCAGTCCCCATCTAAAAAGTAACTTTGAATATTGATAAATATAAGTTTGGAACTTTGGTATGTCTGATACCTCTAAATGTAAGAGGTCTTCTTGTTCATAAGCTTCTATAATATCGTCATGTAAAAGCTCGACTTTGATGTCAGGCATTCTACTATGAAAAGGGCTGGATGAAATGGCACGGCTGCCCTGCTTTTGGGCCGGCTCCGTAAATTTACTACTACCATTAAGAGTGTTGTGCGTCCTTAACCTAGCGTGGTGGTCGTCGGACCTTATTGAGGAGTTGTCTCCTCCATGAATGTTTTTTCCTCTCAAATGATTACCATAAAAATTTGGTGTAACAGTGCTACTCCTAGACCTGGTGGAAAAAGCATCAGATCCTTTCCAAAATGATGTGTTTTGACTTTCGTTGTCATTAAACACAATGGTTCCTTCCATATTCTCTAATTCTTGCCCATAATATCTGGCTGGAATCTTTTTTCTCCTGGCGCTTAATATGACACAGCATAACATGGCCAGCATCTGTAAATTTTGTTGCCTCTCAAAGTAGACAATCGCTTCCTTTATGAACCACTTTATCCCCATGGGATGGTTATTCCATATAGTAGTATAAGGATCGTAATCACTTTGGTCTATCAACATATCAGATAATATTTGCCAACAATGACTAATTTCATCAAGGTCAAACTTTTCTGCCACCAAAGCGTTATTTCTAGCAAATCCTTCCGGTGTGGCATCCATAAATAAGTATTCTAATGCTAGTTCTTTGCGGTCGCTTAATAAACTGCTGAAATTTTTGGAAATCACTAAATTCTTATTTTTTTTGGTAGATTCTACTGTTTTCCCGGATTCCGAATGTACTGAGCTGAAAGCTTTAAAATTACCTCTTAGTATTGGAATTTTTGTTCTCACTATTATATCATTTCTCAATATATCGTCCCAATCGTCCGCGACACTATCAAATGAATCGTCGGAAGATGTCTCGTCGTCAAAGTATGTTCTTGAATCCCCATTAGTACCGCCTCCCAGCCCCAAGGTGTCCACGTACCGCTTAGGGCGAGCTTTCAATTCATCAGCAGCGGTGATTACACTGCTGTCAACTTCCTTATCATATAAAACTTGAGGCTCAATTTTAAAAGGATGCTTCTCTACCCCTGCTTCTTTTTGAGAGAGTTTAATTATTGCATTTTGCTTTTTCTCGGGTTTTTTCTCATTTGCAAAGAAGCAGAAGAGTTCACCTGTTGCAGTCCAACAAGATCCACACCCATTTGGAACAGGTGTCGTATCAAGAGCTAAATTTCTTCCAAAATCCAAACCTTGATTCGAAGTATCTGGGAATACCAGTGCTTCCTTGTATGACTCTATATCTGATTGCGAAGAAAGGTTTTCCGGGTTTTGAGAATCGGAATATGAACTATCCAGTGACGATAATTCTTCAAAATCTATGTGATCTGCAATATCAAAATTTAATAAGGGTTCTTGCCCTTCTTCGATGTCCTCCAGGCTAACCTTCTCACCTAAAACAAATCGTATACATGGCTCCAGGCAGTAAAGATTTGAGTCAGTATACTTTTGACCAATTGTTGCTAAATTGGAAAGTATTTCTTGTCTCTTACTCATGGTTAAATTTGAATTCTCTTCAATTGTGAATTTGGGGGGGTCCCCTTTGTTTGGATAGTTGGGAGGGAAATTAATACTTATTCGTAAGAATATATAATCATCAGGATTTTCCTCTGACCAGGGGCCATTAAGCGTCAGGCACAATTCCCTTGTGGACACGGATATCTTTTCAAAAACGACTTTTGGGAACTTGTGACCAATGGCGCTTACTTCCTCTCCTAAATTTTGGATTTTTGTCTCATTGAATAAATCCTCTTGTGAAGTTGCGCTATTCATTCTAATTCCTGAGAGCCATGTTATGTGGTTTGTCTTGTTTTTCTTCAATCCAGAAGTTGTCACAAAGTTTTCTCGTAAACGCCTAAACTCATTCTTTTGAACATTTTCCCTATTTTCAGGTTCCTTATTGTATGAGCAATAATCATAATCTGGTAGTTTCTCCTCAAGTCTCTTGCCTCTGTCAAAGTTAACTTTCCCATAAATACTATCAGAAATTGGCCATAGTTTTAAATCGCAGTCTTTGGACCAAGTAACCAATTGAAATTCACGATCGTCGTAATCCCCATCGCACGTATGTCTTGATCTCCAAAGAAAGTCAATTACTCGGTCACTATGCCCTTTAAATGCATATATTGGCTGGAGTTTCGTCTTCTTATTTTGTTCACTGTCATCATCGTCGCATAGATTAACCAGATAAACTGCGTTATTGCCTCCAACCATTGGCATAATACAATAACCTTCTCCAAAAGGAAGGTAACGTCCTCTCCAGATTGGAAAATTTGTTGTTACAGTTCTCTTTGATTCTGTCGTACTTTTTGAATAATCCCAAAACTTCACCGTCCCATCGTTCGAACTCGACATAATTTCAGAATATTTGAACCGGTTAAAATCTATGCTATTTACGGAGCTTACATGGCCTTTCAAAGAACAAAGGGGAGTGGAGCCTTTTCTTAAATCCCACACAAATATATCATTTCCATGTGAAGATGCCAAGACGTTAGGATCCTTGTAATTCCACTTCACTTGAGAAGCAGCAGATCTCCATGAACTTGTCGAATAAAATGGTCTATGTGGACTTCTCATATCCCAAGCATGTACATACGTATCGACTGAACAGGTAGCTAAAACATCCGGATGTTGCGGATTGAAGTTTATATCTGTAATTGCTCTTGAGTGCCCATGAAGTACAAACTCAATGGCATTTGATGAAGATTTTGCTAAGTTCCATATGATTGCCTTTTGATTCGATGTCGAGACTATCCAATATGGTTTTGCGGGATGTGGCGACCATTGTACATCAGCAACTTGCCAGGGCGTAATATGATGCAACCACCTTGGAGGTGTAAACGGATCATCCAGGTCGATAATATAAAGACCTTGCCGACTGGCCAAAACAATATCCCTACCAGAGGGATTGATAGATACGGCATTGAACCCACCATCTACTTTCAACGATAATGATTTTCCAAAAGTGGGCGAATTATACGGACCTTCATTTATACTACTGCACATAATTAATTCTTCAGTGAATAAACGGGCCAGAGGCGATTTCCCTCAAATATCTTACAATGTTTTTGAAAGTGGGGTGCTCAGCTGATTTGCATCTTTTGATGACCTACTCTGAGATGTTCTTCGACTACATCCCACAGAATGTAAGGGTAACTTGTAATTATCTAACTGTTGCAACTTAGTAAAAATATACAGAAATTCAACGTATGTAAGCAGTCACACTGACTATTTGGCAACTCATACTTAGTAAAGATATCATAGAAGCATTGTAAAATATAAAAAAGGATAGATATATTATTGTCTACTCTTTCGTAACGGCATCAAAAATGGCCTTGAAAGGGCCCTTGAATCCTGTCCACTTTTCAAACTGAGCTACACCTTGGTGTACTAACATTTGTGATCCAGGGACAACGTGCCATTGATATTTGTCTTGTGAAATTGTCATAACGGGAGTAACGCTTGGTTTGTATGCGGCTTCCAATAAGGTTGGTACAAAAGCAGCATGGGCACCTTTCACAAGGAATCTCTCCAGCTTACTTAAAAGTTCGTCATCTAATGGTTTGTCGGCTGGTACACAGCTGACAGCAACGCCAACGTGTTCCTTAATCTCTTCTATAGATTTAGTGGACTCTATTCCAATAATGTTGAATTCAGATGGAAGTGACTCTATTAATGGCTTCAATTTCGAAGTTGTCCTGTTGATTATGAAGATCTTTTTGCAACCTAAACTGTGCAAGGCGTAAAGGGCGGCTCTAGAAGTGCCACCTGCACCGATAACCAAACCAGCGGTATGACCAACATATTCGGGAACGCCATTGTTAATTAAGGCATTACGGATACCTAACCAGTCGGTATTATCACCCTTAAACTTCTTGTTACCCAATGGTATAACTGTGTTTACAGCACCAATAACTTTAGCAGCATCAGTCAATTCATCCATGTACTGCATTATATCTAATTTCAGAGGAATTGTGACTGCAGCACCGCCAAAGTTCTTGTTTCCGTCCAAAAGTTTTTCTTTCACCAATTGTGCGGATCCAGTTTCAAATTTATCGAACTTGTGAGGTAAACCTAAAATTTCATAGCCAGTGTTATGTAAAATTGGCGATCTAGAGTGGCCAATTGGCTTTCCAACAACAAACAGTTCCTTAGGCTCGATACCTCCCATAGATGTATACATCTTGTTAATTTGTGCTACTGTCAATTGGCCAGGGGCAGCGGAGTTAGGCAATAAATCTGATGTCACAGGTGTTAAAACATTATTCAAAACACGAGAAATGCTACCTTTAGAAGTCATATTAACTGCAATTAAAGGCTTATTCTTGTGTGTATCCCTAAAGTGTTCCAGTCTCAAATTATCTTCGAAATTAACAGCCGTACCCACAAATTTTACAACATCCACATCAAGAGTTAACGCTTGATTGAATCTGTTTTCCCATTCAGCGTCGTCCCAGGAGTATAATCCTTGGAAGTCATGATGGGAACCAATGATCTTGGTGTTGCCCCTTTTGTTAATAACCTCATATTGGATATCAGTAGGTAAAGTTAGTTCTAAGTCAAGGAATTCAACACCATTCTTCAAGGCAATATCGTATAGCTCTCTCAAGGTTTTGAACTCTTCATCAGGAAAGTTGCCACCTTGCTTCATGGTTCGCACAGTAAAAATGATAGGAATACTGTCAGTGGCTTTACGCAATATAGATAACTGTTTACTCACGAAATCAGCAGAGTAATTAGCCAAATGGTCTACTCTGACCTCTACAGCCTCACAACCATAACAGATTGGAGTCAAATTCTCAGTTTGTTCAGTTAAGTCATCAAAGGTTAAACACACAAAGGCAGATCTTCCGCTTGGAATTTCTATTTCTCTGACACCTGTAATGGTTGCAATGTACTTACTAAACGATCTTCTTAGAGCTTGGAACTCAGCTTCTGCGGAGCAATGAGGAGCAAAGAAAGAGAAATTTGAGCATTCTTTATACCACCCCTCCCTTCTGTTCCAAACTTCACGAATTTCTTCCACATAGGCAGGTCTTGAAGGATCACTTTGTAAAAAGACAATTGTCTCCTCAATATCCCTATGTAAGTGTAAAACGTATCCACCTGATGAGGCAAAATCTTTTAAGGCTTTTCTAGACTCAGCGCTTTCAACAATACCGCCACCTGTTGAGAAAACATATCCATCATCGCCGTAATTTTGAATAACTTCCTTGAAAATTCTTGTTTCTTCCTCACGGAACTTCTCCCAACCGTTCTCCACAACAAATTGTTTAACACTTTGATTGTTATGCTGTTGCTCAAACAGCTCGTCTAGGTCAACTAATTTGTAACCCAGAGCGGATGCGCACCATTTACTTATAGTAGTTTTGCCAGCTGCTCTCATGCCAATAATGACAACGCTTTTCTTTGAGTTCTTTTTGGATGTGCACTCTAAAGGTTCTGCACCATCTAATTTGGCACCTAGTTCGGAATGTAACACATCCCACCAGCCAGGCCAGGTTTTACCAGTACAATGTCTTTCAAGTATTCTTACAGGATTAGCAACTTCGTCACGTTCATTTTGAGAATTTACCATTCCTGCAAGAAGCGAGAAACTCATGGCCACACGATGATCATCATATGTGCATACACCGACAGGTCCAGAAGAGTCGGAAGGAACCTTCAAATCTTTTATCGAGTTTAAACCATGGACTTGAATACCATCTGGTAATTCTGTAGTTTTGACGCCAAATTTGGCGAGCTCTGTAGCCATGGCCAAAATTCTGTTACACTCTTTGACACGCTGGTTTGCAATACCTTCAATGGTGGTTGTATTTGCAGAATTTGGATCACTGTCGTGCGAAATAGCGGCAACAACACATGCAGTTAAGAACGCATCAGTCATTGGCTCCATATCAACATGTTTTAATGGCTTTAAAGTACCTACAGGAGGACCCGAAACAGTAGTTGAAGTTGCCGTTTGAGTTATTTTACAACCCATAGGTTTCAAGACATCTCTTGCAAATCTGGCATCACCTTGTAACGACTCAAAACCAATGTTTGGAACCGTTACGGTAGTACCAGTCATTGCGGCGAAGGCCAATGGGTATGTAGCACTTGAGGCATCACTTTCAATGACGTATTCTGATGGGTTAATATAATGTCCCTTTGGAATATAATAAGTGTAAGGTTCTGTAGTAGAAGTTTCAACATTGATACCGAATTTTTCCATCATTTTTATTGTCATATCGACGTACAATTTAGAGATTGGCTTACCACCAACAAGAGCCAAAGTTACAGGTTCTTCAGCGTATGGGGCACACATCAAGATAGAGGATACGTACTGAGAAGAAACTGTAGCAGCTAATTCAATTCTACCACCTTTGAATACCGAATCAGTATAAACTTTGATTGGCAGGGAACCTTCATTATTCAAGTACTCAATTTTAGTACCATTAGCACGCAAAGAATCGACCAAAGGAGCAATTGGTCTTTGTTGCATTCTTGCGTTACCAGTTAAAACGATATACTTTTGGCTTGGAGTAGAATTGACCAAGGCAGCCAAGGAAGTCAAAAATCTAGATGCAGTACCTGCATTACCTAGATATAAGGGGTCAGCACAAGCTGACAATGTGGAACCACCATGTCCTTCCACCACTACCGTCTCACCATTATCTTCCCATGATATCGTAGCACCTTTCAATTCATGAACAGCGGTTAACATATGTTTAGTATCATCAGAATGTAATAAGTTCTTGATTTTACATTGACCTTCACCGAGGGCAGCAAGAATTAAAGCACGATTGGAGATGGACTTAGAACCAGGGGGGATAACAACTTTCTGTTGATCAGCAGGGATGTCCTTGAAGGGGTAAACGAGGGTTTCATCTGTTAGAATAAATCTCAGGTCTTCATCGCTAACAAATTGAGCGGAGTCACCATAGCACTTACCAATACTTTCTAAAATGACCACCTTCTTTTTGGAACCCTCGTTTTTCTTGTCAATACTCATTTTCTTCAATAAGATATCCAATGGTGTTTTCTTATGTAAGGTTAGCTCTTTAAACCATTTCTCATCAGGCGAAACAGGCAACCCGTAGGCAACCAAAATCTTGGATAGACGTGCAACTTGGGTAGGGGAGAGAATACCGAAATAACGGGATAATTCCGCCTCTTTAACCATACCAATGGACACACATTCACCATGTAATGCTTGTGGGGTTAGTATAGCTTCATAAGCATGACCAATAGAATGTCCGAAGTTCAAAAGGTTTCTTAGACTGGATTCACGTTCATCCGAAGAGACAACTTCCGCTTTGACCTTAATACTCTCAAGAACTAACTTATATGTATGATCCAACATAGCTTCAATATCTGTATTCGATATCTCGTCAATCTCGTTTGTCAATTGATTGGTAACCTTGACATTTTTTGCCCCATTAACAACATTTAAGAACAACGAAGCGTTTGATTCTAATCTAGTAAATTCGTCAGCGTTCCAAATACAAGCAGTCTTGATAACTTCTGCCATCCCATTGATAAACTCTCTCTTGGCTAACGTTTCTAGCCATTTAATATCTACAAGGACAAATTTTGGTTGCCAAAATGCACCAATAAAGTTTTTACCTAGAGGAGTGTCAATAGCAGTTTTACCACCAATGGAGGAATCGACCATTGCCAATAAGGATGTTGGTACTTGGACAACACGAACACCTCTCATAAATGTAGATGCAACGAACCCAATCATGTCACCAATAACACCACCACCGATCGCTACCATAACCGTATCACGAGTACATCCTTCCACTAAAAGATAATCTTCTAGCTGCGCTTTGGTTTCTCTACTTTTACTTGTCTCACCTGGTTTAACAACATAAGTAAGTAAACGAGAGCCTTCTGGCAAAGAAGCCTTGAATTCCAGGACTAATTGCTGGTAGTATGGAACTTTACTCAAGTTCGTATCATTGCAAATAACGTATGTCGAAGAAGGACAATGTTTAATTATGGTTTCAACCAAATGGTCATGAATGTTATACCCAACGTGGATAATATCATTTCCTAGAATTGGGACTTTGGCTAACTGCACCATCGTAATATACAATTATCTTACGTAGGGATTTCTCAACTAGGAGATTATATAAACTTGAACGACCGAGTATAGCTGTGATCTGTTACTAATGGTTACGAGTCGGCGTCCTACCTTCTATATTAATAAACCGCTTGTATAATGAATTTGTTCGACATTTGCGGTTAGAATCTATGGCGGTGAGAAAAAACCGAGTGAAAAAAAATTTCATGTTCGGGATGAGTCATATGCATGACAATTTACTATATTAAATCTGTGAGATTGGCCAGGAAGGTACCTTTGTCATATATATTGGGAATTTCGGACGCGTCTTTAATCGTGATGTAGTGTGTAAGGTTGTAGTGCTTATGGTCGTAGGCATTCGTGCTATAAAACGTAACATGTTGATCTTGGAGTGGTTCAGCAGCGTCATCTTTTTGTTCTGTGCATTTGAAAAACCAAGATGGGCAATCATCATCCAATGATCTCACCAGTTTTCCTTCTCTCATATACTCTTGAATGGTATACCATTTATCTTGCTCATTTGTAGTCATTCCCTCCTTTACAATGGCCAATTGAAGATACGTGAAAATAGCGCAGATGATAGTGAAGCATCCACATAATATGGTAAGAGTCAGAACAGCTCTAGGGAGCGTACTTGTGCTATTTAAAGAAATGTACCACAGCCTTAGAAAGGCGTAGCACATCGAGAATATGTTGGAAATTAGGAAAAGGTAGAATTGAAGGTAGTTTCCCTTTCCGATGCAGTTATTTATCCAGATGCAATGATGGTCGGCGACGAGAACGCATCGGTTGCAAATGCTACAATGTTTGGATCTAGCAGGCTTGACGATCCGGCATGTCGAACACTTTATGGCAGGATAATACAATAGGTAATCATATGGATATTCCTCTGTCGAGCCTGATTTATGATCCTTTGAATCCTCAGCTCTGCTTACCATGGCTAGAATTCCTAATGCTACCGGTGGTAGTATAATTATAGGCACGATCAGTATTCGTTCTAAAAGGAATAGCTCATTCTTAATCGTAGACTCCACTCTCATGTGGTATGTATATACTAGGTACAGGTAAATAGAGGTGTAGAAAAGAGGTACTAAATGGAACTTCCAACGATATTTTTGGTCATCCACTAGGAAGGGCTGAAACACATTACGATAGAAAGTCGAAAATGGCCATGTTGACTTGAAGACGGGCGAAAGTAATATCAAAACTACGAATCCTATTAGCAGCACAAATAGTAGATTCCATGACATTGTTTGTTCTTTTCATGTTAGGAGACAAAGATATCTTCTTTGGAGGCATAATGAAGTTTTTTTTAGGAAGGCGGAAGTATATATACAATGACACTACCTTTGTTGATAGCTACGAATTTCCTAAAGAGAAAGTATATTGTAGTATTTATATGAGTTGCATAGTACGTTATTCAAGGATAAAATGCCGAATAAATGCTTTAGATGATTTAAAATTCTGTATCGGATGGTTTTAATTAAAAAGTTTCGTTGGAGGTTTTCACCTCATTTTTGAAAAATAAAAATTCAGACCAAAACATTAATTATTTTGGCTTTGAATATACTGACCTCCTGGAAAGCCCTTGGACATTACTAAAATTGAGACAACTGTTTCGATTCCAGCTTAGAACTCCACAGAGCTTCACATGTTTTACACCTCTATTTATATATTCTGACAGTTTCCTTATGCCTTTCCAGTTTAAGGATGAGCGAATGAAAAATGCTTTTAATAAAGAGGTACTTGATGGACCCTGAAAGTTTAAGGAGGCAGATAATGAATGTATATAAATGTTACATGTGGAAGAGAGCGTTCCACAGTAATAGAAGCCTACTGGAAGTTAAACGTCGTGAAAAGAGTCTCCAGAGAAAAATTTTGGAAAGGATTCTTAGACCCAAGGAGGAAAATGCTGTCAAAAAATCTGGATTCAAGCTATGGTCAAGCCATTTGAATAACCCACACAAAACTTATATGCGGCTGGAGGAATTACAGAGACGTATTATGGAAGAGGTACACGTTGAAGGTATTAAAAAGAATGATAAGTTATTCAACGAAATAAATCAATGGCATTTCCAAAATGAAAACACAAGTACTGTTCGAACACCAACATTGCTGATACATGGCTATGCCGCATCTTCAATGTCTTTTTTCAGAAATTATCCAGGTCTGTCCAAGCACATCCGAAATTTATACTCAATTGACATGCCAGCGAGCGGATTGTCTTCAGTACCGTCTTTAGAGATCAATACAACAACACCTCTGCCGTTAGATATCAAATTTATTGGAGAAAATAAATTTAAGGTTCCATATACAATAAATGCAAATCACAATAAATTTGTGATTCAAATGTACGAAGATTTCTATCTCGACAGAATCGAGCAATGGCGCATTGATAACAAATTGGGCAAAATGAATGTTGTGGGGCATTCTTTTGGCGGATATTTATCTTTTAAATATGCTGTTAAATATCCAAACTCGGTAAACAAACTTTGCTTGGTATCCCCACTAGGAGTGGAAAGGAATATCTGGTCTGTAAATAATAATTTCCACTCCAACACTCTTTATACTATCGATTTTAAAAATCCAAATTCCAAGTTTTACTCCAAAAGAAATATGATTCCAAAATACTTATTTGAACAACAATTTCACATTTTGAGAATGATGGGACCATTAGGAGCTAAGTTATGTTGGAATTACATAATGGCGGCATATAGCCGAGTCCCATCGTTGGCATACAAAGAGTACATATTTGAACTGTTTTACGGTAAGGGAGGTATACCGGAGGTTACGACAGATATTTTCAAAGCGTTATTTTCAAGATGTATCCTAGCAAAGGACCCCTTGATGGATTCTCTGCAATATTTAAATGTTAAGAAATTATTGATAGTATATGGGCAATATGATTGGATGAATAAAAAAGCCGGTATGTTCATGGTCAAAGAGTTGAACAATTTAAAGAACTGTCTAGAAGGAGCAAGTTATTTAGAAATACCTTCTTCCGGTCACAATCTTTTTTTAGATAACCCAGAATCATTCAACCAATCTATAGTGTCCTTCTTATCAGACGAAACTAAATCGCCTTGATAGCAACCAAATCAAGTAGCAAAGAGCCAAAAAATGTGTTAATGTATGCTATCCCCCTTTTTGCTTTTGCGCTCCTCACACCTCTTTTCTTTGCTTTGAAATTTTTCTCAAATAAAATCTTTACAATCATCGCTACTAGTTAATTCATCCAATTTAGTGAGGAATAACGGATCAAATTCCACTAAATTTTCTAATCGAGATATGCTATTCGAATAATCCTCCGATACAGGGTCTTTCGGATATTCCCTGGGGAAATACTCTGTGTCACTTTCTTTTGAAGGAAGGATCATCGAGGGTGAAGAATCGCTTCCACTTGACTGTTGTAACAAATCTTTTTCTACCTTAACCATTTTATTTACATCAAATCGACGACTATGGTATGATTTTTTCTGTTTTTGGGCTAGGTCATTTAAATCATCAAGTGATATGGTCTTCTGCTTGAAATCTTTGTTGCACAAGCATTTCGCAATTTCGAAAACATTTTTCATGATTACTTTCTTCACAGTTTCTTTCTTAAAAATGGTCATTGCGGCGGTCACTCCTGTAAGCTCGTCCAAAATCTCAAGGCTGAAGGGAGATTGCGGTAGAACATTCATAATTATCGTGCACATCAATTTCAGTCGATCCGCTTTCTGGAGGTGGTCCGGCTCTTTATGTTCTACATCTTTTGGCCACCATTCCGGCCTTCCAGCATTGCCTTTAATGTATGGAAACCTGGTTTTCTTCCTTGGCTCAATAATTTTTATCCACAACTTAGCAATCGCCTTGCATGGGACCTGTCTTAATAATTTAAAAGCCGTATACAGATAATTCTGTATTAGTAGGGGTTGATCTAAGGGTAGCATGATCGCTGGTTGGATATTTTCTTCATAAACAGTTATTCTTTTCCTATTTACCAATGGATCGAACGTGAGTGGAGGGTTTTTTTCAATTGAAGATGATATAAAACTCTCTGAGAACAAGTTTTTTGGAATTGACTCACTTATTAAATGGTCTTTTTCCTTTATGAACACCATAAACTCATATCCTTGACCATTTAGCAGCGCCAGCGCCCTTCTAAGCTCTTCCATACCTATACGCATGTACTTAAGCTGACTCTATCGAAAAATGACGTACGCACAAATGCACATGTATACATACGCAATCCATCCTTTATATAAGCTGAGAAACAAGCAGAGGAACCTGCTTCAGTTGGGCCATCCCTTCGATGCTATATACTTCTAATCTTAAACTCTTCACTAAGACTTCGCAGGCACCGCTTCAAGGATGTCTCAGGTCGCGAGATTACTACAACAACTTAAAACAACCCTGATGCAACTGCAGCGTGCTGTTTTTCAACAGTACAAGAAAAAGTTCCATAGTGTGCCATTGCCGATGCCATTGCAAAGGAATTTGTTCTCAGTCGCATCTCTCCTTTACTGCAGATCTGAGTTACTTTGAATCCTTGATAATATGGATCGAGTGCCTCTTCCATTATTTCTATTATTATAATCTCAACGCTTAATATGAATTAACCAACCACACTCAAACCAAATCTACGCCAGCTACAAATGGTAGGAGAATGAAGACACACCAGGACTCAAACAGGATTTCCCAACAATGTCTTTCAACATGCTGCTTGCCGGTCACTACTGCACTTCCTGCGCCTTTTCCGTTGAATCACCCTCCATAGTGCGGCAGATGGAACCAACCTAACCTTTTTTCAGCAGGAGGTAAAAAATTCGCCGGTTTTCTATCTCCCTCCGTCATCGGCAGGGCGTTGACACCTGTCCAAGTACAACACACATGTGAATTTTTTTCAGTGATTAAAGGCTCATCTCATCATATCTTATTGTAATCAGTATTTGGCGTCATAAGCAATTCGAAATTGGTTCGGTTCCATCTCGTTGACGTGCAATAAATAAATACATGGAACAGCAAAGGAGAAAATGCAACAAGCAACTGGGAACGAATTACTGGGTATCCTAGATCTGGATAACGATATAGACTTTGAAACTGCTTACCAAATGCTCAGCAGTAACTTCGACGACCAAATGTCTGCGCACATACATGAAAACACGTTTAGTGCAACTTCCCCTCCTCTGTTAACACACGAGCTCGGCATAATTCCTAACGTAGCAACCGTGCAACCCTCTCACGTAGAAACTATACCTGCCGATAACCAAACTCATCATGCTCCTTTGCATACTCATGCACACTATCTAAATCACAACCCTCATCAACCAAGCATGGGTTTTGATCAAGCGCTTGGTCTCAAGTTGTCTCCTTCCAGTTCGGGGTTGTTGAGCACGAATGAATCGAATGCCATTGAACAGTTTTTAGACAATCTAATATCACAGGATATGATGTCTTCCAACGCTTCCATGAACTCCGAATCACATCTACATATAAGATCACCAAAAAAGCAGCATAGGTATACCGAATTAAATCAAAGATATCCTGAAACACATCCACACAGTAACACAGGGGAGTTACCCACAAACACAGCAGATGTGCCAACTGAGTTCACCACGAGGGAAGGACCTCATCAGCCTATCGGCAATGACCACTACAACCCGCCACCGTTTTCAGTACCTGAGATACGAATCCCAGACTCTGATATTCCAGCCAATATCGAGGACGACCCTGTGAAGGTACGGAAATGGAAACACGTTCAAATGGAGAAGATACGAAGAATAAACACCAAAGAAGCCTTTGAAAGGCTCATTAAATCAGTAAGGACCCCACCGAAGGAAAACGGGAAAAGAATTCCCAAGCATATTCTTTTAACTTGTGTAATGAACGATATCAAGTCCATTAGAAGCGCAAATGAAGCACTACAGCACATACTGGATGATTCCTGAGCTCATACAAGCTATTAGTGATGAAAATGGCCTCCCGTTGGATGTATTTTTAGTTAATTTCGTATACATGGGCGAAAATATCATATGATTGCAAAGCTGGTCATGTAAATATATTCATTATAAACCAGACGGTAGAAAATCTCGTTTCTTTCCAGAGTGTAGCGTAGATTTTTGCGGACAAGAATTACCAGTATCTTCATTTTATTTAGAAGTTAAGAGAATCCGGAGGCAATGATGGTGAAGTAAAGAAATCTTTCAACGGCGAAGTATAATCTGTCTTCACAAACAGAATAACTGCGTACAAACTCGCAGTTATATGACCGTTACGAGTTGTATTGATTCAGTGAAGTAATAGTCCTATTACATCCATATGAATCCTGTCCTGGTAAACGGTGCAATGATCGCTCTACGTATACAAATTCTCTCCATCAATCGATGATGAACTGCTTTACACATAAAGTACGTGCCATTTATTTATAAATAATACCAATTAAGGGACGAAAATATTAACTGCTGAGTGTCTGCTTAGGTCCATTCTATTTCTTCTTTCCAAAAGAGAATAAAAAGAATCTATATATATATATAAATTTCTATCGAACGGATATTCTTGTTTTCGAATATCAAAAATGTAAGCTGTGGTTTCTCAGGGAACGTGTTACTTACAACTTTAGTTCTTTTAATATACTAGAAGCCAGCTCTTTATACAACCAAGTGTTCCCAGAAATTTTCTTAAAATGCACACCGGCTAAACCAACAATACGAACCTTGACGATATGAATTTCGAATTTGATGGGCTCTTTTTCTGTTGTAGTCATGCCTTCGCTACCGTCACCTTGTTGGTGGATGTTCTCCAAAGATGTTCCCGAATGCTTATCATCTCCATAGGTTTCGGTAATAGATGTTTTTCTCTGGTGAATGGAATTAGTTGTCAAAGGAGAAGAAGGTGAGTATTTATTAGAGCCTTGACGTCTAATGGATTCGTGGTGCGAAAGTGGCATGATCGATCTTGGAGTCCCTTCTCTCTTCGCTGCCACATTATTGGAAGAGAACCTTTGCATACAAACAAAACCACCCTTAACCTCCTTGAACTCTATATTCATTTTCCTCAGAACAAACATAATCTTGTATCTAACAATTGGCAAAGGCTTCGATGAAGTTGTCTGAACAGAAAAGAAACCCTTCAAAAATAAAGAACGGGGGAAATCGATGGATGGCATAGAACCGGCTGGAGCTCTAGAAGCTTCCTGCAATATCTCTTCATCTGTTAATTCCTTCTCCACAGATGGCGAGTTTATGTGTGCGTTCACAGAATGCACGCTGACGCTATCATTCGTCTGTGAAGTAACATTTCCCAAACTATCGGATTTGTTATCGTCACTTGATTCTAAGAACCCAGTATCTATAAGCTCTTGCTGAGGATAGGCAGATGAAGGCACTGGGGGTCTCATATATTTGAGTGATTCACGACGAGCATGACCAACTGATTTAGCTCTTGCGCTTGGATGTAGTTTTCGACCTTTTGCAACATTGAGAGGTGGTAAGGGATGATTCTCGTCGTCGTCGCTTCCTTCAAACTTCTGTGCAGCGTAAGCTTCCCGCCCGCTTCCTTTTGCAACTTCATTATTCTGTTTATTAATATCATGCAATTTCATTATATCTTCTTCAATTTGCTTCTCCCTTTGCTTCTCTACCATATTTTCTGCATCCGCAGGCAATGCTGGAAAGTCACCTTTATTGCCACCTCTGCTATCGTTTGTCTTGACAGGCTCATTCATGGTATAATTTGAATCATAACTCGGTTTAGCAAAACCAGGGACAAAGTCTGAAACAGCGCGAGAATGCGTCTTTTGCACAGGTTTATTGATACTATTATTACTATTAACAGATGTCTGTTCAATGGTCTTTTTACGGCGCTGTGATAATTTTCTAAATATATTCCCAAACTTCGCCTTTTCTGAGGGATCGCCAGTAGTTGAAGGTACCCTAAATTGTTGATAGTCATTTTCCTGAGGAGTTGGAGAGAGAGCATATTCCATTTCACGGCGTTGATTATCAGAACTTTTTCTACTCGTTGGTGACGTATGCGCTTGTTCTGGCATTGCTAACCTCGGTGGAATTAAGACATGTAAGGGGGGCTCTGTGCCATCGCTATTCTTTGGAGTGAATGGCACAGAGGTATCTTTTGTCGCCAACGTGGCTTCTGGCTCTGATTTCATAGCGGTTGTATTGACCTCTACGTCCCTTTGCTTCACACTTTCCGGTATTTCAGAAAGCTTTTCTATATTTTCGTGGCTCTGTCGCTGTTGTTGATTCCGAATTTTCGCATGTTTCCTATCAAGCATCTCAGAAGTCAAGTAATATATGGAAATCATTGGATGATATGCCCGAGTTGGGTCTTCAAAACTCTCTGTTATGTTTGGCGCGTTTCCGTTATCACTGGATTCTGCGTTCATTTTGGCCGCTAAAGTCCAGTATTGTCTAGAGAGAAGAACGTAAGTAGGATCTGTGATTATACTGACCAAAACACTTCTTGTTTCCTCTACATCGTCAATAAATTCTAAACGGTACATTTCTTTTAAGACATTTATATCAAGCATTTCGATAGTTAGGGGAACTCTTTTCGGTAAGTAAGAAGGAGGGGGACCATTGAACCCTCTTACCATCCAGTGGTGCTCCACAACCTGTTTAAGTGTGGCTCTTCTTTTCGGATCTACTACCAACATTTTGGATAACAGTGATATTACTTCGATAGATAAATGTTGGGGATATTCAACCTTACCTTGCTTGATCTTTTCATGTAAAACGCTCGAATTTTCGTCGTCAAATGGCACTTTACCGCATACCAAAACAAATAAAACTACACCAAATGACCAGACATCTACTTCAGGTCCTGTATAAGGATTCGCTTTTAACAGCTCGGGAGCGGCAAAATATAGAGAGCCACAGAATGTATGAAGCTGCTTCCTAGAATCATAAATATTTGAAAGTCCAAAATCAATTATCTTGATTTCACTGGAATCTGAAATCATTATATTTTCTATCTTCAAATCTCTATGGACGATGTTGTTAGCATGCAAATATATTAAGGCGCTCGCGATACCCCTAGCAAACTTTCTCGCTTGGTGTTCTCGTATTGACCCATGTTGGATGATATAGTCTAACAGCTGACCACCTGAAACATATTCAAACAACATATAGAAATGATTTGACAACGTGCACATCTCAAAAAGTCTACATATGTGTGGATGATATAAGATTTGTCCCAAGGACGCTTCTCGAATAGTTCTTTTGTCCCTAGATATTTCCTTCTCTAATTTCTTCTGTCTCTCCAAAACATCTTGTTCATTTTTGGGTGGTGGCAGCATTTGTTCTTTATGTAGGAAAGCCTTTGTAGCACGGTTTACAATTTTTACTGCACAAACCTCATTAGTGTAACGATGTTTTGCCAGCTTCACTTTACCCATAGAACCTGCACCAACTGTTTCAACAAACTCCCAATCTCCTAACGATTTTCGATGAAACTGCTTAGGCATGCCCTGAGAAGACGAAACTCGACTCTGGCTGGTAGTATTTGGCTTTGGTGCATTCTCTCTCGATTTACCTTCAAGTTCTACTTGTCTCTCCTTTTGCTCTGCTTGATGTGAGTTACCATTATTGGCGTATTTGATATCCGCCGGGGGCATTAGCGGTGTGTTCTGCTGCTGCTGCTGCTGTGGACTTTTTCCCATCATTCTCAGCGTAGCGGGCGCCATAGTGCTTGGTTGTGTATGCATGCTGTTGCTTTCACTATTGCCATCATCCTGCTGGTTACCTCTGCCCATTGAGAAGGCAGTATTTACGTGATAATCATCCATATTCTACGTGAGCAAAAAGTAATCGTAATAAACTGTACCTGTTTAAAAGAAGTTGAAAAAAAAAATGCGTAATAGCCCAAAATCCCTAGTATATTCAGTTGCTCTAATCGGAGCAAAGATGTTTGAATTTTACTAATCAATAGTTGGAAAATGAAAGACCGATAGGGTAGGGGGGCGAAGGGTGACAACTAATTATGTTAACTAGCCTAGGTTACCGTATGTCCTTATAATAACGAAGTAAATCTCAAAAAATTTCAAATCACAAAGTGGCTCTAACTAAACCTGCTTGATATCGTATCTCGCTAATACACTTCCTCAACGCCATAATTTCTTGTTAACGTTCCACCAATATCAACTTCTTGTCCCCTTTCTTTCCTTCCGCATTGGCGCCGCGTTGGGTTCCCCGGCTTGCAAATAACGACGATGAGTATAGCTTATTATGTATGTAGGTAATAAAGGCAAGTTACATACTACGATCCTGTGGGAGTGGTGGCAAGCACTACTAGACAGTTTCCATAGCGGGGTTACGTTTGCTCAAGGTTTTGAACTCTAGTTTCTACATCTTGGCTCTCCGTTTTCTGTTTCTTTTCGGAGGACTCTTCTACGTCCTGTAATGCATCGCCTTGTTCTTCTATTTCGTCATGCTCTTTAACCTTTTCCACGGGCGCATTCTCCTTATCTTCACCCATATCTATATCGCCATCAGCATCTACTTCACCACTATCTAGTTTTTCCTTCTTCCTCTGTTCAACAGCAGCTTGGTATTCATCTAGTTTATCTCTAACCGGACCCTTCAATGCCGAGTGTCCTATATGGTCCAAAGCACTCAGAACATCATCTACACTGCAGCTTTTTTTATCTTGACTCTTTGCAATTTCCCTTGCAAACAGGAGCAAGTGGTTAACAAATACTGTAGCACCACGCTGTAACGCTAGTGATGCGTCTTTATTTATCAGCAGCTTTTTGCCGCTTTGCTGTGGCACTTCGCGTGCCAAATTCACAATAGTGCTTTTAGGAAATAACAGGTCCTGAATCGTAATGTTCTCTTGTTCTTTAATATACGAAGTAGTGGGGTAATTCCCTTGGGCGTCTTTTCTCCAACCTTTTGGTGGCATCGTGTGTAAAAATATATGGTCTGATATAAATAAGCAATGAAAGGCTTGACTTCTATTTCAAAGTATTAAATAATTAAAAAAATCCTTCCTTTCACCTAAAACCTCTAGGTAATATTCTGTGGCTTCTGCTATTGTGCCGCTATGAATAACAATTTTAAGCTCTGATGATCGAATCTGGTTTTTAACGTTATTCCAATTTGAGCCTTTCTTTATTCGTCCAAAGGGATAAAGCATTATTTTTTTTTCATCGCATTCAATGCTCATCGCAAAGTTACAGATCCTGAGCAGTCATAAGTTGATACCTTTCCTCTTACAATGTAGATATGGAAGGTTTCTTCAGGATACCCCTCAAGCGGGCAAATTTACACGGAATGTTGAAGGCTGCTATATCCAAAATTAAAGCGAATTTTACCGCGTATGGTGCACCAAGAATCAATATTGAGGATTTCAATATAGTCAAGGAAGGAAAAGCAGAAATTCTTTTCCCTAAAAAGGAAACTGTTTTCTATAATCCCATCCAACAATTTAATAGAGATCTAAGTGTTACATGCATCAAGGCGTGGGACAACCTATATGGTGAGGAATGTGGCCAAAAGAGAAATAATAAAAAAAGTAAGAAGAAAAGGTGCGCGGAAACTAACGATGATTCTTCCAAGCGTCAAAAAATGGGAAACGGGTCACCAAAAGAAGCCGTTGGTAATTCTAATCGAAACGAACCTTATATAAATATTTTGGAAGCATTGTCAGCCACTGGGTTAAGAGCCATTAGGTATGCTCATGAAATTCCCCATGTGAGGGAAGTTATTGCTAACGATTTACTTCCAGAGGCTGTCGAATCTATAAAACGAAACGTTGAATATAATAGTGTCGAAAACATTGTCAAGCCAAACCTTGATGATGCTAATGTCTTAATGTACCGTAACAAAGCGACGAATAATAAGTTTCACGTCATCGACTTGGATCCTTACGGTACCGTTACACCTTTTGTAGACGCGGCTATTCAGAGTATTGAGGAGGGTGGTCTAATGCTGGTAACTTGCACTGATTTATCCGTTTTGGCCGGTAACGGATACCCAGAAAAGTGTTTTGCCTTATATGGTGGTGCAAATATGGTTTCTCATGAATCAACTCACGAAAGTGCGCTGAGACTAGTATTGAACTTACTAAAGCAAACTGCCGCGAAATACAAGAAAACTGTGGAACCGCTTTTGTCGTTGAGCATTGACTTTTACGTCAGAGTTTTTGTCAAAGTCAAAACAAGCCCGATTGAAGTCAAAAACGTTATGTCAAGTACTATGACTACTTACCATTGTTCCCGTTGCGGCTCTTACCACAATCAACCTCTGGGCAGAATTTCTCAACGCGAAGGTAGGAACAACAAAACATTCACCAAATACTCGGTTGCGCAAGGGCCTCCGGTTGATACTAAATGTAAGTTCTGCGAGGGGACATACCATTTAGCTGGTCCAATGTATGCAGGACCTCTACACAACAAGGAGTTCATCGAGGAGGTGTTGAGAATTAATAAAGAAGAGCATCGTGACCAGGATGATACATATGGAACACGTAAAAGAATTGAAGGTATGCTATCTCTAGCTAAGAATGAATTATCCGATTCGCCATTCTATTTCAGTCCTAACCATATTGCATCGGTTATAAAATTACAAGTACCTCCCTTGAAAAAAGTAGTCGCAGGCCTAGGTTCCCTAGGCTTTGAATGTTCATTGACACATGCCCAACCATCGTCCCTAAAGACTAACGCTCCATGGGATGCAATCTGGTATGTGATGCAGAAATGTGATGATGAGAAGAAAGACTTAAGCAAAATGAATCCAAATACTACGGGCTATAAGATTTTATCGGCAATGCCAAGATGGTTGAGTGGCACTGTCAAATCAGAGTATGACTCAAAGCTGTCGTTCGCACCAAATGAACAAAGCGGTAATATTGAAAAACTAAGGAAGCTAAAAATTGTGAGATATCAGGAAAATCCAACAAAGAATTGGGGCCCAAAAGCCCGTCCCAACACTTCATAAGAATTTTGATTAGTGTTAGAGCTAAAACGTAAGAAACTAAGGATCCGCCCGAGAACGGTATAATGGACGGAAAAGAATGCTTCTCTTTTGTAATATAGATGTTTAAAGTAATCAGGAGGGCAGTATGTATGTGTAAAAAATAAATATATATATATATATATATATATTTGAGGAACCAGATCTCAAATGAAAAATATAAGCCAGTATATTTTTTGCATTGTAGCCACTGTTGTAACCTCTGGGCATATAAATAATAATGTATAGCGCCTAGTATCAAACTAAACTCGCCATGTTGGTAGTGTTACACTCATTTTTAGCAAATTTTTTTTTCTTATCAAACTCATGCTTTTCTTGCCTTACTAAAGAAGTATACAGCACCAGGCCAACCTAAACAAACGCTCAATACTGCACTCCATTGAAAGATTTCTGGAATGAGCCTTCTACCTTCCGTAATTACCCACGATTCACCTATTCTACCGCCTGTATACCTCTTGATTGGGGCAGCACGAGCGGAAGATCTCAAAACTTGGCTGAAGAACATTTTACCTATTTAGAATTAAAAGAGTCTGTAAATATCTGTGATATGGTCAAGTGTCTAAAAAGTACAGACAAGGAAACGAAATAAAAAAAGAATTGTTTCGTCATGCAAGAGGAAAGTATGAAAGAAAAATGACTGGCTTATATATTAAGTGTCATTTAGTCGGAGAAAACACTATCATAAACAAAACCATGTTTTCTTTGGTTGCCTACTGATAGAGGGGTTTCCGCTTGCTGCATTTTCAGCAAGTAAAAATCAAGCTATTCTGGCCATTCATTTCTTGCACGGATACCATATCCCCTTGTTCACTCTTCTATTCTTCCCCCGCCCCACACGATCATTTTTCAGATCCCGCCTTTGTGCGGTCACCACAATGATTGAAGTTCCCTGCATCTTTATCTAAGCGACAAAAGTATTATCGGGTTTAAGAAAAAAGAAAAAAAGTATTTGTATTATTTAAAGTATACATTTTCATCTACCGGTTCAAGATAGTGACAAACAATTTTGACTACGACAATGGATTCTGTTGAAAATGAATATTGCTACGACAGTAATCGTAAAAAAAAGGGTAGAGAGTTTGAATACGTTTCGACATGCTTGTAAATAACACTCAATCAAAGTTTGAAAAACAAACTTTGGGGCTGATTCGTGTACCCAATCTGAAGATTCCGTAGCGTGCTTGATAATTTTCAAAAGGTCCTTTTTAAGATAACCTTGCTTGCTAAATGGCATCACCTTCTCATGCATAAGTTTTATTAATGTTTTGTGGAAGACATAACCACCCAAGGAAATACCAACCGTCCCCCCCACGGCACCGAAACAATATACGATAGAACCACTGATAGGTGACTTTCTTTGTTCATGGTACTCATGATAAAGATTTGACAGCAAGGTCAATATCATAGAGGAGCCCAAAAATGGCAGAGACAAACATATATATTGCTTCCATACTGGTAAATTCAAACTTACCCCCATAAGTGCCACATATAGTAACAGGGTGGCTCCGCTTAAAACAAATTTTAGCAAAAAATTCTGTCCTTTCGACTTCCAAAAATAAGAAACACTAAAGTAACCCAGTACAATGGAGAAAAAGAATGGGGACAATCTCTCTGCAAGTTGTAAAGTGCTTAAATTTAAAACAATGATGAAGTACGTTGTACCGAATGGGATGATGCACATTAATGCTGCAAAGCAAAATGAAATTCCTATCATTGTCCATATTAAACGCTTGTCACCTTGTAAGGACATTGAAATTACAGAGTTCATGTAAGTATCGCTTGTCTCTATCAAGAAAAATAAAATGCCACAAACGATAATTACAGAAAATAGTAGCGCTTGAATCATCGTATTATTCTTTAACCCTGTTAAATCCAATGAGGTCACTTGAACGAAACAAAGCAGGAATAGCGTAAGTGTCAATATTTCGTATAAATCAGGACTTAATAGAGTATTCTTGAATCTTTTCCATAATGTAGGCGTTGGGCGTCCATATAAAGTGCTCTTAACAGAATACATATCTGCCAGCATAATCGAGGCATTCACAAGGCAAAAAGGAACTGGTATTAAGAAGGCATTTCTCCACCCGCTACCATGAGAAGAATCAAACAAGTTCATCATAAAGGGCCCAATTACCACACCCATAGCAAATGTTATCATAGAGGCACTCAATGAGTACCGACTGTCGTTCTTTTGAGAAAACCGATTCATAATAGTACTTTTGAGCGCTATTAAGGAACCGCCCCCAAATCCTGTGACACAACGGGCAAAGATAAACGTCCAAAAATGGGCAGAACTCCAAGATAAATAGCCACCAAGGATAAAACTGAATTGAGCAATACACAACAACAATTTTACACTGGATATTAAAGATAGCTTCAAAAATACCAGTTGCCCAATAGCATTACTCAATAGGTATGCTGAGATGACTAAGGATAATCTCCATAACTCATGAAACTCCGAAGCAATTTTGGACGCAATTACTAGGATTATAGAACTGTCCATTGCAATAAAGAATAAATAAGTACACATACAGGATGAAAATATCCGTCTTCTCGTCAGATCATGTACAAGTTCATCAGATGATGTATTTTCGACATAAGGAGGATTCAATCCGTTCTCTACATCCCCGATGCTCTGGGGTATAGAGCCATATCCATATGAAGTGATTTCATCTCCGCTGACTGGTACTTCAGGAGATGGTGCAACAATGTGCAAAGATTTACTACTTGACGTCTGGTTATCTGCCTGCACTACAGGCATATCATCAGCTCTTTCAAACGAATTTGAGGAAGATACTGGTAGCTCGTGCTCACTCATCGGAGTATTGCAGCTGGTAATACTTTGCAATGGTGATACTGATCTATCACTAAAATCTGTAATAGAGCTTTGCAAAGCTGAATTTCCACATGCTTCATGTTGTGAAGGCGGCTTAAGATCGTCTTCATTAGCCTTGTCCGCAGGTTTTCCTTTAATGCTATTGACCTCATCTTGGGGCGAGTCATCAATTTTTGGGCCTTCGTGAAGAGGCTGTGCATCAATGGTATCAATATCAACCGCTTTCGGAATTGATACCTCCTCTTGTTTACTAGGAGCTGATAATAATGGACTATTTTCGTTAATCTCTTCGATTTTGTCGTTTCCTAAAGCAATTTGATTCGAAGTTCTTGGGACTTTAGCCTCTCGTTGAACCTCATTCTTCAATGTTTGCACGCTCTTTCTCAAGTTTCGCTGCCTGTTTTTCAATTTAGCAAACTCACGCAGTTTCTTGCGCTGTCTATCCTTCTTCCCCATCTCTACTTAACCGACGTCAATTACCTTGAAAATGTAAAAAAAAAGTAATCAAAAGTAGCAAAAATCTGAGTAAACTGACACTTCGGCTATTCTATATAGTATATCAGCTAAATTATCTTAAGATAAGCAATAAAAAGTGAGATAACGATGAAAAAAAAAAAAAAAAGACTTGACACAATTGACTCCATTTTGAGATTGCGGGCCCTTGAAATTTTTTTTTTTTCTCAGTACACCACAGGCGGGTTCCAAACTTCTTCATAGTGCGCCATACAAAAGAAAAGTCTTGGGAGATGATGCATACGCTATTTACGCTTACATTTCATTACTACTATTATTGGTGATCATTATGCAAATACTAAAAAAAAGCTACTCGTCATCTGTCTATGTGTCAAACATTTTGTTTTTCTTTTGGAAACACTAGGGATGCGCTTCTTCCATCCACCGATACCTTCGCGGTGCATGCTATGAAATCATCATTTTCCCTATTCTCCCTGATGTAAGCAGGAATAGCTATTGTGCCATCATCTTCCTCGTTTTCATAGTTTTCTCCCCTATAATCGGTGACGTGGCTACTATGATAGTTACTATCTGACAATTCAATATCCCGAAGCAAGCTATGGACCCTATTCGGCACAAACCTTGTACTGCTCAACCTATAGCTCTTGAATAGCGCCGGAATCTTGACTGACGATTCCTTTGATATAATGCCTAAATTCTCATCTTTCAGAGTACCTATATATAGTTTCTTTTTGTTTTCTTCTGAGAAAGGTTCTTGAGCACTGTTGTGTTTTGTTACCTGAATAAGGTAGACTATGTAATTATGCTTTGGTAATTTTATGGCATCAAGCAAATTTATTTGCGAAGATGGATATTTTTGCGCAAAAACATCCGTTTTTAAATCAACCAGAATATGCTGTTGAATATGAGAATTAACATTACTTTGTGCAATATCTTTTTCCATATCAGACATGCTGTTAATTAGGTCTCTATAAAGTTTCACGTCGATTATTGAGCTAGGTTCCGTACCTTTTTTAGATAAGATTCTGTCAAAGTAACTTAGTAAATCGTATCCAAAGTAAAGATCATCCTCAAATTGAAATTTCAGTTTATAATCTTCATCTAGCGCTTCATGAAGTCTGTCGTTGAACCATATGAAAAACTTCTCAAAAAGTGTTTCGTCCCTCCCCAAGCCTATTATTGAATTTAATGTCATAGTTAACAATTTCTGTGAACTTTTTAGGAGCACTTCAACAGCTGTCAAATCTGACGTATAACTGAGCTTATTCTGTATAGAAAAGGCTTGTAATATTGCCCTTAACTTCTCCACATAAATAATGATTCTTTCACATGCGGGTACAAATATTAAAGTTAAAATCTGAACAGTTTTTTGGTAAGCTTCACAACCTAAATACTTCCACCTTTTAAAGTTCTTCTCACCTACTGAATTGCAAAGCCAGTCTTCCAAGTCACATGAGATCTCTCCAAGTAAAAAGAGGGCTTCTAATTCCGATTTGAGTTTGCCATATCCGTAGGCTTCATCACACAATCTTTTGACGAAATCTAAATAAGGTGTTGCCAGTTCCCGGTTAATGAACTCGAGATGAGTAAGCATATAACCTATAAGCTCTTTTATTACCATTATATAATTCAGCAGGTTCACTGATGATTTGCTCTGTAATAAAGGTCCTAAATTTAAAGTTTGTACAGTTCCATCCTCATAGAAGCACTGGTAAAAGCCATCTTGAACTTTGATAATTGATTTTAAAGAATTTTCGTTTTCAATATTATCCACCGACAAGAAAACAGCGTAATCACCATTAAAAAAAACTGTAATTTTATCATTTCCCTCATTGAATACTACGTGAACGTCTAGTTTTTCATTACTATCTAGATCATCCTCATCAGGACCTCTCCACAAGCTATTCGGTTGAGTGTAAGGGACAATGTTTATCCTTTTGGAGTCCTTTACAAACCTTATTAGCTTTGGTAAATCATCAATGATGTTACATGCAAAATCTCGATTATTTGGTTCGTATCTTAATGGAATTCGGTCCCATATACCTTTTGATATTTTTGTACTCGGAATTCTTAGGAATGAAACTAATCGACCGTCTTTAAAAATGTCATGGATTCTGATCGTCCCATCCTTAAAAAAGATGGACAAAAATTTACCAGTAGTTGTATCCCAATCGTAATTCGCCACCAAGTTTATATTTCTTATTGGAATTACTGCAAGCCTAGCGTGATCCGAGACTCTGTAAATAGCAAGGCCTTTCGCAATTCTTGTAGCAAAGATTGGAAAAAGAGGGTTATAATCAATGAAATAATCATTAATAGGAGACGACATTTCGTCTTGAGTCGTTTACGCGTGTTCAACAGAACCCTAGGTCACGTCTTCTGATAAATCGAATTGAACGCATTCTGTGCTCCATTTTGTTATGCTTGGTTAAACTTAGGCGCTAGCTACGGAAAACAAAAATGTAAACCTAAAAAACCGTGAAATAACACATATGCGTCAAAATTAACACATGAGTCTACTGAATAACCGACTCAATAGATTAGTGTAGCGTAGGATTAGTACAGCTATGTTTAAGAAGGAGCCTCACATAAAAGCTTTAAGTAATTTGAAGAATTCCGAAAGAAAGAAGTTGCTACAAACATTCCAAAAACAAACGAATAATGAGGAATATAGCTTTCGTACTTCCACTATAAAACAAACCAACTTTAACGGCCAGAAAAGTGTAGGAACGGTTTACACAGATGAGAATAATACCCCAATATTATTCAAGGAAAAGCATAAGGAGCAACTTTTTCCAACTGTGTATTCTTGTTGGGAATATCCTGCGTTATTGCCGATCGTTTTAACTCATGGATTTGTTATAGAAGAACATTTATTCAACGGCGCTAACTTAATGATTTCCGGTTCGATCCCACCCTTTGATCCTCGTTGTAAAATAGGTACTCTTTGTGGTATAGCTAGCAAACAGGCACCAGAAACTGTCTTAGCCATCGGTATTGTCGAATTAGATCTACCGTCCTTTGATAAAGTAATTGGTGAAACAGGAGTTGCTGTCAAAATCATACATCATTTCAATGATGGGCTCTCCAAAGTCTTTAAAATGAAATTGGAACCTCCATTTGTTCTCAGTACTCAATCAAAGGATAACAATATCAGTAGTAAACAGATAGAATCCTCGGAGCAAATCAAGGCTGTTGAAAAGGAACAAGAAGATGTAAAAGAAGCGTCTGTTGATGTAGAGGAGATTGCTGAAGTTCTAGACCATTTCACTGTGTCGGATGTAGATTATTTCATTACAAGAGCATTATATTATACCTTGACTCAAGATAAAGGTTTGGAATTACCCATTTCAGCTTCTAACTTCATCTCAAACCACATTATGCGTAATTTGCCTCCAATTGATCACAATGAAGTCAATGTAAAGAAAACTTCATGGAAAAAAAGCGCAAAATTTTTGAAACACTTCGAGAAAGAAGGCTTCTTGAAATTAAAAGGAAAGGGGGATGACTTAACTATTGTGGGCAAAAATACTGACAAGGATGAGTTAAAGAACTTTGTGCCATATAAGCTTGGTTGTAGCAAGTCTGCCACAGAAAGTAGGGAGAGCACAACCTCGAAGGAGAAAACATCTGGAATGATGTATTCACTGACTCTGTATAAACCCTTTAATCTTGCCAAAGATCTTTTGAAGGAGGTTAATTTGGCTTCTCACACGTACTACACCTCTCAGGACATTAGAAGCGCGGTTTCTCAGTATATTTCTGTCAAGAACCTAGCAGACACAAAAGATAAAGGAAAAGTTATTATGGACGATCTATTATTCGATATGGTCAATAAGAAGAAGAAAGTCTTGAATGCTTCACGTATCATTGCTAGAGGTGAAATTTTGCATCCCTTACTCACCAATAATTTTACCGAGTTCTATCAGATATTCAAAAGCGATGATACTCTCTTGTTCAAGGCGCCAATGAAGGGTTCCCTTCCGCATATTAAGATTATTACTGAAATGAAAATTGGCAGAAAAGTTATTACCAGAGTGAGCAATTTTGAAGTGTTTCAAGTCGACCCAGAATCACTTGCGGCTGACTTAAGAAAGATTTGTAGCGGATCGACAACAATAAGTGAATCACAAACATTCAAATGTGCTGAAGTGCAGGTTCAAGGTCCACACGGTCAATCGATCATTGATCACCTTAACAAGCTAGGTATTCCAAGCAAATGGATAGACTTTGAGAACAAGTTGAAGAAGAAAAAAAGAAAGTAGATTTTATATCATATAAATGTTTAAATGCATAAAAATGCCCGACATCAAAGCATATAGAACTTTTTTACCTAATCGAAGCTTTTCTAAAGTAGGTATTATGGTAGTCTTGAAACCCACAAAAAATATGAATGTATCATGGGAGGGAACGAAATGTTTTCAACAGCGGTAAAAATATACTATATTTGTATATCCAGTTCATCTTTACTATTCTCTATTTTTTAGTGTAACTTACATTATGAGACTAGCGACAAAATCTCCTTTTTAAGCGAAAAGAGAAAACTTTCGAAAAACCAAAGTATTTTGAAAAACGACCTGAAATAAAGGGAATTTGAAGAAAACTAAACAGTGATAAGTCATCAAAGAAGATGCTATCCGTAGTAGCGATCCCGAAAATATGTGTCACAGGTCCTGCAAGAAGATGCTTTTTTCATACTGCAAAAAAACTATACGCAGATGACTATAAACCAGCAGCTATGTCCTCCAATGCACCTTCGCTAACAAAAGACCAAGCCAAAAAAAGAGAGTTGAAAAGATTGGTACAACGAAAGGCCGAGGCAAAGAGACCAGCTACAGCAAGCCCATTGTACATGCCTGTTACAAAGGCACTAAGATATTTACGCGCAGCAGAAGTTGGCAGACCGCAATCGCAACAGACAATTAATTTGACTACATTGGTAGTCGGTGAAAGAGGTACAGCGCCTTTATCCGGTAGCGTGACATTTCCTAAGCCTTTGAGATATATCAAAATTGCTGCCTTTACCAACGACGAAAGTAAATTGGAAGAGCTTCGTGAGAAATACCCAAATCATTTGATTGGCGGAGCAGATCTTGTTGCCAAAATTAAAAGCGGTGAAATTAGCGTTGATTTTGACAAAGCATTTGCAACTCCTGATATTGTTCCAGCTTTACAATCGCAGGTGGCCAGGATACTTGGTCCTCGTGGGGTTTTACCCTCTGTCAAAAAAGGTACGGTGAGTGATGATATAAGCTCCTTACTTCAAGAAAGTCTAGGATCTATGCCTTTCAGGCAAAGGGGAAACTCTATCAGCATTGGAGTCGGCAAATGCTACTTCACTGATCGAGAAATTTTACAAAACATTATATCCGCTAGAGCGGCATTTAAAACTGCTGTTGATAATCAAAAATCTAAGAAACCAAATATACTGAGTAAAACCACATTATCAAGCACACATGGCCCCGGTATTGTAATCGATTTTGCTTAATCAGCGAATCAGTTTTGTCTTGTTGGACTTTTTTAATTGTATATATATATATACTGGTGCATTTTCTTTCTTTTTATATAAAATCATGTACATACAAAGTAACCGTCTTTTTAAAGTGGAATAAAGTAACTGCTCTTTTATTTTTGAATAATAGTGAAAGTGTATGTTGCATAATCATTAGATACCTATGTACAAGAAGTATTCAAATTTATCTGAATAGTATGTGAAATTTCAATGAGACAAAAACCACCTACCTTTGAGCTTCCTCCTTTTCAATATCTTAGAGCCCTGTTTGCTCTTGGCCCTAGCCAAGAAACCAAAAGTTCTCTTCCGTTTCAATGTACTAGGTTGATAGGTGTTACCCCTTGATTTCCATCTTCTTTGACCTATTAAGCCAAATCCCAACGGTGTGAAGGACGGAGTCTTCAATGGTGAACTGTTTAAGAGCATACCGGTTTGTGGGCGTAACACAGATAGAGCAGAGAAAGAAGATATAGATGAAAACATTCTTCTTGATTGAGGCTGGCAGAGCCTTGCAAATAGTGGCATTCCGTCCTGCGATTACTACTGTTCTATTCCAACGTTTCTCAGTGAGTTTCTCCTGTAGTTATTTCACTTGTTGTACCTCACAGCTTCTACGGGAAAATTGGCTTTTCAAATTCCTTACAGCTTTCGATCACGTGATCCGAGCTTCAAATGACCTTTCGACGATGCGTTTCATGATTATGTATATATATGTATATATATATATCTATACAGTCTTAAGGAAGCGCTTAAGTTGTTACATGTTAATACTTTAGGGTTGGATTTATTTTACGGATAACATAGGATTTGCGAGAAATATCTGCTTCACTATCACTTTCCGTGCGACGTGTGTATTTGTTAGCGTAGGTTGCTTATCGTTTTCACACAAAGATCTCAAACGCGTCAAAAAACTCGTGTAAGAGGTCAAAAAGAAAAACAAACAAAATAAACAAACAAAATAAATGCAGCTTTAAATCAATATTCGGCGAAGGCAAGTAACGGTTGCTAGCGGTTTTTCCCATTCACATACTATTACACTTCTGCGGTACCAAGCTAGATTAAGTGCTAGATAATAAACCTTTATGATGCCAGCTAACGAAGATAAAGAGAATAATATCGTATATACAGGGAATGAAAGTTCCGGCATTAACTTTCCACAGACGCCGGCTCACTTGCTGAAAAGGTCGCACTCTAATATTTTAAAACCACCTGTAAGATTGGACCAACTCAAAAGGGATGCGAACAGCAACAATGGCAACACATTAAAGTACATACAAGGAGGGAAGGAGGTGTCACCCACAAAAAGGTTGCATACCCATGCGCAACAACAAGGAAGATTGCCTCTGGCAGCAAAAGACAACAATAGATCGAAAAGCTTTATTTTTCCCGAAACTTTTAATCAGAGTAAAGATGCAGACTTACCACAACTACAGAATACACTATCTATACGCAAAAACGACCAACTCAGGAAACTTTCGCAAATTTCTCGCAGTCGTAGTAGGGCCAACCATAATGATTTGTTAAGCAATTCAAGAAAGTTACAAAAGTACGGTTCTGTCCTTGGTTATAATGCTTTACCTAAAATGAAAAGTCTAGTTTTAAAAGATCTTGCAGATTCAGGTAAAAATGAAGAGAGTTCCGACGATGATGAAGGTAATGAAGATTCCGAGAGTAAACTTGGCAAAAAACTCCAAAGTGCACTTTTAAAACAGGATTCCTCCGACGGTGAAAATGAATTAAATGGTGGCCTAGGACTATTTAATGAGCAAGGTGGTCTGCAACAACTCATAAAGAACTCCACGAAGAATGAGCAAAAAACTAAAAACGATAAAAGTGATAAAACTGATGACTATGATATCGAAATAGCACCACAGAGGCAGGAGCCGTTACCGTATGTACCAGAAGGCTATTCCCCATTTCAACAAGATGATATTGAAAAGCTGAAGACGTTCAACTCACCATATAAGCTTGACTTGGAAGACGAAGATGACACCCCAGATAAAGTTGATTTACTCCCACTAGAACAAATTGATGAAGAAGGCGAAAAAGATGAGACTGAGTGCATCACTCGGAATCAAGAAGAAGGTGCAGCGTTACCACTGCTGTCTAAGAACTTCAAAGAAGTTGCCGCCGTCCCAACCATGGAGTTAGTGTACAGCGAAGAAGGCCTCGATCCTGAAGAACTAGAGGACTTAGTTACTTAGATCCAGTGCTCATTCACACACACACAACATATATACACGTATATACAGATACTTTATAACATACAATTCTGGCTAAAAGCGGTTGCTCCTGCCGCCGGGATTTAATCTGCGGCCTCACCCATACCTCAACTACCGCCATTGTTCGTACGTTTTAAATGGCTTCGCTTCACCCTTGATTGGCAAAGGGTCCAAGAGGGATCACATCACGATACTATTGTTTCTACTAATGTGCTGCGGGCTGATATCCTCCATACGTCTTCAATTGCTTCTCTTTATGGGTTCTCAAAGTACTTCGTCATAATTACTTCATTATACCTAAGAAAATAATTTCATTTTTTTTCTGAATTTTTTAGCAGAAAAAAAAAAAGTTCAAGTTTGGCCTCATTCGCAATATTTTCTCCATGGAAACGGCTTGTATCTTGAGGCTTCTCCTACTTGTTTGGCGATTTTATTTTATTTTTCCTACTCTTATGGTCCCATATGTACATCTACATATCTCTTCAAATTACCAATACACTTTTAGGATAGCTAAATTTACTACTTCGTGTGGGAACTATATTCTGTTCACTTTTCTTTTTGATCCTTTCTTGACTGACATCATCCTTTTCTCATTCAGTAAATACCCCAATATTTCCTCATATCTCTAGAGGCATAAAAGATAAGAATAAAGGGAAGGAGCGCCACAGTAGTGTTGTTTTTGTAAGTGGTAAACACAGAAGAAGTAAGAACACATGACAATGACACACCAACAGGATTTGAAAGGTGTGTTCACCGCAAAGGATTTGGATTTTAAGCCCGCTGGCAAGATTACTAAAAAAGATTTGAATACAGGTGTCACTAAGGCAGAATATGCTGTAAGAGGAGCTATTCCAACCAGAGCTGACGAGCTAAAAGAGGAATTGAAAAAAAACCCAGAAGTTTTGCCTTTCGATGATATTATCAATGCGAACATTGGTAATCCGCAGCAACTGGATCAGAAGCCTTTGACCTTTACCAGGCAAGTACTGGCCATCCTGGAGTACCCGGAAATTTTACGAGTAGGCCATAATGAACTGGCTTCTTTGAACTTGTTTTCCAGGGACGCCTTGGAAAGAGCTGAGCGCCTCTTGAATGATATTGGCGGTTCTATAGGGGCATATTCGCATTCTCAAGGTGTGCCAGGAATAAGGCAAACAGTTGCTGACTTCATTACTAGAAGAGACGGCGGTGAGCCCGCTACACCGGAAGATATTTATTTAACCACTGGCGCTTCGTCCGCGGCAACTTCTTTGTTATCTTTATTGTGTAAAGATTCTCAAACAGGCCTGCTGATTCCAATTCCGCAGTATCCGCTTTATACTGCATCCGCATCTCTTTTCAATGCACAAGTGCTGCCATACTACTTAGATGAGGAGTCAAATTGGTCTACAAACAGCGACGAAATTGAAAAAGTAGTGCAAGATGCTTTGAAAAAACAGATCAGACCATCTGTGCTGATAGTTATTAATCCAGGTAACCCAACCGGTGCAGTTCTTTCTGAAGAAACCATTGCCAGGATCTGTTTGATCGCTGCGAAATACGGCATTACAATCATTTCTGATGAGGTCTATCAAGAAAACATTTTCAACGATGTTAAATTTCATTCGATGAAGAAAGTCCTAAGAAAATTGCAGCATCTTTATCCAGGAAAATTCGATAACGTTCAGCTCGCCTCTTTACACTCCATTTCTAAAGGATTCATGGGTGAGTGCGGCCAAAGAGGCGGTTACATGGAAATTATTGGGTTTTCTCAAGAAATAAGAGATGCTCTTTTCAAACTCATGTCTATATCCATATGTTCTGTTGTCACAGGACAAGCTGTGGTTGATTTAATGGTCAAACCACCCCAGCCTGGAGACGAGTCCTATGAACAAGATCATGACGAAAGGCTGAAAATTTTTCATGAAATGCGTACGAGAGCAAACTTATTGTACGAGACGTTTAAGGAACTAGAGGGTATCGAATGCCAAAAACCTCAGGGTGCAATGTATCTTTTCCCTAGGCTTGTTTTACCTAAGAAAGCTCTTTGTGAAAGCGAACGCCTTGGCATCGAACCTGATGAGTTCTATTGCACATCTTTGCTAGAATCTACAGGTATTTGTACTGTCCCAGGGTCTGGGTTCGGACAAAGACCCGGGACTTATCATGTGCGAACAACGTTTTTGGCTCCAGGGACTAAATGGATTCAAGACTGGAAAGAATTTCATCAAGATTTCTTCAGCAAGTATCGTAATTGAATGAAAAAAAAAAACTAATGATAATGGCTTTCTATTTGTTTTGCATCCATGGTGGGGGTGAAGTTTAAATTTGTAATAGTATACATGCATCATTCTTTACTAAGGGAAATAAGGAAAAGTATATATCTGCCTCTTGTAATATTGTTCAAGGAAATAAATTTTGGAGCATTCCTCTGCATCTATTGTTCAATTAAAAAAAAAAAAAAAAAAAAAAAAAAAAAAAAAAAAAAAAAGTAATTATTCATATAAAACCACCTTGCGGGCAAGATCATATTATCCAAGTTGATACTTATTTAAAAATATAAAAATTTTTTAACCGCGTACATTAAATACAGGGTCATATACAGGAAGAGCTTTCAACACCTTTTTGAATACTTTATATGCAATAGGTGCTTTTTTTTTTCACCTATGGTGACTCCTCCTTTCATTCTATCCTACATATTATTACAATTCCATTGATGTGCCAAAGTCTCTTGTTTGATCTCCATTACCCTGTTGGTCTAATTTCTGTCGTTTTGTTGACGGCGATTCCAGAGTTTGATAGTAGGAAGTTTCTGGTCTAGTTATTTCGACACTTTGATCTACTTGTGATGCACCGTCACTTTCTTTTTGATCCCCTTTTTCAGGCTCTTCTGTTCCCTGCATTGGGGCTGCCACGCCGGTGGACTCTATTCGGTCCTCATCGACATTATGAGGAGGCTTTTCTTCGGGAGTTAAGGTATTAGGTTCAAATTCGCCCTCTGAAGAATCATGTGCCAAATCATCATACTCATCGATATAGTTTTTTTCAGTTAGATCAAATTGTTTTTGCACTTCTTCTTCAAAGTTATCATTTCCTATATTGTTATTATGAAGAATTCCATTATTGTTACAGCTATTATCCGCTTCATTAGCAAGGGCAAAAGTATTGACATCTTCCAAATATATAAGACCTTTTCCACCTGCCATCTTGAACATATTACGGGAATATGTGTTTTCTATAACCCTTTCTCTCTTAGTCTCAAACTTGGCATTGTGACCTGGAACTTCACTAAGTAGTACTTGCACAGGTTTACGTTTCGTTCTCTTATTTCTCCTTCGGTTGAATCTGTAAGGGCCATATCTTAGGCACTTACCCCAATCGGCTAGACATTCCTTCTTATAACTATTTAGAGCATACTGAATGCACAGTATACCCCCAGTATGAAATCTCGCAGAACTCTTCAAACCCAAGCCAATACGGAGACCGTATTTTGATGCAATTTCTTCACAAATATCATAAAGATCATCTTTATCTAAAGTGCTTGATGTTACGAAAATTGGAACCCTAGCAAATGTTAAAAAAAGTGAGGAAACAACTGGGATAAGATGTTTGAATTTGGTACTCTTAAGTGGTAATAACCACATAAAACTAGAGCGATAGTCTCGGCATAAAAGGACATAAGAATATTTTCCCTCAATAGCTTCTCCATTGAAGGGTTCGAATACCTCAATATGTATCCTTTCCATTGGTAGTAGTTTATCGTACATGTCAGGACGTTTATATTCCTTCAATGGTTTAATTTTGCCCTTTTTATTACATTTTGAACAAAATTGCTGGACCCAATCGATGATGGCATGACTAATATTGGCAAAATGAGAAAATAAAAAGGAATGTAATGTTTTACCCCTAAGATGCTTATTCATCAAGTGTGTTGCCATCACCATGTCGTATACATGCTTTGGCTCACAGTATATTTTATCATTATTTCGGCCATCTCTAACATTTCCTTCATCATCAACATAATACTGTCTTTGCAAAAATAACAGCTTGTTTTCTGCCACTACACCATCGTATTTATCACTTATTTGTTGCAAGGTATCTGCAGTTAAAGATTTTGTTTTTATTAGTTCATATATTTTCTGCGTTAGTTGTCTTGTCAGAGATTCAAGAAAGATTGGTGTTTCTCTTTCTCCCCTTTCCAATAATTCTAAGTTCAAATAAGAGTCTACGTACTCAGTATATGATTCCCCCATAGAGGGAAGTATCAGTAGACGATCTTTTGAGGACTCTCTTGATTCCCCAGGTGACGTTGCCTTTCTTCTCTGCGATTTCCTCGTAACTGATTCTGATGGTACCGAGTCATCATCATCAAACAACACGTCATTGTAACGCGGTTTCGTCATTGTTATCCTCAGCACAAATTCACACTCACACAATCGTTAAATTGTTCTCCCCCCTGAAGGCTTAATTCAATGTCGTTAAAATGAATACATGCGATGAGGAATCACCTCGCAATTTTTTTTTCTTTTCAATATATCGCGAAAAAGAAAAAATATCAGTATTATCATGTAAATAATTATGGCTGACACCTCATATTGAATGTGGGGGTAAAGATACTCTGGGTTTCTTGTTTTGATATATATAAGCTCTTCCTGGAAACCTCGATCACAATGTTAGGTATGATGAAGAAATTGAACCTTTATAACACCCGTTTGACTAAATGCTACAGACCAGTATTAGTAAATGTGGAAAGCTGCACACCCAGACCGCTGAGTACAATGAAAAGATGTAAAGAGACGAAGGAACAAACATCTGCAAAGTACATTATTAAGGCTATATGAAAAGCAGGAAACGCCAAAACAATATGCAAAATGAAACACGGGAGCCAGCGGTATTGTCGTCACAGGAAACCTCGATTTCTCGCATTTCTCCACAAGATCCAGAAGCAAAATTCTACGTTGGTGTAGATGTCGGAACAGGCTCTGCAAGGGCATGTGTTATCGATCAATCTGGTAACATGTTGTCGCTAGCAGAAAAACCCATAAAAAGGGAACAATTGATATCCAATTTTATTACTCAGTCTTCAAGAGAAATCTGGAATGCAGTTTGCTATTGTGTTAGAACTGTTGTTGAAGAATCAGGAGTTGACCCTGAAAGAGTTCGTGGAATTGGTTTTGATGCGACTTGTTCCTTAGTAGTCGTATCCGCTACCAATTTTGAAGAAATTGCAGTTGGACCGGATTTTACCAATAATGACCAGAATATCATATTATGGATGGACCATAGGGCGATGAAGGAGACTGAAGAAATCAACTCATCTGGTGATAAATGTTTAAAATATGTGGGAGGGCAAATGTCTGTTGAAATGGAAATTCCGAAGATTAAGTGGTTGAAGAACAACTTAGAAGCTGGAATTTTTCAGGATTGTAAGTTTTTTGACCTTCCGGATTACTTGACTTTCAAAGCCACGGGAAAAGAGAATAGGTCATTTTGTTCTGCTGTTTGTAAGCAGGGATTTCTACCAGTGGGTGTCGAAGGTTCCGATATAGGCTGGTCCAAAGAATTCTTAAATTCAATTGGGCTTTCAGAGCTTACGAAGAATGATTTTGAAAGACTGGGTGGATCGTTAAGGGAAAAAAAAAACTTTCTGACCGCAGGTGAATGTATCAGCCCGTTAGATAAAAAGGCTGCCTGTCAATTAGGCTTGACAGAGCATTGTGTAGTAAGTTCAGGAATTATTGATGCATATGCAGGCTGGGTAGGGACGGTAGCCGCCAAGCCGGAATCAGCAGTAAAAGGTCTTGCCGAGACCGAAAATTATAAAAAGGATTTCAATGGTGCAATTGGCAGATTGGCAGCTGTTGCCGGTACGTCTACGTGTCATATTTTGTTATCAAAAAACCCTATATTTGTCCATGGCGTTTGGGGGCCTTATAGAGATGTCCTTGCAAGAGGCTTTTGGGCGGCAGAAGGCGGCCAAAGCTGCACAGGCGTTCTTTTAGATCATTTAATAACGACGCATCCAGCTTTCACTGAGCTATCCCATATGGCTAATTTGGCAGGTGTGTCGAAATTCGAATATTTAAACAAAATACTTGAAACCTTGGTCGAGAAGCGCAAAGTAAGATCTGTTATTTCTTTAGCTAAGCACTTGTTTTTTTATGGTGACTATCACGGTAATCGATCACCGATAGCAGATCCGAATATGCGCGCTTGTATTATAGGACAATCTATGGATAACTCAATTGAAGACTTAGCGGTTATGTATTTGAGTGCCTGTGAATTCATATCACAACAAACAAGACAAATCATTGAAGTAATGCTAAAAAGTGGGCATGAAATAAATGCTATTTTCATGTCAGGTGGACAGTGTCGAAATAGCTTGTTGATGAGGTTGTTGGCTGATTGTACTGGCCTGCCGATAGTGATTCCTCGATACGTTGACGCTGCAGTTGTATTTGGTTCTGCCTTGCTTGGGGCTGCAGCAAGTGAAGATTTTGATTATACCAGGGAAAAAAGAACTCTCAAAGGCCAAAAATCTTCTCAGACAAAGACGGAACGTTTTAACGATTCATATTCGTCGATACAAAAGTTATCAATGGAAGATCGAAACTCGACAAATGGCTTTGTATCCCCACATAATCTACAACTTTCAACTCCAAGTGCGCCTGCCAAAATAAATAACTATTCTCTTCCGATTTGCACACAACAACCACTTGACAAAACCTCTGAGGAAAGTAGTAAGGATGCTTCATTGACCGTGGGACAGGAGAGCCTAGGAGAGGGAAGATATAACGGGACAAGTTTTCTATGGAAAGTTATGCAAGAGCTAACGGGTAATGCAAGAATTGTCAATCCAAATGAGAAAACTCATCCAGATAGAATTCTTTTAGACACGAAGTACCAAATTTTTCTCGATATGATTGAAACACAGAGAAAATATAGGCGTATGGTAGATAAAGTAGAAGGGTCCTTTAGTAGATAAACAAAGGCAATCATGTTAACATAGCTGTTAGAGAAATAATATATAGAAGGTGTTTGTATCGGCTTATGAGCTGAAATGGAGTTTTAAAAGAAAAATATATATCTATAAGATTCGTACGTATAATTTATACTCAAAACATGAATTTTCCATAAAGTCATCCAATAAAGCTAACACTTGTTCTTGTAAGATTCTTTTCGGAGGGCCGTGGTGCAGAATCCACGTCCTTTAAATTGAGTTGATTTTTTAGTTTGCTTAAAATTAAACCGTTACCATGCAAAAATTTGATCTCTGAATAGGTACTTTCAATATCTTTTAAGCACCAAGAAACCTGTCTCCATTGTTTTTGCTCTGCCCACTTCTTAGCTGCTATTAACCTAAAAAAAGCTGCCTTGCGTCTTCTTGTTAACCCTTCCGATAATATGTCCTCGTCTGTGAAATGATCTGTGCTATACTTATGCTCACCTCGGAGATCTTCGGTGTCTTTAGCGTCCTTCTTCATTGCTCCAACTCTATGTTTGATTCTAGGGTCAACTCTCAAATTATAGCAGTCACTAAGCCTTTCCCAAACCATTATCTGTGAACAAGGTCCCAACTTGCACTCGTCTAGAATTGTTTCTAAATATTGGATAGCGTATGGGGTAGATGTCCACGTATTGCTTAAAGATAAAAACAATTCAGATGCCAAAATCATACAACGTGTCTCATACGAACGCACTGGCTCTGTAACATCCAAAGAGTTTGATTCTTTGCCTTTACCACGTTGTATTCGTGAGCAGTTTTCGTATGTGGCTAATGCCCTTTCGATAAGAGGATTTATATCGTTTTTGATCATTTTCACGGTGACTATGCTCTGCGCACCCATCAATAGTGATACCGCGCACCATTCGATGCATGATGCCAGGTACTTTGGAAATGCATCTAGGTCATCCATAAGCGATTCGTATGTGGAATAAGCAGTTTTGAAGTCGGATAGCATCATAGACCAATCTGCTAACTTTCTCATCAAAAACTCAGAAGATGACGATGCGAAGTATTCATTTCCCTGGCTGTCTCTCGTTAGAGAATTATGTTGGTGATTACCATTGACAGGATTTTTATTCATAAATTTTTTGAAAAACTTTGCACCATTAAATAGCGACTTTCTTGGCTGTAAAATTGTCTCTTCCCAGAATGACACTTTTCTTTTCATGAATGGTATCATTAAATCATAAACCAAATAATCAAGCATATCATAGATCGAGTTTATCAAAGCCAGAGAGAGTGTTGTTTGAGTTGGAGCTTGAAGGAAGAAGAGAATTTCTTCAAGCGATGACATTACTGGTTGGTGTAACTGTATGACTGAATTTTCGTCGTAAATAAAAGAATCCTTCCAGAGTGCTAGTAAGATACTCTCAACAAACAACTGCTTCTTTAGTTTCTTAGCTAACGCCTGGCATTTTTCGAATTCTTCTTGGGAATCGTCATTGTAGCAGAGTAAGAAAACTGGAAGCATTTCATTTGTATTCATGAAGATAGGAAAGTTTTCAGTATTATGATTAAGATTCTTGAAATTGACTAAAAGATCTCTTGCATCCTCATAAACTTCGCCATTTGATATATCTAAAGCAATCAAGGAAAGAATAGGGTGATTAAAAGTTTCATAGGGCGATAAGTTATTTGTGGATGAAATTGCTAGTGAAAAGAAACTATGATAAATGGATTTCTTAAGAAGATTATGAGGAACCATTTCATCAGTATTTGCTGCAACCAATTTCAAATAATTATCTAAGAATACCTCTAAAGAATGGTAATTGAATAACATATCATTTGCATCTCTTGTTTCGATCAAGTCACCTAATGGCCTTGTAAACCTGATATATTGAGATTGCGTTGAATCCCTCTGGAAAAGACTATTCGACCTACTGCGACTACCTTTCTTTGATAAATTGGGCACTTCCAAATTTTTATTTTTGGGAATTGAATCCGTCGAGTCACTTGCATCACAAACCTCATGCTCATGCTGTCCAACCTTCGCTTCATTGGCTTGATCTCTATCAGAGACACAACCGCCAAAGAATCGCAGCAGCATATAGAGAGAATCTACTTTGTACGTTTCTTGAATATGTTTGTCGAAGAGAGGAGTTGAAGTAACTGTTATTACAGGAGCTATAGCATTTGAAATTATTCTTTTTGCAATCTCTGGAGGCACCGTTTCTTTACTGTTATCCAAATGGAAAAGGAGATTCATATAGTGCTCATAAGAAAAAACCATTATAAGTTACCTCAGTATCTGTAAAGCCGACTGAATAAAGAGGTACCGTTTGTTTGGGTTACTTACTCATTTTCCTACCCATCCCATCCATTGGTTTTTCTGTTATTTTGCCTAATTTTGTCCGAGGAAATTATGACTTGTTTACAGTTGAGTAAAATATGTTGGGAACCCTAAATTTACATCATAAATTTTGACAATTATATTAGTACACATATTGATAATTAATAATCGGTAATGAAACGAGGTGTTTGGTTGCTGATTTATTGCTATGCAACTTTAACTAAAGGATTTTCCTTGCCAGGCCTATCTCCCACAACATATCACTCAGGCGATGAAATCCCGCTATTGGTGAACCGCTTGACTCCATCAATTTACTTTCAGCATCAAGATGAGGAAGGTAACGATGTTTCAGGCGATAAAGAACATTTTCTTTACTCCTATGATTACTATAATAAGAGGTTTCATTTTTGTAGACCAGAGCACGTTGAGAAACAGCCTGAGTCGTTAGGTTCAGTCATATTTGGTGACAGAATTTACAATTCCCCATTCCAATTGAACATGTTAGAGGAGAAAGAGTGTGTTGCACTTTGTAAAAGCACGATTCCGGGAAAAGATGCCAAATTTATCAACACCCTTATTAAAAGTGGATTTTTCCAAAACTGGCTCGTGGATGGATTGCCAGCAGCAAGAAAGGCTTATGATAGCAGAACAAAAACAAACTATTACGGCACAGGATTTGAGTTAGGTTTTACAGATGTTAAGCAAACCGTTGACGGTAAAGCAGTTCCCAGTACGATGGAAGAGCTTACTTCAGAGGCCTCAAATGAGGATGTTATATTGGATGCTCGACTGCCCAAGAATGTTAAGCCTAATTTAGTTAAAACGGTAGAATTACCTTACTTTGTAAATCATTTTGACATTGAAGTGGAATTTCACGATCGTGGAAACGATAATTACCGAGTTGTTGGTGTCATTGTAAACCCTGTATCTATCGAAAGATCGTCACCTGGCGCGTGTTCTACAACGGGAAAACCTCTGATACTAGACGAGGATAAGGATAACGAGGTTTACTTCACTTATTCTGTTAAATTTGTTGCCTCTGATACAGTGTGGGCTACGAGATGGGATAAGTATCTACATATTTATGACCCGCAGATACAATGGTTTTCATTAATAAATTTTTCCGTTATTGTTATTTTGTTGTCATCTGTTGTAATGCATTCTCTATTACGGGCTTTGAAAAGCGATCTCGCTCGTTATAACGAACTAAACTTGGATAATGAATTCCATGAAGATTCTGGCTGGAAATTGGGCCATGGTGACGTATTTAGAACCCCATCTAAGTCGATGCTGCTATCCATTCTTGTGGGATCCGGTATGCAGTTATTTTTGATGGTCATGTGTAGCATTTTTTTTGCCGCAGTAGGTCTTGTGTCGCCTGTTTCCAGAGGATCCCTGCCAACTGTAATGTTTGTTCTTTATGCATTATTTGGATTTGTAGGATCCTACGCCTCAATGGGTGTCTACAAATTTTTTCGTGGACCCTATTGGAAGGCGAATATGATATTAACGCCAATATTACTTCCTGGAGCAATTTTTTTACTGATTGTAATAATGAACTTCTTTTTGTTATTTGCACATTCTTCAGGTGTCATCCCAGCGAGAAGCCTATTCTTTATCATTCTTCTATGGTTTTTAGTTTCTGTTCCGTTGTCGTTTGCGGGTTCAATTGTTGCTCATAAGCAGTGTAATTGGGATGAGCATCCAACTAAAACAAACCAAATCGCCAGACAGATTCCATATCAACCCTGGTACTTGAGAACAGCACAAGCAACCTTAATCGCTGGAATTTTCAGTTTCGGATCAATAGCGGTTGAGCTGTACTTCATTTACTCCAGTTTATGGTTCAACAAAATTTTTTATATGTTTGGATTTTTACTCTTTTCATTCTTATTGTTGACCTTGACAACCTCATTAGTTACCATCTTGATCACATATTACTCGTTATGTCTAGAAAACTGGCTATGGCAATGGAGAAGTTTTATTATTGGTGGTTTAGGATGTTCAATCTATACGTTCATCCACTCCATACTATTTACTAAGTTCAAGCTTGGTGGAGTTATTACTGTCGTGCTCTATCTCGGATATTCACTTATTATATCTGCATTATGTTGTGTCGTCACTGGAGCGATTGGTTTTTTTAGTAGTATGTTTTTTATTAGGAAGATATACTCTGCCATTAAAGTTGAGTGATTTCGTTATTCTCTCCACTAAAGTAAAAGAAGTGAATACGTTAGTTTTATTTTTTTTTTTTTTTTTAATTTTTTGAGAAGTGTTTTACTTCGCAATGCATTTATATCCTATATGTCCTGGCAAACTTTTTGATAAATTGGAATGCAAGTTTTAACGCGTTTTTATGTAGCACTAATACACTGTATTGAAGATTTTTTTTCTTTCACAATTTGGAAACGATTATATTGGATATATATTAGAAGTTTTCCTCGAGGATATAAGAAATCCGCAAAAGGGAATCAACAATTCTATATAACAACATTATTCTCTCTCCGTTTATATTTTATAATAAATTCATTATCTTATTAAATTATCAATTCTTGCACTTCAGCTTCCATTAAATCCGATAATTGTTATGAAGTCTTCTAACAACTCATTCGACATTAATAATAAAGAATATTATTCGATATATTTATTTATTTTTATTCCGGCAATAATAAATCTGAAAACGAGTTACTCTTTCAAATGACATGATAGTTATCAAATCCAAATTCTTTAGGAGAGTGTGTAATTAGGTGAAATATTAATGGTTAACTTTCTGTTGTATTACGGGCTCGAGTAATACCGGAGTGTCTTGACAATCCTAATATAAACAGTCTTAGGGAAGTAACCAGTTGTCAAAACAGTTTATCAGATTAATTCACGGAATGTTACTTATCTTATATATTATATAAAATATGAATCATACTAAGTGGTGGAAGCGCGGAATCTCGGATCTAAACTAATTGTTCAGGCATTTATACTTTTGGGTAGTTCAGCTAGGGAAGGACGGGTTTTGTCTCATGTTGTTCGTTTTGTTATAAGGTTGTTTCATATGTGTTTTATGAACGTTTAGGATGACGTATTGTCATACTGACGTATCTCATTTTGAGATACAACACTTTCGATCCAAATTGGTCTCTTGGCCCAGTTGGTTAAGGCACCGTGCTAATAACGCGGGGATCAGCGGTTCGATCCCGCTAGAGACCATTTTTATTTTTCTCCTCTTTGTTAAAAATAGCTCTTTACTATCATAAACTTTTACATCAAAAGCTCAATAAGGCTAATTGTTGTGGAAAGACGCAGTTTGGTGAAGAGAACACTTCCTGTTTTTGTTTTCTACATATACATAAAGCCTATTGTAAGCGCTTCACTCCAGTTCTGAAGTAATAATCAAACCAATCAGGAGCAATATGAGGATTGTTATAAAACTCATCTCTTTCTATTCCTACAATGTTGCTCCCCTTATAGTGCAGAAGTATTTTCGCGCATGCAGAACCAGCCTGCCAGTAATTTTTAGGAAACTGGATTTTGGACGTATCCATTTTTAACTTGAATAAATTCCTTATTACTGTTTCATACGCCTCTTCAATGTTTACTATAATGATATTTTCTCTCAGTGGCCTTCTCAAGTCGATAGGAAGTGACTCTACAATATTTTTGACAAGATTTATTACCGGGGTTTCATCTACTTCACAATTTTTAGAGTTGTATTCTTCGTCAAAAAATATTGGCATGTAGAGACTGCCCGGGAGAGGAATTCTTGACTCAACCTGTCTTTTGCCTCGTTTTGAGTATTTTATGAACTGTTGCAAAGGTCTAAGGTCGAAAATAGGTACGCATGTAGTATAATTGGTACCTATATCTATAACTATGGCATTCCTTGTATTACAGGATAAGCAGTGCACAATGGCCCTGGGGACAAACGAAACGTGAGCGCAGTCAAATTCCTTAAACAAGATGCTACAAATAATTCTTTTCTCTACTACAGAAATGAAGATATCTTCTAGTATCAACACTTGTACTTCTCGATTTCCCAAGATGTTGCAAATTTGGAAGTAATGTTCAAATATTTTTTTCAATTCTTCCCTATTTTTTTCATTAATACTACCTGTTTTCCAGGCGATAATTTCTTGTGGACACGCATCAGCACTTCTTCCAATTTCGATTCTGTTAGCTCCCAAATAGACTATCACAATAGTATTCGACATTTCCTCATAGGGTTTCCTGGGTAGATTTTTTTTATCATTTCACAGTGTCGAATATTGTAGTATTTGTACCTCTTTTGTTTATGTCTCTCGGCTACAATAGAAGTTCCGACAATTAGATTCTAACAAAAAAGAGAACTGTTTTTGAGGTCTTTATGCCCCCAAAACGAAGTTTATAATCAAACAACAGATTTACTTCATATCAAAATACCCATCACAAAGTACAACAATCTACCATGGGTGCCGTAATTTCTTTGCCAGTTAGCATGGCGGGCTCATTCGTGGCGTCCTGTTTTGGAGGTTGCTGCTCAAACTTGGTGACTAAGACTGCATCTTCCCTAGGATCTTCTTCTTTAGGGACAAGACTTCTGTACGCCGTTTGGCTTTTACTTAACTCATTGATATCATGGGTGTCCTATTCTGCGAACAAATCAATCCTATGGCCAGGGAAGACATGTACTGGGACTGGGGAATGTGGATTTTTTACAGTTCATAGGTTGAATTTTGCATTGGGATGCTTACATTTGATATTGGCACTTGTACTAACGGGCGTAAAGTCGACTAATGACGTAAGAGCAGCATTACAGAATTCGTGGTGGAGTTTAAAATTTATACTGTATTTATGTCTCATTGTTTTGTCATTTGTCATCCCCAATGACTTTTATATTTTCTTTTCCAAGTGGGTGTCAGTCCCTAGTGGAGCAATTTTCATCCTGGTTGGGCTTATATTATTAGTAGACTTCGCTCATGAGTGGGCTGAAACGTGTATTAGTCACGTTGAGTCAGAAGATGAAGATTCCTCATTCTGGCAACGATTTTTGGTTTTAGGGACAACTTCAATGTATACCGCATCGATTATCATGACTGTTGTTATGTATGTTATGTTTTGTCATCAACAATGTAACATGAATCAAACAGCGGTAACAGTCAATTTAATATTAACTGTTATAACGCTTGTCTTATCGGTGAATCCTAAGATCCAAGAGGCCAACCCTAAAAGTGGGCTGGCCCAAAGTAGTATGGTTTCTGTTTACTGTACTTATTTGACAATGAGTGCCATGTCTTCCGAACCGGATGACAAAATGTGTAATCCGTTGGTTAGATCTAGTGGAACCCGTAAGTTTAGTATCATTTTGGGCTCTTTATTTACTTTTATTGCGATTGCTTACACCACAACTAGAGCCGCTGCTAATAGTGCTTTTCAAGGCACCAATACTAATGGTGCTATATATCTCGGGAATGATATCGAGTACGAAGGACTAGGTGGACAGACAAGAAATCAGTTGAGGTATGAAGCTATTAAACAAGCTGTAGAAGAAGGATCTTTACCGGAAAGTGCCTTATATGATACCGCTTGGTTAGGGACATCATCTCCTACAGGCGCAATGGATAACCAAAATGATGATGAAAGGACTGGAACCAAGTACAATTACACTCTGTTCCACGTTATATTCTTTCTGGCAACCCAGTGGATTGCAATTTTACTAACAATAAACGTTACCCAGGATGATGTAGGTGATTTTATACCCGTAGGAAGAACATATTTTTATTCTTGGGTAAAAATAGTTAGTGCATGGATATGTTATGCCCTTTACGGTTGGACAGTGGTAGCCCCAGCGATTATGCCCGATAGATTTGATTACGAGAATTACTATTAAATAGACTAACACAAAAAGATTTTCTTATAATGTATGTAACTTTTTTTTAAGTAGCCCCCAGTAGAAACACTAATTTTACTATACTCATGCACTAGTTTCAAGAAGATGAGTAAACCTCCCTCAAAAAAAAATGGATCTTAATTATCTAATTGAGATATCGCTTCTCGAGGATTATTTTAACTATCCTCTATTTATTTGAAATGCCAATTACAGTTATTATCGATCGACCGTTTTCGAAGGATCTCTTTTCTTCTTTTAAAGGTAGAAAACATTCTCTCAACCTTCTTTATGCGATATTCGGAGTTTGCGCCGTGCTTCAAAGATATGGTAAAACAAAATCATTGTGGCTAAAGAAATGTCTGGTGAAAATATCAATAACAAAAGTCAGCATACAGTGATTGTAAAAGAAAGGGATTTGTCTTCGAAACATTTCGAAATATGGATTCTATCGTTAATGTTGTTGAAGACGATGTTAAGTACGCGCAGAGAGTGACTAGCTTCAGCTCACCACAAAATGCAAATGTCAAGGTCTTCACCATTCCCCGGCATTCCTTCACAGCGTTTAGACTGTCGTATGTTTCACCTACAGAGCTTTCAGCATGTTCACAGGTGACTTTGCTAGGTGGTATTCCAAAACAATGGTACGCTGATCAAAATAATCAAGTCTGGAAACTTCTAACTAAAATTTCACTTCGGAAGGTTAGGAAGCAATCTGACATGCTAAGAAGATATGGCTATGGAACAATTTACAAAAAGCGTGTAGGGAAGATCCCAACTGCATTGTACTTAAGAAAGCACTTTACATGGTCCTATGAAGATAATACATCAATTCACAACGGTCATCGTCTTAAAGAAGCGGAAATGGAGATGAAGAGAACTAGGTCAAGTCCTGTGCAGAAAAGTGAATATAAATTAAGTCTACCCAGAAGGTGTAGGAGTTCTTCCGATCAAAACTTCATGCGACAAGAGCTTTTGAAAGAAAAAAAATCAGAGCTTTCTAGAAACAATAGTTTGCCTCTCATCGATACGGCGCAAGCCGTGGATATCCACCCAGTTTTACATGAAGAAGATCAAGAAAATACAAATAAAAGGAATAAATCACTCCTTTCGAATTTGAAACGAAAAGATCTAGGGGAATCAAAAAGCATATCCAGAAAAGATTATTCGCATTTTGATAGAATACCGAGCCCCTCTTCAGCCAGAAGTGTTGGAGAAACAGACTTTAATTATAATAGAGAACCTTCTGAAGATACTTTGAGATATCCCGACAGTATAATTGAAGTAACAAATCGGACAAGCCCCGCCCCAAATAGTATTCTAAGTAGATCAGGACAATTTGTTAACTCGAATGACCTAAGTGATGGCTTTTCAACATCTAATACTATCAATAACGTGGGATTAAATGCAAATGAAAAGATTTTTTTTAATGCTCTACAAAGTATGGAAAAGGAAAACTTGATGCTGTGGAAAACATCCCAGAAATATGGGACTTATCTCGATGAAAGACGTAAAAGTGCGGATGCCTTTCAAAAAAGAGAAAGAGGTTCATGCGTGGACATTGGTAAGTTGCATTCGAGTCATCTTCCGTTTATTAATATCCTACCTCCATGGCCTACCGAACTGACGGAGGAAGAGAGAATTATACACGATAGGCTAGCCTCTAAACATTCTCATCATATAAGAAAACATGTTCACAATGCTCGAAACAAAACTAGCTGCAAAATCAAAGATAGTGTTGGAACTTTCTTAGGTATGACAAATTCACTAACAAATAAAGCAACTGTCAAGAAACGCACCGGTCAGATCCTTAAAAAAGAAAAAATGCTAGTGATGGTAAAAGAAGCTATACAAAATAAAGTACCACTTCCCAACTTCTCTGAAAACGAGTGCTTTGATACAAGGGTCAGTGAACGGTGGAAAGAATATATTGTTATTGCAAGATCCACGGGAAGATTCGATCCCCCGATACTTTTACAGTTCTATCGTCATCGTCATATCCCAGAAATCGAAGATATCAGTTCCATAGCTACAAAGTATCACCGCAACCCGTTGGATTTTTTTCTTTCAAGAAATTGTATTGTAAAATTCTACAGCTCTCTAGACAAAACTATATCCATACAAAAGCCTGATAAGCGGTTAGGTGGGTTTATAGACGAGAGTATTGAAAAGAAGGACGAATTAAAACACTATTCCCCCATTAAAATTTTTATCTTAAGATGCAGCAGTATTCGTTCGTCTGGTAGATGGTACAAATTTCTACTAGAATCTTTGGACCGACAACTATTTACACCTGCCATCAACTTGAAAATTCCATTAACTGAGATCTCGATAAAAATAAACTTGAATGAAATTATATTCCAAAAGCTAATAGATTTAGGGAAGCAGGAAAAAGATAGATTAAAAATATGTTTTCTTCAAAGAGGTTATAAAATTTTCCAGCATCCCATTTTACGATATTTCACAGTTGCTATTTTGGAGAAATTAAAATTGGCGCATTATGACTATCTGATTAGGAAATGGGATACAGAAAATCCTGTACTAGGATGTGCCCTGAAAAGATATGATAGATTGGAGTGGATTCCATGTGATGAAGATTCTCTGGTAACTGGAATTTTTGCATTTTGTCAATCTCACCTAATCCAGTACAGGCCAATTGCGAATCGTTTAAGGGAAACAAAATCTTTAGAAGGAAAATGTCTGAAAGAACCAACACCTATTGAAGGTTTTTTAATAAGATTGACTGACAAGTATGGCTCTGCGAGGACAAATTTTGGTAAATATAGTATTTCAACAGCTTACTTCTTCACGTGTGAGAATTTGCTTTTTTCGATGAAAGCATATAGAGCAAACCCACCATTGCCTATAGATTCGATGATTGACGACACTAGCACAGAAATAGAAAAAGAAGAAATTTGGAAACAGTGGAAGAAAATTCCAGAGGTTTACGAGCAACAACCTTATCCCTTAGACACAAATGATCACATCGAGTGGATGAACTGTCAAACGACCCAAAGTGAATATGATTCCAGAGATTTCTATGCTTTCCATTGTTTTCATAGAAGGATTGATCAAATACTAAAAACGGACAATGTGATTGACCTAACTGAGGTGAAAGATATATATCAAGGAACAAGGACTGATTACGAAGCAGACAAAATAAAATATGGGGTTTACAAGGAAGCTAGTGAAATCTTTTGGCATAGAAACTACGAGATTGATGATGTTTCACGGTCCGTAATAAATATAGAAACCTCAAATGGACTCCTCTTGAAGCTGCTTGCTACATCAGCAACAGTTGCTGAAGAGTGGGTCATAAAGCTGAAACAAATGATATCCTATTGGAAAAACAAGCAAAGGGAAGATACGGAGAGGCTTTTAAAAATAAGGCGTTCAAATGCAGGTCTTTTGATGCTAAATGGAGAAGAGGAAACAAAAATTGGTGAGAATACATTGCGCTGGATCGTAGAACATGGGCGTGCAGATGAGCAAACCTTTAATGCAAATGGAATATCATTAAGTAGGCCGTTAATTCAAAAGGGACCTTTATATCAAAAGCCGCACAAGCATTCTGTTTTCTCGAAGTACTACGTCGTTTTGATATCAGGTTTTATTGTACTGTTCCACTGCTTTCATAGATCAACCACAGGTTTTGCTAAGGAAGTTTTGGAGTATGCTCATTATGTAACCATTCCGATTGACGATTGCTACCTATACTCTGGGACCACAACAGAACTAGACCTTCTGCAGAGAGATCGTACTTTTGACGAAATAAACTATGGATCCCACGCTCTCCCACGAGTTTATGGGGACGGATGGCGATCTGTAGAAGACGAGAGTTCGCGATGCTTTACGCTTTGGTTTGGAACAAGGCGTGCCCTTTCTAGCAATCGCTTACAGAAGAAAGGGAATGAAAAGCAATATACGCAAGATTATGGTAGACAAGATAATAATATTGACCCACCTTCTGCTCCGGAAGCTGACTTGAATAACTCTAATGTTCCAAGTAACACAGATAAGATCCATTTCACTAAAAAGTTAGGTGTGAGCGGCAAGTCAATGGTTTTCATGGCAAGATCAAGACAGGAAAGAGATCTTTGGGTAATGTCTATTTACTATGAACTTGAAAGACTAAGAAGAACTGCGTCCACTTCAAATTCACGGAATCAAACTATGTAACAATATGTAGTTACGAAACGTTTGGCGGGATGCTTTCTTTTTATTATTGCATAAAATTTAGTGTATACTCTATATATAATCCATATGGAGGGGACAGTTGTTATTACCGCTCTCTATAAGACTCGAGAATGAACTGCGTCTGGTTATGCCATCGATTCCTTTATCCATATCACTAAGTAATAATACTGGCATATCATTTTCATTTTCATTTTCATTAGTACCTTCCTCCTCAGAATGAAGTGAAAATCTAATATTAGGAATCAGAGCTGGCTGTACTGAAGAAGCGACAGTTTCTAAGTTTTCTATATTGCTATGTTCACCCTCAGTGAGAAGGTTTCTGTCATTCACCATATTTGCGGTAGCATTTTCATTATCAAATGGAGAATCAATATGAATAGTAGTTGTAGATTCAGCATCCGACAGTGATCCTGAACTATTATCAAGTTCATTATCGGTCGAATCATCATTATCCTCTTCGTCATCGTCATCATGTTCATCAAAACTTAGACCGAAACTGTAGCAAAGAGTTTCTAAAACAAAAGTCCAGGAGCTGGCCTCGACTAGTTCATCAATTTTATCACTGTAGTCAACGTTCAAATAGCCCACCTTAATCTTCAATTCATTGGGCCTTCTTCTTCCAAAACTTGTAAAGCATCTGTAATCTTGAAATAGTATGGATTTTTTTGCTTCCATATTACTATTTGATACAGCAACAATACCCAAATGTTCATGAATATTTTCGGGATATAGAGTATTTTTCAACCAAATAGGTGAAAATTGTGTCGAGGAACTCTTTGATTTGAGATTTGAGATGGAATCTAGTGAATCTATCTTGTGTAATACCGATCCATAGTCCAGAACATAATTATTTCGATCAACGAAACAAAACTGCAAACGCGCAAATTTAATGGTTAAAGCTTTTAGACTGTTATAAACAACAATTAAACTGTCTTCTTCCTTCAATTTCGTAAAATCGATCTGTAAGATTATTGCCAAATTATCAGGTTTTTCTCGTTTAAGGGAAAGAATTGAGCTTATCGTGGTTAGAACAGATTGTATACTGTCGACAGTACTCTGCCTAGAACATTCTCCTGAATTTAAGGTGAATCCCCTCCTTATGATTACAGTATCATTATCGTGCACATTTCCAACTTCAACAACTTTGTTAGGATTGATTAAACCTAGAAAGGTACTCGTCTCGTGCCTACCATTACCAACATCTTTTGAAAAGTTCTTTATAATGGGAAGAATAGGCAGGGTCGAAGTGATATTGTCCTCATTGAATACAAAATCCTGATTCAATATACCTGATATCCATTTCTGTACAGTTGTGCTTTCGTCAGAATTTATATTCTGAACAATGTAAAGATCTGATAAATCGGCGCAATGTTGTTTATTTAAGGTGCATTTGAGTACTGAAGCTTCGAGTGTAGTCATTCTCAAGTTGGCAATAGGTGTAAATACTTCTAAATTCTTTAGTCTAATTTCCAAAACATCAACATCGTTATCCACTTCTGCTATTACAAATGCGTCTTCAAATAAGAAACACCAGCATTGTATATATCTCTGACCATCTTTGGAAATCATCAATTTGTCTACCAACCTTAGTAATCCATAGTCCCCGTCTATTCTCCAATCCTGCAATTCTTCCTGGAAATTGTTCAAAAGAATTTGAATAAAATATGACCTTAACAGCGGCAACGTTGTTTTGGTTTCGTCATCCTTTGCTCTTACCGAATTGGAAACAGCAGAAATAGAATCATTAGCTGACAACGCTACAGAGGTGTCTGCTAAGATAGAGTTTGCTCCGGACGGAATTCTTCTGTGCCCCAGGGGTGAATGTAAAAATGTATAGTTTGATTTTTTTTGTGGAATTTGGTTTCTTTCCTTGGGGGGTGCAGCCAATATGAGATTTGGGTTTAGACTTGGAGCTTGAGAATATATCGTTTGTCTTTCAACAGGTGTATAGGATAACCCAAAAGGAGGCAAGAGTGGTGAATAAGGAGGAAAGCGGGACTGAGGTGTGATTGATAACTCAGAATCAGGAATCTTATGAATCAAAAAATCAGAAATTAGAATATCCTTTAGTTCATCATTTTCTGGAATGCATTGAACGGCTTTGTTAGTATCTTTTTTACATTTGGTACAAAAAGGAAATAGCGCACGAACGTCTGCCTTTGAAGTGGTGCCAAAAGAGATAATAAGACATTCTTGGTGACTTAAGTGGCCACATGCAAGCTCTATAATTTTCTCTCCCTTTCTTCTGTTAGAAATAGGCTCGTCACATAACGTACAAGAAGCATTCAAAAAGGATTTTTTAATAGAGGTTCTTTGTATTGGATAGCCAAATGGAGCGACCTTGGGTGGTATATTATCTGATAAATTTTCGGCCCTTGGGGGCTCATTTGCTCGGGATAGGTTACTATTACTTGCGTGAAAGAGATTGGAATTAGGTCTTGGCAAAGACGATGTTCTGTGAGGGTGTTGTGGCAAATAATCAGTGGAAACCGTAGAAGGTGTATTCATTAGGTTACCGTCTTCATTGCCAGAAGAGTTTGAAGAAGTGACCCTAGATTTGGGTGAGAACGAAAATGTAGAGGAGGAAATAGGAGAAGGTGAGAATCTTTTCTTTTTAGCACTACTTCTTTGGAACCTGGCTAACTTTTCCGTCCATTTTTTTCCTCTTGACAATGGGGATAGAGTACTGGGCTTCTCTAGCTCTATTATTTGGTTGGGAGTTCTCGACAAGGTACCACTATATTGTGTCGAGCTACCAAAATTGTGAAAAGGGGAAACTATATTGTCTGTAGGAGTTTCCATCATTTAAAAGTTGTTTCCGCTGTATCCTGTATCTTCCTTTTTTAGCGCGGATGCTAGATGGGTTAAAACAGTTTTAAAATATTTTCAAATTACTTTTTTATGCCTTTCTTTTGTCGTCAACTTTTCGAGGAAATTCTCGGTATTTTCTTTAGCTACTATCGCCTTTCATATTTTGATGCAGAAAAGTACATGATGTGTAAATTAACAAGCTACATATCGCCGCACCCAAAAAAAAAAAAGAAAAGAAGGGAAATTGTTCAAAATTATGACAGGTTACCTATGGACATGTGTCGTCTAATCACTACCTTTATATTTTTTAATTAATTCATGTGCACAGGCCTGCTTTCTACTATTGAGCAATACGCCTTCTAAATGACTCTCCTACTTCAAAAATGTATCAGAGTAGAACTGCGGAAAGATCCAATATTTAACGCTTCTTCTTCACTCGAAATATTTCTGTCAGTTTTAGAATCTGTTATATATCCCTTTAAAGGAAACTTGATACTTCTAGATTTTCATCTTGTCGATGTTCAAACAACGTGTTATCAGAGAAACAGCTCTATGAGAAATCAGCTGATGTCAGTATTCTGTCAGTCACTTCGTGAATTTACATTGACTGCTCTTTCGTGCAATTCATACTGTATTATTATAGTTGCAACTAGATGGCAAAAAATTGATAATGCCCTAAAAATGACAGGCCGGTAACCCTAAGCTTTTTTTTACCCGGAGAGGGTCATGCCTCTGTGAAGCTTTTTTTGCTTTCTGAAAAAATTTTACCGAAGTAAAGAAAAATTTCAGCAGAAGAGATGAGATGAGCTAAAGCATCGTGTTATTCAAAATACTTTTAAGAAAAAACCCGACCCGACTAATATTGCTAAAACTATCATGGCTCTAGCTATCTCCCACGAGGATACTCAGATTTTGCTAAAGGACAAAAATATTCTACAGGAATCGGTCTTGAACAAATACAGAACTGCTGGACAAATTGCACAAACTGCTTTGAAATATGTTACTTCTTTGATCAATGATTCATATCACTCTAAGACCACACAGCGCCAATTAACCGTGCCAGAGCTATGTTTGCTTACCGATTCTTTTATTTTGACCCGGTTGGAACAATATTATAAAAACAAAGTTAATGAAAGAGGTATTGCCATTCCAACCACTATTGATATCGACCAAATTTCTGGTGGATGGTGCCCCGAAATAGATGATACTCAAAATTTGTTAAACTGGAATAAGGGGAAAGACTCCACTTTTGCATCATCTGTCACTGGGACTTTGAGACCGGGGGATTTAGTCAAGATTACACTAGGTGTTCATATTGATGGTTACACCTCTGAAGTTTCTCATACTATGGTTATTTACCCCGTTGATGAAACCAAACCTATTCTTCAACCCACTGGGCCACTACTAGGTGGTAAAGCGGATGCTGTAGCTGCTGCTCACATTGCTATGGAAACAGTTGTTGCTTTATTAGCCTGTGCTCTGACTCCAGAAAAGCTTCCTGCCTCACTGGGAGGAACTTCAAGTGGTATCACAGGCCAATTGATTAGAACTATAGTGGATACTATTGCCAGATCTTATAACTGTGGCGTTGTTCCTGGTTCTCGTGTAAGAAGGATTAGAAGATTCCTGGCAGGCCAAAACGAAGGTATTGTTGCCGAAAGGGAATATAAGGGTGTTGTTTGGACAGAGTCCCATCAAGAAGCAGATTTGCTATCTAATACTGATGCCAAGGATTTAACAGTGGTAGATCGTGGACAATCGACTCCATTCACTAATGTTTCTGCTATTCCAAGTGATGATTTCGTTGTTCAATCAGGTGAAGTGTATTTAATTGATTTGAAAATGGCATCTTTGGAGCATTGTACCAAAAAGGGTTTAGTAACTTTAGAAACCGTTGACTCTTACACAGGTAAATCTCATAAGGCTGGAGAATTGATTGCAAGACCCGGTGCATATGTTAGAGATTTTGCTCAAACCCATATTCTTAAATTAAAAACTTCTAGACAATTATTAACTAAAATCGATAAACAAGGCGTTTATCCATTCAAGTTATCTCATTTATCTTCTAACTTTCCTTTCGTTCACGAAAATGAAGAAGAACTCCAAAGCTTAAAGAAAGATTTGAAATCATTTAGACTTGGGATGAGTGAGATTTCCAACAACTACTTATGTGTGGAAAGTCCAATACAAATTGCTAGATGGGTTCCATGGGACCATATTTTAAAGGCTACCAATCCAAACGGTAATTTAAGTTATGATGCAACCTCTACATTAACATTACCTGGGCATGAGTTACCTTTACCAAAATTGGGTGTTTCAGCCATCAAGCTTAAATCCTTAATGAATTCAACCAAGGAATCGATTTCTTTACCAGTTGCTCGTGAATGTAATACCATCGTATTATGTGACTCTAGTGTAAGTACAACGGACAGACCCGAATTATTGAGATTAACTGGTGGTTCTAAGACCTGTCAACCGAGCTGGATTCACTCTCAGCACGAATTAAATCCACAAGATTCAATTGTTCAAGGGATCTTTCAATTAGCTACTTTGGCCAAGGATAAGAGGTTCGGTCTATTATTAAAGGAAACGCAGCCAATGAAGCAGAAGAGTGTTGAGACATCAAATGGCGGAGTTGAAGAAACCATGAAAATGTAGGAAACTTCATCATTTCTAAAGCTAGTATATAAATAATATAAGTATATCATAAAATGTAAAATAGAATATTATAAAAAAAGTCAACCTAGCTGTACTAAAACCGCTTGGTTCATTTGCTCAGAATCTTGCATTATAATTACATTTTATTTGCTATACAGATGAGATGGAAGATTAAATATCTCACGCCTGTTTCGCCATGCTTTTGTAACACCGGCGGATTGAGAGACATGGGCTTCTAATATTAAATCATGTCATCGTCATCGTCGATGTCATCATCACCAATTGACAAAGATGAGCCGGGTGCTCTGAAGTTAGCAGGTTCTTCCACAAACTGGGAAAAATGAAAAACAATAAAGGCAACCCCTAAAATAAAAGTAAACATTCCCGCCAATATGTTGTAGATACCGCCGAAGCTGATTATCAGACTTAGTAAAATATAAGATAAACCCCTTCCAAGAAAACTAAAGTAAAAGGAAGCATACCTGTAAAGATTTGACGGAACCTTGAACTCCAGATAGACGATAGGTACGGAGAGTGCCAGTCCGTAAACTGCCAAGAGGAAGACGTTTAAATTGGTGAAAATATACGTCAATTGTGAAAGGGCAGCAATAATGTCTATGCAGCCAATTGATATATTTGCAATCTTGAAGAATTTTGGAGGAATAACTGACATCCTTTCGTTTGTGATCCCTTGTGGTTATTTGACTTTGTTTATTGTCCTCTCTTGTAAGACATACATATTGATGGTCATAGTTTTCCACTCGAAGTATTTTTCCGTTGCGGATTTACGCTACTATACCCCCGCCCCCCTACACCCAGGGAGCGCTGTTTCATCAAATGAGAAAAGATGCCTTCACCTTCAATAGGTAAGGTAGATCAAGATTCAAAGGAAAACAGAAGAAAGAGGTGCGTATACAATGGAAGGAACTTATTTTAAAACATACGAAAATTACTACTCAATTACTCTCGCAAATTGTCTCAACTCTGAACGATAGCCAAAATATAAGAATACACGAAGAAAACAGTGATAGAAGTAATAGTAACAGAAAAACTATTTTATGTTATATATTAAGAAACTATTTTTTTAGAGGTTTGTATATTTTGTAGTTGGTAAAATTGAAAATTTTGTGAATTTGTATTAGACGAAGATATTATCTCTTCCCCTAAAAAAAGTATCAAAATCGAATTGCATTCATTTTCGTTAGCAAGAAAACTGGAGTGGTAAATCTTCATTTCCCCTTGTATTTCTCAGCGCTCTTATTTGGTTGGTTCACCTTGAGTTTGTTCAGCTGGAGCTTGTTGTTGCTGTTGTTGCTGTTGCTGTTGCTGTTGTTGTTGTTGTTGTTGATCTTCTTGACCAGATTCAGAAATATCAGAGGTCCATAAGGTCAAGTTGTCCCTTAATAATTGCATGATCAAAGTGCTATCCTTGTATGATTCTTCAGATAAAGTATCTAACTCAGCAATAGCATCATCAAAGGCTTGTTTGGCCAAGTGGCAAGCCTTATCAGGAGAGTTTTGAATTTCGTAATAGAAGACGGAGAAATTCAAAGCTAGACCTAAACGAATTGGGTGAGTTGGAGGCAATTCAGTTGTGGCGATTTCGGAAGCGGTTTTATAAGCCTCCAAAGAGGAGTTGGTTGCCTTTTCTCTTGCATCTCCGCTGGAAAATTCAGCTAAATAACGGTGGTAGTCACCCTTCATCTTATAGTAAAATACTTTAGACTCACCAGTAGTAGCAGAAGGGATTAAATGAGAATCTAACACAGATAAAATGTCGTCAGAGATTTTGGTCAATTCAGTTTCAATTTTAGAACGGTAAGAACGGATTAATTCAACTTGATGTTCAGATTTCTCCTTTGATTCTTCTTTTTGTTCGATCGAAGAAACTATTCTCCATGAAGCACGGCGAGCACCGATGACGTTCTTGTAAGCAACCGACAATAGATTCCGTTCTTCGACAGATAACTCTTGACCTGATGAAGCAACGGCCTTCATGTTTTCGACCATTTCTTCATAACGTTCGGCTTGTTCAGCTAATTTAGCTAGGTAAACAGAATCTTCACGAGTTTGGGACATTTTTTTTGTTGTAACGGGTACTTTTTGTTGATTTGATAATTTTTCTTTTTACTTCGTTTTGAAATTGTCAGAGTATTAACCTTCTGTCCAAGTTTTCTCGTTCTTTGCTTTTCCCCCTTAATCAATCGAAAAAAATAATGATTAAAAACCGGGAGAGGCAATTTTTTTTGAAAAAATAAGTTAGTAATTGAAATTTGATAAAAAGAACGAATGTTTAAGATAGCTCAAAAGATTTCGTAACCTTTGATGATGAATATTTGAAAAAAAAAAAACTACTGGAGGGACTTATAATAACATTTGCCCCTTTCGACCGACTTTTTCCTCGTATTTCGTGTGTGTCATTTTGCTGATCCGGGTGACGCACTACTAATCATTTCGAGCAGACGACCGATTTGTCCGTTCTTCCTAAACAAAAAAGGGACGATTTCAATAGTATTCGCTGTATTATTATCTCTGGTCATATGAATACCCACGCTTGAATTACGGATTGGTCGTAACAAAAATAAGTGTTACCTCGCTGTTCTGACAGAGATAACTAAACATTTCAGAATGCAACATCACACGGGTGGACCTATGTTCTAGTTCTTGTATTAGAAGAAAGCAATCCGCTGTGCTTAAACCAATATAAGATATATATAAAAAAAAGAAAGTGGGAAAAACAAAGGAAGAGAAACTATAACACTTCACTTTCAAGGCCTGTTAAGTTGATATAATTAACATTTTCAGGAGAGTAACATTCATGTCGGTAATAATTCAAATCAGAGAAGATGAAGGTGGTTGTGGAAGGAGCTATTAATGAAACAAGTTATTGAGAGGTAAAACATACGGTTCGATTCAAATATGAATTCTTAAATTTGAAGGTGGTGTGGAAAAGAATGCAATTGATCGCGCTAATTTCAAAAGATAATATTAAGTAGAAATGAGGGAAGAAGCTGAAGCGAAAGATATATAAGTCATCAATATATATAAACAGGGACTTTGTTTATGAGCTCATGTTATAAATACAGATAAGACAGAATTGAGAAAGAGGAGAAAGAGCGATCTATGCGATTCGCCCCCGAATCTTCTCGTCACGGAAGACCGTGCATTTTCTACGGCAGCGGCTATGGTGTAATTGTCATTAACAACGGAGAGTGTTTGAGCGGCTAATTTTCGGTATTCCAAGAGACAAATTTGATTTGTACGAGGTATATGAACGATGCTCACTATATGTTGGAACTTTTGAAACATCTTTGTCTATTTCTCACAGAAATTGATGCTGTGTTACTTCGTTTCATGATTTTTCGGAAAGATACTGTGTAAGGTTATCATATATGAAGCGATACGTGCTGACCATAAAGCAGTACTTCAATAAAACGTTTTCCGAAAAAATGTAGTGTTGGAATGAAATCTTAGTGTCATTTTTTGACTAGTGTTCATGCTAATAATATTTTTTTAATGCAGTCTTTCAGTCTTCTGTTATGTAGTTTTTGTCATGATTAGAACAATTTATTCCTCGAAGACCTTATTCTTCTCATTGATGTTGCCATACACTATGTGTGCCATCTGGAGATTTTTATTAGCTCGTTATGTGAATGACTATTTACTTTACAGAACGATAATGGCGCGCTCATTGTATTAAGACTCCTATAACCTATAGAGTACTATTTTATATTATTGCTATATTATCAAATGAGGTATAAGAAGATTATACAACAATTGAAAAACAGTCATTAGACTTAATGAGAGCTGAATTGCATAGCTAGATAATGTAATAGGATAATGAAGCATGTAAAATAGAAGGAGAAATAATAGCAATATTATGCAGAAATACCGATTCCCTATTTTGGATCCCAAGATCCTCGAAGAAAAACCTCTAGTATATTCTGTATACCTAATATTATTGCGTTTACCAACAGTGGAATCCCAACAATTATCAGTACATTGGGCATTTCCCACATGGATATACAGTCCAATGTAGTAACATAAACCAGCAAATATGAATGATGGTATTTTAGGAAAACGTACTGTGATTTTGAATACACTGGAATAGGGGGGGCAAGCTTACTTCAAGATCTGTTCATATAGTTTTCAGATAATACAGTTTGTTAAACACAAAATACATGTTGTATCTCAAAATGAGATATGTCAGTATGACAATACGTCATCCTAAACGTTCATAAAACACATATGAAACAACCTTATAACAAAACGAACAACATGAGACAAAACCCGTCCTTCCCTAGCTGAACTACCCAAAAGTATAAATGCCTGAACAATTAGTTTAGATCCGAGATTCCGCGCTTCCACCACTTAGTATGATTCATATTTTATATAATATATAAGATAAGTAACATTCCGTGAATTAATCTGATAAACTGTTTTGACAACTGGTTACTTCCCTAAGACTGTTTATATTAGGATTGTCAAGACACTCCGGTATTACTCGAGCCCGTAATACAACAATACACAGTTGTTACGGTCCTATAGTGTAGTGGTTATCACTTTCGGTTTTGATCCGGACAACCCCGGTTCGAATCCGGGTAGGACCTTTTTTAACTGTGGCTTCTCTGTTGAACCATCAGTTACTTTTTTTTTTTTTCAGAGAATGTGTGCCGGGTCATGAGATGCCAAACTAAGAGGTCATTAAAATATATTTCAAAGACTAAATGTGTTCTTTTCAGGTTCCATCTGCATTTTCTTTTAACTACACCTCGTACTGTTATAAACGCCACCAAGCAAGATATTACACAGCAGCAAAACTTTTTCAGGAAATGCCTGTTATTGAAATTAACGATCAAGAGCAATTTACTTACCTAACTACCACTGCGGCCGGCGACAAGTTAATCGTGCTTTATTTCCATACCAGTTGGGCAGAACCATGCAAAGCATTAAAGCAGGTTTTTGAGGCCATTAGTAATGAGCCTTCCAATTCCAACGTCTCTTTCTTATCCATTGATGCGGACGAAAACTCGGAAATTTCAGAACTTTTTGAAATCTCAGCTGTTCCATATTTTATCATAATTCACAAAGGGACAATCTTAAAAGAATTATCCGGCGCGGATCCAAAGGAGTTTGTGTCTTTATTAGAAGACTGCAAGAACTCAGTCAATTCCGGATCATCACAAACTCATACTATGGAAAATGCAAACGTAAATGAGGGGAGTCATAATGATGAAGACGATGACGACGAAGAAGAGGAAGAAGAAACTGAGGAGCAAATAAACGCTAGATTGACTAAATTGGTCAATGCCGCGCCGGTAATGTTATTTATGAAGGGGAGCCCCTCTGAACCTAAATGCGGGTTTTCGAGACAACTTGTGGGTATCTTGAGAGAACATCAAGTAAGATTTGGCTTCTTTGATATATTAAGAGACGAATCTGTTAGACAAAACTTGAAAAAGTTTTCTGAATGGCCAACTTTCCCTCAACTTTATATAAATGGGGAGTTTCAAGGCGGTTTAGACATTATCAAGGAATCCTTGGAGGAAGACCCTGATTTTTTGCAGCATGCTCTCCAATCTTAAATAAATAGATGTATTTAGTGTAAATTGAAACAGAAAAGTCTCCATTTCCAACTAATGGTATGCAAGCATTTTTATATGTGTGACATAATGAATGGCTTCTGGTTAAGTTTGGCTTTTTGAACAACCATTGCCCGGAGAAAATAAACGCGTGAGCAGTAGCTGATACGCGTCTCACTTTTTCATAAATTCATGTATAGGTCATCGCCATATAGAGAAAATATTTGAAATTACATCTGTTGAAACTAATAAGAGCTTTTCCTTGGAGCCTTCTTTGCTAACAGATAAGATTTTTTAATTGGAGCAACTAGTTAATTTTGACAAAGCCAATTTGAACTCCAAAATGGCCCCAGCTACCCCTAAAACTTCTAAGACTGCACACTTCGAAAATGGCTCCACATCTTCTCAAAAGAAAATGAAGCAATCGAGTTTGTTATCTTTTTTCTCAAAACAGGTACCTTCTGGCACACCGTCAAAGAAGGTCCAGAAGCCTACTCCAGCGACTTTAGAAAATACAGCTACTGATAAGATAACAAAGAATCCACAAGGAGGAAAGACAGGCAAACTTTTCGTAGATGTAGACGAAGACAATGATTTGACAATAGCTGAAGAAACGGTATCAACTGTAAGGAGTGACATAATGCATTCTCAAGAGCCCCAATCTGATACTATGTTAAATAGTAACACGACAGAACCTAAAAGTACCACTACGGACGAGGATTTATCATCTTCCCAATCTCGAAGGAATCACAAAAGGAGAGTGAATTATGCCGAAAGTGATGATGATGACTCAGATACTACATTCACTGCTAAACGGAAGAAGGGTAAGGTAGTTGATAGTGAAAGCGATGAGGATGAATATTTACCAGATAAAAATGACGGCGATGAAGATGACGATATTGCAGACGACAAAGAGGACATCAAAGGAGAATTGGCAGAAGATAGTGGTGATGACGATGATTTAATCTCTCTGGCAGAAACGACTTCTAAGAAAAAATTTTCATACAACACTTCGCATTCTTCATCGCCCTTTACAAGAAATATATCCCGTGACAACTCAAAAAAGAAAAGCAGGCCAAATCAGGCACCAAGTAGATCGTACAATCCTTCTCATAGTCAACCATCAGCGACTTCTAAGTCTAGCAAATTCAATAAACAAAATGAAGAACGATATCAATGGTTAGTGGATGAACGAGATGCTCAGCGCCGTCCCAAGAGTGATCCAGAGTACGATCCAAGAACACTGTACATCCCATCTTCTGCATGGAACAAGTTTACTCCGTTTGAAAAACAATATTGGGAAATTAAATCCAAAATGTGGGATTGTATTGTCTTTTTCAAAAAGGGTAAGTTCTTTGAATTATATGAAAAGGATGCATTATTGGCTAATGCATTATTTGACTTAAAGATTGCAGGTGGAGGACGCGCTAATATGCAACTAGCTGGGATTCCAGAGATGTCATTTGAATATTGGGCCGCTCAGTTTATCCAAATGGGATATAAAGTTGCGAAAGTGGATCAAAGAGAGTCAATGTTGGCTAAAGAAATGAGGGAAGGTTCTAAAGGTATCGTTAAAAGAGAACTCCAGTGCATATTGACATCGGGTACGTTAACTGATGGAGATATGTTGCATTCGGATCTGGCTACTTTTTGTCTTGCCATCAGGGAAGAACCTGGTAACTTCTACAATGAAACTCAGCTAGATTCATCAACGATAGTGCAAAAGCTGAATACAAAAATATTCGGTGCAGCATTCATTGATACTGCAACTGGTGAGCTTCAAATGCTGGAGTTTGAAGATGATAGTGAATGCACCAAATTGGACACATTAATGTCGCAAGTAAGACCTATGGAAGTCGTCATGGAGAGGAATAACTTAAGCACACTAGCTAACAAAATTGTAAAATTCAATTCAGCACCCAATGCAATTTTTAATGAGGTTAAAGCCGGTGAAGAATTTTATGACTGCGATAAAACCTATGCTGAAATCATATCATCAGAATACTTTTCTACGGAAGAAGATTGGCCAGAGGTTTTGAAATCCTATTATGATACGGGTAAAAAAGTTGGCTTTAGTGCATTTGGTGGATTATTGTATTATTTGAAGTGGTTAAAACTGGATAAGAATTTAATTTCGATGAAAAATATCAAAGAGTACGATTTTGTAAAATCGCAACACTCCATGGTTTTAGATGGTATCACTTTACAGAACTTGGAAATATTTTCCAATTCGTTTGATGGTTCTGATAAGGGTACTTTGTTCAAATTATTCAACAGGGCTATTACTCCAATGGGTAAGAGAATGATGAAAAAGTGGTTAATGCATCCATTATTACGTAAGAATGATATTGAAAGCAGGCTCGATAGTGTTGACTCTTTGTTACAAGATATTACATTAAGAGAACAGCTAGAGATAACATTTTCAAAATTGCCAGATTTGGAAAGAATGTTGGCCCGTATCCATAGTAGGACAATTAAAGTGAAAGATTTTGAAAAGGTAATTACCGCTTTTGAAACGATTATTGAATTACAAGACTCTTTAAAGAACAACGATTTGAAGGGAGATGTTTCAAAATACATATCCTCTTTCCCTGAGGGACTTGTGGAAGCTGTCAAAAGCTGGACTAATGCTTTTGAAAGACAAAAAGCAATCAATGAAAATATCATTGTACCACAAAGGGGATTTGACATAGAGTTTGATAAGTCAATGGATAGAATACAGGAGCTAGAAGACGAATTGATGGAAATTCTGATGACTTATAGGAAGCAATTCAAATGTTCCAATATACAATATAAAGATTCCGGAAAGGAGATATACACTATTGAAATTCCTATCTCTGCAACTAAAAATGTCCCATCAAATTGGGTTCAAATGGCTGCGAACAAAACGTACAAGAGATACTACTCTGATGAAGTAAGAGCTTTAGCAAGATCGATGGCGGAGGCTAAAGAAATACACAAGACGTTAGAGGAGGACCTAAAAAATAGATTATGTCAAAAATTTGATGCGCATTATAATACAATTTGGATGCCAACCATACAGGCCATCTCTAACATAGATTGTTTGTTGGCAATTACAAGGACATCTGAATATCTAGGTGCTCCCTCTTGTAGGCCAACCATTGTAGATGAGGTGGACTCGAAAACGAATACTCAATTAAATGGTTTTCTGAAATTTAAATCATTAAGACATCCATGCTTTAACCTCGGCGCTACTACAGCAAAGGACTTCATTCCTAACGACATTGAATTAGGTAAAGAACAGCCCAGATTAGGATTGTTAACGGGTGCCAACGCAGCTGGTAAATCCACGATATTGAGGATGGCATGTATTGCCGTAATTATGGCACAAATGGGATGTTATGTTCCTTGTGAATCTGCCGTTCTGACGCCGATTGATAGAATCATGACTCGTTTAGGCGCTAATGATAATATCATGCAAGGTAAATCTACTTTTTTTGTGGAATTGGCGGAAACAAAAAAAATATTAGACATGGCTACCAATAGGTCATTATTAGTTGTTGACGAGTTGGGAAGAGGAGGTTCATCGAGTGATGGTTTTGCAATTGCAGAAAGTGTGCTACATCATGTCGCGACACATATTCAAAGTCTGGGTTTTTTTGCCACACATTATGGGACATTGGCATCAAGTTTCAAGCACCATCCTCAAGTAAGACCACTGAAAATGAGCATTCTAGTCGATGAAGCGACTAGGAACGTTACATTTTTGTATAAGATGCTTGAAGGACAAAGTGAAGGCTCTTTTGGTATGCATGTTGCGTCAATGTGTGGCATTTCAAAGGAAATTATTGATAACGCGCAGATTGCCGCTGATAATTTAGAACATACTTCTAGGCTAGTCAAAGAACGTGATTTAGCTGCAAATAATTTGAATGGTGAAGTTGTCTCTGTGCCAGGTGGCTTACAAAGTGATTTCGTTCGAATTGCGTACGGAGATGGACTGAAGAATACAAAATTAGGTTCTGGTGAAGGGGTCTTGAACTATGATTGGAACATAAAAAGGAACGTTTTGAAAAGTCTATTTAGTATAATTGATGATTTACAATCCTAAGTATTTTCATTTACGATGTATGTAAGATTTTTACTTATTTTTTTTAAAGTTTTGGTCGTTGAAAAAGGATTCAGAACAGGCAAAGATTATATATTAACGATATATATGAAAAATGAATGACAAATTTATAAGGAATAAGTTGAACATTAATAGCTGAGAAAATTAAAACATGGAGAATAAATATATTATAGAAAACCAAAATTTTTCTAAAAGAAACAATATTATTACAGGAAAATATTCGATAAAAATTTTTTTTGAACCCATTTTGTATATCATTTTCTTGACCTATGATTCAGCTAATTTAGTATTTTCCATTTCTTGAGTGCATGGAATTTTTTTATTTAAATGTTGCAGAACATGGTCTCTTCTCTTGAATCTTTTACCGCATCTTGGGCAAGAATGGGGTTTCTCACCGGAATGAACTGACTTTTTATGTCTTGTTAGATGGTGACCAGAGGAAAACTGTCTATTACATTCCCGACAAATGTAAATCTTACCATGATCTGACATAATGACCTCATTTTCACCGAACTTAGAAGAATGCGCTTGATAATTGTTGCCGTTATTGTTCATTGAAGATGTACGATAGTTATCATTATTATTAGTATTATTGTTCAAGATTGATGGATTAGATTCTTGCTTGTTACCCGTGAAACTGTAATCAAAATTATTACTGTCCAGATTGCTATTATCATTACCGTTGAGTATTTTGGGTTTTTTGTGGAGAGGAGAAAAAGATGGACCTGCATCTAAGGGATTAATATTATTACTATTTTGGCGAATTCCAGTACCGTTTGAATAATCGTTGATTGTGGAAGAATACATGAGTGGATTGCTTACACCCAACGGAGATCTATAGTCATTTACAAAAGAAGATATAGGGCTCTTTGAAGCTTCTCTTGAAATATTTAATGTAACCACATTATTCCTCTTGAGAAATGGGATGTTAGATGTTGAAGGTGATAAGGGTGCAAGACCTGAATTTAATGGATTTTTGGAGTTGGTCAAATAAAGAGATAGGGGATTCGGACTGTATGTTGGATTAGGGGACACTATGGATAGATTGTGAGGCGCTGATGTAGTTGTGGCAGCAGCCGTAGTCACACCGTTAGAATAGCTGTTGCTACCGTTGCTACCATTACCACTGTTGTTGTTCATCATATTGCCATTATATGAGGTGTGGCCGTTCGGATTCATTGGTGACGACAGCGGCGGTAACGTCAATCTTGGTGACGCAGTAGCGCTGTTAGCCAGTGTCGCTAAACTTAAAGCTAACATATTGTCATCGTTATCACCGCCTAGACCTGAAGTCCCATTTAAAGTGGACGAATGCATCATTGAAGAAGGCACAGTGGAAACGTTATTATTACTACTACTATTATTAGCGCTATTATTGGTACTGCTAATGTTATTATTGATAGATGCGGCTGCAGAGGTGTTAATGCCATTGGCGTTAACATTATTGTGGTTTTGGTTGCCATTTGTAGTTGTCGATGGGTTGGTTGATGTAGCCGTTATATTAGATAGTAAGGAGTTTGTATTAGTTAGAGAAGGGGTGCCAAAATTACTAGAATTAGACGGAATATTCATCTGCGGTAATTGCGGAGTTAAAACTTTCCTTTTGAACTTGGAACCCGGATCATCCAAAGTGGGTTCCACAATATTTGATAAGTCCATCATCCTTGATAACAACGGGGAAGAAATTCTGCTTATGGTAGTTTGATTCATGTTCAGGAACTGGTTTACACCATTAGGGGTAGTAGACCGAAGAGAACTACTTTGCGGTCTGTTCATATTAATATTGGAGAACAAGGGGTTCTTATTGTCTTCTAAATTTTGTAACTCTTGAGAGGAATGGTTTAGTAATTCATCAAAACTTCGAACTTTTTGAAATAAATCGTTATCATTATCAGTAATGGAGCCTCGTTGCTCCGACTCATTAGAATCATAAGATAAATTTGAAAACGGACCAGATTTTCGCTCTTCCTTCTTGTTTCCACAGCCGCATTTTAAAGGTTGCTTTCTAACGACAGCTTGCTGATCTAATATGAACTCAATAGATTCGCCAAAATTGTAACCATAATTGAATCCGGAGTACATGCAATAAGGGAAAGTAATGATGAATTCATGTTGGAACTGCACCACTCTATTAAATTTTATATTATTTTTTCGCAAGAAATCGGGAGAAGTTATGATGTTTTGATGTCTAATAAAAGCTGGACAATTTTCCTTATTACTTGATGGTTCCTTTGATAAAATTTTCAAAAATTGGTCTGTGTTTGCGGACGGTATGGAATACCATTGTTTGGGAGCACCGAAATGCAAGTAGTTTATAGAGCATTTATTCTGTTCGTCCAAATGCCATGGAAAAATGCATTTAGACTGACCAGTAAGTAACCGTCTGTTACTTGAGTTTATAGAATCTGGCAAATTATTCAAATTCCAAAAAGTTAAATCATAGGGGAAAATTGAAGAGTTTTCGTCCACTGCATAAAAAGGTTTCGAAAAAGCGATGGTTTTCCAAAAATCACTTTCTAAAATTTGTAACTGTGCCAAATCATAACAATCCTGCTGACTATCTACGCGGCAATTTTCCTTTAAAGTTTTATCATTAAAATCACCTTGACTTATTCGAGAGTCTAGACTTTCGGCCAAGTTCTTCCACTGTGTTAAATTGTACGACTTATTGTCATACTCGTTTTCGATGCTAAATACACCGTTTTCATGTTTGTCCCATCGCTTGGCTTGTTGTTGAATCGGGGAGTCTAGTTGTATAGTCTTTAAACTTTCCGCAGGAGGTGAGCCTTCTAAAAGCTCCAGCCATTCTTTGGGAGGAATGACTTTGACAATACCATTTTCTATTCCGAATTTAGTAATTTCATCAATGAAATATTGGAAATTTGCAAACTCCATCATAGACGGCTTAAAAACCGGAACGCCATCAATAACCTCAACTGGCTTGATTTCCATTGTAGTCTGTTTTTGTAGCTATTCTTCAAATTAAAAAAAAAAAATTACAACGATGTTGTTCACTTTGTAGAAGCAAATACTTTTTAAACGCCCAACAAAGAAACAAATAGTGAAAAAAATTGAAAATTGGAAAAAATTGGGAAATGGAGGTTAATGATGAACAGAAAGGAAAAACGATGAAATATGTGGTGGGCAAAGAGTTTCTGTAAGCAAGAGACTTAGCGAAACAAAAAAAAAATACAACTGGCCAAACGTATTATTACTTGGCTATTTTCTTCCTAACAGACCAACTTCTTTTGCCTTCTGTATGGCGGGAGGAGGAGGGGGGAGGTTTTCTTCTTGTTTTTTCCGTTAACTTTTTCCCGATATGCGTAGAAGGATAATAATTTCAAATACACAACTCACACACGCGTTTGTACTTCTACCTCAACACAAACGATAAACGTTAAAAACTTCTCTTCAGTAAGTAGTGGTAATAATCCTAAACAGAGAGAAAATACTGTTTTCTTTTTCGGTTTGCTATTTTTACCTTTCCTTTCCTTTCTCTTTGGTGAAAAACCGGATCGGATGTAAACGTAAATGCCAATTCAAGGGACCTGTAAGACAAGAGAATGCGAAGCGGTAATAGTGGCAGTTGTAACCATTTTCTAGTCTTTCTCCGTAAAGTAGTTACTTGCCACAATGCCGCCATAGTGCGGAAAACAACGAAATATAATTCCTTGAAGCACAAAACGCCACCCCTTCCCCTTGCCCTTGCCCTTGCGGACGCCCTTTCCCCTCAAAATTTTTTTCATATTACGTCTCCGGCTTCGCTCTCTTACTCTTGGCGCCGGGCGGACCCCGGCAGGAAGGGGAGAACCCAGCCCCTTCCTACTCAAGGCTCTGCGCGGCGTTTTCTCCATACCCCACAGGGCGGGGTAGAGCCGTGCCGGGTGATACACATCATCACATCCTATATGAAATCTATATCATATCACATTGGTATACATAGTACAAAGGAAGAAAAAAATTGTAATCATTAACGGTCCCTGCTGCGCTGGCTGAGCAGCGTCTCTGCATGATTGATACCCGGCAGATCCAGCGAGGCACGTGCTCTTTCCACGGAGTATCTTGTGTCCAGTTGGTGGTTGGCAAGCATCTCTTCTCTTGTGCGATCCAGCGAAGTTCTGAGCTTATTTCCGCGGGCACTGGCCATTGATCTTCTAGGCAAGTTGTTCGTTGTTGTAACGGGGCTGAGCTGGTCACGGCGTTCCAGAGTGGTAGAGACACGGTACCCCTTGCGCGAGCCTTGCTCACCATTGAGTATACTCATTGGTATTTCCTCTGTGACTATGGTCTCTTGTGAGTGGCTGACACCATCAAAATGAGTGTCCAGTGAAATGGGCTCTTTGAAATCTGTAAGGGGACGTATTTCGTTTATTCTGGGCCTGCTAGGGTCCGTAGGGTCGTAGCCTTGTGGGTAGAGGTCAAAATCACCGCGTAACCACATTTCTCTAACGATCTCTATATCTTTCGGATAGAATATCTTTCTGATACAGTCAATGGTGAATCTTGGCAGTAGGCAGAACAGCACGCCAACGAAAAGTACTGCCCAATAGGCAGGTTGTGCGAATACACGCGCCGCACCCTTGTAAAATTCGTTACTTGACGACGAGCTTGTCCATATACCCGTCCAGCCGTAAAACACGGCCAGTGATAGACATATGAATAGGCCACAGAACCAGTCCCATCTATACTGTTCCATGAAGACGTAAAAGTTACATGAAGTGACTGCAATTGCTGTAACGAAGACACCGACAAAGTAACGGTGGTCTAGTCCAAGGCCATTTTCAGTTACAACCATGTTTTTATGGTACGCCAAATAGGGGAAAAAGAAGCATATCACAGATTGGTATACACCATCCAACATGTACCAAAGAAATTTGGTTTGGTTCCATTCTTTTCTTAGGATACCCACACGGTACAACTGTGGCACCAGCATCGAAACGGTGTCGGAAACATCTTGGTCGAGTACTGCTAGTAAAATAACAGGTACGGATGTGAATGCAAGATTGTAGAATGTCAAGTACGTATACTCAAACAAATACGACCCATCGAAATTATTGTAAATACCATACCAGAACAGGGATAGCGTAAAAATAACGTTCTTGTAGAAAAACTGTGGGATCATCTCTGCCAGTCTCTTATAACACCATTTACCATGCACCAATACCAGTCTTGTCACATATCTGAACTGCCCGATGGCATAATCAGAACACATGACAGCTTGTCTGCCTTCTTCACCCGCGATACCAACACCAACGTCCGCCGATTGAATCATGGCTACATCATTCGAACCATCACCAATGGCCAAGGTCATAACGTCTAAGGTCTTTTTTACCAACTTGACCACTGCAGCCTTTTGTGCTGGAGAAACTCTGCAACACAAAACAGCTTTACAATTCTTACACAGTAGCAAGAACTTGCGTCTCATTTCTTCACCATTCAAAGCAACTTTTAGCGCATCGCCATCGATAATGACAGCAAAATTTCCCTGTGGCAAACCATGCTCTCTTTTAGCTTCTTTTAACTCCTCCTCGGATCCACTCATGCCAAATTTTTCCCTTAAGTATTTTGTCACCAAATTGTTAACCACTTGAATAGGGTCACTACCAAATTCTTCTACATCTTCGCCGGAAGCCTTCACAACCAATAATTCCATATCATTGTTCAAAACATTGCAGGAAAAACCAATGTTAATGGCAGTTTCCACTTTATCACCCGTTAGGACCCATAACTTAATACCGGCCTCGGCCAAGAGGGCAATCGAATCAGGAACACCATCTTGTAAACGATCCTCAATGGCCGTACCACCAAGCAAAATAAGCTCACGTTCAATAACGTCAGTAACTTTGTCCAACTCTTCCTCCCTATTAGTAACGGATGCAGCGGCCACATCATAAGTCTTAACCCAACGTTCATACTCGGACCACGTGAGCTCTCTTTGAGCCAAACATAATGTTCTTAAACCTTCTGTGGCATATTCTTCCAAATGGAGGGCCGTCTTTTCCAACAAAGTAGCGTCGTTTTGAGTGCGATCTAATCTTGAATAGATAACGGAATCCGCACCTTTACATATTAACAGTGCTTTAGGTTCATCCTTTGGTGTAGAGCCAGGGATCTTGATAATGCAACTCATCCTTTTTCTCGACGAATTGAATTCAAGTACGTTCAGAACTTGGAACTCCTTTTGAACACCCTGGATCTCTACTATCAATCCACTTTTTGAACTACCAACGAAACTGTACCCTAATTGTCTGGCGGTGGAAACTAAGGCAGACTCATCAGGTGATTGAGCCTTGATGTCCAGTTTTTTAGGATCATCTTTATTTGGCTCCACAAGGACAGAATGACATAATGCGAGCGCCAGCAAAAAGTGTTCACAGCACTTTTGTTGATGGTCGCCACTGGATCCTTTCAAGTCTTCCACAATTTCCTTAGATACAAAAGTTAAATCCTCCGGACAAAACTGTGTATTATCACTCATTGATCTTAATTCGTCGATCATTGTTTCCCTATCTTTTGCTATCTCTTCCTTTTCGCGACGACCTTCCGATTCGACATCAACACCTTGTCTCTTCCTCAGGCCTGCTAGTGCCTCCGTATAGGCACGTCCATAAGACACACCGTTAATAGTACATTTTTTGAATTCCATCACATTTTGTGTCAAGGTGCCTGTTTTATCTGAAAAAATATACTCAATTTGACCCAAATCATCGGAGATGTTCCACGACTTTGGTGTACATGGATAGTCTAGCTTGGCATTATACAACAAAACATCAGTGTAAATGAAAATAGCCTGTGCTGTCTTAATAATTTCCACAGAAATATATAAAGAGATCGGAACCAATGACTGATAAAGAATAACCGCCACCCAAAAAGAAACAAAACCGTTAGTTGAGGCAGAACCTCCAATGGTACCAAATTCAAAATAATCTCTCGATCGAGGTTTCTGTTTATAATAAACACCGTTAACAATACCAGCAGTGAAACATAGGATAAACAATAGTACAAAATTCAAAATCACAGAAAAATTCAACTCTCTTGAAATTCTGGATTTTTTGGTTGGAGTGACACCAGCGTTTATCATAATCTTGGTATCGTCACCAGTAAAAATAACCATACCCATGGCCCACTTAGTGTTTCTCAAGGTACAACCTCTCAATAATAAGTTATTGATATTTACAGGCTCATTTCTGATGTTTCCATTTTGTGTATCTTGCCATTTGAAATTACCTTGATAAGAATACAAGTTGGCATGTGGGCCTTCACTTTCAACCCAAAACTTCGTCCTGGTAATATCCCTTGAACTCTTAATAATCTTGCTACATTTTAATGATTGACGGACCTTTAGATTTGTTTCACCATCCAAATTTTTGGTTTCCACATAACAAGCGCCATCAACATCTGATGTCGATAATAAGATCATATCAGCAGGAATTTCATCGTTATTGTGAACACGAACAATATCACCAACTTTAACATTTTTCCAGTAATCCTTGGCAAACCTACATTCAGGGTTTGGCTGTAGCGTTCGATCAACTAAATTTTCACCATCGTTATACCTGTTAGCCTGTGACATTGTTTGATTCAGGTTCTCATAATCCAAAGAGGGACGACCAAAGTCGGCAGACATTCTGTAACTACCAATTGAATCCAGAGACCCACGTGGCCCAAAGCTTCTCGAGTTCCTCTTCCTTCGTAATTCTTCCCTTTTTTTCTGTAACTTCTTTTCTCTACCAGCAGCAGTGAGGTTTTCTGAAAAATACTCAAAAATTTTAATCAATGCCCTTGTATTCGCTTTCTTGAAACGCCTCCATAAGGAAACGTTATCAACAGCAACATTTTCATTCTTCACCCCGCTTAAGATATGTGTTCTTGTATTATTAACTTCTAAATCCAATACAGTCCTTCTGGAATCTTCGATACCATCCTTAATAGCAGTGATAATTACGATGACAATTAGGGGAACGGATGCAAAACCTGGATTTGTCACACCAAATATTTGAAAAGCACCTAGAATCAACAGTATTAAAAAGTAAATATTGGCAAAATTATGAAATTGGAAAAGAATGTTCTTGGGAAAAAATGTTAATGGAGTATACTTCGTAGTCCTGATTTTATTACGCGGGTAAACTGCCAACGGTAAGCCGTCCTCGTCAAGCATGTCCTCCGGCAAGGGTAAATTATAGTAAACTGTTCTCAACTCATCAGACCTATTTTGCAAGGCTGAATTTTCGAGACTGTCTTCTTTTGTACTGAATTCATCAATAGCATTGTGGAAGTTCTTCTTGGCCCATTTCAATGTTTTTGACCTATTTATATCTATCCTACCTGACTTATTTCTTCTTGTACCAAAACGTACTCTTTTCAACTTATGATCTGCCTGGGAATCATTGTTGCTACCTTCATTGTTATCCAACTCAACATCCTCAAAGCCTCCAGTATTAGGCATAGGTGTTGCCTGGAACGAATGGAGGTCATCATCCACCTCATTTTCGTGTTCATGTATCTCGGTTTTTTTACCATTGAGTTCATCATCATCATTAATATCATTATCGTTACTATAATCATCGATTCCATCAAAAGTAACTTTTGAGAGATCGGGTGTGCTAATATCTTTCATTGGCTTAGATTGTCGCTTCAAAACAGAACCGCCGGTTTTCGCTACTTCAATATTTCCATGCGCACTACTGGGTTTTTCAAATTGAAAACTATCGTCAAATGGTGACATGGACGACAGACCATTAGATGCTGATCCCGATTCATGCTCAATATCATCCACGAAGGGAGAAGTGGGTTTGGAGGGACTTGACATATATGTGTTGAGTTTATGCTATGATTCTTTTTAAAGAATTCTATTATTAAAAGGATTAGGAAAAAAGGAACAAAGTACGAACAATGTGAAAGCAAATAGAAAAAGAAACGGATGGTTTTTTAAACTCTCTCAACGCTCTTGCGTTTAATCAACTCTTTTGATTAATTTGTTTCACCTGAGACTCTGTCACAGCAGAAAGAAGCAGCGAAAGTAATACTAAGAGGTAAACCACCGAGTAAGCGATGAATCTGGTTTGTCTATTGTCTGTCTCTATGCAATAGCAGGTAAGATCAACAAAAGCGATAATAACAAGAAATACATTAAAAACTTTATGATCCGGAATTAAACGTGGACCCTCGAGCGGACTAATGCTTACATTAGTGTAGGACGGTCGATCCCGGCTTCCATGGAACGGTTGAAAAATTTGGTGCGAAAAAAAAAAAAAAAACGAACAGGGTAGGAAAAAGTAAACTAAAACGCGTCTAGTAAAAATCTGGCGTAAAACTAAAGGTAGAGAAAACCATTTTAGCGACGCTACATTTTTGAGAAATGCGCCTCTTTAGATGACCATCTATGGTTTTTGCATTTATCGTAAATTTTTTTTTTTGCAGCAGCAGCAGCAGCATAGTAATGATATATATTTATATATTCAGTTGAGAAAACTTATACAGAAATGATCACTCGGGTTTCTTCTTTGCATACAATTTCGTCCATTCGCGAGCCTTAGCTTTGGCACCTTGCTCATTCTTTATCCAATCTTCAGCGACGTCATTAGCTAGCGGATCATTAGGATTAGGGCTAGCCAACAGTGCTTGAATGGACAGCAGGACGGTTCTGATCTGTAAAGCGGGTGACCAATTAGTTTTAAGCACATCAAGACATATACGGCCCAACCTATCAATATTGGGATGATATATCTTGGTTAAAAAACGTACTTTCGGTGCTTCCATTGGATAGTCGTCAGGCAGATATAATTCTAATTCGAAAATACCGTCTTCATATGGTGACTGTTCTGGGCCTTCGATTGTTACTTGGAAGTAACGTAAGTTGTCGTCATGTGGTTCTGCTGTAATGCCAGGTACTGGGTCACTTACTAATTTCTCAGTTTCCTATATGAAAGTTCACAAAGACTTTGCGTTTTCTGCCCTAGTAGTTTGTTCTGTTGAATTCCCTCCATATGAGCGTTTGCGGATATGGACAAAGGGAAGGCGGAACGCTGCTACAAACTGGACAAAAAAAGCCTTCTTGTTTTGGAAGTTTTGCGTTAGTATGTAAGTTCTAGCCATTATCAAGAGGAAACAGTGTAGAGTGTGACGGCTCAGACGAAAACGTCACTTCAGATTTCGTATATAATCCACTGCTCTTGTTTGAACATACCTTGATTATTCTCTTGGGTAATGATGCCATTTCTAACTATGTTACAATGAACCTGACCTTATTTGCTAATATTGGAAAAAAAAAAGAACAGAAGAGTGTAAAGTACTATTCTCTATAGAGGTGTTTTGGTTCGTGGTGGCGCGCCATCTTTCAATGAATCACTTATCCTTTGTTTTAAAAATACCATAATTTCGGGTAACAATACGGATGCGGCATAATTAACTGAACTATTCTCTTTGATGGTTTAAAGGAAAACAAATTCCTGTTAGATGCCCATTATATTTGTTCACATGTAGAGAAGGCAAAGAAAATACTGCTTATTGTACTTTGGTAATTTTTTAAATGATATTTAAAACGTTAGTATTTTCTGTTCCGGCGGCTCCCGCAGAATCTAATCATTAAGCTTGACTAGTATCAAGTTTTTTTCCTTCTTGTTCTGCATTCAAGTATTTGTTGGTAGTATTTCTAGACATCGAAAAGCTTTTTTAGCCCAGAAAAAAAGAGATGAAACGCTTAAATATCTCAAAATTAACATGAATTTATATTCTGTAAAAAAAGTATCGTCGCAAAATGAGAAATTAATGTTTAGCGATCTAATAGTGATCTTGAATATTTGACTACTTTGTTTGGATAACTTTTTCAGCATTGTCAGCATGCCCAAGAATAACGATTATTTTGCATCCAGATAAATGCTTCCAAGAACCTTTACTAGTTTTGTTTCTTGGTTTTTTATCGTCTAAATAAAAAAAGACGTCCTTGTTAAATTTCTCCCCAGTTGAAAAAAAATGTCTTGTGGCCTATCATGGTTTACTACAAACTGAATTGGAAAAGGATTTTCCTAATAGTTTGATGTCATGTAAAACGCCCTCGTATCTGCAACGGAAATACACAAATAAAGAAATATCAAATTAGCCGCCGACGTGTCATTTTCGTCGTTGTTGATGATCAAATTATCACAGTAAAAAATAGTACGGAATAGCGTACTTGAAAGGAGCATCGTTTAAAACACCGCGGAGGATAAGAAAGAGCCGGGTAGTTTTGCAACTGAAAAAATTTTCTATTTTTTTTCTCAATCGCATCGCTCGCTAGCAAAGTGAAAGTGAAAAAAAAAAAATGTAAAACTGGGCATTAACCTTTATTGTTTCTGTATTCTTAGATCTTCATTGCGATCTGTTTCAGCGCGAATTCCACCTAGCCTTCTGCAAAAGTTCTTAAGAAAACACGACAGACCATAATGAGTGATAAAAACAGTCGTATCGCTATCGTTAGCGCTGATAAATGTAAACCAAAAAAGTGTCGTCAAGAGTGTAAACGTTCGTGTCCCGTTGTGAAAACTGGTAAATTATGTATTGAAGTCACTCCAACTTCAAAAATCGCATTCATTTCCGAAATCTTGTGTATTGGTTGTGGTATTTGCGTTAAGAAATGTCCATTTGATGCTATTCAAATTATCAATTTGCCAACTAATTTAGAAGCCCATGTAACTCACCGTTACTCTGCCAATAGTTTCAAACTGCACAGATTGCCAACACCAAGACCGGGTCAAGTCCTTGGTTTAGTCGGTACCAACGGTATTGGTAAGTCTACCGCCTTGAAAATCTTAGCCGGTAAACAAAAACCTAATTTAGGTCGTTTTGATGATCCTCCTGAATGGCAGGAAATTATTAAATATTTCCGTGGTTCTGAATTACAAAATTACTTCACCAAGATGCTGGAAGATGATATCAAGGCTATAATCAAACCTCAATATGTTGATAACATTCCTCGTGCTATTAAAGGTCCGGTTCAAAAAGTTGGCGAACTTTTGAAATTGAGAATGGAAAAAAGTCCTGAAGATGTGAAACGCTACATCAAAATTTTACAGTTGGAAAACGTTTTGAAAAGAGATATTGAAAAGTTATCTGGTGGTGAACTGCAAAGATTTGCCATTGGTATGTCATGTGTTCAAGAGGCTGATGTTTATATGTTCGATGAACCTTCATCTTATTTGGATGTTAAGCAACGTTTGAATGCCGCTCAAATTATTAGATCTTTACTAGCTCCAACTAAATACGTTATTTGTGTTGAGCACGATTTGTCAGTTTTGGATTATCTTTCCGATTTCGTTTGTATCATATATGGTGTTCCATCTGTTTACGGTGTTGTTACATTACCAGCCTCTGTCAGAGAAGGTATCAACATATTCTTGGACGGTCATATTCCTGCTGAAAACCTGAGATTCAGAACTGAAGCTTTACAATTTAGAATAGCTGATGCTACCGAAGACTTGCAGAATGACTCTGCTAGTCGCGCCTTCTCTTACCCAAGTTTGAAGAAAACTCAAGGTGATTTTGTTTTGAATGTTGAAGAAGGTGAATTCTCCGATTCCGAAATCCTTGTTATGATGGGTGAAAACGGTACCGGTAAGACCACTTTGATCAAATTACTAGCTGGTGCTTTGAAGCCAGATGAAGGACAAGATATTCCAAAATTGAATGTTTCTATGAAACCACAAAAAATTGCACCAAAGTTCCCAGGTACTGTCAGACAATTGTTTTTCAAGAAAATTAGAGGACAATTCCTAAATCCACAGTTTCAGACTGATGTCGTTAAACCTTTAAGGATTGACGATATTATTGATCAAGAAGTCCAACATTTGTCTGGTGGTGAATTACAAAGAGTCGCCATCGTCTTGGCATTGGGTATCCCAGCAGACATATACTTGATTGATGAGCCATCTGCCTACTTAGATTCCGAACAACGTATTATCTGTTCTAAAGTTATCAGAAGATTCATCTTACATAATAAGAAAACTGCGTTTATTGTCGAGCACGATTTCATCATGGCTACTTATCTTGCTGATAAGGTCATTGTTTTTGAAGGTATTCCTTCCAAGAATGCTCACGCAAGAGCCCCTGAATCTTTGTTGACTGGTTGTAACAGATTTTTGAAGAATTTGAATGTCACCTTCAGAAGGGATCCAAACTCCTTCAGACCAAGAATTAATAAGCTAGATTCCCAAATGGATAAAGAACAAAAATCATCAGGAAACTACTTTTTCTTGGATAACACCGGTATTTAAGCATCTTGGGATTCGGAGAACCAAGAGGACGATTGTTTTATTTTTGGGTTTAGAAATGTGGAGAAATAATTAAGAGTTATAATGTTTTTGCAAAACAAAATGAGTATTATATTACATTGAGTTCCTTCCCAAGCATCGGGTTGTTTATTTCTAGATATACGCCAACTAATACATTTCTAACTTCCCACCTTCATTACATCATAACCTGAAAGTGAACAACCTCCTCTTCGGTGATCCGTACTCCAGTTTATTTCATTTTTCTGTAAAGCAACTACACTATATTTATTCTCTATTTATTTTATATACCTATTGTATTTTAATTAATCGTTATTTTGTCCGCACCTTCTTCGTAATCGAATTTACCTTGTAAACGAGTCGTCATGATAAGCATTTGCTGCATTACTGAACGTTTATCTTAGCATGACATTAAAGTCCGTTTGTCTAAAATATCACCCAATTATTTCCGCGGTGTGAGCGCCAGATAAGGTGCTTCGGGTAATATGAGAACGCCGTTTCTTGATAGCATTTTTCAATGACTAGATAGGTAGATTACCTCTGTATCACACTTCTCGTACCAAACGAAACTCATATAAATAATGCTTTCCTTCTGGTGCCTTCTACTTTCCGCTGATCTCTATTTTCAAATTAACCGCTGAAATATAAACTGTGGAATACTATAACATAACATAGATTTAAGAATAAGGTATTCATGATCTCTGAAAAGGCTGCTACCGCTTTAGCTACTATAGCAACAGTTTGCTGGTGTGTCCAGCTAATTCCGCAAATAATATATAATTGGAAAAAAAAGGACTGTACGGGGCTGCCACCACTGATGATGTTCCTCTGGGTTGTTTCCGGAATTCCATTTGCCATATATTTCTGTGTTAGTAAAGGTAATGTCATTTTACAAGTTCAACCACACCTTTTTATGTTCTTCTGTTCTATAAGTTTCGTCCAATCGTGTTATTATCCACCAATCAGTATGGCGAGATCCAAAATAGTAATGATTGTAGCTGCTATTATTGCGGCTGATGTTGGCATGGAAGTTGGCTTTATATTATGGCTGAGGCCCCTTTACGAGAAGGGTGTTAAATGGCCCGATCTGATTTTTGGTATTTCTGCATCTGTTTTGTTAGCTGTCGGACTGCTTCCACCTTACTTTGAACTAGCCAAAAGGAAAGGTCGTGTTATTGGCATCAACTTTGCCTTCTTATTCATCGATTCATTAGGTGCTTGGCTATCTATCATCAGTGTTATCCTAGGTAATATGGATATTATGGGTATTATATTATACTCAATAGTTGCTGGAATGGAGTTAGGAATTTTCGCGTCTCATTTCATATGGTGGTGTAGGTTTAGATTCCTAGCTAAAGGCAATACTTTTGACGAAGAAAGTGGCCAAGCTCAAAAGGAAGAACCCGATGAAAAAATCGAACAAGATATTAGCAAGAGTGACCAAAATGTTACTAACTATAACCTGGATAACTGTTCAATCCCCGACGATGCTTCGAGCTTTGCAGACGATTTTAATATACACGATAGTACTGATGGGGGGACGTTATCAAGAGCCCAAACATTGCATGCTGTCCATGGAGTTGTGGTTAGAACAGATCCTGATCGTTATTCGAGGCTAAGTGTGTAACGAATCTGAGTCCTTTTTAGTTAGCACGTTTTCATCTCTTTTTGATAGCACGCTTAATAATATTCACCACTAGCGCAGTAATATGGCATCTGCCGCCGGTGTAAAGGTTTTCACTTCGCTTATATTCACAATACTATGCGTTCAAACACGGCCATCAGAAAAGATCAAAATAAGGATTATTAATTAAAAACTTAAACAGAAATTCAGTTTGCAACACCCTTCGCAATGGCGAAGTTTCCAAAAACAAAATCTCCAAACAAGATTAACATTCTTCTTATGTAACCACATGATATGCATATTTTATATAGACTGTACACATGAAAAACTTTTATAGTCCAAAATAATTAAAAGAAAATTTCAATCATACCATAGCACACTGTTCCAGTAACTGAGAAAAACATTGTGAAGCAACCAACATAATGCCAGATTGGCGCCAAAGTGAACCGACTAAATAACAACAACAGGCACGCACAGATCAAAATAAGGGAAACCAGTAAGGAAATGATAATAATGGCTATGAGAATATTTTGAATTTCTAAATCTATCTCATTATTACTTTGCCCGCGAAACAAGGATAAAACGATTCCCAGACATACACTTGCCATAATGCAAGATGTTAGCAGTGCAGACAAGTATAAAAATGTAACAACTTCGTCATGCCTATATTCGTAGATAGATTGTGAGTCCTCTATGTCTTGCTGTTGATACTGTAAGTACCTTTGAACGTCATCATATGACGCTGAAGTTGATTGTGAACCAAATGACGCAACAGAACCATAGTTAGTTGATGAACAATGCGGATGCTTAGAGTTTTGAAACAAATCTGGCGATGTTTTCTTGTCATGGCGAATCAAGTTTCGTAACTTCTCACAAAAATCATATGTGCGGTTGATGAAATTCCGACTAAACAAAATAAACCCATAATCAGGCGGAGAATTTCTCAAAAGTAAGGATTCTTCGTTATCTGTTGTACTCCTGCTTCCATTAGTATCAATGTAAAAAGCATTGTCTAAATTATCCTCTTCTTGTTCATCAAATTCATTCCAATACCTAATAGGTTTCTTTTTAGTTTCATTATCCGATTGCTTTGATTTTTTGTTAATTCGAACTCTTCTGCCGCTGTCAACACTACCTTGTGAGTTGTTTATCGGCCCAGTCAGGTCAAACTCTTCCTCTAGACGATCCTTGCCCAGCTGGAAAAATTCATCAGGTGATAGCGAATCATCGGAATTTAATTTATATTGATCTCTTAGTAAAAGTTGAAATAAATCATTTTGCAATTCATTTGAGTGTACTAATTCTAAACATATTTTCCATGTGGTTAAGTCTGGTGGTATTAAGCTGCATTGAAACTCATTTGTAACAACTGATTTCATTAACTGTTTAAACTTATTGTCTTCATTAATAGCCGTTTGTGAAAGACCACTGGATCGACTAAGCTTTTTAATTTCTAAAATTGGAAAGGGTAATGTAGATACATTTCCAATAGTGATAGATTCATCCAAAGCTATCAAGTATATATCTCCATTGTCTGCTGATATGAATCTTGTTCTTTTAAAATCTAGCTTTGGTTCAATGGTTTTTAATCGATGGGACTGAATCCACTCCAAAGCGATCTTACTGATTGGCGATGGATCCAGTGAGTTTATGAGAGCGCTAATATTTTTTGTGTCGTTGCCACTCCTCATGGCCGAAAGAATATTCTTTACATCCCTTAGAAGCAGATCATTTGTGACAACATGATTTCTTAAGCCGCCCACGTGGCACATTACTATACAAGTATCCTCAGCAGTAGAGCTGACTATCATGTTTGGGTGCTGATTTATATTATCATCAGTAAGTAGTAAAGGACTGCCTTCGTTCCCGACAGTATCTAGTATACTAATAGAAACGTACTTCTCATTGGATTGTACAGCAGAGGGTAATATGTTCTTCTGTTTAGATAGGGATAAGGTATGTTGTAAGTCATTGAATGACTTTGCTGATCTTATAGATTTGTTGCCCGCAGAATTAATATTATCTGTAGTGTCTAAAATCTCCTTTGAAGTGGATATGATGCTATCGTCAATTATCCTAAAACCAATATTCAATAGCATGAACTTCAGTCCCTCTATGTCCTCGGACGATAATAAAAACCTTCCTAGATTCTCTGCTTTATCTATGAGGGCAGTATCGAATTCTAGCGAAGAATCAATCATTTTTGAAGTTTTCTTGTTTGAAAGTAGCGGAATTGACCTTGGAGATGCTGGCAAGGAAGAATTGTTGGCTTCTGGACTTGAACTTGTATGGGCAGATTCATCGGAGCGGTTTAGGGATCTTTGCTCCACTGCTGGCTCAGTTGCATCTTCAAGTTTATTTTCCAAATCATGTAAAACATCAACAATTAGCGAAACTTCTAAAAGATATGGATCTAAATCAAGCTTCATAAATGATATGCCTTCGTGTCCATTTCGTAAACTTTCAGAGTTTCTGATCGACGTAACATACTCACTTGCAGTCAATGGATTTTCACTGTCTTGAGGAAATTCATTTAGTAATTTTTTGAATAACTTTCTCAAGGCAATCCTTTGTATTATCAAAAACCTTGACAGTAGTTGTAGTTCAAAGTTACAATCGTCTACATGAGCGTTGATGATTTTCAGTTTACGAAGGTTGAAACGGTTTCTGGAAGTTTTGTTTAAGCCCTTTGAAAAATCGATTATTGATGATTCCACAGAAAGAATACGAGTGGAAATTTCCTTTATTTTCAAAGAAACAAATAAATTAACATTTTGAAATTCCTGGTCAAAGGCTACTGAACATTGATTCAACAACTTCTCCATGCCCGAATCATTTGGATTGTCATAATCATAAGCCGTTACTTTTTTTATGGCTACTTTTAACTTCTCATAGTTAATATTGTAGAATTTCCATTCAGGGATTGATTTATTCAATATGCGATCTTCAAATTTCATGATTGTACAACCCTTCGTATCTATCCTTACCTAGGGCTGAGATGGAGATATACAAAAAAAAAGCAAAGGTAAAAAGCAAGTATTAAACTCTATCTCTATTATATTCAAGAGGGCAACGGACGAACTATTAATTTATGAATTTTAAAAGTCCTTTGATAGCGTTCACGATAGGGCTTTTTGATCTTGCCTTTGTTTATCTTTTTATCTGTTTTGTTTTTTTTTTTTTTTTTCTTGGTTCAGTTTTGACTCTTCCACACACCCATTTCGCTAGCGTAGAACAAGGGGAGACACAAACTTTCTTTTCCTTGCAAGTTAATAACACAACACCCGTCCTCCTGCACTGAATTTACACAGAAGTTAAGAACCGCCTCTGCTTTTCTGGTATTATTTTGCAGCCTTGCCTAAAAAAAGTGTGGTAATTTTTGAGAATAATATATTACTGTGTTTTTCGAAACGAAAGTTCTGAATATTGGCTTGGTCGCTTCCTGATATCTGGAAACTTGTTTAATGTTTTTAATTATCAGTCTTCAAAGCGTCCTGATATGACTTGCCACGTTTCCATCCATTCTATATGTAGTTTAAATACAATGAGATAAAGGGTGCCTGCATGGAACTTTCCATTCGAAAAAAGAGATCATAAACCTTATCTGTCAAATAAAAGCCAATCTATTTGATTAGGTAAAAAAAGTGATGTCAGACCAAAGTGCCCCTCTCCTGCAATGATCATCGATTACGTACGGGTGTAATGATCACGACAGTAAAGTGAGCAAGGTAACTACTATCCCTAAGTGCGGCGTCATTGTAAGTCTACGACGTAGCATATTCAGTTTACTGTACAAGAAAAGTTTTCTCTCTGTAACAAGAGGAAATTGGTTAGCTTTCTACGCTTACTTCGTTTGGTACGATCAGTAAAGGTGAATAAATTAAGATCCACGCCTTCATATGGCAGGATCCACGATATTCCTTGCAATACCCCTGGATAATTCAAAAACCAAATGTTACACGGTATACTTGAAAATCGATACCATATTAGGAACACACCGGCCAAAGGTTGATAATACTTGGTATGAGATAAAACCCGAGCTCAAGGTTTAATGTTAAAATTTTTTGTATATATATATATATAGTAATGGGCTCGGTTGCAAATTTTTATGACTATCTTGAAACTAGTTGAAATTGCAAGAACCGTCACTCTATGGAGTACATGAACAACTAAAAAATAGCTTGAAGATACTTGCCACTCCATGCCATTTCTAGAAAGGGGTCTCTTGAGAAATGTGTGTTAAAATAACGGTTATATAGTTGGAAAGAATATTACTATTTTGCGATTAAGGGATGCCGTATGGCAGGCAAGGAAGTATTTGATCAAGAATACCGATTAATGAAGCATGTTTGCCATTATCGTTGAACCTTGGTATTTCTCAGGTTTCCTTATCGATACGATAGGAATGAGAATCAACTAACATTTATCGACTACAATTCATTATTACTACTATATTATCAAATGCTCTGCAAGGAGATGACCAAAAAGAAATGAGAAACAGTCTTCATCTCAAAATATAGGCAATTACCAGGTATACGATATTTCCTCAAAATGAAAATGCCTAAAATACGACAGAAAAACTTAGGGTGACGACTTTTTAACTAATCACTGAATGCAGCCGAAGCAAGTAATTATTTCCCTCGTTGCTACTCATTGAGGCCGCTCCATATGGAGATTTGAAAAAGGTTCTATTGATTCTTTAACTGGTGTCCATCCCCATGAGAACGTTTTAGTTAATTAACTGCTGGTAAAATAAGCGATAGTTGGTATTTTCAAAGGAATATGAGAAATGCGGGAATACTAGTTAGTAGACTATATTAAAACTTTGTTTCAACAGAATAATATATAGATACAACAGGGCAGTTGTGAAGATTGGCAAATAAATCTTTAAAATAACTTCTTTGTCCGGGCTAAGCAGGATACCACACTTTAAATGATGATTACCACCCCACAAGAGAGGTCGGTCTGAATTTATTGATTCTGGTATCAGCAAATCCCGTATTTCAATAACTTCAAGAAATCTTGTTCCTCGTGGCCCAATGGTCACGGCGTCTGGCTACGAACCAGAAGATTCCAGG